>Ga0208436_1004_pt1 | contig 715695 bp, 646 predicted proteins | sample RumMetMCoCulture_FD_188357 | JGI IMG/M metagenome (GOLD analysis project Ga0208436, IMG submission 188357) | Rumen microbial communities from New Zealand - Rumen Methanol Enrichment MEC1 Co-Culture (SPAdes) (version 2) | ecosystem: Host-associated > Mammals > Digestive system > Stomach > Rumen...
GCAGCAACTGCGGGCATGTCCACGTGGGGAAGAAGGCGCCGGCGGTCTGCCCGGTGTGCTCGCACCCGCAGGCGTACTTCGAGCTGGCCGACTGCAAGAACTACTGACCCGCTCGCTCGGATAATCAGCGGCGAGGCCGTGCGTTGGGCGCCGTCCCCGCCATGCGGCCTCGCCTGCCGATGGTCCTCCTTCGTGATGTCCGTTGGGTTGAAATGGCGCGGGCTGCGTCGGGCTCGCGAAGCCGTACAGGAGGCGCTGTCTTCGCTCGGCCTTCTTGCCCATATCGGTTATTCCTTCGCGATGCCTGCCTGGAGGACATCGGCGTCGCCGCGCCGGGTTGATGCTTGCCGGATGGACTCCGTGGCAACACGCCCCTCTTTCGCGCCAAGGTGCGGAAAGGGGCGTGTTGTTTCTTCGGCATAGTGACTTTTCCGCCGCCCCCCGCCTTTTCCGTCCCGTACAAAAACAGGGCTGATTGATGGTGACTGGAATATTTCTTTATATGGCAACCCGTTGTTGGGAATTCTCTTGGTGGAGTTCATTGCCAGTTCATCGCCAGTTGATGGTAAGTTCGTTGCTGATTGCTTGCACGTTCGTTGCTAGTTCGTTACTGGCTGGTGGTAAGTTCATTTGGAATACCCCCCCCAAAAAAAGGCAGCGACGATTGGCCGTCACTTGGATGAGAATTCTGGAATTGGAAAATTCATTGGTAATTTAGAGTTCGTTTTGATATATCCAACTGGATATGCCCTGAGATGTTGCCGGTATGCCGTTGACGGTGCGCTCAGTCTTTGCTTCGCAGTACTTTTTTGTAGCAACGCATGCTTCCCAGCATGATCGTAACACCTGCGACCAGCAGACCGGCAATCAGGACAATCGTGGGGATGGAGGGTGACAATAACCGGAAGGGAAGGTGTACAAGCACTATGGAGGCCATGGTCATGAGTCCGACAAGGATGAAAGCGAGTCCACCCCAGCGATGCGTTTTGTTCCAGACGGTTTCATCTTCCGTAACCCAACTCAGCTTGATTGCCGCTCCTGGATGCCTGAACGGCAAAGGACGCAGATATATTCCGATGACGATCATCATCAAAGAAAGGGCAAGTTGGGCGACTACCTCCCCTGTGATGGAAAAACCCAGTGCGTTGACGATAACAAGCCAATGATAGACGACCAACGCCAATGCGAACAGCCACATGAGCGATTGATAATGGAACGGCCTTTGCTTCGCCGTCCCGCGTTCATCATCATATGGCACGCAGGAAAACAGGATAGTAGCCAGCCCCGGCAGAAGTGCGGTCAGAAGCAGGAACATCGCTGGTTTCTGTTCTCCAGTCGGCTGGAGCGTCATGATGATTTTTTCCGGAAGCGCCGGCAGCAGACAAAGCGTGCCGATAAACGTCGCGATAGTAAGCGCATAAAGCACCGCGGTCTTTTTTGATACATAGGTAAAGAGTTTCATCACATTCCCATTTTCTTCGTCCCAATATGCCCGTCCTACGCCATGGTAGGAAATAATGCGATTCCCTTGATTCGTATCTTGCTGCCTAGGAACGGATAAAGTCCAATCGCCCAGAAACCGCAAAGCAAGTATCTGAGGAAACCGAAGAACATGTGGCTGGGCAGGATCGCCTTAGACCCCATGATCAGGAGCAATACGACAATTCCGACGACATACCGGAGCAATTTTCGTCCCCCTGTACCATCCACGCTGTAGTTGACGTATTTTCTTTCCAGCGCGAATCCCAGATATCCACCGCCAGCCAGGGCGAGCATCTTCATCAGATCGGTCAAAGCGACAGGATCCCCTTTCCCCATGGAAAGGATGATGGTGATGATCGCAGCCGCAACCGTTCCCGCCGCACCGACGATGACGGCGTACAGCAGGGACGCCTTGCGGTTGTCGAACAGGTTCTCATACAGGCGGTAGGTCGCAAGGCTGATCGTCATGCCAAGGATCAGCCCCCCGGCGACATCGATGGGCCAGTGTACGCCAAGGTACATCCGCGAGACGCCGACTAGTACGATGGCGATGGCACAGATGATGGAAAGGACCCGCTTTCTCGCCGCGAAGGCGCTGGAACTATAGAAGGTCGCCGCCGCCGTCGTATGTCCGCTTGGAAATGAATAGCCTGTAGCGGTACTGAGCCGCTTGCCCTCGATTTCCGGCAGGACCTGGAAGGGCCTGGGAGCCCTGACGACCGCTTTGAGGAGATTCATGGTCACGAGGCTGGTCAGCAGGGTGGAGCAGATGGCGAAGCCCTTCTTTTTGTTGACGCACCAATAGACTGCCGCCACTACGGCGATGATGAATCCCGACTCTCCAACCAACGAACAGATATTGGCCAAGGTATCGAGCGTCGGACTGGCGATCCGCTGGAAAAATCCGAGAATAGCTTCTTGCATGGTTCCCTCCTGTGTTTGGCGGCTACGCCTGTCAGTATACTTTGGTTATGCGAAGTGAACAACCTCCTTAGTTGATGGAGTGCATATGATAGCTGTTTTTGAAACGATGTGGTGCGAATGTTCTATCTGGTTGCATGATAGCGAAATATGCATCGCTTTCTTTCCGTTTTGGAAAATTTTCTCTGGAGGTGTTGACAAAAAGGGCAAGGTACAGTAACTTAGCTTCTGCTACGAGGGCGTAGCGAAGCTGGTTATCGCGACGGCCTGTCACGCCGTAGATCGCGGGTTCGAGTCCCGTCGCTCTCGCTCTAAAGAACCGCCTTGATTTTTCAAGGCGGTTCTTTTGTTATACAGACCTCAAATCGGGAGGCGCAGAGGAAAAGCTGGTTCTCGGTTCTATCGAATCCATCACGCCCGCCCCTTTTCCGGGGGAGGAAGACAGGAGGCTACGATGAAGGTATTGGTCGGGATGAGCGGCGGTATCGACTCTTCCGTCGCCGCGTTGCTGCTTAAGGACGCCGGACATGAGGTCGTAGGCGTGACTATGACGATCTGGAAGGAAGACCTTCCCACCGCGGAACGGCTCCGCAAGGCGACCGCCGAGACAGGCATCAAAATAAATAGCTGCTATAGCCCTGACAAATCGGAAGATATCGAAGCTACGAAGGCCATCTGCCGCAAGATTGGAATCGAGCATTTTGTATTGGATTGCAGTGAGCTGTATGAAGGCACCGTCCTCCGCAATTTCCGCGATGAATACTTGGGCGGGCGTACCCCCAATCCCTGTGTCTGGTGCAATGCGCTGGTCAAGTTCGGTGCCTTGGTCAACTATGCGCGGCAACGTGGCATTGAATTTGACAAGTTCGCCACCGGTCATTACGCTCGCGTCCTGTATGACGCGGTTTCCGGGCGGTGGTCGCTTCATCGGGCGGTAGACGTCAAGAAGGACCAGACCTACTTCCTGTACCGATTGAATCAGGGGCAGTTGTCCACCGTTCTCTTTCCATTGGGGGAGATGACCAAGGATGAGGTTCGCAAGATCGATGAACGATATGGATTCCATCGTCCGGGCCAGGATGAAAGCCAGGACTTCTACGGGGGCGACTACAGCGATCTGCTCGGTGTCGCGTCCGAGCAGGGGAACATCGTCGATACCGAAGGCAAAGTCTTGGGGCGGCATGAGGGTGTCTGGCACTATACGGTTGGCCAGCGCCGAGGGCTGGGCATAGCCGCCCCCCGTCCCCTGTACGTCTTGGCGCTCCGTCCCGCTACCAACGAGGTCGTGGTCGGATATGAAGAAGAAACCTATCAGCGTACCGTGCGCGCAGGGCTTGTGAACTGGGGCGCTGTGGAGACGTTGGAGGGCGATGTCCCCGTAATGGCGAAGATCCGCTCTACCGGCGATCCCCGTCCGGCGGTCGCCCGGCTTCTCCCTGACGGTAGGCTGGAGGCTGTGTTCGACGAGCCGGTGAAGGCTGCGACGCCCGGCCAGAGTCTTGTTCTCTATAACCATGACATCATTATGGCCGGAGGCATCATCGACGAGGCTTTCTGACGATAGTTCCGCTCGAGACTGCTTTCGCTTCATTTCAGACTTGCCGGATACCGTTTCTCAGTCACCTTTTCTCAGGGATGAGGTTGTATTGGAGCTTTTCTTATGGTTTAATGGTGTTGTCACATGCATCTTGCCAGGAACCAAGATATTTCGCCTATGCGAACAAGAAAGCGCGAAGGACTTTGCGGCGCCATCCCATGCGGTGCGCACAGTCTGAGTGAAAAGGAGAATGCTATGAGAGTGATCATCCAGCCAGATTATGAGAAATTGTCCCTTTGGGCGGCTCGCTATATCGCGAAGGCCATCAGGGATTTCGCCCCTACCGCCGAAAAGCCGTTCGTCCTTGGTCTGCCTACCGGTTCATCCCCGCTGGGGACCTACCAGGAGTTGATTCGCTTGAACCAGATCGGCTATGTCTCCTTCAAGCATGTCATCACCTTCAATATGGATGAGTATGTTGGTATTCCCGAAGACCATCCCCAGAGCTACCATACCTTCATGTGGACTAATTTATTCTCCCATATTGACATCTGCAAGAACAACGTGAATATCCTCAACGGCAATGCGCCTGACTTGATCGCTGAATGCGCATCGTATGAGGCCCGTATCGCCGCTGTGGGCGGTATCCGCTTGTTCCTCGGCGGTATCGGTGCCGACGGTCATATCGCGTTCAACGAGCCGTTCAGTTCCCTCAGCTCCCTGACCCGCCTCAAGAACCTGACCTATGATACCAAGGTGATGAACAGCCGGTTCTTCGACAATGATATCAGCAAGGTACCCTCTACCGCCCTGACCGTCGGTGTCAAGACCGTTACCAACGCCCATGAGGTCCTGATCCTGGTCAACGGGCATAACAAGGCCCGTGCCTTGCAGGCGACGATCGAAGGCGGCGTCAGCCAGCAGTGGACCTGTAGCGCGTTGCAGTTGCATCCCAAGGCGTTGATCGTCTGTGACGAGCCCGCCTGCGGGGAGCTGAAGGTGGATACGTGGAAGTATTTCAAGGATATTGAGTTTGTCAACCTTGACCCCGACAAATTGCTCGGTTAACAGTTCCCTGACGGCGTTGTCATCGACAATGCCGTACACAAGGTACTGTCATTGTCTTGACGCCTTGTCATGAAGCTGTTTCCCTTCGCAAGGTTCGCTCGGTTAATGACTGTAATACTACGTTGGTCGCCCCACTCCCGTACTTATTTGCTCGCTGACACTCTCATCCTATTCGATATTTTGCTCCATGTATTCGCACGATATCGGGATGTGTGAGGGGGCTTCCCGCCTTGTCTTTCAGTCATTCTCTTGCGCAATAGTTGTTTGAGGGGCGGTTTTCTGACGGCGTTGTCATCGACAATGCCGTACACAAGGTACTGTCATTGTCTTGACGCCTTGTCATGAAGCTGTTTCCCTTCGCAAGGTTCGCTCGGTTAATGACTGTAATACTGCGTTGGTCGCCCCGCTCCCGTACTTATTTGCTCGCTGACGCTCTCATCCTATTCGATATCTTGCTCCATGTATTCGCACGATATCGGGATGTGTGAGGGGGCTTCCCGCCTTGTCTTTCAGTCATTCTCTTGCGCAATAGTTGTTTGAGGGGCGGTTTTCTGACGGCGTTGTCATCGACAATGCCGTATTTCAAATCCAATAACAAACGCTACGGGAGGTCTTCCTGTAGCGTTTTCCTCATGAATCTGCATTGCACTCGCAAGGGTACGGATTCGGGAAGCGGTCACCTTGCGTCCCGTCTATCAATTGGCCGTTTTGTCGCCATCGATTGGTTTTCAGGCCATCATTTGCAACTGTTCACAAATACCCCGTGGTCATGTTTCCCTATCGGCTGATTCCGGGAGGTAATCCGCGGGGTGGAGTCCGATAGGCTTCCCGCATATCCCTACCGTATGGTGATCAATTCATACTTGGTGCTTCCCAGCCCGATCTGTTGCGCATGGTCTACTCCGACATGCCAGTCCGTAGCCGGCATGCTGTCGGTAAAGTGGTCGTGGTGTTCGTGGGTCACCTCCGCCAGATGGCTTTCCGGCATGATCGGCTGATTGTTCACCGCGTCTGCGCAGGCGACGTCCAATGCGACGGGGTCGTATGATGCGAACATGCCGACATCCGGTACGATCGGTACATCGTTCTCACCGTGGCAGTCGCAATATGGCGAGATGTCTATGACAATGTTGATATGGAAATTCGGTCGGCCGTCCACCACCGCCTTTGCATATTCAGAAATTTTGCAGTTGAGGATGTCGTTGCTTTCGTCGCTGGCGGGCAGGACCGCGTCCTTGGGGCAGACGCCGATACAACGTCCGCAGCCGACGCACTTGTCGTGGTTGATCACAGCCTTGCCGCTGGACAGATCCGGGGCGTCATGGGCGCATATCTTCGCGCAACGGCCGCACCCGATGCAGAGGGAAGTGTCTACATGGGGTTTGCCCGCGCTATGCATCTCCATCTTGCCCGCCCGGGAACCGCCGCCCATGCCGAGGTTCTTCAACGCGCCGCCGAAACCGGTGCCTTCGTGTCCTTTGAAATGATTCAGCGAGATGATGATGTCGGCGTCCATCAACGCCCGTCCGATTTTCGCTTCCTTGACATAGACGCCGCCTTCGACTGGAACCAGCGCCTCGTCAGTACCTTTCAATCCGTCGGCGATCAGCACATGACATCCGGTGGAAAAGGGTGAATAACCGTTCTGATACGCCGTGTCGATATGGTCGAGCGCATTCTTGCGTCCGCCGACATACAGGGTGTTGCAGTCGGTGAGAAACGGCCTGCCGCCAAGCTCCTTGACCACTTTGACCACGGTCGCCGCATAGTTCGGACGCAAGAACGCAAGGTTGCCCGGTTCTCCGAAATGAATCTTGATTGCGACGTACTTGTCCTTGAAATCTATCTTATCGATTCCCGCCCGGTGCAGCAGACGTTCGAGTTTTGTCAGCCGACTGGTTCCCGCCTCGGTTCTCAGATTCGTGAAATACACTTTTGACGCTTCCATACGTGAGACTCCTTGTATCAAGCATGTTATATAGATTGGATGATGAATGTTCCTGGTTATCTGGCTTTGCGCAGTCCCATTTCTTGGGCGACCTTGATTACGGTGGCGGGATCGTCGGTCATGACCGTATCTACGCCCATGCTGAACAACCGGCGCATCTCCGCTTCCTCGTTGATCGTCCAGACTTGGATGACCGCCCCCCGTTTGTGGAACGCCTTGATGAATCCTGGGGTGATGACTTCGATCCCCCATTGCCGTACCGGGACTTGGAAGATGATTTGGCGACCTTTCGCAAGCGTCTTCGGCAGCAGATGGAGCTTTTGGAGGAACAAGTACCGCAGTACTTCCACGGTCGTGACGCTGGTCAGTATCTCCGGGGCCTTCGTTCGCAGCGCCTTGAGGTTGGAGATATGGAACGAGGCTCCCACGACCCGCTCCTCCGACTTGTTTCGCCGGATTACCTTGATGAATTCGTCCACGATGGCTGGCGTCTTGCTCTTCAGGTCAATGTTGAACCGCTGGCCGGGACACGCCTGAAGGACTTCCTCCAATGTTGCCAATCGCACCCCCGTCCCCCTGAACGGAAATGTCTTCCCGCCGTCCTTTGTAAACGTATAGCCCGCGTCGAACTGCTTGAGTTCTACGAGGGTATGGTCTTCGATTCGTCCGTTGCCGTCTGTGTTCCGTTCTAGCGTCGGGTCATGCCATATGACCAGAACGCCGTCCTTTGACAGATGCACGTCTGTCTCGACGACATCTATGCCCATCTTCACCGCGCTGAGAAAAGCGGGGAGGGTGTTCTCCGGATAATGCATGCTGTCGCCGCGATGCGCGACAACTACCGGCATGGGGGTTAGGAAAGCTGGTTTTTTGTTCATCATTCCTCCTGTGGACCGGACATGGGTGTCGGCATGATATCATCATCGGCCTTCTGCGACGGTACTGCGCGGGATGCGCCGGTCTCCATCTCCTTGAAATTCTTGATGCGGGTCATCTTTACGAAGATTTTCTCCATCTTCTGAATTTCACTTTCGGTGAGCGCCGCCCGGGTGAAGGCGTCGCGAAGAAAACGGTACGTCCATTTTTTTTCATCACCCTTGAAATAGTCGGGGAGCGTCTCCAGACTGTCGATGACCCGCTGCGCGGCGGCCTCCGTCCGTTGCTGGGGGACGGGAGATGCCTCGACTGGCCATGGCTTGAGTTGGTTGTACAAGGTATAGGTAATGATCTGCACCGCCTGGGACAGGTTGAGGGAGGGGAACAGGGGGCTTGTCGGAATCGTCACAATCATGGAACAGGTGGCGACTTCTTCATCGGTCAGCCCGTCCGCTTCCCGGCCAAAGACGATTGAAACGATTCCCTCTCCCGTAGCCGAGACCCGTTGCGCCAGCTGCTCCGGGCTGACCGCGCAGAACTTGCGGAACTTGCCCCTGCGCCGCGTCGCGCCGACCGACAGTACGCTGTCCGCCAGCGCATCCTGCAAGGTGGCGAAACGCCGATGGTCCTCCCATACGTCCGCCGCATGGAGCGCAAGCGTACGTACGCGGTTTTCATCATAAATCCGATTTCCGACGATGGCGAGCCGCGTGATGCCCATCGTCTTCATCGCACGGCATACGGAGCCTATGTTCGCCCCGTCCTGAGTCTCTACAAGAACTATCTGGATTCTGTCCAGATTCGCTTGATGTTCCATGCTGTTAGTCATAACAGATATTGAAGCTTTTTCCAAGCTAGACTATAGTGAATACATGGAAGATACCGCCCAAGACCTGCAACGGACACTTAAGACTTTTCTCGGGATAATCCTTGTCCTCATCATTCTTTTCGTCCTGAAGGCGGCGAAGACTGTGGCGCTGCCGCTTGCCATTTCCTGCTTCTGTTTTTTACTCTGCAACCCCTTCGTGGACCGTATGGAGCGACTGAGGTTTCCGCGATGGCTGTCTACGCTGATCGTCATGGCGTTGTTGCTGGTGTTTTTCCTCGCCTGTGGATGGTTTTGCGTCATTACGGTCAACACTTTGGTCCGGCAAGTTCCGAACTATATCGACCGTGTGGCGATGATTGATAGATGGCTCACAGATTTCCTGGTGGATAGGTTCGACGCGGATCTCGGTGGGAGGACGTTGCTCTCCTTGATCAACTTCAACTGGGCAAAGCTTCTGATGGACAGCCTATATAGCGTCTCCGGCAAATTCGTCTCCATCGCCAGCGATGCGATGCTGATCTATATCTTCGTATTCTTTCTGCTCTTGGAGCGGCAGTCGCTGATTCCGAAACTCAAGGTCATGTCCAACCACAAGGGGATGAAAGTCGCCGTGCTGTTTGAGCGGGTCAACCGCCAGGTGTCGAAATACCTGTTGCTCAAGGCGTTGATCAGCGCCGCGACTGGCGTCCTGTTCTTTCTCGCTTCGTTGGTCACGGGCCTCGACTTTGCGTTCCTTTGGGGCGTGCTCGCCTTTGTGATGAACTTCATCCCGTCCATCGGTTCGATTATCATCACCTCAATGACAATCCTCATGGCGATCATCCAGTTCGCGCCGGACTGGGCTATGATCATTTATGTCGCCGTGCTGATGATCTCCATCGAAATGGTGCTGGGCAATATCATCGACCCGCGCTTGCAGGGGGTCCAGCTGAACCTGAGTCCGTTCGTCATTCTGGTCGCCCTCTCGTTGTGGGGCTATATCTGGGGAATCGCCGGCATGTTCCTCGCCGTTCCGATTATTTCCGTTTTGCAGATCATCTGCGCCAATGTGAAATCGTTGCGGCCCATAGCCGTCATCATCAGCAGCGGCAAGAGCTATCGGCGGCAGTACGAGGAGGAGAAGGCGTTGGCCAAGGCAAAACGCAAGGCCCGGCAGCAGGAACGGCGAGGCAAGCGCGGCGGAGGGGTTCAGCCCAATGTCCCGACGCAAGAGGTTTCCGCGGAGGCTACGACCGAGGCAAAGCCCGCCAAGCATGCCTCCGACCGCAACGTAGAGTCCGGAATGTATGATTTCATCATGCCGGAATATACCCGCAAGGAGCCGAAGGGTTCTCAGAAAGCAGAGCCGGATTCCCTGCCAGAACAGGATGTTCCCGTTGAGCGCAAGGCGGAAGATACGGACGAATAGCGTATGTCCCAGTTGGAATTCTTTGAGAAAGATGAGTTTTCCCGTTCCCTGCCTGTAAGTCGTTTCCAAGGGGGGGCGGACAAGGTGTCGAAAGGGCTTGCCGCGGAGTTTCCTGCGCTTTCCTTGTCGGTAGCCAGCGACTATCTTGTTTCTCCGGTTGACTATCTTGGTTTGGATGATGATGAGCGGTGTAACGCCCGCCATGAGTTCAGCGATCTGGTCTGGCGGTTCTACGGTGAATACGGCAGGCGGTTTCCCTGGCGGGAAACCCGTGATACCTGGCCTGTCCTTTTGAGCGAAGTGATGCTCCAGCAGACGCAGACGTTTCGCGTCCTGCCCAAATATGAGGCGTTCCTTGAAGTTTGGCCATCGTGGGAATCGATGGCGTATTCTTCGCTGGAGGATGTCCTCGCCCTGTGGAAGGGCCTTGGCTATCCTCGCAGGGCGCTCGCCGTGCGCAAGGTAGCCGTTGCGTCCGAGCAGTGGGGATGGGAGCTTCCTGACGACTATGATACGTTGCTCACGTTGCCAGGTGTCGGTCCCTCCACCGCCGCCGCTGTCTGTGCGTTCTGCCATGGCCGTCCCGCGGTCTATCTGGAAACCAATATCCGGCGTGTCCTGCTCCATTGTTTTTTCCCAGGACAGGAACAGGTCCATGATAAAGTGCTGCGGACGTTGCTCGAAGCGTTGCTTCTCGACGTCGAGGATGTCCGGGCTTGGTATTATGCGTTGATGGACTACGGCGTGTTGCTCAAGTTCCTGATTCCCAACGCAAATCGCCGTAGCGCCCACTACGCCAAGCAGTCCAGTTTCAAGAATTCCAACCGGCAGATTCGCGGGCTGTTGCTGTTGCACTTTTCTGAACGGGGGACCTTGAGCCGCAGTCAGTTGCTGGACGATCTTTCAAGCTTCGAGCCTGAGCGGGTCGATGCCTGCATACGCTCCCTCTGCTCGGACGGATTCATCGAAGAACTTTCCGCTTCAGAACCAGAGCCCTTGTACCATATCAAAAAAACATGAATTCTGAATATGTAGTTTGCCCTGGGCTTGCTCAGTGTTCATTCCGCCCGCCTCGGGTTGTTCCCTGGTTGTTCCCGGGCTGGTGCGTGTCCCTGATTCCCAATGTTCGCATGATGATTCTTCAGGGGGCGGAGTTCATTCTCGTTCATCTGATTCCTACGACCGGGTATAGGAGTTCAGACTGCCTGCGGTGTGTACCAAACCGGTCGGGCATGATAGGATTGCCAACATGAGAAAGCTGTTCTATCCCGCCTTGGTGTTCGTCACCGGCGCGGTTATTTCCATTATGGTCGTCTTCAATACTGAATTCGGAGTCGCGACGACTATGGGCGTGTCGCTCATGGTCAACCAGGCCGTGGGGATTTTCGTCATCACCATGATCATGTGGGGCGGGCGGCACAACCGCAAGTTCAATCCTCAAAGGAAGAAGTCCCCCTGGTGGCTGTGGTTCGGCGGTTTGTTCGGGTTCGCCATCCTCAACCTGAACTATGTGACCATCGTGAACATAGGGGCGTCGTTGGCGATGGCCACCGCTGTATTCGGCCAGAGCCTGAGCGCGCTGGTGTTTGACCTGACGGGCTTGCTGGGCATGCCGAAAGTCGGGTTGGACAGGCGGAAGTTGCTCGCGCTTGCGGTCAGTGCGTCGGGTATCGTCGTCATGGCGTTTTCCGGCGGGACCTTCGCCATCCCGTATATCCTGTTCGGCACGCTCGCCGGAATACTGACCATGACACAGATGGTCTACAACGGCCTGTTTGCCTCGTACAAGGGAGAGTTGTTCAGCGCAAGGCAGAACGTCGTCGGCGCATTGGTATTCGCCATGGTGTTCTATGCCGCTTTTGAGCCGCGCCAGACGCTGGACGGCCTGCGCACCATGGTTTCCGTTCCATGGTATCTCGTCATAGGAGGGGGCTCGCTGGCGGTGTTCGTCGTCGTGTCCTGCAATTTCGTCATCCCGAAAATTCCAGCCATCTATTCCGCCTTGCTGATGAGTTCCGGCCAGATCCTGATGTCAGTCGCCATCGACAAGGTCTTCTACGGGGAGTTCTCCGCTCAGCTGTTCATCGGTGCGCTGCTGATTCTTGCCGGGATGATCGGGAACCTGTTTATTGATCTGCGTAGACGGGATCGTATCCCTGATGTGGGATGATGACGGTCTTCCTATGGATGTGACTGTCCCGAAAGCCCGGATTCCACAACCCGATGAGGGGGAATCTCGTTTGGTATAACTCTCCATACCTTCGCCGCTTTTGCAAGGCCTTGCAAAAGCACTGCCCTTGCCTGTGCTTCGGGTTTGGAGAGGTTGAGGTTCTTCTGTCACTAGGGGGGTCCGCCCCAAAAGCCAGCTCAAGGATCGAAAATCGACGTGGAGCTATCTCCGTTCCGACCGAACCGGTAGATTCGATTCGGTCGAGAATCGTCTTTTGACAAGTGAAGGACTGGCTCGATACCGCTTGCTTGGGACGGGGGCTTTGGGCTATGTTTTGTATATGTCGAACCGCAATGTCACTGTAGAGCCTATCGCACGGGAACTGTATCCTGAAATCCGTGAAAAAATGCTGTCGAAAGCGATGCTGCCCAATTCGTTGGGGGAGCTGGAGGCGGTGGCCGCGAGGGTGGCGATGATCCAGCGGACTCTCTCGCCCCGTTTGTGCGCACCTCATCTGTTGCTTGCCTCCGGAGACCATGGCGTAGTGTCGGAGGGGGTGACGACAAGCCCGAAAGAAATTACCTGGCAGCAGTGCCGGAACTTCGCCAGGGGCGGGGGAGCCTGCGGATTGTTCGCAAAACTCTACGGGGTGCGGCTGATTGTATGCGATGTCGGCGTGGACCATGATTTTACACCGCGGGACGGGGTTGTGGACTGCAAGGTCGCATATGGAACGGAGGATTTGCTGCTGGGCCCCGCGATGAGCGTCGAGCAATGCGAAAGGGCGATGGCCGCCGGTCGGAAGATGGTGCGGTCCATCGCTGAAACCGGATGTAACGTCGTTGCTTTCGGGGAAATGGGGATCGGCAATACGACCAGCGCCTCCGCATTGGCCACAGCCCTGACGGGGTGGCCTGCGGAAGTGCTGACGAGCAGGGGCGCAGCCCAGAACGATGCCGGGTTTTCTCGAAAGCTGGCGGTGGTGAAGCAAGCGGTGAACTTGCATGGACGACCCGACAATCCAATTGAAACAATGGCCTTGTATGGCGGATTTGAGCTTGCTTTTATCATGGGAGGCATGTTGGAGGCCGCCGTTCTGAAAATGGTAATCCTGTTGGATGGATTCATCGTCACCGCCTCCGCCCTGGCCGCCGCTCAATTGGAGCCTGCGGTCGTCGATTATCTGATTCCCTGCCATTGTTCCGTCGTGGAAGGTCACCGGCAGTTGCTGGAACGTCTGGGGCTGGTGCGCCCGTTGCTCAATCTCGGCATGTGGCTTGGAGAGGGGACCGGTGCGCTTGTGGCCTGGCCGATTGTCCAGGCGGCGGTGGCGCTGTTGAACGACATGACCGCTTTTTCCGAATGCGGCGTAACTGATTCTACTACGTTGGCTGAGAGCTTGTACGGGCCGGGAGTGTTCAAATGAGCTTGCGTACATCATCATCCTATCCAAAAACAAAGACCGGCTGGCCATGGCGTCTGGGGACGAGCAGCTATATCCTTCCCGACGACATACTGCCGAACGTGAGATATTTGGCGGACAAGGTCGATGACGTCGAGCTGGTGCTGTTTGAATCGAAAGAGGCGGGCAACCTGCCCACAAAAGCGGTGGTGCGGGAGCTGCGCGAGCTGGCGTCGGCGCATGGGCTGACTTATACAGTTCATTTCCCGTTGGATGTCTATCCTGGCGCGGCCGATGCGGCGGAACGTTCGAGGACGTTGGAGACTTACAAGAAGATCATCGGTCTGACGGAGGGGCTGTCGCCGTTCGGGTATGTCCTGCATCTGACTCCCGACATGTACGGGGAACGCCCTTCCGCGGATATCCCCCGTTGGCTGGACAACCTGGACCGGTCGTTGGAGGTCCTGCTGCGTACCGGGCTAGTGGAAAGCCACATGCTGTGCACCGAAACCTTGTCCTATCCGTTTGAGCTGGTCCTTCCGTTGGTCGAGCGGTATGATCTCGCCGTGACGCTCGATATCGGCCATGTCTGGTTGATGGGGCATGATGCCGCCGCCAACTGCGCGTCGTTGTTGGGACGGGCGAGGATCTGCCATCTGCACGGTGTTTCCGGTTTGGCGGCCGAGGGCGGGCGTGACCATCAGGGATTGAGCGCCACGGAGCCTGTGAAGGTTGAGTCCTTTTTGCGGGCGCTGGCCACCCGGATACGGGCCGACCGGACGCACCGGGTGTTGACGCTGGAGGTCTTTTCTCAGGAGCATCTGGAAAATTCGTTGCAGGTATTGGAAGAAAGTCGTGCTATAGTACTATAATGTCAGGTCAAGAACGTGTATCTGATGCATTACTGCGCCCGATGCAAGCGGCATGTGAGATATGGAAGAACCGGCAGGCATGGAAGGTCCGGGAGGGGGGGAGCGTATGGCGACTATCAAGATATCCGACATGAAATATCATCAGGGAAGGTTGGTTTCACCTCCTGGCACGTTGGTTTCCAGTACCCATGGCGCCAAGATTACGGGTGTCGGGGAACAACGGGCGTCGAAGCTGTCAAAGCCCCGGGTGACTCTGGTGCTTGGGGGAGGCCGGAGCGGAAAGAGCCGGTTCGCCCAGGCTCTGGCGAAATCGGCGGGCGCTGTTCCTCAATCGCGTGTCTATATCGCCACGGCTGAGCCGATCGATGACGAAATGCGTAGCCGTATCGCGGCTCACCAGGCCGATCGGGCCGGACAGTTCGTTACAATCGAAGAACCGATGGATCTCGCCGGTGCGATAGAGCGTTTGAGTGATGAAACTTGTGTAGCGCTGGTCGATTGCCTGACCGTATGGCTGGGGAACCTGATCTACCACCATGGCCCGCAGGATGGGAGGTACCAGGAGGAAGTCGAATTGCTTCAGGTTCTGTCCGATCCCCCTTGTGAAATCGTTCTGGTGTCGAATGAAACCGGCATGGGCTTCATTCCTGCCGACGCCGAGAGCCGGGCGTTCCGCGACCATGCGGGATGGCTGAACCAGGATGTAGCGAAGCTCGCCGACACCGTTGTGCTGATGGTCGCGGGCATTCCCGTTGTGATCAAGGGCGAACGTCCGCCGGTGAGTTCGGAAAACGTCCGATGAAAGGTCTCGGTTTGGCATCGGCGTTCCGGACCTTGACGATTCTGAAGGTTCCCGGCAGAGACTGCGGCAAGCAGGCCACGATGTTGTTCTGGTTTCCAGTCGTCGGGTGCGTCCTTGGCGTGTGCTGCTGGGTTCTGGCATATATCGTCTCGTATTCCGAATCGCCAGTTTCTTTTTTTGTATGCGGTGCGTTGGTGACCGCCTTGCTCGCTTGGTTGACCAGAGGTTTCCACCTCGACGGTCTTTCCGACATGGCCGACGGGTTCGGCGGTGGCTGGACCAAGGAACGTACCTTGGAAATCATGAAGGATTCCCGTACCGGTGCGTTCGGGGTGATCGCCTTGGCGACGCTTCTGCTTGTGAAGACCGCTTCCATCGCGGCAATTTGCGCCGCCGGTCGGCCGACCCTTGTATGGCTGATGATTGTTCCCGTCCTCAGCAGGATGTTGCTGGCCGTACAGACCTCGGCGAACCGATACGCCCGGCCAGTGCCGGGGACCGCCGGTATTTTGGTCAGTGAAAGCCGCTGGTACCATGGTTTTGTCGCGTGCTTTGTCGCCATCGTCCCTACGGTACTTCTATTGCCGGAAGGCTGGTTGGTCAAATTCTGCCTCGTCCTTGCCTGCGGCGCGCTGATGACTTGGTATGTCGGCTGGAAAAGCCGTCGGCGTCTTGGCGGCGTTACCGGAGATATTCTTGGCGCGACCTGCGAGCTTTGCGAAGCCTCCATGCTGGTCGCGGCGGCGCTTTTGTAGTTTTCCTACGCCCTTTTTCATGATTCCATGAGAGGTTCGGCGTCAAGAATTGTAGGTCGATATGGACTGACGGAGACTTTCTTCCCATCCAGAGCAATAGTTCTCTCTACGCCGTAGATGTCATCATCCCCATGGCCGGATGGAAGCTGAGCGTCGAATTGTCTTATGGCGTTTCCGTGCGCATATGCTGTAAATTTTTCTGAGCATAGTGTTGGATAATCCCCTGATGTTGCGAATATGCTATGAATTTGTTGAGATTTTGTTAAAAATTTCTTGTGTTAGCCTTGATTCTGTTTGAAAATGAAGTGTTGGGAAGTGCTTGTCGGATTGTTCGTATCCGAAACATAAAAAAGAAAGGAGTTCATATGGAAGACAAGAACAAGGCGCCCGTGAAAAAAGGTTGGCTCAGCTGGTATTTCAACTTCAACCTGCTATACCGGATTCTCATCGGTCTGGTCATTGGCGCGATTCTGGGAATCATCTTCAAGGAGAAGATTCTGTGGATCGCTCCGTTCGGTTCGCTGTTCGTCCGCTTGCTGAAGATGATCATGATGCCGATCATTCTTTCCACCCTGATTGTCGGTGCTTCATCGGTCAGTCCTGCTACGCTTGGCAAGGTTGGTATCAGGACAATCATATTTTATCTGCTGACCTCCGCGTTCGCGGTAATCATCGGTCTGTTGATGGGTTCTATCTTCCGTCCAAGCGCTGCGATGGCTGCGTTGGCGGCGAACGCCGCGGGCAAGGCCGCCGCGCCCCAGTCCATGGCGAACACGCTGCTGAACATCGTTCCTACCAGCTTCGCCCAGGCGGTGGTCAACGAGAATATTCTTCCCGTCATCTTCTTCGCTCTGGTGTTCGGCATCGGCATTTCCTATCTGAAAGTCTCTGGTAACGAAAGAATCCGCAATGCGGGGATGACCGTCTACAATTTCTGCGACGGCGTAGCCGAGGTCATGATGAAGATGGTCACCGGCATCATGCAGTACGCTCCGATCGGCGTACTCGCCCTCGTCGCGGAGGTCTTCGCCAAGAATGGCTCGAAGGTCGTCGGCTCCCTCGGCGTCGTGACGCTGGCCTGTTTCATCGGGTATGCGCTTCATGTCGTAATCGTCTATCTAGGAATGATCAAGCTGAACAAGCTTAGTCTGAAAACCTACTTCAATGAGGCGAAGAACCCGTTCATCACGGCGTTCGTCACCAGAAGTTCCAACGGGACTTTGCCGGTAACGATGGAAGCCGCGGAACGGCTCGGCGTTCCCAAGGACATTTATTCCTTCTCCCTGCCTCTTGGCGCGACAATCAACATGGACGGAACGGCTATCTACCAGGGTGTCTGCGCGATTTTCATCGCATTGACCGTCTGGGGCCATAACTTCTCCATCGGACAGATGGGAGTGATCGTCGTTACCGCCACGTTGGCGTCCATCGGCACCGCGGGCGTGCCCGGCGCTGGCGCGATCATGCTGTTGATGGTCCTTGATTCCGTCGGTCTGCCGGTAGTCGAAGGCTCCGCCGTCGCCGGCGCATATGCGATGATCCTCGGTATCGACGCAATCCTCGACATGGGCCGCACCGCGTTGAACGTGACCGGTGATTTGACCTGTACTACGATTGTCGCCAAATCCATGAAACAGCTCGATATGAGCAAGTGGGTGGCGAAGAAATAATAGATGGACGATTTGCAGGTCGGAACAGCGTCAGGGTAATTATGGCGGGAGGTCGCCCATAATGTACTTGCTGGTTTCGGCCATACTTCCCCAAGTCGTCAGTAGTGAGAACCATCGTCAGTTCGTCCTGTATCCATGTCATCCTTCGAGTAAGCCACAGGTGGGTTGGGGGAGTGAGGGGGAAGGGGGGGCTGTTGCGGTGGTTCTTTTTTTCCGCTCGGATAATGGACACGTTTCGTCGTCTCTTCCGCCTCGCCGTGCAATAGCACTGCCGGGGCGTTTCGTTCCTGGAACCGTGTTCATTCTCCTTCGCGGCCATATCGGGTTGACGGACACGTTTCGTCGTCTCTTCCGCCTCGCCGTGCAGTAGCGCTGCCGGGGCGTTTCGTTCCTGGAACCGTGTTCATTCTCCTTCGCGGCCATATCGGGTTGACGGACACGTTTCGTCGTCTCTTCCGCCTCGCCGTGCAATAGCACTGCCGGGGCGTTTCGTTCCTGGAACCGTGTCCATTCTCCTTCGCGGCCATATCGGGTTGACGGACACGTTTCGTCGTCTCTTCCGCCTCGCCGTGCAATAGCACTGCCGGGGCGTTTCGTTCCTGGAACCGTGTTCATTCTCCTTCGCGGCCATATCGGGTTGACGGACACGTTTCGTCGTCTCTTCCGCCTCGCCGTGCAGTAGCGCTGCCGGGGCGTTTCGTTCCTGGAACCGTGTTCATTCTCCTTCGCGGCCATATCGGGTTGACGGACACGTTTCGTCGTCTCTTCCGCCTCGCCGTGCAATAGCGCTGCCGGGGCGTTTCGTTCCTGGAATCGTGTTCATTTCCAATTGGGTCTTGCGACTTCCAAGGTATGGTTGGCGGACGTTCTCAGACGGCGTTTTGTCTGACTGAGTGGCCTTGAACGCTAAGATATGATGCGAAGCTTATCATACATCATCATATCTCGTTAATTCACCGCTAATTATGTGCAATTGACAAATTATTAGCGAAAAATTTACTTTATAGGCTACTTCTACGCTCATAAAATGTACAACTGAAGAGGCTGAAGGTTCTTGGTCGATAAATTCATCGTAAAAAGGAGAGTGCCCGGATATTTTTTTCTGAAGCGACCATTGTGCCCTTTTGTCTCTTCATCGCAAAACAAAAGGAGTATATATGCCTAACAAAAATGACGCACCCGTCAAGAAAGGGTGGCTCAGCTGGTATTTCAACTTCAACCTGCTGTACCGGATTCTCATCGGCCTGGTCCTTGGCGCAGTCCTGGGGATTATCTTCAAGGAGAAGATTCTGTGGATCGCTCCGTTCGGTTCGCTGTTCGTCCGCTTGCTGAAGATGATCATGATGCCGATCATTCTTTCCACCCTGATTGTCGGTGCTTCGTCGGTCAGTCCCGCCACCCTGGGCAAAGTCGGCATACGTGTGATTATTTTCTATTTGCTGACATCGGCTTTCGCGGTTGTGGTAGGGTTGGTCGTCGGTTCGATTTTCCGTCCGAGCGCGGCGATGGCTACGCTGGCGGCGGACGCCGCGGGCAAGGCCGCCGCCACCCAGTCCCTGTCGAACACGTTGCTGAATATTATTCCGACCAGCTTCGCCCAGGCGGTGGTCAACGAGAATATTCTTCCCGTCATCTTCTTCGCGTTGGTGTTCGGCATCGGTATCTCCTACCTGAAGGTTTCAACGGATGAACGTATCCGTAACGCGGGAATGACCGTCTACAATTTCTGCGACGGCGTCGCGGAAGCAATGATGAAGATGGTCACCGGCATCATGCAGTACGCTCCGATCGGCGTACTCGCCCTCGTCGCGGAGGTCTTCGCCAAGAATGGCTCGAAGGTCGTCGGTTCCCTCGGCGTCGTGACGCTGGCCTGTTTCATCGGCTATGCGATCCATGTTTGCCTGGTCTATCTTGGCATGATCAAATTGAGCAAGCTCAGTCTGAAAACCTACTTCAATGAGGCGAAGAACCCGTTCATCACGGCGTTCGTCACCAGAAGTTCCAACGGGACGCTTCCCGTAACGATGGAAGCCGCCGAGAATCTTGGATGTCCGAAAGACATCTATTCCTTCTCCCTGCCTCTTGGCGCGACAATCAACATGGACGGAACGGCTATCTACCAGGGTGTCTGCGCGATTTTCATCGCATTGACCGTCTGGGGCCATAACTTCTCCATCGGCCAGATGGGTACTATCGTCGTTACCGCTACGTTGGCGTCCATCGGCACCGCGGGCGTGCCCGGCGCTGGCGCGATCATGCTGCTGATGGTCCTTGATTCCGTCGGTCTGCCGGTAGTCGAAGGCTCCGCCGTCGCCGGCGCATATGCGATGATCCTCGGTATCGACGCAATCCTCGACATGGGCCGCACCGCGTTGAACGTGACCGGCGACCTGACCTGCACCGTTGTCGTGGCGAAGATGATGAGGCAGCTCGATATGGGCAAGTGGGCTAAGAAAAGGGTTTGAGGTTCTTGAATCTCATCGTCTGACGTATGGAGCCGCCGTTTTCTATCCGACGGCTCCGTTTTTTATCCGGCGGATATGTCGTCCACGCTACTTTATTCGTCGAATTCCTTGATTGGCTGGTCAAGCGCCCAGTTGAACAGATCCAGCACCCTCCGCGATACCGCTGTCAGGAGGTAATTGGCTTTGTTGGAGGTCATGAATTCAATCGAGGACGCAAAGAACTTTTTTGTGGCGGAGTGCGCGATAATGTCGTTTCGGGGGATGATGTCAATATCCGAAGGAGCCCCGATATGGTTGCCGATGATGATCACTCTGCTGTCGGTCACGACCAGCAGCCGTCGCAGCCCGTTCATCACTCCGGTGGCGAAACAGTTGATTGGCTCGTCAATATACAATATCCGGCTCAACGGCTTGAGTTCCCTGCGCAGGCCGTAGAGGTCATATACGTAGAGCTCCTTCATCCGCTGGATGACATAGTCGCGGGAACCTGCCATGAATCGCCTCCTAGATGCCGATGATACCATGCGCGGCCCGTTCTCGCAATAGATAAGATTTTACAGGTGATGAAATAGGATGTTACAATAAGCGTGACGGGGAGGTTTCCGATGGACAATGCGATTGGAATCATTGGCGGCGTCGGCCCTTACGCAGGCGCGGATCTGGTAAGGAAGGTCTTCGACCATACTCAGGCACGAACCGACCAGGAACACGTCAGTCTCTACCTGGTTTCCTGTCCCTCCTTGATTGACGACAGGACGGAGTATCTGCTTCATGGAGGTGTTAATCCGGCGGGTGGGATGTACGTCTGTTTTGAGAAACTTGTTCGCTGCGGGGCGAATACGATAGCGGTAGCCTGCAATACGGCGCATGCCCCTGAAATTCTTGGTGTGATGATGGAGGCGGCCGCGGTGGCCTATCCCGAGGTACGGTTGATCAACATGATCGAGGAGACTTGCCTGTATCTTGAGCGGCTGTTTCCCCAGGGCGGGAAGGTCGGGTTGCTCGCTACCGTGGGAACGCACATGACGGGCGTCTATCAGCGGTATCTTGATCATCATCCCCAGTTTGAACTGTTGGAACCGTCCAGCGATGGACAACGGAGGGTCCATGCCGCGATTTACGACAAGGAATACGGTGTCAAGGCGAAATTCCCTGTATCGGGGGAGGCTCGGGCCGTCTTGCTGGACGAGGCGATGCATCTGCTGGAACGTGGTGCCGTCGCCATCATCCTCGGTTGTACGGAATTGCCGTTGGCGTTAAAGAACGATATGCTCCCCTGTAAGCTCGTGGATCCGACGGACTGCGTCGCCCGTGCGTTGGTTCTTGCCGTCGCCCCTGAAAAATTCAAGGAATAGAGTTTTTGCTGGTTCGTTTCTCTTCAGGTATAGGCAATGGCCGGATGTCCTGTGATTGATCCGGTACGTTCCCTTGTCCGCATTATCTCATCAATGGTTTACAATTCGGTGTTCCTGTATCTACGCCAAGTCGTTTCCGCTTGCAATTTCCCCCTGTTCTCGGTGATACTGGAAGGGAAGATGCGCCGTAGGGTGTCGTCTTGATTTCTTGTGACGACTGTGGAGCTGATATGGAGACGATGCGATGGGGAATTCTGGGAACCGCGAAGATTGCCAGGACCAGTATCATTCCCGCGTTGAGGCGGACGGAGCATTGCGAATTGGCCGCTGTCGCGTCGCGGGACATGGATCGGGCGGCGGCGATTGCCGGGGAATTTGAAATTCCCAGAGCATATGGCTCGTATGAAGAACTGCTGGATGATCCTGACATCGACATCGTGTATCTGCCATTGCCGAATCATCTCCATGTTGAATGGATTGAAAAAGCCGCTCTTGCAGGAAAGCATGTCCTGTGCGAAAAACCGTTGGCGCTGGATTCTTCCGATGTCCAGCGCCTGATAGCTCTCAGGGAGCGGACCGGCAAGCTGATTGGTGAAGCCTATGTAGTCCTGCATCAGCCCCGTCTGCGAAACCTCCGGGAACTGCTTGAATCGGGGGGGATCGGGCGGCTACAGAGTGTCGACGGTTGTTTTTTCCTCGACAACAGGGATCCTGAGAACATCAGGAATAAATATCAGGAAGGTGGCGGAGGCCTATGGGACATCGGTGTCTATCCGATTGTCTGCGGTCGCTGGATGTTCGGATGTGAACCTGTGCGAGTCGCCTGTACCCTGACTATGGATGAAGTTTTCGCTGTGGACCGCCTCGCTTCCGGCGTCATGGAATTTCCCGGCGGCGGACAGCTCACGTTCAGTTGCGGCACGCAGAATCCCCGTCATACTTGCCTGACGCTCTTTACCGACACCCATCGCATTGAGGTTTTGTCCCCGTTCAGTACCGATCCCGCGCTGAAGAGTGATTTCGAGCTGTACGATGACAACGTGCTTTCATCGACCCGTATCTACAGTTTCCTTCCGTCGGACCAATATGCGCTGGAATGTGATCATTTCGTTGAAAGTATTGAAACTGGAGCGGCCTATGCGGGTTCTCTCGAACACTCGCTGGAAAATACAAGAGTTATGGAAGCCCTGTTTCGTTCCGCTAGGAACGGGAGATGGGAGGAGGTATAGCCCTATGGACATCATTTGCTTGGACTTGGAAGGTGTGTTGATCCCTGAAATCTGGATCAATGTAGCGGAGAAGACGGGGATTGAGAAACTCCGCCTCACTACGCGCGAAATTTCCGACTATGACGTGCTGATGCGCGGTCGTCTGGAGATATTGAAGGAGCATGGACTGACCTTGGCGGATATTCAGGAGGTGATCGGTACGATGGACCCGCTTCCCGGAGCCAAGGAGTTTCTGGAGGCGCTGCGGAGCAAAACGCAGGTAGTGATCCTGTCCGACACGTTCTCCGAATTCGCGCAGCCGCTGATGCGGAAGCTGGGATGGCCCACGATTTTCTGCAACGACCTTCAGGTCGATTCCGAGGGGATGATCACCGACTACCGGATGCGCCAGTACGATGGCAAGAAGAAGGCTATCCTCGGCCTGCGGTCCATGGGGTTCAGGACCTTCGCCGCAGGAGATTCCTACAACGACCTGACCATGATTCACACCGCGGACTGCGGCGCGCTGTTCCGTGCTCCCGAGAACATCCTCAAAGAAGAGCCGGACCTCCGTCTCGCCACTACCTATCAGGAGTTCATGGCGATCATCGACGATTTTCTGGAGGCCGGCAAGGCATGAAGCGGGACATGAAGAAACGGCCGAAGGCGAATGACACGGTATTGATGCTGCGCAAACGGGTTCGTTCCACTGTGTTCGCGGTAATCGTGCTGGTTCTTTCCCTTGGCGCGGGGTTTACGATGCTTGCGATCGTGTGGGACGGTCCCGTATGGATTGAGGTCCTTGTCGCAGTTATCGCCGCCGCGGTCGCATTCGCCGTCTTGTTCTTTACGTTCCGATGGATGCGGCTGATGCATCTTGAGGAACTTCGCGCGCAGGCTGACGAGCCATCGGCACCCATCGATGAACGGATGGGGAAGATGGAACGCTGAACAAGGAGGCAAGGTATGGATGAGAAGACTTGTCTGGCGGAAAAGCTCAAGGCTGAACATCCTTGGACTGAACGCCGGACCGTTGTGTTCATGAGTGATTTCGGTACGGGTGATGGCGCCGTCAGCGCCATGCACGGCGTGGCCGATGAGGTCTGCCGCGATCTGAAGCTTGAAGACCTGACGCACGAGATACCCCAGTTCAATATCTGGGAAGCCTCATACCGGCTGATTCAGGCCATGACATATTGGGCGCCGGGAACCGTGTTCGTCTGTGTCGTCGATCCCGGTGTCGGTAGTGCGCGCAAGAGCGTCGCCGTTCTGACCCGTTCAGGACATATCGTAGTGACGCCCGACAACGGAACGCTGACGCATGTCGCCCGGCAGATCGGCATCGTTGAGCGGCGGGAGATCAGCGAGGCGGTGAATCGTCTGAAGAACAGCCAGCGCAGCTATACTTTCCATGGACGGGACGTGTACGCCTATACGGGGGCGAGGCTGGCAGCCGGAGTGATCGGTTTCAATGATGTCGGCGAGCGATTGGACGACCAGGTCGTCCAGCTCAATGTGCAGGATTCTTGTTTTGACGGAAAGCAAATCGTTGGGGCGATAGATATCCTCGATACCAGATACGGCAGCCTGTGGACGAACATTTCCGATTCCCTATTCTCCCGGCTGGGAGTACAATACGGAGGGATGGTGCGCGTGACCATCTCCGACAGGGGACGGATCGTCTATGGCTACGAGATCAAGTACTGCAAGAACTTTACGGAGGTCGGGCGCGGGGAGGCCCTGCTCTATATCAACAGCCTGCTGAACGTCGGCGTCGCCGTCAACCAAGGGAGTTTTTCAGCGGAATACCGGATTGGGACCGGCGAAGGGTGGGTGATTGCCTTGGAGAACGTGGACGGCCTGGGTCCTGCGGCGCGGTCTCAATAGGTTCCGATAGATTTCGGTAAATTCCGGCAGGCCGCAGTAGAAGGAAGAAGGGATGGCATATTCATCCGCCGGGCGGGCGGAGAGAAATCAAGAGTCCTGAGGAGGGAGTATGGATCAGCAGAAATCCATGAAATTCGTTCAAATGGTAGTGGTGGTCGCCATTGGCGCCGCATTGTATGGTCTGGGCGGCCTGATAGGCATCCCTATTTTCGCCAACACGACGATCAAGCCCGCCATGGCGATCCTCGCATTGTTCGCGGGGGTCTACGGCCCGGTCGTCGGTTTTCTCGTGGGATTCCTCGGTCACTGGATCACCGACCTGTTCGCCGGTTGGGGCGTGTGGTTCACATGGGTGCTTGGAAGCGGTATCGTCGGCATCGTGATCGGCCTCTATCCCATGTTCACCGCCCACAAGCTCGATGAGGGTATTTTCGGTGGAAAGCAGGCGGGAATATTTATCCTGCTCTCCTTCCTCGGCAACTTCGTCGGCTACTGCATCAGCGCATTGCTCGACTATTTCCTGTTCGCGGAACCGCTGAACAAGGTCGTGACCCAGCAGCTGTTGATCGCTTTCGTCAATACGGTCGTGATTGCGATTCTCGGATCCTTGTTGATGGCCTTGATCGCCCGTCGCAACAGGAACAACACAAATCTGACCCTTGATGAGAACGTAGAACAAAAATAAGCATTGCCTCAAATGATGGTGGATTTCAGCGACTTCTCATTTACCTACAAGTCCCAGCGGGTTCCCACGCTCAAGCATGTGGACCTGCATGTGCGCGAAGGGGAGAAGCTGCTGATCATCGGTCCAAGCGGAAGCGGCAAGTCTACCTTGGGCAACTGTATCAACGGCCTGATTCCCCATGCCGTGCAGGGGAAAATCGAAGGTTCGCTGAAAGTCTCGTCCATGGAGACCGTCGATACTGATATCTACGATCTGAACCAGAAAGTCGGGACGGTATTGCAGGATACCGACGGTCAGTTTGTAGGATTGTCCGTGGCCGAGGACATTGCGTTTTCGTTGGAAAACCAATGTGTGGCGAAGCCAAGGATGGAAGGACTTGTACTGGAGATGGCCTCCTTGGTTGACATGGAGGCTTTTCTCGCCCAGCCTCCGGGCGCCCTGTCCGGTGGTCAGAAACAGCGGGTTTCGCTCGCTGGCGTCCTTGTGGACGATGTGGACATCCTGTTGTTCGACGAACCGTTGGCCAACCTTGATCCGGCCACGGGCAAGCGCGCCATAGAGCTGATTGACGAGCTGCACAAGCGGACCGGAAAGACCATTGTGATCATCGAACATCGGCTGGAGGATGTCCTGCATCGTCCGGTCGACCGGATTATCCTTGTCGATGACGGCAGGATTTGCCTGGACACCACCCCCGCGGTGTTGCTCGCCAGCTCCATGCTCCAGGAAAAGGGCATCCGTGAACCTCTGTATATCAGCGCGCTCAAGCTTGCGGGGTGTGGAATAGCCCCGACGGAAGATATCGCCTACATCGACACCTTCCATGCCGAACCCTACGCACGACGGCTACGCAGTTGGTTTACCGAGCGTCGCAAACGATATCATCCGCCGGAAGGCGAGGAACTCATCAGGTTCGACCATATTTCCTATTCCTACGACGGTCTGCGTGACGCGGTGCATGACATGAGCTTTTCCATCAGGGAAGGGGAGATGGTTTCGGTCCTGGGTAAAAACGGCGCAGGCAAATCGACGATGGCGCAGCTGCTCATGGGAATCCTGAAGCCGGATGCCGGACGGATTCTATTGGCTGGCAATGACGCCACCGGGGACACGATTTGCGAACGTAGCCGCAAGATCGGCTATGTCATGCAGAACCCGAACCACATGATCAGCCACCCGCTGATTTACGATGAAGTAGCCTTCGGTCTTCGTCTGAAAGGATTGCCCGAGGATATGATACGCAAGCGCGTCATGGATGCGCTGGAGCTGTGCGGACTGCACAAGCACCATAAATGGCCGATCAGCGCGCTGAGCTACGGGCAGAAGAAGCGTGTCACCATCGCCTCCATCCTGGTGATGGATCCTGAAGTGCTGATTCTGGACGAGCCGACGGCGGGGCAGGACTACAAGCGGTATACGGCGCTGATGACCTTCCTGCGGGATATCAACCGGCGGCTCGGTATCACGATTCTGTTTGTCACGCATGACATGCACCTTGCGCTGGAATATACGCCCCGCGCCATCGTTCTCGCCGACGGACGGTTGCTTCGGGACGCTCCCGTCAGCGAAGTGTTCAGCGACGAGGAGCTGCTCCGGCAGGCGAACCTCAAGGAAACGTCCCTCTATACCCTGGCGCAGCGGGCCGGCATCCCGCAGTCCGATATTCCGTCGTTCATCGAGACCTTTATCGATGCGGAGGATGAACGTCGCCAGACCGCGGCGAAGATACCCTCGCCCGATATCGGATGGACCGCCGACCCTGATGCCGTTTCTCCGGTCGGCCTGAACCAGACAATTGATCGTCCGAAGTCTCAGACGGACGATTTCCTCGCCGTTTTTTCGCTCAACGAGGGTGGGCAAGCGGAGTTTGACATTGCAAGTACCGGTGAGTTTGACTCTGTTTCAGGAGCAAGGATGAAATGGGGTGCCATGGAACTTCATGAGAATATTTCGGAAGACTCCTCGGTTCGTCCCTGTTCCCTTGATATCCAGAACGAAGGCCCCGAAAACTGTTCGTGCGCTAGTATCGATGCGGTCGTCTCCAATTCAAAAGAGGAAACTCAGGGAATCATGGAAAGCGTTGCAGAAGGCGAACGCCTCGGCGGCGCTGATGCCATGGGTGGCAAATCCGTGGAAAGCGATGGAATCAAAAGCGATGGAATCGCTTCGGATGATGCTCCTGCGGGCAGTAGGGGGACTAGCGGAAACGGCGGAGCGAACACTGGTCCGACGGAAGGAAAGGGGCGGAAATTCGGCTTCGGCCTTTCCTATCTCGATACCGGTTCATGGATCCATCATCTCAATGGAGTGACCAAATTCTTATTCTTCATCGGCTGGATGATTCTTTGTCTGACTACCTTCGACATCCGTATCCTGCTGACGGGACTGTGCGTATCGATCATCGCCATGCTGACCTGCGAAGTGCCGTTTCGCAAGTTCCGTCCGTTGCTGGTTGCAATGCTCGGTGTGATTACCTTGAACGCATTGTTCATCTATCTGTTTTCACCTGGGCAGGGTACGCTCTATCTCGGTACGCGGACGGTTCTGCTGGGGCCTCCAGAGGCAAAATATGCTTTGACCGCCGAGACGTTGTTCTACCTCGTGGTCGTCTGCCTCAAGTATTTCACTATTTTTCCCATCGCGTTGGTATTTGTATTCTGCACCCAGCCGTCGGAATTCGCCAGCAGCCTGAACCGTATCGGCGTTTCCTACAAGATAGCCTACGCCGTAAGCCTCGCCCTGCGATATATACCTGAGATTACCGACGATTTCATCCACATCATGCATGCCCAGCAGGCTCGAGGCGTAGATATCTCCAAGAACGTGCCGTTGCGCCGGCGGATCAGCAATGTGAGCAAAGTGCTTGCTCCGCTGGTCCTTTCCAGCATCGACAGGATAGATGTCATTACGAACGCCATGGTGTTGCGCGGCTTTGGCAAGGGAAAACGACGGACTTGGTATCGCGCCGCCCCGATGAGAGGGCCCGATTACCTTGTAGTGTTCGGATGCCTGCTTTTGCTTGCCGTTTCCCTGACGTTCCGTTTTGGATTCGGCGTCATGTTCTGGTATCCATTCTAGCTTTCCCCGTTCTTTCCAGACCATAAGAAAAATCCAGATTCCTCAGTTCGGCTTCAGAAAAACAAGAGGCTTGCGCTGATATGACGTCACCTGCATGCTGATGACGGGGTGGAAACGGATGCCGGAAGAAATGATGCAAGTATCCCGGCATTGTTTGTGGCGGCGGATGTCGGAGTTGAGAACAAGACCGGCATGGATTGTTTTCATGCGTCTCAGGCAGGCGGGGTAGGGGCCGGAAGTCGTGGGGTGCATCGATTTCCTGGATCGTTCCCTTTTCCGGACAAAGACTCTGCATATCATTCCTCACTGGCGCATATGGATGGACTATCTCTTTTCGCTATATTTATAGGCGAGTTTTTCTCCCGTGGCGAAAACTACGATGGAAAACGGTGTAAAAAGGCATTTTTTTTTGAAGAAATCAACAAAATATGCTTGACTTGTCGGGCATTGCCCTACATCTTTATGGTTAACTTGATGGGGAGGTCTGTCGCTGGGGTTAGGCGACGGGAAAATATTTCCCCCAGGAGGCACGCATGGCTAATGACTTTCTTTCAGAAATGGAGACCAAGCTCCTGGCAATGCGAAAGGAACTGCTTGAGAAACTGTCCAACGACGATGACGATTTCCGCGGCATGGTGAATGCGACGGGAATCAAAGACAGTATAGATGTTGCCGCGGATGACATCGCTTTCAAGAAAATGGAAGCAATCAACCAGCATGACGCAAATCGACTCAAAGCAGTTGAATCCGCTCTGACCAGGTTGAAGAATGGCCGCTACGGCACTTGTCTGCGCTGCGGCAAGAAAATCACTGAAGAACGCTTGCGGGCGATTCCGTACGCAGTGTTGTGCATCGACTGTAAAAATGGAGAAGAAGGTCCCTGTAAGCGCCGGATCTGACCTGACGATAGGCCGGGATACGTTGTTCCCCGACTTGCCGCGCCATAGAGCGGTCAATAAGCCAGGGACTGTCCCGGCCTCTTGTTCTTTTTGCGCCCCTCCGGTTTGCTGGGTACGTTTTGGGTCTGCCTGAACCGATCGCCGTTGTATCCTGTAACATTTTTATCGGGAAATGCCGATAACAGGCTGGATGTACCGGTATTTGACGGCGGGCTCGTCCGTATCCATCGGTTCTGGACCGCCGCTTGCACTTCAGAAACCAACCCATCGTAATTGAATCCGTACCAAGTTGCTTTTTGCGAGCATTGGGTGGATATTCTCCAGCTTGAGGGTTCATGCAGTTTCTTATCCTGTTTCGAGACGGTCGCGATGCCTGGTCCAACATGAAACCTGCATAAGGAACGGGGGGCTTCGGCGCTAAAAAGACCGCCTTCTGAACTGACCCCAGTTCATTCCGGCCCTGAGGCTTTTGCGGCGGTCTTCTCTGGTAGTAATGTCCTGGACTGGAACTTGGATTGAAGTTTATATCCAGGGATTGTTTTGCTCGTTCCCGATGGTGGTCGGTATTCCGTGACCTGGAAATACCTGTACCTTGTCGGGAAGGGCGAGCAGCTTGTGAACGCTGACGATGATCCGTCCGTAGTCGCCTCCCGGCAGGTCGGTACGGCCGATGCCGCCTGCGAAAAGAGTATCGCCACTGAGCAGGATCGCCCCCGGCTCATGGTAGAACGCTACAGAGCCGGGAGTATGTCCGGGCGTATGCAGAACAGTGAAGCCGCATCCCTCCAGCCGCTGTCCGTCGGAAAGACGGGCTGTAGCCTCCGGAAGCCTCGCGAACAGCGGTTCGCATTCTCGGGCGAACTGGATATCGACCTGCTGTACCCGCTGGAGCATCTTCATCCCTCCCGAATGGCCGAGCATGTCGGCATCGGCTTCGTGGACGAGAACGGGAAGCTCCGGCCATCGTTCCCGTAAGGATGGCAGCGCCATGACATGATCCCAATGGGAGTGCGTCAGCAGGACCGCCGCCGGCTCTGAACCCCTCTGCTCGATACGTGCGATAATCGTCCGCCCATCGTACCCCGGATCTATAATCCAGCATTCAAGGGCGTCGTTCGTGAAGATGTAGCAGTTCGTTCCATAAGGGCCGACCGAGATGCGTTCCAGTTGCATTGACTACTCCTTGTTGGAATAGCTGACTGCGGCGGTGCGTCCCTTGATATCCATGCCGTTGAGTTTCTCAATGGCCTTTTCGCAATTTTCCTCGCTCATGGTGATGAAAGAATATTTGTCGTGGATGCGAATTGAATAGATATCGTCCCTGGTGACGCCCAGCTCAGCCTGCAACAACTGGGAAAGCTCCTTCGCATAGAGGCGTTTCATCTTGCCGATGTTGAGGTAGAGCGTCTTCGCCCCTTCGGGAATCACCCGTTCAGGTTTTGGCTCCGTGTTCGCCTCAGTGGCATCCGCTGTCGATTTCTGTGGCTGGGGCGCCGGCCCTTGCGTCTTTGGCTGGCGAGGAGCGCGAGGCTGTCGTTCCCGTTCCGGTTGAGGGGTTCGGGGCGCTTTCCCGCGAGGTCTCGTGCTGTCGGTCGCCGCGAGCAACTCACGTAGCAGGTAGGCCATGAAATAACCGCGCAGGGCGAACGGTACGTTTTTCTTGATCAGTTTCTTCAACTGGTCGAGTTCTTCTGGATTGGCGTCCGCACGGGTTTTGCCGGCGAGCAACTGGATCTTTCCGGTCAAGACGTCCAAGTCGGTAGGGGTGCTCTTGATTTCATTGTTCATGAGCAAAGTCTCCTTGGTCTCAAGTATTTCTCCCCGAACAAAGTCGGGGAGGATGCATGTGGCGCCGATCAACACCGCCGGCCAGGACAGTGATTGCCGTAGCATCTGACTACATTCCTCCAGAGGTAGACCGTAGGTCACGATATCTAGTCTTTGCCCCGGCCGAGGGTTGTACAAGCTAGACAGGACCGCGTCAAAATCTACCACGCTTGCGTCGAGGGGAGGAGCCTGACGACGCAATCGGATGGATACCTCCATCTTGTCCTCCGCTGAGCCGCATATCACCAAATGGTCACAGGCGACGGCTCCAGCCGAATACAGGATGTCGGTCACATCCTGCGGGGATGGGTCTGCCGACAACCGGAATCCGACCGGCCACGGCAATCGGTCCCAGACGCTTCTGGCCAGCGCCTGACACCGGGTGAATATCTGCCCGTCCCACGGTTCCAGTCTGGAAAGGTCGGGGGTGAAGAACTCGCAGAAACATCTACGACGGAGTTTCGTGGCGATGAACTGCGTGTCATGCACGAAATTCCGAAGTTCATACCGCAATCCGCCGGATTCAAGATCCAGCCCCATGTCCATCGCCACCATGGTACGGACACTCCGTACTGACAGGTTTCCCCGCCTGATGTGGTCGATGAAACGTCTGGGGGTGGTCGCTATCCCGATCAGACGGCCTTGTATGAACTCCAGTTCCTCACTTGGCTGCAAGCTCTCGTCCAGAATCGCCAGACCGGACGGCAAAGTCGTCCCGAAAGCGATTGAAAGAACGCTGAGCGCCGCGGGTGAGAGAAGCAATAGCATCCGGGGACTCGCCTCTGGCGTATCCTCCGCAAGTGGTTGCGTCATCTCCAGCAACCTTGCCAGACATCTTCCTCCGAGATACGGAGAATCGACACCCGTTTCGATGACAACGTTCATATGGGCGTACGTTTTCTCGATGTCTGCGAGTTGTTGTTCAAGGAGGGGCGGGAAAGTCCGCGCGATGCTGCTTGTTTTGCCCCCGTCCTGGGTGAAACCCACGATAGCCTCTTTTCCACACTAGAGTTTGTATCAGAATATAGGGTGGGCCATGCTTTGTCAATCAACGGAGAATGTGGTAGGATGTAGTCATGGGTAGGCTGCAAGCTGAAATCGCCGCGACACAGAAGGAAATCGAACTAGCCAGACAGGATCTGGACATTCTGTTCGAAGAATTGGGGCAGATGGCCGCCGCCTTGCGGCAAAGCGTCACCATTTCTGTTTGTACCCAGGAATTCCAGGACTACTATCGTAGCAAGGGAGACCTGGAGGACATTCAGGTCCGTCTCAGCCATGTCCGCGCCGCATTGGAAGAAATCGACGACAGGTCGAACAAGATATCCACGCTCAAGGCCTCGTTGCGCACATTGGAGCAACGTTACAACACCGCCTGTTCTAGGGCCGGAGCCATCGCTTTCGAGGCATCTTCCGCTGATACGTTGCCTTCCCACCTCATACACATGCTTCCGCCGATTGACGGTCAGCAAAAACGTTTCGCACTCTGGCAGGTTCGCCGGTCGCGGGCTGAAAAGATTTCGTTCCAAGGCTCGGGAATACGGAAACTAGCCGCTCATATGAAGGAACGCTACTGCTCATGGAAGCTCCGGGGAGTCAACCGTAGCTGTGAATCCCTATTCCGGCAGATCGGCAGGGCGATTGATGAAAGTGGATGCGTGATGGATCTTCCTGGAGAGAACGCCCCCCGCCTCGCCGCGGAACTGGCGTCCATCAGCAGCGACCGCAAGGGGATCAACGAGGAAATCGAGCTCCAGCAGAAACACATCGAACATGTCCAGGGAACGTTGAAAGAGGCTTCGTTGGACTCGTCTGTCATGAATCAGGCGAACAGACGCGTCGAGGAACTGGAGAAACAGGAACGTGACAAGCTTTCCGTCGTGCGGACCTGTGCCATAGCGTATGGCAAGGCGCTGTCCAAAGTTGCCGGGCAGTGGATATCCTTGCCTGCCGTCACACCGCAGGTGCAAGGCTGCTACGAGCAGATACGACGCCACGAACGACGTATTCTGATGCTTCAGAAACATATCGAGTCGTTGGAAATCGACATCGAGGTCGAGGAACTGGAACTTCTGATTAGCCAGGACGCAGAGCGGATTGGACACCTCAAGGATCAGATCGCCTCTTTTCAACGGCAAATCGTCGAGATTCAGAACGAAATTACGGAAAACCGGCGCAAGATCGAGCGGCTGCACAGCGAAAACGCGCTGCCTTCGCATGCTGAACCAGACAGGCTGGAAGATGCCGGGGCAGAGGATGGACGATGAGTACGGACCGTCCTCATTCCAAGAACATCGCCAAGGACATCTCCCGGAAAAAGCATGATGCCGTAACAGGAAGAAACGGCAGGCAGCTGTCTTTGCCGTTCGATGAGCTTGAAGTGCCGACGCTGGAGAGCGCGAAACGAAAACTTGAAGCGTCCAAGGCCGAACGGCGGAAGGCCATACCCGGCCAGAGCCATGGCGCGAAAGCCGTTTTCGGTGCCGCGGACAAAGCTTTGTCGGAAACGGCAGCCACGAAAATTACACCATATACTTCTCAGCGCCCCAACCAAGGGGCTTCGCAGAAGACCTCCGCACTTCCACGGACCGCCCGAATCCCGGAAAAAGTTTCAGGAGGCGGAGCTAGGCTGCGCGTGCCGAAAAAGCCGTCATCTCAGGAAAATACTTTTAGGGCAGATCCTGAAACATCTTCAGTTTCCAAAGAACCCGTGATTATGCCCCCATCCGAGATATCGGATAGGAAGCAGGCGGCATCTGGCCCCGCCGTAGCAAAACCTGTTCCGTCGAAAAGTGGCGCGGCGAAAAATTCCGTGAAGGCTTCGAGGGAATTCTCTACCGATGTCGATGTGTATGAGGAATCCGCCGACGGTGTGGATTTCAGAAGCAGAGCCAGCCGGAGCGCGTCCATAGCCAGGGAGTCTCGTAGCGGAGGCCAGAATAGCAGGCTCAGTCCTGAGCAAGAATCGCGGCTTGCTCGGGAAGCCATGCTCGGGACGGTGAAAAAACAGATTGCGTCGTCTCGGAAAAAAGACATTGAACCTGACCTCGCGTTGCATGCTGGGCCTGGGCCCACCATGGAGAACCGGAAGAAAACTTCGTCCTCCGTCCAGTCGAGGCGTGGAACGGTGAAAAACAGCGTAACCCCCGGTTCCGGTGGACGCACTGACGGAAAGACGGGCGGGAAGACCGGTATTCGGCGTATCGGAGGGGAGGGGTTTACAACTGGCGGGGGAGGCGGCGTAGCGGCGTCCCGTTCCCATGTGAACGGAATTGAAATGATGGTGCTTGTCTTGGTGATTCTCGCCGTCGTGTTGATGATCACCTTGGTGGTGGCGTTCGTGCGTACTGGCCGTACCGCGGAAAAACGGGTTCCCGTAGTAGCCGAGAACGTCGTCCCCCTAGTGGGGACGGGTAATGGTGTGTCCACGGGGCTCATGTCCGAGGCTCCTGCGGCTGGCGGTGGTACCGGACAAGTCACGGCGGACAATACGCTGTTGGTCGAAATACGAGCGGGCATGACCGCACGGCAAGTCTGCCAGACATTGGCGGACCATGGCGTCGTCTCCGATTCCCAGGCTCTGCTTGACTACCTGGTGTCGGAAAACCTCGCGGGAAGCATCCAGCAGGGGAGTTTCCTGTTGAAGACAGGGATGGATGTCGCGGGATGCGCTTCGGCCATTACCAACAAGCCCTCCTCCGTAGTCGATGTGACCGTTTTCCCCGGCTATACAATCGCCGACATCGACCGTCTGCTGGCCTCCCGCGGCTATGCCGAAGCGGGGGAATTCATTGGTGCGGCCGATGCGCTGGCGAAAGGCTATGGGCTTTCTTTTGCGGAGGGATGGTTTCTCGCCGGAACATATCAGGTTCCCCGGACGAACGGCGCGCAGACTCTGGCGATGGCGATGTATCAGGCGATGCTCGACGCGCTTCGACCGCTGTTCGGGAATATCGCCGTCCTCGACCGTTCGGTGGACGATGTCCTGATTGTCGCGAGCATGATCCAGCGGGAGACCAACGCAGCTTCCGAAATGCCGTTGATCGCCGGCATCATCTATAAGCGGCTTGACGAGGGTATCGCCCTGGGAATCGACGCCACCACCCGTTATGAGACGGGAAACTGGACCGACCCGATCAACCCCATCGACCTGGAGACTCTGACACCCTACAATACTCGTAGGAAGAAGGGCCTGCCGCCGTCAGGAATCGGTTGCGTCGGGCTTGATGCTTTGAACGCGGCGGTCTATCCAAGCACGTCGGATTGGTATTATTATCTCCATGGTACGGACGGCATGATCCATTTCGCCCGTACCTACGAAGAACATACACAGAATATCTCCATATGGCGTTGAGATAATCTTCTTTTCGGAGGATGAATCCCTGCGGGACATCCGGCGGGTGGTCGTTGTTTCCCATGTCGTCGGCAGGGCGCATAGTCATATGGATAGGGAGCGTTATACAATATGTCGGATACGCGGCTGTATAGCCAACGAGGTGTGAACCTTCACACCCATTCGTTTTTTTGCGGACATGGAACCGGGTTGGTGGAGGAATACGCCGTCAACGCAGTGGAGCAGGGGCTTGAGGTGCTTGGCTGTAGCGAGCATTGTCCTACCCCGGACAACCGATGGCCACGTTCCCGGATGCCGTATTCCCGGCTGGACGAATATACCGAAGCCTGCCGTGTTTCGCAACGGGCGCATGGGCTGCTGGGCCGGAACGACCTGCTGATACTCCGCGGTTTTGAATGCGACTATCTGCCTGAGTACCATTCTTATTATCACGATCACCTGCTCGGTGACCTGCGATGCGACTATCTGTTGTTCGGGGTGCATTATCTGCAAGTCCCTCCGCGCAAGGACGTACCGGTCCATCGCGGGGCGTTGGGCAAGGCCGAGTTGCATGCCTATACGGAACAGTATATCGCCTCCCTGCGTTCCGGCTTGTTCCTGTTCGGCGCCCATCCCGACCTGTTCGCTTTCAACTATCGCTCCTGGGACGCCGATACCATAGCCTGTTCCAAGGCGATCATTGAATGCGCTGTAGCCCTTGGCATTCCTTTGGAGATCAACGGCTACGGTTTCCGCAAGCCGCTGATTGAGACTCCTGACGGTGTCCGGCTGGCATATCCGTTGCCCCGTTTCTGGGAACTGGCCGCCAGATACCCATTGCTGGTCACTACGAACAGCGATGCCCATGACGCCGCCGATGTGGGGGTCCATTGGGATGTCTGTAGCCGGTTCGCGGCGAGCTTCGGCCTGAAGTTCGTGTCTGTCCGCGTTTCTGAAACAGGGGACGGGCGGCATCGGGTGGAGATGGTTCCGCCGGAAGCTTGATTCTGAGATACTGACTGGAGTCGTTTTTTGTAGCAAACCTGATATCGGTTTGTTGTTTCATTATGTCCAGACATTTTTGGTTCGTTGTATAAATCAAGTTGTTTCCATTAGGAAAATGGAATTTTACCATTTTTTTCACTATTGGAATCTATGCGCCGACATATTGTGCGTATGGTATGCCGGCATTTGAACTTTTTATCTGCATAATGTGGCAGGTTCTCTGGGGTGTCTGATATTTTCTCAAAATTTTGTTTGACAGATGCATGCTCTCGCTGTAGTATTCTACGTGTATACAATAAGTATATTTTTGGTATTTGATTTGAATACTGCGGAGGAGACCGATGAAAATACAGGATGTCGAAGTAAGGGCCTATAGCGCCCATCATAAAAGACCCTATGCGAACGGAAAGTATACCTATGCCACGACGGATGTTGTGATATGCCGGTTGTTCACTGATGACGGTATAGAAGGTATCGGTTGGGCGCATGGGACAGATGTCGTCGTAGATACTATGCTGAGCCTAAAAGAAAGAATCATAGGGGAGGATCCGTTCAATGTAGAGCGTATCTGGGACAAGATGTACTTGCCGAAGGTCTATGGCAGAAAGGGCTTTGAAACTCGTGCGATCAGCGGCATCGATACCGCCTTGTGGGATATCATGGGGAAAGTTGCGGGGCGCCCTGTCCGGCAATTGCTCGGTGGATACCATGATTCCATTCCTGCGTATATCGCCGGAGGCTATTACGAAGAGGGCAAAGGATATGATGGTTTGCAGGAAGAAATGCGGCGGAACGTCAGCAACGGCGCCAAAGCCATCAAGATGAAGATTGGCGGGGCGTCGATCAAAGTTGACCTTGAACGTATTGATGCAGTTCGTGATGCCGTAGGTTCTGATTGTGCCATTCTGGTCGATGCCAACAATGCATACAACAGGATTGATGCGTTGAAGATGGGGCTCGAACTCGACAAACGGGACATCTACTGGTTTGAAGAACCGCTTTCTCCTGATGATATCGATGGATGCGCGGAACTTGTTCGTAAGCTGAATACCCCGATAGCCATTGGTGAGAATGAATACACTAGATGGGGGTTCAAGCAATTGATAGACGCTCATGCGGCGCAGATACTCAATGCGGATGCATTGGTCCTTGGAGGAATCACTGAATGGAAAAAGGTCGCGGATCTCGCCCAGGCTGGACATGTGCTGGTCGCTCCTCACGGGGATCAGGAAGTCCACGTCCATTTGGTCAGTGCGATTCCCAATGGATTGATTGCGGAATATTACGATACCAATCTTAATTCTCTGCTCAGCGCCATGTTTAAGAAACATATGGTTCTGGACGAGATTGGCAATGTCGCCGCGCCGAACGCCCCCGGCCTCGGTGTGGAAATAGATTTCGAAGCGTTGGAGCAATTTCGAACATACCCGGTGAAGGACAAATAGTCCCACTGGATTGTAATTGACTTGACTTCTAAGGAGGATAATATGAAGAAAGTCGTTCTGGCCATGTTGATCGTCATGTTAGCGGTTGGATCGGTATTTGCGACCGGTCAGTCGGAAGACAAAGGTTCTGGTTCCGCAATGACTGGCACTCTGAAAATCTGGTCCCCGCTTACTCAGAAGGAACGGGCTGCGGAGCTGGAGAATCTCGCTAAAGAGTTCGAGGCGCTTAATCCTGGAGTGAAAGTGGAAATTACCGTCATGCCCTGGTCTGGGTTGTTGGACAAGCTCATGGCTTCCATCATGGCGGGTAATCCGCCTGATATCGCCATCGTAGGGCAGGGATACCCTCAGACGCTTGCCGCGAGCGGTGGCTTAATGGAACTGTCCGACCTGATTGCCAAGGTAGGCGGGAAGGACGCATTCTTGGGAACTTCCCTAAGTCTTGGCTCGACTGAAGACGGCATCTATTCCATGCCGTTGTACATCACGCCTGTTGTCGCTTACTACCGTCAGAGTTATCTTGACGCTGCTGGCTATGACAAAATTCCCACCACTTGGGAAGATTACTACGAGATGTGCAAGGCCGTTACCGACCCTGCCAACAATCGGTATGGATTCGGCATCCCCCTTGGAGACCATCATGGGACAAAGACTATCTGGTCGTTCCTTCAGGCGAATAATGTGGATTTGGTCAATGTCGATGAAAATGGCAAATGGTATGTCGATATCGATGACGAGGATCGTGCCGCCATGGTGGAGACCTACAAGTATTTCTACAAACTGGTAAAGGATTGCGCACCTGCGGGCGTCACGAGCTATACGCAGACCAATGTGCGTGAAATGGTCGCTACCGGTATTATCATGAGTCGCATCGATACACCTGAGATATACTATAATGTAGCGAAGATGGATCCAGACCATTTTGACGATGTGAAGTATTTCCGTGTGCCTGGACGTAAGTCGAATCGTTCCTATATGGGGTGGGTCGGCATGTCAGTCATGACCAAAGGCAATACTGGTCTTGCTTCCAAATTCATTGAATACTGTTATGCAGGAGATACCTTGGTCGATTTCTATGTGAGCTATCCCCATGCCATGTTCCCGGCCAATAAGGCTATCTTCGAAGCTGCGGCCTATCGGGACCATCTGCCGAAAGAATTGCAGGAAATGGTTCCTGACTTGGCTCTTGATATCCTCAGTTCGTCCGCTTCCATCGCTATGGCAAATGGTCCGTTCCCGTATGCGGGAGAGGTGGAATCGAAGAACTATCTTGGCAATGCCCTTACCCGGATGCTTGTCAATGGCATTTCCGCTGAAGAAGCGGTTGATGGTGTCGTCGCAGACCTGAACGGTCTGTTCTGAGCCTGATCTGAGTCAAAAGGTGTAAGAGATGAAGACAAAGACTACCTCCGTTCATTCTCTGGAAAAGAAGATGGGACTGCAAGGGATGCTTCTGTACCTTCCAGCGATAGTGATCATATTCCTGATTATTTTCTATCCATTGGTTTATGCCCTGAGAATGAGTTTTACGAATTTCAAGCCGACTGTGGCTGTAACGAAATTCATCGGTTTCGAGAATTATTCGACAATCCTCAGAGACTCGAAATTCTGGCAGGCTATGGGGCGGTCTTTGCTCTTCACCATTGGCTCCTTGGTTCCACAGATTTGTCTTGGCCTGGCCATGGCTTCATTGCTTAATCATCCGTTGTTGAAGTGCAAGATGTTGTTTCGTGGCCTGGCCATCACCCCTTGGCTGATTCCGACCGTCGCGGTGGCGATGATTTTCAAGTGGATGTTCAACGATATCTACGGAATCGTCAATTACCTGATGGTTGACATCGGATTGATCGCTACTCCACATCCTTGGATGAGCAACGGTATTTCCGCCATGATCATATTGATTCTTGCGAACATCTGGCGCGGTACACCGTTGATGATCACCATGTTTCTGGCCGGATTGCAGGGAATCCCCCACGACCTGTATGAAGCCGCCGAGGTGGATGGCGCCACCGCATGGACTCGTTTTGTCAAGATTACCTTGCCGTTGCTGGTTCCCGTGATTATGGTGTCCGGGGTGCTCCGGTTCATCTGGACCTTCAATTTCTATGACCTACCGTGGGTGATGACGGGCGGGGGACCCGCGGAGGCCACTCAGACGACGCCTGTGTATGCCTATAGGCGGGCGTTCAGCGCATATCGTTTGGGCGAAGGTTCCGCCATTACCGTCGTTTTGTTCATAGTACTGTTGATTTTCGCATTCATCTATTTCAAGGCGAAGAAATATCAGGACAAGATTCTGAAATAGGGGAGATGGAATATGTTGACGAAACAAAAAAGAGTGCGCAGGCAAAAGATTGTCGTCCATCTTCTGGTGGTTCTGGCGTTGATTCCCGTTCTTTTTCCAATCTATTGGCTGTTCGTATCGGCGCTACAGAGTCCGCAGTCGATTATTTCAATCCCGCCGAAGCTCTTTCCGAAAAACTTCTCATTGTATTTCGTGAAAAAGGTGTTCGCGGAATTTGGTGTCGGCAGGTTTCTGTTCAACAGTGTGTTCCTGTCCGTCACCTCCACGTTCTTGACTCTCGTGGTAGCCTGTCTAGCCGCTTTCAGTTATACGGCCTACACTTATCGCAGTAAGGAAACGTTCTCAAAGATTATCCTGTTCGTCCATATGTTCCCGCAGATACTGATTGTCATTCCGATTTACCTGCTGATGAGCAAGATGCACATGATTAATTCTTATGCCGGATTGATGCTTTGCTATATCGCATTCGAGATGCCGATCTGCGTCTGGACGATGCAGTCATATTTCGAGACTATCCCAAGGGATTTGGTCGATGCCGCCGAGATTGATGGACTGACAAGGATACGTACCCTCTGGTATGTTTTTCTGCCGGTGGCTCTGCCTGGTCTTGCTGCCGCCGGAATTATGACATTCATCGGTATCTGGAACAACTTCCTGTTGGCCAATACCTTGTTGATTGACGCCAGCAAAAAGACGTTGCCCGTCGTTATCGCTGACTTCGCTTCGCGGGATAACATGCTACAAGGCGACGTTCTCGCCGCCAGTCTGATTGTCTGTGTACCATCGTTCTTCTTTGCATTGTTCGCCCAGAAATATCTAGTCGGCGGACTGACCAATGGAGCCGTAAAAGCATAAGGGTTTCTATGATTTCATCCAGTAAGCTTCATGGGGGACCGTTCCACGAGGCCGTCTTTTGATGTCCTTTATAAAAACGGGGCAGAATTGAGAAAACGAGGGTTTTGTGTCCAAGTAGCTGATCAAAGATGCTGGTGTGCCAATGGCATGTGAGTGGAAATCGTGGCACAACCCTGAATGGAAATTTTGAGAAGAGGTAGTTATGAAAATCACCGATATTAAAGTTAAGTTCATCGATATCTTCATGTTCGTGGAGGTATATACTGATGAAGGGATTGTCGGACTCGGTGAGTCCGGTACGTGGGCGTTTTTGGAAGCTTCCGCCGCCGCGGTAGAGACTTTTAAACGGTATTTGATTGGTAAAGACCCTCTGTTGCGTGAACATCATTGGCAATATCTGTATCGTTGCTATCATTTCAGGGGGGCTGCGATCATGGGAGCTTTATCGGCCATAGACATCGCCTTGTGGGATATCGCCGGTAAATATTACGGGGTGCCTTGCTACCAGTTGATGGGCGGTAAGGTGCGGAACAAAGCTCGCGTCTACTACCATGTATTCGGTAAGAATCGTCAGGATTTGATTGATGGTTGTATCGCGGCCAAGGAACAGGGGTTTACTGCGGTAGGTCATTTGACGCCGTTCGCCGATGAGCCACGTGAAACCCCCTGGTTCAAGACTCATGTAGCTCGAATGGAAGATGGAATCGAAAGTGTCCGAAGATACCGCGAAGCGGTTGGAAACGATGTCGATCTTTGTATTGAAATACATAGGCAGTTGACGGTTTCGGAAGCTGTCGTATTAGGAAAAGGTATTGAGGAATTCAAACCGTTGTTCTATGAAGACCCCGTTCGTCCTGATGGTTTCGACGACATGGCACGGGTCGCAGAAAAGGTCGATGTTCCCATCGCGACGGGAGAGCGAATTCATACCTTGGCTGAGTTCGGCATGCTTCTTTCCAGGAATGCCTGCAGATATGTTCGCCCCGATGTCTGCATGTGCGGCGGATTGACTCATGCAAAAAAGATCGCGGCGTTGGCTGAAGCGTTCAACGTCCAAGTCGTTCCTCATAATCCTTTGAGCCCCGTCAGTACCGCCGCTTGTATTCAGCTTGCGGCATGCATACCCAATTTTGCGATTCAGGAATATCCGATAGGGGAGAATTCTGCACCAAAAAATAGGATTGTTCAAAGCGCCATCAAGCTAGAGAAAGGTTTTCTGATCGTACCTGATGTTCCTGGCATTGGTGTTGAACTGACACCTGATGCGGAAAAAGAGTTTCCGTATGTGCCGAGAAAGTTTGTGACAAGGCTTCAGGACGACGGCTCTGTATTTGACCAATAAGGTGAGCCATTTGCTACTGCTATCAAGGTATATCATCAAGACGGAGAAATTATGCACATGAAACAGTTTGAGACATCTTGCGAAAGGGTTCGTGAGGAGATTTTTAGCCGGGAAGGCCGCAAGTATCCTGGCAAAGCGCTTGTGGAAATGGAATTGCGGCCTGGTTACAATGCTGCGAAGACAAAAAAAATACAGCCTATGCTGGCTGTCAATGAAGCCCATCTGATCATGCTGATTGAACAAGGGATCGTCCCAGTATCCGACGGTAGGAAAATTATGGCGCAACTGGAAGCCGTCGATTACGATAAGTATGCACAGAAAGAATATACCGGGGAATTCGAGGATCTGTTCTTTGAAATCGAGAATGAATTGATCCAACGAACCGATGGCCTGGCCGGCAACATCCATTTGGCTCGGAGTCGGAACGACATGAGCCTCTGCCTGGACCACATGGTGGTACGTTCCGAACTACTTTCATTGATTGAACTGCTTCTGGATGTCCAAAATACGGTGAAGGTATTCGCATTGGAACACAAGGATACGCTCTATGTAGCCCATACCCATACGCAGCATGCCCAGCCAAGTGTGCTGGGACATTATTTTTTGGGAGTCTTCGATGTTCTTTGTCGGGATATCGATCGCCTGACCCATGCCTACCACCACGTCAACAGCTGCCCGATGGGGGCTGCTGCGATTACTACATCGGGCTTTCCCATTTCACGGCAACGAGTGGCGGAACTGTTGGGTTTTGAGACTGTGATAGAAAATTCCTATGATGCCATAGGTGATGCCGATTTCTTTACTGAGACAGCGTCGGCTATCGGACTCGCAGCTTTGAATCTCGGTCGGGTGATTACGGATTTAATTGTTTGGGCTACCGAAGAGCTTCATATGATCCGTGTCGCTGACGGCTATATCTCTACGAGTTCCATCATGCCTCAGAAGCGTAATCCCATCGCATTGGAACATTTGCGTGCATCGCTTTCAGTGGTGAAAGGCCTGTCTGATACGGTTCTTGAGGGATATTTGAAGTCGCCATATGGAGATATTTCCGACCACGAGGATATAGAGCCGATTCTCTCTCAAGCAATTGAATTACTGGAAAAGAATTATGATCTGTTCAATTCTGTGATCGGTACGCTTGAAGTCGATACCGATTTGTTGTCACGGCGGGCGCATGAGAGTTTTTCTGTTGTCACGGAAGTTGCCGATGAACTTGTTCGGGTATGCGGTATTCCATTCAGACAGGCGCACCATGTCGTAGCGACTTTGGTCCGCGAGGCAGAAAAGAGGGAATACAACCTAAAAAAGATTGATGCTGCGTTTTTCTCAGAAATCTACAGCCAGGTCACAGGCGTTCCGTTCGTAGCGGATTTTACAGCTATCCAGTCGAGTCTTGATCCCGTTGCGTTCGTCTTGTCGCGAAATGTCTACGGAGGTATTGGCCCGACCGCTATGGATGCCATGTTCTCTTCCGCGAAGATAAAACAAGAGCATTGGCGGGAATGGCTTTCCCAAGCGTATGAAAATCTTGAAAAAGCGGATGGGTTGCGTAACGAGTTGATACAGAAAATCGTACGATAAACTGGATTTGTACTACGCAATGGACTTTTACTGCTTGCAGAGGATTCCATTGTATATTATACATCTCTGTATACAGTTTGTTTTTCAAGGATTGAGAATGGCACAGTTGAAACTGAGTGACAAGGCATACGAACAGATACAGAAACTTATCCGGGAAGGGCGTTTCCAACCGGGAGAGCCGCTTCAGGAGAATGAACTGTCTGAAATTCTCCAGATGAGCCGGACGCCGATCAGAGAGGCGTTGCAGCGTCTGGAGGATGACATGGTTGTTACAATCAAACCTCGTATCGGGGCGTTCGTTGCGACTGTTGATTTTGCTCAGCTCTGTAATTTGTATGAAACAAGAGAGGCTTTGGATGGCATGATTGCGAATCTTCTCTGTAAATCGTCCGTGCCAGTAAAACCTTTTATCGAACTGAAGCAGGAGTTTGAACGAATTTCGTCCATCGAAGATATGGAACAGCGGTATGAAGAACTCCATGTAGCTTCAAGGCAGTACGATACGATGTTTCGTGATTATTGTGGAAACCCGATGTTGGCGAAGCTGTCCTGTTCTATCGCGGTAAAGATTTATTCTCTTGGCAATATCACAAAGGAAATTCCATTTTTTCATGACCAGAACATTACGGAACGTATATCGGTGCTTGATGCCGTAGCGCGGAAGGATGCCGCACGGGCCGAGGCTTCTGCTCGTGAGCATGTCCGTCTTTGTTTGCATCGTATCCTCAATTCACGAATGAACGCTTCCGTTTAAGGGTTTTTCTCTGGCAGATTGTTATAGCAGGAAAACAGAGGTGCCACAGTAGCATGAGAGGAGGTTCAGCAATATGAAGATAGCTATTCTCGGAGCTGGTAGGATCGCGAGGAAGATGGCTTATACAATTTGCCATGTGGAAGGGGCGGAACCCTATGCGGTCGCTTCCCGGACGCTCGAAAAGGCCGAAGAATTTGCCGCGGAATTTGGGTTTTCCAAGGCATATGGTTCCTACGACGAAATGCTCGCGGATCCCGCCGTTGAACTGGTGTATGTCGCCACCCCGCATTCCCATCATTATGCGAACATAATGAGCTGTCTTGAGCATGGCAAGCCGGTATTGTGCGAAAAGGCGTTCACCGTCAACGCTGACCAAGCCCGCAAGGTATTTGCCTCTGGTCGGGAAAAAGGCCTGTTGGTCGCCGAGGCGATCTGGACCCGGTACCTTCCCATGCGCAAGGTCCTTGATGATGTCCTCGCAAGCGGCGTAATCGGCCCTGTGACTTCCCTGACCGCCAATCTCGGTTATTCGTTGAAGAACATCCAGCGTCTGACCGACCCCGCTCTGGCCGGTGGCGCATTGCTTGACGTCGGTGTCTATCCCATCAACTTTGCTTTCATGGTGTTCGGCGGCGAGTATTCCAAGGTTGATTCGACGGTAGTCAAACTGGATACCGGCGTCGATGCCTGCGAAAGCATTACGCTGGCCTATCCCGACGGAAAGCTGGCGATGCTCCATTGCAGCATGCTGTCGAGTACCGACCGCCGCGGTATGATATTCGGTGAGAAGGGCTACATCGAGGTGCTGAACATCAACAACTGCGAAGGAATCCGGGTATTCGATACGGGCCACCGGTTGGCAGCCTCGTATGAAACTCCCCGGCAGATCAACGGGTTTGAGTATGAACTGGAAGCCTGCATGGAGGCTGTCCGGCTCGGTGACGTGGAATGCCCGCAGATGCCGCATTCCGAAACCGTCAAGGTGCTGGAACTGACCGACTCCTTGCGGGCGAAATGGGACGTCCGGTATCCGATGGAATAGGGGTGTCTTCATCTTTGGTGTTTTTGCAAGCTTGTGACTTTTTTCTATGGGATGATGAAAAGCAGGGTGCTTGGCCCTGCTTTTCGTTGACTGTTTGGGCATGATGACGATATCTGCGGGAGCGAATTGCCGCTTGTCCATTATAACAGCGTCCATTCTCCATTGCTGATTCTTGTGGCGTCTTCCTGTGCGATTGCTTTTGTCATATATTTATATCCATAATTTCCTTCCGAGACTATGGAATTTCCAACGTCATCCACCCCAAGGAATGTAACTTCGCCTGTTTGCTTGTCATAGTATAATAATGCATAGTAGTCATTCGGAGTTGGGAAATCCTGCTTATCCCCCTTGTGTGATTCATACAATTCATCCCCCAAGGCTATGATTTTGTCGATATCGTCAAGAGTCGGATTCAAATCCGCTATACGAGCATCTTCTCCTTCGACAGGAGAAGATGAAGTACTACAACTTACAAAGAATTTTGCCGCTGCACCGGATATCAGTTCATTTGAAAAGAATTCCGCGTCGCCAATGGAGAATTGCTTACCCCTCGGATAAACATTTACGAAATAAAAACGTGTTGTCCCATGTGAATTTCCAGTAGCATCTATGGAAATATTTTCCCCTTTTATGATATTGATTCTATCTGTCTGACTGCTAGTTCCCGGCTCTTTGAGGCTCACGACAAGAGCCTGCTTGTAATCGTAGGAATTTGTGTCCGGTGAATACAGAGTGGAAATATAGATATCATTTTCTGCCGAAACCCCTGAAAAAAGCAATTTTCCGTCCTCTTGTTTCTCATACTTGATGGGGACATCCTCGTCAAAAAGAGACACACTGGAATATGTATTCCCTAAAGAAATTGACCGGTTCTCAAACTTGGAGATAACCGGAGTATATCCAAAATAGAAGACAGGTTTAAACAGCGCTGCCATATTCTCTCTATTCGCTTCAATAAGCACTTTTCCTGTTTGTGGCAGGGGGACATCTAGGAATGTAGGCGAAAAGACCTTTTGTGTTTCGGGATCAGCAGGTGATGTGTTCGGTTGGGAACATGCAAACACCAGAACAATGAATACGGCAAGTGACAGAATGCATGCGGATTTCTTCATTTCTTCCTTCCTTTATAATCTGTGAGAGTTATAATATCATATATTACACTCTTTAGGAAGAAAAAGAAACAATAAGAAACCAACTCAGATAGAGACAAGACAGGCTGTAGTCAAGAAATCTTAGGAAGTGTATTTTCAATGCATTGGGACAACAAAGCATCAAATGTTTCACAAAGTTGTTTCACAATTTTTGTTCTTTCTGTGACGGGGACTAATTTATCATAGTCAAAGAAAAGCTCATAAACTTCTACATTTAAGGCTTTGACGAGTTTATCTAGCATTGAAGCAGATGGAAAACGAACTCCACTTTCCAATTGGTAGATGTGGTTGGTTGAAGCATCTATTTTTTCGGCGAGTTGAGCCTGTGAATATCCTGCTTTCTCCCGAAAAGTTTTGATATTCCTTGAAAGTATTCGGCTACTTTCCTCTTTAAGTTTGTTTTCAGTATCCATAACCACATTTTGAGTGTCCTTTTGCTTTGAGGCAACTTTCCAAAAGAGGGTAATTGATGGCTGTATAACTCTATAAGATTAAACAGGCATGAAGTATTTTCGTGTATAGGAGAAATGCTCAATGTAAATAGGAGGTCTCAGATTCCAATCTATTCTTCAAGTGTTTTTCCGATATGTTGACCATCATCCAACTGGGCGGATCAAAGCCTGTAAGTATCGAACCGCGATGGGGTGCAAGAAGAACTTGATGGATACGAAAAGGGCGGTCAGCCCAACAGGCCGACCGCCCCGGATATGTTCAACTATCGCTTAGTTGGCTTTTACTTCAATCGTGATGGTCGCGGTATAGTTTCCGGCGGGAGCCTTGGTGAAATCATCGGAGGCGATCGCCACGTTGAAGGTCTTGCCGATGACGCGCAGTCCGGCGTTCACATCGGCGTCGTCGGCGGCGGTCAGCAGGGTCACGCCGGTACCGTCTGCGGCGACGTCCACAGGGCTTCCGGCGGTGATGGTGTACTTCATCACGTTGGAACCGGACTTCAGCGCGTCGGCCTTGAACGTCACTGCCGGCACCTTCGTCAGGTTGGTCTTGTAAGCGTAGACGAAGTCGGCGCTCAGTTCTTCCACGCTGAACACCTGGTCGACCTTCGCGGCGGCGCCGTCATAGGCGGAGACGGACGGGACGATCGTGCCGGCGACGATCTTGCCGACGAGGACGTCATTCACGGCGGTGGAAAGATTCAGGGTCGAAGTCTCGGCGGCGAAGACGGAGACCAGAGCGACTACCATGACCAACAGAATAGCGATTGACTTTTTCATTTTTGTTTCCCTTTATGATTCATGCAAGTTTCATGTGCTCATCCCTAAGCACAACTGCAATATACCGCCATAGCAGACTTATGTCAATACTATGTGAAAAATTTTTAAAATATTTTGTATTATTTTTTAACAATTAGAACAACTACATATAATATAATAAGATAACATGAGCCATAAGTTATCGGCTAATGACAACTTATAAATATCAACCGGGCAATCTACATGGCAGATGCAAAATACTCCGCCCGAACCTCACCGGCAAACCACGAACATATGACATCAATTTATTGATTGTAGAACTCATATCGATGAATGGCGCCGTAAAGGTATCCGTTGTCGGATTTTGTGGAGAGTGGTTTCCATGCAAAAAAACACTGCCGGAACATGGCAGTGTTTCTCAGAAAACCATACAATATATATTACCGGCGACCGGACTCGAACCGGTACAGAGTCGCCCCCAATAGATTTTGAGTCTATCGTGTCTACCAATTTCACCACGCCGGCGTAATGCGTTATCTACTATACAGGAAAGGTACTGAGAAAATCAACCGATAAACCGAAACTTTTTATTCAGTCCGTTCGTTCCGGTTGTATCTATCCTTGTGTTTCAGTGGTTTTTCCATTACGATACGAGATGATGCCGTCCGGCGGCCTGTTTTTCCATGGGTAGCGGATGGTGTTGTCGCGTAGCGAGGAGGTCCCATGGCTGGTTGGCTGAAGAAACTGAGTACAATCGTCCTGATGGCGGTCTGTACCGCCGCAACCCTTTTTCCCGTCGCCCTTACTTCCGATGGCGGGGTGATCACCAACGCCTCGAACGACCTGCTCGCCGCGGTCGTGCCGATAACCTATGGGGATGAAGCCTTCCGTCAGCGTATCCTGGAGAACACCGGTGGAAAACGGGACCCGATCGGGCTTGTCCTTTCCGGCGGTTCAGCCAGGGCGTTCGCCCATATCGGCGTTCTGAAATACATGGAGGAGCAGGGGATCGTCCCTGACTTCATTATCTCCAATTCCATGGGTTCCATTATCGGCATGCTCTACGCCGCGGGGCTGTCCCCCGACCAGATTCTGGATGTCTGCTCCAACGTGCCCCTCGGTTCGCTGTTCGACCTGACCATCCCGTTCCGCGGCGGATTGCTCGACCCGACCAAGTTCAAGGCGGTACTGACCTCGTATCTTGGCAAGGATCTGAAAGTCGAAGAATTGCCGATTCCAATCATGATTATCTGCGAGGATCTGGCTACGAAACGGCAGGTACATATCATGGAAGGCGATTTTTATGAGGTGATGAACGCCGCCTACGCCCTTCCGTTCTACTATCCGCCGGTGGAATTCAAAGGGCACCTGCTGGTCGACGGCGGGATGTCCAACCTGGTTCCGCTTGACCTTGCCTATCAGTACGCCGACTTCAACGTCGTCTCCACGACCTTCTACGACGTGACCACGTTGAACCTCCGCAATCCGATTACCGTTCTGAATACCTCCTTTGATATTGGCAAGCGCCGTCAGGGGGTTACCGAACTGCTGGAGCATGAGACTGACGCGATCTGGATCCGGTGTGATGTCGAATCGACCTCTTTCATGGAGTTCTCCGCCGCCGTCGAGCTAGCCAAGAAGGGATATGCCAGCGCGGCGGAACATGCCGGGGAATTCAAGGCGATCGCGGGCAAGCATACTGTGTCCTCCGAACTGGAAGCCGTGCGGGCCGACTACGGGCCGCAGCTGAACAGCGCCCAGTATTTCTACAACCTCTATGGGCATGTCTATCAGAAGGATTTCTCCCAGTTCCTGGGGTTGGGCGTCAAGAGCTACCGGTATCCCGGCGACGACTACTATTTGCGCGATGATATCCTGTTCGGACCGGAATACGGGCTTCGCTGGGATAATCTGGAGCTTTCGCTGATCGGCGGCGCGACCTGGCAGTCATATGACGGCATTGGCGGGGTTGACAAGATATTTCCTTCGCTTGCATTGTCGCTGGATTATTATCTTCTTAAGTTTGTGAAAATCAGTGTGGAGGGCTCGGTGACCTGGGATCGGGATAGCTGGGTTCCGACCAGCTATATCCGGCAGGCGTTCGAGTTGAAGTTCCGGCAGTTCGACAAACGGCTGAATCTGACGCTGATAGAGACATATGAAACCGTCCTGAACCCGAGGCGCAACGGCGCTCCCGGCGACTCCAATGAGAACAAGGAACTGTTCATGCTGTTGTCGGCGGGTATCCGTGGCACGTGGAAAAATGATGGTGACTTTCCTTTTGTGGCTGGTTTTGGAGGAGGATACCAGCTCGCCGGTTGGTTCAATCGCCATTTCATCTACGGCAAGCTGAATTTTGAACTTCCGTTGCCCGTTGACCTTTGGATTGGCGCGAAGGTCTCCGCACGGTTTTCCGTCGATGGTCAGGGTGACGTTCCGTTTTTTATTGAGGATGGTTTCCGGACCAGCGCGGCATCTGTCCGTCTACAGGGACGACCGACGACCTCCTGGCCCGCTGGCGCCGATTATTCCAACCCGGCTCCATACCTGACGGTGGCTTCGTTCTCTTTTGGCTGGACGCCTGAGAGGTTCAAACCATCGTTCGGGGAATTCCTGCTGTTCGAGAACAGTTCAATCGGCCTGTACTGCGATCTGCTGTGGCATACGATCGGTACCAAGGGCTGGATACCCAACGTGTCGACCGGCATTGAACTACATACGGAACTCGCCTTGATCGGCCTCCAGACGTTGCCGATGTCAATCTATGTCGGATTCGACCAGGCTGCGTATCTCGAAGGGGGCAGTCCTGTGATCTGGGGTATCTGGTTCGGAGTCAGCGACTGATTCCATAGGTTCCCCGATTGAGGTATTGGCGCGCCGATATATCCGATGGACGAAGGGCATCCACATCAATCCGTGCCAGGATTATCCTCCGGCGCCCGCAAGGAGAACTCGCAACCACAGTATCGCTGTCTGTACAGTCCCATCTCCTTGCTGAGGACGATGCTTCGGTTGAAGCCGTCCTTCTTTTTGAAATCAATCGGCTCGAAACCCTCGAAGGCCTCTCCGACTGAGAATATCGTCTTGCTGTTCTTGAACCGGCTGACGGTCAGCGTGGTGGTGAAATGTGAGAACCCCAGTTCCTTCGCTTTCGCCGCCGCTTGGGCGAGGTTGTAGCGGAAGCAAAGGACGCATCGTCCGCCATGTTCAGGCTCATCTTCATGTCCCTTGATCGCCTCAAGCCATGCGCCGTGATTCCATTGCTCCCTGATCACGTCCAGGCGGTATCTGCCCGCCACTTTCATCAGTTCCCCGAACCGCTTGTCCGCTTCTTCCGCTGGATAGATGTTGCTGTTGGCAAAGTACAAGGTTGGTTTCCAGCCCTCGGCGAGGAGCCGTTCTATCGAGGCGGTGGAGCAAGGGCCGCAGCAGGCATGGACGAGTATCGGCGTTTCCATGGCTGTATGGTATCGTTCGGGTGATGATCTGTCAAACGGCGGGGGAGCTTCCCTGCGATATAAGGAAGGTCGCGATATCGCGATAGACGACCAGCCGGTCTTCCTCGTTCAGGACTTCATGCTTCATATTTGGGTAGACGTTGGCTGTGATGTCTTGATAGCCGATGCGCCTGAGCGTATTGATGGTGTCCTTCAGGCCGAGCTTGCCTCCAGTCACCGGATCTTCCGCGCCTGAGACGCTGAGTATCGGCAGGCCGGGGTTCTTGCACTGGAACTTCTCGAACGCATGAAGCTCCTTGTCCGTTTTGAAGATGGTGAGCATGGCTTCGTTCTGATACGGGTAGCGGCACAGCGGGTCGTTGTTCCTGGCTTCCTTGTTCGCTTCGCTGGCGCTGGTCCACTGGATGTCGTCGGAATCCCCGTTGAGATAGCGGAACAGGGGGCTGTAGCCATGCTCGCCGGAGCGTCTGACCGCCAGTTCTCCGAGCGTGATGCCGACTGGTACGACCGGTATGTACGCGACCGTGCCGCTGAGGACGAGCCGGGCGATTTCATCATCATGCCGTTGAAGATAGCAACGGGCGAGCATGGAGCCGAAGGAGTGGCCGAACAGTGCGAGCGGGATGCCGGGGTAGGTCTCCTTGATGTAGCGGGAGATGCGAAGCTGGTCGTCGAGAAGCCGTTCATGGCCGTCCATATAGCCGAGGGGATAGGCGTCGTTGACTGAGCGTCCATGCCCGCGGCTATCGGAGATGACCGCGGTGACGCCGTATCCATTGAGGTATTCGATGAACTCGTAGTACCGCTCCTTGTGTTCCACCGCGCCGTGGATCATCTGGAGAATCAGGCGTGGCCGACGGACCTCCCCAATGGCGATGGAGAGCTCCAGTCCGTCTTGGGCCGCAAGCGTCAGTTCCTTCATGTGGTCAGTGTAACGCGATATGCGGCGGATGATACAGTGTTTTTTTGCGCTGATTTTTTCGCGCGACTTTTTCTGACGGAGGACGGCGGCTGATTTCTTGGAGTGCTTGTCAGTTTGCCGGTTTCCGTTTACGATGGAACTGTATATTGTCGGAGGAGTCAGATGCCCGCAAAAAAGAATCCAAGGAAGCAGAATCTCGGCCTGTGGCTGGCCGTTCTTGTCGTTGTCGTCGTTTGTGTCTTGCCCATACCTGTCTGGTCACGTGTGCTGCTGATCGTGGTGCTTGCCGCCGCATTCGCATATTGGCGCAGGAGCATCATCTTTTTCCTGCTTGGCAACCGGAAGCTGGTGGGTAACGAGAAGAAGGGCACGGCGCCCGATCTTGAAAAGGCATGGGGGTGGTACCGCAGGGCGTGGGACGCCCATATCCGGCTGGACTATGCGGCGATCATCGCCAGTACGTTCATTCAGCGGGGCGATGCCCGGTACGGCAAGGAAATCCTTGAGTCGGTTATCATGAAGTCGCACGGTACGGATTTGGAAAAGTCCTCCAAGGTGGCGCTGTCGATGGCATATTGGCGTCTGGATGACTTGCAGGGGGCGATTGATGTACTTGAGGAGGTCCGGAAGGAAGGTTACTCCGACAAGAATCTCTATGTGAACCTCGGCACGTATCTGCTCGAAAAAGGCGACTACAAACGGGCCAGGAAGATCAATGACGAAGCCAAGAAGCTTGGCCCTGAATCTCCGGGGATCACCGACAACCGCGGCTGGTACTATATCGCCACCGGTGACTGGGACAATGCGAAGAAGCTCTACGAGGAGCTGACCGAAGACCGCAAGCCGAAGTTCCCCGAGGCCTATGTCCATGCAGCGCAGGTCAAGGTCCATTTCGGAAAATACGAGGATGCCGTCGACCTGCTCGAACGTGCGCTGGGGCAGCGGTTCGTCCTGACCGCCGGCGTTTCCGCCGAGACCATCGAAGGAATGCTCGACGATCTGCGCGATCCTTCCCGTCGCAAGCAGGCCGCTGCGGCTATTGACGCCAGCGCCCGGATCGTGGCCGCCGGGGGCGTCCCGCTGGGGCTTTCCTCCGGTACCGCTGTTGCGTCTTCCACTGGTAACGCCGCCGCATCTGCTGATGTCGATGCCGCTGTCGGGGTTTCCTCCGCATCCGGCGTTTCTGCTCAGGGGCGTTCCGTCGCCTTGGTGCAGGCTTCTGAGGCGGAGGAGTCCGACGACGAGCTTTCCATTGAGCATGGCGGCGTCCCTGCTGACGAAGAACTTGCCTTTGACGGCGATGATTTCTGCGAGGACGAGGACGAGCCGGATACCACCGTCGATGACGACGACGAGCGTGAGCCGAACACCGATTTGGACGAGAGCGACTTTTTGGACGATGACGACGAGGAAGATGAAGAGGATGAGCCGGACGCCGATGTCGGTTATGACCTTGACGATGACGACCGCGAGCCCAATACCGACCTTGACGATGACGACGACCTCTACGATGATGACGATGAAGTAGACTCCGGTGCGGAAGATGAGGATGTTCCAACCGCTCCCGCCGATGATTTGCCTGAACCGTCCAAGGGCCGTAGGAAGAAATAGCTTGAATAGCGTGCCCGGCTTGCCTGTCGCGGGGCGATGCCCAAGAGTTGTCTGGCTTGCGGTATTGGTTTTGACATGTCCGTTGCGGACGCAGGCATACTGCACTTTGTAAAGAGCCATATGGTCCTTGCATCGGTTGTACCGTGTGGATTTTAGATTGCCGTGTTGCGAAAACCGGAGCGCCCCCTTGCGTAGATTATGCGCCGGGGGCGTTTTTATTCACCCAAACCATACTGCCTGATTAACTGTTTCTTTGTATTTAGAGAGAACAGAAGGTGGAAGGTTCCTGTAAGCAACCATGAAACTGGGTACGAGAGGTAGATTGTGAACATTGTCGGATACGCTTTGAAAATGATGGCTATCCAGAGAATTCTGAGTACACAAGAACCCAGCAGTGAGGTGATGGTGGAAAGGATCGACCTGTCCAGTCCCCTGAGTATGCCGGAGCCGACATCCATGAAGGCCAGAGTGAAGTAGGTGCCGATCAGGAGTTTGATTCTGGTTTCTCCCGTCTGTATTGCAAGCGGTGCTGAAACGTATAGGCGGAGCAACGGTTTTTGGAGACCGATGAGAATGATCATCGAAATAATTGCAATCATGGAGGCTACCAGGTAACAATCCCTCATTACCAACCCGGCCCGTTTGAATTTGTGCGCGCCATAATGCTGGCTCATGAATGTTATTGATGCCAAGGTGACTGAATTGACTGCCGTATAGGCAAAGCTTTCAAGACTGACACCCGCCGCGTTTCCATCAATGATGTCCGAACCGCCAGGGCATTGCATGTTGTTCAGGCTGATGATGCTGCTTTGGATAATCATGTTGGACAGGGAGAAAAGTGCTCCCTGCAACGCCGCAGGAAGTCCGTTGACGATGATGGCTCTCAGGGAGTTGCGGTCAATTCTCAGTTTTGCGAAGCGTAGGCCGCACCAGCCGGAATCTTTCATCAGCTTTACCAGAAGAATCAGCATTGATACGAAATTGGAAATGGCCGTGGCAATCGCAACCCCGTCGACTGACATTTTCATCACCAGGACGAAATAAAGATTGAGGCCGATGTTCAGCAAGCCGGAAAACGACAATGCATATAACGGTGTCTTGGTGTCGCCTTTCGCACGGAAAATTGCGATAAGAAAATTGGTCAATGACAGGCAAGGGACGCAGAGGAAGTATATCTTGGCATACAGGGTGGCAAGTTCCAGGATGTGACCTTCGTCGCCCATCATGACCAGAATAGGACGACTGAAGGCCAACCCCAAGATCATGCAGATGATTCCTGCGACCAGCCCTGTCAGCAAAGCGGTATGGACGGCTTTGCCAGTTCGGTCCGGGTCCCGAGCCCCTATGTAACGGGCCACGATGATTCCCGAGCCGGTAGCGAATCCCATGAACACATTGGCGATCATGTTGATCATCGACCCAGTAGTTCCGATGGCGCCTATCGCTCCGTCAACGTTGGACAGCCCGACGACAATCATATCCGCGGCTGAATAGAAGGTCTGAAGAAGATTTGTCAGGATCAGCGGCAGTACGAACGAAAAGATCTTATTGATCAACGGCCCGGTCAATAAATCCTTATCTTCAATGTTTCTCATGTCATCCTCAATGGTACTCACTGCCATATCATGGAACCCTTCGATAATCAAGAAGGTATTCCCTTGTTGCAAGTTATGGCTGCGTTATATAGAACGCAATATATCAGCAATTCGTTTGTTTTTGGTAGTTGTAAGTATAAAAATATCGCTATTGTTGATGTTCATCAGGTAGCCTGAACGTGTGGACCTTGTATTTCGCTCCAGGATGCTTGAACACCTCCTGTTCGTCCGAGATGTCTTGAGGAATGAGGTCATGTCCATGGTCGTTCCATGTCGGATTGTCCATCAGCGTATAGCGATGGAGTTCCTTGGGCTGTCTGCCGTATAGCTTGGCTATGGCGGTAATGGCTTCCCGGTCGATGTATTCGAAATAATTATGGCGGTATTCACGTCTGCTGGATATCAAAGTTTCAGGATTCGGAACATGCCCGCGGTTTGGATTAAGCGTCACATATCGTAGTTCTTCAAGAAAATGCCAATAGCCTTTGATCGGGACGTATGAACAATGTTCTTGGAATATCGGGGACTTTGGATTGTTCCTGAGGTATTGTATCAAACTATGTTCAATGATGACTTTCGACTGGCGTTTTTTGCATGCCATCGCTTTGATGTGGAGGGCATATGCCAGGTTTGTGAAACGTACCGCTGTCGTCAATGCCGTCCAGTCAGGGGTCTGGACGATGATGTGGATATGCTCCGGCATCAGGCAGTAGGCGATGAGCCGTATTCCTCGCTTGTTCAGGTTCCAGTACAGGTTGTTCAGATAATAGAATGCTTCTCGTTGGCTAGGAAACAAGCCAAGTTTTGTGTCGGATTCCACAATGCGTATCGAGACCTGATAGTACCGGTATTCATCAAGATCGGGATATGCATAGCCGCTGTTCCATTTAAAATTTTTCTGTCTGTTCATCATACCGTATCAGAGGTGAAAACAGGGCTGGTGATTCAGAACCTTGGATTGCAATAGTCAAGAGCGTGATCTTGAAGATGAGCCGGAGGGGCGTCGAGTGGTTTTCGGTGTATGAAATGAATGTACCGGCAGCGGGTGATGAACATACCATCAACTAGTAATGAAGCTACCATCAACGGGCGATGAACTAGCAATGAACTAGCAATCAACTCCAAAGGGAAAAAATGAGATAAAGCTTTACAATATAAACAGTATCCCAAGAATCTAAAAGTTTTGGCTGTTTTTGGAAGTTTGACTTTACGTTGGGATGAGAACTAAGTAGATTAGGTTCTATGTGGAGCATAGCTAAGTTTCTCAAGCCCTATGCGGGGCAAGTGGCGGTCGCGCTGATTCTTGTGGTGCTGCAGGTGTTCGCAAGCCTGGGGTTGCCCACTGTCATGGCGAAAATCGTCGATGTAGGCATTCCCGCCGGGAATCTGCCGTATATCTGGAAGATGGGTGCGCTGATGCTGGGGCTGTCGTTGCTCCAGGTCCTGGTGATGGTCGGCGTAGGTTTTTTCTCTTCAAGGATTTCGAGCGCGTTCGGGCGGGACGTCCGGCGGAAGGTGTTCGAGAAGGTGGAGTCCAGCTCCATGGCCGAGGTTGACCGGTTCGGGATTTCATCGCTCATCACCAGGACTACGAACGACATTACCCAAGTGCAGAACTTCATCGTCATGCTGTTGCGGATGGTGGTGACGGCTCCGATCATGTTTGTCGGCAGCGTCGTGCTGGCCATCGGGGTGGACAGGCGGCTTTCGCTGGTGATCGTGGCGGCGTTGCCGTTGCTGATGGGGCTGATTGTCCTGATTCTAGTCAAGGCGTCGAAGCTGTTCGCCTCGTTGCAGGTGAAGATTGATCGCCTGAACCAGCTGATTCGTGAACATCTGGCGGGAACGCGGGTGATTCGGGCGTTCGTTACGACGAAGTATGAACGCAAGCGGTTCGATGAAGGAAACGCAGACCTGACGAAAACCACTGTAAAAGTCCAGTCAATCGCCAGCGGCATGATGCCCGGCATGATGATCATCATGAACCTGACGACCGTGGCGGTCATGTGGTTCGGCGGGGTGCGCGTGGAGGCCGGCGGCATGCAGGTCGGACAGTTGATGAGTTTCGTCCAGTACGTGACCCAGATCCTGATGAGCGTGTCGATGCTGTCGATGCTGATGCTGATCCTGCCGAGGGCGACGGTATCCGCCAAACGCATCAACGAGGTGCTGGACGTCGTACCGCGGATCGTAGACCCGCCGGCCGGAACTGAGGCTCCGAAACCGACCAGGGGCGAAGTGAGGTTCGACCACGTGACCTTCTCCTATCCGGGGGCGGTCGAGCCTGTGTTGCACGATATTGATTTTGTCGCCGAGGCGGGCAAGACTACGGCGATCATCGGGGCTACCGGCAGCGGCAAGAGCACGGTGCTCAACCTGATCGACCGGCTGTATGACGTTGACGATGGCGCGGTGAGGATCGACGGGGTGCCGGTGACCGGCTATAGGGTCAAGGATCTGCGCGACAGCATCGGCTTCGTGCCTCAAAAGGGGGTGCTGTTCTCCGGAACTATCGCCGACAATATCCGCTACGGGAACGAGGAGGCGACCGACGCGCAGGTCCGCGCCGCGGCGAAGACCGCCCAGGCGCTGGGGTTCGTCGAAGAGAAGCCGGACGGCTTCGACGACATGATCTCGCAGGGAGGCAAGAATGTATCCGGCGGACAGAAACAGCGTCTTGCGATCGCGCGCGCATTGGTAAGGAAAGCGCCGGTCTATATGTTCGACGACAGCTTCTCCGCGTTGGACTTCAAGACCGACGCGGCATTGCGCGCGGCGCTGAAGGAGGATGTGGCGGGAAGCACCGTTATCATCGTGGCGCAGCGCATCAGCACAATCATGCAGGCGGACAAGATCGTCGTGCTGGACGGCGGAAAGGTCGTGGGCATGGGACGTCACAAGGAACTGCTTGAGACCTGTCCGTTGTATCGGGAAATCGCCAGTTCACAACTGTCCGAGGAGGAGCTTGCGGGATGAGCCAGAATAATGAACAGAAGCAGGTCCGCATGCCCGGGCCGATGGGGCGTGGTGGACATGGCCGTATGGCGGGCGAGAAGCCCAAGAATTTCAAGAAGTCGTTCAAGCGTCTGATGGGACAGCTCGGTCCGTTCAAATATGTGCTGGCGTTCGCCATCCTCTGTGCGCTGGTCGGCGTGGTGGTGTCGGCGTTCTCGCCGATGATTCTCGGCATGGTGACGACCGAGCTGTACGACGGCGCCCGGAACATGGCCGCGGGGACCGGCGGGTTCGACTGGGGGAGGATCAAGCTGATTCTGCTGATTCTGTCCGCCACCTATATTGTATCGCCGTTGTTCCGGTATATCCAGAACGTCACTATGGTCAAGGTATCGCAGAAAATCGTCTACTCGATGCGCAAGGATATCAGCGCGAAGCTTGACCGCCTGCCGCTTTCATACTACGACGGCCGGAGCCGGGGCGATATCATGAGCCGCGTGACCAACGACGTGGACATGATCAGCCAGTCGTTGCAGGAGGGCATCAGCCAGGTGCTGGTCGCCCTGTTCACGTTGATCGCGTTGCTGGTGATGATGTTGTCCATCAATGTCTGGATGACGCTGGCGGGGCTGATAGTCCTGCCGTTGTCGTTGGTCATCGCCAAAAGCGTTGTCAAGCGTTCCCAGAAATACTTCTTGGGGAACCAGAGGCATCTTGGCGAGGTGAACGGTCATATCGAGGAAATGTACGGCGGGCATGAGGTCGTCAAGGCGTTCTGCCGTGAAGACGAATCGATGGTGAAGTTCGACGAGGCCAACGGCAAGCTGTATGCCGATGGCTGGAAGTCGAACTTCTATTCGAGCATCATGATGCCGTTGGTCGGCTTCGCCGGAAACGCCGGGTATGTGTTCGTCGTGGTGCTTGGCGCCATCTTCGCTTCGATGGGGATGTTGGCGGTCGGTGAGATTCAGGCGTTCATCCAGTACATGAGGCGGTTCAACCAGCCGGTGAACGAGGTGGCGAACATCGCCAACGTGTTCCAGTCAACGATTGCGGCGGCGGAGCGGGTATTCGAGTTGCTCGACGAACCGGAAGAGCCCGCCGATATCCCTGATGCGCATGTAGGGCCGGCCGCAGCGAACGACGCCCAGTCAGTGGGAGCTTCCGGTGAGGTCGGCTTCAATCATGTCAGGTTCGGCTACAACCCAGACAAGATTCTGATCAAGGACTTCAATGTCCAGGTTCCCCCGGGGACGAAGGTCGCCATCGTCGGCCCCACCGGCGCGGGCAAGACTACTCTCATCAACTTGCTGATGCGTTTTTACGATGTGACCGACGGCTCTATCACCGTCGACGGCGTCGATGTCCGCGACTGGAATCGCGACAGCCTGCGCAATCAGTTCGGCATGGTCCTCCAGGACACCTGGCTGTTCAACGGCACCATCGCCCAGAACATCTCCTACGGCGCGGGTCGCCCGGACCTCCCCATCGAGGAGGTCCGCGAGGCCGCCCGCCTCGCCTGCGCCGACCACTTCATCCAGACCCTGCCCGGCGGCTACGACATGGTAGTCGGTGAAGAAGGCGGCAACATGAGCCAGGGCGAGCGGCAGCTCGTGACGATCGCGAGAGCGATCATCAGCGACCCGCGGATTCTGATTCTGGACGAAGCGACGAGCAACGTCGATACGCGGACCGAAGTGCTGATCCAGCAGGCCATGAAGAACCTGATGTCAGGCCGGACTAGCTTTATCATCGCCCACCGCCTCTCGACAATCCGGGACGCCGACTTGATTTTGGTGCTGCGGGACGGCGATATCGTGGAGCAGGGGACCCACGAAAGCCTGCTGGCGGCCAAGGGGTTTTATGCGGAGCTGTACAATAGTCAGTTTGCATCGAAGGCCGTTTCGTGATACTGTTATTGCTCGGATAACAGTCCATTGCCTGCGTTGTCTTCGGCAAAGTCGTACACGAGGTACTGTCTTTGCCTTGGCGCCTTGGCACCAGGCTGTTCTCCTTCGCAATGGTTGATGGTTGGAAACAGTCCATTGCCTGCGTTGTCTTCGGCAAAGCCGTACACGAGGTACTGTCTTTGCCTTGACGCCTTGGCACCAGGCTGTTCTCCTTCGCAATGGTTGCTTGGATAATCATTGGCATACTGCGTTGCTGCGACAGTGCCGTGTTCACGCACTGTCCCTGTCTTGCGGTCTTGTCTACCGGTGATTCTCCTTCGCAATGGTTGCCCGGATAACCTCCGTGATGCTGCGTTGGTCGGCACGCTCCCGTACCGAGGTCGCTGACGCTCTCATGCTGTCCGATATCTTGCTCCATGTGTTCGCACGATATCGGGATGTGTGAGGTGGTTTCCCGCCTTGTTTCAGGATAAGCGGCTATTTAACGGTAAGCGGCCATTGCTATTGTAACGGTGGGTGCCATTGCAACAGCGAGCGGCCATCTAACGATGGGTACTGCTGCAGCGGTGGGCGGACGATGGTGCTGGTCGGATAGCCGGAACGCTGTGTCGGCACGGGTTGGTTCGTGGCGCGCCGGTCCGTGAGGTTGACTTATGGGGCCTATGTAAGGGCGTAAGAGGGGAAACTGCCGATATCATGAGGAAACTGCTCAAATTTCTGACAGGACGACTGTTCATCTCCATCCTGCTGATTCTGTTGCAGCTTGCGATACTGATTGGCGTCGTGGTGTTCGCCACGGGCAAATGGTACTGGTCCCTGGTGTTCAACATCATCAGCGGCATCATGGCGTTCTTCATCGTCACCCGGGATGAAAACCCCGCCTACAAGATCGCCTGGATGCTGTTGATCATGTTTCTTCCCGTCTACGGCGGCTTGTTCTATGTCATGTTCGGCAACAAGAAGGTCGGCCGGTACGCACAGCGGAAGATCAGCGTCATCAAAGAGAAATACGCCGACAGGATTCCCGTCCTGCCTGGTCCGGATCTTGTGGTGCGCGAGGCGTTGGAGAACTACGACCCGTTGCTTGCCCGGCAGAGCGACTACATTTCGCGGATCAGCGGCTTCGAGGTCTGGCGCAATACCGAGGTGGAATACTTTCCGCTGGGAGAGTATTTCTTTGACCGTCTGCTGACGGAACTCCGCAAGGCGAAGAAATTCATCTTCCTTGAATATTTTATTATCGGGGAAGGGGAGATGTGGGATGCCGTGCTGGCCGTACTGCAACAGAAGTTGCGCGAGGGGGTCGATATCCGAATCATGTACGATGATTTCGGGTCGATCAAGACGGTGCCGGCGCATTTTGACCGTAAGCTCCGCTCCATGGGGTTCAAGGTCGCGGTGTTCAACACGATCAAGGCTCACCTCAACCCGAAGCTCAACTACCGCGACCACCGCAAGATATGCGTGGTGGACGGCAATGTCGGCTTTAACGGCGGCCTGAACCTGGCAGACGAGTACATCAATCGGGAAATCCGGTTCGGACACTGGAAGGATACCGCGGTGATGCTTCGCGGCGACGCTGTGTGGAACCTTTCGCAGATGTTCCTGCAACTATGGATGTTCTCGGCCGGCGAGTACCTCGACATGCTCAAGTTCCTGCCGACGCTCCAGTGCAGGACCGATGGATTCGTGCAGCCGTTCGGAGATAGTCCGCTGGACGACCAGAACGTGGCGGAGAACGCCTACATCCAGATCATCAACTGCGCGAAGAACTATGTGTGGATCACCACGCCGTACCTGATCCTCGACAATGAGATGATCACTGCGCTCAGGATCGCCGCGCAGAGCGGTGTCGATGTACGGATCATCACCCCGAACTATCCCGACAAAATCTACGTGCATCCAGTAACCCGTTCCTACTACAAAGTCCTGCTGGAGGCGGGGGTGAAAATCTACGAGTATACGCCGGGTTTCATCCATGCCAAGATGTTCGTATGTGATGACACCGTATCGATTGTCGGAACCACCAACATGGACTACCGTTCCTTCTACCTGCATTTCGAGTGCGGGGTGGCCTTCTACGGCTCGTCGGTGGTGCACCAGGTGCGGGAAGATATCGCGCGGACGCTGGAGGTCTCCCGGGAGATAGCCCTCAGGGAAGTCTATGCCACGCCCTTGCCGACCCGGTTCATCCGTTCCCTGCTGAGGCTGTTCGCTCCGCTGATGTAGAATGCGGTTCTTGGAAAACTGATGAAGGCGTTTTTGCCATCCATTCTGCCCCTTTTGTTAATATCGAATGTGTCGGTCAAATTGGTTCCTATCAAAGAGTATTTTGGACAAGACGATATTGTTGCTCTTAATGTCGCATTGAAACAGCATGGCGGGGCAAGTTCTTCCACCTTTCAAGGCGTTTCTGTAGTTCTTGCGGAGGATCGATATATTGTCCCCCAATTGGTTTTCTGCACCATGGACATGAATTCTCTCAATTGGAGGAATCTGCCGGGACAAGGAATGTCATTGATCTGTTTCCTGTGTTTCGTTATTGGGGTATCCTTATGTGGTGGTGATCGATGAAATAGAATGCAATATCCATCCGATGCTCATCAAGGAATTGATTGCAAAATTTTCATTTGATGAAAGTACTCAAGGTCAATTGATATTTTCTACTCATGAAACGAGTTTATTGGATCAAGATATTTTTAGGCCTGATGAAATTTGGTTCACAGAAAAAAAGGCTGATGGTTGTACGGATCTCTATTCCTTATCCGCCTTTCATGTTCATCATACGATTGATATCCGTAGGGGATATTTTGCTGGAAGATACGGGGCGATTCCGTTTCTTGGAAACCTGAGAGATTTGAATTGGATGGATTTCCCATGATTTTGCCACATCGTTCATTTGTAAGAGAAGAACCTTCCCGCGATGCAAGCCTGATCATCATATATTGTGACGGGGAGCGTCGAGAGGATGATTATTTCCGTTTTTTTCAGGAACTCAGTTCAAATGTTCGCATCGAGGTAGTTCCTCCATCCGCTGAAGACCGCAATAATTCTCCCACTGGCCTTTTTGCACGTGCCGTACGGGATTGTGATGGACCTGATCCAAAATACATCCTTGACGAGCAGGATCAGCTCTGGTTTGTGATCGATATGGACCAGTGGGATGATAAAATTGATTCCTTACTGTTGCATTGTCAGTCAAAAGGGAGATGGTCCATCGCTATCAGCAACCCCTGTTTTGAGGTCTGGCTATATTATCATTTTTTCATAATCCTCCGTCAATGTTGATGGAGACGTTTGATTTAAGGAAATCTGATGATTGGAAAGAATTTCTTGGTCAGTCTGTACCAGGTGGTTTTGATTCTCGTAAGCACTCTGTGAAAATTCATGATGCTATCTCGAATGCGGAGCGGAATCATAATGAAGCCGTTTCCTCCAAACCATCCCTGTTCTCTACCTCAGTTTTCCGTTTGGCGAAGCAAATAACCGCGAGAATCGGGGAGTTTACGATATCTATATCTTATGTCATTTATATTGGAAAAGATGTTGTCTGGACACATTGGAATGAGCTATCAACCGTACCGCGATGAAACGAGGCAATGAAGGATTCTTGATGCAATATTGAATAATCATCGCTGCTATTTCTCATGATGTTCGTCAGCATGTAGCCTGATAACATATAGAAAGAGACGCCCGACAAAGGCGTCTCGCATCTGGTCTCAAAAACATGACGTTGCCATTGATATTGTTCTCAACCGTGGCAATGAAAATATTCCCCTATTCCAGGAATTCCTTCAACACCTTTCCATCCGCGTTCTGAAGTTCGACGCCCAGTAGCGCGGCGAGTGTCGGTGCTTCGTCCACAATGTTGCATCTGTCCATCAGTACATTCTTTTTGATGCCCGGGCCATAGAGGATGAACGCCGGCTTAGGGCCTTTCTCCGGCTCATGCCCATGTGTCGCGACGCTGTACTTGTAGTCGGAGTTGTCGGCGTCGTAATAGAGCGGACCGGACAGCTTGTTGGAAAAACTGATGCCGTCGGCGCCTTCAAGGACGAAGGAGAAACCTCCGTCGAGACGATACTTCCGCTTCACTTCATCTTTGGTATAGATCGTCTCGATGCCGATGCGCTCATCATCCTTGTACTTCTGCAAAAAGTCGCGCACCTTGCGCTCCAGCGCCTTGTCGGAGGGATCCTTGAGGTATACCTGAACCGAATGGGCCGCCGACGAGAAAAACGCATCGTAGTCCTTCAGCGTACCGTCTTTGTTGAGCCTGACCAGACCATCGCGGATGAACAGGAGGTTGGGGGAGACAAGCTTCGTGACCGGAGTCTGCCCATGGTCGCTGGTAATGACGATCATGGTGTCGTCGTACACTCCCTGCTCCTTCAGTGCGTCCATCGTTGCGCCGAACATCAAGTCGATCAAGAAATACGCCTGTTTGTAGACCTCGTCCGCGAAGACCCCGTGCCGGTGCCGGGCGTGATCGACCATCGACAGATGTTCGAGGATCACTTCGGGACGATGATTCCTAATGGCGCTGAGCGTCGCGCCATGGGCGAGATAATGGAAATATGGAGAAGAAAGGCCTTTGAGATGTGTTCCGTAGTTCTCCCAGAATTCGTTGAGGAATTCTTCGGAAGCTCCATATTTCACGAATGTCCTGTACATGTTTTTGGGGGAGTCGTCGTCCCAGTCCCAAACCTCCGGCAACAAGTAGTCCGCCTTGATGTTCCCCGTCACCGGCCAACTGATGCTCGCGGTGGTGTATCCGGCGCGTTTCGCCGCGGCGAGCAGATTGTCCACGTCGCCGTCGAATACCTTGCTGTCGAAATACCATGGGGCGGGCGAGACTCCCGGAACGAAATATTCATTGTTTGAGACATGGTGCCGGTCCGGATACACGCCGGTCAACATCGATGCATGTATCGTATAGGTCAGGGTAGGATAGACGGAGATGATATCTTTGACGTATGATGCGTTCCGAACGATGGGGCCGAGGTTCGGCAATGTCTTCATGAATTCAATGTCTTCGCTTACCATCGCATCTATTGAAAGTACATATAGCCGTTTCTTCATGTCAGTCTCCGTTGCAATTTGTTGTTTTGCTATCAAGTGTGTTAATTATAACTTATAATAGCCTGATGCAATGATTTTGACAAGATTGTTTTTTCAGTTAAATTGTATGGGCGAAACTGTTATTATTGTCGAAATACATTGTAATACTGTTATATGATTATTAATAATTTATTACATTGATGATAATTATATTTCATCCCCCATAGAGAACGAAACAATTTCCCAATGCTGAAATAAAATCTTGACCATATATTCTCACACATGTTAGAATTGCAACAAGTAAATCAACAGTCTGACAAGGACATTGGCAGGCGTGGCTTGAGGAGTGTGTATAATGAGAAAGAGACTATTGTTGGCAATGGCATGCCTGTTCGCATCGGTCTGTTTGTTCACCGGATGCGCGAAGAAGGTTCCGCAACAGGGCGTGGCCCAGAGTGCGGCTCAATCCACGGAAACCGTCGTGCAGAACGCCGGTACGCAGAGCGCCCCGGCGCCTACGAAAAACGATCCGGTCGTTATTACCGCCTGGTATACGTTCGCCAATACCAACGAAAAGAATTATCAGGAAGCGATTTCTCGCTTCAATGCGAGCCAGGACAAGTACAAGGTCGTCGGTGTCTCCCAGTCTTGGAATGAAATCAATGAGAAGGTGATGAGTTCCTTGAAAGCCGGCAACTACCCGGACATTATCGCGGGAGAGGCCCCGACGATCAGCAACTATGTCAAGGAAGGCCTGGTTGTGGATTTCCTTCCATATATCACCGATCCTGTCACCGGTATCAAGGATTTCGATGATTTCCTGTCCTCCATCCTCGATGAATGCAAGCAGTGGGACGGTCAGATGTACATGTTCCCGATTTCACGGACCGGCGGGGTGTACTACTACAACAAGACGTTCTTCGACGAGCATGGGCTGACACCTCCCTCCACATGGGACGAACTGTACGAAACCAGCAGGAAGATCCACGAGATCACCGGCACGCAGGCGATCGGGTTCGATTATCTCGATGATTCCTATATCGACATGCTGGTCCAGCGGGGCGGCGCCTATATCGATGTCGCTGACAAGACCGCGGGATTCACTTCCGACATTTCCAAGGAAGCAGTGGAATACTTCAAGGCTATGTCCGACGAAGGCATCCTGCGTCTGAAAGGCGAGGACAGGTCCTTGTATATGCCATTCGCCAACGGGCTCGTATATAGCTTCGTCGGTACCTCCGCAAGTTCGTCTTCCGTCAGGTCGAGCGTCGAGAATGCGTTTGAAATCGGCTATGCTCCGATTCCCCAACAAGGGGAAAAGCCGTATGTAACGATGTGGGGTGTCAGCCAGTCCGTGTTCAAGTCCACCCCTGAACGGCAGCAGGGCGCCTTTGAGTTCCTCAAGTCGTTTACCGGTACCGACATGAACGCTCAGTGGGCCATCGGATACAATGCGCTGCCGGTCAGGCAGTCCTCTATCGATTCCCCTGCGTACCAGGAGTTCATCCAGACCGGCAATCCGGTCATCAAGGTGCTTGTCGAGCAGAGTAGCCGGTATGGCTATCAGCCCGCGGTCAGCGGCTCCTATGACACCAACAATGCGATCACCGTCGCATTGGATGAGATACTGATCGGTGTCGAGTCCGTGGACAAGGGGCTTGCGGAGGCACAGGCGGAAGCCGACGCCGCATTGCGCCGATAGGCGGAAGCGACAGCAACCGATTATATGGCCGATAACTTCGGTGATCCCAAGGTATAGGGTTCATCAAGGTCATCGGAATCATCAAAGAATCGAATCGTCGGGGTTCCCGTCGCGGGACTCCGGCCTGTTGTCGCTACCTGCCCATATGTACCGTACAAAGGGGGACATGCATGAGAATCTATATGGAGCATATCGTCAAGGCCTTTCCGGAAACTTTGGCGGTTGATGATTTTACCGAAACATTTGAAGAAGGCAAGCTTACCGCTCTCCTCGGTCCTAGCGGCTGTGGGAAAAGCACCCTGCTGAACATGATCGCCGGCATCTTGCGGCCGACATCGGGAACGATTTTCTTCGGTGATCAGGATGTGACGCGGATTCCCATGGAAAAGCGCAATGTCTCCATCGTCTTCCAGAACTATGCGCTGTACCCCCATATGACGGCGCTGGAAAATATCTGCTTTCCGTTGGAGATGCAGAAGGTCAATAAGGCGGAACGGTTGGCCAAGGCGCAGGAACTCGCGGAATTGGTGAAGATCACCGACTATCTGCATCGCCGTCCCGGGCAATTGTCAGGGGGGCAGCAGCAACGGGTCGCCATAGCGCGCGCCCTTGCCAAGAACCCTTCCATCCTGTTGCTGGACGAACCGCTGTCAAACCTCGACGCGCGTCTGCGTCTTGAAATGAGGGATGAAATCCGCCGTATCCAGCTCCAGACGAAGGTCACTACGGTTTTCGTCACCCATGACCAAAGCGAGGCCCTGAGCATTTCCGACAGGATTTTCCTGATGCGCGGCGGAAAAATCCAGCAAGTGGCGAAGCCCCAGGAAATCTATGAAGACCCCCGCAATCTATTTGTCGCCACGTTCATGGGCAACCCTCCAATCTGCGTCCTCGATGTGGAAAAGCATGACGAAAACCTGCTGGTCGCCAAGAACGGAACCCCGATACGCTACCAGACGCCGGATACTGTTCCTTGTGGCAAACCTCTGAAACTCGGTTTCCGTGCGGAAAGCCTTTTGCCTGCCGCCGCGGACGACGGGCATTTTTCCGCGCGGGTCGAAGACCAGTTCACCATAGGCCGCGACGACATGCTTGTCGTGGAGGTCGGCGGCGTGCCGCTACGGTTGTTCGCGGACAGCGAGACGGCGTATCCCAAAGGCGGCGAGGTTTCCCTGAGGATCAAGAAGCGGGGCTTCTATATCTTCGATGCGGAAACTGAACTGCGGTATCTGTAGGGGGCACGGCATGAAACAGGTAAATCTTGGCAAGCGGGGAGTGGGAAAAGCCCTGGCCAAATCGGAGCGGATGCCCCTCACGGCGAAGACCATCGTTGAGCCGGTGCTGTTCGCGGCGCCGTTCATGCTTATCTGCATTACGTTCGTAATCTATCCGGTCATCAACGTATTCATTATGAGCTTCTACGAGAACTACAACTTCATCCAGCAGACCTATACCGGTGCCGGACTGGACAACTACAAGTACGTACTGCATGACAAGTACTTCATCAGCGCATTGAAGAACACCTTCATATACGTCTTTACCGTCGTTCCAATCGCCACTGCGCTCGCCTTGCTGATCGCTATCCTGTTGAACAACAAGATCAAGCTGTCATCGGTATTCCAGACGGTATTCTTCCTGCCGATGGTCACGTCGTCGATCGCCATCGGATTTGTCTGGCGCTATATGTTCAACGCGGACTACGGCATGATCAACGGGGTGCTGAATCTGTTCGGCATCGCCTCGAAACCTTGGCTGACACATCCGCGCATGGCTATCTGGGCGTTGATTCTCTTCGGCATCTGGAACTCGTTGCCGTTCAGCATCATCATGTTTCTCGCCGGATTGCAGAATATCGACCCCAAGTACCATATCGCGGCCAAGCTGGATGGCGCTTCAAGCTTCAAGGTCCTGACACGGATCACCATCCCGTTGCTCGCCCCGACCATCGCGCTGGTGCTGGTGGTCAGGACGATCAGCGCCTCCAAGGTGTTCAACGAAGTATATGCGCTCTGGAATGGTTCGCCTGGACCGGCCAGCAGCCTGTACACGATGGTCTACTACATCTTCCAGCAGTTCTACAGCAAGTGGCAGGTAGGTTACGCCGCGGCAGCCGCGGTAATCCTGTTCTTCATTGTATTCATTCTGACGATCATCCAGCTGTTCATTCAGAAGAAATTTTCGTACCGGTAGGGAGGGGCGTATGGAAAAGAAACAGATGATAGGCCGGACCGTCATATACGGTCTCCTGCTCCTTGGCGCGATAACGATGTTGCTGCCGTTTATCTGGATGGTCCTGTCGTCGCTGAAGACCCAGCGCGAGATCATCGCGATGCCGCCGAAGATATTCCCTGCGAATCCGCAATGGGGGAACTACCAGAAGGCATTTGAGATGGCTCCGTTCGCCAGGTTCTTCTTCAACAGCCTTATAGTCACCGTATTCGGCGTACTGCTGCAAGTATTCCTGACGATCTTGATGGCGTTCACTTTTTCCCGGCTTCATTTCCCGGGGAGGGATGTCATCTTCTCCTTGCTGATCGGGTTGATGATGGTTCCCTACGAGATGCTGATCATTACCAACTATTCGACGATTTCACAGTTGAACCTGATCGATACCTATCTGGGTATCTTCCTTCCGTCGTCGGCGAGCGTGTACTATGCCTACATCTTGAGGAACTTCTTCCTGGGAATACCCGACTCGCTCTATTATTCAGCGAAACTGGACGGTGCGTCGGACTGGAAATATCTGTGGCGCATCATGATCGTGCTGGCGAAGCCCGCGCTGATCACGATCGTCCTTCTCAATACAATAGGGCTGTGGAACACCTTCCTATGGCCGTTGATCGTGACGAACGTCGAAAGCATGCGGACGGTGCAAGTCGGACTCAACGCGTTCACCAATGAATCGGGCACTCGGTACGATCTGCTGATGGCCGCTACGACGGTCGTCCTGCTTCCGATGCTGGTTCTCTTTATTTTTGAACGCAAGTTCATTGTGACTGCCGTTTCCAGCGGAGGCACCAAAGGTTGATAATAGGTTGATAGTATGAAAATCGCTTTGTTTGATATGGACGGCACCCTGGTTGATTCCATGTGGGTGTGGGAGAACGCGCCCGTAGAGGTGCTCAGACGGTTCGATATCGAGCCGGACGCCGCCGCTTTTTCCGTATTTCGTGAGAAAGGCTACCGGGAAACCGCGAAATTCCTGGTGAACCGTTACAATCTTCCGATCACCTCCCATGAAGCCATGGTGATGATGGATGAGGCGGTGATGCCTGCGTACCGGAAGGATGTCTCATTGAAGGACGGCGCGCTGGATTACCTGCGCCTGTTGCAGGAAAAACATGTGAAATGCTGCATTCTGACGGCGAATAACTCCGAGCTGGTGGATATCGTCAAGGAACGGTTCGGACTGGACAAGTACATCAGCGGTTTCATCACCGCCGCGGGAATCGGCAGTACCAAGGCCGAACCGGAAATCTTTATCAAGGTCTCCCTGCTGTATGGGGCTCAGTTGTCCGACTGCGTGCTGTTCGAAGATTCAAGCTATGCGATCAAGACTGCGAAACCTCTGGGAATCAAGACCGTCGGCGTCAAGGATCCGTTCGGAGAGGACCAGCAGGAGTATCTTCAGGACAACTGCGACCGGTACGTAGCCAGTTTCAGGGAACTGATCGCTCATGATATCTTCTGACATGCTGCCGTAGCGGCTGAGCTTATTGGCGTGATGGCGGTTGGGGTTGCATGGAAGCGGTCCCTGCCACCCCTGCCGTTGGTTCCGCTTCCCGCGCACAATGCCTTCGTGTCTGTCGCAACTCCTATTCTTGCATGGTAGAACTTGGAAATCCTGAATATTGGGACAGTCTGAGTGAATCACGATGGCGGCGTCATAAGCCGGTCTATCTCGCTTCGGCTCGTTTCACTTCTCCTGCGATGTGTTTTGCCTTTTCAAGGTTGATTCTGTTCGCCAGATTTCCATCCTTGATCCAGGCTCCCACGCAAATTCCATCGAAGGCTAGGGCTGCTTCGTAGGCGTTCTCTCCCTTGACGCCTCCACCGATGATGATCGGGACGCCGGGAATCGCCTTTCGCGCCCGTCGTACCAGTTCCAGGCTTTCCTGAAACGTCTTGCCGCAGAGAAAAATCCCGTCGGCATGGGCGTAATTGACCGTCTCCTGCAACGCTGTCTCCAGCGGACAGGGGTGGATGTGTTCGCCGTGGGGTTCAAACACATCGGCATATACCGGAACGTCCATGCCCGGTTGCCTGCGTGCCGTACAGACCTCGGCGCATTGCGCTTCGATCATTCCGCAAGCGGCCATTTCGGCGCGGGTATAGCCATGTTCCACGCGGATGAACGACGCCCCGCTGGCGGCCGCCACGGCGAGAGATCCTATGCCGTCCCATGTCAGCAGTACGCCGATCTCCATGTCAGGGAATCGCCGTGTGAGTTCCGCGGTGACTACCGCAGTCGCCGCGACGGAAGAGGGGCTGGCCGTCTGCTTGACCGGGCCATCCTGCATGTTCTGTACCAGAAAACCTGTGAAACCCGCTTCATGCAACGCCTCCGCTTCCTCTACAGCCGCCTGGATGATTGCCCGCATTCCCTGTCCTCCGTATGAAAACGAACCGGGAAGCGCCATCAGGTTCACCATTCCGTATATTTTTTTCATTGTGGATCTCCTTTCAGTTCCCGCATGTAGCGTGTCGCCTGGTTCTGGATGCCAGCGGCGGAGACATACCCGCGTTCGGTAAAATATCCCGTAATCCATTGATGCTCGACCAGCGAGAAACCGTGGCAGGTGAAATCGGTCCGTTTCCTCGTCTCTTCAGGCCAGCCGCTCGCCAGTACCGTCGCCATGTCGCAGGTACTGTCTTTGTCGGGGAACATCCGTTCCCCCCTTCCATCGAGCTTGAGGAACGTCGTGGCGACATACAACGGAACGCCGTGGTGGACGCAACACATGCCGACAAGATCCGAGCCTGCGGTGTTGATTACGCTTCCTTCCGCATAGAGCGTTTCCGCCCCGATGATCGCCGCATCGCATCGCCTGATCGCGGAACCCATGCAGGCCTCCATGACGAACATCGGTTTTTCTCCCCGTTTCTGGGCGGACGGCAAGAAGGGGTATCCGCCGTCGAGCAACCTGCTTTCCGATATCACGGTATGGAAATCCACTCCGTTTTCGTACAAAGCGGTCAGAATCGCGTCTACGGAACTTGAATAGTCGTAGACGAATATCCTTCGCCGTTCCCTGAGTATGCCAAGGCTGCTTTCGCACAGCGCCCTTGCATCCCGTTCGATCTGGGCTTGGAACTTTCCGCAGTTTTTCAATATGCCGTCCGCACACGCATCCAGCGGCAACGCTCCAAGCGCGGAGATATTTTGTGTGAGTAGGAGGATCGCATTACGTACCGCGATGCTGGAATCGCCTCGTAGCCGGTCGAAATAGTCCGTCATCTCCTTGGTTCTCGACACCAGCTCGCGGCTTTCCAGGCCTTTTCCCTTTGCATGCATCGCCAGATCCGTCATGAAACCGATGATCGAGCGGATATTGCTTGACGCTCCGAGGGCTTTGCCCTGTACCAAATTCCGGAAGCGGTCGCGATTGGCGTCGTCGGCAAGATATTGTTCGAGCCTGTTTTCGCAGTTATGTTCTTGTTGCTGTTCCATGGTCTATTGACGCTCCTGAAGGAAGTTGAGGACGGCCTGTTCAGCCACGGCCCCACTTCTGGAGCCAAGCTTCTGAACCGCGATCGCCGCTGCCGCCGAAGCGAACACCGCGGCCTGCCGGAGCGACGCCCCGGATAGGAAGGCATGGAGAAACGCGCCGTTGAACGTATCTCCCGCCCCGGTCGTATCGACCGCAGGTACTTGGAACGCCGGCACATGTTCCTCGACGTCCCCCTGTCGTAGCTCAACACCTTGCGCTCCGTTGGTGAGCAACAGAATCCGTTCGGGATCTGCTGTCAACTTTGCGAACGCATCCGTCCCGCCACCCGCAAGAAGATGGTTCTGGGCGTTCGTATTCAGCGACAGGATCGCCGATATTCCGAACATAAAGGAGTCTTCCTCGTCATCGAGGCTGGTGAACGTCGTCCGCTCCGCGTCGAACATGAACCGGACTCCTCGTTTGCGAAGATGCAAGGCGAGATCCCTATATCCGTCCAGATGCCTCCATGTGGAGAATGTGGTATAGACGAAATCGCACCGTTCCAAGATGGCGAGCCTGCTTGCATCGATGGTGACATGCGGTTTTGAGCTGCCATGCACGAGACAGGTCCGTTCTCCTTCGCTGAGCAGGATGTCGACGATATAGTTGCCGTAATCGCCGCTTTCAATCCCTTCCGTATGCACATGGTGCGCCGCGAGGTCATTGACCAGCAGGTCGTGGTATTCGTCTCCCCCCACGGTATCGAACAGATACGCCTCGGTTCCAAGCGCACCGAGGACGCATGCGGCATTGGCGATGAATCCTCCGGGGCTTGTCCCCAACGGCTCTATGACGCATTTTGAGCCTACGATAAGCGGTTGCGCGCAGGAATAATACCTGTCCATGTCGTTCGGTCCTATCGCCACGACAACGGGTTTCCGTATCTTCTGTGTCATGGCGTTCATCTGCTGAGTATGCAGTCGACCTTTTCGTTCTCCAGGTATTCCTGCCATTCCTTGCTGAGCTTATGATCCGTGATGATCGTGTCGATCTGTGAAAAGCTGCCGTAGTACAGCGGTTTGACGACATCGAATTTTGATGAGTCCGCGAGGACGATGCGCTGACCCGCATTGCTGATGAATGTCTTTTTCAGTTTTTCCTCGTATTTCTTGACACAGGTGAATCCCAGCGACCTTGATATGCCCGACGCCGACAGGAACGCCTTGTTCGCCCTGATACCGGAGATGAACTGAACCATTTCATCGCATTCGAACGCCTGTGTCTCCGGATGGTAGTAGCCGCCGCCGAAGATCAGTTTGCTGATTTTCTTCCGCTTCAGTTCTTCGAGGATGTTGAGGGAGAAGCAGATTACGGAAATGTCGAGCTCCGACTGCAAGTGACGGACCAGCGCCTCGGTCGTCGTACCGCTGTCAATGAACAGGACGTCCCCCTCCTTGATCAGCTTGGCCGCTTCCTTGCCAATCAAGTCCTTCTCCCGCTCCATGACCCCGCCGCTGGAAAAGATATTGTAGGTCAACGCCCCGTCCGCGGACGCCTTGTCGGGATTGAGCACAACTGAACCATGGAAGATATTGACCAGATCATTCAACTGCAAGACATGTATGTCCCTGCGGATGGTCATTTCCGTTACGTCAAGCTCTTGCGCCAGTTGCTTGATTGACGCACCGTTGCGCTGTTGGAGCATTGTTACGATGGCCTGTATCCGCGCCCTTTTGTTTTCATTCGTCATGATACCGCCTTCTCCTTTATGGGACGTCCAGTTAATCCATTATATCCTAGATATGTTAGATTTGCAACATTTAACATATGCCATGTTATAGACAATGCGTATCGGAGTGCCAAGGAGATTGTTCATCGAGAAAAGTTTTCCAATGTCACGGCGTGGATAGTCCTGGAGGAATATAGACCTGAGATTGCCACCTTACTGGCAGAAAACAATGACCGACAGAAAATGTAAAGTTAGTTGTAAAAATTCGTACAAATTCACTTTTGGCAATCTTGCTAGTGAGTGAGAAATGAATATAAAAATGCATCAATAGTAAACCGTTACAATAAATTGATTTCCTTCTACGTCATTTTTAAACTCAATAGAACTATGAAGCTTCAATGTTCTACGAATTCCAGTGTCCAACCCTCGGTAGGGCAGTATTTTGGTTCCATAGGTTGCAAGAGTCGGATTTCTACTTATTGAATTGCCTGCTTTTATGTTTTCTATGGTCAGGCTGTTGGGGAGGTTGCCAGGACTTATAATTTCAACTCTATCCTCGAACATGAATACTCTGATCGGGGAAGAGATAAAATAGTCTCGATGAAGTAACGCATTTGCCAGCAGTTCTTCCCATACCGTTTTCTCTACGATTGGCTTTGCTAAAGAGTTAACATTTTGTCCGTCTTGGTGATATGGAATATTGCCCATGATAAAGGACATGGTATTGTCAAATATTTCTTCGAGTAGTCCAGAGAAATCTCTATTATCGATATATTGTTCTGTATCGATATCATGCCCAGGATAATGAACTGCTTTAATAATAAACATAGGTAATCTGTACCGGGCTTGTCTTGAAAACAATAAGGTTCCTGTTAAATTAAGAGTTCCATTTTTTGCAAGATTCATATTCTGCAACAATTGAGGCAGAGGAATCTGTTGTTTTTCAAGAGGTTCCCCATAAAAGTTTGCGAAGAAGGATTCAAAGTATGACAAATCAATATCTGAAACGGTGAGGCCGTTGACAGGGAGTTCATCGGCGTGGATATAATTTGATATCTGAAACATGCGTTGCATTTCTTCTCGTGCAGTGACCTTGCGTTTGTCTGCTCCACTTTTTACCCAAATAGCACCTTGATTGTCAGTATATGGTTTGCTTATTCCTTCTGGTATAGATAAAACCAACACTTTTCCATCATCCGAAGAAAAATTTCTCGTTGAAGGATTAATGGGTGGATGAACATGTTGCGATGCGACATTCGATATAAGACCGTTCAATCGCCGGATGTCTTCCATGGAAAGTCCAGAAATTGAACCGTTGTCATCAACTCCTATGTAGATGATACCGCCACTAGAATTGCTGAATGCGACAATTTCCGCGGCAAGTTGGTCGGGATTGGTGATATTGCGCTTAAATTGGTTCTTGCTGTCTTCTCCATTTGAGAGGTTCTTGTACAAGTCCATTATGTCCATTGTTCGCATATTTCCTTTCTTCGTTCAAAGGCGGCCGGGCCTCCTTCCATGATATCTATGATTGATGCCTGAGTTTTAGGGCAATCAATACTGCCTGACGTCACTGTTATTTTTCCTGCGCCGAAATTGCAGGTATGGATCATTTCTGCATCTCCTAATACAGGGATATTAGCATTATGCGTCGCAAAAATGAATTGCGTGGTTGGTTTTAATTCAATGATTTGTTTTATTACTTCTTCATAAATTGTTTGATTGTCCAGATCGTCTTCTGGCTGATCGATAATAATAACATCATTTTCTTTTTGGCTTAAGACAAATAAAATCAATGCGGAAGCCCTTTGCCCCAAAGAGTGGTTTTTCAGTTCTTTACCGTGGTATTCGATGATATATTTGTTTGGCACTTGATAGGTGAGCAAAGCATCAAGAATATTCTGTGTATTTTGCATAAAAGGTATTTGGGCGGCGTCGGTAAGTTGATTGCAAGCATTTTCAAAGTCTTGGTACACAGCAATAAAATCTTGGTATTTGTCTACAAGCACTGTAAATGTGGTTTCCCGTAACCCGCTACCTCTGTAGACGGTTTGAAGGTATTGTTTAAAACATTCTCTATTTCCCTCGAATTCAGCCGTTATTTTTATTGCTGATTGTGAATTATTGATTTTTGATAGCTCTCCATCGATTTGTTGAAACTCCTTTCGCCATAATTCAGCGAGTTCTCTTAAAGAAGTTTGTAGCTGTTGTTCTGTTCTTGATTTGATTTCCTCTTGTTTTTTCAACAACTTCAACCTAGCTTCAGTGGAAGCGAGGCTTTTGTAAAATTCTGTATAATCTTCCAATTTCAAAGCTTCTATTCCATGACTTCTAATTTCTGATTCAAGTTCTCTGCGGGTTTGTGCAAATTCTTCTTCAGCATCATCCTTGATCTTTTGATAGTCTATATGCAATTTTTCCAGATTGCCGATATGTAGTTTTATTTCTCCTACATTGGTGACAATATGCTGGATATTATCGAGAGCAAGTGAATATTCTTGCAGGACCTTCTTAAAAAATTCTCCATTCTGTTGGGAGACATATGTCGAATATTGTTTCAATGGTTCTTGTCTATCATCGAGTAGAGTTTGTATTTCTCGATAGAAACCTTGTATATCCTCTAGCATGCCATTAAGTTTTTCATTGTCTTTTTCAAAATCCGTCTGTTTCTTGAACTTATCCGCTATGCCGTATTTTTCAAATTGGCCGATGTTAAAAGTAATATCATTGACCGTATTTCTCAATTGGAGCATTTGCTCGGCAATGTCTCTTCCCTTTGTTAAAATATCAAGCAACTCTTTTATTTGCTTTTTTTTCGGAGATTTCCCTTCTTGTTTCTGTCAGATTGTCTCCCATAAGTCGGTCAATGAGACTTTCATCGAAGTATTCTCCTCTTGCCGCAAGCTCTTTTTGTCCAAAAAACATAGGTTGATGAATGATAGTCTTTCTTGGAAAGAGACCTTCCATGATTTTACCATCGCAATAGACTTCTGGTGTCCGATTGAGAGTACGGTATACTTCGTAGTTTTTCCCATGTCGGTCTATTGCGGTCAGTTTGATACGGCCGCCACTGCCTAATGCATATTGGATCAGTTGCTGTTTATATTCATTATCGATACGGTTTAGTCGATCTGGGAAATCCAATACGTAACTGATCGCCTCGAGGATAGCAGATTTTCCGCTTCCTCTGATACCAATCAACGTGTTGAGTTCCGGAGAGAACTCAATATTCTGTCCATTAAGCGCACCCCCTTCAAAGCTTATGCCCCTTATGTAAGAATGTTGTGGTTTCGTCGGTTTTTGACTGGACAGTCTATGTTCCCTGTCCAACAAAGCTATTCGAACTGCTTCAAATGAATAATCCCCAATCTTTATCCATGTTCTTGCACTTTTTGTCCCAATATCTTGCAAGCATTTTGCATCTGACCCTTCGACTTCAGCGGGGTATGCTCCTGGCATCAGTTGCTGAAGGGCTTTTTTGTTTTCAGATGATCGTACTTTTTGGAAAGCCAATATACGTTTGGCAATTTTCTCATTCATGTATAAATCGTGAATTCTCCCAGGTGTCAACTCATTACAGAGTCCATTGTCCTGATCGACATGGGCGCAAATATAAAAATAGTCCTTTTGAAATTTATCCAAGGCATCTGTAACTTCTAGGAGCCCGTATTGAGAATGTCCATTTTCTGTTTCATACTGATCTGGGGTTTTTCCAGGGAACACGTTGGCAAGAAACTGATTGATGAAGTCTTTCTCGATCCAATCATCAGCAAAGACAATCAAAAGATGTATTCCCCTTGACCCTTCACTGATAGATAGCTCCACTCCTGGAAGCAGAAAAATTTCTTGTTTTCTTACTTTGGTACGCAAAGCTCTGAATTCGGCGAGATCAAATTTATTGTGATTGGTAATGACTCCAACACGAATATCTTTACTACGAAGTTCTTCTACAAAATCTGTGGGAAACGTATTTTCATGTGGATATGTTCCTGATGGAGAATAATTGAATTTACCATCTTTTCGGGTATGTAGATGAAAATCCGCTTGCACCCATACTGAACCATTTTTGAAAAGCGTCGATATTTCATTTTCTAATTGGTTGCTCATTCTTTGTATCCTTTATATACCCACTGTTTATTCTGTAAAAGGATGCACTACCCATAGTCTATTGTCAAATTTCGCTGGATACGAACAATGCTAAAACACACACATGTAGAATCAGCGATTGCCAGAGGACAAGGTAGTACATTGTTCAACGGGTATCGCCGTATTCTTCAGGAACGATACCATTTTCGTTGAATAGTTCTTCCGGTTCCTTCAGCGACAGCGAATAATGGGTGTTCTTTCCCTCTCCCGGTTCTTTTTGCAAGAAGCCGTGTTCGACGAGAGTTTTGATGTCCCTGTTCGCGGTATCGATATGACATTTTGTCATCGCCGACCATTTCTTGGTCGTCACAGGTCCCGTCCAGTCTTCCCTTGTGATTCTTCGTAGCATATGCAACTGTCGCTGGTTGCACGCGGCATGTTCGACGCGGTGCCAGAATTTTTGCAGCGTCACGGTGTGGCCCAACATATCGATTGCGTATGCATAGGCTTGCAGAAGACACGTTTCATACCACAGCAACCATTGTGTTATGCCGGTGTCACCGGTCTGAGCCCGATTGATTTGAGCATGATATTCTTCCCGATGCGTCTTGATTTGTGATGAAAGGATGACTACTGAGAATGATTCCAAACATATGGTTTCGCACGATATGTTCCATATGAGCTACGGTGGAATCTAGCAGCGGAATATCTGCGATTTCCTGCTGTATGGATGTCTCCCCATGAGATTTGAACAATGTCGTCAACATATGACATTATCCCTGATCATGCCCGAAGATGATATATGGACATGTTATATATAGTATTTTCCCATTTTCCACCCATCTGTAACGTTTCCCGATAATTTTTTGTTAATTCTCATTACATATTTACAGCGTAGGTACGGAATCAAAAGCCCGTTCAAAGCATGAAATTGTGTTCTTTTGGCGTGTAAGAAGCATGATAGAAGTCAATTTTCAATTGTATGGCTTTTGTATGTGTGCTATTATCACTCTGATATCGGCGTACTTCTATGATCTACATTGTTCGGGTTGATGTTGCTTTGCTCGCGTTTTGCTGGTTAAGGGGGAATATCGATGGAGCGGGAACGAATAATACGGCAGGGAATCCTTGTCTGCATCGATAGCGTCTGCCTGCTCTGTTGCGCCGCTATCGCAGCATATCTGTCGATGGGGCGCGTTCCCCTTTCCATTTCTTTCTGGGGGACGATTGTGATGATCGGCGCTTTGCAGATCATATCCCTCGCCATAGTGCATGTGTACCGCATACGATTGGTCAATAGTTCCTTGGAACTGCTCACCCGTATCATCTGGGCGTTGATTCCCGCCGCAGTGTTCGGGTTCGTCTTGCAATCGATTTTCACCTCCTTTTCCAGCCTGTTGGTTCGTTTCGGCCTCGTCTACTATGTATTCTCGTTCGTTGCGTTGGCAGGGTATCGCATATTCTACCGCATGGCGATGAATCGCAGGGATTTCATCGCGGCGTCGAACTCCAACAAGGCGATTGTCTATGGCGCGGGTGAAATCGGCAGTACGCTGGTGCGGCAGTTCGCAAAAGGAAAGCTGGAATACAAGATTGTCGGGTTTGTCGACGACGACCCTTCGTTGCAGGGAGTGCTGGTAACCGGCATTCCCGTCCTCGGCGCCGTAAGCGATCTTGAACAGGTAATGAGGTCCAGGAAAGCCGGCGTACTGATCATAGCGATCACCAATCTTTCCGGGGCCAAGATGCAGATGGCGCTCGACGCCGCGGTCAAGACCGATGCGAAGGTGCAGATCATTCCTTCCTTGTTTGAACTGAACGAGCGCGGGAACAAGAACGTGGACCTCCGTTCGATCAACTATGAGGATTTGCTCGGCAGGCAGATGGTGGAGATCGACCGCGGGCCGATTGAGGCGATGGTGACGGGGCGCAGGGTACTGGTCACTGGCGCGGGCGGGAGCATCGGTGGCGAGATTTGCCGCCAGCTGCTCTCCTTCCATCCCTCCCGGCTCCTGCTGCTGGACATTGACGAGACGGAGCTGCACGACCTCTCCCTACGCCTGCATAACTACGCCCAGGAGTTCAGTCAGGATATCTTCCCCGTCTGCTGCGATATCAAGAACGGGGCCAAGGTGGACCGGGTCTTCGAGCGTTTCCAGCCGGAGATCGTCTTCCATGCGGCGGCCTACAAGCACGTGCCCATGATGGAGTACTACCCCGAGGAGGCGATCCGCACCAACGTGGCCGGTTCCTACAACGTGCTGTCCAGCGCGGTGAGGCACCATGCGAGGAAGGTAATCGTCATTTCCACCGACAAGGCGGTTAATCCGACCAATGTGATGGGCGCGACCAAGCGTGTGGTTGAGCTTGAGGCGAGCATGCTCACGTGCCCTCAGACGGAGATCGTATGCGTGCGCTTCGGCAACGTGCTGGGCAGCCGGGGTTCGATGCTGCCTCTGTTCCTGGAGCAGATACGGGAGGGTCGGCCCATCACCGTCACCCACAAGGACATTATCCGGTACTTCATGACGATCCCCGAGGCGGTGAGCCTGGTGTTTCTGGCGGGGGCGATGGCGAAGGGCGGCGAGGTGATGGTACTGGACATGGGCGATCCTGTGCGGATATACGACTTCGCGCAGAAGCTGGTGAGCTACTTCGGGGATGGGCGGAGCAAGGTGGTCGTCACCGGGCTCAGGCCGGGGGAGAAGCTGTACGAGGAACTGCTCGCGGACAAGGACCTGACGATCCCGACCGACAACAAGAAGGTGTTCAAGGCGAAGGTGACCGGTACGCTGGACAAGGCATGGGTGGAGGAGAACCTGAAGACGATCCACACGGATTCGACGGAGGTCCTGCTAAAGAAGCTTCAGGAGCTTGTGCCCGAGTTCCACTACCAGGGGCCCGCGCCGCTGGCCGACTTGGTGAAGGAAGACAAGCCCGCAGGATAACTCTGCGGAGCATCATGTACCAGACGGCGGAGGCGTCCTCGCCGCCTTTGTGTATATAGATGGCGGTAGCTGTGGATGAGCAGTGTTTTATGCGAAATACTGCCTAGGACGCTACAGGAACCCTGATGAACTCGCACATCGTTTCGGCGTGGCGGGGGATGGAGGGGGAAAGACTGATTTTCAAAGACGGGACAATACCGCCTTTGAAGAGGTGTGTGCTGATGGTGGGGATGCCCCTGACGCACAACACCGCAATGACTGTTCATGGATTTTTTGAACAATCTGCGAATGAAAGGCAACAAAGTATGGCAGAAACGTTATTGTTTTTCTCTTTTACGTGCGTAGCAGGGTGACTGAGATAGGGACGCATGCAGAGTTTAAAATCTATACACAATAAGAAATTATTAGAATTTTTGTCTCCAGTGCACTCCGCAGGACAACATAAAAAAGTTGACTAGGAGAAAGCCGTCCGACAGTCCGAAAAAGATAACGAAAATTATTTTCATTCTTGTAGCCTACCAACACCCTCGGATAAAAGCAGTATGAGAGAGATTATTTCGGCCGAAATGAGTTTCCCTCAAAATGTATAAATATATAAAGCTGAAGTCCTTCTCGTATAGAAATAAGTAAATAGGTAAAAAAGGGAATCACCTAGAGCACGGTGCTCCGGAGGTTTCCTTTTTTGTTTGAAAAGTGGTGATAGATTGGAAATCCTTAGCATGAGGATTCCAAGTAGGACTCTAAGGATATGGTATCGGAGTTGTTGTTATATTTTCCATTGTTTTAACCCGATTATATCTCTGTTACAAAAGGAGGTGTAAATGAGAAAAAACAGTAGACGTTGGTTACTTGTGCTTGTTGTAGTTGTCTTGATTCAGGATGTAGCTTGCAGTACAGATATGATGAAGTCAGTAGAACTGGTTTATAATCCTGCGTATAACTCAACTTATGAAATATCTATTCCAACTTCGTTAACTGTGTCTGATAGTAATACAACTTCATTAACAATTTCCGTGACAGAATGGACAGATTTTCCAAAAGGAAAAGCTATAATCATGACACTGTCTGAAGACAATACAATGAAGTTGATAAATTCTTCTTTAGAAATTCCACTTGAAGTATATGTCGGAACCACTCAGTATTTCGATGGTGATCAGATAGCTTCTTATTGTCCTGGTTCTGTGGCATTGTCAGGTTCTACAAGTATAAACTTAGCTGTTATTACAATCAGAATACCTAATAAGCCAGAATCTAGCGTTCAATACACAGGGTACTTGTTATTAGAATTTGGTATGCAGTAGTAAGCGGAAAAGTTTTTTGGGGAATATCCATGAAGATATCAAAGCAAATTGTTGAGGTAATTATGCAGTACAAGGCAGAGTATATGCAATAAGGGCATGGTATTATGCGTAAATCAATCGAATTTTGTATAAACGGTGCATAAGAGAAAATACATTTGATGATAGGTAGTCTGACAATATGTAAAACAGGATGCCCACAGTGGCGACAGGAGCAGTCGAAATAGGCAAGAAATATCAAATTCTCACATTCCCTTTTGGCTACAACATCAGTCCTACATTGGCAATATCACAGAAAAGGTTTGAAACAGGTGGGCACCCTGATGCTGTGGGAGTACTCAATGATTACGAATCATTCCGCGACAGGTATGAAGCGGCTTTCGTGGCAATCGGCGACAATAGGCTCAGGAGTCATTGGCAAGAGAAGCTAAAGCTTGCCGGTCATCAAATACCAACGCTTATCCACCTACGTGCTTACATCAGCCCATCGAGCATAATCGGTTCCAGCTACATTATTTTTATATCAGCCGTGATAGAACATGACAGTAGAATCGACTCGTTCGCCCACGTTGACTGCGGTGTGATATTACCGCCGCGAACACATGTTGGTAAATATAGAAAACTCGAAATCATAAATCCCTACCAAAGCTATGGCATTAACGCTGACATTGACAGTGACCGAGAGTTGGCTGACGGTGAGACATCTACGGCATCGATTCTTTCGGAAAAACAGCGATGTGAAAATCCTAATTGATTCGGCAGTAGTTATCTTGGCTTGTCTTCTCGTGTTTGAAATTCTGTCCCAGACAGCCACCTTCTTCACCCTCGCTTCGAGCCACACGACTTTTGAGCAAAAGCTGATCCATACCATGATAGCTTTAGTCTTGATCTTGCTATCTCGAACGTCACTCATGGTCTACAGACAGCCGTGGAATCGGATGAAAGCCATGAGTTACATCCACATTATCGTCGCAGATGCGATGGCTGGCGTGGTGTTCTACATTGTGGCAGAGTTCGTACTCCACTCCGCCTATCCGTTCTTATTAGAGCTGAGCCTGTTCATGCTGATAGACGTCGGCACGTTGTTCTACAGACTGCTCTACCGAGGCATTGGCGAAGAGTACGGCACGACGGAGCAATAAACCAAGCTAAGGCTATTAGCCTAGTGATAAAGTCAATGATGGTAGCAATAATACTACGGCAGTGATGCCTTGAAACCGATAATCCACCTTTTCCGACTGTGGGTAAACGCATCAACACAAAACCATGCATCCACCATTTTGCCGGAAAGTCGAAACGTACAGGAGTGCCGGAAATGCACATGAAAAACAACACTAACTTGTTCTATTCAAAAATTATCAAGCGACTGATTGACATCATCCTTTCTGGATTAGCCATTGTCGGCTTGTCCCCCCTTCTCATATTCTTAGTCCTTTGGATTAAGCTTGACTCGCCGGGTCCTGTGTTCTTTAAGCAAAAGCGGGTCGGGCGAGAAAAAGTCCTTTTCAACATTCTTAAGCTCCGTACAATGCGCACGGATGCGCCGCATGATGTCCCCACACATCTTCTCGAAAATCCAGAATCGTACATAACTCGTTTAGGACGTCTGCTGAGGAAAACCAGCCTCGATGAGCTGCCACAGATTTTCAATATTTTTATGGGGCAGATGTCAATCATTGGTCCACGCCCTGCTCTGTGGAATCAGGATGATTTAATTGCTGAGAGAGACAAGTATGGCGTGAATAACATAGTGCCGGGGCTTACCGGTTGGGCGCAGGTCAACGGTCGAGATGAGCTTGAAATTGACGTAAAGGCGAAGCTTGATGGCGAATATGCCAGAAACATCAAGTTTTCTATGGATTGGACTTGTTTCTGGATGACTGTTGGAAACGTACTTAAGCGCAAAGGCGTTGTTGAGGGCGGGACTGGCGTGATGGCGAAGCAAATCAACAGCCGAAAGAACGATGTGGCAAATTCACAACCTACAGAAGATAAAACGGATGCTTGTCAAACGAAGATGGAGACTGTGATTAAATGAGCGTGAACAAGCAACAGGATGATTTGAAGCCTAAGAAACGAATATTAGTCCTCTCCAGCCAGGCGTTTTCTCTCCTACACTTCCGCTTAGACATGATGCTCCGATTCGTCGAGCTGGGATACGAGGTTTACGCCGCCGCTCCGGATAGTGAAGAAGAGTGGAGTAAGCAACTATCTTTACATGGTATCCATTACGACTCGTTTGAATTACAGCGCAATGGAGAAAACCCTATCAAGGATATTCAAGGATACTTCTCCGTCAAAAAGCTAATCAAAGCTATAAAACCCGACGTGGTTTTCGCTTATCAGGCTAAAACTGTGATATATGGTACATTAGCTGCTCACGCCTGTGGCGTAACAGAAATCTATAATCTCATAGCAGGTCTTGGTTCGGTGTTTAGAAACGCCGAAAAGAGCTGGAAGCGAAAGCTGGTTAAAGGTATTCTTAGCTTAGAGTACAGAACGGCTCTTAAACACGCAAAAGTCGTGTTTTTCCAAAACCACGATGACTCAAAATTATTTATTGATTCCAGCCTTGTTGAAACTGGAAAAATTAAGTATATGAACGGGTCGGGTGTGAACACAGAGCATTTTATCCGCCAACCGATGCCGCAGATGCAAGGAAAAAAAGTGTTGTTCGTTGGAAGATACATCGCAGACAAGGGGCTACGTGAGTATTTGGAAGCGGCAAGGCTGGTTAAGACCAAACACCCAGATGTTACTTTCGAGATGGTCGGTTACTACGATACTAATCCCTCCGCTGTCAAGCCTGATTTCGTACAGCAGTACATTGATGACGGCAGCGTTATAGATTGCGGAAAACAGGATGACACGTATCCCTATCTCAAGAACTGCTATACTTTTGTTCTCCCCTCCTACCATGAAGGAACACCCAAATCAGTGCTGGAGGCGATGGCTGTCGGCAGACCGATAGTGACGACAAATGCGCCCGGTTGCAAAGAAACTGTCGAAAACGGCGTCAACGGATACTTGGTGGATGTCGGTAATTCGACTCAATTAGCAGACCAGATTGAGAGGATTATTTGCAACGAAAAGATAGCCGCGCTGATGGCAGAGGAATCTTATAAGCGGGTCATGGAAAAATACGATGTCCGAATAGTTAACGAGCAATTGATAATGGATATGGGACTTGTCTGAATATGCGAATATCAAAGAAATCATCAGATAAATAAAAACTTTACATAAAAGGAATGGTAAACACAAATGCATGACTTGTACAGCAAACTGGTGGACAAAAAGGAAAATCTGAGTCTCGTTGGTCTTGGGTATGTCGGGATGCCAATCGCTGTGGCGTTCGCAAAGAAACTCAACGTCATCGGATACGATCTGAACGAAGCGAAAATCAATCTGTATAAAGCAGGTATAGACCCGACGAATGAGGTCGGTGATGAGGCGATAAAGGCTACAACCGTTGAGTTCACGGCTGATGAAACTGCTCTTCGCCGCGCCAAGTTCCACATCGTTGCTGTACCGACACCTGTGTATGATGACCACATGCCGGATTTGAGCCCTGTTGAAGGTGCAAGCCGTATCCTTGGCAGGAATCTGGCAAAAGATTCCGTCGTAGTTTTTGAATCCACGGTTTATCCTGGCGTTACCGAAGATATCTGCGTCCCGATTCTGGAGAAGGAATCCGGGTTGAAATGCGGTGTGGACTTCAAGATCGGTTATAGCCCTGAGCGCATCAACCCCGGTGACAAAGTACACCGGTTGGAGACCATTAAGAAAATCGTCTCCGGCTGCGATGCCGAAACGCTGGACACCGTGGCAAAGGTATACGAGCTGGTCGTTGAGGCTGGCGTTCATCGTGCGCCGTGCATCAAGGTCGCCGAAGCTGCAAAGGTCATCGAGAACAGCCAGCGTGACATCAATATTGCGTTCATGAATGAGCTGTCGATTATCTTTAACAAGATGGGCATCGACACGAAATCCGTCCTGGAAGCAGCGGGAACAAAGTGGAACTTTCTTAAATTTTTCCCCGGACTCGTCGGTGGTCATTGCATCGGCGTAGACCCGTATTACTTGACCTATAAGGCAGAAATGCTGGGCTATCATTCTCAAGTTATCCTGTCCGGACGTCGCATCAACGATGATATGGGCAAGTACATAGCTGAAAACGTGGTCAAGAATTTGATAAAGGCTGAAAAGCCGGTAAAGAACGCAAAAGTAGCTATTCTCGGCTTCACATTCAAAGAAAACTGCCCGGATACTAGAAACACTAAAGTATTCGATATCGTGAAAGAGTTGCGTGAATATGGTATCGAGCCGCTCATCACCGACTCCACGGCAGATGCGGCAGAAGCCAAGAAGCTCTACGGCGTGGAGTTCTGTGGAATGGATGTAGTTTCAGGTTGCGATGCCGTTATCTTGGCCGTGGCGCACACGCAATTCAATGAATTCACGATGGAACAAATTGACGCAATGTTCGGTGAAGGTCAGAAGGTTCTGGTAGATGTGAAAGGTCTGCTGGATAGAGCCGAATACGAAGCCGCAGGCTACATTTACTGGAGGCTGTAAAATGGGATATAAGTCACTACAATTTCCCAAAGGGACACAATTCTTAGTCACGGGTGGTGCCGGATTTATCGGCTCCAATCTGTGTGAAGCCATTCTGAATCTCGGTTGTCGCGTCCGCTGCCTTGATAATTTTTCCACAGGCAAGCAAGCGAACGTAGACATGTTTCTCGGACGTGCTGGCTACGAATTTGTGAAGGGCGATATCAAGGATTTCAACACATGCCTTGAAGCAACAAAAGGTGTAGACTACGTGTTTCACCAAGCTGCGTGGGGTTCTGTTCCACGCTCCATCGAAATGCCACTGTTTTACAACACCAATAACATCGGCGGCACCTTGAACATGATGGAAGCTGCTCGGCAGAATGGCGTGAAGAAGTTCGTCTACGCTTCCAGTTCATCCGTTTACGGTGACGAGCCGAATCTGCCGAAAACGGAAGGACGAGAGGGGAATCTCTTAAGCCCTTATGCCCTAACAAAAAGAACTTGCGAAGAATGGGGCAAACAGTACACCAGACACTACGGGCTTGAGACAGTTGGATTGAGGTACTTCAACGTCTTCGGCCGTCGTCAAGATCCGAACGGCGCATACGCCGCTGTTATCCCGAAGTTCATTAGTCAACTCATGAACGATGAGCAGCCGACGATCAACGGTGATGGCAAGCAGAGCCGTGATTTCACATACATTGAGAATGTTATTGAAGCTAACCTAAAAGCGTGTCTATCTGGCTCAGAGGCGGCTGGTCAAGCCTACAACATCGCATACGGCGGCAGAGAGTACTTGATCGACATATACCATGCTCTGACTGCCGCTCTTGGAAAAGACATAGAGCCGAACTTCGGTCCAGACAGGGCTGGTGACATAAAGCACTCAAATGCTGATATATCAAAAGCTGAGAGATTACTTGATTACCATCCTGATTATGATTTCAAGACAGGACTGGCTGAGTCCATTCAATGGTACCGGGAGAATTTATGAATATGCATAAGGATTTTGGCGATGCTGAAGACAATCGAATTTGGTGACAATAAGGTGTTAGCACGTAATCGTGGGGAAATAACATGATGTTTGCTATAGATAACATTATGAAATGATGTAGTAAAACAATATACTAAGAATCAAATGGCAACTACAAAAAAACAAACAACGAATAGTGCTGCTTATATACTACAAATCAAGGGAAATGGTTGTGACGATGTTTGAAGATTATAAAAAACCGTTGTTCATTACTGTGGATACGGAAGGCGACAGCTTGTGGGATCGTCCAGATAAAGTGACAACAGAGAATGCCAAAGGAATAGATAGGTTTCAGCATCTTTGTGAGGAACATGGGGTGAAGCCGATTTATCTAACGAATTTTGAGATGGCTTGCGATAATGTACTGCTGAAATCTCTGAAGAAAAAAAATGAAAAGAATCTGTGCGAGATTGGTATGCATATGCATGCATGGAATTCGCCGCCCATTCACGCATTGACAGATCATGATATGGCATATCTGCCTTTTGTTACGGAATACCCAGCGGATCTGTATGAAGAGAAAGTATATACGCTGAAACATTTGCTCGAAGAGCGGTTTGAAACGAAAATTGTCAGTCATCGTTCCGGACGTTGGGCAGTAGATAAGAAGTACCTTACCTGTCTGGCAGGGAGCGGAATAGGCGTGGATTGCAGTTATACGCCGCTAATCGACTGGCGTTGCTCGATGGGTGCTCCGGGCAGATTGGGCGGTCCAGACTACCGAACGGTTAACCCGAATATCCACCAAATCGGTGAATGTGATTCTGCCATCACTGAGGTGCCCATGACAACCAAAAAAAATCCGCTTTACAACAACCCTTTTGTACGGACGGCACTGCGCCTAACTCCGGAATCATTGCGGGCAAACAAGGTTTACAATGCGGTCAACGGACGGCTGGTCATGATGCTGCGCCCTGATATACGCCGGGAAAAACAGCAGTTATCGCTGATTAATTCGCTTGTGAAGGATATCGGGCACACCCATGTTGAGTTAATGGTTCATTCATCAGAAGTTTTCTGCGGCACCTGCCCGCATTGTAAAACCGAGGAGGATGTGGATAAGTTGTACGGGATTATGGAGAAAATGTTCCGAAAACTAACTGAATTCACAACCCCGAAAACTTTCCGGGAGTTGCTTATAGAACAGAAAACAGGTGAGCATTTATGAGTAAACCTCTTGTCAGCGTTGTAATGCCTGTATACAATACAGCGAATCTTGTATGTAAGGCAATAAACAGCGTTCTCGGACAGACATACGAGGATGTTGAAGTTGTTGTGGTAGATGACGGCTCAACTGATTGTTCTCTGGAGGTTCTTCAGAAATCGTTTAATAGCGACGCCAGAGTTAAAATACTCCATAAAGAAAACGGCGGTGCAAGCAGTGCCAGAAACGAAGCGCTGAACCATATAAACGGCGAATACATTACCTTTTTGGATTCAGATGACACGTTTACATCCGACGCAGTTCAGAATTTAATGGAAACGCTGATGAAAAACTGTGCGGACGTAGCTGTTCCGAATGTATTTTCGGAGATCAGCGTGGAAGGTGTTCCGATTACTGTCATACTTTATGAGGAATCCCAGGATGTTTTGGAAGCGAAACAGTTCTGCGTTGATCATATGATCACAGAGGGAACGGCATGGCGTTGTTCGTCAGTACTTTACCGCGCGGATATTATACGTGACCATGCGATTCGTTTTTCCGAAGGACATACTGCGGAGGATTACCTTTTCAACCTAAACGTTATGCGTTATGCAAACACCGTATCGGTAGAGCGGGAGATAACGCTTCACGTACAGAAAAGAGCTGGAAGTGTGACCGCTTCTTACCGCCCTGAACTATTGCAGTTGTTCCTCTATATCGACGAGCAGACATACGCTTATTTGCGTGATGCGGGGTATGATAAAGCTGAAAGCCGTAGAATTGCAGATCGTTTGCTCGGAAGAAACGTGGTTACCTATTTTATGAAGGAGATTTCCACAGGAAGCCAAAAGAACGGTTTCATGAAATCATACAGAACCGCTGTAAAAGAAATCCGCAAAAACGGTGGGTTTTACTCTGTATTACAAGATGTTGCCAGAGGACGAGCGTATTTTTCTACCAAACGAAAAAGACAGCTTGCGCGTATCCTTGCAGGGATGCTCGCGCACCGTCTCTATTTTGCGTCGGCAATCTGTATCCGTCTGATCTGACGATAATCCGCTTTATTCCGGAATTCAAATAATCCGAAGGAACACGCTGTGCGTACGAAATAGGAGCTAACGATGGTAAAAAAGACTCTGACTATTTTTACACCGACTTATAATCGGGCATACACACTGTCCCGCTGTTATAACGCACTAAAAAATCAGACCAGCTTGGATTTTGTATGGCTGGTAATCGATGATGGTTCAACAGACGAGACCGCAGAGTTGATCCGATTCTATCAGCGAGAGAATGAAATTGAAATTGTGTATTATTATCAGGAAAATATGGGGATGCACGGCGCACATAATGCCGGAATTCGTCTTGCCGATTCTCTTTTATGGACTATATGCGATTCAGATGATTATTTCTCCGAGAATGCCGTGGAAAAGATTATCGATATGTGGAGGCAGAAAGGAGATCCGGAACGTCATGCCGGATTGATTTGTAAAATATCTGATCAGAACGGAAACAGTATTTCTGAATTTCTGCCGGACGAGGAGGAAGTAACCACCTACGAGTTGAATTACACTCGCGCTATGCGATGTGATTTCCGCCCGATTTACCTTCTTTCGGCTGTAAACCAAGACTTTTTTCCGATTCTGAACGATGAACATTATATGCCCTGCGGATATAAGTATATAGAAAATGAGGGAAACAGGAAGCTTCTGGTAATTAATGAAGCGTTGTATCATGTTGAATTTTTGAGTGACGGCTGTACGACAAATAAAGTAAAGCAGTTTTTTACATACCCAATAGGTTTCTTGTTTGTTCGCACGAAAATGCTTGGGATTCTGCGTGAGCCGAAAACGCTTCGCCGCGGAAAAATTCAATATCTCGCAAGTTGTATTATTGCACGGCAAAATATGTTTCGGGGTGCGCTAGGATGTCCGGATGTCCTGAAATACCTTATACCAGCATATCTCTATTACATCAGAAGTTGTCTCCGATATAAAAAACAATACAAACATTTTCCACACCGGAAAGCGAATCCGGACGGCGTATTTGATCTAATCCGTGATAATCTCGGTAGTTAACTGGAGGCAGAACCGCAAAATGAAAGATAATAACAACAGTATTCCCTTGAAAATTCTCCATGTTGTCGGATGTATGGACCGAGGCGGTGCAGAATCCAGAATTATGGATGTATACAGAAATATGGATCCTAAACGTGCGCAGTTTGATTTTCTCGTTTACACACAGGATTCACAGGATTATGAGGCAGAGATCAAAAGTTTGGGTGGAAGATTGATCTATATTGAGCCTGTCCGTGAGTCCGGTATATTTACGTTTTTGAAAAACTTTGTTAGTCTTGCGAAAACATTCGGACCGTATGACGCGATTCATGCACACACATCCTACAATAGTGCGCTCGTTCTTTTTGCAGCATGGATAGCGAAAATCCCCAAGAGAATTTATCATGCGAGAAACAGCAAATGCATCGGGAGCGTGTCCTCTATCAGAGAAAAAGTATATATTTGCGCGATGAAGCTGTTGATGTACTTTTTCTGTAACGAAAGACTGGCCGTTGGAGAAAAAGCGGCGATTGCTCATTTCGGAAAAATGTGTATGCGTTCCGGCAAAGTCAGAATTGTTGCAAATTCTGTCGATATTGGAAGATTTGTCCCCGCATCAGACAGAGAAGCTGTAACGTGGATACGACATGAGCTCCGCATTCCGGACGCGAGCCTTTATCTCGGGCACGTCGGAAACTTCCGACCGGAAAAAAATCACAAATTCCTTTTTGCGATCTTTGAAATGATATATGAAAAAAATCCAGATTCCGTTCTTCTTTTGATTGGAGATGATAGAACGATAGAAGCGGCTGAATATAAGCGCAGTATACAGAATCTACCGTGCTGCGACCGCATTTGCTTTCTTGGAAAACGCAATGATGTGGAGAAAATCCTGCTGGCCTTTGACGTAATGCTTTTCCCTTCCATAAGGGAAGGAATACCCGGTTCCACTCTTGAGGCACAAGCTGCTGGCATTCCCTGTGTGATTTCTGATACAGTCGATCCCAGCATTGATATGAATCTCGGATTGGTTAAATGGATGCAGATTCAAGATCCTGCCCAATGGGTAAACGTGATTCCGGGGAGTATACCTGTACGCATCTGGAACAAAACTACGATTTGTGATGCTTTCACAAGTAAAAAATATACCATTGAAACAACATCAGCGGAGTGGTTGAGTTGCTATGTATAGAAGCAGGAATAAGTTTATATCAGATATATATATAGTAATTCTTGTTTTGGCAAATATTGTGGGAAAGCTTTTTCTCACATCATCCAACGCATGGATGATACATAATTTTTTTTCCGTGATCGGTTTATGTAATACAGTTATGCTTTTCCTGTTGAGCAATCGGATTCAGAAAAGGATCACTCCTGTCTCGATTTTTTATCTAAGCTATACCGTATTCCTGATGGGGCAGGATATTCTTTTGGCGTTCGGATTCACACCCAGTGTCGCTACTTCGTCGATCCTCAAAATATTTACAATTGAAGAACTTGCAAACGGTTTGATTTTTACCAATCTTTTGCTTCTGATGATTCATTTCGGAACGACATTATCAGCAAATCAAACGAAAGCAACACATGACGTGCAGTTGTCGGGGGCGAATGATTACAAAAAGAAAACACTGCTTCAGGCATCGAAGTTTTGCATCATCGTTCTGCTGCTGCCGTCATTATATTATCTGCTTTCGCTCACACGGATTGCGCTGACTATGGGATATGATGCAATGCTGGCATCCTCCTTTTCTCGGTCTCTTGTCACAATTCTGTGCAGATATGCCCTGTCTGGACTGGAGTTCGCTCTGCTTGGGTTGCTTTATTCATGTGAAAAGAAAAATGTCCGAAACATAATTTTTGCAGGGTATACTGGTTTGATCCTGTTCTACCTGCTTTTGGGTGAAAGAACAATACCGATTTCGCTGGGTATAGTACTACTGTTTATCAGAAACGATTTGAAAATAGAAAAAAAACATTATTCATTGCTGAAACGCGTTCTCATTGGTATCGGATGTCTGATATGCGCTTACTTGACATTGGTTGCGAGTTCTCTGATTCAGAAAACAAGAAATCAGGGTGGATTCATTTCGATTCAACAGCTGTTCGCGGCGTTGTCCTTGTTTGACGGCAGTCCGTTCCAAGCGATATTGGAATCCATCAGTATAATGGGATATTCGGCGTCCAGTTTGCTATACACAATGCGGATTATTCCGTCGCAGGAATCTTTTTGTTACGGCACAACTATTCTGTTCGGCATGACTACATTTCTGCCAAATATATTTGGAATATTCGGTTCACATAGTCTCGGGCGGTATTCTTTGGCTAAATGGTTAATGGACCACCTCGGAATATCATATGGTCCTGGTTTCTCCATAGCGGCGGAAGCATATATAAATTTCGGCTGGCTGGCACCGCTTTTCGGCATCCTTTTCGGTCGGATTCTTATGAAATTATCCGATTACCAAAATAATGACATTCTAAAAAAAACGGTTACCTTTTCAATTTATACGGTTATTCTTTCGCTTCCCAGAAGATATATCGGCTCGGCGGTCGGTGAAATTGTCATGGGTTTGTTTCCGCTGTTGTTTCTTTATTACATTATCGGCAGCAGAATGCAGTCCAGAAAGAAGATAATTACGAATGGAAGATAAAATACTACTAATTTCAAAAGATGCAACGATTCCCTCATACTTTGAACCATATGGCGGTTCGTACTGGAAAACCCCCAATATATCCGAATTGGCAGCCAAAGGTACCGTTTTTAACAAACACTATACGGTAGCTCCTTCAACTGCCATGGCATTTATCGGAATGTTCACCGGAAAGCTTCCGCTTGAAACCGAACATATTGAATATGTAGAGGTTGCCGAGAAGTGCGAGGACACGCTTTTCGACCGCCTTTACGATAAAGGGTACGAGTGTCATTTGATGTGGAGTGCAAACTATGTCTATATGGCAGAAAAATACAGCAAATGCTATGGACAACACACAATCCATCATGAAAATCTGAAGCTGAATCAATCTGTGGGGCAACACAAAACTCTGACCACCGAGGACATCGCCGAAGACGAGAAACTGGCAGAAAATACTCTGGCAAGCATTCTGAATGAGATAAAAACCATCAATATGGAACATAAGGTGTTTTTGTGGCTTCATGTTCCGCATGTTTTGCTGGGGCGTGGAGGCTATGGCCGGGATATGGATCTGTTCGATAAGTTGATCGGCGAGCTTCGAAAAATATTCCCGGATGAAGGTATCTATATCACCGCTGACCATGGTCACATGAACATGACCAAGGGAAAGACGTGTTATGGCTTTGATGTTTACCAATCCGCAATCCGGATACCGCTTATTACACCGCGGATTAATGGTATGGAAACTGTCGATTTTCCAACATCGAACTGCCAGCTGATGGATATGATACTGAACGAAACCGTAACTCCAGAGGAATTCATCGTCTCAGACTCCGCCTACTGCGCACAGCCTTATAGAAAAGTATCTGTCATACGGGGGAAATATAAATACATTTACAATAAATCTTCCAAAAAAGAGGAGTTGTACGATGTGGAATGGGATCCGGAAGAAAACAATAACCTTTTGGAGAAATACATCTATGACACAGATCGCCACAAAAAGGTAATCAAGGAGCAAGTTTATTTCTATCCTTACATGGCAGAGGCAGAGACGACTTGCGGAATTCTTCGCGATTATTTTCATAAAATCTGGAGAACCGGTACTCCTTATCGAGAAATGCGAAATAAGCTTGCAATGCCTTACAGACGGGTGCGTACCGTGTTCAGAGATATAAAGAAAGAACTCAAGGAAATAATGAGGAAAAAATAGCATGATTGAGCTGATTCAAAAAGCATTCTCGGATACGGGGCTGCGGTGGTGGGTAGACAGCGGAAGCTTGCTCGGTCTGTATAGAGACGGGAGGTTTCTTCCAAACGACGCAGATATTGACATTACTTTGTTCGTACATGACAGAAATGATGCAGAAAAGGTCGAACATGCTGTAGAAATAGTAAAACGTCTGGGATTTCGCTGTGTCCGTTTGATGTGGGGTAGCCGCGATAAAACATATAAGTATAAATTGATTCCCGAAAATGCGTTTCCGTATAAGCTCGATATCATGATTTGCTTTGTTCAGCCGGATGGAAGTGCAGTCTGTCCACAGGGGAAAAAGAATACTCAGAATATCGGTTCGATACATCGCATACGCCAGATCTGCATTGACTGGAAAAAAGGAAACACCGTGCGTAAAAAAGCAGGTCTGAAGGGAAAAGTGTACTATTATTCATACCAAATATACAGAAATCTGTTCTTACGAAATGACGCAGAGCTGAACATACAAAACCTCTCTCCTGAGTTTTACACCATGCTGTACTGGGAAATTCCCGCTAAGTTCATTGAAAAGATAAGCGGGACAACATTGGACGGATTTCCAATCCCTGAAGATTCTGATGGTTATCTGCGTTACCGTTACGGTGATTGGCGCATACCGAATTCTCACTGGAACTTTACTACGGATGATGGCGCTATCCGGACCGCCTCTAAAGAGCAGATCAATACGTTTCTGGACAGGTGACCGTACATGAAGTCAAAATCTGAAAAATCCGTCATGAACATCGCCGTACTAGCGCTTCATGAGATTGTTTCGCTTGTCTGCGGTATAATCGCCCCCCGCTATTTCCTGCTTGCGTTTGGATCGGATTATAACGGAGCACTCTCCTCCATTACTCAAATGTGTACGTTTATTACACTTTTGCGCGCTGGTGTAACTGGAGCGTCACGTTTGGCATTATATAAGCCGCTAGCAGATAACGATACAGATAAAATCAGTGCCATTCTCATGGCAACGCAGCGATATATGCGCCGGATCGCCTATTTGTTTATCGGTTATGTCGGCGTGTTGGCTGTTGTTTATCCATTCTTCGGCTTTAAGGGAAACGGATGGCTGGATGTCGCCTCTCTCGTAGTCATTACAGCGCTCGGTACTTTTGCACAGTATTATTTCGGCCTGACATATCAAACCCTTCTGACAGCAGATCAGCGGCATTATATTTACAGCATTATTCAGATTTTTGCCGTAATCGGAAATACGATTGTTACCATTCTACTGATCAAACTTGGTCTGGATATTCATTGGGTAAAGCTCGGTAGCAGTATCGTCTTTTGCTTGGCGCCGATTGCACTGAATCTGTATGTTTCCCGGATCTATCGGATTAACAAACATGCAGAGCCTGACAGCAGCGTCATTAGCGGCAAAAAATATGTTATGACCCATGCGGTTGCGAATTTTGTTCATGAAAACACAGACATTGTGCTCCTCACTTTTTTTACAGATGCGGCAACAGTCTCGGTTTACAGCGTTTATTATCTTGTAATGAACGGCATCAAGAAATTCATGACAATTTTCACGACAGGGATGGAATCCGCATTCGGTAATATGTGGGCGAAAAACGAAAAGGAAAATTTCCGCAAAAACTTCGGTGTTTTTGAGTTTTTGATCGCTTCGTTTGTTTCAGTGGTCTTTTCCTGTACATTCGCTTTTATCCTGTCGTTTGTTCGGCTTTATACAGCGGGAGTGACAGACACTAATTATATACGTGTATGCTTTGCTATGGTGGTGTGCTTTGCGCAGGCGGTCTACTGTATCCGAACGCCTTATGTTACGGCGGTTCAGTCATGCGGAAAGTATAAAGAAACGATGAATGGTGCAATTATTGAGGCGGCGTTAAATCTCGGTTTGTCTCTTGTGCTGGTATACTGGTTTGGACTGGTCGGCGTAGCCATCGGAACATTGGCGGCTAACCTGTTTAGAACAACGCAGTTTTCAATGTATGTGTATAAAAATATCATACAGAAGAAATATTGGCAGTTTGTGCAGAAAATGTTTTGGGTAATTTCTAACATTACCATATCATTACTGGTGTTCCATGCCTGTAGATTTACAATTGAAGCATGGATGTCGTGGGTGCTATATGGTGCTATCTGTTTTATTATTTCAATGCTAATAACTATAGTAATGTCGTTTGTTTTTTATCGATACGAAATGACATATTCATTAAAAATAATTAAGAAATTATTACAGTCAGGCACAAAAAGAAAGAAGGGTTAAAATGAAAGCACTAATACTAAACTCTGGTTTAGGTCATCGCATGGGGGTTCTTACATCAGAACATCCCAAGTGCATGACCGAAATATCTGCACATGAGACTATTTTGTCGCGGCAGCTTAAATTGCTCTCAGATGCTGGGATATCTGAGGTCGTGATAACAACAGGCTACTTCGACGATGTGCTGGTGAACTACTGCAAGAGCCTAAATTTGTCAATCCACTATACGTTCATCAACAACCCTATCTACGATAAGACCAATTACATATATTCTATTTACTGCGCCCGAGGAGCTCTGGACGATGATATTCTACTCATGCATGGCGATTTGGTCTTTGAAGCATCCGTTCTTGAAGACATAATCGCTTGCCCGGAATCCTGCATGAAGGTTAGTTCTACGATACCGCTGCCGGAGAAGGACTTTAAAGCGGTCGTTCATAACGGTGCTGTAGAAGCTGTGGGTATTGAGTTTTTCAACGACGCCATAGAAGCACAGGCACTCTACAAGCTTAACAAGTATGACTGGCGGGTATGGCTCGACAGAATCATCAAGTTCTGCGAATCTGATGATGAAAAGCAGAGAAAGTGTTATGCAGAAGTGGCTCTGAATCAGGTGACGGCAGAATGCCATATTAAAGCCTTTGATGTTAAGGATAGGCTCTGCACTGAGATTGATACTCCTGAGGATTTGGCGGTTGTCAAAGCCAAACTCGCTGAGGTGGAGAATCGCACAGTATACATGTGCTTTTCTACCGATATCATCCATAGTGGACACATCGCTATAATCAAGAAGGCTGCAAGGCTTGGAAAGCTGATTGTCGGTGTTCTTTCTGATGAGGCGGTCATAAGCTATAAGAGGTTCCCCCTGGTGCCTTGCGCAGAGAGAATCAACCTGTTTAGCAACATCTCAAGCGTCTATAAAGTTGTGGAGCAGAAGAGTCTTTCCTACAAGGAGAATCTGGAGGAGTTCCATCCTACATATGTGGTTCATGGAGACGATTGGGTCACAGGATTCCAGAAGCCAATAAGGGATGAGGTTGTCTCAGTGTTAGCTACATATGGTGGAAGGCTGGTTGAGTTTCCCTATTCCTCCGATGTCAAATACGACGAAATGGAGGGGAGGGCGAGACTTGAGCTGTCTCTTCCCGATGTTCGAAGAGGAAGGCTGAAGAAGGCATTGGCGATGAAAGGGCTGGTGACGGCCATTGAAGCCCACAGCGGGATAACCGGTCTTATTGCAGAGAAGGCCGTGGTTCATCAGGATGGCAAGTCCTATCAGTTTGACGCCATGTGGATCAGTTCGCTTTGTGACTCTACTGCAAAAGGAAAGCCAGACATTGAGCTCGTCGATATGACCTCCCGTTTCAGAACCATTGATGATATCATGGAAGTAACTACCAAGCCGATAATCTTTGATGGTGATACCGGTGGAATGACAGAACATTTTGTCTACACTGTGAAGTCCCTTGAGCGAATGGGCGTCTCCATGGTGATTATCGAGGACAAATGCGGCCTTAAGAAGAACAGCCTGTTCGGAAACGATGTGGTCCAAACCCAGGATACCATTGAGAACTTCTCTGCCAAGATAGCCGCTGGAAAGAAAGCACAGAAGTCTCGTGACTTTATGATTTGCGCAAGGGTTGAAAGCCTTATCCTGGAACAGGGAATGGATGATGCATTGACTAGGGCTTCTGCTTTCGTGAAAGCTGGAGCGGATGCGATAATGATTCACAGCAGGAAGAAAGATCCCTCCGAAATCTTTGAGTTTGTCGAGAAGTTCAGAGCTGATGATTCAGCCACCCCGATTGTGGTTGTCCCCACGTCATTCAATTCTGTCACTGAGGATGAGTTCAAGAAGCGTGGAGTCAATGTAGTCATCTATGCCAATCAGCTGACACGTTCGGGTTTCCCAGCCATGCAGAATGCTGCCAAGATGATTCTTGAAAACCATAGGGCCAAGGAGTGTGATGCGACACTGATGAGTATCAAGGATATAATAACGTTGATTCCTGAGGAGTAGTGTATGAGCCAGACAATAATCTCGGGAAGAGGAAGCAGTTCCAAGGTAACAGAGATACTTGAACATTTGGGTTCGAGGAAGTTTTTGCTTGTCAAGGACAGTTCCTATCCATTCCTCAGTAATCGTGAGGTGCTGGAAAGCATTCCCACAGCACGAATAGAGTTTTCTGATTTCACTCCGAATCCGCTGTATGAGCACGTTATGGCTGGTATCGATGCGTTTAATAAAAATTCCTGTGATGCAATCGTTGCCGTAGGTGGTGGAAGTACCATCGATGTGGCAAAGTGTATCAAGCTTTATTGTAAGATGGATCGCAGTGTAAACTGCCTACAGCAGGAATGCAAAGACACAAAGGTTCCTCTTATCGCAATCCCGACAACGGCTGGAACCGGGAGCGAGTCCACTCGTTTTGCCGTCATCTATTATGAAGGGAAGAAGCAGTCTGTGAACCATGTTTCGATTATCCCGGACTATGCCGTGCTTGATTCGTCCGTATTGATATCGCTTCCTCTGTACCAAAAGAAGTGCACGATGCTTGACGCCCTTTGCCAGGGGATAGAATCTTGGTGGTCGGTGAATTCCACAAATGAGAGCAAGAGCTACTCAAAGAAAGCCATAGGTCTAATCATGGCCAACTGGAAGACCTACATTGATGAAAACACCAAGGAAGCCGCCGAGCAGATTATGCTTGCAGCCAACTATGCGGGAAGAGCAATAAACATCACACAGACCACAGCCGCCCATGCCATGAGCTATAAGCTCACTTCAATGTACAAGCTACCTCATGGGCATGCCGTTGCAGTCTGCCTTCCCCATGTCTGGGAGTATATGGTCGGGCACATGGATGAATGTATCGACCCTAGAGGAAAGGACTATCTTTCCGGTGTTTTTACCGATATAAGTCGGGAAATGGGATGCTCGAATGCCGATGAAGCAATAGTACTTTTCAGAGGAATGATGAAGGCTTTGGACATGAAGAATCCGACCCTGCAGAATGATTCTGACATTGAAATCTTAACAGCATCGGTCAACCCGGTAAGGCTGAAGAACAACCCTGTAATGCTAAGTGAACACACTCTGAGAACGATGTATGAGGCGATAGTACGCCGATAAGGAGCTAGACAATGAAACTTGATTTCTTAGATAGATTTGAATTCTTCGCTGGAGTACCGGACTCTCTTCTGAGTCCTGTCTGCAGTTATCTGATTTCCAAGTATGGAATCGGTAAGCAGCATATTATCGCCGCCAATGAAGGAAATGCCGTAGCCCTTGCCGCAGGGTATCACCTAGCCACTGGCAAGATACCTGTTGTCTATATGCAGAACAGCGGGGAGGGGAACATCATCAATCCAGTAGCCAGTCTTATGAACGATAAGGTATACGGTATTCCATGTGTGTTCCTTGTCGGATGGAGAGGTGAGCCCGGAGTTCACGATGAACCACAGCATGTGTTTCAGGGAGATGTTACCGTCAAGCTTCTGGCGGATATGGATGTCCGGACAATGGTGATATCCAAGACCACAACCGAGGCTGAAGTAGAAGCCCAGCTTGAGACTTGGGAGCCTCTTCTCAAGGCTGGCAAGCAGGTGGCTTTTGTGGTGAAGAAAGGTGCACTGGAGTTTGATGGAAAGACGAAGTATCAGAATCGGAATACCATGCTTCGAGAAGAGATCATTCGTCATGTGGCGGTAGTCTCCAAGGACGACCCGATAGTCTCCACTACAGGAAAGGCGAGTCGTGAGCTCTTCGAAATCCGGGAAGCCAACAAGGAAGGTCACGAGAGGGATTTTCTAACAGTCGGTTCTATGGGACACAGTTCCTCCATAGCCTTGGGCATTGCCTTGCAAAAGCCGGAAAAGAAGATATGGATTATCGATGGCGATGGTGCGGTCCTTATGCATATGGGATCAATGGCTTTGATGGGCGTGAACAAACCCGGCAACATAGTTCATGTGGTGATCAATAACAGCTCGCATGAGTCTGTTGGTGGGATGCCTACGGTGGCAGGAGAGATCGACCTGGTTGGAATTGCCAAAGACTGCGGTTATGTCAACGCAGTGAGTGTCTCTGACTATGATAGTTTGGACAAGGCGCTTGAGAAAGCCAGAAAAGCCACGGAACTCACATTCATCGAGGCCAAGGCTGCCATAGGAACAAGGGCTGACTTGGGAAGGCCAACCACTACTGCCAAAGAGAACAAGGAAGCTTTCATGGAGGACCTAAGAAAGTAGAGATTGAAAAAGCCCGACCAAAAGTGATGTGAACCCGAGTTATTGGACTTGAAACTATTATAGACTGCTTGTTTCCTGAAATTCAATGGGGACAAGCGGTTCAGTTTCATCTGAATTCTCTTTTCATTGTAGTATCCGATATATTCATCAATGGCGTCATAAAGCTGCCGCCTTGTCTTGAACTCCTTCTCATGTCCGTAGTACATCTCATTCTTCATAGTTCCAAAGAAGCTTTCCATCTTCGAGTTGTCCAGGCAGTTTCCCTTTCTGGACATGCTCTGGGTGATGCCGTTGGCCTTCAGAAGATTGACGAAAGCTGAGTGCTGGTACTGCCATCCCTGGTCGCTGTGCATCATCAAGCCGGAGGCACAAGGATGCACAGCAATCGCTTCCATCACCATGTCCAAGTCCGGGCTCGCAGAACGCCTGTAGCTGATGATCTCACCCGTGCAGAAGTCCTTTATCGGGGAGAGGTACACCTTGCCTGCTTCGCTTTTGAATTCAGTTACGTCCGTGGACCAGACGGTATCTGGTTCACACACATCGAACCGTCTCCTAAGCTTGTCAGTGGCAGTCCTGCCAACAGTCCCCTTATAAGGACTATACTTGGCGACCCTCTTAATCCTTGGATGCAAGCCAAGCTCATTCATAAGCTTTAATACCGTCTTATGGTAAGAACAACCCCTCTGTTTCTCAGCTCCGCGGTGATGCGTCTGTAGCCGTACCTGGCTTTGTTCTCATTGAAGACCTGCGTTATTAATCCTTTTTCCTTTATGTACTTGTCTTTATTGTTGCTTTTCCAGCCAAGATAAGAACTCTTCGGTACTTCGAAGAGTTCCAGTAGCTCATACAAATGGAATTCGCCGCTTAGTTCTCCGATGAGCCGGCATCGCTCTTTCCTTTTGAGCGATTCCTTATTGCGTCCCGAACCAAGGGTAGAGCTTTTTTTAACAGCAGGTTCTCCCTTTCCAGCCGCTCTGACTTGAGCTTGTAGTATTCTGGAGTTCCGACTTCAAAGTCCTCCAGCTTCGGCTTCGGCTTTCTACCCATCTTACCTTTTCTTCCCCTGTCGTCAGAAAGGAGTGCTTCTTCGTCACCTTCAATGTACTTGTTCACCCAGGTATATATTACACAAGATGGAATATTATACTTTGTTGATGCACCTTGCTTTGATACGCCTTCCAACACCACAGAGTCTACCACGGCCAGCTTGAGTTCGTCTGTATATGCCCTAAGTGTATTTGAATGTAATACAGCTTCAATTCCATGAACCCTTGCCCTGCTGGCTAACGATCGAAAATACTTGTCGTCCAGGCCAAGCCTGAACGCACAGTTGGGTTTGCTATCCTTATAAGCAATCGCATTTTCCAACTCTCGCCTCAGGTCTTCTTCGAGGAGGAGGTCTCGTCCTATAATCTCTTGTTTTTCCTTTCAACTATCGCCAGAAGGCATTTCCCGGAGCCTCTCTTGTCACTATGGATCCGTGTATTCCTCTCAATAGCCGGAGATATTACATGAGTTGATTTGCTTGGGACGTTTGTCTATCGAACAGCTGGTGAGTTCGACGTTGGAATCATTGCAAGTTTTATGTTTACTTTTCATTCCCATACGTTCACGACACACATCTTGCAAATCAAGGACAACGCTGTTTACATCTATCTGTCCATGATTCAGGATTGATATAGTTCTTCACATAGCTTAGAAACAAATACCATGTATTTCAAAGACTAGACAATTAAAAAGAAATTAAACCAAAGTCTCATATACCATGGTATACTAAATTTCACATATTCGGAACAAGGTTGATACATATGAATAACCACTATCCACTAAAAGCTTGGCTATCGGCATATAGAAAAGCAAAGGTAGATATGTTCTATTCAACTTATTGTGACAAAATTGCTTTGGCGCAATATGAAGAGAACTTAATTTCTAATCTTAAAAGTTTACAACAACGATTTGATATCTGTTGCACTAATCATGATTTTTCAGCTTTTCATTCAAAGAATTTCCTAGGTGGTTTTTATTTTGTTGGAAAAAATTATGAGAGTGCCAGTGAAAAAACATCAAAGCCAGAGGTGACATTCCGGTTGATGGCCAAACCTTCGATTGATTTCCATATATTATCAGCTCTATGGGTACAACATATTGGAACTGTGTTTGAAAAAAGTTTTAAAGAAGAGTTCAGTGTTTTATATGCAAATCGCGTACGTATTACACAAAAAGGAGAAAATAGTTTTCAAGGATTAGGAAGTTTCTTGCCATACTCCATACAATATGGAAAGTGGAAACAACAAGCAATTAATACTATCAACATAGCCAAAGAAAATAAACGACCTTGTACTATTATCTGTCTAGACGTTTCAAATTTCTACTATTCAGTCAATCCTATGTTTTTGTTTCATCGATATTATTACGAACAACTTCAGGATAGGGAGCAAAAATTACATGAATGCTTTTGTTCTGTTCTTGAAGCCTGGAATAACGGTGTGTTCTCTAAACAATTAAAGAAACCACTAGGTTTGCCTGTTGGATTGGCGGCTTCTGGTATGGTTGCAAATCTTGCTCTTATGGAATTTGATAATATTGTAATGGAAAGTTGTTCTCCCATTCATTATGGGCGATATGTTGATGATATTTTAGTGGTACTTGCTGATAACAAAAAACTTAAAGAAATTGACGATTTCTTTTATATATTGAAAAATCAATGTCTGGATGGCATTATCTTCAAACAGGATAATGATCAGGACATTTGGAATTATCTAATTAATGATTCTACTTATTCATTCAATACTTCTAAAACACAAATCATTCACGTAAATGATGAAAAAACTACAGCGATATTTGATGTATTTGTTCAGCAACTACACGAACGAACAAGTGAATGGCGGGCGCTTCCTCAATTACCACCGAAACATCTGCTTAATCCCCATTTTATTCAGCTCATCGATGACTCAAGTGAAATTTCTCAGAAAATAGTTGACATTAAGAATCTTGTTGTCAAATCTTCAAGATTTGGTTTTCTTTTGAGGGACTGTGAAAATATAACACGAGTGTTACTACCTTGTGAATGGCAAGAAGTGCGGCGTTGTTTTATTGATGCATATACAGCTTTTGTCATTGAAGAAAAATTGTTTATGCAATTTGAAAAATATTTGCACCGGGTAATAGAGCTTGGAGTGCTTTGTGATGATTATGAATCCATAAAACTTTTATTTGAAAAATTAGGGAAAACTATAGAAGCACTGTTTTCACATTCAAATATAAAAATTGCTGGAGAATTTGAATGCTCGACGCTCTGCGATGAATATAAAAAATACCTAAACACTGTTATTCGACAAGCTGTTTTATTAGCTTCTCCAAATCAATATTATCCACGGTTATGTGAGGAACTTTCAAACTCCACTTGGTTGTGTAATGGGTTTGGTGATACTACTATCCCTACTTCAAAAGTATATGAAAAGTGTTTTCTTTTTGATCTTGCATATTTCCCGACAAAATCGATAATAATCAGTTTTGAACAAACTCCATTGGCGTTATATGATTTTGGTAAAAAAATTTTGGAAACATTTAAGATAGATGTTAGCTTTCTGGAGTATTGGAAAAAGTTAGACAATCTGATAATCAAAAAAGAATACCGACATGTCTCAACTTCAGATTCTGTTTCATTTAGAGAAAAATTGACACATTATTTACAATTTCCTACTCGACCAATGAATGAGTATGATATGTTTTTTTCTCTCGATGATCTTTCTCAAGGACAGTCTCTAATATACGAAGAGTTTGAAAAAATACTATACTTATTTCGAGGTTATTGTAAAACGCATCATACAAAGAATGAATTGGAACAAAATAAAAATATATTCAAGGTTCCTCTAAATGGTTTTCCTTCAAAAACTATCAATATTGCAATTGCCAGCATATCGATGGAAAGTGAAAAACTTGATTTCATAATTAGGGGATTACCTACTCAGAAAACACTGGAAAGATATCAGCGTTTTACTGCACTTATCAACAGTATTCTTAAGTCTTCAGAAAGAATCGATTATGTTGTTTTCCCAGAGTTAGCTCTACCTTCCCGGTGGTTTATTCAAGCAGCGCATAAGCTCTTCAAAGCAAAAATCAATATCATCTCCGGTATTGAGTATATTTCTTACACTGATAACTCTGATAATCAAATGATATCAAATCAAGTTTGGGCTTCACTGCGTCATTCATTATTCGACTACGATTCATATATAGTTTTGCGACAAAAAAAGCTCATTCCTGCATATAAAGAACAAGAAGATATTACGAAAAAATCTTCCTTTCACTGGGAACCTGCAGTTGAGAAAAATATACAAACTGAAAACAATCCTTGGCCGATTGTCATTCAACATGGAGATTTTTTCTTCGCAATTCTTATTTGCTCTGAACTTTTGAACATTGAATATAGAAATCATTTGCGAGGAAAAATCGATAGCTTAGTTATTCCTGAATGGAATTCTGATATTGCCACATTCAATGACTTAATCAACTCTACGGCAACGGATCTTCATGCATATATTGTTCAATGCAATAATAATCAATATGGAGATTGTAGAATCAGGGCGCCGTATAAAAAAGAGTATGAACGAGACATAATAAAAGCAAAAGGTGGTATAAATGATTATTTCTTAATTGGAAAAATTGACATTGATGCGCTACGGCAATTTCAACATAGAAGCTATCCTGATGATAGCCCCAAGGTGCTTTTCAAGCCTTTTCCAATTGGATACAAGATGTCCCCTAAACGTATTCTATCATTGACGAAAAGGTTGGCAACCAAGTGAATAATTACTTTCTGGGGGGAGAAGTGAAATTGCCCGTGTAGCAGAATCTACTCTTGGGGTGGCTGACTGTCAAGAAACAAGTGGAATTCCAGTCAGCAAAGAACCACGTCCATCTTGTTCTTCTTTAGCTTTGTAACGATGGCGGGAGAAAGCCCTGTGTCTGAAATAATGCAGTCAATATCGTCCAGCGGGCAGACGAAAGCAAATGAACATGAACCGAACTTTGTGTGGTCGGAGACAAGCACTGTCTTGCGTCCACACTTCGTAATGGCTTTTTTGACACCTACTTCCAAATAATTCACGTTGTAAAGGCCGCTGTCAGGATCAATGGCATCACAAGCTACAAAGGTTATGTCTACCTTGAATTTGGAAATGGTGTCTTCGGTAATAGGTCCCACCACAACGCTGAAGTCTCGTCTGATCATCCCTCCGGTAAATATTACGGTGGAGGATGGATCGAATGAAACCATGTAGGCCACGTCCAGATTGTCTGTTACAATGGTCAGATTTTTCTTTTCCTTGATGGCTTCAGCAATGTATAAGGTTGTAGTTCCTGAATCAAGGAAGATGCTGTTCCCGGGTCTGACGAGAGAAGAAACATATTTTGCAATACGCTTCTTCTCCTCCGTCATTTGACCCATCTTTTCTGTTTGGAAAGGCTCATGTGAAGTACTGGTCAGCTTGATTGCTCCGCCATGGACTCTTCCGATTATCTCATTTTGGGACATCTCATCCAAATCTCTACGGATTGTCGCTTCTGAAACATCGATCTCCTTTTTCAAGTCCTTGATGGAGACATATTCCTTCTCATTGATAATCTTTAGAAGCAACTGCTGTCTGGCATTCAACAATTCTTCACTGGCCATACTTTCCCCTCATTAGAGCTACATAACTGTATTCTTTTCAATAGATTACGTCAACTCCCTCACTTTCTGTGCAATTTTTTCCGCCGTAAGGCCGTACAGTTCAAAAAGGTCATCTGCGATTCCTGATCTTCCAAAGTGGTCCATGATTCCGTGCCTGTATACAGGGAAACCTCCATTTTGGGAAACATACTCGCAAACCGCACCGCCAAGTCCTCCAATTACATTATGGTCTTCCACGGTAAGAATGAACTTTGTATTCTTCATGGCGTTGTCAATCTGTTCCGTGTCAATGGGTTTGATGGAATACATGTCGCAGACACGAACTGAAATTCCTTCTTTCCTCAGGATATCTGAAGCCTCCTTGCATCTTCCGACCATCCTTCCGTAAGTCATGATTGTACAGTCAGACCCTTCTTCTATCCTTACACTGCCACCGATTTTGAACTCATTGTCCTCGGTGTATATCTCTTCATTTGGGTTCTTCCCAAACCTCATGTAGAACGGCCCGTATTCTTTTCCCATGAGACAGGTGAGCTTGTAGGTCATGATGGGGGAGGAAGGGGCGAGAATGCGGATGTTCGGTATTGCCCTCATCACTGCAACGTCTTCGATTGCCTCGTGTGTAGCTCCGTCGTATCCGGTTTCAACTCCTGCATGGGTGCCGATTACCTTTACATCGAAATTGTTATATGCGATCATATTCCTTACTTGCTCAATGGCCCTGAGGGTAGGGAATACCGCAAATGAACCCACGAACGAAGTTTTTCCGCAAGATGCAAGGCCACATGCAATGGAGACCATGTCCTGCTCTGCAATTCCGCATTCAATGAATCTCTCCGGGAAATCCCTTCTGAAATCTCCATAGTTGAGAGGTCCGATGCAGTCGGCGTCGACTACAACGATTTTGTCGTTTTCCTTTGCCATGTCGTGTACTGCATTACCGTATGCAATCCTGTTTGCAATCATATTTCACCTCCCAATTCCTTCATTGCCTCATCGAATTCCTCTTTCGTAGGAACGGCCCCATGCCACTTGAACTTTCCTTCCATGAAACTGACGCCGTTGCCTTTTGTCGTTTCTGCAATGATCGCGATGGGCCGTTGGTCATTTTCGTCGAATATGTGGGCGAAAGTATCTACAACGTCAAGCAGGTTGTTGCCGTTTTCCAAGTGTACGACCCTGAATCCAAATGCCTCGAACTTCTTTCCCGCATCCCCTATTGGAAGAAGTTCATCGTTTGTTCCGCTCATCTGAACCTTGTTGTGGTCAAGAATGCAGACAAGATTATCGAGCCTGTATTTGGCCGCAGTCATTGCGGCTTCCCATATCTGTCCTTCCTGTATTTCTCCGTCGCCGACCATACACCACACTTTGTAGGACTTTTTATCTATTCTTGCGTTGAGAGCCATTCCAACGGCAGCAGATAGCCCTTGTCCGAGGGGCCCGGAGGACATGTCGATCCCTGGTGTTTTGGGGTTTGGAGCTCCCTGCAGGTGACTGTCATACATTCTCAGGCGGTCAAGATCCTTGACGGGAAAAAAGCCCCGTCGGGCCAAAGCCGCGTACAGGATTGGACAGGAGTGGCCTTTGCTGAGAACGAACCTGTCCCTATCCGGCCATTTTGGGTCTTCCGGCCTCACATTGAGCGTATGGAAATATAGTGCGGTCACCATTTCTGCCATGGAATAGCATCCTCCGATATGGCCGCTCTTCGCATTGTAGATTGCCTTTAGAGCATCGATTTTCAGTGTTTTCACCATCTGTTCCAGATTGTTGATGTCGACCAATTGAGTCCTCCTTTCTTAACGGAACATATTGTCCATTATTGACGATGTTTCTCTTGCAACCCTTTCAGGCGCCGAAACATCGACGTTTAGTTCAGCGGTGATCCATCCGTCGTATCCGATTGTCTTCAGGGATTCCGATACGGCGGAGAAGTCTATGTTCCCCTTGCCCAGTTCAACAAACGCATCCAGAGTCAGTTTGCCTTTCTGGTAGTCCTTCACGTGTACTCTTCCGATTCTGGAACCGAGGATCTCAATCCAGTGGTGTGGAATGCCGTAAGGGCAGGCGTTACCTACGTCGAAATATGATTTGAGACGCTTGGAGCCAATGGTATCGATGAATGTACACATTTCAAGAGGAGAGAGCAGAAAGTTGCTCCAGATGTTCTCCACACAAAGGGTCACTTTCTCTTTTTCGGCATATTGTATAGCTTTGCTGAATCCCTCTAGCGCTCTGTCATAGGCTTTGTCGTATCTTATGTCTTCCTCAGAAGGGTGATAGGCATTCTTGTCGGAAGTATCTGATGCAGGATGCAGGTCGTTCACCGGAAAAGCGACGGACACAAAGCCGGGCAAGGCAAGTATGGAATCCACCCCCAGTCCGTGAGCGATGTCTATCTGTCTTCGAAGGGTATCCAGAGCCTTCTGCCTTATGGCGGAAGAATCGCTTGTGAAGGAACATGTCCAATTAAGGGAATTCGTGAGGGAGAGGAGTTCGATACCCGCATCGTCTGCACTCTTCCTTATTTCCGACAATTCTCTAGGCGTGGCGTTTACGTGACATTCCCCCTCCTTGAGCACTACAAGCTCTACTCCGTCAAAACCACACGTCTTCGCAAAGGTGAATTTTTCCCCAAGACTCATTTCGACAGGCAGTGCCCAGTAGTGGATTCCTTTCTTCATCTTCGCTCCTCATCCAAGCTGTATCTATTGAGGTCTGTATTTCCATCTATGGAGGAGACAAGGGTTGCGACAAGTTTCCCTAAATTCTCTATGTCGGAAATTGAAGCGACCTCCACAGGGGAATGTGTGTAGCGTGCAGGGAACCCAAGGTCAAGGCATGCCGTTCCTTCTCCTTCCATCTGGAGATATGCCGATTCGGTGATGATTCCGAGAGATGCAAACCTCTGGTGCGGTATGCGTTGTTCATCCGCGACAGTTTCCGCCAGCTTCACCAGGTTCTCGTTTGGGATCATTCCGTTCAAAGTTCCCCTGCCGTGGAAATTGTAGAGATTGATTGTAGGACCCTTTCCCACCGCGTTCTGGAATTTGTCCGCGAGGTCGGGCGTATCGCCGGCAAGGATGACGTCCAGGCCTATTGCGACATCCGGCTTGACTGATCTGGCGGCAAATACCGCTCCACGAATATTGAACTCTTCCCAAACTGTTCCGCAAATGTACACAGTGCTCTTTGGCCGTTTTTTCGACAGGAGTTCTGCCGCCTTGAGAAGGGCGGCCAGCCCCCCTCTGTCGTCTAGGGCGGTGCCGGAGACTTTGTCTTTTCCAAGAGTTTCAAAACTGGGTCTGTAGATTGCGGGACATCCTACATCTATTCCCATTTCCAATACTTCTTTCCTGTTTGATGCGCCGACATCAATATTAAGGGAAGTTACAAGATCAACCTTGTACTTCTCTTCCTGAGAAGACGCATGGTGGGCTTTGTTTCCAATAATACCGGGAACGAATCTGCCTTCCTTTGTCCTGATGGAAAGACGGAGGGCGGGAAGAACCTTTTCTGGTATTCCTCCAAGTCTGTCGACCTGAATGAAACCGTCTTCGTTGATGCGCCTTACGATGAAGCCAAGTTGATCCATATGAGCATATGCCATAATTATGGGAGCATCTTTTTCGGTTCCTTCAAATTTGGCGATTATACTTCCCATTTTGTCCATTCTCACTTCATCGGCATATTCCGACAGCCATGCCGAGAATACCTTGGCGACCTCCCTTTCATATCCGGAAGGGGATGGTGCGAGACAGAGTTTTTCCAAAGCTTCCCTTATGTTCATTGTTTTCTCCTCAAACAATACGTGTTATTAAGCACTTCAACTCTCGCCCTTGGGTTTGGGAACGAGAAGACTAATCTTCCTAGGACAACAGAATCAAAGTTTCCAGCGCCCAATTCCTTCATACAATCTTCGTCTATCCCTCCGTCGGCAACAGTTCTTATTCTTTTTGGCAGAAGCCTTCTTGCTGCAAGAGCCTTGTCAAAGGCCTCCTTGGAGAATTCTTCCCTGATTGGTCGTGGTGCGCTTGTCAAAAACAGAAGTCCATCCGTCTTGTCCAGATATTCCTTGACGCTTTCCAGTCCTGTACCTGCTTTGAGTGCAAGGCCCGCCTTCATTCCGAACACTCGGCAGGTTTCAAGATAACAAGAAGCGTCTGGGAGGGCCTCTATGTGGGAAAAGACTTCCGTAATGCCTGCTGCTGCAAGGTCTTCAAGATAATCCATCGGGTTGGTGGTCATGAGGTGGACCTGAATGCTTTTGGCCTTTGTTCTTGAAGCCACAGCTTTGACGGTCTTTATTCCGAATGTAATGTTCGGCGTAAAATTTCCATCCTCCACATCTATGTGGAGAAAGGGCCAGGAGCCTAGATTCTCAAGTGTATCGCCATATTTCAGAGGATCTGAGGATGCTATAGACGGATATATGTCCATGTCACCACCACTTGATCTGTTCGGTCACATGCTTTCTTATGTCCACAAACTTTTCCGAAGAGATGTCTCTGGGGTGGGGCATGTCGAGATACAGTTCTTCCTTGATTTTTGCAGGCTTGTTGGTAAGGATAATGATCCTGTCAGCAAGGTACACGGCTTCTTCAATGTTGTGAGTGATGAATATGACTGTACTTCCAAAGGTTTTCCAGAGCCTGATTACCTCATCCTCCAGATAGAACCTCATCTTGATGTCCATTTGTCCATATGGTTCATCCATCAGAAGAAAGTCAGGGTGCATCGCAAAGCTTCTTCCTATGACGATTCTCTGTTCGCTGCTTACGGAGAGTTGATGGGGGTACTGCTTGCGAAATGCATCGAGACCCAGAAGATCCAGCATTTCCTGCGTTCTTTCCTTAATTACTTGAGACGGCTCCTTTTTTACCTTCATGCCAAAGGCAATGTTTTCCTCAACGGTGAGCCAAGGGAATGCCGAGGGCTCCTGGAATGCGAAGGAGATGTTGTGGACTTTCGGGTCTGCCGGTTGCCCGTCGATAAGGATTTCTCCGGCTGTCGGCTCGATCAGTTTTGTCAAAAGGTTGAGGAAGGTGGTCTTGCCGCAACCTGTCGGTCCGACTACGCACACGAATTCACCCTTTCTGATGTTGAAGGAGACGTCATCAAGAACGAGAAGATCCCCAAATTTCTTTGTCAGGTTCCTTACGTCAATTTTTACGTTATCCATTATTCACCTCAACTCTCGATGGAAAGGTCTGTATTCGCCGATATCTCCTGCCTCAGGGCAAGGAAATCAGGACTCATCATGTCTCTTGGTCGTGAGATATCGACGGCATACTCCTTTTTGACTCTCGCAGGGCACTCTGTGAGAAGAATAATCCTATCACCAAGCATCAGAGCTTCCTCAATGTTGTTGGTGACAAAGATGATGGTCCTTTTTTCTTGCGACCAGATTTTTTCAATCTCTTCCTCCATGCTGTACCTTGTCTGGGCGTCCAGAGCGCCGAACGGCTCATCCATGATTAGAATTTCAGGATCGTTTGTATAGGCCCTTGCGATACCGACACGTTGTTTCATTCCACCGGACAGCTGCGGCGGCCTGGCGTTCTCAAATCCCTGAAGACCTACAAGATCTATGTACTTTTGTGCCTTCTCTCTCCTTGCATCCTTGGGGACGCCTCTGTTCTTTGGGCCAAGCTCAACGTTTTCCATAACCGTCAGCCACGAGAATACACCAGTCTTCTGAAACACCATCCCCATCTTCGGATTTGGCCCCTCGATGTTCACTCCGTCAAGAACAACTCTTCCTTCATCAGGATATTCAAGCCCGGAGATGATGTTCAAAAGGACGCTTTTTCCACAGTGGCCCGGCCCGAGAATAACTAGGAATTCATTATCTTCGACAGCAAGAGAAAGATTGTCGATGACTTTGTGCATGTCTTTCTTTCCCATTTTGTACGACTTGGATACATTTTCTATGTATAGTTTGTTTTCTTCTCTAGTAAGCTCCATGGCACACCCACTTTTCAAGATAATTAGTCAATATGGCGAGGACGGCCCCAACAACGCCTATGACGATCATTCCTACCATGATGAGAGGCACATCGAATGCATCCATCCCCCTCTGGATCAGGAATCCCAGACCTGCTTGGGCGCCGATCATCTCTGCGGCCATGACGACCATGAGGCCGCCGCTTGTCGCTGTTCTGAGTCCTGCGAATATCGCTGGAAACGAAGCCGGAAGAGCAATACCGAACAGCAGCCTTTTGTTGTCTGCGTTGAACATTCTTCCGACATTCAGATACAGGGGATCTACAAGCTTGATGCTTGTTGCGGTATTCAGAACCATTGGCGTAAATGTTCCGATAAAGACTATGACGATTTTCGGTATCTCGCCTATTCCCATAAGCATGATTACAAGAGGCAACCAAGCGATTGGCGGGATTGGCCTGATGAGTTCGAACAGTGTACCAAGTGTCGCTTCTGCGGTTTTATTCCAACCCAACAGGATCCCGAACGGAACCCCCAGGCCACAGGAAAAGATGAGTGCTATGAGTACCCGTCTGAGACTGGCCCAAATATGGCCCCAGATGTATTGACCACTGATTTTGACTGTGAATGTCTTCAGGAAACGGTTGAATACTGCAGTAGGCGTAGGAACCAGAACGCTGTTGACACTGGATGCAAGGAGCCAGACCAAAATAAGTAGCACTATTGATAGGGCAGGGCATACTGTATAAAGGACGTTACCCCAAAAGCTTCTTTTTTTGATGGTCTTTCCCATTATACAGTTCTCCATTTCACGATTTTGTCTTCGATTTTTTTGAATACCCATGAGAACAGATATCCCAGGATGCCTATGGTGACCATTCCGACTATGATGATATCGATTCTGGAGTAAGCGCGTCCGGATGAAATCATGTATCCGAGCCCGGCGTTTGCCGCAAGAAGTTCTGCTGCAACAAGGGTACTCCAGGCACAGTTCAATGCAATGCGTATTCCTGTGAAGGTAAGTGGCATCGCTGAGGGTATTGCCACATGGCAGAATACGTAGAAATTGGATGCACCAAAGGTTTTTGCGACATTTATCATCGTCTTGTTCGTTTCCTTGATCCCTGTATAGGCATTGATGAGGCAAGGTACAAATGACGCAAGGAAAATGATCAGGGCCTTTGCGCCCATTCCTATTCCAACCCAGAGAATCGTCAGAGGAATCCATGAGATGGGGGGAATAGGTCTGATAATCTCAAACAATGGTCTGACAAAGCGGTCTATAGGTTTGTACCATCCCATGAGCCAGCCAAGCGGAACTCCGATGATTATGGCAAGGAAAAGCCCTGAACAGGCGATTTGTAGACTTACCCAAATGTTTGTGGGGAGCGTAGCTCCGTCTGGTCGAAGGTCTGCTAGTTTTGTTACAAAGGTTTTGGCGATTGTCGACAGGCTCGGAAGAATTTTGGTTATTCCTGATTTCGCGACAAGTTCCCAAGTCAAAAGAAACAGGCAGACCGTTGCGATAGAATAAATTGCATAGATTATTTTGCTTTTTTCTTTCTTCTGTTTCATCAATTGCTCACCTTTTGCGGAGCCGATTGGCTCCGCAAAAATATTGGAGTTTATTTGTTAGTACAGAGATTGTTCACGATGTCGCCGACAAAATAGTTGACGGTGAACTTCGCAAGATCTTCCGGTGTGTATGAACCAATTTTTTCTACGTAGAACCGGAGAGGACCTCTGTGTCCTTCGTAGATCGGGAAAGTCCCATTGCTTGTCACGTCGTTGAACATGTGGTATGCATCCTCGAGATTAAACAGTGTGTCGTGCGTAAGAATATTGAGGTTTGCTTCCTTTGTGCTTGTTACGCCGCTTTGCTCGCTGATGTTGGTGTAATATTCAGCAGCTTTGTCCAGATTGACACCGTTGTCGGCATAGACCCAGTCGACTGCTTTGTAATACAACTCAATGAACTTTGCGATGGCTTCGCGCTTCTTTGGATCAGCATAGCTGTTGGGGTTTGCGACGAGTGTTACACAGATGTTGCTCTCCAGGGCATTTGCATCCATGACTTTTGTGTAGTTCTTTCTGAGTTCCTCGTTGTACGAATACGAGCCCCATACTCCTCCGATGTCAATCTTTCTGGCGAGAAGCGCCGTGTTTGCGCTTGCGACATCCATGTTTGTGATTTTGACGTCATCAAGTGTGAGTCCAAGGTCTGCGAGTCCCAATCCAAGCGTGTAGTGTAAAGTTGTTCCCTTTGTTACAATGACTTCTCTGCCTTTCCACTGTTCCGCAGTGCCGTAAACGCCATGCTCCGTTGTCGCACCAGTCTGGGCAATATCTGTTCCGTTCTTTGCGAAGATGTTGATGGAGGCGTTGTCCCAGGCCGCGGGGCCAAGAACGAGACATCCATTTCTCAAGACACCATTGAGTACGCCTCCGATTCCAGTCGTTCCACAATCCCATGAGTTGGATGACAAGGCTTCCATCTGGACAGGGCCGTTGCTGAACGTGATGATCTCAGCGTCGATGTTGGCTTTTTCATATCCTCCGAACTGCTGGATGAGGTAGATAAGAAAGCCATGGTGTGTTCCTGCATGTGTCGAGATGACAAGGTGTGTTTTTTCCGCAAGCGGCTTGACATCTGCAAATACAGCGGCTTCAGATTCAGATACAGTAGTAGCCTTGCTTGTCGTTTCCGATGAACCACCCGCAAAAACCATTGTTGCGGCAATGATCATGACCAACAGGATAGACAATGTTTTTTTCATATGTTTCCTCCTAAGTTTTATACTTTTTTTCTAAGTTCTTTGACGATGGACATGAATTTCTTGACTCTTTCCTTGTCGACAGCATTCTCGAACTTTCCTTCAAACTTAAAGTAAGTCCCTACGACTGCACCATCGGCGATGTTGAGCAAGCTTTCAATTGTGTCGGGCTTACAGCCTGTATTGGCGAATATCAGTGTATCGCCAGCGGTGGCTTTCGCCCTTCTCAGTATTTCAGGATCTAAAGCGACACCCGCTGTTGCACCTGATACGCAGAGTGCGTCCGGTTTACAGTTGAACACTGTCGTTTTCGCAATGGATTCGATTGTTCTGTCTCCAAGATATGCAGCAGCCTCTGGAACAATGTTGAAGAGAAGCTTTACGTCTTCGGCACTGATTGCATGTTGATGCCTAATTACTTCGCCACAGTTTGTATTCCAAAGTCCAAAGTCGCTTGCATAGACGCCAGTAAAAATTTCCCTGATGAACTTGGCCCCCGTCGCTACTGCAAGATCAAGGGATGCCGTTGGATCCCAGAGACAATTGACGCCGAAAGGAACATTCAGTATACCTTTTAGCTCTCCAATGACTCTGGCCATTGATGCTACCGTTTCTGTCTTAACCTTTGTCAAATACGGTAAACTGTATTCGTTGCTGAACATGATAGCATCTATGCCACCTTCCTGTAGAGCCAGAACGTCTGCCTTTGCTTTTTCGACGACCCACTCCATTCCTTTTTCCTTGTCATAGCGAGGGTCTCCTGGCATCGCCTGAAGATGGCACATTGCGATAATCACCTTTTCGGTTCCTATCACTTCCTTTAACCAGCTCACGTATCTTCCTCCTTAAAGAAATATGCGGAAGATGAGCGATAACTCACCTTTCATTCTTAAGACAAAGTATAAATCAAACTTTCATTTTTGCAACTATTATTTCAAAAATTTGCAATAAATACATCAAATATGACGTTAATTGATTGAATAACTACAAGCTATAATACATCGTACTCAAAATAACTTATTTATTTATAAATATTTGTTTATAGATTTACGGTTATTCGCTGTTTGATGTGGGTAACTGTATAGATAAGAGACACAAGATTGATCTACCCGTGTATACTGTTTTCAGTAGAAGGAGAAAACAGCATGACAGGCAATCGAGCATACGAAGCAGCATTGGGAATACAAAAGCCATGGTCCATTGCGAGCACGGCTTTCAGCGTGAATGAGGAAAGCGGACGGATGGAGATAGTCTGTTCCTGTAAAAGTGCGTGTAACCGGGCGTGACTTGATTAGGCGAGGCCTCTTATATCCTTGCGGAAAGTGTAAGAGTATCGCCGGCTATAATTACAGCACAAACGGCAAAGAAGCTAGTACCCAATGTTGCCCAAAACATTGGCCGATCAGTATTTTGAATCATCCCAATAGGAATTACACAAATTCTCGGTATATCAATTATGAAGGAACAATACATCTGTAAATTGCGGTTTGTTGCAGTCCAATTGTCATTCTTTTTGGTTCGATGACGGCTGGCCGCCTGTTAAGGGAGATACGTAATCTTTCGGTGTCTACCACCCCATGGATTATATATGGCGGTTGTCCTCCGTCCTGCAACGTTAATCTTTCCCCACCGGCAGCAATATCGTTATGACAGTACCATGGTTCTGCCTGCTACAGATGAATAGCGACGCTTGTCCGCCATAGAGAAGCTGCAACCGCTTTGCAGTGTTCACAAGTCCGATATGCTCGGATGGCTCCCGTTTGTTTGTCACAAGCCGTTTCCGGATTTCCTTCAGGTTCTGTGGCGATGTCCCCAGTCCATCGTCGATAATCCGGATCCGCATCTGCGTCAACGTTTTCATAGTGAACGAAATACGAATGGAGGAATTTGTTTTTTTCTCCCTGATTCCATGGTAGATGGCGTTTTCTATGAGTGGCTGCAGCATCAATTTCGCAACACGAATGTTTGGATCGACATCCGAAATATCCCAGGATACATCGAATTGGTTCCGATATCTGGCTTTCTGGATATCGATATAGGAGTTGGTGATACGTATTTCATCGTACAGAAGCGCCATGCTCCCGTGATCATCCAATGCGTAGTGCAGGACATCGGAAAGGCGCTCCATCATGTCGGAGGCTTGATTTGGACCTTGTGTCAAGGCGATGGTCTTCCATAGGATTGTCTGTATGGTATTGTACAGGAAATGAGGGTTCAACTGGGACTGCAAGGCAAGTAGCTCCAGGGTCTTCGCATAATACTTTCGCTCCGACAACTGCACCTGAAGATAATCTATCTGGATGAACGACCGGATGACATTCTGCATGACATAGTGAAACAGATCGCCTTGGGTGTTTGAAATAGCGGGGATTTCTTTGCCTTCCTTTGCCAGCTGGATGACGTTGACCAACTCAATGATTTGCCCGTAGTTCCGAACCGCCAGCAGATATGCGACGAACAGGCCGAACAAACCCGCTATGACACAGACGGCAAGGACCAACCGGATCAACATATCCGGTACGGCGTATGTTTCCATTTTGGGTATGAGGTAGAGATACTGCCAGTCATACAACGACGATGGCAACTGGTAGCTACGATAAGCGCCGGATGCCGCTGTATACGGATTCACCGACTCTGAACCATGTGTTCCAGGTTCGAGAACAGCTGGGGGTCTGGAGTCCAAATGACTCTGGAACACAACCTGTCCGTTGGCGTCTAGGACGAACAATCGCTCATTGTCCCCGTTGAGCAGCTTTGCCAGGGCCTTGTTCAGTTGATTTTCCATGACATTGAGAACCAGTATCCCATCCGGTTCTTGTTTTCCGGAGGAATATATTTTGTGGTAGATAGTCAGGACCTTCGCTGACGTACCGGCTTGGAACAGGTAGTTGTCGATAGTTCGGAATTCAAACCAGTATCGCTCGGGACGATTGATATGCTCTTGATAACTTCGCATCCATGAAGTATCGAAGAAAAAATCAAGATTGGAAAAACGGTTGGAACTGGAAATGAACCATCCGCTGTCATTGTTGAAATAGACATAGAGCGAGGCTATGTTCGGATTGAAACTGGCTGAGCCATAGAGCAGGTCCACGATAGTGTTCACGACTTCATAGTCCTGGGCAGGAATGCCTTGTTCCGTTTCCATTTTCAATATGACGTTCTTGAGTCTGAGACGGACTGAAGGATTTGCGCTCAACGTAATGTTGAGTCGTTCCAGCTCACTAATCATGGAATCAATAGTTGCTGCGTTTGCTGACAATTGCTCCATGTTCCGACGGTCTATTTCCGTTTTTACATAGGTGGTGAGCATCCATATCGATACAGAACCGATCAGCAGCAATGGAATGAGCATGGGCAGGATGAACAAGAGCATGTTTTTGACAAAAAATTTCTGTTTCATGGATGTGAATACATCCTGTATCCTGTCCGTTCGTTCAGGCGATGGTTTCATATATTGGCTTTCCTAAGGATTCATGTCCATGTGTTGCCTGTTTCTGAATTCTTTGGGACTGGTGCCGTAGAATATTCTGAACGCCCTTGAGAAACTATTCGCGTTCATGTACCCAGTCCTCCTACTGATTTCCTGTATCGGCAATGGCCCGCCTATCAACAAATCTTTTGCGGCCTCCATCCTGATTCTCAAAAGATAGTCATAAAATTTTTCATTGGTCTGCTGATGGAACAAGGAACTCAGGTAGTATGGATTGAGACCTACATGGTATGCCGCGCTTTCCAATGAAGCGTTCCTCAGGTTCTGGGTGATGTATTTTTTCACTTGCCCAATAACTTTGTTCCCGGAGCCCTCCTGATTCAAGGAGGAATCGGCCGTCGTCTTTATGCTGGTCAGCTCTTCTGCGATTTTGGTGAAGACCTGTTTGAGCTCTTCATATTTTGTCGGTTTGACGATATAGTCCTTGACGCCAAGCGCCATGCAGCGTTTTGCATATTCAAAGTCACGGAAGCCGCTTATCACGACGCAACGTAGCGTCGGTTTTGTATCAATCAATTCCTGTATCAAATCCAAGCCGCTGATCCCCGGCATTTTGATGTCGGTGAGAATGACGTCTACCTCGTTGCCGGTTATGAAAGCCAACGCATCCGTCCCATTGGCAAAGACTCCCCTTACAACGAAACCTAACTCTCCCCATGGAAAATAATTCTGAAGTCCGTTACGGATTTCATATTCATCATCGACGATGACCAAATTAAGCATGTATCAATCTCCCCGTCTGTGTCAGCATATAGCGGTCCATTTTAATTTTCAAGAAAAAACTCCTTACATGGAAATCATCGGGAGCGGTAATGAACAATTATTTAGGTTGACAATAAATATTGAATGGATTTGATGCAATATTTCACATTTGAAAAGTATTGTACAATGATATGAACTAATGTGTTGGAAATCTAAAGTCTTCACGCTACGGACATTTGGAAGACGCATGATATCCTCAAAGCCAAGAAGGTCACATTTTTCACAAAAGGAGATTGTATGAAAAAACATCTACTGCTTGTCTGTTTGCTCATTGTGGTTTTGGCTCAGGGAATTTTCGCCGCTGGAGCGAAAGAGCCCGCCCCTGTGGAGGCGGGGAAGACTTCCGCGATAGCCAAGACATCGTCCGATGAAAAAGTAACGTTGCGTTTTTCTTGGTGGGGCTCCAATACAAGACATCAGGCTACCTTGGAAGTCATTAAGCTGTATCAGCAAAAGCATCCGAATGTTACGATTGAAGGCGAATATGGAGCCTTCGGCGATTATTATCAAAAGTTGCTGACGCAGTTGGCTGGAAAAACGGCTCCCGATATCATTACCGTCGACTACAAATGGGTAAGCGATCTCATGAACCAGGGCAGCCAGTTTATCAACATGTATGCCTTGGGCGACTATATCGACATGAGCGGCTTTGACATGGGCTTCGCCAAAATCTACGGTGGAAATGAAGACTATCTGATTGGTCTGCCTGTGGGTGTGAACGGTATGGGGTATCTGTACAATGTTGAATTCCTTAAGAAATTCGGGATCACTCCTTCGAATGAATGGACTTGGCGGACTGTAATTGAAAACGGGAAAAAGGTGAATGCTCAGGACGGTTCAAAATACTTGCTGTACAACAATGCCGAGCATTGGATGTATATGGTAAAGACCATGCTCAAGCAGCTCACTGGCACGACATTGATTAAGGATGACTATTCTTTGGGATTCACTAGAGAGGATTTGTTACAGGTGTTTACTTACGTCAAGGAGCTTGTCGATACCAAGACCGTTCCTCCGTTCAATGAGGGCGTGCTGTACGAAAATGTCTACGCTGACCAGAATCCCAACTGGTTGAACCAGAATTTTGGTGTGTTTCCGACTTCCTCATCCTTGATTCCCGGCATCGACAATGCCAGCAACTTCGATTTGGCGACATTCAGGTATCCCATCATGGAAGCTGCTGAGGATCCTGGAATTCTTGTCACTCCATCCATGTTCTTGACCGTCTACAAGGAGTCCAAACATGCTGATGCCGCGGCTGATTTCATCAACTTCATGTTGAACGATCCCGAAGCGATTGCGATTTTGAAGGATACGCGGGGAATTCCTTGCAACTCGAAAGCCAAGGATCAGCTTGTCGAGGCGAAGGTCATTCCTCAGCAAGTCTCGGATATGGTATCCCAGGCTCTTTCTGGCGCTGGTGTCGCAGAAAACGGTCCCAGCTTGAATCCTGAAGTCATTGCGTTGATCAAAGACTATGTCCAGCAGATTGGATATGGAAAGATGACTCCGGAGCAGGCGACCGACGGATTTATCAAAGAATTGTCCGCATTGGTCAAAACGATTCAGTAAGGATGATGATTCCGGGGTGTTGTGTATAAAGTCGCACATCACCCGTATCCCACGTACAACGTTACACCCTTGTTTTCCAGGCTGGCGCATGGACGCCAGTCTGGGAAGCTCTTGCCACCTGGCTATGAAAGGAGTAGAGAAATATGAATCACAAACGTCTGAAACACTACGATCCAGCCCATCAGAAAGTAGCGTATCTTTACATCTTGCCATGGATTATCGGGTTTGTTGGATTCCAGCTCTATCCGTTTATAGCATCGTTCATCTATTCCTTCACGGATTTCTCGATTCTCAAGCCTATGAAATTTGTCGGGCTTGCCAATTATGAAAGGATGTTCACTTCGGACAGATTGTTCTGGAAGTCCTTGAAAGCCACCATGATCTATGTGTTGATGGCAGTACCTGGCAAGCTCATTTTTGCTTTGTTCATTGCGTTGATTCTCAACATGAAGATCAAGTTCATCAATTTCTTTCGTACCATCTATTATCTTCCTTCGATTCTGGGTGGTTCCGTTGCAATTTCAATTCTGTGGAAATTCCTGTTCAGCAAGGATGGTACCGTAAATTCCGCTTTGGCCCTGATTCATATTCCTGCAATTGATTGGCTGGGAAATCCGAACCTCGCGTTGGGGACCATGGGATTGCTGGTCATCTGGCAGTTCGGCTCCTCCATGGTGTTGTTCCTCGCTGGTCTGAAAAATATTCCGAACGAGCTGTATGAAGCCGCAAAGGTCGATGGAGCCGGCAAGGTTCGTTCATTTTTCAAAATCACGCTGCCCATGTTGTCTCCAGTCATATTCTTCAACCTGATCATGCAGATGATCAACGCATTCAAAGAATTCAACGCCCCGTACCTGATTACTCAGGGAGGCCCGCTCAACAGCACGTACCTGTATGGAATCATGTTGTACGAGAACGCCTTCAAGTTTTTGAAGATGGGGTATGCTTCCGCACAGTCCTGGGTATTGTTTGCGATTATCATGATTTTCACAGCGCTGACGTTCAAGTCATCGCCATACTGGACATTCTATGAAGATGGGGGTGACTTCTGATGCCGATTTCTCCGACCACGATTGAAAAAAGACTTGCTGGAGCAAAGGTGAAGAAAACCACGAAACGTATTCTGTGCTATGCGTTCCTGTCAATCATTGGAATTGTCATGGTCTATCCGTTGCTGTGGATGGTTTCGGCCTCCTTCAAGACCAATAACGAGATTTTCAGTTCTATTTCCTTGATACCGAAAGCGGTGTTGTGGAATGGATATACCGATGGCTGGAAAGGAAGTGGACAATACTCGTTCGGCCTGTTCTTCGCCAATACATTTCTGATGGTGGTGCCTACCGTTTTGTTTACCCTTGTATCCAGCCTGCTGGTGGCCTACGGCTTCGCGCGTTTTAAGTTCATAGGGAAGAAAATGCTATTCGCCTTAGTCATCGCATCGTTGATGTTGCCGAACGAAGTGGTCATCATTCCACGGTACATGGTGTTCAACAAGCTCGGATGGCTCAATACATATCTTCCATTCATTATTCCTGCGGCGTTTGCGACATATTCATTCTTTATTTTTATGTTGGTCCAGTATATACGTTCGATTCCCCGAGAGCTTGACGAATCGGCTAGAATCGATGGCTGTAACAGTTTCAAAATCTTGACGCTTATCGTTACTCCGTTGTGCGTCCCTTCATTGATATCTGTCACCATCTTCCAGTTCGTCTGGCGGTGGAATGATTTCCTCAATGCCTTGATTTATATTAGCAGTGTAAAGAAGTATACATTGTCACTTGCACTGAGGATGTCATTGGATGTCACTGATACGATAGCGTGGAATCAGACAATCGCGATGTCGGTTCTTTCGATGCTTCCTCCAGTTATTTTGTTCTTCTTTACGCAAAAGTACTTTGTAGAGGGTGTCTCCACTACTGGGTTGAAGGGGTAAGTCCATGAATCGAAATAAAGAAAGTTATGAATTCGCCGTCAGGGCACTCGAACTGCATAGCCTGTATGCCTGGGATTACGATTGGATCATACGCTGTTTGGACTTCATGGTACAGGAAAATTTCAATACGCTAATACTTCATCGGAACGATTTTATCGATTTGATTATCTACCCCGGCAAATATTTCGGTTGCGAGAAAGAATCTTATGCTTCCATATTTGAACGATATAAAGAAATTTTCCGTTCCTTGTACAAGTATACTCCGACCCGGCGATCTAGTCCTTACCAACGGCGGGCATTTTTCAAACGGGTGCTTGAACAGGCCCATCGCCGAGGGATTCAAGTCTACATTGAGAACAAGGAGCTTTATTTTCCAGAAATCATTTTGGAGTTCCATCCCGAATTAGTGAAGGAAGGGAAAATCTGTGCGAATGATCCATTCTGGTTTGAGTTCACGCGGGTGAAATTCAAAGAATTCTTTGAAGAATTCCCAGAGGTGGCGGGTATCATTACCGCACCGGCGACCGGTGAAAGCAAGGTATCGATCAAATCGAACCGTTGTACATGTGAACGTTGTAGAAATACGCCGAAGGAAGTATGGTTCAAAAACCTGCTGGATGCGATGTACGGGCCCATTCATGCAGCGGGCAAGCGGCTGGTAGTCAGGGATTTTGTGTTTGATCCCCAGGCTCACGCTGAAATTTCACATGTGATGGAACAGCTTCCTTCCGATGTCGTGATTTCTTTAAAGAATACTCCGCACGATTATTTTCCTACTTTTCCAGAAAATTCCCGGATTGGTTCTGTTGGCGATCATGAGCAATGGATTGAATTCGATGCTATGGGACAGTACTTTGGATGGGGTATCGGCATTGCCGATTTGATGGAAGACTATAGAATCCGCATGCAACATGCGAAGGAGAGGGGAGCGAATGGTGTGATTTTCAGGACGGATTGGGAAAGTCTTGACGGGCATACTGTATTCCGCACCCCGAATCTGGTGAATATGTATTCTGCGGGCATGCTATCCACGAACTTATGCGTTCCATCGGATGTGATATATGATCGCTTTCTTTCTCGTGAAGGCTGGTATCAGGATCGTGCGACTAATTCCGAGCGTCGTCAAGCTTGTTCTTGGTTCTCCGATATCATGGCACGGACATGGGCGATTGCCAGCAAAACGGTGTTTGTCGATGGTTGTGTATTCTCGGATTCAAGTTTGATGCCGATCAGCTATGAGCATGCATTCTGGCTGGCGGAAGAGAAGAATTCGCTACGAGATTGGGATGAAACAAAGAGTGATTCCCTGTCTCCTTCTTTCAAGAATCTTGAACGGGCCATGGCGGAGAAATCCCAAGCGTATGAGGCCGCTGTCGTTGTTGAGCGGCTTGGCCGGTCAGATTGCCCTGGTTTATGCTTTGAGAAGCTTCAATGGTTCCGGGATCGGCTTTCCGTGCAGCTCTTGTATGTGGAATTATTCAAAGTAGCCGCTGAAGCGATTTTAACAACCCGCTATCTATGTGAGACTGAGGAACCCAAAGACAGTGACCGATATATGGAAGTACTTAGTGGAGTATCGGATCGGCTTCATGCTTTGTATGAAATGAAGTTGCGTTTGCGGAATTTTTATACAATGACTGACTATCATCCTCACACGATTTACACGTTGTTGGATCCTGACCGGATAGATTGTCTGTGGAACGATTTGTCAGAACGGCTTGTTACGCATGGAGTCTTGCCGGAGGCTTTGTCATGAGTTTGGAACTGTTTGATTTACACGGGAAGCGTGCGCTGGTTACCGGTGGCGCACGTGGAATAGGGCTTGCCTGTGCGGAGTCTTTGGCAGAGGCTGGCGCTTCGTTGGTCCTCGTTGACCGCCTCGAATCCGAGCTCATGCAAGCCGTATCTGATTGCCGCCAAAAAGGCTTCTTTGCAGATGGCATTGTCTGCGATGTGTCATCACATAAATCCGTCGATGGGATGATTGCGGAGGCCGGGCTGGCTGGTGCGATTGATATTTTCATTAATAGTGCTGCGATAACGAATCGTAAGCCATTACTGGCTATGTCCGATGATGAATGGAACAGGATTGTTTCAACAAATCTAAGTGGTGCTTTCTATCTTGGACGTGCCGTTGGAGAACTGATGGTACGGCAGGGGCGGGGAGGTAAGATGATTTATATCGTTTCTACCGGGGCCTGCCGCGCCAGTGTGAATTTCGGTGCGTACAGTGCAAGCAAGGCTGGTGTCATTATGCTGATGAAAACCCTTGCTTTGGAATTGGCGCCATATGGCATTCTCTGCAATGCGATAGCTCCGACAGCTACAGATACACAGTTTACCGCAGAATACTATGCGCAGAATCCCGATAGGAAGGAAGCTGTAATCAGAAATCATCCACTTGGTCGAATCGCCATTCCCGCTGATTTCAAAGGGACTGCATTGTATCTGGCTTCTGCCGCATCGGATTTTGTAACGGGTACGACGATTGTAGTCGACGGGGGAAAAACGGCGAAATAAGTATTAATATGCATGTGTCTGTCGCCAGCCAGAGGTGCGGGGGGAGATCGCCTGTATGCTTTCCTAGTATTCAAGTGCTTGTTGATGATTCAGCGTCACTTTATCGAGAACCAGCAATAGAAGGGGGGGCAACCGTGAAAAAATTTATGCGTAACGTGTTCGCGGAACAACAGCGGATATTGATATTGTTTTTTTGCATAAGCTCCATATTGTTGGCGTAGCATCATGCTCATTTTCTTGGAGACTCCTATGGGAACGGATGGCCTCGGTGATGCATGGAGGTAAAGGAAAAGTTCAAAGCATGGATTACTCATAGCAATATACTCCTGAGCCTGCTTGATGAATTTGTTTTTCACTATGGGCAGTTAGCGCTCTATGTACCATTTGTCCCTATCGATAATGAGGTATAGCTTGCCGTATCCCTTGAATTGTCAAGGACGTTCAGTGAGAAGTGTAGAGGATGGGCGAAAATCTAGTGCTTTCTATCCTTTGGTGGACATGAATCATTGCCATATGAATTGGGGTTCTGAATTGTCCCGTCTTTCTTATGCGGAATCAATTCAGCTCCTTGTCTCCTTGCAAGGTCTCGTCCGTAATCCATAGCATCGGATTTTCTATCGAAAACCTTTGAACACCTTTCAGCACCATCTTTCTTGATTCCCCAGCGATCTCCATTCGGAATTACATGTTGCTCTTTTCTCGTCATAGAAAGTCTCCTTGTAAAAGTGATAAACAAAAGATAAGCAGAGATTGTGGTGTAGGTCAAATTTTTCTATTGCTGGAGTAATAGTGTATTTTTTAGGCAAGGCGGAGAGAGTCAAGAATCCCTTTTGAAAGAATTCTGGAGGTGCCAAAGGCAGAGACGGAAGAGGATGTCAATGAAAGTCCTGGAATCGTGAAAGTTCCGGATTCTCCAAAATATGATGGTGTGGAAGCCTTCGGAAAATATATAATTAATTATATATAAAAAATTAATTTAATATAACGTAAATAAATTACGGAAAAATCTTGATTTATTTGCCAAAGCATTGTAGATTGTCCTTGGAGGCTTAGGGTGCTAACCAAGTTTGCGGTCACTAATTACAGAGGCTTTAGTAAGAGAATTGAACTTGATTTGTCCAAACCCAAGGATTATGAGTTCAATACCGATGCCATAAAGAATGGCGTTATCAAGAATGCTATAATCTATGGAGCCAACGGTTGTGGCAAGACAAACCTTAGCTTGGCCATATTTGACATTGTCAATCACCTGTCTCAGAAGTGGAAAAAGCCAGATTATTACAACAACTTTGTGTTCGCGGGCTCTTTGGACAAGGATGTATGCTTTGAATACTCCTTCAAGCTCGGACGTGATAAGCTCCAGTATGACTATTCAAAGAACTCAAGAGGACAGCTGACTAAAGAGAGCCTTCAAGTTAATGGAAAGCAGATTTTTATCAAGGATTCTGATTCCTTCCAACTAACTACTACTGAGTTCAAGATGAATGAGTCGGTCAAAGAAGGGATTAAGAAGAATGCCAATGCGGTATCTGTTGTCAATTATTTTCTTAGCTCTTACCCGCTTGCTAAAGATCATTACCTCATCAAGCTCAGGGATTTTTCCTCATCGATGTTGTGGTTCCGATGCCTAGAACAAAGAGAGTTCATTGGTTTAGAGACGACTGCTTATCTCTTGGATGATTACATTATTGCAAACTCGTTAGTAGGCGAATTTGCTGTTTTCTTGGAGAAAGTTAGTGGTCAAAGTTTTGAGTTCGCACCTCTATCAACTGGAGACAGAAATCTTCTATGTGTAGTCAACGGAGCTACGGTGCCTTTTGACGAGATTGCATCCACAGGCACTCATGCTTTGATGCTTCTGTTCTTTTGGGTAAAGCATTTGAAGGATGCTTCCCTTGTCTTTATTGATGAATTTGATGCTTTCTATCATTTTAAGCTTTCCTATGAGGTTTGTGAACTCTTGTTTTCAAATAATTGTCAGGTATTGCTGAGTTCTCATAATACATATTTGATGACCAACGACCTACTAAGACCGGATTGCAACCTTGTTATCCATGACAACGAAGTCAAACCATTGTGTGATTGCACCGATAAGGAGCTTCGATTTGGTCATAACATCGAGAAACTGTTCAGAGGCGGGACGTTCGATAAATGATATTGTTTGTGTTTGAAGGCGAGAGAAGAGAGCCTGCTTTTTTCAGAACTATTGAGGAGTTGTACTTTAAAGGTGCAGATTCCATAATCTGTTCCTATGGCAATAACATCTACAACCTTTTCAAGGAGATGTCAGAGTCAGATTTCCAGATGGACATAGCTTTAATCCTACATGAGAAATGGGCTGGAACAAACTAAGATCCTTTTGGAGAATTCTTGAAAGCTTCGGACTTCTCGGAGGTTTTCCTTTTCTTCGACTATGATTGTCATCAACAGGATAAGGCTGGACTTCTAGCTTTGGATGAATTGAACCAGCAAATGGAATCGATGTTTGGATTTTTCTCAGATGAAACAGAGAACGGGAAACTCTACGTAAATTATCCTATGGTGGAATCCATAAGGTACACCAAGGAGTTACCGGACGCCGATTACTACAAGTACGAGATTCAGCTTCAAAATGTTAGAGACTTCAAACGATTGGCTGCTGACTTTTCATTCTATAAGAATCTGGATGATATTTGCTTTAGGGTAAATAAGAACAATAAATTGAAAGAGCTTTCCTCCGAGCAATTGGAAAAGGTTAGAAGAAACTGGAAGTTCTTAGTTGAGCAGAATGTTGTGAAGGCAAATCTGGTCTGTCAAGGGAAAAAGGCATGGCCAAAGAACAAGGCTGATGTTGGACAGGAGAAGTTGTTGAAAGGGGAGTGTGATGGATTTGTTAATAGTCAAGGCACCGTTTCTGTATTGAATTCATTTCCACTGTTTCTTTATGACTACTTCCTCAGGTTGTGACGCTATAAAACTTCTCCTGAATCAGGAAACGCCAGTCACAGGAATACATTTTCTTTCTTGATTTCGGGAAACATAGTTAAATAAAATTCTCTTTTTATTTCCACGTTACCACCTCCGAATTTCTACGACACTCCCTTTATTTCGGTATCATTACACAAGATGAAAAGAAAGTTGTTAACCGAAATTTTACGATAGTCACACTTTTGCGGTACAATGAAGTATCTACATACAGTAATCCTACGCTGTAAATGACTACTGGCCAGTGATTTATGTTCCACTATAAGACAGGTCTCATGAAAAATAACGAATATTTCTATGCTACCTGAATATCGATTTCCCTCTCTGGGAAACATCCTGATCTAAACGCTTCGTCCGGTGTTTGGTAGTCCAATCCTTGGTGAAGTCCCTCCTGGTTGAAGAACTCTACGAACTCTTCCAGTCCGTTCGAAAGTTCTGTCATTGTCGCATAGTCATGGAGGAAGATGCGGGTGAGCCATCTTCTGGTAGCCGTAGATCGGATGCTCCGTCCAACTGTTCATCACCACCTCTGCGAATGCCTTCTCTTCTGCAAAAATCTTCTGCCTGAGCAGTTCCTGCTCCTCATGGTGGTCTCTCCAATAGTAACAGGAGGAGCGGGAGACCCCCAGAAGCAGGCGTCGCCGGCAAATCGACAGGGTGCAGGATCGCTCCTTTCCCACGGCCTTGCCAGCTGTGGGTCCACTAGCATACAGGGGTCGGTTCCTATAAATTCACTTTTTTTGAGGATTTCATTCTCCATACGCGTCTTCCCGAGCGCCTTGTAGGTTCCCTCAATCCTCTGCTGGGCTTCGGCAAGCCCCTTCTCCAGTTGTTTCACCTCTTTGGAAAAACCGCCGGAGAGAAGCTTTTTCTTCCAGCTCGAAACCAGGCTCGCCGAGATCCCGTATTTTGCAGCAATCTCATTGACCGTGTTCCGTTCTTTCAGAGCCTCAAGCGCAACCTCTTTCTTGAAAGAATCCGTGAATATCTTCCTGTTCCTTCCCATGCTGTTCACTCCTTCTTACAAGGTAGTAAACATTCGTTTAATTTTTAAGCTCCTGTCCAAAAACTGGTCTTAATATAGTTGTTTCAGCCTATTGTTTTTTATTTGGGGTAGATTAACCACATAATGAGGTTCTTTAACTTGATTCCGTCATAGGAACCATCTTGAGTAGCGTCAAGAGATAGGATTATCTTGTCAAAGTTATCACGAATTTTTAATAGCGGCGCCAACTCGCGTTGTCTTACAGCCTCGTTTGACATGGACTCTGTTACTTGAATGTATTTTCTGTCATCTACTTTTGTCGCAATGAAATCAATCTCGCTGTTTTCGATTTTTCCTATAGAAACATCATACCCCTGTCTAAGAAGCTCGAAATATACTATATTCTCTAGCGCATGACCTCTGTCCCGGTCACGAAAACCAAGCAGGTAATTTCTCAGCCCTATGTCGACAATGTAATATTTTCCAAGAGTTCTCAGATACTCCTTTCCCTTAATGTCAAAACGCTTGATTTCATAGAAAAAATAACTTTCCAAAAGGGCGTTCACATAAGATTGAACGGTATGAGCGCTGGGAGCACCCTTGCTTCCTTTCCGGCCAAGCGGACCTTCTGCCGCAAGGGTGTTTCCAATTGAAAGAATCGAGACATTGCTTCCAATATTGTCTGCAAGAAAGAGAACAATTTTGCGTAGCAGGATGGGGTCTGAAATCTGGCTTTGACCTCTTCGCTTTTCTCTCTCCAGGATATCCCTGACCACAACTGTAGAATAAATGCCGTCAAGTAGAATCAAAGCTTTCTCTTGTTCTAGCCCTACATCAGCTATACCAGGCATTCCTCCGAAGCGGAGGTAAGAATTAAAAGCATCCCTGACTTCATATTTGTTTTTGTCCCTATCAACGATATAACTTTTCTTTCCTCCAAGAGCACTTTGGGTTTCTTTGATTTCTAAATCGTGAAAAGAAAGGAACTCATTAAATGAAAGTGGAAACATTTTTATCTCAACACATCTTCCTGAGAGATATGTTGAATACTCTGATGAAAGAAGATATGCATTGGACCCCGTTATGTAGATATCACAATCAAGGTCGACTCGAAAAGCATTCACTGCATCTTCCCAGCGGTCTATTCGTTGAAGTTCATCAAAAAATAAGTACATACGCTTATTCTCAATGGCATGTTCTTTTACATACGTATAAAATGATTCAGAAGTCATATCCCTCAAATCATGAGATTCAAAATCCATCTCTAAAATCTGGTTTTTGGGAATGCCAGATTCTTCCAGGTGGCGGGCCATGAGTCTCAGAAGGCTGGACTTACCGCAACGTCTCATTCCAGTCACAACTTTTATGGGTTCTTTATCCTGAAAGGCTATGAGCTTGCGTAGATAGTTATCCCTTGGTCTAAGATATCGTCTTTCCATTTCTTTGTACTCCAACTTTATGCTAAGTATTGCAAAAAGTTTCCAATATGTCAAGTTTTTGCAATTTGGAGCAAAAACTATAAACGCGACTTCATATCTTAGTCTGATACTCCACCAAGTACTTCCAGATACCGGTCACTGGCCTTGGGCTCCCCAGTCCCACATGAATTCTATGCCCTCGCATATTCGCTTTAGACGCCCCTCCACGGGCCGTGTAAAGAATTTCATGGTTATTGTTCAGGCATGAGTTCAATGACAAAACAATCCAGGTGAAAAGATGTATTGGAGAAAGCCAGCCACAGTGGAATTGCATTATCTGAAAGGCCCCGTTTTGTTTTTGGTTGAAAAGCGGTGCTTCAGTATTATCGCAATATGGACGCGGTTAAGTACTGTAAAGAACGCCGCCCTCCGGTGGACATGAAAAGCTTTGGTTTTGATGTGAGATTGCTGTCGCTGGAAACCGTCAGGATAATCAATACATCAGGAGCCATTTGCAGACAGTGATGACTTCGATTGAAATCCCTCCTGTCGTCAGGACCATTTCCTCTTCATAGGTGAGGACTACAAAGCGTTTGACATCAGGCATGTTTTCCGCAAGTCTTTCCAGATTGTCGACCTCCCTGTGGTTTGAGATATTCGAGATGGAATAGGCTGCCTGTATCGCGGTTCCTTCCCGGGGTAGGTAAAAACCAAAAGGATATGGTTTGCATCTCTCTCAAACGCATAGTTCCGTGGTCCAATCTTTGCGTTTTTATATTACCCCGTACCGGTCGAATATTATTTGCTTGAGCGATTCGTGTTTCATATCTTTCCCTAGTTTGAGTACATTTCTTGTAATTCATATGCAGAATACAGCATACAGAGGTATTGTTTTCTTGCCGTCTTCGAATCTAAAATTTTTGGATGAAATCTTGATTGAATAGTCTGGTTTATAATTCTCAATATATACAGAGAGGCTTTTCGCTTTTGTGTGGTCGGCGCTTTTGACTTCTATAGGAATTATTCTTCCGTTAATCTGAACGATAAAATCTACTTCTGCACTTCGGTCCGAATTCCAGTAATAAGTTGTGAATCCATTCATTACCAGCTGTATATTTACATAGTTTTCCGTCATTCCGCCTTTGAAATCATTAAGATCATCCTTCATGTAAAGGATATCATTTGGGAAAATATCTTTCTTTGCGCAGAGAAGCCCGGTATCTGAAAGATAAATCTTGAAGGAATCTATATCTCTGTAATTCTCAAGAGGTTTCATAATCTGTTCCGCTCGGTAAACTTGGGACACAAGACCAGAGGTGACAAGCCATTGTATGGAGTTTTCAAACTCTGCTGCCCGGCCACCTGACTTTAAGAGTTTGTATTGGAATCTAGTGTTTTTTTTTGATAACTGAACAGCGATGTTGTTGTAGGTTAATCTTGTTTTTTTGATTTCACTGGTATTTTCCTGATACTTGCTCATATCATCTAGGTAATCCATGCAAATTGTGTTCTGGATATGACGGACAAGGGTGTAGTCCTTGGTTTCTACAAACATATTCACTGCATCAGGCATTCCACCTATTACAAGATACTGTCGATAAAGTTGCATGGCTGCATCATGGAGTACCGCTGGCATCGATGAATCTGTTTTGAAACAATTCCTGATTCGCATCACCAAGTCGTTTTCTCCCATGGCAAGCATGAATTCCTCCAAGTCCATTGGGTACATCGTATAGCGATCAACTTTTCCTACAGGGAACGCAAAGCGTTCTCTGTTTACAGCGACTCCAAGAAGGCTTCCCGCTGCAATAACACTGTATTCAGGAGCTTCTTCGCAGAAGTATTTGAGGGAGGTTAGGGCACGCTCGCAGAGCTGGACTTCATCAAAGACAATCAATGTTTTTTCTTTGACAATTGTCTGTCCTGCGATGTGTGAGAGAATCGGAATGAGATAATCTGGAGAGATATTCTCTTCAAAGGTCGTATTGAGACGAGGGGTTGTCTGGAAGTTGAAATACGCTACATTCTCATAATGGGTTCTGCCGAATTCCAGGACAGAGTATGTCTTTCCAACCTGGCGCGCCCCCTGAATGATAAGTGGCTTTCTATAGGAGCTGCTTTTCCAGCATTCCAGATATTCCGAAACTTTTCTGTACATGATGATAATCTCCTACACATGAGACTATAACATTCTTAATTGTAAAATGAAAGAAGATAAATGAAAAATTTGCATTTTTTAACATGAATATTTTGTAATATTTGCATTTAATTACATGAAACTTGTATTTCATTGTATTACTACAGTCCTCACGCAAGAATTGTCACAAATGAGAAAACTATCACGGACGATATGAATCCATGGAGGTTTTCTTGTCCATTATTCTGTGAAAAAACTCAATGGTTCAGAAGCCATTTGTATGCCGGAACGACGTGAATATACCTACCTGTTTTCTCATCATGGTATTCTTCTTCCTCGTAGGCGGTGATTATCCATGACTGATGGAGCGCCAGTTCCTCCATCCCGTCAAGGAGCGCATCGATTTCACGTTGTCTTGTCGTACCCTGTTCTCCTAGCTCCCAGCAGACCTGAATCAACTGGATGTCGGAGTCTGGGCCGACCGCAAAGTCAATCTCGTTTCCATGGGTGGTCTTGTAGTAGTATATATGTTCCGTAGTACGCCTAAGCCCAATGAAAACCATGTTCTCCAAGACGAAACCGTTGTTTTCAGAAGTGGCATGGCTGGCGGCTTGCGCTATTGCATGGTCGATGCAGTAGACTTTTTTTGGATTTACCGCTTGGATGGCACTGTTGTCTGAGCGGATTGGAACTGTGAACATCAGGTAGCAGTCCGTTAGCTTGTCCATGTAGTCGCTGATTAATTCTGGCGACAGCTTGTTTCTTTCTCCTGCGAGGCGTTGTTTCAGTCTGTTCACCGAGATGAGCCGTGACATGTTGTTCAGCAGGATATAGACCAGTCTTTTCAACTGGACCGGATGCTGTATATTGTACCTGAGAATAAGGTCTCTGGTGAGGACGTCATCCACAAGGTTCTGAAAATACATCGTAGTCATGTTTTCACTCGGCAGGATGAGTCGTTCTGGCATACCCCCCTTTGTCATATAGGCATCGAATGCGCCGACAATCGCATCCCTGCTGGAAATATCGACGATGGATTGTGGTTTCCCGGTAGCCCGAAGGAATTCATGGAATGAGAATGGGAACATTTCCCAGGTGAAAGTCCTCCCCGCAAGCTCGGTTGCGATTTCCTTTGAAAGAAGTTTCTCCGATGACCCCGTAATGTACACTTCGCAATTTTCAGTCGTCTGTATCCTGTTGATGAACTGACCCCATCTGTTTACATATTGAAGCTCATCGAAAAAGAAGTAGACCTTTTCCGCATGCTTCTCCGGATACATGCCATAATAGGTATCAGATATTGTTGAGGGATCATAGTCCTCTTTCCGGAGGAAATCCAGACGATCATCAGAAAAATCTATGTAGCAGAAATTTTGCGTTGGTATTCCCTCGTCCAGAAGGGCTCCCATTTTCTCATGTTGCCATGTGGATTTTCCGCATCTCCTGGTTCCAATGATGACGGTCGCCTTTCGTGGAACAGAGAGTACTTCAATATCCCTGGGAATGATTGGGAACTGGCTTCGCAGGTTGTTCTGCTGTTGTGCTATGATAAGACGCAATGTTTCATTCATAGCTGAATGATAAACCTAACGGTTCTGGTTGTCAAATAGTTTACAAAATATTGAAAACTATTAAATAAAATTATTCAAAATATTGTAAAATATTTTATTCACCGAGATGGGACTGAATAAGGCCCATCGAAGTGGATACGGATGAAAATCATGTGCATTGCCTCGTATAGAGCACACCGGACCAGTCCCACCGAAATCTTTCTTCATCTGGAGAAGGGTGGATCTCCGAACTGAGCAACGATGAAATTCTCTCTCTTGTGCGTTTGGAGGGGGTTGACTAATGGGCTATTATGGATATGCACCTTATGTTTCAATAGCTGAAAAAGCAAGACAAGCAGAACGCTGGGTTAAGAAAATGCACAAGCGGGGCGTTGAGCTTTCACCGATTCCTCGTTGTACAAAGCTTGGTAAATCTTGGTGGGGAAAGGCTTGGAATAAGAACCTTGAAAGCTATGCGGAATTAAAGAATCGTATTGGCAGAGGCAAATCGTATATCAGCAACGGTTTTGTAGTTGATTTCAATATAGAGAGAGGTAAAGTATATGGGCTTGTTGCGGGAAGCGGCTCAAAGCCATATGAGGTAAGTGTTGCGATAGATCCTCTGTCAGATGCAAAAATAAAAGAGATAGAAACGCTATGTGGACGACGGATCGACTCCCTGGAGGGTCTTTTATCCGGAAATTTTCCAAAAGATCTAGGTCCGATATTTGCCAAATATTTATTTCCAACTTCCAAATAGTGTCTGATATGCTGTGGAAATTCAGGACACTTTTCATTCCCCCTGCACTAAGTGATCCGCTCCCGTTTATGGAAGCATTGCTTTGATTTCAGGTTAACCCAAAAACCCGTCTTGACTTTTAGGGAACATTGTTTGATAAATAAAAAGGGAAAGTTCCCTAAAACTAGGAGAAGTGGCATGGCAAGTATTCCTGAACTGTTGAGAGACCGCGCAGAACTGGAATCAAGATTGAAATTGATTCCTCATGACGGGACCATTGAGATCAAGACCGTAAATGGCGGCAGATTCCTTTATGAGAGAAAACGTGTTCTTGATAAGCTCGCTTCCCAATACATAGACAAGTATTCAGAGGAGCTCTATGCACTGTTGGTCAGGCAGTCCTTTGAAGCCCGAAGTCTGAAGAAAGGAATTCGGGCACTTGATAGGAAGCTTGCAGAATCTGGGTATCAGAAAGGCTGGCTATCAGAAAAGGTGATGCTGAACCTTGATTTCGCCAGAGCCAATGTCAAAAGCCTCATTTACGACCAAGCGGTACTGGAAGGCGTTGCAACAACGTTTCCTCAAACGGAAACAATACTGGAAAATGGCAAAGTCTACGGTGTCACTCCTTCCGATATTCAGAAGATCATTAATCTCAAGCATGCCTGGGAATTCATTCTTGATAAGGATGTAATAGCTGCCAGAAGCGATTACTACCTGCTTTGCCACATAGCCAAGCTTGTCAATGAAGGTTCCTATGAATACGGCGGGCGCATCAGAAGTGTTCCTGTGACAATAGGGGGAACATCGTATATTCCGCCGATGCCTCAGGAATTTGAAGTAAAAGAGCAAATCCAAGCCTTGGCATCGGGTCAGGAGGACAAGGCGGATATTGCGATAAGTCTCTGCCTTTATTGCATGAAGACCCAGGTTTTCAATGATGGGAACAAACGTGCATCTGTAATCTTTGCCAATCACTATTTGATTGGGCAGGGCCAAGGCTTGCTTGTGATTCCTGAATCTGATGTGAGTGAGTTCAGAACCCTTCTGGTTGCCTACTATGAAGGACATGATGAAGTCCATATAAGGGAATTCATGAGGGACAGATGCTGGAGAAAGTTCTGATTTAGGGAATTTCCCTTACAAATACGATTATGATTGTTCCCTAAAATGGACAATTGATAAGACCTGGTTGGATTGATGACCCGCCAGGTCTTTTCCGCATCACCTGAATCAAATAGAAAGGAAGTCCTCATGGCTACGCAGGCTAAAGCCATGGCCAAGGGTGAGGGCAACCTTACCTCGGCCATGAAATCTGCCTCCAGCGACCTCTCCGTCGTCTTCATCTGTTGCACCAAGTGGTGCACCGTTTGGAGGAATACCGCGAAATTCTTCGCCACCGTCACTGCCTGTTAGATACTCCCTTGTACCGAAAGAAATGCGACTATCGTAAAATTTCGGTTAACAACTTTTTTCGTCTTGTATAATGATACCGAAATAAAGGGAGTGTCGTAGAAATTCAGAGGTGGTGATGTGGAAATAAAGAAAAAGTGATATGCTGCGGAAATTCAGGACACTTTTCATTCCCCCTGCACTAAGCCAAGCGACACATTCAATGCTCAGTGCCTGATCAACAGGACACTTTCTTTGTCACTGAGTGATTCTCAACGACACTCTTCCGTTCACTGCCCGCTTGAGGGAACACTTCCTGCTGTTACTGCAATGGATGCAGGACAACATGGCTTCTTTTACATCAGTCACTGTGATTCTCATTACAGCTCCGACACTTCCACCCCATGTCTCCGCCCCAACTCTTCCAAAAACCTTCTGTCGTGCGACAGGATGATTACCTGCGTATATTCGGTACGGCAAGAAAGAAACTGCTCTTCAATCAGGGCCGCGACCAAGGAGGCGTATCGGGCTGAGAGCCCGGTCGTCGGATCGTCGATCACCACCACTTTCTGACGTTCCTGTTTTGTTCCTTGCGGATAAGGACCGTCCATATCATCCGTTCTTGCCGACCTGCAGGTTTCGCAGAAATATAGAAAAGAAATCAATTGCTTTTCACCTGTGCTGAGGCCGATGAATACATCTCCTTCGGATTCCGGGCGCACCAGCCGGTACCGATAGGGGCATTTATTGTCATCGTTCCAATTCAAATTCTCCTCGGCAGATATTCCCTGAACATATTTCATAATGTGGAAATCCTCGATCCCCCAATCCGCCAGCCGAACATTTATCCTGTCTATCGCGGACTGAACGTCGTAGACTGCCAGAACTATTTCATCCCGTTCCCGTTTTGCGATGCTCAGCATCTCTTCAAGCCGTGCCAAGCGCCGTTGCAAATCCGACATTTCCGACACATGTCGCTCTTGAGTCTGCTCAAAGACCCGAATCGCCTGATCATAATCCCACCGGACCCGTTCCCAGAATTTCTGTTTGAGCATAGTTCGTGCGACGGCGGGGTCTTTGTCGCGTCTGTTTCTGGCTTCCTTGAGATGGTTCGCCTGCTCCAGCGTTCTATTCATCGCCCTTATATGGATGATGGAATCCCGCAATCGCACGCATTGTGAAGGATCGCGGAGTTTTGTCCTTATCAGTTTGCCATTGTATTCCCAGATATGAATGATATCGCAATATCTGATGATGAAGTCCTCTTTGTTGCGTCTCACGTAGTCGTCTTGAAGGTATGCCTGTAGCGGAAGCAGGATGTCTCTTAGCTCAAAGTATGTCCGTCCTAGATGGGACAGGTCGGCAAAAAACTTGAGATAGGTCATGCCCAAGATTTCGCGGAGTTCATTGGTGAGCGTAGGGGAGACCGTCTCTTGCTGGCAGAACGGGCATCGTTGGGGGGTGTCCAGGAAAAACTCTGAAAGATAGCCCTGTCCCTGAAGAATCCATGGAGCCGTTTCCTGATTGTCCATGGCAGAGCGTTGCGGGAACAACCATGCCGGGGATTGTTCAATCAAGGCTATGTTCTGTTCTGGCAGCAAATCAAAGAAAGGGGATGGACATCTTGCTGCTTGCCTATCGCTTTCTACCTCAAAGGCGATATCCTCAAGCGTATATTCAGGAACCAGAAGGGGAGGTTGTTGCTTCATGACAAAATCAAATAGCCTTTCCTTGTCGCCCTTGAGACCATCCAGACAAAAACTAAGTTTGCTTTCGTATCCTCCGTAGCGATGTTTCACTTCCCATATCTGATCTCGTACCTCATTCCGCTTCTTTTGAAGATTTTTCTGAAGTACTTCATGTTGCGTGTCCAATTGTTTTTGGTTCTGGACTAAAGTTGATATACGTTGATTGATGCTATCGATGGTATTAAATACTGAATTACTTGCTTTTGAGAGTGTAAAAATACTTTTAAGGCTATCATTTAAGAAAAAATTTTCATCGACAAATGCCTGGGTGTAGATACAGAACTCTTCGTTTCCATCGGCCTGCAAGGAACAAGAACCATATGATGGATTCCGTGGGGCGTTTAGATAGGTCGCAATGGTACTTTTCCCTGTTCCGTTGTCACCAAAGACCAGATTCAGCCCCGTCTTGAATCGAATGTTCCTCCTCTCTTGGAAACAGGCGACCTGTTGCATTGTGATATCATGAACCATCTCTACCACCTCATATGGTAAGCAAGGGGAGAGTACAACAATGATGCGTCTATTAAATATCGAAGGATACGCCGGGGTCTGGTCGCCCCGAATCGCCTATGCTGTCAACGTTTCTTTTTTTCCGGCGGTTTCCGTTGAACCCTGTCCTTTGTCGCCATATAGTTGAGAACTGGCTCCATAAGGTTGAGCTGGGTTTCGTCCAACTTCCGCAGAACGCCGAACAGGTGTACGATTCGTTCTGAGTCGGTGTCTTCGTCATAGTCTTCGTAAGGTTCGACGCCGGTCAGCATCCATTCTATCGACACACCCAGGACATTGGCGATCTTAGCGGCAAGGTCTACCGGCGGATGCCTGTCGTACCGTATCCAGTTGGATATGGTCGAACAAGGTATGCCGGTCGCCCGGGAGATTTCGGTCATATGGATTCCCTGTGAATCCATCGCTTCCAATGTGTGTTTCCAAAAGTCTATCACGGCATCATATTACTTACTTTTTTATGATGATTTTCCATTTAGAAAACTATCCGCTACATTTGAAAAATAATTTTCATATAGAAACAAGAAAGTGTACTGTTGACGATTTTTTTCTCGGCGATGAGCGGAGGAATTTTTTTGTAAAGAAAAACTTGACACCAACAGGGATGAAAGAAACGGTTACGTTTCTTTCATCCCTGTTGGTGTTGCCAACAGAATGGTGAGCTAAGCTTCAGGTATCTGGAAGGTCGGTGATAAGGAGCGATGGACCATGGGCATATTCAGAAAGCACAAAGAACCACAAAGGATGGGGGTGGACTTGTCCCAAGTGATTCGTGGCATGCAGCATGCCGTCAACGAGGCGCAGCGGACGCTGGAAGTTCATCATCTGAAATCCCTGCTCCGGTTCTTCTATGCGGACGGAGACCCAAAAACAGTCGACCTTCACCTCGGGGGCGCCAAGCATATCGATATTCCTTTGGTGACTTTGGCAAACCACAGCTCGTTGAAAATCGATGAACTGGAAATGGAGTTCAAGGCCAGGATTGAAGAAGTCGCGGTCAAGGACCTCGATGAATTGAAGCAGATCCTTTCTGAAAGCGGAGGGCCGCCGTCTGAACCTGATGATGCTTCAGACGCCGCTACTACGAAGCTCGACGGGGCGCCTTCTGATGAAGAGGGTTCCGCGACCTTCAACATAGGGTTTTCCTCCACCGCGCCTAGAGGGGAGAGTGCGGGAAATGTCATCAGCGTCCGCATCAAGTTCCTGTCGGCGGACCAGCCCGAGGGCCTGTCGCGCATCATCGACGAGTACAACAAGCTTGTGGCTCCCTATGATGTCCACCCCTCGTCAGGCGATTCTGGCGATCCGCCGACTTTCGTATTCGATGATGATCCCGGGTCCGAACAGCCCGGAAATGACGTTCCCAGCACTTCTGAATTTACGGATAATGAGAATGATGCGATGACTTCCGGCTCAGAGGAATCCGGTGCTATGGAGCATGACGCCGTTGTTCTGGATGAGGACAGGCCCATGGTTTCTCCGGTTGGAGTGGAGAACGGCGGCTTTGCGGATATTGGTGGTCCGTCAGTCATTTCCACGGAACCTGATAAGCCTTCATGTTCGGTGGAGCTGGATTCCATGCCGGTCGCCGATTCCCGCGAGGTTCCGGCGAAAGACCGACGGAAACAGGAGAAGGCCCGGAAGAAATTGAAGAAACACGGGAATCTTCGGAAGCCTCCGGTGGAAGGCTGACCGGAACATATGGAATCGTTCGGCTTACGGTCGTGTCATGGATGCCGGACGAAGTGAGACAACGGGATAGGGGCGGGTGGAATCCTTCCAAGATAGTATTTGGGCTTGTCGCATGACGGGCCAGCAATGTGCCAGGAGGGATTTGTATGGCAGGAGAAATCGCTAACATGATGGGCGGGCTGCCCATGGGGGAACTGATCGGCGGACCGTTGATCGCCGTCGTCAGCGCACAGAAGGATCTGGCCGATGTCATGATCGGCTATATCAACACAGTCGGTTTTGATCCGGAGAACGCCGCGAAGGCCCGGATGCTGGAATTCAACATCAAACGGCCTATTGCGGTGGGTGATGAGATTTCGACGACCGAGGTCTCCATGCAGGCCCCGCTGCTCGGTCTGCTCCCGATGCCGGCGTTGCTGGTCGATACCGTGACCATCGATTTCCAGATGGAAGTGTCCACGGCCACCAGTTCCAAGTCGAATACCAGCGCGGAGGTTTCCGCGAGCGCTTCGGGCGGGTTTTTCGGGCAGAAGTATTCCGTATCTGGCAAGGTCGCCACGAGCAAGGAGAATACCCGGTCCACCAACCAGACTGCGAAGTACCAGGTACATGTCGAAGCGAAGCAGCAGCCCCAGACTGAATGCATGGGCAAGCTGATGGATCTTCTGGCTTCTTGTACCGAACCCGTGCAGATTGCGGCGAGTCCTGCGGCATGACCGTAGCGGTGGGACGCGGCGGAAGGCGTTCTTGATGTCCAGGAGGTAAGTATATGGATGACAGACCGGCCACGCCCTTGCAGCAGGCGCTGCAAGGAGTGTCGATGGCGGCGTTGATCTCCGCTCCGCTTGAGGCGGCCGCGGAGGCTCAGAGGAATCTGTCGCAAGCGACAGTCGACTATATGCTGCGGCTCGGGGTGGATGAAGGTTCTTCGCGGGAAGCCCGGATGCTGGAGTTTTCAGTCAGGCAGCCTGTAGAAACCCCTGATGGTATCGTCATGAACGAACTCAGCGTACAGGCTCCGTTGCTTGCGCTCGCCCCGATTCCTTCCCTGGCGGTGGAGGAGGTCGTGATCGATTTCCAGATGGAAGTGACCGCGTCCGAAAGCCTCCAAGAAAAAACTGAGGTACAGCTATCCGAAGATTCCTCAGGAAGTTCCGTACCGGATCCGTCACGAGTGGCGGTTTCCGGGAAGGTCTCCAGCAGCGCGGCCCAGACCAGGGATACGAACCAAAGCGCGAAATATCAGATCCATGTGTCGGCCAAACGACAGGAACCGACCGAGGCGATGAGCCGGTTGCTGGACATCCTCGCTGCTTCCGTGGTTCCAAGACCTCTTTCCCGCCAGTAAAATCAGTTTTTTTTCGTGGGTGTCCTTGTATTCGTCTATCGGAAAGATATCCGATTCCATGTTTCCTGTGTCGGCGGCGGGATTGCCGGTAGACGGACCCGCCGCCGGCCTTCTTTCAGGCTTTTTCTTGCATATCAACAGAACGAGGAGCAACGTTATGAAAACAAAGCGAGTGTGGCTGTACACCTTGTGTATGGCTCTGTTCCTGCTGGCGGCGGTCAGCGTATCGACGCTCCATGCGGCTTCCGTGTATCTGACCAACATGCCCCGTGATGATTCCACATTGACTGGGGACAACAGGAAGTCGGTGAAGCACATTGAACCCCATGTGGTCGATACTTGGGCAAAGAAGCAGTCTCCAAGACCGACCGTGGTGGACGCTGGGTATTTCGCCAAGAACGCCGATTCCTCCAGGGTGACGGCCTTGCTGAAGGCGAATCCGTATCTGACGCTGGCGGTCATGTCCGACAGTCGTCTCGGCATGCTGTACAACGGTACATTGCGCCAGTCCAAGACGATTTCCTTTACGGTGGACAAGGTTCCCGTGACTTGTTTCTTCCTGGATGATGGTGTATCGGCGGCTGCATTGGATAAACAGCTGTATGACGGTTTGGCCGTTGGTACGAGGTTTACGATCGGCTTCTGTGACGAAGGTCCGAACGAGGCGAAGCAATTGTTGCAGGCCTGCAACGAGAACCGGCCGGTGGTCGATGCACTGGTATGCCAGGGGGGCGGAACGGGTGAGACTGCGGCGACAGCCCCTGTCGGTACCGCTATATTGGTGATCATGCCTCGGCCAAGTGCCACGATGCTCCGGCTCGATGTCTCGGTGAATCCCTGCAAGGTCAAAATCGGCTCGTTGAGCCTATCTCAACTACAGAATAGGTAGGAATACAAAATGGCTAAATATTATACGGATCGAGGAACAATCCATGATCATGCTGCATTGCTTGCCCGTACGGTCGGATACAAGACCATTACGTCAATCGCGAATGGCATGTGTTTTGCGCTTTCATTGGAATTCATCAAACGATATCAGATATCTCCAATGAAGGATGTCGTACAGATTTGGAATACCATGCACACGGATCTATTGAGCCACGATGTGCAATTGCAGTTGGTGGCCACCGCACAAGATACATATCAGTATGACAGAGCTAATACTACAAAAACGCCTTGTACTCTGATTGCTGAAGCAATGAGGAGCATCAGCGGCAATATCGTGCCCCTGATTGCTTGTGTTCCCTATGGAATGGCACAGTTGGATATTGGAATCGCGGAAATTTGCAGTGTCATCAGCAGAGGGCATTGCGCATTACTCTGCTTTGATTTTATAGACAATGGTGCTTCAGCAGGCCATACGATTGCCTGTGTCTCTGGAGATGCGAACAAACTCAGTGATACTTGCTGGTGGATGTTCGATCCTGCGAGGGGTGTCAGACAGGCTGTGGACAATGGAGCCGAGGCTTTTAATGTAGCTCTGACTGAATATCTGAGAGGACATCATGCACAGTCTTTGGTAGTCGCGGAATTCTGATTCCAAGGAGAAAAATATGGGCAACGCCATGAACCAATTCGCCGACAAGTTGAATCCATCATCACTCAAGAGGGGCTTTGAATTCATTCGTCAGGACTATCCCGCCAAGCAGAATGAACACAAAATGGATTGTCGAGGTAAAGTTCGATACAAGATCGGGCCGTGATGAGTTTTGGGCGGCATGGAGAGTCGTAAGACCTGCCGGACGAGCCGCTATCTTTTGACGTCCTGCGAAGTAGGACGGGGTATGCTGAGGAGAGAAAAATATGAACTATGTAAAAGTCAACGACCCAAGGATAGGCCGTACCGATAAAAATGAAGTCTTTGTTGTCGCTTCCGCATGTATCAAGCATTTTGAAAATTGGCGCAAAACGATCAGAAGTGGGATAGCGAATGGTTCTTGTTGCGCGGCATTGCGTATGGATGACGGCAGTATCCGTTTCGGCAATAGCCGCGGGGCTGGGGAGACGGCGATTTCAAGCGGAGTACATTCGATCAACCATGCGGAAATTCATGCCGTCAAAAGTACCGGCGGCCAATCTTTCATGCCGTTCCTGTATGTTGATCTCATCCCCTGCGTCCATTGTCAGACGTATCTGGAACAGAATCTTGTGGTTGAACATGATCGGGATGAATTGGATATTACAGTTTTCTATCAGTTCGATACGGCTGAGGAAATGAGCCGGGTACATGCACTGAGTGAGGCTGTGCAGATTCAGTATTTGAGCGATCTCCTAGGTTTATAACGTTCTCATTTTGTTTTCATCTTCCGTCCAGGCGAACTATCAAATCAAAATGACGAAGTAAGGAGTGACTATGAATGTATATCTGCGTAGTGCCGCCGATCCAACGACAGAACCGTATCTTGTCAAAACGTTGCCAGCCATTGGCTCTCCGCCAGATGCTGATGGCTTTGTATATTCCTCAGGATTTTCAGATTGCGTATGCATGAATCAGCGTGGACAAACCTGCGGACTTTATGCGTTGGCGATGATTTTGCGAAAAATGAGTGGGCAAGCTAGCTGAGCAACTTCTGTTCATGTGTGTAGCGCGGAAAAAAGGATGCGCTTTCCCAGTAGTCGAATCCTGTCAGTTCCAAGGTACTGGTTGCGCGACCGTAGAGTGGACTTTTCGCTCCTAGAACTTCAGTCTCCATGAAGCTGGCGCTGGAACCACAGAGTATCAGGAAGAGGTTCTTGTTTTTCCATTCGTGGTCTATGGTATGTTGCAAGATAGCTGTGATTGTCGGGTTTGTTTCCAATGAATGGAAATTCGTCAATGATAACTGTGGTCCGTGTATCCGTCGTTTGGCTGGTAATGTAGTTGAATGCAGTGTGCCAATCGGAGAATGTGCCGAAAAAGGATCCTGAGAAATGACTTTGGACATTTTTGGAAAAATCCAACAAATTCAGACTGTCGTTCTTGACTTGGGCGGAATAGAAAATCGTCGGGTGATTTTTTGAAAACTCCAGCAGGAGCGAAGTCTTTCCGATCCGTCTTCATCCATAAAGTACCAGATATTCAAATTTGTTTGAAGTGTGTAGACTGTCCAGCAATGCTTGCTCTTTCTTTCGTCCTATGAACATATTGGCCTCCTGCATTTCTTTTGATTGGCAATTAATATACTCGTAATTTCCTGATTGCCAAATTCAATTCTGGTTTTCAGGAGGCTTCTTCGGGGTGCATATGGAGAATAGTATCTGATTTGCGCCTATAATGTGTGGATGGATTGCGGTGCAAAAGTGTGCATCTGGATTTTGGACTCATCGCCGGACAAGACAAAGGGAACTCCACATTGACAAAACTGAACTGTGGAGCTCCCCCAAAATGGTTTTCAAACGAAACGCATGAATCCAATCACTCTTTTATCTCGACGATATATTCGATTTCGACCGTAATGTCGTTTGGCAGCTGGTTGGAGCCGATTGCGGAACGTGCGGCGACTCCCGTGTCGCCGAAAACCTCCTTGAGGAACAAAGAAGCTCCGTCCACGACTTTGGGTTGTTGGGCGAATCCATTGGCACTGGCGACGAATCCTAGAATTTTCACGAAGCTTTTGATTCTGTCCAGATCCCCCAGATAATCTTTCAGAACGCTCAATGCGTTGATTGTACATAGTTTCGCAGCATATTGGCCGTCTTCAATGGTCCGCGTATCCCCGACTTTTCCAGAAACCAAGGCTTCACCTCGTAGAGTCGGTCCTTGCCCGGAAACAAACAGCAGGTTGCCGACTCTTTTTACTCGCTCATACATCCCCGCGAGAGGGGGGATGTCCGGTAATTCTATCCCCAGCTCGTCCAGCTTTTGTTCTATTTTCATGATGCGCCCTCCAAATCGTTATCGTATGTTTCGTATTGCCTGGATGACTGTTTCCAGCTCTGTCTCTTGAAGGCATTGTGGATTGACGGCGAGCCAACCACTTTCAATGCCTACCTGTATTGCGGGAGACCCCTCGAACAGTTTCCGCTGGATTTCCTCGGGGGTCAGATTATCCATGTGAAAATAGAAACGGGGTATGATGTTGGGTTGGACGCCCGGTTCAATGGGGTAGCCGATCTTTCCGCTGAAATGTGTCAGGTCATGTGTTCTGTCATGGAGTAGATGTACCCAGTCATGCCAGACTTGCATCTGGCGTTCATAGTCGCGTTCACAGAACAGTTCCACTGCGCGTACAATTCCGCCGATTGTCTCCTTGTCGATTTTCATGGATCTTCCGAGACTATGGTGCGGGCAGCAATTCTCGTCACATGCTTTAATCAATTCCTTGTGGCCTAGAATGAACCCCGCGGATTGTGGGCCCCGAATTTCCTTGCCTCCACTAAAGATGACAAGGTCGGCGCCGAGTTCAATGTATTTTGTAATATTCTTAACTGGTGGAAGCTCCGCCGCGGCATCAACCACTAGTGGGACGCCATGCTTTTTCAGAATGGGGATGAGTCGTTCCACTGACAATGAACCTCGCATGGATTCCGCTTCAGAAGCATAGAAAAACATCGCAGTCCTATCCGTAATGGCATTTTCCAGCATTTCCGGACAACTGAACGAAGTAAAGCCCAGTTCTACGATTTTTGCCCCGGAAAGCAACAATGCCTGATCATAGAGATTCCTATGCGACTTAAGCATGAGGATTTCGTTTTTCTTCAGCCCTTCGATGTTTGGAAGTTGCAGGATGCGTCCCTTGTCGTATCCCGCGATACATGCGGCGGCGCTGATTGCGATACCTGCGCTGGCTCCATTCGTAATGCACGCCGCTTCCACACCCAATAGTTTCGCGATATACTCGCCCGCTTTCCGGTGCAACTCGTTCATATCGACAAACGCGGTTCCCGCTTCTCTCATAGCGTCAAAGACACGAGGATCCATGAGGGATCCTCCCAGTTTTGTCAACGTGCCTTGGGCGTTGATGATTTTCCGAATGCCTAGCTTTTCATAGATGTCCATCATTCACTCCTTTCTTCACCGTATGCGCATTGCACGATATGGGGACCATAGACAGTATAGTGAGGTACGTATTGCAAGGAAGTATCGATTCTGTTGTCGTTTGCATCGTAAAACGTTTTCGCAGTATGGGCTTCTTGAAACAACGTGAAATCCGCACGGGTTCCCAGTAAGGAGTCTTCTCCTTGGAAACCCTCTATATCCAAGATTTGTCGGGCCCGGGTGGTGACGCAATCCACCACATGTTGGGAAGGGAGGCCGCAGGCCTGTATTTTTGACATAGTTACCGGGAGACTGACCGCATTTTGTGCGATGCTGACCGTATGCAGGTCGGAACCAATGAGGTCAGGGAGAAAGCCTTGAGCCATACAGGTCTTTCCGACGCTGACGTTGAAGCTTGCCGCTCCATGTCCGATGTCGAACAATACGCCGCGTGCCTTCGCCTCAATCGCCGCGTCTATGACTTTTCCCGTGCGCGGGTCGAGAATGTTGCCGGGCTTCCCGTGGAAACAGTGGGTTACGATGTCCCGGGCTCCCAGCACATCAAGAATCTTAGGCAGGGTAGGGCCTGGTTCTCCCACATGGACCATCAACGGAAGCCCGACTTCCCTTGCGACAGCCTTTGCGCCTTTCACGATCTCGATACCGCGGTTCTTCAAAACTACCTTGCATGCTCTAACCTTTACGCCACGTATATGGTCTTTATGGGCGTTGATGCAGGCGATCGTCTCTTCCGGCTGGATGAAATCATCGGTCTCATAATCGCAAATTACATTGCACCTTGATATTCCGATCGAACCATAGTTCAGAAATGCAAAGATTCCATAGTCATGTCCATTGATAATGTACTTCTCAAATCCATGATAATTGACGTGTCCCGCCGAACCTGCGTCAACCAAGGCGGTAACTCCGGTTTTCGGGCCAATTCTGTCGGGATCAAGGCCGATATCGCAAACGCCGTCGTATATATGGGTATGGATATCCACCCATCCTGGCGACAGAATCAATCCTGTTGCATCAATCGTACGCCAAGTTGCATCTGCCTTGATATTTCCGATTCGTTCCACCAAACCGTTTTCATCTATCAGTATCGACACACGTTTCCCTTGAAGGGATGGGATCGAGTATGCCGCGCTGATGTCTTTAATGAGAATTTTTGTGTCCATGCTACATTCCTTTGACGAAATTCGTGGGTAGTCCGGATACGCCTGGTTCAATGACAAACGTTCTGCCGCTGAGTGGGTATTGCTTGAACTCCGTTTCGCCCGTCTCCACACTGGCCGAGGTAATGTATAATCTATCCAGAGCGGGGCCCCCGAAATAGCAGGAGGTGACATTGTAGGCGGGGACAGGCAGCCTTGCCAAACATATTCCGGTGTTTGGGTTCCATCGGGATATCTGTCCTCCGTTCCAATGGGCGATCCAGAGAAAGCCTTCCGCGTCGATTGTCATTCCGTCAGGTCGGCCTGTTTCTGGACGAAAGTCTATGATGGTTCGCTTGTTTTTCAGTTCTCCCGTATCAAGATTGAAATCAAATGCCGCTACGGAGTAGGTCATGGTGTCGATATAATAGAACGTCCCGTTGTCAGGGGACCACGCCAGGCCATTTGAAGTCGTAACATTGTCGAACATCATCTTGCAATTGGTTCGTCCTTCGATTCTGTAGAATGCTGCGCCCGGCCAATCCTGGGTTTCCGTTATCGACCCAAGCCAGAACCTTCCCGCCGCATCACATTTGCCGTCATTGAAATGATTGTAATCCTTTCCAGCTTCTGGGGCGAACAATGTCGTCAGTTGTTCAGATTCCATATCAAACAATCCGATTTCATGCCTGTAGCCTACTAGTAGTTTTCCATACTCAGTCGGTGCTACGCAGCCAGGCGTGACATCGAGCTGGAACGTCGAGGTGTCTCCCGTTTCCGGATCATGCCAGTTGATCTTTTTTTCTGTATAGTCAATCCAATACAGACGATTGGTCCGGGGATCCCATACTGGCGATTCTCCGAGTGATGATGTAATGTCGCTGATCGGTCTTGCATGCATGTCCGTCATGGTTCGTTGTACTCCTTCAGCAGATTGATTTTCTCATCGCACAGATAGCCGTAGCGTTGAATGGAGATGTTCCTGTATCCGCATTTCGATGCGAACGAGATTCGATTCCTGAATATTTCCACAGGCCCGTAACCATGTATCCTGATCGAAGCCCGGGATTTGTCCTCCGAGTTCTCAAAGGTCTCAAGAACCTTGTCGCATTCGGAAGTGAAGTCAATCGGACCAGCTTCGTCAGGACTCGGCATTCTGAAATGTTCAAGGTCCAAAGATGAATCATGGACTTCCAATAGGTTCTTTGCGAACGATATCCAATCTTCGGCTTTCGTCCTGCCATTGATGTGTGCGAGTTCCTGCGCATACCATCTGACCATGAGTCCCCAATGGAACCTATACGCCTTCGGCTGGATACGGATGTTTCGCTGATTCAAGCAGAGGTTCTGGTTCAGCCCCGTCGCATGGTTCATCGGCAATCCGAAACCAGTGAACAACAGTGTGACATCTTCTCCTCCTGCGGCATCCAGTTCTGCGCGGAAGGCAAGCAATCGTTCTTCAACCGTCCTGCGCTTGAACTCGAACAGGTCGGATATATCGGGGCAGATATGATTCCAGATACTGTTCCAGCCCATGCCATCGCATGTCGGTGCCGACGGCTGTGCCCGTACCCAGTCGAAAACGTTCTTTGCAGCCTGTTCCAGCCGTTCCACAGAGAATCCGTAATGTTGCATCCGTTTTTTGCAACTGTCGCAGAAACACAGAAGATTGTCGGAGAAGAAATAGTCGGTGAACTCCATCCAATCCAACATGATTTCATCCGGGTGATAGACCCTGAGCAAGTCCTTTGCGAGGGCGATGTAATACTGAATCGCATTGTCGGCGTTCCTGCATGCTTCGTTGGAAATTTTCGGTATCTGCGGCTTGCCATATACATCGACAGGCAAGTCCTCGGGCAGATAGCCGCCTTTTGGAACATTCGGCATGAAGACCGATATCCGGATCTTTCGTTTCTTTGCTTCTTCGACGACCGTAGCGCAAAAGTCCGTGTCAAAATCACGATAGTCAGGACGATAGGTCGTGTGTGCGTACAATGTTTCATCCGGTGCAAAGCAAAGATATTTCCTGCCGTATTTCACGGTTTCTCCGTTAAACAGGGGACGCTCCAATTCTCGCGACTGGCCGTCCAGATCGAGCGGAGGCAATCGGAGGTCGTTCGTATCGCCCGTTTCTACGAAGTATTGGGGCGATATCGTGATATGTTTGATCCGATTCTTTTCTAGAAAATCAAAAACGCGCTGGACACCTTCGGACTGGAAGACGACCAGTTCGATAAAAACATCAATATTCATAATTTCTCCCATCCTGAATCAAGCCGCCGGAATCCTGTTACCTATCGGTATCTTCGATTCCTTTCCTCTCTTGTTCTTCTTTTTCACGCGCCAGTTCCAGATAGTTGTAGAAGGTGAACTTCGATACACCGAGAACAGTGCAGAGCTTCTCGCTTGATTTACTGATCAGGAAGGCTCCCTTTTTGTCCAGGAGGCCCAGGAAACGAATCTTGTCATTCTTGTCCATATTGGAGACTGTCTTGTTGATTGCCACCTGCGCCTCTTCGATGTAGTAATCGAGCAACTCATTGACATCGTTCGCAAAAAATTCTTCCGACTTCTTATGACCGAGATCATACATGTTGTGTTTCTGTAGATATCGCTCAAACTGCAACGTATCGGAGATATCAGTGTTGATACACAGGGCTCCGATGATCTTTCCTTCGGAATTCCTGATATAATGGCTAGAGGACCTCAGAGTCTTTCCATCCTTTGTTTTGGTGATGTAGTTATATCTGTCGGCGCCCTTTGAGTCTCCACGCATGACTTCCAGACCGAGGTTGCTGCCACAGTCGTTGATGTTCCTGTTCGTGATGCCGTTGTTTCTGATATCTACGATTGTGTGCTCATATGGTCTCGACCAGTCGTGCAACACTATTTCATAGCTGTCGCCCAGATGCGTCGCAAGCATATCCAGCAGACCTGAGAAGAACTCCATGTTGTCTTTGATATTTTCCATGTTCGCTCCTATGGATGATGGGATGAGATTATATATTTTCTCCATCATCTGTATCCTCTTTGCAAGAGAAAATCGTGTTTTCCTAGTACATTTGTGTTATTTTCAACGATATCGCATCCAACCAGACACCCCTGTTCATTCAACCACGAGAGGTCTTGCCCATATAAGTTGGCGACAAGAATTCTGGCAAGCTCCTCTTTGACGGCTTTTTTTTCCGGCACCATGGAAAGATCCCTGCATTCGCATGGATCCTGTTCGAGATCAAACAATTGGAACCGATTCCCGTATGGACTGTAAATGAGCTTGTATGTTCCTTTCCTAATCATCCTAGATGCTCTGATGTCCTCCCACAGTTCACCATAGATATAGTCCCGTGAATATTCTTTTCCGTCTATGGCCAAGCTCATGCCATTGACGCTTTCCGGTATTGGGATGCCGGCGATGTCAAGCAAAGTCGGCATGATATCTCTGAGTTGGACCAATCTTTCATCGCGATAATGTTCTCGCAATTTGCTAGAACCTGCTGGAGGGACTATGACGCATGGGATTTTTGTGGAATTTTCGTAGAATACGTTCTTTTGCCATAAATTATGTGTTCCAAGCATCTCCCCATGGTCGGCGATGAATGCAATCGCAGTGTTGTCGAGGAGCCCCTGTTCGCGAAGAGTTCCCAGTACCAAGCGGATTTGGTGGTCGATATGCGTGCATAGGGCGAAATATCCTTTGATCGCCCGTTTCACCATTTCGGGATCCTGCATATGCGCGAACAGATTCCAGTAGTTCTTGCAGAATTCAGGTCCTTCTTGTTGTTGCGATGCCCAATCCCCGACTGGAGGAAGATCAATTTCCATGTTCTCATAAAGATCGAGATATTGTTTCAACGGTGCCAACGGAGGGTGTGGATGGTTGTAGGACAAATACCAGAATGAAGGCCGGGAAGAATCCCTACGAAGAATTGTCTCGCACATCTGGCGAGTGATCCAGTTCGTCGGATGAAATTTATCTTCAAGATGCCATTGATTCACAAGGTAGTCGTTGTTGCACATGCAATGGCCATATTCTTCTCCCGTTTTGCCATTCAGCATCAGATACCGTTCATAGTCGTCGAATTTCACATCTTGGTAATGGCGGCCTTCCTCCATGAGCAAAACATCGTCGAAACCTGCCCTGGACCGCTGTGGGTAAACATGGAGTTTACCTACGGCGAATGTCTGGTATCCCGCAGACTTGAATACCTCCGCGATAGTCGGCATACCTTTTGGCATTTCTTTAGTTACATCAAATGTTCTGTCCCCATGAGTTTTTGCATCGCAGCCGCAGAGAATCTCCCTGCGTGCTGGAATGCAGACCGGTGTGGAACTGTAGGCATTGACAAACTGTGTGCCAATCATGCGCATGGAGTCGATTGTCGGTGTCATGACTTTCGACCCCATGCAGGAAAGAAAGTTTCCTGACCATTGGTCGACGTTGATCAGCAGTACGTTGCAATGACGGGCGTCAGCTTGCATGCACCCGCTCCTTTTTCTTTTTCATCCCATTGATGACGGCGAATACAATCGACAGAATTGCGCATACCAAGAAAACCAAAGAAATGGGTTTTGTGATGAACGGAAGAAGGCTCCCTTCCGAAAGCATCAGAGCCCTGCGGAAGTTTATTTCGAACATAGGGCCGAGAATAAATCCAATTACGAACGGGGTGAAGGGCATGTCCAATTTCTTCATGACATATCCGAGTAGGCTGAAGGACAGTAGCACCACGATATCAAACGCACGGTTGTTGACGCAGAAAGAACCGACGGCGCACATGACGATGACACAGGGTACAAGGTATTTTTTTGGAATACTCAGTAGTTTGACGAAAAAACGCATGCCGGCGTATTGGGAAATAATGATCATCAGATTTGCGACCAGCAGAGATGCGAATATGGCATAGACTAAATCTCCATTGTTCTGGAATAGAAGTGGTCCTGGCGTCAGCCCATGTATCGTCAACGCTCCGATCAATATGGCGGTGACCGTATCACCTGGGATACCCAATGTCAACAAGGGAATCATCGATCCGCCTACAGACGCATTATTTGCACATTCAGGTGCGATGATGCCGTCCATGGTTCCCGTTCCGAATTCTTCTGGATGCCGTGATGTCTTTTGCGCGGCGATATAGGCGAGAATATTGGATGTGCCGCCTCCTATGCCTGGAAGGATGCCGATTCCTGCGCCGATAAGAGAAGACCTGATAATGTTGATATAATGCTTGAAGTATTCTTTCAAAGAGAACCCAAACCCTTTGATCTTGTAATTATACGCCTTTCCTTGGATTTCTGTGTCGATACCTTCGGCGAGATCATAGATTGAGGTAAGGGCATAGATACCCAGTAGCACCGGTAAGACGTTCAATCCTGAGTAGAGCTTTCTGATACCAAAGGTCAGTCTCGCCACGCCGTCGATGGAGGATACGCCGATTAATGCGAATGCGATGCCCAGCAAGGCTCCTATCAAGCCCTTGGTGATTGATTTGCCTGAGACGCTGGATATCAATGTCAACGCAAAGAACGCTACGGCGGCATATTCTACCGCGCTGAATTTGATGGACAGCTTCGCCAGAGGAGGGGAGATGAAGAACAGCATCAGAAATCCGATGGAGCCACCTATGAAAGATGAAAAGATGCCAAGTCCAAGGGCCTTGCCCGCTTCGCCTTTTTCTGCCATGGGATGCCCGTCGAATGTAGTGGCGATTGATGAAATGGTTCCTGGGATCTTGAGAAGAATCGCAGAAATCAAACCACCGGAACAACTGCCGAGATACAGACCGCAGAGGAATGCCATCGCCGCTACCGGAGTCATGGAGAATGTCAGCGGAAGGCAGACTGCGAACGCCATGACCCCTGTCAGACCGGGAATCGCCCCGAATATGATACCGACGATGCTTCCGATAAAGATGAGCAACAGGACGAACGGGGTCAATATCGCTGAAAAACCGACTGAAAACATTTCGAACATACAGAAGACTCCTTACATGAGTATGCCGCGTGGCAGGCTGATGTTGAACCCATAGCGGAATACACCGAAGACGATTCCTGAGACCAGGACCGCAATGACAATTGCGACAAGAATCTGTTTCTTGCTGAGAGAATTGCCCAATAAGAGGATCTGGAGAAACAGATAGAAAATACTGGCCGCCAGAAATCCGACTTGCCCGATACCGAGGCAATAGGCGATGACAAGCGCCATCGTGAATGCCAGTTTATGCGAAAATATGAATTGTGAGATATTCGTTGCCTTCTCGGTTTCAGTTCTATGGAAGTTTTTTCTTTTTATCCAGATAAACGTATCACTGCAGTTCGGGATTACCAGAACCGCTCCGAGCACAAATAGCAAGATCGCGATGGCCTTGGGGAAGAAACTGGCGCTGATTTCCGAATATCCGATGCTTTGGATACCCAGAGAACTTGTGAAAAACAAGACGGCCATGACGATGGCGAGAATTCCCGCAAAAAAATTCTTAACTTTTGTAGACATGATTTTCCTCACATTATCTGTGAATGGCAGGGACCGATGGCCGATATGGTATCGGTCCCTGTGCATTTTGTTAGTCTGTACTATTTTTTCTGTGCGGCCAAAGCGATTTCCGCATACCGCTTATATCCCTCTTCCTTATCCTTCATATATTCAAGCGCCGTTGTCGAATCCATGTAGCTGACTGAATACTGCAAGTTCTCAGTACCTTTCTTAAATTCTTCTGTCGCGGTGACTTTCCCAAGTGCGTCACTCATATACTGCACGATGCTGTCAGGAGTTTTCTTGTTATAGGCGATGAAGAAGAAGGTCTCGTGTTCGATGTCAAGCCCTTGTTCCTTGAATGTCGGGATGTTTGGGGCAAAGGGACTTCTCTCTCCACCCATGACCCCTATGACCTTGAAGTCGCCGTTTGCAACATAGTCGCGGACATTGCCATACGGCATGGTGATAATGTCGACATGACCGCCGAGAAGGTTCGCAATCTTGTCCGCGGCGCCGCCGACATCCACGAGATTGAACGCAACGCCGGCTTCATCTTGGAACGCCAATGCAAGTACATGGGCGATACCACCCGTCTCCATTGCGTATTTGGGCTTTGTGTTGGTCTTTTTGATATAGTCCACTAGTTCCGCGACATTGTTGTACGGTGCGTCCGCCCGGACAATCACTGCATAGTCGAAAGATCTGGAGACGACGCCAGCGATCTTGAACTCATCTTTCCAATCGTAGTCGGCCATGCCCATCAAGGTATTGATAATCAGGTCTGCGTGGAAATAAAGCGCCTTGTATCCATCGCCCGGCGCATCAAGCACTTCCGCCGCCGCAATAGTCCCGGCGCCACCGGCGATATTTACGATAGCTACCGACTGGCCGATTTCTTTCTGGAGTTCTGTCGCCAGAACCCGTGCGTTGATATCGGTTCCACCACCGGCTTTTGCCGGAACGACGAGCTCGATGGCCTTGCTTGGATACTGGTCTTCGTTCTGCCCTGCCGCGAACAGGCAAAAGCTCATTGCGATGACCAAGGCAAAGGAAACTACTTTTTTCATTACATATACCCCCCTTAGGTGTCTGATGTATTGTTAGAATATCATACTAATTTTTAGATGTAAAGAAAATCTGTCAAAAATTTAGATAATCAAAATAAATGTTATAATTAACCGAAATTGCATGCGGAATATAGTTCAGGAATACGAAACTGAAGTAGCGGATCATACTGTGGGTACAATCAAGACTTTTGGGAAATAACAGGCGGATTCTATCTGGTTTTTTGAATGAACTTTTAGATATGAAAATTTGATATCCAATTTTTCATATTGTAATCAACAAGATACGGTGAAAATGGAGATTATAAATATGGATTTATCAAATGTGGGAAAGAACATCAGACGACTGATGAAGTCACGACATATGAATATCGAGCAATTGTCCCAGAATACGGGACTGGGTGCTGTCGCGTTATCTCGTCTGATAAATGGGAAAGATATCTTTTCGCTAGATGATATAGAACCGGTTCATGACTTGACTTCAAGGATTGCATCATTGGGCATAAAGGTTTGGATACGAGAATTTGGATTCAAGCGAATGTTCGGATTGTCTGTTGGCGTCGTTGATGGGGGACCGGCGATTATTGTGAACGATGATTCCGGTATTGCCATAGAGAGGCAGATCTTTACTATGGCACATGAACTCGGGCATTTGCTATTGCATGGTATGGATGGTGATGACACCAAAGCAGAACGAGAAGCGGATGTTTTGGCGGCAGAAGTATTGTTATCTGAAAAAGGGCTGGTAGATCATATGGTTAAAAAGATTAGCTCAACTCATTTTCATCATCCTTTTCATGTTCTTTATTATTCATTGGTACAAATCCCCTGAACGAGACCAAGTGTAAAACCTCACAACATATTTCGGTTTCTCAGCAAAATTGCCACCAGCTCCGTTCCCGTCCCTGTCATCCGCTTCACTGGCGCCCCATGCGCGACGGCCAGCCAGAGGGCTTCCGCCTCAACCGCCTGTACGGTCGGATCGTCATTGTACACATTGAAGCTCGCCGGATTGCCGATAGCCAGACGTGCGTCGGTTCCCAGCATCTTCGCCGCGTTGGTGGAGTAGGTCTGGTATGCCTGATAAGGTGTGAGCGATTGTTCCGGAACATAGTATTCTACCATGCCCCGTATCTGCACATATGGATCGAGGGATTGGACGGGGGAGTCGGTCGAACCGCAGAGACAGACTCCTGAGTCCATCAGCGTCCTGAGCGGAATGATATTGGACAACGCCGCATCGGACAGATACCGTTCGTATCCACGCAAATACCGCTTGTCGATATAGGCAAAACCTGGCTGCACAGTGATGGCGACACCTAGGTCCTTCAGCTTTTCCACCGCGGCTGGAGATGGAAACTCGCAATGGTCGATACGGTTCATCGGCTTGCCCCGCTCGACGTATGGAGGGCATTTTTCATAGGCTCGGATGATCTGGTCGATTGCACAATCTCCAATCGCGTGGCAGGTTAGCTGGATGTCTTGCTCGTGAGCCAGCCGCACTTTTTCTTCAATCACCTCGTCAGGGTAATAACAATGCCCGCATTGATCGGAATCCCTGTAGGGGGAGGAGAACGCAGCGCTTCTGGAACTGACTGAACCGTCGAGCTCCCACGCCGAACATCCTCCGATACGTTTGTGTCCCTGTCGCCTGAAGATAGACGCGGCTTTGGAAAAATCCATGTACTGAGGAAAGAACGCGATGTCGAGCGGTAGCTTGGTTGCGACATGGGCGAGCGCTTTTGTGAGGATGTCGTTCTTGACATCCTCGTTCCCGTCCAAGGCGCAGATACGGGAGACTCCGTAGGCATGGCATTCATTGACGAAGTTCGCGACACCGGTACGGATCGTCTTGAGGGACAATGTCCTGGCAATCAAATCAGTGACCCGTCCCTGCATGAATTCATGCGCCTCGCCCCGGAAAATACCGTCGGAGTCATCCACTGGAAGCTTCAGCATCTCCAAAGTCTTGGTCGAAAGGGATGATGAATGCCCGTCAAGATTGTAGATGACAATAGCCCTGCCGTAGGTCCATGCATCCAGCTCATGACGGGTCGGCAACCTGTTTTCTTGGATCGCAGAGGTGATATAGCCGTTTGCGACGATCAGCTTGTCCTTTGGATGCCGTGCGCAGTAATCTGATATCCGGCCCCTGATGCCGTCGAGCGAATCCGGTGTCACGTGGTCGTGTTCGATAGTACATATCTCAAAGCTGCGGGCGGCCAACACCATGGAATAGAGCAGGTGCAGATGACTATCGGTGAGCGTCGGCAACACATGCCTTCCCTGGAGGTCCACCGTCTCGCCGTAGCGAAACGTGTCAGGATCATCGCCAACATAGTCGATTATGCCGTCCCGTACGCCAATAGCGGCGTATATGTCATCCTCCGCAATAAACGTATGGACATGACCATTGTAATATAAAGTGCCCGTTCTAGATTGTGACGACATTTCCCACCGCCATGAGGATATAAAGGATGATGACAGCCACTTGCGCCGTGGCGTTCCCATATCGGCCGAGCAGCGTGGGGCCGATGTCCTTTCTACTCTTGCGAAACGCAGGAACGACAAGCAACGCTATCAGTATTGCGATGAGTCCTCCGGCGAGCCGCATGAACTCCATAAAACCGCCAAGACCAAGGAACGTCAACAATAACGATGGCACAGTGGCAATAATCCAGCACATTTTTGTTGATAATTTGGTTTGTTCGGCTACTATGTCGGAAAGCGCCAGTGAGATTGACCAATAGGTGGTAAGCATCGCCAGAATGGTGAATACTGAGCCGACGACCTCCGCCCAGACACCGATTCCCCGACTCCAGCCGACCATCGCTACCGGGGTGATTTCTGAGGACGCAAGCAGTGCGCAGATGACGATCACCATGATCAGGATCAGGTTGTTGAGAATGCCGAACGTCACCGCTTTTGCAGTTTTCTTCCTATCCCCGCCGAGGCCGGTTACCGCCTGCGGGACCGAGAAGAAAGCGGAGAAGGCGAACATCGCCATGCCGAAATAGGCGAGCCCTTGGTTGATCGTTCCTGGAGTCAAGGGCAGTCCGTTCCGCACCTTTGTAATGGAAGCCCCCGCAAGAACCAGTACCATAGCATAGATAACTGCTACAGCATATTTTTCGCTCAGTCCGACGGCTTTGAGCCCGAACAGGACTACTGCTGCCGCGGCGACATAGAAGATCAGCTTGGAGGCGAGCAGCGGAAGGCCGAGCATCGGGGTGAGTATCTCCGCCGCTCCGGATATATAGGCTGCGAGGTTGGTGAACAGCACCAGCGTCATGATTACGAAGAAGCCGATGGTCAGCGGCTTCTGGAATCGGCCTTGAAACAGGTATTTGCTGAATACTGAGATGATCTGCGGATTTTCGCCGCTTTTCATCGACAGTTCGGCGATCATCAGGTGTAGCAGTACCGACGCGGCGAAGGCCACGAGGAGGATGATCGTGCTCATGATGATTCCGTTCTTCTGCGCCAGGTAGGGCATCGCCATCACGCCACCTCCGATTCCATAACCGGTGATGATGCAGGCGCTTTCCCAGACGGTAAGCGTCGCTTTTTTGCCAGTGACGCTAGTATTCGCGACTATTGTGGCTTTGCCTGGTTTTCCCGGATTTGAGTCCGCCATACCCGTCGTATCCGTCGATTGATCATGTGCCATGGTGTATCCTTCTGCGTATCATATTCTATAGGCGTGGAATTCTTTCTTGGATCAATGCACGATATGTTTCCCGCATAGACTCTGAGAGAAAGGATTCCTGTATGCACGAGAGTATATCCTGTTCTTTCCGTTTGTAGAACTCCAGGACTCGCAATGCGCTTTCCCGGGGAAGCGTCAGGTTTGCACCAAAAAGAAGGAAGTCCTTCCTCGTCAACCCGCTTTTCTTTCCGCAGACAGTAAGGGCTGATTCTTCCATATCGTCCGGAATCACGATTTTGGTACTTACCAGGTCGTATGCTGGCGCAAGAGTCCAGTCAGTCGGTTTGTATAGGGAGAAATTCTTCAAATGCATATCCGTGTTTCCCATAATGAACGAGAAAATGACGCGATTGAAGAATTTCTGAAGGTCAAGTCCTTTCGCCATTGCGAAACGCTTGATGATTTTGTCGCATTGTTCAATGGACGAACTGGACATCCTGCCAGTAATTTCCAAGATACCTCTGTCATAATGTCTGTGGCTGATTATTTCAGATCCGGCCAGAACGTAGCTTCCAGCATGAGGCAGAGACAGTGATAGATTGGAAGATGCAGCTCTTGGATCTTGTATGTCTCGGTTTCTGGAACTTTGATTGAAATATCACTGAACCGATCCAAAGTTGCTGGCTTTTCTCCTGTCAGGGATATGACCTTCATGCCTTTCGCCTGAGCGACAATACTTGCGAAAACTACGTTCTGTGAATTGCCTGAGGTGGATATTCCTAGCAGGACATCCCCGTTTTGTCCATAACCAAGAACTTGTTGTGCGAACACAAGGGCTGGCGTTCTGTCGTTCGCATATGCCGTGGTCAATGCTGTATGTTGTGTCAGATTAATTGCTGGAATCGTTCCTTCGAGCCCTTCCGCCAAAATGCCCCCCCAATCTGTGTCGATGGAAAGCAACCGTTGTCGTAATGCTTGGGGTATGGGGCGTTTCGCGCAGAACGCTTTCATAAGTTCCCCGACAATATGGTCCGCGTCAGCACTGCTGCCGCCGTTTCCACAAACTAGGAGTTTGCCGTTCGACGCAATGCTCTGACGTAGGAGTGAATAAGCATCGGAAATAGATTCCTTAGTCTCTTTGAGACATGGATATCGTTCTATGAGCGAATCAAGATATTCGGTCATGAATGCCTCCTTCTTCCTCTTCGCAGAATGATTTTGCAACACCGAGCGCCGCCATATATCCGATATCATTTCCTAACGAGGATGGAACGACATCGCAGACAGAACTGCATTGTGGGAGGGCTTCCTGAGCTATGATTTCTTGTATGATTGGGGTGAAAAGTGCTTTATCTCGTGTATAGATACTACCAATGATAATTTTTTCTGGATTCAGAATGTCAATGAGCATGGACAGTGCATAGCCGAGATATCTTGCCGATATGGAAATGACATGTCGAGAAGGTGCGTCATCTGAATTCGCCCGAAGACAGATATCCTTTGCCGATAGCTTTTCTCCATATTCTTGTTCATATAGCAGACTGATGCCCTCTCCGCTGCAAAACGATTCGATGCTTCCGCATTTTCCATAGCAGGACGGTCCTGAAGGCGCAATCCTGACATGACCGATTTCGCCAGCCATGCCGTTGGTTCCTTCATAAAGTTTCCCATTAAGTATCAAACCTGCACCAAAACCAGTTCCGAAAGTGAGGAATATCATGTTCTTCGTTCCCCTTCCGTTTCCCCAGTTCCATTCAGCCAAGGCGCAGGCGTTCGCATCGTTTTGTAGGAACGCAGGAACCCCTAATTCTTGTTCAAGCACACGGGTAATCGGAATATGATTCCAGCGGGGGAGATGGGGTGGGGATAAAATTTCTCCTCGTGTGGTATCGAGTGGGCCTCCGCAACTGATTCCAATGGATTCAATATGCTGTGTCTGACATTTCGCAATGAGGACTTGTCCCGCTGAGACAATCTGCTGGATAATCACCGACGGAGTACCGATTGTCGGAAACTGTGTCTTTGCCAGAATCCGTCCTTGTCCATTGCCAAGGGCGACACCTGTTTTCGTGCCTCCGATGTCCACTCCGAGAAACAAGTCATTCATGTGCAGATATCTCCTTTAGCCTGCTGAAGAGGGCTTGGAAGAAAAGTTTGTTGTCGCAGCAGGTATAATCAACACTACCCCCCATCCGATTGAACGTCTTCATAAAACGCTGATAGTATGCGGGGTTATCCATGGGTGGTTCACCTTTGTTCCAATCCCAAGTGGATTGCTGCAAGTCTATTACATGAATATGAAAATTCTGAAGCCTCTTTCCGTGCTGAATGGCGACATTACGGGCCATGGAGAGGCTTTTCTCAAAAATCATCGGGGACATGACCGCCGAGCCAACCGAAAGATACACTCCGTTTTCCAAATTCGAGACACTGTCCGCATAAGAAAGGAAGTCTCTTTCCGCCGTCCTGCCTATACTGGCGCCTTGATTGGCATAGTGAGTATATATGATATCATGCCCAAACATAGGGTGGCAAGTGAATGGACGTTTTGCATTCGCCGCATAGGACTGGATACTGTATTCCTTATAGGGATGTTCTATTTTGAGAAATCCCGATGGGACATGACAGGTATCAAGTTCCGCCAAAAGATCCAAAGCGGCTGCTCGTTTCCATATTGGTTGCCGCGGGTCGGCGGATACCTCCGATAGTTGCTCCGTCGAAGGAATTTCAAGACCGTTTTGGTGAATCATAGCTCCGACGGATTCTCCGTATCCTAGCCCAAGATAAGCACCGAGAACCAAGGCGAGATTGATGTACAGCCCAGTTTCTTCCCAAGTGCCGAATGAACCGGTTTGGACATTTTGTCTGACATCCTCGCTACTTCTGCCAAGGTAGGAGAATTCCCAGTCATGGATGATTCCTGCGCCGTTCGTGCAGATGTGCGTGAACCAATTTTGTTCCAGAAACGAACCAATCAATCGTCCAAGACCATTCTTGATTGCATGAGCCCCGAATGCGCAGATGACTGCGGCATCCTTTTGCCTTGCCTGTAGTATCTGCTCCGCGATTTGGTATAGGAATGTTCTCAACGATGCGTCGAGTTCCGTAATGTCCATAAGTTCCGGTGGGACGCTTGCGGTCTGTATATCGACCTTGCTCCAGCGTTCTGAAAGGGGATAATAACGCATGTCAAGACGATTGAATTCTTTCATGTTTCCCATCCTAAATATTGAGCGAGTTTTCTTGCCCATGAATAATCGGGAATCAAGATATCAGCACCTGCGAGGACCAGTCGTTCCCGTTTGTTCAAGTTCAAACCGAAGCGTTGTTGTTCATCACTGACAATGCCGATTGTCAGGAAACCGTGTTTCTTGCCTTCGCGTATTTCAACCGGACCATCTCCGAAAACAACGACGTTGTCGGATGAGGCATGTATTTCCTTCACGATATTCGTCATAACCAGTTTTTTTGGGTCATTGCTCACATCTCCCACCGAGCCGAATATCCCTCCGTTGAACAAATGAGAATAGCCAAAGGTCTCTGTTTCGAACCTGACATCCTTGTAGTCGCTTCCGCTTGCCAGAAAAATTTGCACATTGTGTTTCCTGAGTCGGGTTAGGAAGGGAAGAGCGCCTTTCATAGTAAGATCCGCGACGTCATAGATTCCCTCACCGAAACGAGCGTACTTGACTTGTAGTAATTCTGCCAGTCTTCGGGAGTATTCCTCTTTATATGCGAGCGGAGTCTTAATGTTTCCAGCCGATACATAACCGAATTCTTTGATCAGCTCTACAAGCTGTGCCATTTGCATGATTGTCTGGATTCCCGTAGTCTTTTCAATCATCTGGTCTACGGTGTCATGCACTATCTTGAGTTTTACGGTATCGAGGTTCGCCAAGGCTTTTCCTGTGATCGCTTCGACCATGAGCGTGTGCATGACGGTTTCCCAACCTTGCCGCATCGTGGAAATCGTGCCGTCATGGTCGAAGATCGCAACTTTCGGATATTTCAACCTCCGGGCATGTTTGTTGATGATTTCGATTTCCGTTCCGGGCAGATATGTCGACAGACGTATGTCCGTAGCTAGTGTCGGGTTGTATCTATAGTCAGGACTTTTTGCCAGATCGAGTACTTCCCCTATGTGGGGATGTCCTGTAGCCAGCAATGTCCTCGTACTCAACGCAGCGCTACAATTCGCGAATTCCAACATTTCCTTCAAGGAAAATCCGCAGGCCTGCGTACAGGCGATGGCTGCGAGAAATGCATCGCCAGCGCCGACGGGATCAGTTTTTTGTATAGAATTGATGCCTAATGCCCTGACAGTCTTCCTGCCGTCGAAACCGATGGCTCCTTCTTGTCCCAAAGTGACTATAATGACTGGAGTATGTTCGGCGTCAAGGCTTGTGGGAAGCAATTGTGCATGCAGTGTTTTCAGGCAATCCGATAGGATGGTCGTGCCGGTACATGAAATGGCCTCTGCATAGTTCATCTTATATGAACAATTCGGATATTGGAGCGGCTGTCTTGCGTCTATCCACACGGGAATCTTCACCGATTGCAGAAGTTGTGCGAGCTTCCGTTGAAAATATTGTGTATGAATGGTCCGTGAAAGCTGCTGGTTGATAAGCAGTCCGTCATAGCTAGACAACTTTTCCGCGAGTTTTTCAAGTACAGCATCCAATGTCTTTTTCCGGTATGCGTTTGTATACCCTAAGTCAAATCTCGGAAGTTCATTGAAATTCTCATCATATACTTTATGATATACAAAAGTCGTGAAACCCGGTTCCCTGACCAGCCCATCTCGTCCGACTTGAAATGCGTCAAGTTTTTTGTTAAGCATATCCGCCCAGCAATCATCGCCGCAGATTCCATACAGGTCGCATTGTGCTCCGAGGCTCGCGATATCCACCGCGAGATTTCCCGCTCCCCCGGCGTCATATGCATGTTTGCTGACTTGCCGTACCGCCAGACCGGTTTCAACGGAGCATTCGCTGCCTATCGATGAGTAATAGGCGAGATCGAGCGCTACATCTCCCAATACGGCGAATTTCTTATTTTGTAGAGTCAGCGTGTTGATTTCGTTTTCCATGGAAATCCCCGATGCATCAAGATTTTATGGCGCCACCGGAAAGTCCGATGATGAAGTATTTCTGCGCGCAGGAAAAAAGAATGAAAATCGGTACTATGGCGATGAACGACGCTGTCCCAAGCAACGACCAGTCGACTTCTCCCTGTTCACCGATGAACCGATAGAGTTCTACCGTGTAGGGTCTGACGCTGCTTGTGAGCGTCATCGCCACGATATATTCATTCCATGCTTTGAAAAACGCAAAGATTGCGGAAGCCGACAGACCTGGTATGGCTATCGGAATTGCGATTCTCAGAAACGCCTGAGTCTTTGAAAGGCCGTCTATCATGGCTGCTTCTTCGATAGAGTCGGGAATCGTGTCGAAGTATCCTTTGAGCACCCATGTGTTCATCGGTGCGGAGAGTGTTGCATAAATGAGGATTAATCCGATGTGGGTGTTGTAGAGCCCGTAGATTGAAAATATCTGATATAGGGGAATGATCAACGCAAGAATCGGGACCATCTGGAAAAACATGATACTGACCATAAGCGGTTTTTTTCCCGGAAATTTGAAGCGGGACAGCCCATATCCCGCCAGCGTCGCCACTGTACAGCTCAAGACCATTGCTCCCAGAGCAATGACCAGACTGTGGTAGTACGACAGGAAGTTGAAGTTGTTCGCATCGAACAACCTTCCGAAGTTCTTGACTGTTGGGTGTTTGGGAAACAGCGACGGGGGATAGCCGATCGCTTCCGCGGAGGTCTTGAAGGTGGAGCTCAGCAACCAATACAGAGGCAGCAGTGTGAGTATCGCCGATATGATGAGAACGACATAGACCAAGGTTTCTGACGCCCGACGTTTTTTGTACAGATTATTCATATGCTGTCTCTCCTATCCTTCCAGCTTCTCTTTGTTCAGGCGCAAGTACAGGATTGTCAGGAAAAGATTGAAGAGCAGGATAATGACCGCCACTGCGGCTCCCTCTCCCAGTTTTCCGAAATCGAAAGCCCGTCGGTACATATGCACCGCCATGACCTCGCTTTTGAACAGTGGCCCTCCTTTTGTCGTGGCGTATATCAAGTCGAAGGAGTTGATGGTATTCATGCTGGTCATGACAAGGTTCATGACGAGGAATTGCCTAAGCATCGGTATCGTGATGTACCTCAACCGTTGAAAGGATGTCGCACCATCGACAATCGCCGCTTCGTAAATCTCTTCCGGGATACTTTGTAAACCTGATGTCTGGATAATGAAGCTGAAGGGCATGCCATGCCATATGTTTGCGACAATCAGGCAGAGCATCACCAGATTCGGATCGTTGAGCCATGTGGGGGGATTCTGTACTCCCATGAGAGTAAGCAGATGATTCAGTATTCCTAATCGCGGTTCGTACATGAATCTCCATGAAATGGAAATAATGATTCCGCTGACGACCCATGGAAGTATCGTAATGGACCGGAAGATTCCTTTCCCTTTGACGAACTTGTTGTTCAAGAGCAGTGCCAGCAGGAAACCAAGGCCGATCTGTCCGATGACGCTGCCGAATACGTAGACAAAGGTGTTTGGGACGATGGTCTTCATGAAGTTCGGGGATTCCCGCCTGAAAATGGTAAGATAGTTCTTAAAACCTGCGAAGCTCATTTTATTTAAGGTCGCCAGCTTTACATCCTGGAAACTCAGATACATTGTTCGGAGCAGGGGATAGAAAGAAAGCGCAAGCAACAACACTATGATTGGGAGAAGAAATAGATAACCCTGCAAGGCGGTTTTTGTTTTGATTTTCACTGATACGTACCCCGTTGTTTTACCGACGAAGGACAAAATGCCTCGCAGCCCTTGCGAGAAGGAAGGACTGCGGGCAATGTTTTTGGATCCTATTCGTTGAGAAGCTGATCGACAATCCGTGCGGCGTCGTCCAACGCCCGTTTGGGAGTCTTTACACCCATCACGGCCGCCTGAATGGCATTCTGTATTTCCGCGGCGATCTCCGTGTACTGAGGAATACTCGGTCTGAAATGAGCGTTATTGAGCTGGGAAAGAATAACACTGAAGTACGGGTCAATGGCATAATAGTCTTCCGCCCGGCTCATAAGGGAAGTGAAGGTCGGAACATAGCCACGAGCCGCCGTATAGCCGAACTGGGACTCCGCGCCGGCAGCATAGGTGATGAATTCCCATGCGATATCCTGATGTTTCGAACCCGTTGGTACACAAAGCAGGTAGCCACCGCTCATAGTGGATGGAGTTCCATTGTCCGCTCTGGGGATGGTTGCGACACCGAAGTCGGCCAAGTACTGTTCTACGGTCAGTCCTGGAATCAAGTCTTTCGCCAGTCCGAAGGCTTTTGTCATGTAGGACATCGCGAACTTGTCCTGAAACACCCCATTGTTGATGTCGCTGGAGCTACCGGAAACGATTGATGAAGGGGTTGCGCCAATTTTGATCATATCGACAAGCTCAGTAAGAGCCTGTACTCCTTCTTCACTGTTGAATGCGGCCTTTTTCATGTCGTCGGTAAGAATCTTCCCGCCAAGGGAGAACAGGTATGCGTAGAAAGTCTGGGCCGATTCATCTTCCAATGTCGCGGGAAATCCCAAACCATAGGAAGCAGGGGCCAGTTTGTCGCTGATTTGTTTCGCCGCGGTTCGGAGCTCACTCCAGGTCTGCGGAGGATTCTCCGGATCCAAGCCCGCCGCCCTGAACAGCTTTTTGTTGTAGGCCATGACACGGACATCGGTATTCAACCATGTGCCGTATATCCTTCCATCCCATTTTGTCGCTTCCTTGTACAGCGGAGCAACGTCAGCCCATTCCTGCCAAGCTTCGGCTTTTTCAGTGACATCACTGATTAGTTCTCCGTCCGCATACTCTCCGATCCAGATAATATCCGTCATGACGACGTCCGGCGCTTCGCCACCTGCCGCGGCGGTCAGGAACTTGGTCCTGAGGTCTGCCCATCCGAATCCTTCATAAGTAAAGGTGATATTGAGATCGGGGTGGGCCTCCTGCAATTTTTTCTCAGCGTTCTTCCACGGATCATCCTGCTGATAAGTGTATGCTCTGGCATAGACCTTCAAATTGACATCCTTTGATACGGCTGATTTCTCCTGTTGTCCCGCCGCAAACAGAGACATCATACTCAGTAGACAGATAACGAGCAGTGTTACTACAAATGACCTTTTCATAATTCCTCCTTTATGAAACCGGTTTCATGGTTTGTGATTATTCTACTCCCCATTATGGAAATTTGCAACAAAATTTTCTCAATGTGTGGCTGATAGTTAGGACGTACGCATGAAATCAGAACAGCAATGAGAATAGTTGACTAAGAAAGGGAGAAACTACGGCGTTATGTACCTTGCAAGCTTTATCACTGAGTAGCGATGGGAATTTTACTTGCCTTTCTTCCTGGGCGGACGCACAAACAGGGCAGCCCCGCTGCCCCATGCCATCCTGCTTGACTTTCTACTTCGACGAGGTTTGTTTTGGGGTTATTGTGACGGCCCTTCTGAATGCCAGCGGGTCTAATAGCGTGAGCGCCTGCTTCATCATGTCAGTGAAGTTCCAGCCGAAGCATTTTCGTAGCGCCTTGAGGCTGGTTCTCCCTTTCTGCCCGGTCAGCTCATTCATTCTCTTATACAGGGAGAGGCACGTTTTGTTGAGGATGCTCCTGTTCAAGGCCGCGGTCCTGTCGGACAGCATCAGCTGGTCTTCCATGAGGACGGTGTCCAGATGCCAGCGCAATCCGTTCTCGACCTCCCAATGGGCTCTTATGCAGTAGGCTGAATCCTCTATGCTTCCAAGACTGGTGAGATAGTACCTCGTCTCAAGCGTCTCCCTCGCCGTCACATTATGAACCATATGCTTTCTGTAGCACACAATCGCGTTCATCGATCTCCATCCGCTGAAGAGTCCTCTTTTCTGGCTTCCTGTAAGCGGAAACATGAAGAAATCCCGTTCCTCCAGTTGGTTGTGCGCTATCTCGCGGGTGCTGTCGTGGCATCCTTCTGTCGTGCTGAGCTTGTCAATGTTCTCATCGCTGAACAATGAAACCGCGAATCCATTCAGCTTGCCCTGGTTCCCCTTCAGCCCGCCGACGTAGTCGCCTTTGCGACTTGCGATCACCTCCGATTGTTTCCGCGTTCGTATGCAGGGCGCCAAAAGTGACTACGGCGTTTTTCAGGTCCATTCCCCCAAGGAGTTTCCTCGCATGCGGTATCTCGTTGGTTTTCTCCTCTATGGCGTCTGAATAGAGGCAGGTACCCGTGCTTGATTCATAGACCTTGAGGATCTGAAGGTCTTTCTTCTCCCCGTCCTTGCTGCTTGTTCGTCCGGTTCCCCGCAATTGCTTGCCGTCCACCGAAAAGATGGTCCTCCCCGGTTTCGGCAGCCCCATCGCCTTCCTTATCGACGCGTCTGAATCCGTCAGGACTGACACCAACGTACTGTTGAATCCATCGGAGCCAATGAGTCCAAGTATCCTCCTGAATGTGTCATGGCTGGGTATCTCTTCCCTTGAGAACAGCTTCCTGTATGTCTTGGCCTGCGCCTTCCAGAAAAGGGCCGTTTCGGTGCAGGTGTCACATCCCGAGAGTGTCGCGAGGAACAGCATCAGTACGAGTTCGCTCATCCTGTATGCTGTCCTGCCTTCCACCCTCCTGTCGGGAATATCGTCGAATATCTTCAGAAGTTTCCTGCAGACCCTCATCTGCGCAGGCCCGCCCATACTCTTCACCGTCATCGTGCTAGTACTGAGAAAATCTTCCATGGCAATCTTCATCGTTGAAAACTCCGTCATCCCGTCTCCCTCATGGAAAAAAACACTCCCGCTTTCCCCGCGATCTCCTGTAGTTCAGGATCGATGTCCGAAACATGCCATCCCTCCATTGACGCGGACCGCATAGACATTGTCCGCCATTGAAATCATTCTGTCCTTGTCCCCGCCCAGCTTGTCCGTTAGTTTCGTCCGCATCTGAATCTTCATTCGGTCCAGCGCGGCCCGCTCCTGTGGACTGAGCGCCCTCGAAACATCGGCGTCTTTGAAACATACGCTCAGCCAGCTGCCTTCATATCCTTGGACGGTGTCTCTTCCCTCAAGGGAAAGGACGCAGTGAGAATACAGAAGCCCAGCATCGTATCCCTGCTTCCGGGGGGTCATTCTCAGGACGCCGCACAATGGCTCAACGACACAGAACAGGCCGTATCTCAGAACTTCTATCCCAGGCCTCACCGGCGGCCGGGAAGGTGCCAGGCCATCTTTCTCCGTAACGATTCCAATGTACTCGTCGCATCTCAGGACGGGATAGCCTTTCCCCCGGGACACGTTCGGAATGGCCTCTGAACAGTGAATATCCATTCCTTGTCCTCTTCACGTAAATCCCCTTCCCTTTGTATTTCAGTACCCATTCCGGCAAATACGACATGTCCCCTCCAGTATTAGGACAAGTTTTATACATCTCCCGAAGAGAAGCAATCGAAAAGGGGACTTCGGACTTGATTTCCATCATTTTTTCCGACTTCCAGTCTCGCTTGTTTCTTTATTCACTCAATGATTGAGCTTTCAAAAACCTAGGTTCGTGCGTAAGTCCTGGGCTGATAGGGGAGGAGGAAGGATGAAACCTATCAATATTTCGCTTCTTGCGTACCGATATGTCTTGTGCTAGTATGGGCGACATGAAGCAGGGGAATAAAGCATCATCATCTATTACAATCGCAGATGTCGCACGTCTTGCAAATGCTTCCAAAGCAACGGTTTCTAGGGTTCTTACCGGTAATGCGCGAGTCAAGCCGGAGACAAAGGCGAGGATACTCTCCGTAATCGATGAGTATGGTTTTGTCCCGAACCGATACGCCCAATGCCTTGCGGGAACCCCGACCAGGATGATTGGCGTCGTTATCAGCGAGCTGGCCAATTTCTTTTTCACTGAGGTGGTAGAAGGGGTGGATTCCGTTCTTTCCGAAGAAAATTATTCGATGCTCATGTGTTTTACCAATTGGGATGGTGAGAAAGAACTCCAGACCGTAAATACCTTGATCAAGAATAATGTTGACGGGGTGATTCTTTCTGCATCTTCCCCCGAATCGCCGACGATCAAAGTCCTGAAGGATTCCGGAGTTCCCTTTGTCGTCGTAAACTGTATTCCTGACGATCCTGACATTCCGTATGTTTCTGGCGACAATTATGAAGGAGGGCGTTTGGTTGCTGAATATCTCAATGGCTCCGATTATAGCAAGGTGCTTGTCGTAACCGGGTTCGATGATCAGCCCATGAAGCTTCGGTGCCAGGGTTTCCTTGAGAATCTAAAGCTTTCTTGTGAGATTTGCCATTACGAAAATGTTCCTACTGCTGAGGAAGGGCAGAAATTCGGCGATACAATTATTCAGGAATTGCGGAAGAATTCAGCACCCTTGGTTGTATTCGTTTCAAACGATAATGTCGCTATCGGTGTAGAAAATAACATTTCAAAGGAAGTTCGAATTCCCGAAGAGGTCTCGATTATCGGTTATGATGATATTGCCCCCGCAAGTTTTTGCAGGGTGCCGCTGACGACGGTTTCCCAGAACATTTTTCTCATGGGGCGCACCGCCGCGGAGTTGTTGGTGCGACTCATCTCCAAGGCTGAGATTGGCGAAAGCCAAATCTTGATCTGTCCCCAGCTTATTATCCGGGAAAGTACGAGGTGAATAATGATACAAGTCTGTATGTTTGACATGGGCGGCGTAGTGGATGAGTTTTCCAGCGAGATTATGGAAAGAAAGCTTCTTCGTGACTTTGGCGTGACGCACGTGGATTCCTTCATCTCATTATGCCCTGATTTGAAGTCAGTTTTGCAAGACCTTACGTGCGGACTTATGGATGAAGACCAGTTCTGGCTACTGTTTCAAGAGCTAACGGGAGTCCGTATCCCGGATGAGAAGCATTTGTATACCAAGTATTTCTCGCCAATACAGAAGGCGGACACAATACGGGTGATATCCGATTTGAAAGCTAACGGAGTGCGGGTAATCGCTGGTACCAATGTCGAACCTCCCCACCGCATATGGCATGACCAGCATAATGATTACGCGATATTCGACATGGCGTATACCTCCGATGCGCTTCATCTGGCGAAACCTGATCCTGATTTCTTCATTGAGATTGCGAAACGAGAAAACTTGAAGCCTGAAGAATTCTTTTTTACCGATGATCGGTTGGAGAATGTCGAAGTGGCGCGTTCGGTCGGAATGCATGGCTATCAGTTTCATTCGGCCCAGGAACTCCGGGCGACACTTCGGTCGTTGTCGCTGCTGTAGCGGTGCCGTTAAGTGTAAGCGGAACTACCTTTTGGGGAAACAAGAACGGGAAAGTCGAAAGAAATCAAACATTATTCTTGACAGACGCTAAAAGTTGTGGTTTCTTTAAAAATAGAAAAGGTTTTCTACGTTTGGAGTGAATATGCCAGTTTCTATCGTCGATGTCGCAAAACATGCAGGGGTCTCTATAGCTACAGTGTCTCGGGTCGTCAACGATACGGGATACCCTGTTACTCCTGCGTTGCGGCAGAAGGTTCTTGATAGTGCGAAAGCCCTCAATTTCATTCCGAACAGGTCGGCTCAGGCATTGCGAAGACGAATGCGGAACGGTATCGCCTTGATTGTCAGAAATATCAGCGACCCCTATTTCAGTGAGATTGAACGGGGAGTGACCGAGACCGCGATCAAGAACGATATTATCGCCACGGTGTTCAGTTCCATGCAAGATACCGAATTTGAGATGAAGTATTACCAGCTTATTCTCAAGCAGCAGTACGATGGCGTGATTATAGGCGCCGGTGCCTATGGACGTAAGAAATCGACAGAGAGATTGCAGGCGATTGTACGGGAACTGCAACAACAGGGATGCCGTGTCATTGCTCTGGCTCCGCAAGGCTTTGAAGTTCCTGTGATTTCCGTTGATAACGTATTGGTAGGTAAGCGTGCTACTGAATTCCTTATTTCAAAAGGACATAGAGACATTGCATTTTTAGGAGGGTATCGAGACCACTTGGTGGATGGGGACCGTTTCTCTGGATACCAACAAGCGCTGGCTTTGCATGAATTGGTATACGATTCACAAAAAATGTATTTGTCTGACTACAGTGCGAAAGGCGGGTATGAGAACTGCGCAAAGCTATTGGATTCGGAGATTCCCGTGTCCGCCATATATTGCTCCAACGATCATATCGCATATGGTGCGATCAAGTGTGTGACGGAGCGGGGGCTCAAAGTACCTGAGGACATATCTATCGTCGGTACGGGTGGGTTCTATAGCGATAGCGAGTATATCGGTGGACCGGGGCTGACAAGTGTACATTTCCCGTTTTACCGACTGGGTGAGCTGGCGGTTTCAAAGATTTTGGGTGATGATGAGATCCCCAATGATTATCGAGAAATACTAGAAACAAAGATAGTCGAGAATTCTTCAGTACGAATGTTATAGAGACTTTTTTTACCTAAAATAGAAAAGGTTTTCTATACAAAATACAACGTTTCCTCACGATACGGAGAGGGACAGGAAGGTCTACATGAAGAGAATTTGTGTCGGGTTTTTGATTTTGTTGATGGTACTCGTGCCTGCCTTTGCCAACGGAACACAGGAAAGTGCCTCTGGTTCTGCGACAACTGCCCAATGGCCGAAAGTAATGACATTCGGTACTGCGGGAACGGGAGGTGCGTATTATCCCGTGGGAGTTACGCTTGGGACGCTGTTTGAGAAATACCTCCCTACGAAGATCACTGTCGAAATTACGGGAGGCGCATTGGAAAACCCCGTGCTGATGAGCGATGGCGAATTGGATATCGCTTTGACAAATGAGCATATCGGGTATTTCGCCAAACACCAGATGACCCCATACGAAAACCTGAAGGAACCAAAGTTCTGTGCTCTGGCCGCGGGATTGCAACCTGGAGTACTGCATTTCGCGGTTCGTGGTAATTCCGACATCAAGACTCCCGCGGATTTGCGCGGCAAGGTCGTGGCGGTTGGAACTCAGGGAAACGGCAGTCTTTCCACAATCAAGGCGATCTTGGCCTTTTACGGCCTGACCTTCGATGATTTTACGCCAAGCTATATGAACTATACCGAAGGATGCCAGGGTATCCTTGACGGGACCGTGGACTGTTCTATCGTTCCCGCAGGCATTCCCGTATCGTCCATCCAGCAGCTTGCGGCATCTGGCAAAGCCTATAGGTTGCTGGAAATGCCCAATCGCGAAGAATTCATCAAGCAGAATCCATTCTATGTCGCCTATGACCTGCCTGCCAATACTTATGCCGGTCAGCCCGATGTCGTCAAGACATATGCGACTGCGAATATCATCATCGTCCGAGAAGGGTTGTCGGAAGAAATTGTATATCAACTGACCAAAACGATGTTTGAGCATCTGGATGAAGTCTATCAGTCCATTCCTGGTTTGAGGAATTCCCTGATGCTTGAGAACGCTTTGAATACCACAGTGGATATCCATCCTGGAGCCATGAAGTATTACAAGGAAGTTGGTCTCGTGAAATGATGTGTCGAAATTGAACCGTGTCGCCGCTGTAAGTCGGGAAGGGGTGCATGCGGCGACTCCATGGAGTGTATATGAAAAAGGATTCAAAGATACTGAATTCCGTAGTGATTGCGATTTGCGTAATCGCCGGTGTGTTTCATTTGATCGCGGGGATTACGGCTGTCTCCACGATGACTCTGCGTACCTATCATTGGTTGCTGATCGCCGTGCTGGTCTTTCTTGCGTATCCAGCGAAAAAAGGCGGCGAGGTACTGCGGTGGTATGACTGGCTGGGGCTCGTATGCGCAATCGCATCGGCCACGTATGTAATCTTGGTCTGGCCATCGAGAGGTCAGTTGTTGGCTTCGTCCGATCCATTGTTCAAGGTGTTGGACAATGTGTTTGGAGTCATGCTGATTCTCGTTGTCCTTGAAGCTACAAGAAGGACTACGGGACTTGCGATGGCCATTACTGCGTCGGTATCGTTGATTTACCTTTTATGGCTTGGACCATACATGCCCGGTATTTTATTGCACAAAGGCTATTCTTTCGCAAGAGTCATGCCATACATGATGTTTACGACTGAAGGCATATTCGGAATATCGTTGGGGACCTGCGCCTCGTTCATCGTATTGTTCGTATTGTTCGGGTCGTTTCTACAAGTTACAGGCGGCGGTGAATTTTTCATTGATGCCGCATATAGCGTAGCTGGACGTTTTCGTGGCGGTCCTGCGAAAACCGCCGTTCTCTCTTCTGGGCTGATGGGATGCATTTCAGGCTCCCCGATAGCCAATGTCGTAACAACCGGTACATTTACGATTCCATTGATGAAGCAGGCCGGCTACGAGCCTGAGACAGCCTGTGCAGTCGAAGCTGTCGCTTCTACCGGCGGAATGCTTATGCCTCCCATGATGGGTGCGGCCGCCTTTATCATGGCTGAATATTTAAACATGCCATATGGAGAGATTTGTATCGCCGCCATTATTCCCGCGATCCTGTATTATGCGGTCCTGTTTGTGATTGTCGATAAAGAAGCCGCCAAGCACGATATCCTGGGGCTGCCCGCCGACAAACTGCCGAGATTGAAGGCCACCATGATGCGTTCCGGCCACCTATTGGTTCCTTTGCTTGTATTGATTGTTTGTCTGTTCAACAATTACTCTCCGCAACGTACCGTGTTCTGGTCTATCATCATTCTTATCGCGGTATCTTTCCTCAAGGCGAGTACGCGATTGAACATCCCAAAAATTTTGAGTGCGTTCAAAGATGGCATTATCCAGGTCATTCCCGTCGCTACGGCTTGCGCCGCGGCCGGTATCGTTGTCGCCGCCATCAGCATGACGGGTCTTGGCGTCCGTTTTACATCATCGATCGTCAGTATCAGCGGTGGCAATCCATTTGTCGCTTTGGTGTTCACAATGTTTGCGTCGTTGATTCTTGGAATGGGCTTGCCCGCCGCTGCGGTATATATCGTAGTCGCGGTAGTCGCCGCTCCTGCGTTGGCCAATATGGGTTTTTCCCCTATTGCCTCCCACATGTTCGTGTTCTATTTCGGGATTATTTCGACCATTACGCCACCAGTGGCGCTGACCGCCTATGCCGCAGCGGGGCTCAGCAAAGGAGCTAGCGCTCCTAAAGTCGGTTTTAAAGCGTTCCTCTATGCGATTATCGCCTTCATTTTGCCGTATGTCTGGATGTATGAACCTAGCTTTCTGCTAGACGCTCCTGTATCCCAAATTATTCCGAATTTGTTAATCGCTGCGTTCGGCCTATTCTTTGTGGCGAGTGGGACTGTCGGATATTTGTTCAAGGAAGTTACGGGACTTGGACGATTTGTTTGTTATGTTTTGGCGATTTTGATGTTCGTGCCATTCTTGGTTGTCAACTATGTCGGCTTCGCACTGGGGCTTCTCTGCATCCTGTTGCGAAAGACCGCTGTCATAAAATTCATTGAGAAGAAGGAGTTGAGCAATGTCAACGAAACAGTTTAACGAGTATTCCAGCTTGAATGATATTCTAGATGCTTCAGTCAGCGATGAACGGATCCAACGACTGAAAGGCCTTTCTAGAATGGATTTGCCGGAAGGAACGCCAGAAGCGGTTCAGGACTATATGATCAGGCAGTGGTGCAGGCAGGTCAATATCACTTACGCGCGGTTTGTCGCAGGTGTCAAAATCGACCCGAAGGATGTAGATTGGTGTATGAAAGGCGCTATCGATATTCACGCCCATGGTGGTTCTGACCCCTTCGGCAGGCTGATGCTTGAAGATGAAGTCGCCATCGACTATACAAAAGCCGGTATGGCCGCCGTCGTATTCAAGACTTGGCATACTCCGTCCGCTTCCAGAAATCAATTGCTTGACAAGATGATGAAGAAATGGGCGTCGGAACAGCCGGAACCTGTCACGCCCGTTCAGATTTTTGGTGGTATCACATTGAACAAGACGGTAGGAGGATTGAATCCTATCGCTGTAGAACGATGTCTTAAGTTCCCCGGCTTCAAGTATGTATGGCTTCCTATGGTCGATTCATACCATCACCAGCGCGTGGTGAATGACAACTGGGAGCCAGGCGCTGGAATTGAACTGTTGGATGGCAACCGGAAGGTAAAACCCGAGCTTAAAGAAATACTGCGTATTTGTGCGGACAATGACCTTGTCCTTGCCTCCGGGCATTATCCATATGAAGATTCAATCGTTGTGATGGAAGAGGCCCGAAAAATGGGGGTTAAGCATTGCGAACTGATTCATCCTACCCATATCCATTCAAAACACAGCATCAAGCAAATGAAAGAATATGCGGACATGGGCGTCATGGTGATGCTATGCGCCTTGGGATTTACTTGTTTCCCGATTCATGAAGAAGGGCCGATCTATGCAGCCAGGATCATCGAAGAAGTAGGTGAGGACCATCTTGTTTTTGGTACGGATTATGGTCAAGTGCATAATCCTCCCCATGTAGTGGGTGTTCGGTGGGCGGTTCAGTTGTTATTGTCCTACGGAGTAAAGAAGGAGACCATTAGGAAGATTTTCAGCATCAATACCGCTAGGCATCTGGATATTGAACCTGTAGTCGGTCTTGAGGACTGATACTCGGTTCGTAGAATTTGGTGAATCGATGGGGTGTTCATTGTGAGTTGCGGTCTGGAGAGGGCGGGTGGCGGTTCTTTGTTTGTTTTGTCCGCTACCTGTTCCTCCATGACGAATAGTATGTTTGTACGGGGGATTGGTCATGCGTTGTACGATCTTGGGGATGGGAAGGACCGGGCATTCCACGGCTTGCTACCTGATGGACAGAGGGCAAGAGGTCGTTTGTTGGGATAGAAACGTTGAAAAGCTTTCAATGATAGACCAGAATGGAATTATCATTGCCGGTGCGCTTGATGGTACGTATCGTCCATGCTGCGAGCCGGTATTTGACAAGGCGATCGCAGAATCGGACTATGTCTTTGTGAACACCGTGGCGAGCGGCCACAAGGATATCGCACGTCTGTGCGCTGGAAAATTGAGGGCTGGACAACGGATATTGATATTCAACAGCAACTGGGGGGTATTGGAATTCCGCCAGATTCTAGGTCGTGAACTGGATGAAAAAGGGATCATCCTTGCGGAAACCGGCGGGATGCATTTAATGACGGATCTTCCCGAAGTCGGTCATTGTGTCTTGAAGAAAATCAAAAAAAGTCTGGGGGTATCCGCTTTCCCTGCTGGATCAGTCGATGTTGTCGTCAACGAGTTGAAAGCGGTATTCCCCCAGTTCTTCTCCAAACGCTCTCCGATACTGACCTCGCTGGATACTTCCAATCCTATTTTGCATGCGCCCATTGCACTTTGTGGCTTTTCTAAGATTGAACAAGGTCTTGATCATTATTTCTATCGTGAGGGAGCGACTCCCCATGTCGTTTCATATATTGAGCAGATAGACATGGAACGTCTGGCTGTAATGACCCGCATGGGGGTGCGGGGGCAGTCCTGTCTTGAAATCGTAAACGTCGCATGGAATACAAGTTGCAACAATCTGTACGATGCCATTCATTTGAACTATCCAAACAGCAAGGGACCCCGGAATATCGAATACCGATTCATCACTGAGGATATACCTTTCGGTATTGTTCCAATTGCAAAGTTAGGCGATTTGTATGGCGTCGAAACTCCGTATATCGATACATTGATCGACATGTACTGCAAATTGATGCAGCGTAATTTCGTTATGGTCGCGCCTGAGTTCTCGCAGGAGGATATCGCACAATTGATGCCGGAATAATGAATATGGCGCTATGTGAATTTATCATATGCAAGACAATCAAACAAACAGATTTTTCATGTGACTGGCAAAGATGAGACTGTTTTTGATGTGAACGAGAATGAGCTTGCATGGATCAATGGCGCCAATGAACTACGTCCTCTGGTGAAAAGCGCGATTGTCTCATTGTGGTTTGTTGTAATTCATCCATTCGATGATGGAAACGGACGCATTTCCCGTGCTTTGGCCGACCATGTCCTTGCAAGAGGCGAACATCAACAATTCAGGTACTTGAGCTTGTCAAAGAAAATTCTTGATGAGCGCGCGGAATATTATGCCCGTCTGCAAGGGGTCGGCGGACAACGTGATAGTGCGGATATCACTGAGTGGCTTCTGTGGTATGTCCGCATGGCGACCCGCGCCTTGGGACGGACGTTGGAATCGTTTTCCGCGGCGATACGTCGGAGACGGCTCATCCAGTTCCTCGATCCAAGTGAATTCAACGCAAGGCAGATTTCCATGTTGATGAACCTTTCCGGGGGTGATTTCCGAGGAAAACTCACCAAGGGGAAATGGATGATAATGACGAAAAGTACGGCTGCCACGGCGATCCGGGATATTAACGCCTTGGTTGAAAAACATCTGTTGGTTCGTTCTGAACAAGGGGGCCGCAGTACTTCGTATGTTCTAGATATCGCGGCGTTGGATCAACAATGTTTATAATTTCCCAATATGCTTTGTCTTTTCCAATATTGCGACCACTACGTCATGTTCCAATCGGAAATAGACTTGCGTAGCAATATGATTCGGTTGTTCATTCGCAACATGGCATGTTTGGTATGAACGCTATCAATAGACTTATGTTTGTATTATGATACTAAATGTTGTTTGTATTCACGTAGACGGCGAAAGAAAGTTGCTTCACTCACGTGCAAAGTTTGACAAGCCTGTTGTATGGAGACTTTTCCATTGAGATAAGCTGTCATGGTTTCGGTCAGTTTTGGAGCGTCAATTGGAATTTTTTTTCTTCCTCTAAATTTTTCACGGGAGTGTTCAATGCCAAGTTTTTGGCGGTTCAACTGGTATTTTACACTTTTCACATACAAGGGCATAAGTACTTCGTACAGATATTTTCGATTTCGATCATCAATTGTGAGTTCTTGGGATATGAAATCAGTATTGGTACAGATGAACTCCAATAACTTTCGCATGATTGTCTGGTTTCTGTCTCCCAACTCATTGAGACTATCGAAATAAACAATTTTCTTTGTGGTGTCCTGTGGACTTCGCACCACATACAAGTCATCCCCAGAATACTGCAAGGAAGTACGAATCAACCATTCCAATGGATTCAGATATTCCATGCCGGCATTGTCGAGAAGTTGCCAAAAATCTTCCCGGTTGGTACTTGGCGTTCGTTCCGAAATAAAGACTGGGATTTTATTTTCTCTGACATATTCGACCTTCTTCAATTCTAGATCGAGTCCTGGAATTCCTTGAAAGATTTTCGAGGGGATGAATTCAATAATGTTGTAGAACGGGGTAAATATATACTTGAACGTTTCATCCTCGAACAAAATATATTCGATTTTGCAAGTCTGATAAGTAAAGCCATAATTATCATTGATACAGATAATGCCAGACGTGTGTACTTCTCTCATATATCCCCCTTGTGCTTTTTATATGAGTCATTTGGTATTCTCAGAATCTTTTCATAACGGTTGACCAGTATGTGGCTATAGAATTTTCTATGCAGTTCTGAAATGGTTTCCATGTCCATGATAAACGTGATGATTCTGTCAATGTCCATTCGCTCGCAGATGTCGTTCAGAGCTCGGTTGCATTCTGGAAACGCCAGACTGGAGATGACTTCGTAATATGAACTTTTCTTACCATCCAGTTTGATTTGGGATGTCGGGAATTTGAATATTCGTTCATCGGTAGCTTGTCGTGAATTAATAATGGAAAGCATTTCCCGCTCGTCAATCATCTGCGGAAACATGCAAGAACCATTGTCAAAGATAGGCGCAAGCCGATACCTGTTGTCCTTTTTTAGAAAGCCCCAATTGCCGCCATGCCGATCAAAATTGCCAATGAGGGCGTCAACAATGAACATTTCCCAAAATAAGGATATGGTTTCTTTGACATCCGTCAATTTCGAGTTGTCTTTCAGCATCAGCATGATATCCGTGTAGGAATATTGGAATAGGTCTTTATCCTGGTCGAGAGTTGATTCACCTACATCATTGAATGGTACGAACTGTTCATCAACCCCTATGAAGTTTTTGCATGCGACAACCTGTTGTCCACTGTATGTTCCGAGATACGTTTCTTGTGCATTAAATCCCAAAAATTGAAAAATATGAGAACCCAGATACTCGGATATGTGGTTATTCCGTGAGCCAAAAGGTGTCTTTTTCTGAAACTTCAACATATATCGGGACTCGCCAATCTGTATTGCTAGTTTTTTTTCAGAGCCTCCGTAATATGTCTCTTGTTGTGGATACATTGAGAAATCCATGTTCTATACCTCAAATCATATGATACCTTGGTTTTGATTAACTATCAATAGACTTATTTATATATTTTGATAGTAAAATCAATGTCTTTGGACAAGAACTCTTATATGGTAGAAACTTGGAAAGCAATTCTTGGGATTTTAGCGTCAAGGTACTCTGTATCGATCCAGGAATGTGTTCAATTTTCTGGTTTGCGGACAAATGCTTGTGATACATACGTTCACACATGGCGATATTGATATTCTGCATAGTGATAGCGCCATGCGCCCTGTTTGTTTGCGAATATTCTAGCGATGCGACTTGTACGCTGTGATGTACTGATCTTTATCGCATGGTACGGACCAAGGAACGAGCGGACAATCCACCATCGCCAACGTTGGATCCAAATCAAGCAACGCAGTGAGGATTTCCGGTACTTTATTCATAGCTTTTTCCCGAAGCCCGCTAACGCTGACCATCGAAATCCTCCACCTTCACACTGACGATCTGCGAACGCCTGCCGTCGGGGCATTCTGTGACATGCACCGTTTTGATGAACGGAAGCACCAGGTTGCCCTTGTCCAGCGGAGTAATTACCATCAGTTGCAAGTTAAGTTGGCTGAACAGCTGCATCGCATAGCGGCTGTTTTCGTCGTCGATCTTGCTGAACGCCTCATCGATCAGCACGAACCGGAAGGAACGCGAGGCTCCATCGTCGCTGAACACGTCGAACTGCTTGGCGATAGCGGCGGCGAAGATCGTGTAGGCGAGCTTCGCCTTCTGCCCGCCGGAAATTCCCGCGCTGTCCTGATAGTAGCGCAACTGGTCGCCGGTGCCCACATCGTATTCCTCGGCTGCGAAAATGAACCATCGGCGCACGTCCAGTACCTTCTGGCGGACATCATCCTGCCGGAGGAAACTGAGCAGTGCTTCGACTTGTCTGAAGAATTTGTTCTGGACGTCCAGTTTTTGCTGGATTGTCAGATTTGATTCCGCGGTAGGATTGGGCATGGCGGCTCTGAGCAGCGCCTTGAGGTTCCTGACCATGTCGTCGGCGTTCTGTTGCTTGCGGATGCGGATATGGGTCTTCGCCCGGGTGACAGGATCCTGGCTGTAGTTGATTCGCTGGAGGCTGGTGTTGAGGTCTACGATGTTCTCGTCGATCGTCCGTTGCCAGTTCATCAAAGTCCGGTTGAAGGAGATGACATCTTTTCCGATCAGGCTGGTACGGTAGTTCGCGAACTCCTCCTTGTGCCTGGGTAAATCATCCTGAAGCAGGTGATCGTACACTTTTCTAAAGGCGGGGATGTCCTGCATGGAGAAGCTGTCGGTTCCCAATTCGAGCAGGTTGCTGGTCCAGTTCGGATATTTCGTCAACGTATCCTGGCTGGGTTTGCAGAAACTCGACATCAGGTTGATGCACCGGTCCTTGCTGTCGTTGATATCAGTGAGCGCTTGCTGGATCCTATCGTCCAGGAGCCGCCGGATTTTGTCCGCCGCCTCGTCGAGGTTATCAAGGTTGCTCCAGACATTGGACAACCCATACCGTTCGGAAAATTCGGAGAATTCCTCGTGCCGGGCATCGACATCGACCTCTTTGAGTAGCTCCGTGCGGTATTTCAGCATCTCTTCATACTGTCCGAGCCTGCCGTCGATTCGCCCCCGTTCGGAGACGAGATGCTCGCATCTGGCCTTCAGTTCCCGGATCGAGGCGTCAACCTGCTGCAATTGTTTGCGAAGCGCGTCATAATCTCCAAGGCTCAGCTCCAGATCGGCGATCTGTGCGTTGAGTTCTTCGATTTCTGCTTCCGGGGAACGGGTGTTGATCGCTTCGTAGGTACGTATCGTACGGATTTCGATGATTGCTTCGATTTTCTCCTTGTTTCTAGCTATTTCGCGGGAATCCTCCCTGATCGCCCGGTCCAAATCGTCCATTGCGTTGACGAGGTTGTCCTTGTCCACGACCAGTTGCTCCCGCTTGCGGGCCGTATCCCAGCCCAAGACATAGATGTCTGAACTCTTTTTCGGGATGGCATGGGCTTTAAAGTAGACTCCATCGCGGGTCAGTTGTCGGTCACTGTACGCCAGTTCCGTATGGAGCAGTTCATCCAAGCTCTGGACATGGACATGTTTGAACGCCTGCTGGAGATGGGAAAACACCCAGCTACTGTATGGATGCCCCTCCTTGACCTCTATCGTACCGCATAGGATGTCCTCGCTGTCGTCGTCCGCGGGCAGAAACTGCTCCTTGGGGATCGCGACATAGGCGATGGATACCTTGACCTGGTTCGCCCAAAGGTATTGTCCAACTTTGTTCCTGAGCGAGTGGGGGATCAGCAAAGTCAGCGCGAAATCATGGAGCAGGAGTTCGATGCTTTTCCGTTGCGCTTCATACTCCTCCTTCACTTGCATCAGTTCTCCCGCAAAGGGGAGTTCGCTTTCTTCGACGCCAAGCCACTCGCATAGCCCGCTTCGTTCCTGGAGATATTGTAGGGGGATGTTCGAATCCCGGCCAGCTAGGGCCTGAAGCTGTTCTTCTGTGACGGAAAGTTGCTTCTCAAGGTCCTGGCGGGTCATCGTTGAGACATTGATATTCTCTTGTAGGCTCTCGTTCCGATCCTCGATCATGTGCTGTTTGCTCGCCAACGAAAAGAGGTTGGCTTCAAAGCCATTGTCATCGAACGGCATTTGGAGGTCTATCTTGCGTACTCTCGCCGCATAGAATTCCCGTGTGCTCCGCCGTTCCTGGAGGAGAAGCTGTTTTGCTCCAAGCGTATTGCGCTTGGCTTCCAATTGACGATACTGTTCGTTCTGATTCAACTGGTCGCGCAGTTCATCCTTGCGGGCTTCCTGGCTTTCCTGAGCCAACTGCTTTTCCGTCAGTTCCCCGACCACGAGCGAACGTTCCGCCCTGCATTTGTCGATTTCGAATTCAAGGAAGCTTTTCGACTGCCAAGCTTTCCAAAGTTCGCAGAAATCCTGGTCTTTCTTCGCCGTGCCATATTCAAGCGTTTTTTCACCGAACCGTTGTCCCTCGGAGAGAATCCGGCGCAGTTGTCGGATTTGCTCATCATCCTTTTCAATTTCAATCTGCGTATTGTGGAGGTTGACATAGCTCTCGCTGAGGTTCTTGAACTCCGCTTCAAAGTCAACCTCGTCGAGCATATGGTAACGTATGAATTCGTTGAGATTCGTCAGGTCTTTCATACCAACGGTCTTGCTGAAGATTTTGAGGGCCTTTTCCCTGGAGCGGAAGCCGACCCGTTCGCCAAACACCTTGCTGTAGCTGCGGAATGTCTCGAAGAACTGGATGCCCTGTCCGAAATGCTCCGACAATGACGCTTTGTAGGCTTTCAGGTTCGCCGGGTTGAATACGCCCGCGGTAGTCTGCAATTGTCTGATGGTGATTGCCTGATCGAACAACGCATAGAGATGCTGCAACGTTCCGCTCTGGTTGTAATAGTGGATTTGCAGCAACGTAATCGGCTTTTCAGCTCCTGCGTTGATGAACGTTCCCAGCAGGATGGAATGCGTCGTTTTGTCCCGCAGATAGTCCTTGCTCGCTGAAAACTGGTCGTCCTCCTTGTGTGTTGACCAAGCGCCCCGGACATAGCTGTCCATCGTCCGCCCGTCCCGCCCGTCCTTGCCGGAGGATATGTTGTAGCTGACATATTCCATAGGGACGAGCAATGTCAGGACCGCATCGACGATCGTCGTTTTTCCGGAACCATTGCTTCCCGTCAGCAGGGAGTTCTCACCACCAAGTTCCATATGGATGATCCGGTTGTCGAACGTTCCCCAGTTGTAGAGCTCGAATACCGAAAGGCGGTAGCCGGTTTTCTCAATCAGATCGTCGAACAGGAAATCATTCGCCATCACGTACCTCCCGTTTATCGCCGTTGCCCATGCTTTCCTCGGCCCCTCCCTCGAATTTACTGGGGGTATCGCCAGGTTCCCCGTCAAGGTCGCCGGCTGTCGCTGTTGATCGGGAAAGGGGGGCGGATGCCTCCATGGTGCCTTCCGCAGTTTCTTCTTTCGTATCAGTCGCGCGAGTCTCCGTCGTCATCGACATTTCATCCAAGGTAGGGAGAATGGACTCAAACGCGCTTTCATCGATATCCTCTACAGCCGGTTCATCGTCCAACGAGAAGAAAGTCTCCTCCTGCATTTTCGGCTGCGTCGTTTCAACGATTCTTCGCTGTGGCGGGGCGGCAGGTTCTCCATTACCGGCAAGCTCCTCAAGTCTGCGCTTGAATTCCACGAAGAAATCCTTGGTCACTCGCGCACGTATGATATTGCGCAATTCATATCGGCGGTTCGATTTGTAAAGTTCGCTTTCCTGATCGCTCATGCCCTGTGGCCTGCGTTCCCGGATCAACCCCTGCTCGGAAAGGTCGGACAGGGCCTTCGCGATGGCGTCCTGGAATTTCGTCTGGTCGGTATTGGCGCCGGGCCAGCAGGCTTGGGCGAGTTCCCTGACCTGTTCTTCGGTAATGATGCAGAACGGAGTGTCGCTGCCGTTACCGTCGAATTTTTCCAATTCATCATACAGAATTACCAAGACCAACGATTGCTCGAATGTGACGGGGATCCTGCGAATCAGCTTCGGCAAGGTATCACCATCTCCCTCTGGAGCGTCGAACTGGCGGATGAATGCATATCCGAGGTCCCTGTTGAGGACGAGTTCCAGTCCAATCTTGGACAGATATGCGCTGATTTCCTGCTGATAGTTGCACAACGAAGCGAACAGCTCCGTCTCCTCCGCAAACAGGGGCTTCTGCATTACGTGGATGCAGGCCGCCGCCCAACTATTAGTTTTCTCCATAGATGATCACCTTCGGTATGGTCACCACGGTAGGGCGACCGTCGGGATATGAATGGAAGAGAAGTGTTTCCTCTTCATACGGGTCTATGCTTTTCTGGTCAGTGTCCATCTTCATGACCATGGTCAGGTACTTCAGCAACTCTTCAAGGCCGAACTGTAGCGGGAAGCGTTCGACGATGGTCGCCAGCGTGAAGGTCGGGTATTGTTTCCTCAGGATGTCGATATGCTCCCTGAGCGTCGTGGTGGAAATGCCCTGTCCGGCGAATACTTGGTTGAAGACATCTTCCGAGGAAGCTTCCTGTTCCTCATAGTTTGTTACGGAATGCTTCATTTTCGCCGGGGGTGGCACGAGGGGGCGGGAGAATGTCGAATCAAGGGAAAGTCGCCCGTCGGCCTCCATCCATGTTCCCTTCGGCACTGTGCCGAGGGTCGCGCACATCGCCTTGACCTCCCTGCTCAGTTCCTGCATCTGCTGGTATTCCCCGCTGGCATAGCGGAGCAATATTCTCCGAAGGCGTGATGAAAGCATATGGTTTTCTTCGTTGACGTTCCGGCCTTCCTCATACAACCGGTCCTCCAGCCCCTTGAGGAAGGTGAAGTCCCAGTCAAGGTCCAGTTCATTGATTCGTTGTTCCAATGCCTTGATTTGCTGGTACAATGTGTTTTCTTCATCTTCCAGCGTCAGATATCCCCAGAAGGCGTCGAAGCTCTGTCCTTGCGGTGAACTTGAAATCGCGGACTGCCCCTCCATCGTATATTGGAGGATATCGCCCCTGCTGTCCGTCGCTTCCAATTGTTTTTTACAGATTTGCAGGAACAGCCTGTGGTTGTTGTCCTTCAGTTGTCTGAAATCGCTCAGCAGCGCCTTGCATTGTCGTTCAAGCTCTTCTATGCGTTCCTGAATCTGGACCTTTGTGAAGGTCGGCGCAACTCCCTGCTCCTCGATGGCAAGTATTTCATCCTGTAACGCCTGTTGCTTTGCCTTGAGCGTCTGGATACGTTCGCGGGGGTCGTCGGTCGTCTTTTCTTCCAGCTCATTGATTTGGTGGATGATGGAAGAAAAACGGCTGTCCGTCCCGACGATACCCTTCGTGCTGTTGTCTATGTCTTCCAGGTAGCGGAACAGCCTGCTCACTCCAGCCGAGAGCGTAATGATTTCCTGCACGCTTTCATTGTAGGATCTGAGTAGATATCCTTTCTGGCACCAGGCGTTCACCGCCGCTTTCGCCTTGACCTTGTCGTCCAGTCCCAGATCGGCCGTATCCTGTAGCTCCAAAGTCTCGGAGGCAACGTCATTCGCGTTGAAATACCTCTCCAGCAGTGCGAGGAACCGGTCCTGTTCCATGCTGGTCTCGTCGAGATTGCCGAACACCTGGTAGAGGAACGCGATGATTGCATTGGCGTTCCGCGCGTGAAGCAGCTTCAGCCCGCTGTTGGTATCGATAAGTGTCTGGATGTATTCTTGCGTGATATCTGTCATGAAATATTCCCTGCGCAAGTATAAAGGCTATGGAGAGGTCTTGGAAGATGAAAAACACCGATTTCATGGTGTTTTTTGGCAAAATCATGAAAAACGGGAGAGAACGGAAGATAGGTGAATCTTCTGTCCTGAATATGTGGTCATGAGTTCATTTCTTCTTTTTTCGCGAAGGTTCTTGCCCTGCGACCGGCGCCGCCATGTAGCTCAGTACCGGTTCCAATGCGTTGAGCTGGTTTTCATCCATCGCCCGTATCGTGTTGATGAGGTGGATTACCTGGGGTGGATCCAGATCATCGTCATAATCCTCGTAGACGTCGACGCCCTTCACCAGCCATTCTACGGATACCCCCAGGATGTTGGCGATCCTCTCGGCATCATCTACCGCAGGGTATCGGTTCCAACGTATCCAGTTTGAAATCGTAGAACGTGGAATCTCAGTGAGTCTCGCGATGTCCGCCATACGGAGGCCCGTTGTTTCCAATGCCACGTATACTCGTTGCCAAAATTCTATCACGAACATACATATAAACGGTCATTTCATCATGATGTTGCATATGGGAACAAAACTTGTATCCATGCGGAAAAGTTTTCATTTGAAAACGGTCTTTGCACGGCGTTGACGATAAAGAAAACAGATCCTCTACAAAAGCAGGACAGAACTCACTGTGCCGATGGGTGTACAGGGCATTCGGAGACGAAGAAACCTGTCTGCGACTATATTGTCGCCCCGAGTTTTTTTGACAAAGACTTGCAGGCTTCCTTGATCAGAGGGATATACCGGCTGATTGCATCTTCCGTAAAGCGCTCACACGGACCGGCGATCGCCATGGAACCAAGAAGCGTGTTTCCAAAGCCGAATACTGGAGCGGCGACCGCCGCGACATTTGGGTTCACTTCTTCAAAAGTTACCGCATACCCCGCTTTCTGGATAAGCTCACGCTGTTCGATCGCTTTGCCAATCGCTTGTTTTCCTTTTTCAGTTCCATCGTTCAAAAAGTTTTCACAGAAATCAAGGAACCTGCTTTCAGGGAGGAACGCCATCATCGCTTTTGACGTAGCCCCGATGTTGAAGGGTATCCTTGTCCCGATGCGGGTCTGGACTCCCACCGTATGAGGTGAGTTGACTTTTTCCAAAAATACGCCGTGGTATTCTTCAGGAACGCCAAGATGAACAGTCTCCTGTGTTTGCTCTGCGACGGAAAGCATGATTGGAAACGCTACCTGGTTGATGCTTCTGCCTTCGTTCAGATTGCTGGCGAAACGGAGTATCTTTGTTCCCGTCTGGTAGAATTTCGTAGTTTCATCAAACTCAATATATTCCATCTCCGCCAAAGTCGAGAGCATTTTGTATGTGGTGCTGATTGGTGTTTTTGCAATCCGTGCGATCTCCGATGCCGTCATCGGTTTTTTTGCTTCGCCAACGATATCAAGAATGCCAAGCGCTTTCTCAACGGTTTTTAAAGCAGGGGTTTTCCTTTTTTCCATTGGGTACCTTTATAGTTTCATTATAAGTATGGATGAGGGATAAATCAAGGGTGTCGACAGGGGCGCGCCGTATTGTCTGGGCTGCTCGTTTGATATATGCTAATTCCAATGAACGCAAACAATAGAAATAGAATATATCTGCGTTCATTGGAAAAATAAAAAGGCGTCTTGATAGTGGTTGTTTCCGGTTAATCCGAAAGTCCCAGATGTCTGGCGGGGTTCGTCTTGAAGATTTTGGTGATTTCCCCTTGAGAAACTCCATAGGCTAAAAGAATCTGGATCATCCATCTGTTGCCGACGATATGCCGCGGATTGTGTATCTGCCCAAAGTCAGAACCATATACGAAATGATCCGCACCCACTTCCTGAATCATCTGGGCCGCATAGATCGGTCCTGTTTCATGGAGCGGGAAACAGAGCGTTCCCAATCCTGAGAGCATGAGCATTACGTTCTCCTTCGCATATTCCTTCATCTGCGCGATCGTCGTTTTTGAATGGATATGCGCGGGATGGACGACCTCAAGGCGTTTTACCCCCTGCTTTTTCGCCTCTTCAAAGACGACGGAAGTTTCCGCATACGGATAATGTCCTGATGCGACCACCAGATCATTGTCCGCCGCAATCCGGAAGATTTCCTTGAGTTCCGGTTTGCACCTGCCGTTTTCATCCAGGATATGGATTCCTCCGCCGGTCTGGTCGTCATAGACGAGTTTTCTATGATGATAGGAATCCACCATCGGCAGCCAGACATACTTGAATCCTGGGAACTTGAGGCACCGTTCCACCGCATTGGGATTCAGCCCCCCCACTGAATTGTTCAGCGTGATGCCGCCGAAGAGTTTGATAGGAGTTTTCTCCTGTTCTTCGGCCCATTGGTCGATTTGCCTCATCAGCAGTGCATTGCGGCTTGCGGACGGAGTGTACCATGTTTTGATGACCAGCGCCCGCATTCCTGCGTCCATGTAGTCCTTGACCAACTGGTCTTCCAGGCAGATCCGTTCAAAGGGTTCCGATCCTCCATGTGCGTGGATATCGATGGAACCGGCGAGAAGGCCGTCGACTTCTTCCTGTGTAAAGTGAATTCCCGCAAGGAACCGAGCATACTGTATGTTGACGAACCTAATCTGTTCCTTGATGAGGAAGTTCTTGACTTCGTCGCTGATGTCCCCACGGTCGAAGTAGACCACGTCCTTGATTCTGTCCACCCGTTCTTGCGGGACCTCGATTTGCATGAGCTTGCGCAAGTCGAATTTCTCATGTGCGTCCATATGTGACTCCTTATGCTGTTGTAGTTGCTTTTTTTACTTTGATGGTCTGGATGATGTAGGCGACCACCAGCGTTGAAATCCCAAGAATATCCGTCACTATGCCGAAAGCGATAAGCAGGCAGCCTCCGCCTATCAGGAGTATTCTTGTCGGAAGGGCGAGTTCTGCTTTCAAGTAGCCGGAAACTCCCGCCGAGAGTTCATATATACCGATCAATGCTGTGCATATTGCCAAGATGATGTTAGGAATGCTGTCCTGCAAGAGCAATGCAGGTGAGAAAACAAACATGAACGGTACGATATAGGCCACCAATCCGAACAGAAATGCCTTGATGCCTGTTTTCGATGGGTTTGCGTCTCCTATTCCTGCCGCGGCATAGGATGTCAGCGCTACCGGAGGCGTTATCGTGGAGACGCAGCCAAAATAGAACACGAACAAGTGCGCCGCCAGCGGAGCGACTCCCATCTGGATCAGCGCTGGAGCGGCGAGTGACGCCAGGATGATGTATACTGCCGTCGTCGGCAATCCGCAGCCCAATATGATAGACGCTATCATGGTCAGCAGAAGTGCGACTGGAATGCTGCCGTGGGATAGCGCGATCAACGAACTGGAGAATTTAACCCCAAGGCCAGTCAGGTTCACGACGCCGACGATGATTCCCGCAGCCGCGCAGGACACCGCGACGGGGACGGTGGATATGATGCCATCCTGTACCGCCTTGACGACACCCTTCCAGTTGATCCTTGTTGAAGTACGGGTTTCCGCGACGAGGACCAGGACGATCATTGAGTAGAACACCGATTTCATCGAGGAAAATCCATTGACCAGGCTGATGATCAAAACGAAAATCGGGATGAACAGGTGTGCTCCGTCCTTCAATGCGGCTTTTAGCGGTGGCAATTGTTCCCGAGGCAATCCCAGCAAGCCTTTTTTCAAAGAAAGGCCGTCTATGATCAGGAACAGCGCTATATAGTAGAAGATCGCGGGAATGAACGCCGATACGCAAAGTTCGCCATAATTGATCCCCACGTACTCCGCTACCAGAAACGCCGCCGCACCCATCACCGGCGGCATAATCTGTCCCCCGGTAGATGCGACAGCCTCGACCGCGCAGGCTTCTTCTGGTTCGTATCCGGCCTTTTTCATGAGCGGGATGGTAAATGTACCTGTCGTCACGACATTCGCTACTGGCGAACCTGATATGCACCCCATCATGAGGCTGCTGAGGATGGCGGTCTTCGCCGGGCCGCCTCTTGAACCTCCCGTCATGGAGTATGCGATGTCAATGAAAAGCTTTCCTCCGTTACAGGCGTTCAGGAGCGATCCAAACAATACGAACAGTACGACGAATGTTGCGCTGATACTCAAGGCGTTGCCGAAAATACCGGTTTCCGAATAGCAGAGCATGGATATGATGCGATACCAAGAATACCCCTTGTGACGGAATATCCCTGGAAGATACGGCCCTACTTTTGCATATATGAGAAATACCAAGGCTGTGATCATCAGGAAGTTGCCGGTACACCTGCGTGAAGCTTCCAATACCAGGAGTATCAGCAATACTCCGACGATGACTTCCGTTGCGGGCAGGATCGGAGAGACGCGGTTGACGCGTCCCCCCCATGTCATCAGTATGTAGACACCCACGAATGCCGCTCCAATGGTCAGCACCCAGTCCAGTATGTTCCGTTCACGTTTTTTTGGATAGAGAAGGAACACTATGGAGAAGATGATCAGCCAATGCGTCGCGGTCTGCGTCATGGATGAAAACGTGCCGATGCCTCCCGTATACAGATGAAAGCATCCCCCGAACAACGTCACCACAGCAATGAATATTTCCAGGAACCTAGAATTCAATGCTTCTTTAAACTTCATCAGTCCAATACCCCCATTTCGCGATAATATTTCGCGGCGCCTTCATGTAGCGGGATACTGGTATTCGGCGCATCCCCCAGAGTTATCGTGGCGGTTGCGGGAGCTGCGGCTACGAGTGAATCGAGGTTTTCAAAGACGGCTTTCGTCATGTCATAGACGAATTCTTCGCTGAGGCCTGCGTTGACCATGAGCATGTTGGTCGTAGCTACCGTATGGGTATCCCCAGCCAAGCCATAGGTTTCCTTTGGAATGTCATAGGCAATGTAGTAGGGATATGCTTCGAGGAATTTGGCTCGGAATCCTTCGTCGAATTCTAGCAGTTTGAATTTTTTTCCCGACGCCGCAAGTTCTTGCACTGCGCTGACGGGAGGTCCCGCGGACGCTATGGCCATGTCTACTTTACCATCGGCCAGAGCTTGCATGCCTTCGCTGAACGAAAGATAGCTAGGCGTGATATCTGACCATTTATAGCCCATCAGGTTAAGGACTTTCTCAAAAAAGAGCGAGGTGCTGTTTCCCTGGGGTCCGACCGCGATCCGTTTACCAGCGAGGTCTTTCAGAGTATCGATACCGGAATTCGCAAGTACCGCGTAATGGACCACACCGGGAGCCATGCCGTTGATAAAGCCTCGGAGGTTTTTGTGCTGTCGGTCAAAAGGCGTAGTTCCTTCCATGGCGAAATACGCCATATCCGAATTGGCGATTCCAATTTCACAGTCTCCGATGTCGACGAGACCGGGATTTTCTACAGTGCCGCCGGTGACTTCAACACTTACGCTCAGTCCCGGTAGGCTTTTGACAAGGATTTCTGACAAGCCGACTCCCACAGGATAATAGGCTCCGCCGGTACCGGCGGTTGCTATCGCAATCTGGGAAGGTCTGTTTTCTGAAACTTCGCTGGAGCCTCCGGCAAACACCAATGAACCGGTAAGCAGCACGATACACAACAGAAAGAGATTTTTCTTCATGACGCCCTCCGTGAAAACATGGATTTTGTGTTTATAATTTTCTATATAAGAAAACTATTTTCTAAATTTAGAAAAACATGATTTTACGGTTTTGTCAAGATTCTATATGCAGAAACATTGAAAGTCGTATTTTGACGAAACAAAAGGGACGAAAATTACTAAGGCGTCCTGACATGTATCGCATATTCACTTTGTCTGCCCTGGTGGCGGCAAGTATTGCGGAGGGCGTCTTGTAATTGGACGTGCGGCGCTTAGTGCTTTGATATGACGGTGATTGTATCTTTGACTATGGAATCGGGTGGCACCACGCCCCGCACACTGGTCAGCGGGTAGACGCTTGTGTTCCGGCCTATCACCGTTCCTGGATTCAACACGCAGTTGCATCCAATTTCCACCCCGTCACCGATCAAGGCTCCGAGTTTCTGTAACGCCGTCGCGATGTTTTCTCCTGTCGTCCTGTCATGAACCACCACGGGAGTCTTGTCCGACTTGACGTTGCTGGTGATCGCTCCAGCGCCAAAATGAGACAGATAGCCGAGAATGCTGTCTCCGATATAGTTGAAATGAGGAACTTGGACGCCATCGAACAGAACCGCGTTCTTCAGCTCCGTTGAATTTCCCACGACGCAGTCTGTTCCGACAAGCACCGAACCCCTGATATAGGCGCAGTGCCGTATTTCCGTCCGTTCTCCAATCACACAGGGGGCGCAAAGAACCGCCGTCGGCGCCACGTATGCGCTCTGCGCCACCCAGACATGCTTCTCCACTTCGTTGTATTTTCCTTTCGGCAAGTTCATCCCGAGATCAATGAGGAATCCTGAAATCTTCGGCAACGCCTCCCATGGGTATGTGCATTGCGAAAGCAAGGATGCCGCATACGTATGAGCCAGGTCGAACAAGTCTGTCGTCATGGGATGCATCTGGGTTTCTCCATATTTATATGATAACACAAAAACGGTTGGTAGGAGAGTGTTTTACAGGTATGAATTATATTATGTATAAATTATATTCCTAATTAGGATTAATAAATACTATTTAAATATCAATATCCTGAGCACAAAGATTATCCGGTTATTGCTGGCATGGGGATGGATCTTGCCCATATGGCGATCAGTTTTTCTGCATTCCGATTTGATTTATCCTAGAATAAAGTTTTATTAAAACTCGCCCTCGTTTCAGTTTCCCCATTGACGCTATTGCGCCTCCATTGAGAAAGCATTGACCCATTGCCCGTATGTTCGGGGCGCTGCGCTAGCCGACGGTTGTTGTGGAAGCCCCGCACGCAGGCCGTCGCCCATAGGGAAGCAATCAACGGCATGTGTTCGGCGGCGCGGCTCTCATGGGAGAACGTATCCATGCAAAAAATTCCGGTTCCCTGTTGTCCACCGTCCATGCGTAGTCAAATCTCTGGATGGTCATGTACAAAGCTATCAAATGGACGCCTGTCGTCAGTTATATGTTTTTGACAGTGTACTCACATTATCATAACAAAAAAGCCGTATCAGTTTAGTAAAGGCGGTAAAGGGAGCCTTTTGCCGAAAGTGTGTTTCAGGCATTTGTACCGACATGAACAAATGTAAACACAACAAGGAACTGGATGAACAAACTTTCTTGTTGACAGCTCGAAAAAACTGGCTCATCATATGGAATGTGAACATATGATATGAACATTTGTTCTTAATTGGCTGTTCGCTAGAACTGCCACGCGACCGGGTGAACGGAGCGACGATACAGGCAACCTCCTGAAAGACTCCCCGGAGAACCGGTAAAGGACGAAAACTTTGGACATATTGTTCGTGGAGGAAATATGACAGGTCTTGAAAGAAATCGGACGACTTTGATGAACAACGAGGGCAGATTGTTCCTCGCCGCCTTTGACCATCCCCAAATCTACGGGGTCATGCCCGGCTTGGAAAAACCCTTCGGTACAATCGACAGAACGCTGGATTCTCCGATCGACGGCTACATTCTCAATCCAGGGATCATGGGCGCGGTCGATGCGGAGAAGGTCAAGGCCAAGAAGATGGTGCTTCGCGCCTCTTTGGGCGGTACCATGATGTCGTCTTCCTTTCCCGACTTCCATGAAGTGATGTCCTCTCCGAAGCAGGCGCTGAACCTTGGCGCGGACGCGATCTTGATCATGCTGGTGCTTGGCGGCGACCATGACAGGGAGTCGATGATCGAGGTGGCTCGAACCATTGAACAGTTCCATGAATATAGCATTCCCGTCATGGCGGAGGTGCTTGCCGCCGACTATTCCAAAAACAACGACTCCACGTTCATTCGCAATGGGGCCCGTATCGCCGCGGAACTGGGCGCTGATTTCGTCAAGGCGTTCTATTGTGACGATTTCAAGGCGGTGGTGGACGGATGTCCCGTTCCGGTCGTTCTGGCAGGCGGCCCAAAGGACAAGGATATCCGCAATATCGCCCGTTCTGTGGTCGCGGATGGAGCCGTTGGCTTCGCTTTCGGACGGAATGTCTTCCAGAGTGAAGATCCCGTCGGGCTCATCAAGGATTTGGATCGGATACTGAGAGGTGGGAAGTGCTAGAAGACCGCGAACTGCTGTTCAATATCGCTACGCTATATTATCGGGATTCCCTCACACAGCAGGAAATATCCCAGAAGCTGGACATTTCCAGGCCGATGATCTCGCGTGCGCTGAACAAAGCTCAAGCCCTTGGAATCGTCAGAATAGAGCTGGTGCCTCCGGCTGGATTCTCCGATTTGGAGCTGAAGCTCGCAAAAGAACTGAGCTTGCAGAGAGTGGTCGTCGCGCCGCAGTTGAACAATCACGGTACCGAACGGGAAAACCGGACGCAGGACATCGTCGATTGTGCGGCGAAACTACTGCCGGAGCTGATTCTGCCGGGCATGTCCGTCGGAGTGGGCTGGGGGGTGACGGTATATCGTACTGTCCTGGCGTTGCAGCCTTCCGGCGGAGAACGGAAGGATACTGTATTCGTTCCCTTGGTGGGAAGCGCGGGGAGAAGCGAATCGCATTACCAGGTGAACGTGATTGTTGACCGCATCGCCGAAAAACTGAAGGGAAGCGCGACGTTCTTCAACATCCCGGCTTTCGTTCGTAGCCAGCAGTTGATGGACTATGTGCTGAGCGATCCCCAGCTCAGGACCATCCAGACGGTATGGAATCATCTCGATATCGCGATTGTCGGACTCGGGGCGTTCGGTGGGGTGCCGAGCTTCCCTGTCGGCGACTACTCCCCTGAAGAACTGTCCGAGCTGAAGGCGCTCGGTGTCGTCGGGGACATCTTGGGACGGTTCTTTACCGCCGAAGGGTTTATTTCAGACTCTGCGGCGAAGGAGACCTATTTCCCCAAGAACACGTCGAGCCTGCCCGAGCAAGTCTATCTGGGGATACCCGCCGACGATTTGAGCAGGGCGAAGAACGTGGTCTGCCTCTGCGGAGGCTCCCAGAAGGTCCCGAGCATTCGGGTTGCTGCGCAACAGGGGTTGTTCAACTTCTTGGTGACCGACATGGCTACTGCGAAGGAGCTTGCCGAAGGGTAGGGGAACAGGCGTTAAGATTGCCGTGGAAACCGGCCTGTATTCATCTCATCGTGAAAAAGGTCGTCTTGATGAGATGTCGCGGCGCAACGGGTGGCTGCGGTTGAAGAGCGTGATACGGAAAATACAATACGGGGCGTCTGCGGATGTTCTCGAATAGATAAGGAAAGAATATGAAAGCATTGATGTACAACGGCATCGGACAGATGGATATCGAAAATGTACCAGAACCCCAGGGGGAGCTGATCGTCAAGGTGCTGGGCTGCGGAATCTGCGGTACTGATCTCAAGACATTCCTCAAGGGGCATCATTTTTTCAAGCCCCCTACAATCCTCGGCCATGAATTCTATGGAACCGTAGCCAAGGCGCCGGAAGGGCATGATTTCAAAGTCGGTGATACCGTCGTCGTCGCGCCGTACTACGAGTGTGGGGAATGCGACCATTGCAGGCGTGGCGTGCCCCAGCTGTGCAAACATAAGAAGTACGTTGACGGAGCGTTCTGTGAATACGTCTCCGTTCCGGTCGACTATCCAAAAGGCATCTATCGGATACCCGTGGAACGGATAGGCGCCGAAAACGCCGATGTCTTTACGCTGGTCGAACCGCTCGCCTGCGTCCTCAACGGCACCGAACACCTGGACGTCCATGAGAATAGCCGGGTCCTGGTCGTTGGCGGCGGCCCCATGGGAATTTTGTTCGCGCTGTTCTATCAGCAGCAACAGGTACCTGTGACGGTCGTGGAACCGAACGAAGACCGGCGGAGCAAGCTGCAATCGTGGGGAATCCCCTGCGTGCGGCCCGAAGACGCCGACACGTCAAGCTATGACAACATCGTCGTGGCGGTGAACAAGGCCGATCTAGTCGCGGACTATGTGAAACGCGTCAGCGACGGCGGCACCGTCCTCGTGTTCAGCGGATTGAAGAAAGAGGACGCCATCATTACCGATTCCTATTCCATCCACTACCGCGAAGTGACCATGACGGGAAGCTGTGGTTTCGCTTCCGCCCATTTTCGCAAGGCGTATGAGATGATATCGGCCGCGCCGCAGCACTACAGGAGATTGATAACCCATCGGTTCCCGCTGGAACGGGGGCTGGAGGCGTTTGAGCTATTGCAGAAGGGCGGCGCGTTCAAAGTCGTGCTGGAGCCATAGGCTGGAACCATGCGCGGCGATGCGCTGGAACCATGACAGGAGAATACCGATGAAGGTTGCGATTCTTTTCAACAGCAGTTCCCATCTTCTCGACGACCGGCTCATGAGCATCGGAAAGATACTGGCACGCCTTCTGGAAGGACATGAGGTGTTCGCGCACCCCCGGTATGGGGCGATGTATGTTCCGTTTGCAAAGGCGGTTCCCGTATCAGGAGCAGGATTAGGATCAGAAACACATAATGCTCAAGGGGGGGCTTACAAGGATTGCCTGCGGTCCGCTGTACTTGATTTCCTGACGGACGCCTCTTCTCCGGATCTGTTCATCACCATTGGTGGCGATGGCCTCGCCGCCTATGTGGCGGACGCGCTGATTGCCGCGATACCTATGGAGCGGCGGCCTTCGATGCTGGGCGTAGCGGCCGGAACCGCCAACGTCGGGCCAATCGTATCTTTCCGTGCGGAACAGCTCAACGGCCTCTCGCTTTCCGATTTCATCAAGATTCCCGTGGACGCGGTGGAGGTTCTCGATGGCGGACGGCACGTAGCCTACGCATTCAACGATGTTGTTCTTGGCGACACCCTGCTGGCGACTGTCGGCGGCGAAACCCGGAATATTTCCGTTGAACAATTGGTGAAATATGACCGGCGGGAAGTAGTCAGGCCGGGAACGAGGATCGCGACCGACGATTTCAAGGTTTTTCGCAGTGGAAAAGAAGTGTCCTTCTCTTCTCCCTGCGACCCTGGGGATATCAGGCAGATCGTGGCTTCGACGTTGCAGTTCGACCGCCTGTACGGGAGGGCTGTACTCGGAGGGTTGTGCGTCGCTGGCGTCAGCGGCCTTGCCGCCGTCGGTCTGTGCGACCGGGTGGTGGTGGACAGCGATCCCTCGAATTGGAACTATCAGGGCTTCACCGGTACAAGGCATTTGGTCTTTTGCGCCGGGGAGGACATCGTATTGACCGGCTTGGGGCCCGACGCGCAGATCGTCGTAGACGGGAATCCGTATCTTCGTACACAGGATTCCGTGACGTTTCGTAGCGTTTCTCAGGCTGTGTCCATTTTCAGAACAAAAGGAGAGGGGGCCTGAGCGTATGAGACGACAAGCTGACATACCCCGGATTCATCGGATTATGATCGGGGGAAAACCATACGAGACCGACCAATTGCGTGCGGCGGGCGTACTGCTGTTTCCTACGGTTGTCGCCATGGTGTTTTTATTCGTCATCCCTGTGGCACAGGTCGTGTTCTATAGTTTTACGAACTACAATATGGCCACGGGAGTCAAGGACTTCAATGGAATCGCCAACTACAAGTATCTGTTTACCGATACGAAGTTCCACAAGGCTTTGGCCAATACGTTCACCTTTGCCGCGCTGAAGCTCGTGGTCGATACCTGTCTGGCGTTGGTCATAGCGTTGATGCTCGATGCCCGCATTCCGTGCAAACGGTATTTGCGTTCGGCGTTCTTCGCCCCGGTCGTCGTGCCTATCGTTGCTTCCAGCTTGATCTGGATATGGTTCTTTGATCCAGGAATCGGCCCGTTCAACCAGATTCTCGGGGCGCTCGGTCTGCCGAAATCGCAGTGGATTTACCATGAAAACACAGCGTTGCTGTCGATTCTGATGTTCTCAGTCTGGAAAGGCGTGGGCTACAACGTGGTGTTGTTCCTCGCAGGGCTCCAGAACATCCCCGATTCCTATGTCGAGGCCGCCCAAGTGGACGGTGCGTCCCCGATGCAGACGTTGCTCAAAGTCAAGCTGCCGTTGTTGCGCCCGATTATCTCGTTCGTGGTAATGATCGGCATCATCAATACCTTCAAGGTATTCGCTGAAATCAACGTCATGACACCTAAGGGCGGGCCGCTCTATTCTACGGCGCTGATGGTCGTATACATCTATGAGCAGGCGTTCACCAACGGCCGCATGGGCAGGGCCTGCGCGGCCTCCATCATCCTGTTCTTGCTGATATTCGTTCTGACGATGATCCAGACCAAGCTGGACGCGAAGAAATCGATTTCACTGGAGTAGCGCCATGAGCAAGAAATTGAAACGCATGAACATACCGGTGTTCATTATCCTTCTGGTCGGTTCCTTTGTGATGATTTTTCCCTTTGTCTGGATGATTCTGTCGTCGTTCAAGACGGTAGCCGATGTCTACGCCTATCCCCCGAAGTGGCTCCCCAGCAGCTGGAAGTTCAGCAATTATTTGCAGGTGTTCAAAATGATTCCGTTTGGCCGTTATTACTTCAACAGTATCTATACATCTGTGATGCAGACCTTGCTACAGATGTTCCTGTCGATTACCGCCGCCTACGCATTGGTCGTCCTCGATTTTCCGGGCAAGAAGTTCCTGTTGTCGCTGGTGCGGAGTACCATGTTCGTGCCGACGGTCGTCACATTGATACCGATGTACCTGATGATCAGCAAGGTGCATCTGATCGATACCTACGCGGGCATCATCCTGCCGCAGATATTCGCCGCGTTCACGGTCTTCCTGCTGGTGTCGTTCTTTATCGCGATTCCCCGCGACCTGTATGATTCCGCGAAGCTCGACGGCTGCGGCTATTACAGGATACTGCAAAAGGTCGTGATTCCGAACTCGAAGTCGGCTATCAGTACGGCGGTGCTGTTTTCGTTCCTCGGCCACTGGAAAAGTTATACTTGGCCGTTGATCGTCACCAACAAAACCCAGTACCGTACGCTGCCGATCGGCATGAAGTATCTGGTTCAGGAATCCTCTTCCGAATATCAGGTGATGATGGCCGCGGCGGTCATGGCGATCCTGCCGGTCCTGATCGTATTCGTGTTCTTTGAGAAGCAATTGGTGAGGTCCATCACCCTCACCGGCATGAAGGCATAGTGGGGCGTTGGTTCTTGGCGTTGGCCGCCAGGAACTGGAAGATACAAAGAATTGAATGCGTACCGCACATGCGGATACGGCATGCGCGAAAAGCGTAAGGAGGAAGAAAATGATGAGAAGACTAGCGGGCGTCGCATTGGTGTTGCTGACTGTGGGTGCGTTGTTGTTCGCCGGAGGAGCGAAAGAGGCCGCCGCCACACGTCCGGAAGTTGTGAAGCTACAGGTATGGTACGCCATGAGCGGCGCTTCCGGCGAGGCGTTCCTCGCCCAGGCGCAGGCGTTTGACGCCGCCCGTCCCGACATAGAGCTTGAGCTGACATATTCCGGCAGCTACGCCGATACCGCGACAAAGGTCAGCGCCGCCCTGCTGTCCGGCAACGCCCCCGATGTAGCGGTCATGGGCGCGGGGCAGCTCTATACAGGCGGTCGCGGAAACTTTGCCATGGAGGAGTTCGTCAAGGATCCCTCGTTCAACGTTTCTGATATCTATCCCGGTATGCTGGAATACGGCATGTATGAAGGTCGGATCGCCGCGGTGCCGTATGGCATTTCCACCCAGGTTCTTTATTATAACAAGGACATTCTGGACAAGGCCGGCATCGACGTCTCCAATCCCCCGCAGACTTGGGATGAGTTCTTCAGGGTTGCCGGACTCGCCAAGGAGAAGGGCAATGTGAACAATGCGGAGGACTTCTATGGTTTTGACACCTCCGATGGTGTCTGGCTCTTCAAGTCGATGCTCGGGCAGAACGGCAACAGCGTTGTCAAAAATGAAAACGGCAAGGTCCGTCCTGCTTTCAACGATGCCAAAGGCGTTGAAATCGCCGAATTCTGGAAGCGGCTGGTCGATGAAGGCGTCATGCCCGCCGGACAACACAACAACGCCGAAAAGAAATTCCTGGCCGGAAACTTGGCGTTTATCGCCGCGACCTCCAATAGAGTGGCCCGTTGGAACGGCAATACCAACTTCGAGCTTGGCGCGATTCCGATGCCTGGCTTTGACAGGAAGTCCCTGGCGCTCGGCGGAAACGTCATCGTCATCTTGACCGAGGATACCTTCAAGTCTGAAGCTGGTTGGGAATTGGTCAAGTATGTGATGGACGAGCCGAATGAAACTGCGTTCGCTTTGGCCACTGGGTATCTGCCGGTCAGGCAGTCCGCCATGGACAATCCCGAGACCCGGCGGATGATTGCCTCGAATCCGATGTACAAGGTTGCGTTCGACCAGCTGGCCAATACTTGGGCGTACTATCACTTCTCCGAGATGGGTACCATGGACTCGTTCTTCTGGTATGCCCTGGATGAGATCGAGAAGAATGTCATGACCCCCGCGGCGGCGCTGGACAAGGCCGCGGACTCACTTGTCAAGGAAATCGATGGCTAAGCGCAGTCTTTCGGTTTTTTCGTAGGTACGATTGTATGTCGGAACCGTCGCGTAACGGGAGAGGTCCCTCTCCCGCCGCGGCGTTCGCTCCGTCTTTCTCCAGCATCCGAAATCGTCCGAAATCGTCGGAACTATCGTTTCGGCCGGTGCGCCAAGTTATTGACGCACCGGTGACCGGGACATTGTACCGTGCCGACATTGAATGAAAATATTCGATCCGCTTTCGGATGCGCGTCGCATATGGTATTGAAACGATACAGGAGGACACTTGCCATGCACAACAACAGATATTCCTTTTCTACCGGAGCGTTGTTTCCTCTGGAATCCGACGAAGCGCTTCGACTGGTCGGCCAGGCGGGTTTCGGCCATGCGGAGCTCATGCCCCAGGCGTTTTGCGACGTGACCGATGCCGCCGCTTCCCGTTTTGAGAAATGCGGGGTGCATATCGCGTCGATTCACTATCCGTTGGCAATGTTCTCCATGCTCTACTCCGCCCATGTCAGCATGTCCGAAGAGGGCCGCCGGTTCTCTGAGGCATTGGTCAAGCTCGCCCACAGGATGAACACTGAGTTCATCGTCATTCATCCCACCAGCGAATATTCCGGGGTGATGAAGGAAGTCATAGAACCCCGCGTCCTTGACAACATCCGTTTTCTCTGCGCCGCCGCCGACCGGTACGGCATTACCATCGCCATGGAAAACTACCCGACTGGAGTAGGTCAATATCCTGACAGCCTTCAGGCCTACGCCAAGGCGTGGGATATCTCCAACATGAAGGTCATGGTCGATACCACCGAAGTAATCGAAGGCGGCGGCGACCCTGTCGATTTCATAGCCCGGCTGGAGCAGGCGCCCTGCCATCTTCACATGAGCGACTACAAGGACGGGCGCAAGCACTTGCCGGCGGGGCAGGGGACGATTCCCTGGGATACGCTGTTCGACCTGCTGAAGTCGAAGGGCTATGCCGGTTACTGGACGCTCGAACCCGCCTATCGGTTCTATATGGTCGATCTGCCGGAGAAGCTCGCACGTGATTTCGAGTTCATCAGCAGCCATGTATAATACGGCGAAGGGAAATGGAATGGACCATCATCCAATGAATATATCCGTAGTATCTTCGGTGCTGGAGGCGTTCGCCGTTGGAGATGCGATGGGGATGCCCACCGAATTTATGACCCGCCGCGAGATATCGGAACAGTTTGGTGAAATCTCATCGCTGATTCCCGCCGAGTGTTCAGCGCATCACGACGACCTTCCTTCCGGTTCCGTCACCGACGATACCGAACAGACGCTCTATCTGCTCAGACGATATTGCCATGACGGGGAAGTGTCTGTCGGTGGCACCATGTCCGCGTTGCTTGCGTGGATACGTGAGACTGACGCGGTCGCGAAGCGTTATATCGGCCCCAGCTCCCTCAAAGCACTTCAGGCGATTGAAAACGGGGCGTCCGCCGAAACCGCCGGAACCACCGGGACGACTTGTGGCGGCATCATGCGGACTTTGGCGCCGGTCTTGTGTTGTCATGTCGCTTCGACAGCCTCTGTAAATCCGGCCGGTTCCGTTGGTTCTGATTCTGCCGGTTCTGAAACCGATGTGTGCGTGCGCAAAAACACCGATGCTTTTGAAAACGAGTTGTTGCGTTGTATCAGGGACTGCCTATTGCCTACTCACAACACTTCGCCGGCATTGGAAGCCGCGGGAGCCTATGGATACGCCGTCGCCGCCGCATTGCGCGGCGCTGCGCTGGATGAGATTCTGGATGCCGCTCTTCGTGGCGCTGGCCGTGCCTGTGCGTTGGCTCCATACGCTTCGTGCGGTGCGTCGTCGGCCTGTCGAATCAGGTTTCTCGCCGCATATGTGCCCGCGGTTGCTTCCTCGTCCGAATTGCTGGATTTTCTTTTCGGAGTCTTCGGCACCGGATTGGAGTCGGCTGATGTCTGTTCCGCCGTATTCGGGCTGTTCCTCCATGCGAAAAAGGATGTGTGGCTGGCGATACGGCTGGCGTCCCAAATCGGCGGCGATACCGATACGATCGCCGCGTTGGCCGGCGCGCTCTGCGCCGCGTATGCCGGCGGGCACAATATTCCCGTCGAAATAGTCGATACAGTCCGCTCCGTGAACCATCTCGATGTTTCGGCGGTAGCGACCCAGCTCCAGGAAGCTTTCGCCGGTCATGAAGCATAGCATCTCCAATTATCTCTCAAAGCTTGAAAGGAACGCCCGCGTCTGTACGGCGATGTTCCCGCTGTGGGCCATACCCTATACCGTCTACATGTTCTACGTGAGCCTCTACCTGAAAAGCCAGGGGCTCTCCGATATCCAGATCGGGAATATCATGGTGGTCGCCAATATCGCCGCGCTGGTCTGTTCCGTGATCGGCGCTCCCATCGTCGATAAACTGGGGCGCCGCTGGTCTACATGTATCTTCGACCTCGCTTCCTCCGCGTTGCCGCCGCTGATCCTTCTGCTGTCCCCGACCTATCCCGCCGCGATCGTCGCCATGGCCCTGACCGGCATGAATAGGATCATGAGCGTCGGCTATTACCTGCTGATGATTGAAGACACGTCCGAAGAGAACAGCGTGGTGTCGATGAACATGTTCAATCTGATTCTCGTGCTCGCAGGGCTGGTCACGCCGTTGGCCGGTATCGTTGTCGAGCGCATGGGGCTGATACGTTCCGAACGGTTGTTCCTGCTGGTGTCCGTCATTTCGATGACGGCGTTGACCACCACGCGCCATCTGTTGCTCAAGGAGACTCCGACCGGCCTTGCAGTCAGGCAACGGCTTCGTTCCGGGGGAGGCGGATTTTCCCTTTCCCGACTGGGGCGGGAATATAGCGCCACATTCCGCTATATCTTCCACGACCGGCGTGTGTTTTCCGCAGTGCTGGTCAATGCGCTGATCTACGTCTACTATACCGTCGGAACTTCAACCAGCCTGCTGTTCACGCCGTATTTCACCGATTTCCTTGACGTGTCCAGCGCTCAGGTCGGTATCGTCGGCGGAGTATATTCCATTGGAACACTATTGTCGATGACCTTGTTCAATCCCCGGATCACCCGCGGCAACATGTCGCGCTACACCGCTGTGGCCTGTCTTGGTTCGCTGGTGGGCTTTGTCATCCTGATAGTCTCACCCAAGGGCAATCTGCCGGTAATCTTTTCCGGCGTCTTGGTTACCGCGCTGTCCTATGGAGTGTTGAAGACGGTGGCGGACTCCCTGTTGGCGATCGATACCAGCGGCGAGTATCGTACCGGCGTCTATTCCTTTTCGTTTTTCTTCTCTTCGTTGCTGAGCATCGCGGCGATCAAGGTCTGTACCGCGCTGTATTCCATGTTCCCCGGCTGGTTGTTCATTATTGCCGGGATACTTGTTCTCGGTATCCTCGCCGACAGTTTGCTACGGCTTCGGACCAATTCTTTCAGGAGGCTTCCATGACCGATTTCACATATTATTCCCCTACAAAGATACTATTCGGAACATCCAGCCTGGGCCAGGTCGGCGTTGAGGCCCGGCGCTACGGCGACAAAGCCCTTGTCGTCTATGGGCAGGGCGCGGTAGTGCGGACAGGTGTCTACCGGAAGGTCGTCGATTCTCTGTCGGAGGCTGGCGTCGAGGTCGTCCCGTTCGGTGGCGTCCGTCCGAATCCCCGTCTTTCGTTGGTGGAGGAGGGGGCCGCCCGCTGTCGTTCCAGCCAAATCCCCTTGGTCCTCGCAGTCGGCGGCGGTAGTGCGATCGACACCGCCAAGGCGATAGCCGTCGCCGCCACGTTGCCGGATGGCGTAGATTTTTGGGAGCACTGTTTCCTCCAATGGCGGCAGCCGTCGGAGGGCCTCGCCATCGGCGTGGTCCTGACGATCCCCGCCTCCGGTTCCGAGACCTCCGACGCCTGTGTAATAACCAACGAAGCTACCGGCGAGAAGCGGATCGCAAGCTCCCCGGCCATGCTTCCTGCGTTCGCCATACTTGATCCCGAAACAACCTATACGCTTCCCCCGTACCAGACGGCCTGCGGCGCCTGCGATATCCTGGCGCATCTCCAGGAACGCTATTTTACCGCTGAACAGTTCAACGATCTCTCCGACCGCCTGCTTGAAGCCGCGATGGGACACGTAATCCAGAACGCCCCCCGCGTTCTCCGCGAACCCACGGAATATCGCTGGCGGGCAGAACTGATGTGGGCGGGCACCTTGGCCCACAACGCCCTGTTCGACCGGGGGCGCAACGGCGGGGACTGGGCGAGCCATATGATCGAACATGCGTTGAGCGCCCGCTATGACATCGCCCATGGCGCGGGGCTCTCCATCATCATTCCCGCCTGGATGAAGCATGTGTTCCCGTCCTGCGTCGACCGGTTCGTCCAGTACGCCGTCCGTGTCTGGCATATAGACCTTCCGCTCGACGACCCCGACACAGTGGTTCTTGCCGCGATTGACCAGCTTGAACAGTTCTATCGTCGTCTCGGACTTCCCGTGCGTTTGTCCGAAGCCTGCCTGCCGGTTTCCGAAACTGATCTTGAGCAGATGGCGGCTTCCGTTGCCACAGATGAATTCAAGGTGGGTGGTATCCTGCCCCTCGGTCCTGCCGACGTTCTGAAAATCCTCCGCCTGGCCCTGTAGCCGACGGCATCGTAATGGAAAGGTAGGTGCTGAAATGGCGGACAAGAGCGGTCGTCAGGAGTTTTTCATTCGTTTCAACCGGATCATGGAGCAGGTGATGCCGCTAGTGACTCCCGCCGGCGTAGTACTTGGATTCCTGCTGGGCGCGCATATCAGTGGATTGAAGCCCTGCGTGACCTGGCTGTTCGCCTTCATCACCCTCGTTGGCGCCATGGGGATGAACTTCTCCGATTTTTCCCACGTATTGAAGCAACCGCTCCCGATTTTCGTTTCAATCCTCTGCTCCCATGTGGTCGTCCCGCTTCTAGTCTACGGTATCGGCACGCTGCTGTTTCCCGGCAAGCCGGTCCTTGTGATCGGTTTCGTCCTGCTGTATGCGATTCCCACCGCCGTAGTCAGCTACATGTGGTCTTCGATTTTCAAGGGCAACGGCGTACTGTCACTGACGCTGATCCTGGTCGACACGCTGCTCGCCCCCGTCGTCACCCCCTGGACGGTCCGTCTGCTGACCCATTCCGACATTGCGATCGATACCGCCGGCATGATGCTTTCGCTCCTATACATGGTGGTATTTCCTTCGCTCTGCGGTGTCTCCCTCAACACCCTTTCCAAGGGCTTTGCCAGAACAAGGATCGCTCCCTACCTGAAACCGTTTACGAAAATCGCTTTGCTGTTCGTGGTGATGATCAACGCATCCCAGATCGCCGGACGTCTGTCGTTCGAGGGTGTGTTCGTCGCGGTATTCTTTGTCAACATCCTCTTCGCCGTCTCCGGCTTCCTGCTCGGCTACAGTATCGCCAGAATCTTCCGATACGACCGCCCGACGCAGACCTCCCTGACGTTTTCCGTCGGGATGCGCAACATCAGCGCCGCCCTTGTCCTTGCCATAGACTTCTTCCCTCCCGAAGCCTCCATCCCCGTCCTGATCGGCGTCGTAATCCAGCAGACCACTGCGGCTCTTCTCGGAAAAGCCCTGTTCCGGCAGGTATAGCTGGTTTGGGTATAACTGTTTTTATGAGGTAATGCTTTATTTTTTTGTCTGGCTTGAGGTCGCTTTCCGGTACCCGGCTATACCTCAGCGAACACCAATCGAGCCTGGAGCGAACACTAAGCAAGCCTAGAGAGAACACTAAGCAAGCCTAGAGAGAACACTAAGCAAGCCTAGAGAGAACCTAGAGAACCACCGCCAAAGTCGGAATCACCAGCATGCTGACCAATACGGTGACGCTGCTGGTGAAGCTGGCGAGGGAAGCGTTTCCCCCCAGCTCCTGGGTGTAGGCCGCCGACGCGGAGGAAATCGGGGACCAGCAGACGAGCGCCAGCCCCTTCCTGACCTCGTACGGGTAGGGGGCGAGACAGTAGAAGACCACGGTCAAGACGGCCGCCATCAGTATCCTGGCGGCGATGACCGCGCCAGCCTCCTTGAACAAGCTTCCGTTCAGATTGATTTCCAGCATGGTTCCAATCATGAACATGGCTATGACGCCGTTCGCCGGTGCGATATTCGCCGCGACTGTGTAGAGAACGTTCGGCAGCCGCAATGCGAAAGCCGAAAGGAGCATCATGAGTATATAGACCACGAACGACGGAATGTGAAGCAATTTCATCACCATGCCGCCGAAGGTGGGCCGTCGGGACGATGCGTCGATCACCATGGAGCAGAACATGATCGACAGGCCGAGGCACATGATTGCGTTGCCGACATCATAGAGACATGCGACGACCGTCCCCGTAGCCCCGATGAAACTCGCCGCGAAGGGGATCGTGAAGTTGCCGATATTGTACGACGGGGAGTTCAGCATGAAGAACACCTTGTCTCCAGCCTCCTTCCTACGGGAAAGCAGGAACCCTACGGACAGCATGATGACGTTGGCCAGGAAGCCCCAAAGCGTGACCGTCAGCCAAGCGGGCTCCAGGACGAATCCGTTGAAGCTCGTCATGATAGTCGCGGGAAGGGTGATGTTCATGACGATTTTCGCCAGAGACCGTGAGTCCTCGGTCTTCAAGACACCCCTGCGCTTGAGAAAATAGGCCAGGACGATCATGAAGAAAAACGAGACGGCCTTGAGGATGATAGCTTCCATATATGATTCCACCTATGGCTAGGGAAAGGTCGCGTTCCCTGATTCGAGCCACCTCATTTCTTTGCGGTTTTTTGAATCAGGAAAATCACGCCCGATGAAAATTTTGACTAACAGTACCGCTTTTCCGCCATTACAGCAAGATAACAGTCGGCGATAAAGCTATCCAGCGGCTCAAACCCGCTGGTGTCGCTGTAGAACCCCGTAATCGCGAACCCCGCCTTGCAAATGCCGCCGAGCTGTTCCTCCAGAGTATGGCTGAACTCAATCGTATCATCCGTATCAATCCGCTTCCGCAACTCTTTCCGGCTCAGGCTCGTCAGGTCGCTGTAGGGGAGGGTGTACTTGACCCTGAGCCGTCCCTTGGCTTCGGCTTTCTCGTCGAACACATAAAGTACTGGATTGGTGATTCCTGTCAGCAGACGCCCGCCGGGGGAAAGCAGTCTGTAGCAGGACTCCCAGACTGGCTGCAACCGGTCGATGAAGCAATTGGATATCGGGTTGAAGATCAGGTCGAAGGATCCGTCGCTGAACCGCGACAGGTCGAGCATGTCGCCCTGTTCGGTGCCAAGGTCAAGCCCTTCCCGTTTCGCCACCGCGCGATCCTGCTCCAACTGCCGTCCGCTATTGTCGAACACCGTGACCGACGCGCCCGCGGCAGCCAGCACCGGTCCTTGCTGTCCCCCTCCACCGGCGAGGCAGAGCACCCGCTTTCCATGCAGGCCGCCCAGCCAGGCCGCCGGAACCGGTTTGAACGTCGTGAGGTTGATGGATATCCGACCTTCACGCGCCAGCCTGATCGTCTCCGAATCGACCGGAATGGTCCAGGTGTTCCGGCGGGAGACCTCCGTATTCCATGCCTGCTTGTTGTGTTCCGCGTAATCCATGGAAAGAGTATATCCCATCATCCCCAACATTGCCATGCTCCCCGGAATATGAAACCATTCCTCCCCTATGGAAGCGTGTCCGGCGGGATTCCCGGCCAGGGCATACATCGTCCTGCGAACCGCCGTTACTTCCCGCAAATTTTCTCACAACGAGTCTGATTCTCATGGTACAGTATCCTTGGAGCTATCGAGAAGCGGCCCTTTCGCCGGTATCGATCACGTCCCGACCGCAAGGAGGTCATATCATGCCAGGAGACGATCGTTTGAAACAAGCGCATTTCAAGGAAACTGAAGACGATGCGACGATGGACTTCTTCAATTTTGACGGACTTGACGGCGTTGATGGTGATTCCCGCGATATGGACGGCTCCGGCTCGATTTCTTTTGCGGACATATACGACGACTATTCCGAAAGTGAATATTATGCCGGCGCTCTCCGGGACTATACGCTCCATGAACTATTGACCGCCGCCAATTCCCAATTTTGGAGTTTTGAACATATTTATGAGGCCGTTGGACAAGCGGAACCGGAAGATGACGCCCCCGACCACGTTAACCTGACCTCCTATATCACGACACTGTTCAGGCAGGCGGTGTATTTCTTCGATGATGACATCATCGCCCTGCTGAGAAAAGGGGAGATACCCATATCCGACCCATTGATGGACCGGGTGAACGACGATTCACTAGAACTGGCCAAGGAACTTCGGGTGTTTTTCTTTGTCGATGATCAGGAGGACTATCGCAAGGTGGTCGTTCCGCTTGAACTGCGGCGGATATTTGCCGACATGTCCTCTTCAGCGGATTTTGAACAGATGAGACGTGTCAGATATCAGATTGTCCGACATGCGCAGGGTATGACCATCCTCGACGGTATAGTCCAGACAAAAGAACTCGGAAAGTGCCTTGTCCAGAATACCGGCATCTCCATGCCCGCCGATGAACTGGATGAAACCCTGCGTATTCTGTCTCCGTTCTATGGCTTGCTTGGCTTCAACTACAACTCCGGCGTACGTATGCTCACTCATGCTTCCTTGACCAGCCGGAGCGATATAGCCGACCTATGGAACCGCTCCCAAACGCATCCCGTGTTTCTGCCCGACCAGGATACCCTGCGAATGACGCTCATCAACCCGTTCTATCCCGTTACCGAGGAATATCGCCGGTTCGAAGCGTATGTGTCGCAATGGCATTTCTATGAGGATGAAGGAGCCAGCACCCTGTTCCTGATCGATTTCGGGCAGGCGGTCTCGATGGGCGCTTCCATGCAGGAACTTTCCGACCTGTGTGAGGACTACGACATGGATATCGAGGACGACTTCGACAAGTTCATGAGTTTGGTCACTGACGTCCTGAACACGACCAGGCGCTGGGATCTACGCGGCAACACGGTGGATGAACTGAAAAACCGGCACGCAAGCATCCGGTGATTCGACCAGTGCAACGGGGCCGCTCACTCCATGTCCCGCACCAGCACCCCGGCTCCTTCCCGAACCAATGCCGCCAGCTCCTGCGGCAGACCGTCCGCCACTTCCTCGACCCGCTCCCTGACGGCTTTGACAGTGTAGGGGAGCCCTGGCAACGACTGCTCCAGAAGTTCCACACAATCGGTGGACAATGCGTCGCTGAACACCTTCACCTGGACGATCATGCCCTTTTCAACATCCAGATGGAATGTCAGCCGCCCCCAGGGAAGCCGTTCGCTACAGGTGTGGCCGAACTGGGGCGTCGTCCCGAAACGCCAGGCATCTGCGGAAAGCTTTTCATACGTCTCCATCAGCAACGGTTCGCGTTCCAGCATGGCGGTATCGAGTCCCTGTACCGGAGCCTCCTCGCCATATTCCGCTCGAAACGCCTCTATGACGGCATCGGAAAACCTGTCATGGGTGAACGACGGCTCGATCTCCCGCAGGTTTACCACCCGCGAGGCCACCGACCTGATTCCCTTTGCCTCGAGCTTCTGCTTGTCCGGCGTCAGATAGTCCCCGATATGGGACAGGTTCGCGTCAATCAGCAGCGTACCGTGATGACATCCCCTTGTCGCGGTGAGCTGGAACGCGCTTCCCGATACCTTCCTGCCATCGACCAGAATATCGTTGCGACCGGATAGTTCAGATGTCACTCCACAAGTTGCGAGCGCCTTGCGGACAATATCGAAGTTTCGCCCCTTGTCGTACTGTTCGCGCGGGGAAATGATGGTAAAGCACGTATTGCCGAGATCCTGGTATACGGCGCCGCCTCCGCTCAGACGACGGGCGAGCAGGATTCCATCGCGTTCCATCGCCTGGAGGTTGCATTCAACCCATGGATTCTGATAGCGGCCGATTACGATACAGGGGCTGTTCCTCCACAAATAGAGAACATGCGTATCACGCAGTTCCTGTTTCTCTATCAACCAGGACTCAGTAGCGAGGTTGAACCATGGATTGTGCTGTCGCGCCACATATATCGCCGTATGTGTCATGCTATGCGTCCCGTCCTTCGAGATACGCCAGTTGCTGTGCGTCCAACTCCAGATCAGCCATCGATAGGGAATCCCTCAGTTGCTCGACCTTGGAACTGCCTACGATAGCGATTGAGGGGAGGCTCTGGCTGGTGATGTACGCGAGGCAAATCGCCGCGGGGGAGACCCCCAACTCCTGTGATAGCCTCGCGCAACGGTCGACCCTCCGCAGGTTCCCCTCAGTCAGGAAGCGATGCTTCGCGCGTTCCGAAAGCGTGTCCATCTTGCCCGCGATGATTTTTGAGAACAGTCCTTTCGCTTGGGAAGCAAAGCAGAGGACCGGCATCTGCTGCTTTTTGTACCACTTGTACGACGCTTCGTTCATGCACGCCAGCGTATCGTCGCCCCACTGTTCCGGCGTGCACACGGCCAATGACCATTGGATTTCGCTGACGGAAAACGCACGCCTTCCGTTTTGCTTCGCATAGTCGTTCGCCTCGGCGATTCGCTCAAAGGACCAGTTGGACGCCCCTACATGGTATGTCAGCCCTGCGGTGATGAACTCATCGAGCATGTCGACGATCTCATCAACCCCAATCTGCGGATCATCACGGTGGAGGAGCCATAGATCGACATGGTCCGTACCAAGCTGCTCCAGGCTACGGTTGATATCCTGGGAAAGGGATTTCCAATCAAGCCGGCTGTCATGCATCCGTCCTATATGGGGATGCCCGCCCTTCGTCGCGATAACGATTTTCTTCCTCAAGCCTGAGGAACGAAGCCACTCGCCGACCGTCTGTTCGCTGGTGGACGGTCCTCCATCGACCTGTTGCCCGTAGACCATCGCCGTATCCAGGAGATTCCCTCCATTTGCGATGTATAGATCCAGCAGTTGGAACGCGGTCTCCCTCGGAGTTGTCTCCCCGAAATGATCACAACCTAGGGCGATTCTTGAAACTGAGGGAATCATCGATGAGAAGGATAGTCGTTTCATATGCGCCTCCGCACATACAATATCATATTCCGGGGATGCGGAAAACCCGAAAAAAATTCCAGCTAACATGGTGTATTTACTTTTAGCGTCGAATCGGCGCCATATTTCCATGGCTTGCGCTTTCCCCGAGTTTTCCCATACACCTCCAGCCGTTACGTTGGAATTGACCGGCTGGTACGCCCGTGGTACGATTGCCTCGATTAAGCAATACTTTCAAGGCAGGTTTCTGATGGATGATGACATGTCCACGCCTTTTTCCCAGGCCGCCCGTTTGGAGCGCCTGAACATCCCGTTCGCGATGGTGACGCTGACCCGTGCGGAGGGGACCACTCCACGCGACAGCGGCCGCATGCTGGTTTCCGCCGACGGAAATTCCTACGGGACCATCGGTGGCGGGGCTGCGGAGGCCTATGCGATTTCCCAGGCCGTCCGGATGATGACGGAGGGCCTGGGCGGTCCGATTTCCTATCCGATCCTGTCAGCCGACGGAAAATCCGCTGTCGGTGAAATGGGCATGTTCGTTGATGTCGTTTCTTCTGGGCGCAAAATCATTCTATTGGGCGGCGGCCACGTGAACCTTGCCGTTGCGAAACTGGCCTCTCAGGTCGGCTATGAGGTGGAACTCGTGGAGGTCCGTCCCGAATTCGCCACCGCGGAACGTTTTCCCATGGCAAGCAGGATTCACCTGGCCCCTACCATCCGGGAAGCCTTGCGGGACGTGCGCATCACCTCCGCGACGGCTGTCGTGGTCGCCAGCCATACGGTGGACTACGAGACCACGCTCCGGCTGCTGGATTCTCCAGCCGTCTATATCGGCATGCTTGGCTCACGGCGCAAAGCGCGCGACCTGAACGCTTCGTTGTCTGAAGCGGGAATCCCGGCGGAGCGGCTGGCAAGGCTTTTCACTCCGATAGGGCTTGACCTTGGCGCTGAAACTCCCGCTCAGATCGCAGTGGCTGTAGTAGCCGAAATCATGCAGGTGATGAACGATCGAGGCGGCGGGCATCTGCGGGATGTTTCAAAGTCGCAGGATTGAGGAAAAAGCGGATTGTCAGAATATCTCAGAATTCGTTGTACTGAATGGTGTCGGCGCATCGTCATAGCTTTTGCGGAGGTAAGCCAAGCCATGACCAGTCAGGATTTTATGCCTAGATATCAATTCCGAGGAACTTCTTGACCAGAATACCGATTACGAAGGATATCGCCGCGACGGAGAGGCTGATGCCCGCCATTTCCGCGAACCGTTTCTTGAACGGCACCCCCTTTGCGACGGAGATATAATATGTGAAGCCGAGGATGATCAGAACGACCACTGCCAGCATGATCGCCAATGCCGCCATATAGCCTGTGGCGGGAAGCAGCAGGTAGGGGAGGACCATGAAGGTTACGGTGAACAGGTATGCGATACCCGTATATGTGCAGCTTTTCAATGCGTTGTGGTTGCCCTCGCTTTTTGCCGACAGATATTCGCTTGACGCCATCGACAATGTAGCCGATATACCGGTGATCAGCCCAGACAAGGCTATGAGCCTGGTGTTCTGCAATGCGAACGTGAGTCCCGCCAAAGTACCGGAAAGCTCTACCAGCGCGTCGGACAGTCCCAGAACCATCGACCCGACGTATTGGAGTCTTTCTTCGTCGAGCAATTCAAGCAGCTCCGCCTCGTGTTTCGCTTCGTCCAGCGCGATTTGCTTCGCTTCCGGGATTTCGTCGATGTATTTCTCATATTTTGCGTTTGCGCCGTCTTCTCCGCTCTCCATCTTCTTCAACACGAAGGTGAAACCCAAAAGCCTGCTGAGGAATACGTACCAGGCCGCCTTCCATACGTGCGGTTTGACTTTCTTGCCCGTATAGCCTTCCCATACTCCCGCATGGAGCTTTTCATCGGCCGCGATACGAAGCAAGACTTCTTTATTCTGCCCGTCTTTCATTCGCGCCCCGATTTTGTTATAGATGATATGCTCAGTGAGTTCATTCTCCTGCATCTTGCAGAGGAACTTGAGCGTCTGTTCCTTCAATTGTGTTTTCGCCATATTTCATCTCCCCCGGAAAATCATCGCAACAGGCTCACCATGGTCTGTTTTTCCGCATGTCCGCCTATATTCTGTGGTTGCTTTTATCAGCTTTAGGCGCTAGCCGGACAAGTTCCTTTATTCTAGAGCAATATCGGAACATAGTCGAGCGGGAACGATAATACTTTGTCAGGCGCATCATCCATCCAGATTTTTTCTATACGGAATGATGGCATCGCCGCATTGTCGCGGCCGATGCTGTCCCTGTGGCGATATTTACCGGCTGTGTCCAATTCTGCCTTCAATGGATAAGCCTGTTCTTTTGCGGGTTCTTGCCCCCGGTCCTGTTTCTGACGGCAATATCACGCCTGGGCTTGTTCCCATAGTTGTTCAAACTGCACCCGTTGTTCCTCGGCGAATACAGGCGCGGATAGCGGTATCCAACTGGGGTCAATGGTGAACACAATGTCCGTATCGCTCCACTGCCAGAATTTCTTGATGTCCTTGAGCATATTCTTCCTGATTGTATCGAGCTGCCTCAACGGCATCTCTTGCTTCAGTTTCACATGGATGATGGACGAAATCGTCCGTCCCCGTTTCGTAGAGTATACTTGGAACGATTGGAAACCGTTCCGTTGCACATGGGACTGGACGATATCTTCCAACCCTCGCTGTATCTCCATCGGCGGAGCCGCATCAAGCAGCTCCTTGGTGTTCGTCACAAGCTGGCTGACTAATGTAGGAGTCATGCCGCCGATGAACAATATGGTGATGCTGGGGTCCGCATATGGAGAAAGCCATGCAAACGGGGTTCTGTCCAATATGGCCATGACGACGAATGAGACGAGAACGGCGCAACTGATCAACGTGTCATTGAGCCAGCTTTTCGCTTCAGCTTTCAAGACAGATGAATTTTCCCTGCGCGATGTAACGACCAGCACCCGCCAGATGATTCCGCAGACGATTACCGAAACGGCGGTAAACACAATAGCTACCGAAGCTTTGACCCTGTACCCGCCCGCAAGGATGGCTGTTATGGCTCCCCATGCAAGAAAGACGTTCATGCACAGCAGCGCTATCGTCCTGACCACGATGAAGAATGGTTCGAACGCTCCGTATCCAAACTGATATTCCCGGTTGTCTCCTCGTCCGATTAGCCGGACGACAGACGCGGAGCATAAAATGAATATGCTCTGGATGAACGAGTACATGCCGTCGAATAGCATGGAACGTGAATGTGCTACTACGGCCATCGCGACACCTGCTACTCCGAACAGGAAGCAGATAAGCGTAGCCGTCCTGATAAGGGCGATCTCCTTCTTTGTTTGATTCATACAATCCATAGCCTGTCATACCGCAGCCTATAGGAAACCTCACGGGGCTTCCGCACTTGATACAAGATGCGCGGCGGAATAAAATCCGCAACGGTACGGGACAGTGCCATTACCTTACTCTTTTCGTAGTCGCCGGATCCTGCTGCTCTCAGTAAAAAATACTTTTTCGCAGGGATGGCAGAAGCGTCTCATACGCCAAAACGACCATGTACAATGGTCTCTACGATTCGTTATTATCAGTATAATAAAAAGTTACTGATTCGACAAGCGTTATTGGTATTGAAGATTTAGACAAAAAGCTACTTATGTATAAAATAGATTCCGAAAGTCTGTCGAGCCAATGCCATCGCGATGTTTCCTATTGCCGCTGAAACATCTTGAAAACTCCCAGGCTCTCTTCACCTTGGATGGATAGAAAGGCGGATAGTAAAAATAAGACAATACAATATACGGAGATGGATTTCTCGCCGTACTCACCGAGATAAGATGATGTGGGGATGGGACTCATGCCCTCCAGCCACGCTTTTGTAGTTGCTGCACCAATTCAGGAAGAAATGACAAGTTTTTGATTTTGTGACTGGGCTTCTCTATTATCGCTGGAAAATCCCATGGCGTTGTTTTGACCCGGATCGGGGTGTGTCCAGCTTTTCTTGATTCGTCGATATCATTGACGGGATGGTCTCCGACATACGGTATTTCTGTTGGGGCCTGCCGGAGCTAGGCCACCACTGAGACGAGGATTCCATGCTCGTTGATTTCGGTCTTCAAGGTGTCCGTTAGGGCTATGACGCTCAAGGCAACGCATATATGACAGACCGTGCAAGCGAGACGAACTACGTGGCGGCCTGCCAGATTATCGGGTGCAATGCTCCTTCATGCCTGCAGGACGCAATCCCGACATGCAGGACGTAATCCCGACATAAAGGACGTAGCAACAACATAAAGGACGTAGCAACAACATAAAGGACGTAATCCCCACATAAAGGACGTAGACGACAGGTAGCTCCGACATAAAGGACGTAATCCCGACATAAAGGACGTAATCCCGACATGCAGGACGCAATCCCATCATAAAGGACGTAGCAACAACATAAAGGACGTAATCCCCACATAAAGGACGTAGACGACAGGTAGCTCCGACATACAGGACGTAATCCCGACCTTATTGATGCGGGAGGGGATTGGAAGCAACAATACCCCCGATTACCTTGGCTACGTTGAACGGCTGGACTATAACTTCGGACGTATACTTGATACACCTTGAAGGAACATGGATTGTTGGAAGACTCCGTAGTGTCCCTAACCAACGACCAAAGTTTCCATTTTCGTATCCGCAACTCTGAGTGCAAGCGCCCTGCCATGACGCATCAATCCATATTCCATTTCATCGGGGCGGGATGTAGTGGAGCCGAGTGTCCGTCATGCGTCTTCTAGCGGTTGGCGAGGACATTCGTTTTGCCGGTTGTGCTCCGACCGCGGTCGAAGGGCGTTCTGTGCGATGCTGCCTTCCCTCGTCATAGTATTTCAGAGGTTCAGGGGGGCGCAAACAAACAGCCCCTGGATGTCCTGGTCATTGTGTGCCATACCTCAGGGGATAATTCTTGGGTGGCGATTATTGGGGGAGATCCCTCCTTGACCGCTTTCATTTCCCATTGTACTGTATGTATGGTCTTTCTGTATATAGAAACGTTTGTCGGTGAATACCTTGGATACCCCAGGAACCAATGATGAGGAGAACGACATGAACGACGATTTGAACGAGCTGATACATATCTTTGCGACTACGACCGATGAAGAACTGATGCGCAAGCTGTTTGATGAGTTGCTGACACCGCATGAACGGGGGGATGTTTCGTTGCGATGGAACTTGATGAAACAACTGTACCAAGGTGTTCCCCAGCGAGAAATCGCCACGAAGCTCGGTATCAGCCTGTGCAAGATCACTCGTGGTTCAAAGATCCTCAAAGACAGGACCTCCTATTGCCGTCGGCTCCTGTCGGACCGCTACGACGACCACCTGCATATCTGAACCGCTGGACTGTGGCTGTGATATGGTGATTTCATATTCATGTGCCGCCGGTACTGGACTGTTTGACTATAAGTACCTACAATTGCGCCAATGAATAGACGTTGGTTGAATTGGGTGATTATCTCCCTTTCCTTTATATTGTTCGCCGCATATCTGATTTGGAAAGAAGGGTTGTCGACAATCGTCGAGATAGCCGGTAGCATCAACTACTGGTGGCTGGGCGTCGCCATGGCGAGCATGTCGTGCGCCCTGCTGTGCGAGGCCGCCGTACTTTCCGCCATCCGGCGGCGTTATCAAGTCGCTTTCTCCTTCGGTGCGTGTTTCCGCTCCACGGTAGTCGGTTTCATGTTCGGGGCCGTCACGCCCCTCCAAGTCGGCAATCTGGCCTCTCAGATTACGTTGCTCACCAAAGACGGAATGAAGCCCGGCGACGCGGCCACGGTGTTGTTGACGAAAACAATCCTGTACATGTGCAGCATGGTGGCGGTCGTCGGTTTCCTGCTGATCATGAAAGCCCGTTACTTTTCCATACCCGTGGCCTTCTGGATCGTCGTAATCGCCGGATTTGTCGTCAATGCCATCTATCTGTGCTTTCTCCTGCTGGTCGCAAGGGCGGAACGGACGTTGGGCCGCATCTCCTGTTGGTTCATCCGGCTACTGGGAAAGGTGCATGTCGTCAAACAGGTGGACGGCCTGCAAGCTCGGGCGAAGGAAGAACTGCGCCAGCTCAACCAGAACATGCGCAAGATTCAGTTGAAGGGAAAGGACGTTGCGCTGGCTTTTGTCTTCGGCTGCCTGCAATTGGTGGCGACATACCAGATCTGTTATTTCATCTATCGGTGTTTTTCGTTGTCGGGGCAGACTTACAGTACCGTATTGGCCGCCCAGGCGTTTTGTACGCTGATACAGTCGGTCATGCCTATTCCCGGCGGATTGGGTGTCGCTGATAGTGGCTTCTACTATATTCTTGGCAGTATCATGGGCGACCACTACATCAACTTCGCTATGGTCCTGTGGAGGCTCATCACCCTATATTTGCCCATCTTGTTCGGGCTTGGTGCGTTGTTGGGGAAGCGGGAAGGTACTGTAAAACTTGCGGATGGTCAATGAACGCGTTTATGATTGTCGATAAGATACTGGTATCTTGCCAAGACACTCTCCATAATCTCCCCTTGCCAAGGATGTGGTATGGTCTGTTTCGCATTGAAAGATATCCGGTCGAGAAGCGGTTTGTTCGACAAGACCGTTTTGATTGCTGAAAACAAACTTTCCGACGTGTCATCGCACAACATTCCGTTTTGCTGGTCTTCAATGACTTCAGCCGCGCTGGAGCCCCGTATGACAATACCTGGTGTTCCCATATTCGCCGCTTCGCGCAGAACCATCGGCGCATTGTCATAGATTGACGGAAATAGAAATAGGGTGGATGCATGGTACAGCCCATCCAGTTCAGCGGGGTCGGTGATATGTCCTGTTTGAATGAGAAGGTGGGCTATTCCAAGATCCTTCGCGGTTTGCGAGATTTCTTTTTCATGAGGACCTCTTCCCGCAAGCACCAGTTGGAATTTTATTCCATCCTTATGGAGCAGCGTACAGGCTTCAAGCACTCGCTGGATATTCTTTTTCCAGTTCATTTGCCCGACGAACAGGAGGATGGGGTCTTTGCCCAGATGATATTTGGCGGCAATTTTTGGGAGGACGGACGGTTCAAGCGTACGGAGATCCGTTCCATTCGGCATTACTTGGATATCGCCGGTATATCCATATGAAATTAAAGTTTCAGCTGACTGATGGGATACCGCCCAGACTTCATCACAATGGTTATAGAAATTTGCGACGACTCCAGCGCCGAATTTCGCCAAGGCTTTGCTCTTTGTAATTTTGTAGATATCATCATAGTATTTTGAATGGAAGGTGCCTACGAGCGGTATGTCGTAGGCATGTGCATACCATAGTGCGAACTTTCCGACAGGACCTGGATCATGCGCATGGCAAATGTCGAAAGGCGTTTCTGGAAACTGCCGCATATAGTGTTTATAGCGCAAGTCCAGATTGGGAAAACCTACCCGATATGGTACTTTCCTGGAAATCTGTACCGAAGGGAAATCCAGTACTTGATAGGGGCTGGAATCTTTTTCGATAAAACCCGGATCTTTAGGAGCGATTACATAAACATGCTGGCCCATCTGAGACAATGTCTCACAATAAGCCTTTACTACCCGGCCCACACCATCGTATACAGGAATAAACGAATTGCTGAATTCGGCAATTTTCATATTATCGTTATATTGACCTCTTTTTTATGAATAGTTCCCGGACTTTGTGTCCGACCAGCATCGTGGACGGCAGGATGAACAGCGTCGCCAACGTCGTCGTGAACAACGCGATCGCCAGCAACAGGCCGAAATACCTGATCGGCGCATAGCTGGCGAACGTCAGCATCAGCATTCCTGATATGATTGACATTGAAGTCAATATGATTGGTCGTCCTGTTTCCTGTAACGCCCGTTGCATGATGATGTAGTAGGGGAGCGTCGGATGCAGTTTTTTCTGCCTCAGGTATCTGAGCATGAAATGGATGGCGTCATCGACTCCGACACCGACGGTAACGCTGGCGAAGATCGCCGTCACCACGTCGAACTTGATGTTCAGAAGGAACATGAGTATATAGTTCGCCATGACTCCTGTCAGGATTGGAATGATTGAACAGAAACCATACTTGAACGATTTGAACAAGATGCAGACGATCAGGAACACTAGGATAAAGGACAGCAACGTTGAATAGTTCTGGTCCTGGATGATCATGTTGGTCAGCGTCAGTCCGTTGGACGTATCTCCCCAGTTCTCCATTGTCACTTCGGCGGGGAGCAGGTGTTTATATTGCTCGATGTCGTCAAGAAGGCGCGCCGCGCTTGCCACGGTGGGCATGTCGCCCTCCACGGAATCATAGCTTCGGATCGCCAGCGTGATACGGGAGGCGTCCTGGTTGATCATTGAGTCGATGACCGATGCGCCCATGGTGTTGCGCATCATCGCTAGCAGCCTTGACAAGGTGAGTATCAACCCCGGTGACTCGGGAATTTCCGCTGTGCCGCCATTTACCTTCTGCATGAACGCGACGTATTGTGGAAACGAAAGTATATGGAGGACATCGGGATTCTGGATAATGGCCTGTTCAAATTCATAGACCCGCCGGATTACCTCCGGTCTATAGAAATAGTTCTTTTCCCCTGCCGGCGCGGTCAACGTGATATAGTGGGGATCGCTGCCGCCAAAGCGGGATGACATATGGATTGAATCCTGTATGAACGGGTCTTTCTGCGGAAAATAGCTCATGTAGTTGGTCTGTATTCCAATTTCGTCTTTCACGGCGAAGAACCCGCCTATGATGGCCGCCAGCAACAACAGGCATATCCAGCTGTATTTGACGACGAACTTGCTGATTCCGTTGACAACCTTCGTCAGCAGGCCGTTTTTGAAGACCTGCATCTGCTTTTCCTGCGGGGGAACTGTATTTGCGAGCAACGCAGGGATATACGTGATGGACAATATCGCGCAATAGACTATGCCCAGGGATACCGATATGCCAAGCTCCTTGAACGCCGTCATCTTGCAGACCAATAGGCTGAGAAAACCGACTACGGTGGTCAAGCACGCCGTCAGGATGGTCTTGCTGATGGTGGAGAGCGAAATGTTCAGCCTGGTCCGGATGTCGCCTATCCCTTGGATTTTGTATACATTGTAATACTCGCTGATTACATGGATGCTGTAGGAGCTGCCAAGGATCAGCACCATGCACGGGGTGATGATGTTCACGATCGTCAGTTTGTATCCGAGGAACACCATCGAGCCCAGCGTCCAGATCATTCCGATGATGGAGAGGGAGAATGGGATCAGTACGGCCCGTTTCGCCCTGAACGAAAGATAGTAGATGACCAGGATGACCAGCAGGCACAGTCCCAGCAGGATCGTCAGGTCCCTGGAAAGATAGTAACCCAACCGTTGGGTGAGCAACGGCGTACCATTGATATAGACGTCCACGTATGGATCCAGCTGGTGGACGATGCCCTTCCATGCTTCGATGATGACGTCTGCATCTTGCCCCAACGGCCTGCTGTTGTAGAAGAACAGCATCGCTTCGCCATCTTCCGACGCCAGCAGGTTCCTGACGATGTCATCGGACAGCACCCGTTTTCTGAACTGCTCCGCCTCTTCCTCCGTCCATGAAAGGTTTTGTTCCTGGTGGGGGGACATCGGTATGGTCGCAAGGCGCGAGCCCTTCTTTTCAATCGTCACAAAGCTGAACGGGGAAAGCGGCGACTGCAACTGCTCGTAGCCCGACAGCTCCCCCAGCACTTTGTCTATCGCGGACAGTGTCTCGGGCTCAAAGAGCTTGTCTCCCTCCAGTAGAAAGAAGAAGTTCTCATTATATTCCGAAGGAGGGCCGAATACTTCAAGCTGCAACGCCTCCTGTTCAGGATTTTCTGGAAGCAGAGCCATGTAGTCGGTATCCAGCTCCAGTCGGGGGACTGCGCAGGCGAAAGCGATAGTCAGAATGCCGACGGCTGCCAGAACAAGTTTATTATGTTTTTCGATGCAAGCAAATAGACGTTTCAAAAATTGCCTTCCTACTATAACTATAGACTTTCTTGTGTATATACTGCCATCAGGCCAATTGATGATGAAATAGTACTTGAAACATCAGTCGCTGTAAAGGCTGTGCCGCTGGTATGAATCCGAATAGTCTTCCAGCCGTTCACGTTTTGCCGCATGTTTTTCCACGAATTCTTCATAGAGCTTCAAGAACTGCTTTGATATCTGTACACCATCGAACCGATTGATGTTCTGTTTCGCCGCCAGACCTTTCCTGCGTTGGTTTTCTTTGTCGGAGAGTGCGTCGTACATCTTGACGGCGAGATCCCGTTCATCCTTCGGGATGAATATCCAGCCACTTTCATCGGTGACCAGATCGGTCATGTTCGCTTGGTCGGGGACGATGACGGGGCAACCGCTGCACAGGGCTTCGATGATCGTCATCGCTTGGTTTTCCGTCAGCGAAGCGGAGACGAACGCGCCTAATTTCGTCAGGACCAGGCTTCCAATCAGCTCCGCGTTCGGAATCAGTCCGGTAAAGCAGACATCATCCTCCGTCAGGCCGAGGGCTTTCGCCAGCTCCTTCAATTCTTCCGCCGCAGGTCCCTTGCCTACGACCAACAGCCGGGCTTCTCGCATACGTTCTTTCAGGATGGAGAAGCCTTTGAGCAATACGTCGATTGACTTCTCATATCCCTGTCGGCCCACATAGACCAGCGCATTCCGATTGACGAATGTTTCAGGTATGCACCGGGGAATCGGACAGGCGGCTTCTCTACTCTGGAATCTTGAAATGTCGATTCCGTTGCTGATGAACCGGATGTCCGTGGAGGGGAGGTGCTTCCTCAACTGTCTGCAAGTATTGTTGCTTGGGGCAGTAATGACATCGACCCACTTGTAGAATGGACTGAACATGGTAGTCCAGACTACGTGTTGAGCCGCGACGGAAAGCTTTCGGTTCTTCAATGCGTATTGGATATAGTCGGGATTGTCTATCAATGTATGATGGGTAGAGACTACCGGTAGCCCAAGCCGTTTCGCGGCATGGGCCAGTGCAAGGCAGACCAACCAAGTCGATGTGGTATGGACGACGTCGATTTTGAATTCCAGCAGGTATTTCAACAAGAATCTGCTGTGATACGGACTCAGTTTGATACCTGGATACACAAAAGTGTTGATCGCTGGTACGTGGATGACCTTGATTCCATTTTCTATGGTGTCCTCGGTGAAGCCTTTGTCGTTGGGGACGAAAAAATATACATTGTGCCCCATATTGATTAGATTTGTCGCCAAATTTATCGAGGCGGTGATTACTCCGTTGGTTTCTGGATAGAATATATCAAACCCGAAAGCTATGTTCATGTCAGTACTCCCGCTAGTCGTCCCGCACTGGTCGTCTTACCTTATATAGTGCGGAACAGACTTTTTGGTTACAAAAATGCAAGTTATATGCCAACTGTATTTCCGGTATGTTTCACGCTCAAAATGAAGCAAAAAAAACAAATCCGATGGATACACTGGTCCTAAATGGTTTTTTTTACCAATTTCCTATGAACGAATATACAGGAAAACACGAAAGAGGAGAATGCCTGTTTGTATCCTTGGCGGGAGATTGCTGTTTTTGTCATTGATATCGGTATTTGTTCCTGTTATAGTTTTAATATGAATACCGGGGAGGAAAGGCTTTCGCTGGAGTTCCGGCAAAGGGCCGCTGATACATTGTGAACATCGCTTTTGGTTTTGATATTTTTTTCCCGGAGACAAACGGCGTCATGACGGCGACGATCAACCTAGCCCGGAATCTTGTTGCGCAGGGGCATTCCGTATATTTCTTTGTACCAAGGAATCGTCGTTATCGAGATGAATCGCTGGACGGCGCGATCAGGATCATCCATGTCCCATCGATTCCCTCTGGAATTTATCCAGGGGTGAGGCTGTCGAATATCCATTCTTCATTCGTTGGAAACAAGTTGAAGGAATATCGCATCGATATCGTCCATGAAACGGCGCCTTGGCTGGTTTGCGTCGCGTTGAGCCGTGCCGCCGTCAGGCTGGGAATCCCGGTCATCATGACGCACCATACGTTGATTGACGATCCCACGTACATCCAGTACGGACTGAAAAGCAGGCGGCTCTCCTTGATCGGGCAACGAATTGTGTGGAAGGTCCTGCTCAATCCGTGCTATAGGAATGCCCGGTTGATCACCGCGCCGAGCAAGACCACCTGCGCTGATATCTCCAAAAGGGTATTCCCCCCACGTGAGATCGAGTATATCAGCAATGGAATCGATATTTCCAGGTTCTTGGAGGAACAACCGACGGAACCATTGCCGGAGCATATCCCTGCCCCATATCTCGACGGTTGTTCCACGTTTGTCTTTGTAGGACGCCAAGGGTATGAAAAATCAATCCACGTCCTATTGCAGGCAATGTCAAAACTGAAAGCTTCCCATCCGGAGGCGAGACTGTTGCTGATTGGCTCCGGCCCCGCCGAGATCGCGATGTACAGACTTGCAAACCGCCTTGACCTGGCTGATTCCGTGTTTTTTACCGGCGCCGTTCCCAACAAGCAGTTGATAGGCAGCCATCTCCTCAAACGGATGGCGGCGTTCGTCACCGCGTCGCTGACGGAAAATCAGCCCATGACGATCATCGAAGCCCTGTGCAGCGGTTGTCCTGTAATTGTTCCGGACGATCCCCATATGACATCCATCGTGGAATCCGAATATGGATGGATCTATGAATCCGCCGATGTCGACAAGCTCGCCGAAACTATGGCATATGTCCTTGAGCACCCGCAAGAACGGAATGACAAAGCGGCCAACGCACGTGCGCAACTTGATAGGTTCGACGGCAGACAGGTCGCCTTGCAGTTCGAAGAGCTGTACCGGCAATGTCTTGCGCGATGACTGTTCGTTGCTGGTAGTGAAAAACTTTTTGAAGGATTGGACCGTGAAAAGAAAATTTGTAATTTACATACTTCTGTTCATCTGCTGTTTTCCGGTGATGGCGAATCCGAACTATCAGCAGATTATCCCTGCGTCCTCTCCTGTATGGACGGCGTTGGAGGCCCTGTATGTTCAAACTGGGCATGCGGCGCCTCCTTCTTCCGGCCCTTGGAGCGTCGATGAATTGCTCCTGGCCCTCGAAAAGATAGATGTTGCGACGCTCTCGCCGGTAGCTCTGGATCTCTATGATTATGTCGCTGATGCATTGCGCCCCCGTGAACTGATTGGGGCCGGAAGCGCTTTCTCCATGAACATAGGCGGGGATGTCGATTTGAATATGATAGTCCATACGAATCCTGCCACCTTTGACAAGGAGTCGGACTGGCTTCGGCCAATCGTTTCCAGCGACCCGTTCCTTACAGTATTTGCGGAGACCTGGGTCGATTCCGTAGGATACGCCTACGGCGAGATATCCCTCGGCTTTACCCGGCCCGTCGCCAGCATCGTATTGACCGATACCCCCAAAGGACACGATTCTCGAGAACCGGACCTTCGGTATTCTTCCTTTTTCGCAACGAATATTCCGTTCGTTTCCCCCGGTTCCTTCAGCATGAACTTCCCGTATCGGGGACTGATTTCCATCGGAACCTCTCATTGGAACCTTCTGGCGGGGAGGGATGTCGCGCGCTGGGGCACTGGAAAAACCGGCAACCTGATGATCGGGGGGAATCTGCCGTTCAACGACATGGTTCGGTTGTCTGCGTATACAGATTGGTTCAAGTATACTTTCCTGCTTTCGTTCTTTACCCATCCGATGAATATCGGCAAGGCTCACACGGAGCGTGTCGAAGGACTTCAATTCCTGATGGCGCATCGTCTTGAATTCCGCTTCTGGCAGGATAGGATAGGGCTGGCCATTCAGGAATCCATCATGTATCAGTCTGAAGACGGGACGGTGAATCCGCAGATTTTCAATCCGCTGCTGCTGTTCCACAACTACTATATCGGCGCCAATGCGAATTCCTTGGCGGGTGTTGAACTGGATTTCACTCCTTTTTCCGGCCTGAACTTTTATTTCCAGTTCGTGATGGACGACGTCGCGGTCTTTGGTGAGCCGAAACAGCCGGAAAGCGGCGCAAGTCCCGATGCCTTCGGGTATTTGTTGGGAGTCCGGGGTATGGTCCCCCATGGTTCAGGCTATTGGTACGGGACATTGGAAGGTGTCTATACCGATCCGTTCCTCTACCTGCGCGAACGTGCGGCGGGACATGCCTATGGATATCTGGACTATGTCGGCGTAACCCGTGAGTTCGACGCCGCCGTAGGGTATCAGACCCGGTATCTACGGGAATACATCACTTACCGATATGGCGGCGATGCCATAGTCGGAGACCTGAGCTTCGGATACAGCGTTCCCGCCTCCTGGCATGCGGAGTGCGAAACCTTCTTTATGGCCCACGGGGTCGTTAGGAGCGACAGTGCCTATGGGCAGTATACCGGAACCGAGCAGGTACCGCATACGCCATCGACAAACAACCCTTTCAGCCCGGGAGAGAACGGCGCAGTCGAATATACTCTGTCGGTCGGCCTTCATGGCGGTTGGCAACCCCTGGGGTGGTTGTCCATCCAGGCCGGGGCGGATGTCGTCACCCAATGGAACAGATGGAATATCGAACGTTCCGCCACTATGGACGTCCAATTTTTCCTGGGGGTCTCTTGCAAGCTATGAGTCATGATACCCTCGCTCCATCATCCCCCAAAATATCGGTCATCTGTGTATATAATGATCCACGGAAGCTTGCGGCGTTTTTTCAAGACGGCCTGTCCATCCAGACGATGGACGTCGAAGTCATCACGCTGGACAATACGGCGCATCAGTTTTCTTCGGCCGCGCAGGCGTTGAATTTTGGGGCGTCCCAAGCGAAAGGCGACTATCTTGTATTCATGCATCAGGATATTCTGCTGGAAACGCCGACCGCATGGCAGGAATTGATCAGCTACTTCAATCACGGGTACTCTTTAATCGGAGTGTCCGGCATGCGCAAAGTCTATCCGTTCATGATGTCGAACGTGACGACCGGTACGCACGATCCCCATGCGGTGGCGAATTGGATTTGTACGAAAGTCAGAAAGCCGACGAAAGTGGAGACCTTTGACGAATGTTTTTTCGCTATGACACGGGAAGTCTATGAATCGTTGCGGTTCGACGAAGTCCTCTGCGATAACTGGCATATGTACGGGGTTGATTTCTGCCTCTCCGCGAAAGAGCGGGGTATATCCTCCTGGGTCGTACCGATCAAGATGCATCATCAATCAGGAGGGCGTATCAACAAGGCGTTCGTCTATAATCTGCTTTCTGTGATAAAGAAACACCATATCATCTGGATGGCTGCGCCTTGTTATCATTTTCTGGCGGCGAAGCCCTGTGTATGGCTTCTCTATTATTATTGGCAGCTTGTGTACAGCCTTTCCCAGAACAAATAAAAAAACACCCAAGTGGTGTTTTTGAACAGATTATATGATACCGCTTCCCAGTTCCCGACGAGCCATCTGCAAGGCCGAAATCATCGTCTGGTCCATATCATAGTACCGGTATTCCGCAAGACGCCCGCCGAACAGGATCCTGGATTCTTTTTTCGCCAATTCCTGATATTTCAGCAGAGTGAGGAGATTCTTTTCATCGTTGATCGGATAATAGGGTTCCGCGCCGCCATTGTATTCCAGCGGATACTCCCTCGTGATATAGGTGACCGGCTGTTTTCCATACGCAAAATGCTTGTGTTCGATGATTCGCGTATACAGAGTCTCCTTGTCCGTATAGTTGACTACCGCAACGCCTTGGTAGTTTTCCTGCTCGAGCCGTTCCGTTTCAAAATGGAGGCTTCGATATTCAAGCCTGCCAAGGGAATACCCGAAAAAGGAATCGATCGTGCCGGTATAGATTACCTTATCAGCCATACGGAGGAATATCTCCTTGTCGGAGTTGAAATCCGTATTGACTTCCACATCGCATTTCTCAAGCATTTTAGAAATAATCACATTGTAGCCGTTGACTGGAATCCCTTGATATTTGTCATTGAAGTAGTTGTTGTTGAACGTGAATCTGACTGGAATGCGCTTGATGATGAACGCCGGCAGTTCATTGCACGGGCGGCCCCATTGTTTCTCTGTATATCCCTTGATCAATCGTTCATAGATATCTGTGCCGACTAGGTACAACGCCTGTTCCTCAAGGTTCGCAGGTTCTCCGTTTCCGGGGATGATTCGTTGCTGTTCAATAATTTCCTTTGCCTGTCTAGGTTTTGTTATTCCCCACATCTTGACGAAGGTGTTCATGTTGAACGGCAGGTTGTATATTTCCCCTTTATAATTCGCCAGCGGCGAATTGATGAAATTATTGAAGTCCGAAAGCTGGTTGATGTATTGCCAGATATAGGAATCGTTCGTGTGGAAGATGTGGGGGCCATAGCTGTGTATGTCTATGCCGTCTTTCCTGGAACAATACAGATTGCCACCGATATGTGGTCTTTTTTCAATAACCAAACAACTTTTATCTGCTTTTGACGCTTCATATGCGAATGTCGCGCCGAATAAACCGCTACCAACAATTATATAATCATAGTGTTTCATGAAAATCTCTACCCGTTGTCTTCACATTGTCGAGCCATGCTATCATAAATAGTCTGGAAAGGCTAGGGTAAAACCTTTTATAACACTTTTTTTCTCGGTTTTCTCTTGACGAACGTTTTTTTCCATATTAGCTTGCGACCCGTCATTTTGAATGGCATAATAAGTCGTTGTCTCACGACCACAGTATACTGAATCCGTTTCTACACGGATGACAGTCTTGGGGGAAGCAGTGAATTGCGCATGTATTTATGTTGATGGCGGGAAAGGCCATTATATTCCGGCGAAAGCTCTTGCTGAGCAGTTCGAGGAGATGGGACATACCGTCCTGCTGGAGGAATTCTATGAATTGATGCAACTCGCATGGATGGGGAGAATCAACAAGAAAACGTGGCGGTTCATGCTCAGTCATCCAAAGCTTGAGATGCGTCTCAATTCTCGGACGGATAGTAGCAAATCTGTGAATTCTGGATTGCGGTATGCGAGAAGGCATAGAAATAAGTTGTTCAAGAACTGGGTTCTTGATAAGAAGCTCGATTATATCGTCTGTACTCATTTCGTTCCAAGTCGGATTATGTCGGAATTGGTCAAGGACAATGGGCTGTCTATTCCCGTCTATTATTATGCGACGGATGTATTCTCTTCCCCTTGTTCATCGATCGCCCCTGCGTTGCGCCGGTACTTCATTTCGACCGAAGCGGGAAAAGAGCATATCATCGCCAATGGACAGCCGGCGGACAGCGTGTCCTTGTGCCCGTTCCCGTTGCAAAAAGCCTGTGCGGATTCCGTACGTATGGAAAAGGCCGACGCCCGGAAGAAGCTCGGCCTTGAAGAAATGTTTACGATTCAGCTCAACCTAGGCGGGGAGGGGATCGGCACTGTCGCGCTGATCAACGAGCTGGCCAGACGGAAGCTTTCCCTACAGATTCTTGTACTGGGCGGGTTGAGTGAAAAGGCGAAGGACCGTTTGATGAAGATGGAGAAGAAACTTCCTCCTTGCCTGAAGCTTCACGTCATCGGATTCGTGAAGAATGTCGATGAATACCTGTATGCCTCTGATATTGTGGTGGGGCGCGCAGGGATCAATACAATGGTGGAGGCCATGTACATGCATCGTCCGTTCCTGATTACGGAACTTGTGTATACCGTTATCGCCTCCGCCGCGTATTTTGAACGGTACCAGATAGGCTGGCTGGCTTTGGAACCTGAAAAGCAGGCTGATATCATTGAACGTAGTCTGGAAGATCCAGATTTTCTGAAGGATATGGAATATCATTTTTCCCAGGTACCGATGCAGTACGGCGCGCCGGCTTTCGCCCGGCAGATTGTTGCCGATGTGCATGCGTATCGGAAGGAGAACAACCTGTCATGAAGGGAATCATATTGGCGGGAGGCGCGGGAACTCGCCTGTATCCACTGACGATGGTTACGAGCAAGCAGCTCTTGCCGGTGTACGACAAGCCGATGGTGTATTACCCGTTGTCAACCTTGATGTTGGCGGGAATCCGGGACATCCTGGTCATTTCAACGCCGGAGGATACGCCGCGGTTCGAGTCGCTGCTGGGCGATGGTTCGCAGTTCGGCGTTCGCCTCTCCTATAAGGTGCAACCATCGCCCGACGGCCTTGCGCAGGCGTTCTTGCTGGGTTCTGAGTTCATCGGGGACGACTGTTGCGCAATGGTATTGGGGGACAACATCTTCTATGGCAATGGTTTCTCGTCGATTCTCCGGCAGGCCGCGGCCGATGCCCAGCAAGGCTGGGCGACGGTGTTCGGCTACTACGTGACGGATCCGTGGCGGTTCGGGGTAGTGGAGTTCGATGGCGAAGGCAATGTAGTCAGCGTAGAGGAGAAACCCCGCCAGCCCAAAAGCAACTATGCGGTTACTGGATTGTATTTCTATGACAAGGATGTCGTGTCCATGGCTCGGAAGGTGAAGCCCTCCGCACGCGGAGAGCTGGAGATCACTGACCTCAACCGGTTGTATTTGGAACGGGGCGGTTTGAAGGTGAAGTTGCTGGGACGCGGGTTCGCCTGGTTGGACACCGGGACGATGGACAGTCTGGTGGATGCCGCGGATTTTGTGCGGATGGTGGAGAAGCGCCAGGGAATCAAGATTTCCGCGCCAGAAGAAATCGCATACCGCAATGGATGGATAGACCGGTCGGAATTGCTGGAAAGCGCAGGTAAATACGGCAAAAGCCCATATGGCGAACATCTGAAGGCGGTGGCCGAAGGCCGCATCCAATACTAAATATGTCGGCGTGTTGCTTAAGGGGTTTTCGATAGATGAAGATATTGGTGACTGGTTCTCGTGGACAACTGGGAAATGAACTTTTGCGTATACTGAGTACGGGGAAATCTGAACTTGGCGTTCTGCCTGACGTTTTGCAGGGGTGCGAGATCGTTGGCGCGGACGTTGGGGAGCTGGACATTTCCGATGCGGATGCCGTTGGCCGGTTTTTCAGTGAAGTTTGTCCGGATGTCGTATTCAACTGTGCGGCGATGACGAACGTGGACGGGTGCGAGACGCAGGAAGACCTTGCGTACCGCGTTAATGCCGACGGGCCTGGCAACCTGGCCGCCGCATGTGCTCGAAGCGGCGCAAGACTGTTGCATGTCAGTACTGATTATGTTTTTTCAGGTACTGCCGCCACGCCTCGGACGGAGTACGATTCTTGTGAGCCTGCGACCGCATATGGACGGACGAAACTTGCCGGTGAGAGACTTGTGCAGGAGCATTGCTCCAATGCCTGCGTCTGTCGCACGGCGTGGCTGTATGGGTACGAAGGGAATAATTTTGTCAAGACGATGATGCGCCTGGGGCGTGAGAAAGGCTCGGTGACTGTGGTGTCCGATCAGGTTGGGAACCCGACGTGTGCAGTGGATCTCGCATACCAGATGACAGTCCTTGCCGCAAGCGGGGAGACTGGAATTTTCCACTGTACCTGCGGCGGGGATGCTGTAAGCTGGTATGCGTTCACCCAGGCGATCATGGAAGCTGCGGGAATCGACGTGCAGGTACGACCCTGTACGACCGAAGAATACACCTGGGTGTCGTCAAGACCTGCGAAGCGTCCTGCGTACTCAGCGTTGGACAATCTGCGACTGCGCGAGACCGTGGGGGACGTGATGCGGGATTGGAAGGTTGCGCTGGACGCATGGATGCGCAATTATCTGGATATGGAGTGCAAACGATGAAGGAATATCTGGTTACTGGAGGAGCGGGGTTCATAGGCTCGAACTTCATACACTACATGCTGGACAAGCATGAGGACATTCAGATTGTGAATGTGGACAAGCTGACGTATGCGGGGAATCTGGAGAATCTGTCGGACGTGATGGACAATCCGCGGCACGAGTTCATCCAGGCCGACATCTGTGACCGGACTGCGATGGAAAATCTATTCAGCAGGCATCAAATTGACTATGTAGTTAATTTTGCCGCGGAAAGCCATGTGGATCGGTCGATCCAGAATCCTGAGGTGTTCGTCAAGACAAACGTACTGGGAACGATGACATTGCTCGACTGTGCGAAGAAAGCATGGAACGGAGGGGACGGAATCTACCGGGAAGGTGTGAAGTACCTTCAAGTATCAACCGACGAGGTGTACGGGGCGTTGGGGCCTGAGGGGTATTTCACTGAAGATACCCCTTTGGATCCGCATAGTCCGTATTCCGCGAGCAAGGCGGGCGCCGATCTCTTGGTGAAGGCGTACTGGGACACCTACCGGCTGCCGATGAATATCACGAGATGTTCCAACAACTACGGGCCGTACCAGTTTCCCGAAAAACTGATTCCGTTGATGGTGAACAACTGCCTGTGCCGCAAGAGTCTTCCCGTATACGGGGACGGGATGCAGGTGAGGGACTGGCTGTACGTGGAGGATCATTGCCGCGCGATCGACATGGTGCTGGACGGCGGTCGCCCCGGCGAGGTGTACAACATAGGCGGTCACAACGAGAAGCCGAACGTGGAGATCGTGAAGGCGATCATCTCATATGTACGGGAGAAGGCCGACCCCGGCGTGGACGAGACGCTGATCCGCCATGTGGAGGATCGCAAGGGGCATGACCGCAGGTATGGGATCGACCCCAGGAAGATTTGCGGGGAGCTGGGTTGGCGTCCCCGAACGATGTTCGACGAAGGCATCCGGCTGACGATCGACTGGTATCTGGAGAACGGAACATGGATGGAGCATGTGACCAGCGGCGAATACCGGGGGTACTACGAGAGGATGTACGGTCATGGGGAGGCCCGCTGATGGGCAAGTTCTTGTTCCACAGGACTGAGATCGATGGCGTGCTGGTCATAGAGCCGACGGTGTACGGGGATCAGCGGGGATATTTCATGGAGACGTACAACCGGACGGAATTTGAAGCAGCGGGAATCTCATGCGAGTTCGTGCAGGACAACCAGAGCAAGAGCCGCAAGGGAGTGCTGCGGGGCTTGCATTTTCAAAAGGTTCACCAGCAAGCTAAGCTGGTACGGGTCATCAAGGGTGAGGTGTACGATGTGGCGGTTGATCTCCGCAGGGGAAGCCCGACATGGGGCCGGTATATAGGCGTGACGCTCAGCGACAAGAACCGGAAGCAGTTTTTCATCCCCAAGGGCTTCGCCCATGGATTCCTTGTGTTGAGCGAAGAGGCCGAGTTCGTCTACAAGTGCGATGAGCTATACCATCCCGAGGAAGAAGGTGGAATCCCATGGAACGACCCCGCGGTCGGAGTTCGGTGGCCGTTGGATGGGATTGGCGAACCATGTCTGAGTGAGAAGGACAGGAGATATGGTCATCTTGTAGATTGCTTCCTATGATTGTACAGCAGTCGTTTAGCTTTGTCTAACAGGATCAATGCCGAAGGCAGGACAAACAATGTCGATAACGTGGTAACGATCAACGCGAACGACATGAGAAGTCCGAAATATTGAATTGGCGTATAACTTGCAAACAGAAGCATAAGCATTCCAGAAACTATGGATATAGTGGTTAAGATGATTGGTCTTCCCGTTTCTTCTATGGTTTTTGAAAGAAGCTGTTCAATTTTCATGTCTTTGTTGAACTTCTCATTGTTCCGGTATCTCAATATGAAATGTATTGCGTCATCGATTCCTACCCCGATGGTGATACTGGAAAATCCTATGGTCACGATATCAAAGGAAATATTGAATACCCACATGAAGATATAATTTCCCATTACACCGACAAGAATGGGGATCAACGAGCATATTCCCAGTTTGAAGGAACGGAATGCGATGACGACCAGAACAAATACAAATATGAACGACAACCAAGTCGAAACATTCTGGTCATGCATGAGCAACTCACTGCCATGCAGATTGTCAGAGGCGAAACACCAAATTCGCGAACTTGTACCTTCTGGCAGGAGATACCTGTAGGCGTCAAGTGTTTCCTCAATACGCTTTGCGCTTGCATTGGTCTGCAAATCCTGCTCCGCTGAATCAAAGTTCCTCATGGACAAGGTAATTTGCGAGGCATCGTCATTCATCAGGATTTCCAAGACGTTAGCACCAAGTTGGGCATTGACCAAGCGGAGCGTTCGCGAAAGTAAATTGATCAACGCAGGGCTATCCGGAATTCCATTTTCTCCATTGTATACTTTATTGAGAAAACTGACATACTGGGACAACGAGAGTATCTGAACGATATCCTTGCAATCCTGTAGGACCGTTTCTTCAAAAATATATACTTTCTGCAAGTTCTCAGGTTGCAGGAAAAAGTTCTTTTCATTGTTCGGCGCATTGATCGTAAAATAATAAGGATCCGTCCCGCCCAGCGTTCTGGCGAAGAAAACAGAATCCTGTACCAGTGTATCTTCCTGTGGAAAATACGACATATAATTGGAATTAAAATCGATCCTGTCCTTTACAAAGAGAAATCCACCAAAAATCAACAGCACAATCAGAAGGAATACATACCAGTATTTCGGAATCATCCCGCTCAACATACGTACGGATTTTGTGAGAAGTCCCTGTTTGTAGATTGTCATCTGTCGTTGTTTTGGCGCAGGTGTGAAACTCAGTACGGCCGGTAAATACGTTAACGACAGTATGACGCAATACAGGATGCCTATGGAGACTGTGAGTCCGAATTCTCTGAAAGCCGGCGAATCGGACAACAACATGCTGAGAAAACCAACGATAGTGGTAAGACAGGCGAATATGATTGTTTTCGCAATTTTAGCCTCCGCTTGGTAGATATGGGTTTTATCAGACTGCCCCTTGGTATGCGCCGCATAGTATTCGCTGATCATATGTATGCTGTAGGAGCTCCCTAGGACGAGGACCAGACAGGGGGTTAAAATAGTAATGAGGGATAAGGAGTAATGTAGTTTGACCATCGTTCCCAACACCCAGATAATACCAAGTATCGCTACGGAAAACGGCATGAACACTGCCCGGATTGATCTAAAGGAAAAATAGCAGGTTATCAATATAATGACAAAGCAGAGAATCAGGAGGGTGAAGAGATCCTTGTTGAGGTAATGCATGACGCGGTCATTGATGAACCCTCCGCCAATGACATGCACGTCCGCTCGTTCCTTGATGGGGTCGAGATATGATACTAATTCATCCAAACGTCCAGATGACAGTCCGCCCTGCATTTGATAATAGATCAGTACGGTCTTTCCATCTTCTGAATAAAGATAGTTTCTCGCGATGTCATCGTTCAACATTCGAGTTTTGAGAACTTGAACTTCCTGTTCAGTCCAAGGGAGGTCGCTGGAGTGGGGGCTCATTGGAATAATCGCCAATCGTGTCCCTTTCTTCTCAACGGTGACAAAATCGAAGGGAGAAAGACATGGCCCGATGTCAGGTTGGGATTGCAGCAACTGTTTCGTATTGTAAATTGTTGTCAACAAATCTGGGTCGAACAAATTTTCTGAATGTACCAGAATCGCCATGCCATCTCCGAATTCCGCATGGATTTCCGGAGCATCCAAAGTGGACGATTCCTGCGGTGGGCTGACGATTTTGGTGTCATTGGTTGGGGGCTCGCTTGCGGCTGTGAGGGAAATACTGGCCACGGTTGACTCGGTCTGTATCTGCAAGGGTGCCGGCTGCTGAGTATCCACAGGTTGCCGTGATGTATCGTCCGCAGGCTTCATAATGGAACTTTTCGTCTCCCCGTTGGATGGTGTCTGTACAAATTCCGTAGGAGGTGCCACAGCCAACAGTGCGCTGTAATCGGCTGAAATCGATAAGTTTCTCATCTGGTATCCAAAGTAGAGGGTGATGAGAAGTATAATGGTGAGAGTAAGAATCCTGTGACGGGAGATCGCTGAAAAAAAACGTTGCAATATAGTTCCAATCTGTTTCATAGAGGTACTATAGATTGAATTATTGGTCGATACAAGCTATTATTTTCACTATATATAGCTGGTTTGATAAAAATATACAGGTTGGTAACAAGATGTTGCTCAAAAAAAATGCTTGGCTCGAAAACTGTCATGATTCACTTTTTCAACTTGTCTTGATGACGAATTGTTTTCTTTCTTTCCTGCAAGGGTACGAGAGGACTTTTATATATGCGGCATATGTGCTGATTCCGATTTCTCTTGTCATCTGGCTTTTTGGAAAACCTTGGAAAAATTATAGGAATTCATTGCTGAACACCCTGCAATGGGTTCTGCTGGGCATTATTCTTTTTACTACATTGTTACATCGTGATTTTGGCATGTGGAGCGCCATGACGCTCAGTAGTTCTGTTCTTTTTTTTCTATCAATAGCCTTTCAACCGCGTTCGGCGGAGAAACGACTTCTGAATTTTCAGAGACTTAGTGACTGGAGTCTGTTGTGTATCAGTTGCATCAGCCTTTTGTCTTTGATTGGTGGATATGTAAGTCATTGGCCGGGGATGGTGATTGACAATCGTCTATTTGGAATAACGATAAGTCCGAATTCGTTGGGGGGCATGAGCATGCTCGCCATAATGCTTGGAATAATAGCTCTGACGAGTTTCAACAACGTACAATGGAAAAAATGGTTGATATGTTTTTCTTTTCTTCTGAATGGTTGTGCCTTGTTGCTGACTAACTCTCGATCAAGTTTATTGGCATTGATTGTATTTTTTGCGGGGTTTGCCTTGTATTGTTTTTTGACAAAAATCAGGCTTGGCCGATTTGTAAAGATATTTGTATTACTTGCAGTGGTTGTCTGTCTGATATTTCTCGTTGTACGGGTTTTCTTTTCTCGCGGATCTACTGTCAGTAGCATATCCGATAATTACTCCCTTTTTTGGATATTGGACAAGCTCAGTACTGGAAGAATGCTTCTTTGGCAAGTGGGGATGGAAATAGTGCAAGGGAATGTGTTGTTCGGTATCTCCGAGCAGGCTGTCCACGAAGGGCTTGTCGCATTGCGGGGCGCGGATATCAGTAGTTTGCACAATGTATTCGTCGATACGCTGGTACATCATGGTATTATCGCTCTATCTGTATTTATCATAATTATTTGCATGGTTTTTTATTTGTGTGTCAAAGGAATGTTGATGAAAGGAAAAATTCGAGACCTTGCGGTGATGATCGGATTGCTTTTTATGGGATGCCTTCTTACGAATCTATTGGAAACTACGATTCTATACTCGTATTTCCCAAGTAGTTTTCTGTTTTTCATTTGTATCGGTCTATTCGATTCGTTACGGGATTTTGATGGAACCTCTGAAAATGCCGCGGGAAATTGATTTCGTCATTCCTTGGGTAGATGGCAACGATCCTGATTGGCAGCGGGAATTCAACCGATACAAAGTCGCTATCGGTGGAGAACCTGTCGATATCAGTCCTACTCGCTATTTGGATTGGGAGCTTCTGCCTTTTCTGTTTCGCGGGATTGAAAAGTTCGCGCCTTGGGTGCGAACGGTTCATTTCGTGACCAATGGACAGCTGCCCCCATGGTTGAATTGTTCTTGTCCGAGGCTTCATTGCGTCGCCCACTCCGAATTTATGTCACCAGAGTCCCTTCCGACGTTCAGCTCTCATCCTATTGAGCTTCAACTGCACAAGATTCCTGGTCTGGCAGAGCAGTTTGTATATTTCAACGATGACATTTTCTTGCTCAGACCGATTGAGCCATCGTTTTTCTTCCAAGATGGCAAGCGAGTTGACATGGCTTGTGAGGAACGGTTGTTGCATTTCCATAAAGGTATCATGGAACAAATCGATGCCAATAATTTGTATGAGCTCAATCGGTGCTTTCCACAGAAAAGACAATGTATTGAACAAAATAGGGAAAAGTGGGGGATGCATCCAGGTAAAGGATGGCTGGCGAACCATTGCTGGCGGCGTAGCGATGCATTCGCTGGTTTTACCATTGACCATCTCGCGCTTGCCTTGACAAAGCAACTATATGAAACGGTGTGGGAGAATTGTGGTGATACGCTAGAGGCGACGATACGAAGGAAGTTTCGCTCGCCGTATGACGTCAATAGCTGGTTGTTACGGTATTGGAGTTTTGCTTCAGGGAATTTTTATCCAGCGGAAAAACTGATGGGCAAGTACTATGATATGAAGGATGGTAAGAACTCCTCCTTGATCAAAGCTATACGACGGCAGGAATATCCTCTTGTCTGCGCCAATGATACAAGACGCTATCGCCATTTCGAGCAGTTAAAATCAACCTTGAAAAATGTATTTGAGGAAATATTGCCTGATGCTTCGTCTTTTGAAAAGTAAAACCCTATCTGGCTGTCCTGCCTATGTACTCGACGAACGTCGTCTGCGCTTTTTCCAGTGAAAAGTCCTGAAGTATCGTTCTGATGCCGGCTTCCGCAAGCTGTATCCGGAACATGGGAAACTCCAGCAATCGAATCACCTGTTCCGCCAATAAGTCTGGACGTTGGATTGGTACGATACAAGAGTTGTCTTCGTGCGAGATGGCTTGGTATCCTCCATTTCTTGTGCAGATGACCGCACAACCACAGGCCATGGCTTCTGCGATAGTCAATCCGAATCCTTCCGTCCAACTAGTTCCTAGAAAAATCGCGGCCTTGTTGTACAGAAGCCTCAGTTGTTTCTTTGTCGGGGACCTATAGTAGGAAATCCATTTGGGAAGTTTTGATGGACGCATGCAAGTTCCGAAACTGCAGACATGAATGTCTGGATACTTTGCATGTACGACTTCCAATGCTGCTATGGCATCGGAAGTTCCTTTTATCCGCAATGATGAACTCATAAAAAGAATCGACTTTGGTTCTCGTTGGTTGGGCAGAATATCCAGACCGAATTCTTCGGTATCGATTCCATTGGGAATATATGTCGCTTGTTCCCCCTCTGCAGCTATTTTTTCCATGAGCCATGGAGAAATGGCAATCTTGTGCATTGGGTAATGATATGTGGACAACAGGAAATCTTCCGCAACGTCCCAACATTCGTAGCCTTGAATGAAATAATACTTCACCGCGGAAGTGGCGGCGAATCGCTGTATTGAATAAGCCGTCATGACGGCCGTGGCGATATATATATCAGCCTTTGGAAGATTTTCTTTTGTAATATGCGTCAGATTTAACGATTTGATCTGTTGGTTCAATGGAAACCATTTTTGGTGAAGACATCCCATCCGTTGCAACTGTCCGACTATCCACAGCCCCATGCGCAGTGGGCGTGGTATAGTGGTAGATAACCCTTTTGACGGCAAAACCGAATGCACGATAGTAACAATATAGCCATTTTGAGATAAAGCGTTCGCATATTGATACGTAACTTTATATCCGCCTACAGGAGAGATGTTTTCTCCCGGCAATAGAATGCAGATGCTTTTTTGTTTCAAATTGACTTCCTCATAGTCCTGTATATGGCACATATCCAGCATTTCTACTATAATGACTTTCACGTTTGGAGTACATACTTCATATATATCAGATACAGGTTTTGGGAGATAGATGAAGAAAGAGGACTACGCAAGAATTTTGAATTCTTCTAAAAATATGATAACCGCCACTGTGTGTCAGATTGCAGTCGCGGTTCTTGGTATAGTTGAGCGGTCGGTATTCATCAACAATCTTTCCGAAGAGTATCTTGGTCTGAGTATCTTGTTCTCAAGTCTTCTTGCGGTGCTTTCCATATCAGAGCTGGGTTTGGGTTCCGCCATGGCGTTTTGCTTGTATTCTCCGTTGGCTGGTAGAGAAGAGGGGAAAATACGAGCGTTGTTGCGTTTTATGGCGACGGCCTATCGATGGATAGGCTTGCTAATCTTGGTTCTGGGCTTTGCATTGATTCCTTTTTTGCCGTTGGTGTCAAAAACGACAATCCCCATGGGGGATGTACGGTTGTACTATCTCATCTATCTTTTGGGTGTCGCCATTGGTTATTTTTTCTCCTATTCTGCGGTACTTGTGGAAGCTGACCAGAAACAATACATCAATACAATTGTCATCAATACAATTCAAATCCTACAAAGTCTGATCCAGATGTATGTTCTCATCAAAACTCAGAATTTTCTTATCTATACAATAGTCTTTGCTTGCGGCAATATTCTGCGTTATGTGATCATTCAGGTCGTCACCCACAGAATCTATCCTTTTATCCGAAGGATTGACAGGACCGCCGACAGGCTTGATTCTGGGACAAAACAACTGATAGGAAAAAACATCAAGGCTCTTGTAATCCATAAAATCGGCGGAACTGTCATAGGCAGTAGCGATAGTATCATGATATCGACATTGCTTGGTATGGGGATACTCGGCATGTATTCCAACTATCAGTTGTTGCTGGTAGGAATTTCTTCCGGGGTAGCCATTATTTATTCTTCCATGAATGCGAGCATTGGAAATATCTGCGCACTTGAGAAGCCTGAAATCAGCTATGACTGGTTCATGCGGATCAATACCTATTATTCTTTGCTGATTGGTGCGTTATGTACCGTATTGGCTGTCTGTCTCAATCCCTTGATGTCTGTTCTGTTTCCTTCTGCCAAACAATTCCCACAGTTGACAGTAATTCTGCTAGCTTGCAGCAATTATTTTACCTATATGAGAAAGATTGTCACGACTTTTGAAGATGCCTATGGCTTATTTTGGTATGACCGATATAAATCGATTGTCGAGATCGTCATTAACATAGTGGGATCTATTGTCTTGAGTTATTGGTTTGGCCTTGATGGAATCATTATCGGTACAATTTTGAGTACTTTGTTGGTTTGTGCTTGGGTTGAACCTGTAGTGGTATTCAGATATGGTTTCCGAAGAAGCTTGGCTAGGTATGTTTTCAATTATATCAGGTCTTTTGCGGTCTTTCTGATAGCGACTGTTTTGGGAAGTCTCGTTTGTTCTTCGGTGGATGGAGAGGGGCTTTTTTCTTTGGTCGTGAAGATAGTGTTGTGCTTGTTTGTCTATTGCATTCTGACTGTAGTCTTTGCTCCAAAAACTGTATACAATATGCTGCATAAAAGACGGATGGACATCGTATGAGAACTATGTATTATGTCACAGTTGACAGATTGAAGGAATTAGAGCCAGAGTGGAACCGTCTTGTTCTGTTTCAGTCCGCTTTTCAGCAGTACTCGTGGTACGCCTTGATGGTCAAGGACTGGAAGCGATCGCGGCTCGTGTACCGGTTGACGCATTCCGTCCGTTTCTATGTCTTGTCGGTAAACGAAAAAATCGAATGCATCCTTCCCGTCTCCTACTGCCGTTTCTGGGGAAATGCCCATGTCTATGGACACCAGTGGTCGGATTACGTGGATATTGTCGGCGGTACAGATTGTTCTGTTGAGGATTTGTCCTGGTTCCTCTCGTCGGTCTTGAAATCCCTCCATAAAAAGAAATTGCTGGCAGAATTCCTGCCGGTGGATTCTCGATTGATTTCTGCGGAGGAACCAGCTCTGCACATAGAAAAAAGAATTATGGTCGGAAATGGCTATGGGGATGAATTCGGCTGTTACGTTCTGGACCGCCCCGAATCTTTTGACGCCTATCTCCAGTCACAGGGAAAGCACTTTTGCAAGAATTACAAATGGCGGATGAACAAGATACAAAAGAACGGCTTGTCCTGCGAAGTCGCCGTCCACAGGGAATCCGATGCCTTGGCGGATGCTACCGACAACCTGTATCGCGCAAGGAAGATCGTAAAGAACGGTAAGTTCAACATATTCTTCCTCAACGTGTTTCATTATCTGTTCATTTCCCGTTTTCCCGATTACCAGATTGTAACCGATGCCAAACACTTGAATGAAAAGGGGTTTTTGCTGACGTTGCACATGAATGGGGAGCTGGCCGCTTTCGGGTATGCGCTTCCATCGGACGGCGCCAGGACGCTGTATCTTCTTCAGACTACGTTTAATCCTGTATATGCGGACTATTCTCCCGCCGTAGTCATGTTCACGGAATTGATTCGTGAATGGGTGGAAGGAGTGTATGCGGACAGCGCCTATGAGCATTTTGATTTTACCAGGGGGGCTGAGAACTACAAGAAGCAGCTTGGCGCGACGAAACGGGAACTGTACAAAGTAACGATAAGGAAATAGGCGATGCTTGCATTGATCGTGGCTCCCCATCCCGATGATGAACTCTTGGTGGCTGGTCCACTCGTTTCCCGGATGCTGGAACGTGGGGATTCCATACATGTCCTGTATATGACCAACGGCGACAATCTTGCCTTGGATTTCCCCAGAAGATTGACAGAATCGGTAGCTTGTTGCCAGATGCTGGGCATCCCTGAATGCAATGTCCATTTCCTCGGATACGGCGACGGCTGGAAAGGCTCTCATATCTATGAGAACCGCAAAGGAACTTGTGTATCCGCCGTTGGCAGGAGCGAGACCTATGGTCTTGCCGGTCATCCCGAATACTGTTATGTAAAGCATGGCGTGCACCATGCCTATACACGCGAGAATTGGAAGGGCGACGTAGCGGAAATACTTGACGAACTGCGCCCGGACATCATCTTTTGCGTTGACTATGATCATCATCCAGATCATCGTGCAACCTCTTTGATACTCGAAGAGGTGATAGGGGAGAAGCTCCATCGTACCGACAATACATGGATTCCGATAGTCCTGAAGACCTTTGTATACGCCGGGCGTTGGGAAGGGCTTGATGACTACTGGGCTTGGCGAGAAACCCTTCCGCCCCAAAAGGGCAGGTGCAATCTCCTCGATTATGAATTGGACGTTCCTTATTACGCTTGGTCTGACCGGTTGCGTTTTTCCGTTCCTGATGATTTTCTCACGGCTGACATACGGCGGAACAGGATGTTCGCTTTGGGCGCTTGCCATGCTTCCCAGATTTTTCGTTGGTACATTCCGAGAATCTGCAATACGGATTGCGTCTATTGGCTACGGAGGACGGACAACCTGTTGTTCAATGCGGATATTACCGCTACTTCCGGGGATGCCCGGAAGATATGTGACTTCAAGTTTATAGATGCATCCGATGTATCACGATGGCGTGTCCCAACCGAACATGCTTTCGATAACCACCTCTGGATTCCTGACGCTTCTGACGGTCGGAAGGCTATTACCGTTTTATTCAGGCGACCCGTTTCCATATCAACATGCGTACTGTACTTCAACGCTGATTCCCAAAGTCATTTTCGCCGTGTCCTGGTATCTCTGTATAGCAAAAATATATTGCAAAAATCTCTGTCGGTTGATATTGGTGCTGCGGAGGCGAGAAAATCTGTCGTTTTTCCCCTTGCGGTGGATATTACGTCGATGACGCTGGCTGTAACCGATTCCTATGGCTCTTCGCCGGGCCTTTGTGAGCTGGAAGTGTTTGAATCTGAAGCGAGTCCGGATATTTATTCCATGCTGCCTTGGCCATATCCGGAGAATTCATCATCCTACTTGGAACAAGCATGCGAACGCAGCCCCCATCTTCCTCTGTCCTATAGGGTGCATCGATGGCTGTTCCACCTGTACCGAAATTGCAAAGTGCTGCATAGCGTAATATTTCGGAAGCATAAATAAAAAGACGGAGCTTGCCATATCGGAAGCTCCATCTGATTTCGTGAAATAATCCTGTACTGTCCATCTTCAGGCTGGAAATGACGTTACCGCTTCTTCCCGCCTTTCTTGAACGCTCCCGCCCCATACGGTTTTTTGCTGCCGCTGGCGTTGTCTCGTCCCTTGCTGGACCTATTGTACAAACCATGGGATTTCTTCGCGCCCCGTCCGCCGGATGGACCACGGTCCTCCTTGTAGCTGTCACGATAGGAACCGCCGTCAAAATCGTCATTGGTATCGCGTCCGTACGGCTGCCAATCATCCTCTCTACGGCTTGAACGTCCGGCATAGCCGCTTGAGCGGCGGGGACGGTCGTCATAACGGGGGCGATCGTCGCTCCGACCGAAATCCGGCTGCCTGTCGCGTGGATAACGTTCTCTTCCGCCTTCCCTGTCATAGTCCCTGTCCCGGCGCTTGAACGAAGTCCGTCCTGAAAGGTTCTTGCCATTCGGATTGTCCGGCTTGGCCCTGGTGACTATCGGTTTTCCTTCGGGAGAGGTCTCCTCTGTGAATTTGCGGAGGATCATCTCGGCGACCTGGAACGGGGCGGTGACGAAAGAGAACTCGTCCAGCACCTCGACACCATGGAGGTCATGGTCTTCCGCCCCTGTCTGCTGGATGATATAGTCGAGCAGCATCCGTTTGTCGAGACCGTCCTTACGCCCCTTCGCGATGAACAGACGGGTAAAGCCATGTTCGTCCAAATCGGAAGCTCCCCTGCGGGACTCCCTCCTGTCCGCAAAGGAATCGTCGCCCTTCCTATCCCTGTCGCGATCCCTGTCCCGGTCGCGCCGCTGCGGACCGATAGGGCGGTATTGGGACACGTCCAGGTCATTCTTGTAGGCGTCGTTGAGCAACGCCGCCACGACCTCCGCGGGCTCCCTGCCTTCCAGCAGCTCCCCGGCCATCGGCAAGAACGTCTCGGTGTCGTCAGAAGCGAGAATTAGATTCACTTTGTTGAATATCCTAGCGCGTTTGACTTCGATGATTTCGCTCGCCTCAGGAATTGACTCCTTGCGGATATCCGTTTTGGCCACTCGTTTGATGAAGGTAAACTTGCGGAACTCCTGGGGAGTGATGAACGTAATCGCGGTTCCCATCTTTCCCGCCCGGCCTGTGCGTCCCACGCGGTGGATGTACGCCTCGGGATCCTGGGGGATGGAGTAGTTGATGACATGGGTGAGGTCCTGGATGTCGATACCTCTGGCCGCGACGTCGGTAGCCACCACGATGCTGATGAGATGTTCCTTCATCTTGTGGAGGATCAGCTCACGCTGTTTCTGAGAAAGGTCGCCATGAAGCGCCTCTGCGTTGTAGCCGCGTTCCATCAGGCGGCGGCCTATTTCATCACACTGAACCTTCGTGCGGCAGAAAATCAGCCCATAGAAGCTCTCTTCCATGTCGATGATGCGGCACAGCGCCTCCAGTTTGTCCGACTCGCGGACCTCAAAATAAATCTGGTCGGTCAGGACGCTGGTCATGGTATCCTGCTTGACCCGAACCAGCTGGTAGTTTCGCATGAACTGCTCCGCCAGGCGGAGGATGGGATCGGGCATGGTGGCGGAGAAGCAGAGCATCCGCTTGTCTTCCGGAGTCTTTGACAGGATCGCCTCGATATCTTCGATGAATCCCATGTCAAGCATTTCGTCGGCTTCGTCCAGTACGGCGAACTTGAGGTTCTCCAGACGGAGCGTTCCTCGGTCAAGGTGGTCGAGAACGCGTCCCGGCGTCCCTACCACTACCTGCACGCCTCTCTTGAGCTTGCGGAGCTGAAGCTCCATGGACGCGCCCCCGTAGACCGCCGCGACTTCAATATGGCGGTCGCCCTTCAGTGAATCGATTTCTTCCGCCACCTGGACGGCAAGCTCTCTGGTCGGAGCGAGGATCAGGGCTTGGACGGCCCTGTCGTCGGGATCGACGATTTCAAGGATCGGGAGGCCGAATGCGGCGGTCTTTCCAGTTCCCGTCTGGGCTTGCCCTACGACGTCAACCTGTTCCTTCAACAAGAGGGGGATGCATTCTTTCTGTATCTGCGTCGGTTCTTCAAAGCCCTTCTTTTCAAGGGCGGCGATGGTCTGTTCGGAAAGTCCTAATTCCGAAAAATGTGATAAATCTGGCATGTAACTCCTACAAATGTATCTTTTCTTGATTTTCTAGACATGACTGACAAGGCTTCATACGATAAGCCGCGGTGTGCAAACCGGAAGGTGTCATGTCGGTTGTACACGGGGCAATCTTCCGTGTTGTGGAAAACCAGAAACACCTGCTATACGGATTACAGAACAGTAGCTCGGATAAGCCATGATATGTGTCCAGCGATGGATACGGCTTGCAGTCTATCGAATTCATGCCTCTATGACAAGTACAGAAAAGCTTGTTGTGTAAAGAAAAATGAAAAACAATCCCATCCGCGGTATTTGACCAAGGAATGGAGACGTTCTGCGAGTACCGATTGTGGAATTCTGTCTTGAGGATGAAAGGGGAAGGAGCATGACGCGGCGTGTTTGCTTTTGTCATGCCCCCCTTCAAGAGTGTTGAAGTTTTGCGCTATCTCTATTCAACATCACGCTTCACAACGTTCTTGTTTGTCGTGGCCGTCCGTTGTCCGGTCGCATCCGGGTTCAGCCGAAGAATGAGAACGACACGAATATCGAAGAAAGCAGGGACGCGACCAAGGACACAACGGTGATCTGGGTATTGATCGACGGACCCGCAGTATCTTTGAAGGGATCGCCCACGGTGTCTCCGATGACTGCCGCCTTATGGGCTTGGCTCCCTTTGCCTCCGACATTTCCCGATTCCACATATTTCTTTGAGTTGTCCCAAAGCCCTCCCGCGTTCGACATGAAAAGCGCGAGCAGCAGGCCGCTGACTATGTTGCCCAATAGAAAACCTCCAATCGCCAGCGGACCGCCGATAAAACCGACGATCAAGGTCGCGATGATCGTCATCAGCCCCGCGGGAATCAGCTCTTGCAGCGCTCCCGTCGTGGCGATGTCTATGCACCGGTCGTATTCCGGCTTTACTCCCGCCTTGCCTTCCCTCAGTCCCTTGATGGTATTGAATTGCCTGTGGATTTCCGCCACCATCCGCTGGGCGTTCCTATCCACGCCGAGAATCAGCATGGCGGAAAATACGGCGGGGATGGCCGCACCGATGAGAATGCCGAAAAATACGGTGGGGGCCATGATATCGAAGCCTGTGATCAGCGGTTTGCCTGCCGCCGCCAATGCGGCGTTCGCCTCTGACATGAACGCTCCCAGTAGGGAAATGACGGTCAGGCCTGCGGCGCCGATGGAAAATCCTTTTGTAACGGCCTTGACGGTGTTGCCGGCACTGTCAAGTTCGTCCGCGATACGAATCGTTTCTTCTCCAAGGTTTCCCATCTCCGCCAATCCCCGGGCGTTGTCTACGATAGGGCCGTAGGCATCGTTGGAAATAATCATGCCGACGATTGAAAGCATTCCGACCGCCGCCATCGATATGCCGAAGATCGCATAGCCGTCTCCCATGGGTTCGCACAATTTATAGGCGACCAATGCGGAGACCGCGATTCCGATCATTGCCGGCATCGCGGAGATGAAGCCATAGGAAACGCCCGAAAGAACGGTGAACGCCGGCCCTGAAGCTGATGCCTGCGCTACTTTCGCGACGATCGGCTTGGTATCGTCAGTGAAGTAATCGGTCGTGATCCCTATGATTACCCCCACGAGCAATCCTGTCGCGGACGCTCCCCAGATACGCCAGGAGAAACCGTTGAAACAGGCTGTCGCAATCGCCGTCAGCGCCAGGAACACCGCGGTCGTAACATATGTGGAAGAATTGAGCGCACGGGTGGGGCTGCCGTTTTTGCCGATGCGTGCGGTAGCGATACCGACGATTGACGCAAGCAACCCGAGAATCGCATAGCAGAAGATCATGGATATGTTCGCGAAGTTTCCTCCCGAAAGCGATTGCGCGATCACCAGCGCCGAGGCCATCGCAGCGACGTTGGAATCGAACAGATCAGCTCCCATGCCCGCGACGTCCCCTACGTTGTCGCCCACGTTGTCGGCGATTACCGCCGGATTTCGGGGGTCATCTTCCGGTATGCCGAGTTCGACCTTTCCTGTCAGGTCTGCCGATACATCCGCGGTCTTTGTGAATATTCCGCCGCCCGCCTTCGCGAACAGCGCCAGTGAACTTGCTCCAAAGGAGAACCCCAGCAGAACCGTGGTGTCCCCGGTAAGCATCAGAACCGCGGCGACGCCGAACAGGGAACAACCGACGACCAACAGTCCCATGACGGCTCCTCCGCGGAATCCAACTAGGAACGCGGGCTTGATGCCCTTCTGCGCGCTTTCCGCGGTCCGGGAATTTGACAGCGTTGCAACGAGGATGCCTATTTTTCCAGCTATGGCCGACAGGACGGTACCCGCCAGATAAGAGAGGGCCATCGCTAGATTCCGCAGTACGTCACCTTTCCATATCGGGGAGGGGAGAAGTATGAAGAGGACTGTTGCCGCTATACCTGCGAATATCGCCAATATTTTATACTCTCTGCGCATGAAAGTATTTGCGCCCTCTTTGATGAGTGCGGATACTTCTGCGATCTTCGCGTTTTGCATTTGTTGCCGTTTGACCCACAGATACAGATATGCCGCAAACGCAAACGCTACAATGGCAGTCAGAAACGACAGGCCATAAAACAGAGACAACCGATCTTCCATACGAGAAACCTCTCTTTCTCCAAAAGATTATCAAACCAAGGGATGGCTCTGTTTCTATACGGAGGACCGCTGTCCATACCAGCCCGTATGCGCCTGTTTCAATTTCCATGTTCTTGCCATGGACGGAAACGGATCGGGAAACCTATAAAAAAGAGACACCAACACCATCAAGTGTTCCGTCTCTCTTCTTATTGCTCGACAAAAGCGCCTATCGGATAGTCACGCAGACAGACTTTCATTTCCGTAGCAATCAAAAGTAAATCAAATTTCTGTACGAAACTTGATGACAGACTCCACCACTTACTTTGATTTGCTCCACAATATGATGAATCGAGGCGTTCCGTCAATCTTGAATGGCGCATGATCCATGCGTCCTGATATTTCCTAGCTTTTTTATAACCATGATCCTGGCGATAAACTTCGACATGCAGACCTTTCATCCATAGAAAATAGGTTTTCGGATTTTAATGCTCCGAATGCCGACGGAAAAAACTCTTTTGTTCTATGAGAATGTCTCAGCCATATTGTTGCCGCAGTGTTCTTTTGTGAGTCCGGCGCATCTTTGTTTTTCTTCTTGATCAATATGTCCAGCCTTGCGATTCCTGCTCATCATAAAAAAGTGTATCTCCGGTAGTTTGAATCACTAGGCAGGTTTTTTCCTCTGATAGTGGTGTCCGCTGTGAAAACGAGGCGGATCCGCGGGTGTATTCCCGGGGACAGTTCATTATAGGTCGCCAAGTGGCGTAGGGCTATTTGGCGGCACAGGAGGCACTCGATGCAATTGAAATCGAACCCGGAAATCCTCTCCATATTGGGGCGGATGAATCAGGGCTTTTCACTCACGTTTGACCCGGTCTTCAAAATAGTGTTCGGAGCAGCGGAAAGTGAAGGTATCCTCGCTTCCATGCTGAATGCGGTTTTGGGGAAGGAGTTGGATACTCCCATCGAACAGATGTGGTTTCTGCCCCAGGAATACGGAGCTGAGAATTCTTCCGATGGAAGGGTATGCCGCATGGATATCGTTGCCAAAGATCAGATTGGACGGATTTATGACGTTGAAATGCAACGCGGGTATGATTCCGTCTTCAACGACCGTCTGTTCCTGTACGTATCGCGGCTAGTGACGCATTATACCCCCAAGGGGACAAAAGAGGTGGAGTTGCAGAAAGTCATCGGCCTGTCGTTCGGAGAGCAGGCCCTACCGGGTTTAGAGGATTGTCCTAGTCCCTATGTGATTGTGAGAGTGGAAACGGATCAGCCAGGCTATCATTTGAGGGGGGCTCTCCCCAAGACCTTGCATGTGAATATGCCGTTGGTCAGAAAACTGGCGGCGACTACTGCTGTGGAAGACTTTGACGAGCGGCTTGCATGGTGTTATCATATTGCCATGGAGGGCTCAGAGATGACAGCGGAAGAACAGGTGAAGGCCGACACGATTGCCGTTACATATCCGGACATCGAGAAGGCCCATAGAAGGTATGTCGAATCATTACTGACGGACAACGATGCATTGCAGTTGGGCATGTTGCAGGAGTTGAACGCAGCGTGGAAGATTGCCGGGGAAATCTCCACTGCCAGAAAAATGGCATTAGAGGAGGGGCGGGCGGAAGGCCATGCGGAAGGTCACGCGGAAGGCCACGCGGAAGGTCGTTCGGAGGGGCTTCTGGAGGGTAAGCTTGAAGCCGCCAAAGCGTTGAAGGCCCGTGGTTTTGGTTTGGATGTAATCGCTGATTGTACTGGTCTGTGCAAAGAGCGACTTGACGTTTTGTGATAGACGACCGGAAAATGGCATCCCATTTTTCGATGAGATACCCATTTAACACTGGATTGTGAGTTTATTTGATGTTGCTTGCTTTCTGAACAACAAGGAAGGCAGGCAATTTTGTGCTATCTGTCTATCAATGCAGCGGCAACCGCTGTAGCGCGCACCTTTAATGTATTGCTTTCGGTGTTTTCAAGCGTATATGTCGGGAACAGCAGGAAATCGGCTCCCAATTCTTCTCCTTGTCGTACCATCTCATAGACCGCGTTCGCTATGGCGATGTCAAAAGCGGTGTAGCTGATGTCCGATACGGAGACGGGCTCCATGGACGGGGTGAGCAGGCCGTAATGAAGCGTGTCTCCGTTGGACGGATCGGCGAAGGAAACCTCCGCGGTACCTGTCACCCTTCCTTTGATCTCATAGGAATCCGCGGTAAGGGGCGCGACGGTAGGCGAAATGGCCGGGAAATTCGTAATGGCGCCGGTCTTGACCGACGTACAGGACATCATGAGGAAGAAGGTCGGCAAGACCAACGTAAACAACGCCGACAACTTGATGCGTCGAACCTTTTCCATAGCATTCTCCCTAGTGTGAAACGCTCCAAATGATATCTGGGAACGTCAGAGCATACTTTTCCAGATATCATGGATATAACAAATCAACAGGCGATACGTTACCATCTGTTGAACACATCTTCGGCGAACCCGGGGAACTTGTCCAATGTCAGCGCCGTACCGTCGTCAAGGATTACTGTTCCCGAGAACCATCCAAACACTTGGTGCTGGATGGATTTGATAATTCCGAAGTTCGTCGTCGAGCTACGATCCACGGCAGGCTGGAAGTCAAGCTCGAAACGCCCGTCACTACTGGAGAATTTCCATGGCTCCGTATAGTCATTTTCAGGAATGTGGAACAGTACTTCCTCCAGCTTATGAACTTTGTTGTCATAGAACAGGACATTCTCGCTGGCTGGCGTCCGGTCGCTGAAACCATAACCGATGTTGAAACCGAACGGCACGTTCTCCACCAATCCCGAAGCCGAACCCCAGTACCAGCGGTTCGTATAGGTCCATCTTCCCCGGCCCCAGTCGAGGACGCCGAACGCTTCGTCCTGCTGGAGCTGTACCTCATCGTAACCTGTCCGTACCCGCCCCTCTGCGGGCATGCAGTTGACCTTTTCGTTGAGATAGAAGGCCTTTCTGTTTTCTTGCCATGACGTGGCGATGTTCATGCTCTCCATGTCTTCCGGCTGGGTGAGCGTCACATCGACATCCAAACCTACCGAGCCATCAGGAAGGACCAGCTTCGGTGCCGCGAACATCAGGTGCCGTCTGCTTCCTTTCTTGACGAACGTCAATCGCAACTGTTTATTCGCCCAGGTTACGGAATTATCCTCGAAGGATGATGGACTCAGACCTGTTTTTCCGAAGGTAAAGAATTTCATTGCGTCTTGTTGCGCCGATTTTCCCCTTGTGAAGTCGATGAACGCGACCGCGAACAAAGCTCCGTATCCTAAATCGCTGACCGTGGCCGTGACGGCGAACTGGCGTCTGTGCGACATGATCGCATAGTAGTCCCATTCCTTGATTCTTAGCGCGGAGGCGTGGATGGACTTGCGGTCGTACATCCATATGGGATGCCGAGCCCAGCCCTCTTCCGCTATACGGCCTTTTGTATCAAGCAACCGAATGGGTGATGTCACTTCATGCTGCATGGATGGAACCCTCCTGAATACCTCAGAAGTCAGTATACACCAAGGTTCTCGAGCTTACCAATCCAAATCTTCCGCAACATGCAATCTCTTCTTGGAAATGATGAAGTGTGTCTTCGCAGGAATATGTACCTTGGTCTTGCCCCCCCCATGGTGGAAAGGTAGTGATTGCGCTTTGCTTTTCTGCTGGACATCGCTTTCCATTTATCTGGAGCCTTTGTTGTGTTGACGGTGCTTATGCCACGAAGGCTCATGGGGATGAACCGACTATGCGGTCGAAGAGATGGATTGAGACGATCGCCGATACATGATACTGTACGAATATCCCGTTCAGCCTTGACACTGGTGAATTATATGATACAATTGTATCAATAAATCAAAAAGGGGGATGCTTGATGCAGATACAACTTGATCCGCATTCTGGGAACGCAATCTATCGGCAGGTTGTTGACGCCTTGGAAGACGCCATCGATTCAGGACGACTGGCCCCAGGGTACAAGCTCCCTACGGTACGGCAGCTCGCTGATGAAATCAATGCGGCGAAAGGGACCGTCCAGCATGCCTATGATACATTGGAACGAGAGGGGTACATTACCAAGACACAGGGGAGCGGCTCGTTCGTCAATGAACGGACGTTGGCCTATGGGACGAGCAAGAAAGCGCAGGCGATGATTTCCATTGACCGGATGCTTGACCAGATGGATGCTTTGGGCTTCTCCATCGATGACACCAGGATTTTCATTGAATTGAAGCTGCGTGAACGAGAACGGCAGTCTCGCGATGTATTGGTAGCTGCGGTGGATTGTTCTCCTGAAGCGTTGTCCGTCATCAAGGAGCAGTTGTTGGCCTTGGCGCATGTAGATGTTCGGGAATACTTGCTCGTTGATGTTTTGACATCACCGCAACTCATTAATGCGGAAACAGATATTATCATTACAACGAATACCCACTACAGGGATGTCGAAGCTGCGTTCGAGCATTCGAGGCGTGTTTTGCAAATGGTCATGGCTGTCGCTCCCGGGACGGTCGCGGATTTTGCGAGGGTGGACCGACGTTCACGTGTTGGAATCCTGTGCGCGAGTGAACGATATGCGGAAATTATCCGTCGGGCCTGTGAGAAGTATTGTGTTCTGGATGTTCCTCCTCGGACAAGGTTGTTCGGGACGGATGGCCGTCTGTCGGAATGGCTGGAGGGGCTGGACAAGCTCATCCTCCCTACCAATTACCTTCGCTTCTGTACCTCTGACGAACAGCGGGCGATATCTCTCTATCAGCGAAAGTGCGCTCCAATCATCTACCATTATCAGATAGAGAAAGGCTCCCTTCTCTATGCCGCCGAAGAAATTTCAAAGCTGTACAAAGAATTGCAACAGCGTCTCTGACGATTTGAGTTCAAATTGCAACGTCTTTTTCCCGAAGTCCTTTGCCTGTTATGACCGAATGCGGGAGGATTGATTTTTTTGTTGACAAATGTACTATATCAATATATGGTTGTTTATATGGTACAATTGTTTTCCAGAGCTTGTCAGCCAATGGCAATGATATCTGGGAAGCCACTGTCCGCATGGTTTTTCCATACTGGCAAATATTTGGAACGTACCTTGGTGATCCATGGAAAAGAAACGACTGGTGCTTGGCGTTATCGGAGCCGATGTTCATGCGGTAGGGAACAAAATCCTGTATCATGCGTTTGTTGAAGCTGGGTTTGACGTTACGAACCTTGGCGTCATGGTTTCTCAGGAGGAATTCATCGCTGCGGCTGTCGAGACCAATGCGGACGCAATTTTGGTGTCGTCCCTCTATGGACATGGGGAAATCGACTGTCGCGGATTGCGGCAGAAATGCGATGAAGCCGGACTTGAGGGGATTTTGCTGTACGTGGGTGGAAACCTCGTTGTAGGCAAGCAGCCTTTTGAAGAAGTGGAGAAACGATTTAAAGCAATGGGGTTCGACCGTATATTCCCTCCAGGGTCTTTACCCGAGGCCAATATCAGGTGTCTCCATGAAGACCTCCATATGGATGCCTAGGCGGGCCGTATGAAACCCATCCTACTGATTGATTTCGGCAGTACATATACCAAACTTACCGCAGTCGATGCTGATGGTCGCCGGGTGTTGGGGACGTCCCAAAGCTATACCACAGTGGAGACCGATATCAACAAAGGCTTCGATATGGCTCTTGTTGCCTTATTGCGACGGACTGGCGAACTGCGGTTCGAAAAACGTTTTGCCTGTTCCAGCGCCGCCGGAGGGTTGCGAATGGTGACCAGCGGCCTTGTTCCCGAACTGACGGCGGAGGCGGCGCGCATCGCATCGTTGGGGGCCGGAGCCAAAGTGGTGAAGGTGTTTTCCTATCAATTGACCGATGAGGACGTCGATGAGATTTCCCGTCTGGCTCCTGATATCTTCCTGTTGACGGGAGGGACTGACGGTGGCAATTCTGCGACGATTCTGCATAACGCTCGGATGCTGGCTTCCTGCCCAAGGCGTTTTCCCGTTCTGATTGCCGGCAACAGAGTCTGCGCCAAAGATTGCGAAATGCTGCTCTCCGGGTGGGAGACATACCGTTGCGCCAATGTCCTGCCGCGGTTGGGACAGCTTTGTGTCGAGCCTGCGCAGGAGAAGATTCGAGAAGTCTTTCTCAATAGGATTATATTTGCGAAGGGCTTGTCGAAAGCCATGGAATTGCTTTCCGGTATCCTCATGCCGACGCCTTCTGCGATGTTCGCCGCCATGAAGCTTTTGTCGGGTGGCGTTCAAGGGGAGGCTGGGATCGGGGATCTCATCGCGGTGGATTTGGGCGGTGCGACGACGGATGTCTATTCAATGGCGGATGGTTTACCTGGCGACGACAGGACTGTATTGAAAGGATTGCAGGAGCCATATGCAAAACGGACGGTAGAGGGAGATCTCGGCATGCGCTACAATGCCATGGGAATTCTTGATGCTGTTGGCGCATTGCGTCTGTCCCAGCTTTCAGGTATCGCCGCCCGCCGTATCGTGGAGCTGGTTGGGATGGTATCGTCCCATACTGAACTGCTTCCTGAGACAGATGAGTTGCTGGCGTTCGACAAGGCGTTGGCCTGCGCGGCGATCGACACCGCCGTGACGCGGCATGCGGGGACCATCGAGGAAGTCTATACTCCGATGGGCCGGGCGTTCGTTCAGGTCGGGAAAGATTTGAGGGGTGTATCGCAACTGGTAGTCACTGGCGGGGCGATTGTCCATAATCCCCATGCCGCCCAAATCGCCGGTCATGCGTTCGCTGGTGATACGGAGCGCTCGGATTTGTCCTCCGGTTCTTCTGTCGGATGTTCCTTCCGGGCTGAACCTTCCTCTTCGTGTTTGCCGTCTCCCGTATCGCAAAACGGAACCGACAGGTTTTCTTTGAAGCCCCGGAGGGCTGAAGTCTATGTAGACAGGCACTATATCCTGGCTGCGATGGGGCTGCTCAGCACGCAGTATCCCGAGGTGGCCCTTTCCATCATGAAAAAGGAGTTGGAGCATCATGGAGCTTGTTAACAGAAGGTTGGACGACAACTCGTTCTTCCAGCAGCGGCGGGAAGTATTGCGGCAGTGGCCGACCGGAAAGGAAGTCGATCTGGAGGCATCGATGAGATACCATCAGGATTTACCCGAGCATAAAGTATTCTCCTTGAAGCTGTTGAAGGCGAAGGAAGCGGGCAGGACGTTGGTCCAGCCCAGGGCTGGTGTCGCATTGGTTCCTGACCATATCAAGTTGCTGACGTATTTGCAGGATCAGGGGGAAGCGGATTTGCTGCCTACGACGATAGACAGCTATACCAGACAGAATTATTATGAAAAGGCGGAGGCGGGGATCGAGGAATCGATCAGAAGCGGGAAGTCGATGCTCAATGGTTTTCCCGCCGTGAACCATGGGGTGTATGGTTGCCGCCAGATCATAGATTCCCTTGACCTCCCTGTGCAGGTTCGTCACGGAACTCCCGACGCGCGCCTTCTTACTGAAATCTCCTATGCGGGCGGGTTTACCAGCTATGAGGGCGGGGGTATTTCCTACAATATTCCGTATGCGAAGAATGCTGATCTGGAGAAAACCATACGGGACTGGCAGTATGTGGACAGGCTTACCGGACTCTACGAGGAAGCCGGGGTTCCAATCAACAGGGAGCCATTCGGACCGTTGACGGGGACGTTGGTTCCTCCGTGCATCTCCCATGCCGTCGCCATCATAGAAAGCTTGCTCGCCGCCGAACAGGGGGTGCGGAACATTACCGTCGGCTATGGGCAATGCGGCAATCTGCTACAGGATGTCGCAGCCTTGCAGTCGTTGCAAAGTCTTACCGAGGAATACCTGAAAAAACATGGACATGGGGATGTCGTCGTGACGACTGTGCTGCATCAGTGGATGGGGGGCTTCCCCCAGGACGAGGCGAAGGCGTTCGCAGTAATCAGCTGGGGAAGCACCGTCGCGGCGCTGGCCCATGCTACAAAAATCATCGTCAAGACACCCCATGAAGCCTTGGGGATTCCGACTATGGAGGCGAATGCGCAGGGGTTGCGCTGTACCAAGCAGATCATATCGATGTTGGGAGACCAGACAATCAACACCCATGCGTTGGAGGATGAAAAAGTCATCATCGCCCAGGAGACAAAATGTATCGTGGACAAGTGTTTTGCACTGGGGGAAGGGGATATCGCGAAGGGGGCCGTGCGGGCGTTCCAGGCGGGGGTGATAGATGTACCGTTCGCTCCGAGCCGATATAACGCCGGAAAGATGCTCCCTGCGAGAGACAATGAAGGTGCGGTCAGAATTTTCTGCCCGGGTGCCTTGCCGTTCTCTCCTGAACTGTTGGCGTTTCACAAAGGAAAGATAGATGCCAGGGCTAAGGTGGAGAAGCGTGAGGCATCGTTCCAGATGGTCATCGATGATGTGTACGCGATTAGCAAGGGACGTTTGGTAGGACGTCCTTGATAGAGATTCTGGATGATGTCCGTATGTCGGGATGCGGTTTGTGGACGCACGCAAAACAATATTGTGATCGGTGAAGAACAACTTTACCGACATGGAGACGCTGTATGAAGATAATGAAGGCGGTTTGCTCTTCTGGAAGGACTGGATTCTTTTTTGACGATCAGAAGGCGATCAAGGCTGGCGCAGTGTCCGATGGCGCGGCCTATCGGGGCATTGAACCGATGACTCCCGGTTTTACCGCCATCAGGCAGGCGGGGGAATCGATTTCCGTCATGCTGGTTCTGGAAGATGGACAGATTGCTTACGGAGACTGTGCGGCCGTCCAGTATTCCGGCGCAGGCGGTCGTGACCCGCTGTTCCTCGCTAAAGATTTTCTGCCTGTACTGGAACACGATGTCCTGCCGATGTTTGTCGGCAGGGAACTGACAAGCTTCCGTGAACTGGCGGCGGATTTGGAAAGAACTACGGTTTGCGGTCGCAAGTTGCATACGGCGATTCGCTACGGTGTCTCACAGGCCTTGCTTGATGCCGTAGCCAAGGCGAGGAAACAACTCATGTGCCAGGTTGTCGCGCAAGAATATGGTACGACCGTTTCAAGACGTCCAATTCCCATATTCACCCAGTCCGGCGACAACCGGTATGAAAACGCTGACAAGATGATTCTCAAGGGCGCTTCAGTCCTGCCTCACGCCTTAATCAATAATGCGGTAACCAAGCTTGGCTCTCATGGAGAACTATTGGAGGAATATGTCCGCTGGCTACGTGACCGGATTCTGAAACTACGTGCTTATTCCGAATATATGCCGGTTCTGCATATAGATGTCTATGGAACAATCGGACAGATTTTCGGCGGTAGCAACTATGGAGCCATGGCCGACTATCTCGCTCGGTTGGAAAAGGCCGCGTCGCCGTTCCATCTCCGTATAGAGGGTCCGATGGATATGGATGATCGGGAGCTTCAGATGGAGGCGTTGAGCGGTTTGACCTCGGAGCTTGACCGGCGTGGTATCGGGGTGGAACTGGTCGCTGACGAATGGTGCAATACGCTGGAGGACATCATATATTTTGCCGACCATAAGGCGGGACATATGATCCAGATCAAGACACCCGATCTCGGCGGGATCAACAATGTCGTTGAAGCGGTTCTTTATTGCAAGAAACATGGAATCGGTGCCTATCAGGGGGGGACTTGCAATGAAACTGACCGGTCCGCCCAAGTCTGCGTGCATGTAGCCATGGCAACTTCTCCCGACCAGATTCTTGCCAAGCCGGGGATGGGTGTCGATGAAGGGTACATGATCGTCTACAACGAGATGCAGCGGATTCTTGCCCTATTGCGGGGGTGAGCGCGGTGAAGTTGTCAGAAGGAGGTAGTGATGAAAGAGGAATTCAGGATACTGTCCACGACGGCAATACTGGGCTATGGATTTCCTGTAGCGTCGTTTGAAGAAGGGATGAAACGCAAACCGCATCTGATTGCGGTGGATGCGGGCTCTACGGACCCCGGTCCGTACTATTTGGGGGCTGGGGTTTCCTTTACCGACCGCGGCGCGGTCAAACGAGATTTGGAGCTGATGCTCAAGGCCGGCGTTCCAAACAAGATTCCCGTGGTGATTGGCTCGGCGGGCGGTAGTGGCGCGGATGCTCATCTGGCATGGTGTCGGGAGATTATCGAAGAAATAGCGAGGGAACAGCGGCTTCATTTCAAGCTGGCGCTGATTCACGCACAGATTGATAAGCCGTTGGTGCTTGAAGCTCTGGCCGCGGGAAAGGTGAGGCCGTTGGAACCCGCGCCGGAACTGACCGCGGAATTGGTGGAGCAAACCAGCAACATCGTGGCGCAGATGGGTGTCGAACCGTTTGTCCGTGCCTTCGATGAGCTGCCTGACGTCATTCTCGCCGGACGCTCCTATGATCCTTCCGTCTTTGCCGCCCTTGCGATACGGCGGGGATATGACAGGGGACTTGCGTTGCATTTGGGGAAGATATTGGAATGCGCTTCAATCTGCGCCACTCCAGGAAGTGGTTCCGACTGCATGTTCGGATATATCGGGGACGACTATTTCAGGGTGGAGCCGTTGAATCCCATCCGTAAGTGTACGACGCTTTCCGTCGCCGCCCATACGTTGTATGAGAAGACTAATCCATATATCCTGCCCGGACCTGGCGGACATCTTGACCTAACCTGCTGCAAGTTCGAGCAGGAGACCGATTCGATCGTCAGGGTGAGCGGGACCGTTTTCGTTGCGTCCCATCCGTATACCATCAAGCTGGAAGGCGCCCGTCCGATTGGTTGCCGGACGGTCTCTATCGCGGGGGCGAGGGATCCGATCATGATTTCTAGGATCGACGATATCACGAAAGGCGTCGAGGAACGTGTCGCTGATAATTTCAGGGAGAAGCATTGGGACTATCACCTGCGGTTCAACATCTATGGGCGGGATGGCGTCATGTCCACACTGGAACCGAATCCCAGTACGGAAGGCTGTCATGAACTGGGGGTGATCATCGAGGCGACGGCTCCTACCCAAGGACAGGCCGACACCATCTGCGCTTTCGCGCGTTCCACGATGCTCCACTATGGGTATGAGGGGCGCAGGGCCACGGCGGGTAATCTGGCTTTTCCGTATTCTCCCAGTGATTTCCATGCGGGTGAGGTGTATGTGTTCAGTGTCTATCATCTGATGGAGATCGATGATCCCGCGTACTTGTTCCCTATAGAATGTCTCAGTCTGTAGAAAACCTGATGGACAGTCGTCCGCGTCGTGGGCTGGCCGGAGGTGGCTCGTGGTCGCCTCCTGAAAGTCCAGTTGCCGGACGGCTGTTTGGACGGACCGAATGAAAAGGAGAAGAATGCCATCATGAAGACAAAGCTAGTCGATATTACTGACATCATCAGGAGTAAGAATTCCGGCCCTTATGAGTTGACGCTGGACATCATGTTCAAGGACTTCGCATGGTTCGAGAAGGTCTGCCGGGCGAAAGCGATTAATGAAAAAGTCATCTGTGACCTGTACAAGATTCAGCCGTCGGATATAATCAACATAGTCGAGTTCAAGCCGGCCAAGGCGATCAAGGTCACCATCCGTCGTCCAATCTGTTCTGGCGACTTGGGGGAAACGGATGTCTATGGGGCTCAGCAGCATGCTCCGTTGCTTGGTCTGGAGTTTGATTTATAGCTGTATTGTCATTCTTGTGGAGGTCTCGGCCTCGTTGCCGGTTGTCCTGCGCTTGAGGAGGGGGAGTCCATGGCATATTCCGACCGTATGCAGAAAAATCATCTGTATACCGTATTTTTCGCCCCGCGAGGGTTGAACCGCATAGCCGACCTCGGTATGCAGATCGCCCAGCAGTACTTGAGTCCGTTTGACAAGTTGATTGGGTTGGTCGGTTCTGCGGGCGCAGGAAAGAGCATGCTGATTAAAGGTATGTTTCCCGGCTTGGAGCTTACCAACGACGATGCCGGGGTGAACGTCCGGCCCTTGCCGTTGTTAGGCATCGCTGATGCCGACACCGGCTTTTACACCCCTCATACGTATCATGTCGACATCCGTTTCGAAGCCGCTTTTACCCAGATGCATGAACTCGCTTCCATCATCAAGGAGGCGATGATGCGGGGAAAGCGGGTGGTCGTTGAGCATTTTGAACTGGTCTATCCGTATCTGAACCAGAACGCACACCTGCTGATAGGTATCGGGGAGGAGGTGATTATCACCCGTCCTACGTTGTTCGGACCAGAACCTCAGGATATCGCCAATATCGTGTTCAAGTCCCTTCCTTACCGTCTCATGACCCACACGGCGGAGGACTTGTGCAGTTATCTGATGCAGGAACAGGGGTGCGACAGCAATTACTTGCACGCCGACGTTCGCCATGGATTCATCCTCAGTTTTCTCAAGAAACCAGATATCGACCTCAATCTTCTGGAAAAACGGGTCAATGAAGCCATCGCACAGGATATTCCGGTCAGCTATAAGGATGACCACCATATCATGATCGGGGACAAACTATGGGTTTGTTCTGGTCCACGTTTTCATGTCAAGAGTACCAAGGAGATCGGACGTTTTACGTTGAGCAAGGAGCTGTTTCTGGAACCGATTACGGAACGATACCTATTGGTCGGCGTGGTAGGGGAGTTCGGCGAGCAACGGATTAGCGACCTGAACAAAATCTACTCGGCGTAATTGCGGCGGTGTCGCATCCTGTATATTCGACGCTGGGATGATACGACTTTGCAAGTAATACCCTGGACGGTTATGCGATGCTCGAGTCTTCATTCTCCGTCAAGCGCTGTAGAATCCGAAATATAATACAGATAGCCATGCGCCTTGCAAAAAGTTCGGATACGTTCAATGAGTTTCTTGTCCGTCGTATATTCTAACAGATAGACTTCAATTCCGGCTGTGCGGACCATATCCAGATAATCTGCGAAATACAGCAGGTCTTCTTTTTCCTGTGCGCCGAATATGTTCCCGGAGTAATCTTCGATAGTGGAGAAAACACATTCCTGATTGATGCCGTCGATCAATTCCGTGCTGCCTCCATCAAGGAGCCTGGATACAAACGCATCGCCTCCGTTTATGATGGTTTTCAGGTGATATTTTTGCAGTCCTTCAAGTATTGAGACCAAACCATCATAGATGCCGTCATGATGGTACTGGTAATAGACATCGGCGTTGTCCAGAAAAAATCCATCCACTTTTTTATCCGCAAGGGCTTTCCCGACCGTGTCCACAATATATTCCCGCCATTCCGGGGCGGTTGCATCAATCCAATATTCATCCGGCCAGTTATCATATTCATCCAGAACGGCATATGCGAATTGGTCATAATAATCCCTGTAGGTTTCCAACGAGCCTATGTTGAGATACGAATATACTTGATGTCCATTATCTTGTAGCTGTCTGATTGTTTCAGTGGATATCTCCTGTCCCTCCACCACGATTATGCGATAACCTTCGGCTTGTGGGATGATTCGATCTTCCGCTACGCCTATCAGAACGCCATAGTCCCCATTGTTTACGGACGTCCGTCGCATAGAAGAGGCTATGCCCCTGCCGCAACCTGTTAGAAAGATACATGTTATGACCAGCAGCGCCATGGATATCTGGAAAGGGTGGTTCATTGCTGTCAATTTCGGCATCCTGTCAGTCCTTTCGCGCATGCTCATTTCCCCATATTGCCGAAACCGTTCTGTGGATATCATTGGATCCTGCCTAGTGGTTTCCTGATTATGATAACCGATGAGGACAAAAATATCATCACGTTGAAAATCCTATGCCGGAAGCATGGTTATGACATACAGTACGTTTTTCCGCCGGGCGGGACGGGCATTGCAAAAATATATGTCTGACTCAATTTTTAATTAAAAAAGGTCAGCAACCAGGTCAGAATCGATGACGATGACAAGAAAAAGGTATCCCCCCGTCAGCCATTCCTAGCCGTTAAAAGGAATACCTTTGTATCGGGCAGAGAGGATTTGAACCTCCGACCCCTTGGTCCCGAACCAAGTGCGCTAGCCCCTGCGCTACTACCCGGAAAATAGCGTGACAAAATATCAACGTTGCCGCCGATGAATGACTATACTGGTTCAACAGGCGAATGTCAATCGCCTTGGGACAGATGACCGGTTGATTCTTTTCTGATGTAGCTCTTCCTTTGCCGAGGGAAAACGTCCTGGCGGATGCTCTGGACTGGCATGGTATCTACCGGGGGGCGTGAAGTCACTGGACGGTAGCGACGCATTCATGCGGAGACTTCGCGGACAAGATATTTTTTTCTTTCGATTGAAAACCAGCCGGTCAACTGATACAGTGGGGTATATAAGCCGCTGGCAAGAAATTGGTGAGGATGCCCATGCCCAAATATCGACATATGCAAAAACTGATTGTTTTCATGGGGTTGCTCTCCGTCTTGTTGTTTCCCGTATCCGGTGGAAACCAACAGAGGACCTTTGGAATCCACTCGGAAGAGTGGCAACAGGCCAACGCCCTGTGCCGGCTGGCCGGCGTCGTCGGCCCGTCGTCGTCAGGCCCTGTGACCGCAAGGGAACTCAATATCGCGCTTGAGCGTATCAATCCGTCGCGCCTGACGACTGAGGCGCTGGACATTTTGCATGAAATCCAGCGCCAGATCAATGAGCCGTACTCCTTGTACGAATCCCCTGAATTCACATTTTCGCTTGCGCCGACCTTGGCGTTCGAGGGATATATGCAATCCAGGAATGATGACGTAACACAACGGGACTGGATAATGCCGTACAAGATGAGAAAGCCATTTCTTGACATCGACCTCAGGATGACGGCCGGACAACATTTCTACGGCTTCTTTTCCTATATGCTGAAAGCTCAGAATGCCGACGCCCTCGCCGCAAAGCAGTTTTCTCATAACCTGAGCGGCGGCATCATACAGATCCAGACAATGCAGCCTTTCTTTACGGGATTCGTCGCTGGAGGGGACGCATGGAACCTGTCGGTCGCACGGGACCGGCTGTCGGTCGGCAACGGTTATACGGGCAACCTGTTCGTAGGGGATAATTTCTCGTATCAGGAATACCTGAAGTTCACGCTATGTACGAATCCATTCACCTACAGCTTCATCATGACGCACTTCGACCAGCAGACTGGCAGGACCACTTTGGAATCCTTCCGGTTCAGCGGCCCCCATCAACAACGGATCAGCCATCGTTTCTCAATCAATTTTGCGAACCGGGTCACTTTTTCCGTGACTGACAACACGTTGTTCCAGACGGCATCGGGCTTCGACATCAGGATGCTCAATCCCTTCATGTTCCTGCACAACTACAACAATTTCCAGCAGTCGTCGGAACTCTCGGACGGTGATGAAGCGAATAACTTCACCGGCTTTGAACTGGAGATCCCGTTGTATCCCGGCTGGAGCTTTACCGCGCAAGGGGTGCTTGATCAGATACAGACTCCAGATGAAACGAGCCATGCGGACAAGGATATTTTTCCCAACGCCTGGGGCGCATTGGCGAATGTCACGGGAACCTGGTCCACCAATGGAGGAATCCTTTCCGCCTATGTCGAGGGGGTATATACCTCACCGTACCTGTATCTGAATAAAAAAGGGAGGACTGATCCCGATACAGGCACTTGGACGCCGGACTGGAACTACGACCTGATCGTCGGCTACGACATAGCGGGCGGTCCTGAGCTTTCCTATACCGGCTATATCCATGGTCCTGATTCGATGGTCTGCGCCATTGGTACGTCATACCGGGTCCCTCGGAAATGGTCGGTCGCGGCCCAGCTTCTGTACAAAGCCCATGGGCAGATGGGAATCGATTGGCAGGGTGACGCATCACAGCACCAGGAATTGAAGACTGGCGTCGGACATCTGCATGACATATCGCCGACAGGCATCGTCGAACACACGCTCCAGACTACGTTGAGCGGCAAAGTGCGCATCATCCCCGGAATAGTCCTGGATGGGTCTTGCGGAATCATCAAACGATGGAACAATCACAATATACAAGAACGGGAGTGGTTCGATATCCAGTTTGCGATCGGCTGTGCCATCGATCCTGTCGCGATATTTTTGTAAAGATACCCCTCCATGCCAATCGTTCATTGACAGGGGGCTTGCTTAATGGTATTTTTCATGAGATATGTGCCTATATCAGGCTCAGTCATGTCTAACGACAGTATTCCAGGTGAAAGAGGTCTACCATGCCTTCCAATGAGAACAACACTCCGGACAAGACGACGGAAAAAGAAACGAATGTAACGAAATTCGAAGCGACGAAAGCCGCAAAGCCGAAGAAAAAGCTGAGTTTTGGCTGGTGGCTGGGAATGATCGTGCTGATTCTTATCGCAATTACTTTCGTCCTCCCGACAGGAGCCTTGTTCACAGGCAACACGAATACTGATATCGTGTTCGGAAAATATGGCAAAGAGAACATTACCTTCGCGTACAATAACTATTTTCATCAGCAATACCAGAACATCGCCTCCCAATATTCCAGTTCGGGACAGAGCGGAACTCAAGCCGCGTATCAGATTTGGTGGAGCGCTTACCAGAATACCGTCTTCCACACCGCTCTGGGACAGATGGCCGGGAAGGCTGGAATCATCGCAGCTCCTGATGCGGTGAATAGGGCGATTATCGAGAGCGGTGTCTATAACAAGGACGGCAAGTTTGATACCGCGACCTATAATGCCGCTTCAGCTGAGTCAAAAGCCCAGATCAAGCAGCAGATTACCGAGTCTCTTCCGTCCAGTATTGTGATGAACGACATCTCGACAGTCCTTTCTTCACAGGCGGAGATGGATTATGTCGGCAATATGGCCGCCTCCACACGCACCTTTGACTATGTCATGTTCGGAACGGACAGCTATCCTGACGATTTGGCCATCCAGTACGCCATGAACGATCCCCAGCCGTTCGTTGAACTGGGCATCTCGATGTTCTCCCTTTCCGATGAGGAAACTGCCAAGCAGGTGGCCGCTGATATCGCCGCGGGTACGATTTCCTTCGATGACGCTTCCGCTCAATATGATGTTGGTTCAGCGCTCAGCGATGAGGTGGCGTCCTACTACATGATCGCCATGAACTTCGCCAATCAGGATGAGGTGAACCAGCTTTTCTCTGAGCAGCCGGGTGCCGTTGTCGGCCCGTATGCGAACCCATATGGCTATTATTCCATCTATCGTGTTGATTCCGCACCCACGTCTCCTGATTTTGGAAATCCGAATTCCGTCCTTGCCGTCAAGCAATATCTCGCACTCAACCAGAGCGAAACCATCTCTGCCTATGCTCAGGAACGGGCGGCGGCGTTCGCTGAAGCGGCCAAGGCTGACTTCACCGCCGCTATGGATGAGTTCAGCACGGAGGTCAGCGCAGTCAGTGCGACTCCAGCGAATATTGGAAATAGCACGTATATGGGTAGTTTTTCTAATTCCGATCCGAATCAAGGCTTGGCGAACGCGGCTACGGACAAGAATGTCATGCGGTCGCTCTTTACCGAACCGGTAGGAACCGTCGTCGGACCGTTTAAAAGCGGCTCCAACTACGTCGTGGCGGAGGTGACTGGTGAGCAGACTTCTAGCGGTACGGCAAACTATGTAACTATGTTCTACGACTATATCGCAAGGAATCAGAATCAGCAGGACTTGATTCAGGCCGTCTTTAGTTCTGATGACTTCCATGATGATTTCATGAATGTGTTCTTCAGCAAGATACTGGGTTATAATTAACAATTCTTTCTACAGCGGAACGCCCTCTCTTCGTTGGTCGATGTCTACCTGAAGATGAGGGCGTTTTTATGTATAGCGACACATTTATTGGTTCTCGATATTTCTGGGATACTGAACAACCTTGTATGTTCTGAATGTCTTTATTTCAAAGACTGTAGCGGATTCAGAGGTCGTCTGGGAAAGTTCCGGTTGAAGCTGTCTAATGGTAAAGCGAAGCCGGATCAAAGTTATCGTCGGATGGTCTGGTGTGACTGTGTGTTGGGGCCGCCTTGCCATTTTGGCGGGAATCGGCATCAATCGTATGGTGTTTTTCCAAATGCGGCTCCATCGATGGTTTGAATGGATTTTGAAAGGTCATCCGCTTTTTACTCTTTCCTGAAACGTTTTGCGCAAGGGCCGCATGGACAATAGTCCATATGCCGAGGCAAACTGGCGGTAGACAGATAATCATAAGAAGTAAATATTCCATAATGTTACTCTCCTGTACATAGGTTGTAATAGTATTTTACAGTCAAAAAATATTGAATTATATGATTAAATCGGATAATATATATGATAAAATAGTCAAAATAGGGTTAAAAATGATAAGTGAATGCCAGTCTGTAACGACAAACCAGAAAGGAAAGGAGCTGAAGACCCACGGGTCTTCACTGTTTCCTGTAGGTTGCTACTATGAAGATGTGGCGGAAGTCCCTGTTGTCTGGCATTGGCACGAGGAGCTTGAAGCGGTGATTGTTACAGAAGGGGCTGTTATCGTCGGCGTAGGTTCTGAACGTGTGGAAATCGATGCCGGAAATGGCTTTTTCGTCAACTCTGGTGTGTTGCATGCAGCTTGGCCGGGGAGTGCCCCTGTCGGGCGTATCCATACGTTGGTCTTTCACCCTCGGTTGGTCGGTGGAGGGCTGGACAGTATTTTCTGGCAAAAGTATATCACCCCCTTGGTTTCGGATGCTTCGCTCTCTTTCTCTATATTTGAAGGGGCTTCCGACAGGGGGTATACGGCGACGAAATACATTGAACAAGCATGGAATGCCTGTAAAACGGAAGGGTACGGGTATGAATTTCGTGTGCGTGAGTATTTATCTGAATTGGTGTCATTGCTTGTTTCCCATAGTCCTGCGTCCAACGCCCCATTGTCTGACAGGACACTGCGCGATGCGAGGCGTATCAAGACGATGCTACAATTCATCCAGGATAACTGTGGCGAAGAAATTAGTGTTGCGGAGATCGCGGAAAGCGCGATCATCAGTGAAAGCGAGTGTCTGCGTTGTTTTCGCAATACAATCGGAACTACTCCGATTCAATACCTCAAACAATTCAGGATACGGAGGGCGGCTGAACTTCTCGGTTCTACCGACATGAAAATCGTTGATATAGGCGTTGAATGCGGATTTTCGGAAATGAGCTATTTTGCAAAGACCTTTCGTGAACTGCAAGGGTGTACGCCTTCTGAGTATCGTCGGAGAAAACGCCAGGATGTATACGCATAGGCCGGATGCGGATTTTCGGTCGTCCATCGGGCGCGTGATATTCCGTTGCGACCGTCTGCCGTCAGATTTCCAGATTCTGAAAGAAGTTTTCCAAATGTTGCTTACACTGGATATTCTTGTGTGAGAATCACTTTCGGAAACGTGATGATAATTGAATTCTGGAAACAAGGAATACTCGTGAACTGCATTTCTACAGTGCCGAAATAGAGTTCGAGCCGTTTATAGATGTTTCGTAGGCCGACATGATTGAATGCCTTTGCCGATGTTACCGCTTCCTGTGCGTTGTCGATATCGATACCTTTTCCGTTGTCGGTGACTATGATAGTTATGGATGGGGTGTCATCCCTGATTTCGATTGTTATCGAAGGGAACAAGATGCCTTCCGTCTGCATGCCGTTGTTGAAGCCGTGTTTGATGGAATTCTCAATCATCGGCTGAAGGATTGATTTCGGAATGATGAAGTTCTTGAGGGAATTGTCTAGCTTGCAGAAGAACTGAATCTTGTTGTTCAGCCGCTGGTTCATGATTTCCATGTAAGCTGATGCCTGCTTGATTTCCGTATCAAACGTTGTCAGATCATTGCCGTTGTTGAGATTGCATCGCAAAAAGGTCGCAAAGGTACGAACCAGTGATGCCGCCATATCTGTATTTCCGTTGAGAATCTCCATGTTGATGGTTTCGAGTGTGTTGTAGATGAAATGGGGGTTGATCTGCTCGGTGAGAATCTGCTCCATATAATGATATTTTTCTTTTTCCGTTTTCCTGATTAAAGAAATCTGATCCTGGATAGTGACATACATTGAATTGATAGCTTGAATCAAGGCTCCCGTTTCATCATTGAATCGGGGTGTCACATCCTGTCGGTAGCAGTTGCGCTTGATTTCATCGATCATCCGCATAAGATTGTTGAATGGACGGGTTAGAAAGCTAGAGATGGAGAATATCGCCGCAGATCCGATTGCGATGACCGCCGCCGCCACCGTTAGGCAAAAGATTACCAACGCGATCTTCTTGGGGAGATAAGAGGCGACGCTGATCGCCAATGCGATGTTGAGCCCCTCCGCAGCAGTCGGATGGGAGCTTACTGTATAGTTGTCGTCATTAAGCAACGAAATATCCGATGGGAAAAGGACTATCTCCCCGTTTGATGAATACAAGAAACATGAGCTGTCGAAATAGCTCGACTTTCCTTTGTTGAGTTCTGCATAGAGGGCATTGGAATCAAGCAGGCAGACCATGACGATATCGACACCGTTGTCGGCCAGCACCAGATAATCAGAAACTCCGAGAATCGAGAGGGGGATTGCGATGGGTATGACCATCTGCGAAGGATCGAACGGGGAGCTTTCCGCTCCTAGGAATGTGATTCGTTGAAGAGCTTCGAATCGGGAATAGTCAAGCAGTGGAGAAGTTGAATTTTGGATGCGATCTGTATATCCGGCATATACATCGCCGCCGCCGTCAAGGAAATATGTATTGGAAATGAGCGGTGAGGCGTTTGTCATCCGTTGGATTGGGGATTGTAGGCTGGACTGGAGCTTGAGGAACGTATTATTGCCAGCGACCAAATCGGAAACAATAACCCTCAGTTCGTTCGATCCTGCAACATCAAGGATTCCGGATAGGACTTCCTGCCATCGCTGGTCGAAGGTATTGGCGGCGACGGTCATCCAGCTTTCGGCGCTGTTGCGGGCATCCTCTTCGTACAGATGGGTGAAATATGTAATGTTCGCGAGGCAAATAATCAAGCAGAGAAGGGCTAGTAACGGGAGCATCAGGATAAGTATCTTGTATTTGAACTTCAAGTTCGATATCCATGTTGTCAACTTCATGATCGATTCCTTTTTCCCTTGGCGTTCCTGCTTCTGTATTCAGAAGGGGTGATGCCATTGGCATTTTTGAAAATACGCCAAAAGGACCGGTAGTCAGTATAGCCTAGGGAATGCGCTATGTCCTCTATAGAGAGCATATCATCGTTCAGGAGTTTCTTCGCATGGTCGTTTTTGCGTTCATTGAGATAGGTTCTGAAGTTTTGTCCTGTCTTCGCTTTGAAATACGTAGAAAAATAGGTGAAGTTGATGTTGAGTCTCCCTGCGATTTCCTGCGCGGTGATATTGAGGTTGATGTTGTCATCAATCAGTTTCTTCGCTTGAAAGATAATAGGATCGTTCGTAATCTTGGACCGAGGGATGACGATGTTCTTTATATGAAGCAACGTTGACCTTACCCATCTTTCAATTTCCGACAAGCTCAACAATTGGTTTATTTCAGCATAGTCGATGTTCGGCATGAGGCTAGGGGCGATGTGCTGGTTTTTCATCAGATTCTTGATTGTGTCCGTGATCAAATAAATGCACATGCCCTTCAGATAACTGGGCGGCGGCGTGGGGATATAGAGAAGTCGTTGGAAAAAATCCTTTACCCATGCGATTGTTTCGTCTTCTGTACCGGTGAAGAGAATGTTGACGAGGGCTAGCGTATCAATATTGTAGGAAAGGAAGTTCGGTGACGTATCGATGATATCCGATGTATCGAACACTTTTTTGTGTTCGTGAAAAATCCGATAGGAAAGGGCGAGCAGGGATTTTTGAAATGATCTGGATATCTCAGTCGATTTGTCTACAGTCTCGCCTACGCCTATGACGATATCCAAGTCGCTTTCCCTCATAATCTCTTGATATTGTCTCGCTATATGCAGTGCGTTTTGCTGACCGCCGCGAAGTAATGCAAGCGTCTGATATTCGTCCTGTTTCCAGACATCCGCCTTGATGGATTTCGAATAATCGATGAAATCTGAAATATATATGATGTCCATTCCCTTTGTCTGGCGTTGGAAGGTCAGAATTGTATAGGGAGGTTCTTTTGCGAATAGGTCGAAGTTGATGGCCGAGGCTTTGTATTCGTCCTCGTTTTTGATTTCCCCGCGGGCCAGCTGCTGGAGAAACAGCAGTTTCGCTGATTGTTTGAGATCGTGTACGTCAAGGGTGCCTCTTTGTTGATATTCTGTAAGTTTCTGTACCGCTTTACGGATCGCCGCGATAAGTTCTGTCTTGGAGAGCGGTTTCAACAGGAAATCTTCGACATCGAGGCTGATAGCCTGCTTCGCATAGGAGAAATCGTCATAGCCGCTGAGAATGATGAACCTGGTATCCTGTCTGCTCTTGCGTATTTCCCGCATCAAGTCGAGTCCTGTGAGTCCTGGCATCATGATATCGGTGATGATGATGTCCGGTACTAGCGTCTCAGAGAGCCGCAGCGCTTCATGTCCTTCGGCGCAGAGGGCAATGACGTCGCATTGCAACGTGGTCCAATCAATGGCGTTCTTGATTCCGAAGCGGATGGCCGGTTCGTCATCGACAATCATGACTGAAAAGAGGTGGGAGTCCTGCATGATGTCATTATTAGACGGGGCGAAAGCATCTTCAACGTTTTTTTGTGTAAATCTGAAAAAGTGTTACATATTACCAAAAAACTGTCCTTGTCCGCCCCCCGGTCAGTGGTAGACTGCCAGTACATGAGAAGCAAGGAGGAGGAGCGAATGAAAAAAATCATTGCTACAATGTTAGTTATGCTCATCGCATTGGGCATCGTGTTCGCCGGTGGCGCGCAAGAAAAAGTTTCCGCGGCGACTGGCAGGACGACAGTGAACGTCTGGACGAATGACCGGCATGACCTGGCCTATGTTCAGCGGAAAATCGATGAATTCAACGCTACTAACGACAAGAACATCGAGATCGTACTGACTACAATCGTCGAGGACTACCCCAATATGCTGGTAATGGCCTATTCCTCAGGGAACGCTCCCGATTTGTTCGGTATGAACGCCCGTGGTACGGGATTCGATCTCAAGACGTTTGTCGACGCCGGTATGCTCGTCCCGCTCACCGACTATATTAAAGATCCTGAGTTTGAAAAGGTGACGGAAGCCAGCAAGCATATCGTAGAGGGTATCAACGCCATCGATGGCGTTCCATACGAAATCTATACCGCGGTCCGTAGCGGTACCCGCATGATCTATAACAAGAATCTGCTGGATGAAGCCGGGATATCTACGCTTCCGGCGACCCTTGAAGAACTTGTTGCGGCCGCTGACGCAGTGACTAGGAAAGGCGCTGGCAAGTACTACGGTATCTCCACTTGCAGTTCCGCTCAATTTGAGCGTTGGTTGGAAGGTATCTGCAACAAGAGCGGTATCTACCATTACGATTTTGTCAATGGCGTGTTTGATTTCTCTGGCTATAAGGAACCTCTTCTGCTTGCCCAGAAGTTGTTCAAGAACGGAAGTGTGTTCCCTGGTTCCAACAATCAAGGTGTGGATGCCATGCGGGCCCAGTTCGCGGAAGGTAATTTTGCGATTTGGGGCAATGCCAGCCAGGAAGCGGGTGTGTTTACTTCCCAGTTCCCGATTTCCAAGTTCGAATGGGTCGTAGGTGAGTTGCCATCCCTCGATGGTTCCGTGAAAGGTACCGTCGATGCACGGCCTCAGAAAGGCTATTGCATGTTCTCATCTTCCAAAGACAAAGGTGCGGCTTGGGAAGTCATCAAATTCTTCAGCAGCGAAGACTTCATCAAGGGATACTGTGAGAATGGCTATGCTCTTCCGTTGTCGGACTATATGGCGGAAAAGGTTGACAAGAGCAAGATCGGTCGTTTGGCCGACTTCAGCTTGGTCGGCTACGAAGGCCTGTATCCGGCCGTTCCCGCCGTTACCGTTGCCGGGGAGAACTATGCGAAGAGTATTTGGAACTGCATCGTCAGTGGAAGCAATGTCGACGCTTGTCTGGCTGATCTTACCAAACGGTACAACGAGGCGTTGGACAAGGATATCAAGCTCGGCAAGGTTCGTCGCATCATTATCAAGGATTTCGACAAGATGAATCCTAACGCCGGTGTCGCTGAATACCAGACGAAATAGTATTCAATGAAAATATGATTCCGGAACCGGTGTTTTTTTAATGCCGGTTCCGGCTATTGGGAAGTGAATCATGGCATTGCAGAAGAAAAAACTTGCACGAAGAAAAGGCGATGGACTCGCCCCGTTTTTTATGCTGGGTCTGGCTGTCTTCCTGCTGATTATCACCTCAATCTATCCGTTCTTCTGGCTTTTCCGATATGTTCTTTACGATTATAACGGGTTTATCGCATACTACACTGGGCTTGACAATGTCAAACGCCTGTTCTCCGACGTCATCTTCTGGAAAAGCGTACTCCATACATTCGAATATGCGGCCATGAAGCTGGTCATCGTTATTCCTGTCTCGCTGCTGCTCGCCGTCATCATCAGCAGCAATATCCCTGGGAGCAAGCTGTTTCGCGGCGTGTTCTTTCTGCCGACGGTCATCAGCGCCGCCGTCTATAGCCTCATCTTTACTTTTGTTTTCGCTGTATTCAACGGACCGCTGAACGCTGTTCTGCAAGACCTGCATGTCATCAATGCGCCGATAGACTGGCTGGGAAGCGCCAAATGGGTCATGATCTCCATCGTCATGGTGGCGGTATGGGGCGCCATCGGAAACTATATGATTTATTTCATCTCTGGTCTGACCAGTATTCCCAACGAGGTATATGAAAGTTGCATGATTGATGGGGCCAACGCTCCGCAGACCTTTTTTAGGATTACGCTGCCCATGCTGAGTCCGATTCTGAAAGTGATTCTATTGCTCGCCGTTACTGGGGCGTTCAAAGACTATGAATCAATCATCGTTCTGACGAACGGCGGGCCGAACAATCGCTCCAACGTCATGTTCTCCTATATCTACAACTTGATTTTTTCTTCGTCTACAACACCGCAGATTGGCTATGCCACCGTACTAAGTATCATCGCGGCTCTGATTATCGGTGCCATCACCGCCATCTATCTCTATTTCGCCAGAAAATTGGACGATGTGGTCTAGGGGAGGGCCGATATGGAAAAGAACCATGCGATTAAATCGCACAAACAGAAAATCATCATCGGACTCGTTACATTATTGACCACTTTGTTCGCTTTGTTGATGATGTATCCGCTCATTTATATTTTTTTAGGATCGTTTAAGACCAACCATGAGCTGTTGCTTGGCGGGGCGAAACTGTTCCCGGAGAAGTTCGTAACCACGAACTATGTACAGGCTTGGAGTGAAGCCAATTTCTCCGTCTATACGAAGAACAGCATATTTCTTGGTTGCGGAGTCATGCTGCTGACCGTCGTCATCACCAGCATGGCTGGCTATGTCTTCGCCCGGAAGAATTTTCGTTTCAAGGAATTGGTCTATTCGACCTTCGTGGCCTTCATGTTCGTCAATGTTGGTTCCGTGACATTGCGTCCCCTATTTGAACTTGCTGTGAAACTGCACATGAATTCGTCGCTGTGGAGCGTCATCTTCATTACCGCGGGTACGGGACAGGCAACATACATCTTCCTCTGCCGCGGTTTCGTCAACAGTATTCCAAAGGAGCTGGATGAGGCGGCCAAGATTGACGGTTGTACTTTCTTTCAGATTTATTACCGGATACTGTTCCCACTGTTGAAGCCGATTCTTGCCACAATTGCGCTCCTTTCATTCCGAGCCGGCTGGAACGACTATATCCTGCCGTTGGTATTCACCATGTCGAACGACAAGATGCGGCCGTTGACCGTAGGCGTCAACATGTTGAAGAACAATGGCGACGGAGCGGCCGCATGGAACATCATGTTCGCTGGCGCAACGCTGGCAATCATTCCCATGGTGGTGATCTATTGTTTCTTCAGCAAATACTTCATGAAAGGCATGACCTCCGGGGCTGTGAAAGGTTGATGTATGGACAAGACGTTTTTCCTTGATTCTTTTCTTGTTTCAGGGCCGGTGGAGACCCTGTATCATGATGCTGCCGTAGACCGGGATCAGATGCGGTATGAGAAGTATCTTCGAAGCAGAATCGCAAAAAAAGATATTGAATATCCCGGTCGGTTTTCCAACATGGATGGAACTGGCCTATGCGGAAAACCTTGGCATTACCATTTCTCCTACGGCAACGCTTTCGTGGATTACAGCTCGTTCTATTCAATGCTGACATCCATTACGCTTGATGCTTGTACGATGCTCCATAGCGAACGCAATGTTGAAAAGAAACTAGTGCTCTGGACGTATGCCGCCGTCACCGTTTGGTGCAACGGTGAAAAAGTCTGTGAAATTGATACTCCGGTCTACAAGCCGATGCTCAAACGAGATTTTACCGTCAAATTGGACGAAGGAGAAAACGAGATATATGTGGTTTTGCAGAATCTCGGAGTCCGCGACACCAGGACGATTTTCGGTATTGAAGTGCTTGACCCCCGAGGGATTGCGTGTACCGTACCGCCGCATCCGGGGCGAGATGAATATCTGTCCGCGGTCTCCTGGCTTTCCGGCGTGGTCCTCGGTGGCCGTACCCTGCGGTTTCCTTCAGATGCGGCGGACGGAGCCCGGATTGGGTACGATTCCCATAGTCCCGACTATGCGCTCGTCTCCACGAGGAAGGTGTGGCATGATATTTCTGGATTGCTGTCGTTTGAATGCGAATCTGGCAATCCCTATGTCATTGTCGAAACGAACGCCGGAGGGCAGAAGCTGACCCGGTCTTTCGAGATTTGCGATATGGTCAAGCCGGTATATAGCGAGGATCTGACATGTACGGGGAACTATCGCCGCATGCTTTCAGCCATAGCTTCTGCCGACGGGCTTTCCAGGGGAGACAAGTTCGGTTTCTATATCCAGAATATTCTGGCTAGAAAAGCTTTGGGGTATGAAAATCCTAGGGACCGGGAGTATTTTCTGACGACGCTACAGCAGATTTCCGACCGGTACGACTGTTCCGATTTCTTGATTTCCGGTGTCATCCGGTACATGAAGAACTATCCTGTGGAAGCTGATCTACAGGCTCTGATAGATGAAGTCCTGCTGGACTACCGGTATTGGATGACGATGAATGGTTCTGACGCCATGTGTTTTTGGAGTGAAAACCATTCCTTGCTATTCTATTCTTGCGCCATGCTGGTTGGTGGTATGTATCCCGACAGTTATTTCCATCGCGCCGCGATGACTGGCCGGGAACTTGCTGAATTTGGCCGGCGTTTGACCCTTGAATGGTTCGATGATCTGGATCGATATGGTTTTGAGGAGTTCCTCAGCACGGTCTATATGAACGTGACATTCGCCTGTCTGCTCAATATCATCGATTATGCGGAGCCGGATGTCGCTGAACGGGCGGTCAAAACGACAGACAGGATGTTGCGGATGCTCGCATCGCACACGTTCGATGGTTCGATCATCGCTCCCATGGGGCGTGTGTACCGGGGTGTGATCAACCCCTGCAAGCAAGGTGCCCAGGCCTTGATGAACTTGGCGAATCCCTCCGTTCCGACTTCCTTCGGCGAGGGATGGTTGTCCTATTATGCGACTTCTTCCTACAGGATACCCGAAGATATCGAAGTTTTGATGTCAACGCCTTTCGATATCGGCTATAGCACGGGTAATGCCCTCGTGAAGCTGAAGAAAACCGGAGACTACTGTATTTCGTCGGTTCAGTCCCCCCGTCTTGACGGTCATGAACGTTGGCCCAACTGTACGCTTGTTCCTTCAGACGGTTGCCATGAGGACTCCCACTGGTATACCAAGTCGTTCAACGAGCGATTCCATGGTACTACATTCTTCCAGCCTGGAGTATACGGCTACCAACAGCACATGTGGACGGCGGCTCTTTCTTGCGAGGCTATCGTCTTTACCAATCACCCCGGGGCGACATGCGATGACAGCTCGATGCGACCTGGCTACTGGTATGGCAACGGCGTGATGCCCGCGTTACGGCAGGAGGGAAGCCTGCTCGCCGTAATCTATGATATACCCGATACCCATCCCATTCGGTTCACCCATGTATTTCTACCCGAATGCAAGTTTGACTTGGTGGAACGGGCCGGACATTGGGTGTTCGCCCAGAAGAATTCCGGATATATGGCGTTGTGGTCGAGCGGGGATATGGTTCCGTATGATGACGAACTTTCTGATTGTGAACTTCGTGTCTACGATTCGAAATCCGCCTATCTTTGCCTTGTGGGGTCTGCCTCCGAAGACGGAAGGTTTTCGGAGTTCCGGGCCAAGGCGTTGGCTCTTATACCCACGTTCGGTGCGAAAGAGAATGCTCTTTCCGTTTCTGGGCTGCCGTTCCTGACCTTTGTGGCCGCTCACGATGAAACACAGTATGTCTGATGTATGAAAAGGGTTGTGATGAGTTCAATGACTGAAGTTTTCCGGGACGGCTTGGCGTATCACCCCTTGCAGAGGGATTGGCTTCAGAGTCACAGTTTCCATATTGGGGATTTACACAACCATTGTGCGATCAGCTATGGGCATGGCTTCCATCGTGCGTTTGAGGTCAATGGCGATGCGGCTTGGGCGACTCCTATTTGGATTGAAAGCTGATGGATATGTCGAAAGTTTGCGAGGAATCCTTTTATGGCCGGCCCGTGTACCGCCTTGTTGACGGGGATATTGAAATCGTGATTGATCCCTGGCATGGCCTGTCTGTCGTTTCTTTGCGGTTCCATGGTAGGGAATTGCTATGGTATGATGAACAACGATATCTGTCCGGCAATACGTACGGTATCGCGGTCTTGTTCCCGACCCCCAACCGAATCAGGGACGGCATGTTCCGCTTCGATGGCGAGATTTACGGTCCTTCGCGAATGCATGGCTTCGCGAAGGATGTGCCTTTTACCGTCGAAGCCTTGGATTGCAGGACATCCGGGGTCAGAATCACCGGACGTTATCAATTGTCGGTGAATGCTCCCGTCTTCCATGAGTTTCCGTTTCCGCTAGAGCTGGTTGTTGCGATTTCCCTTGTCGGCGGTCGTATCCGGTGGGACTACACAGTACGGAATACGGGAAGTACTCCTCTTGGATATGGATTCGCATTGCACCCGTTTTTTGTCCGGTCGCATGGGGTTGCGCTATGGCTTGGAGCCTCCCAGGTCATGGATGCGGACCAGTCCAAGCTTCCGACTGGAACGCTGCATGATGTCGTCGGCGCCGGATATGACCTGAGGCAAGGTCGCCCGGTATCTAGCCTGGCGGGACTAGATACCGTCTACTATAGGTCGCAAGGCGATTTTAACTGCCGGATATCATTTGATGAGATTCACTTGGCGGTCGACATGCATGCGAGTGAGGAATTCCGTCATTTCGTCGTATATGTTCCTGCCAGCGGCTCTTTTTTCTGCGTGGAGCCGCAAACATGTTCCACTGACTGTCACAACCTCTACGATAGAGGATATCGGGAAGTTTCCAATCTTCTATTGGTTGCGCCAGGTGGCGAACGCTGCGGTTGGGTGGACATGGCTTTGAGGACTTGTTCCGTCCCTGGCATATCCAATTGAATGACTTGCGCCGCTGGATATTTTTCATTGTTCGTTGTATCGTCTTGCTGTAAAGGAGCGTGCGAGGATATCAAGACCGGCGCTTCATGGGAGATTTCCAAAAATGACCCGACAAGACATTGTTTTGGATGACGGCGAAGCCCGTTTGATTCTGTACCTCCATGAGTCCGACTCGGAAATCAGGACGAATCATCGCGTTCGCCCTTGTGTGCTGGTTTGTCCTGGCGGCGGGTATGTCCGTTGTTCCGAACGGGAACAGGATCCTCCAGCCTTGGCGTTTTTCGCCGCCGGCTACCAGGTCGGTATCTTGCTGTATTCCGTCCAGGAGAAAGCCGCGGGGCTCGGACCCCTTCGGCAAGCGTCCCTCGCCATGATGGAGTTGAGACGCGACAGCGACCAGTGGCGCATCGATCCGAATCGTATCGCGATCCTTGGCTTTTCTGCCGGTGGGCATCTTGCCGCAAGTCTCGGAACGCTTTGGAACCATCCGCGCCTCACCTCTACGCTCGATACCTGCGACGGCATGAACCGTCCCGATGCATTGGTCCTGTGTTATCCAGTTATCACTACTGGTTCGTTTTCCCATGAAGGTTCCGCCGTCAACGTCAGTGGCGGCGATTTGGAACTCCGCAAGTTCCTCTCACTGGAACATCAAGTGACTGAGTTCGTTCCCCCCGTGTTTTTGTGGCATACGATGGATGATGACACCGTTCCTGTTGAGAATACCCTGATGTTTGTCTCCGCTCTACATCAATGCAAGGTTCCGACTGAGTGTCATCTCTATCCCACCGGAGTTCATGGCCTGTCTATGTGCAACGAGGAAGTCGGTACGGTCAACGAGCATTGTGCCGGTTGGTTTCCCCTTTGTCTCGCATGGTTGAATGAATTGTTCGGATTCGTCCTATGATCAAAGCTGTCGAAGCAATTTTTACGATGCTGCTTCTGTTCGGGGCGGGGGCGTTTCTGTACAAGCTTGGATGGGTCAGCGCTCCCGTGATGGAGTTCATTTCCAGATTCGTCGTCAAGTTTTCTGTTCCCTGCATGATGGTCTGGAACCTCACCAACATGTTTACTCACGATGAGCTTGTCGGAATGCTACCAATCATCCCTTTGCCGTTGCTGATGTTGTTTCTTCTCTATGCGTTGTCTTGGGGCTTTGCTATTCTTTGCAAGGTTCCCCGTTGCCGCCGGGGTGTCTTTACCTTGATGTCGGTAGTCTCCAATACATTGTTCATCGGTTTTCCCGTCAGCCTGATCGTCTATGGAGACGCATCCATTCCGGCGGTGACTGTTACATTTTTGTCTTCAACCATCATATGCTGGACCATCGGTATTTCTGGTCTTTCCCATGATGCGCGTTGTATGTCCGAATCTGGATGCGATGGCCCGGTCCTTCAATATACTGTTGGTCAGCGACTGAAAAAGGTCGTAACGACACCCCCTCTGGTGGCATTGGTCGTCGGTGTTGCGCTAGCCGCCTTGGATTGGCGGCTTCCGTCACCGTTGAATAACGCGCTTTCGTATGTCGGTGGTATGACGACTCCGCTATCCATGCTCTACATCGGTATGTTCCTTGCCACGATTCCTCTGAAGGAGATGGTTCCCACCAAGGCTTCATGGGCGGTGTTCTTTTGCCGTTTCCTATTGGCGCCAGTATTGATGTACCTGTTCATTATTGTTGGGCGCAGGCTTGGAATCGTCATGGACAAACTCTCCGCCGATGTCCTGATTATCCAGATGGGGATGCCGGTCATGGCCCAGGCTGTAATCCTCGCCACCGATCTTGGCGGCGACGCGAAATTCGCGGCAAGGACGACGGCGGCAAGCAATGTGGTGTTTCTCCTTACTTTCCCCCTCACTCTCTTCCTGCTTGGATAATGGCTGTGGTACTTCGTTGTCCTCACAAGGCCGTGCAGTAGCACTGTCCTTGTTCGTCCGCCTCGTCCCGTAGCCATTCTCCTTCGCAGGCAGGCTGCTCGGATACAGAAGCTCCATCATCGCTGTCCTCACAAGGCCGTGCAGTAGCACTGTCCTTGTTCGTCCGCCTCGTCCCGTAGCCATTCTCCTTCGCAGGCAGGCTGCTCGGGTACAGAAGCTCCATCATCGCTGTCCTTGCAAGGCTGTGCAGTAGCACTGTCCTTGTTCGTCCGCCTCGTCCCGTAGCCATTCTCCTTCGCAGGCAGGCTGCTCGGGTACAGAAGCTCCACCATCGCTGTCCTCACAAGGCCGTGCAGTGGCGCTGTCCTTGTTCGTCCGCCTCGTCCCGTAGCCATTCTCCTTCGCAGGCAGGCTGCTCGGGTACAGAAGCTCCACCATCGTTGTCCTCACAAGGCCGTGCAGTGGCACTGTCATTCTCCAGTCGCCTCATTGGAGATTCTTTCTTCTTCGCAGGGGGGGGGAGAAATAAGACATTCGGTACTTCGTTGTCCTTGCAAGGCCTTAGTCGCATTTTCCATTTCTGCGAACGGCTGGTTGCGTGTGTTTTTGGAGAACCGGCCCTGATGTCTACAGCAGTTTTTTCACCACGATAGCCGCGATCAGGGCTATCGCAGTGCTGGTCAGAGTTCCGACCAGATATTTTTCCGCGAAGGTCTGGTCTTCCAGTTGGCGAAATCGGGCGATGCTCTTCGCTGTCAGGACGAACCCTATAGCTCCGAACTGTCCGCATAGAACCAGCGTTGAGATGATGATTCGTTCCAATTTGCCGATGATGCCGCCGATTCGTGGGTTCCGGTCTTCCGCTGTCTGTTCGAGGTTTTTGTCGATGCAGGTAAATAGTTTTCTGATAAAGACCGCGGTCGGGTTCAATATGGACAGGTACATCACGGCGTATATGACAACTTCATGAAAATATTGCCACGTGCAGCAGCGCTCGAAAACTCCATTGGTTTGTTTTTCAAGCCCGAATACCTTGTAGACCATGAAGATAATGCCAATATGCAAGGCTTGGTCGATGAGAAAACTCACCAAAGCACCTGTGCCCCTAGGCGATTTCTCAATTTTTGTTTTGGCCCAGTCGATCATCAGATGGGAAAGTACGATGATCCCATAACTCAGCGGCAGAGATTGAAAAGACAGGAAGGTAAAACAGACTATCGCGAATGAAAGTGCGTAGATACATGCGTGGAGCAATAGAAAACGTGGTTGAGCCTTTTTATTTTCCGCCAGCGCTGCCGGCTGGAAGCTGAAATCCCCAAGCAAATGAGCGATGCACAATAGAGCGAAAATCATCACATCCTCCATCTGGTATTCAACAAACGCAATGTCGCGATTGCTGAATTCCTCAATTCGTAGATGCCTGCGGCTTTCAAAGTCTTGTCGATGCTTTGCCTGCTCTTTCCCATCATGTAGGATAATTTTGTCGACAACCCTCTTGTTTTTCCCTCTGTGATGAAGAACTGGGAAGGCCCATTTTCCGCATCTACAGGCGAGCATTCCGGCAAATAGTCGTTCCAGTTGTGTTGTAAGTCAAATGGGTATCGTTTGTTGATCCTTCTTCTGTTTTGTTGTCGTCCCCGATAATAATGTGAGTCGTTCCTGATGGTGATGAGACGGCTGATTGTTTGCGCATACGCAGGAGTGATGATGTCGTGAATATCTATCGGAAATAAGATTTCAGAGAGTATCATGAGTTGGTTCTGGTATTCATTCAGTTTGCCAGTCAGAACGGTTTGAAAATTCATCGAGGAATTGACGAATACATCGTCTGCCTCTCCGGAGAGGAGGAGGATTGAATATTCAAAGGAATTGCGCGCCGCGTCAATCGCTTCCCTGGCGTTGTGATACGCACGTCCGTCTTGCGCGGCGGTACTGGCGTCGTCAACCTTGATATCCCAGGTTCCGATACCCAGCCCCGCTTTTGTCTCGACTGGGAAAATAAGCATATTGAACAGGCGCAGGTAGAGAAAGGCGGCGGTCGGTGAATTGAAGAGCCCCTGTACTTCGTCTCCGGCGCTGAAGTATACTTCTCTCGCCAACTCTTTCTGAAACAGCACATTGAGCCCGCGCATCACTTCCAGAATATATTGTTGGATAGAATTTCTGTCATCGATGGAATACGAGCGGGATTTCTTTAGATCTATCATAAGTACCGTGTAATATCTCATACGTTTACCTTGTCGCTATCGATTATAGCATGTTTTTTTTATTGCGCAACCAATTGAGGGTGCTTTTCAATATGCAACCAATTGAGGGTGCTTTTCAATATGCAACCAATTGAGGGTGCTTCGCCGAAGAGCCGATTGCTGCAAAAAAATCACAACCAACATGTGCCGGTTGTGACGATTTTCTTGAACGGTGAACACCTTGATTGTTCTTCCTGCCGTTATAATAGCTCTGCCATTCCTTCCGAAGCGCGGATGCCGCTGGCCCAGGCCGCGGTGATTCCCCTGCTGGTTCCCGCGCCGTCTCCCGCGAAGAAGATTCCGTCAACCACCTGAAAATGGCTGTCTTGGTATTGTGGCTTGTTTGCATACAGCTTGATTTCTGGATAGTACATGATTGTAGATGGATGGAGTACGCCAGGTACGATCGTATCAAGGTTTTTCATCGCCTTCCAGATCGCCCTGAGGATTTTCGCAGGCATCGCCAAGGAGATATCCCCCGGACAGCAATCCCGCAGGCTGGGTTTGAAGTCATACAAGTCGGAATTGAAGCTGCACTCTTTCGACCGGGAGCCAAGCCGGAAGTCTCCGACACGTTGCATCAGTGGTTTTCCACCTCCCATCAAGGCCGCCTGTAATCCCAGGTTTTCCGCGAACGCCTGTCCGCTGGCCAGCGGGGCGGTAAACCTGACTGTCTTGAGGATTGCGAAATTGACCAGGCCGTTATCCGTATTCTTGTCGGCGGAATAGGCGTGTCCATTGACCGAGTACCACTCGTCGCCTCGTTCCGTAGCGTACCGTTCCTTCACGACATGTGCGTTGCCGCTGTTCGTGCAGAACGTACGGACCTTTTCAGGAAAGTAGAACTTCGGATCATAGTAGTCCTTGACGATCGGATAGTGTTCGATACGAGTTTCAACGCGGATGCCGATATCGACGATATTGTCGACGAACGGGACGGCGAGGGAATGCATCATCTGCTGAAGGAAATGGAATCCTTTCCGTCCCGGTGCGATGAGTAGCGTCCTGTACCCGATTTTCCGTTTGTCGGTGGTGATGGTTTTGTCCGCATTGTCTACGGAAAGCATCGCTTCGCCCAAGGAAAGAACAATGCCCTTTGTCTCCAAAGCTGCGAGAAGCTGTTTGATCAACCTGAGACCGCCGTCCGTTCCCAAATGGGTCTGACGGATTTCCAGGAGGCTGCAACCAAGCCGCTGCGCACGTTTCTGATAGACTTCAATATTGCTTTTGGGCAGGATCTCCGGCTTAAGAAACTCCGTGACTTGTTCCAGATACAGGTCAGCCTGCTCTTTCGTCCAGTATTCATCGGGAAAGCCGATAGGGTAGGTGAAGTTCATCTTGCAATCGTTGCGCATGCCGCCGGTAGAGAACTTCTCCTGGTCGAGCATCAGTATTTTTGCGTCAGGCTTACTCTGTATCAGGGAAAACGCCGCCCCCATGCCCGCAGGACCGGAGCCGACGATAACGACATCATAGGTTTCCACAGCCATCTCCTCAAAACGTATCATATATACAAGCGGTGGAAGCAGCGCTGATATCATAGATGTTGCTTCCTGTGCCAGTATCCTGAAAACGAGGATGAAGGTCAAACGGATTGATACACACTCAGGCTGTTCCTATGATATACTGGTATGAGGACATCTTTCTCCTATCCACTTTTCAACAGTATTCTGTGCATTATAAAACTCTTGATATCATTCCTTATTAGGAATATAATATAAATAGGTTTTTAACCGCCATACATACAGGAGAATACCATGCAGTATATGAACATCAAGGAGGCTTCCGGTCGGTGGGGAATTTCGGAACGCAGAATCAGGATATTATGCTCCGAGGGGCGCGTCGATGGTGCGCAACGTTCTGGCTGGGCCTGGAACATTCCCGTGGATGCGCCGAAGCCTGGCGACGGCAGGCGGCTGCGACATCTGAAAAACTTCGACATGAGGGTGGGCGCTCAGAATTTTTCCCATCTTGATCAATGCCGTCAGATTTTCAGCCAGTCTTCGGAAGGTGTTTCCATCGACAAACTCAAAGGGGGCTGGAACCGTATCTGTGAAGCGCTTTGTCTTTGTATCATGGAAGATGAAGCGATTCCGGCTTCCGCGGAACAGGTTCATCGCATATTCACCAATCACATAGTGCCGGAACTGCCGTTGTCCACCCACCTGTTGCTGCTCAACTGCCGGAGCGTTCTGTACGCTCTGCTGCGCCAGACCGGGCTCGGTCCTCTGTATGGTCCCGCGGAATCCGTTGAAACATCTTTCTGGTCCGAACAATCCCTGAAGGATCTGCATCATGCCTTGCTCCATGCTTTGGATGATGAAGGCTCAGGTATCTATCGTAACGCCGAGATTCCCGCCGGTGGCGCTTGGGGTGGGGACCAGCGGATTTTTCCCGTCTATCAGCAGATGGAGACATTGTTCGTCCAGTACGATCGTGAATGGCGCATGCTGCATCCGATGGTTCGCGGTGTATTCCTGTTCGGAGAACTGCTTCGCATTCGCCCGTTCGAGCGACATGGCGTCGCGGTCGCATGGCTTGCGCTTGCGGGTGAGTTGCTCGCGGGAGGCTATCCTCCCGCGGTACTCGATGGCGGTAGGCTTCCTGAATTCAAAGCGACCTTGGCGTTGACACAGCGGAGGGGAAACTATCAGGGGACGGCGAGGATGATCGAGGAGTCCGTTCAGCGGGAACTCGCGAGCCTGACGCGCCTCTGCCAAGAATAGGTGAAAGTGGTATACTGCCCATGGAGGGACATCCATGAAATACGACTATCTGCTGCGGAAGGGGACCGTCGTCGATGGTTCCGGCTCATCTTCATTTGTAGGGGACGTCGGTGTCAAGGACGGTCGGATCGTTTCTATCGGGAATCTTGCGGGCGATGTTCCGGCGCATGAGTTCGACTGTACCGGATTGATTGTCTGTCCCGGTTTCATTGACATGCATGGGCATTCCGAACTGGAAGCTTTGCGGGCCGGGCATATGTACGGCAAGATTGCGCAAGGCATCACTTCTGAAGTCGCGGGGAACTGCGGGGTTGGCGTGTATCCTCTGGGGGTGACTGAGCAAGCGGTCGGGACTGTCAGGGAAATGACGAGGGATGTGCTGGGCGATTACGACGGAGCTTGGAACTGGACCTCCTTCGGAAGTTTCGTAGATAAACTTGCGGTGCAAGGCATCGGGACGAACATGGCGTTTTTGCAGGCCCATTCCGCCCTGCGTTGCGCGGTGATCGAGGGTAACCCGAACAGGGCCGCCACTTCACGCGAGGTGTGCCGGATGGTGGAGCTGCTGGAACAGGCTCTCGACGAGGGGTGCGTTGGATTCTCGTCAGGACTCTATTACGCTCCCTGCATGTTCGCTGACCGTGCGGAGCTTCTCGCATTGCTTTCCGCTACCGCCCGCAAAGGGAAAATCTTTGCTGTTCATCACCGTTGCGAAGGCGATGACGTACTTTCGTCCCTAAAGGAAGTCCTTGACCTCGCAAGGGAGACTGGGGTACGGCTGGAGGTATCCCACCTTAAAGCGATCGGAAGAAAAAATCAGGATGAAGTACCCAGAATGCTTCAGATGATCGAAGAGTATCGTGCCGAAGGCGTCGATGTTTTATTCGACCAGTATCCATATGAATATGGCTCGACATCTCTGTTCAGCCTGTTGCCGCCCGAGTATCTCCGACTGAGCCGAAACGACTTGCGGCAACGGCTCGGCGACTCGGAACACAGGGCCGCCATGCGCCGGGCGATGGAAAGGCCCGATGGATGGGACAGTATCTACGAGTTGTGTGGATGGGAAGATATTTCAGTTGTGTCCTTGGACGCTACCGAGGAATACAATGGCATGAGTATCTCAGACATAGCCGCAAAACGTTCACAAGAACCATTTGACGCTTTCTTCGATATTCTTGCGCAGGAAAGCGGTGCGGCGGTGATGGTCGATACGACACAGACGGAAGAGTCCTTGAAGCTCATTATGCGACACCCTTTGGGGTGTTTCGGTACTGACGCCCTCTATTCCGGCGACAGGTGTCATCCACGTTCTTGGGCGGCAGCAGTCCATTTGTTGGACAAGTATTGGCGACAGGAGGAAGTCCTGCCCCTTGAACAGATGATTCGGAGGATGACATACGAACCCGCCCGACGTCTTGGATTGCTGGACCGAGGGCTAGTCAAAGGAGGCTTTCAGGCGGACCTCGTGGTTTTCGATCCTCTCACGATTCACGACAACGCGACGGTACTCAACCCGACGGCCATGAATGCCGGCATGGAGCTGGTTATGGTCAGCGGCGTCCCCGCCTATCATAAAGGAAGCTTTGCCAACGAACTGTCAGGAAGCATTCTTGTTCTTTGAATCACAATGATTTATGCAAAACGGGAGAGAAAACGTTTCGTGCGCTCGTTTTTTGGATGATTGAACACTTCGTCAGGAGTCCCTTGCTCTGCGATAATGCCGTCATCCATGAAAATGACCCGGTCGCTGATATCCCTGGCGAACGCCATTTCATGGGTGACCACCACCATGGTCATCTTTTCCGCGGCCAGTTCCTTGATGACCTTGAGGATTTCACCCGTCAACTCCGGATCTAGCGCGCTGGTCGGTTCATCGAAACACAGCACTTCGGGTTTGAGCGCTAATGCGCGTGCGATGGATACCCGTTGCTGTTGCCCTCCGGAAAGCTGGCAGGGGTAGGCCGAAGCCTTGTCCTCAAGCCCCATCTTCTTCAGCAACCCCGTCGCCGTAGTTTTTGCTTCTTCCTTGGAGACTCCCAGGACATGCACTTGGGCTTCCGTAATGTTCCTCATCACCGAAAAATGAGGGAATAGGTTGAAATTCTGGAATACCAGCCCCACATGGAGCCGTATTTTGCGGAGCGTCGCCTTGTCCGAATAGACGACCGTCCCCGATTCGCTCATCTTCGCCAACGTGTCGCCGCAAATTTCCACCGCGCCGCCGTCGATTGTCTCAAGCTGGGTGATGCAGCGGAGCAGGGTGCTTTTCCCCGATCCTGACGGGCCGATAATCGAAAGCACTTCCCCCTTGTCCACGTTGAAGGATATTCCTTTCAGGACTTGGAGTTCATTGAAATTCTTGTGGATGTCGTTGACCGTAATCACATGCATGGTGCGGCTCCTAGTTGTAGTAGGCGAGCTTGAGCTCGATCTTGTCGAAGGTCTTGGAGACGATCATGTTCATGATGAAGTAGAATAGTCCCGCCACGAATATCGGCATCGTGGAGAACTCTCTCGCCGATGCGTTCTGCGCGACCCTGAACAATTCCGCCACTCCGATTGTCTGCGCCAGCGCAGTATCCTTCACCAACGTGATGACTTCATTTCCCATCGCCGGGATAATCCGCTTCACGACCTGTGGGCAGACGATATGTGTGAACGTATGGAACTTCGTGAATCCCAGCACCTGACTCGCCTCATACTGCCCCTTTGGAATCGACTGTATGCCTCCGCGATATATCTCCGCGAAATAGGCTGCGTAGTTGATGACATATGCAACGATTACCGCTGTAAATCTGTCGAACGATGCTCTGAAAATGTAATATGGAGCAAAATAAACGAAGATGAGTTGCAGGATAAGGGGTGTTCCACGCATAATCATAATATAGATATTGACAATGCCGGACACCAGCCGGTTCTTGCTCATCCGTCCCTGTGCGACCACGATACCCAACGGCAATGCGAACAGCAGCGTCAGGAAAAAGATTTTCAGACTGGTGAGGGTTCCTTCGAGTAGTTGTAGTAGTAGTTGGGTCATCTTGTGTTCTATGTCCTCTCTTTTCCTCTTCTTTGATGCTCGCATCTCACGTCTGATAGTGCGTCACTTCTTCGCTCACATATCGCAGATATGCTCGCTGTTGCGTTCCTGGTCTCAGGCGTGATCTCCTTCGCATCGTCTTTGCGCATCTCACGTCTGATGGTGCGTCACTTCTTCGCTCACATATCGCAGATATGCTCGCTGTCGCGTTCCTGGTCTCAGGCGTGATCTCCTTCGCATCGTCTTTGCGCATCTCACGTCTGATGGTGCGTCACTTCTTCGCTCACATATCGCAGATATGCTCGCTGCCGCGTTCCTGGTCGTCTCACGTCCGATACGATGTCACTTCTGCCACTTGCGAATATATGTTCCTTCTAATGTTTTCCGTCTCCGCTTCTGCTCGCTTCGCCGATATTCCTTGTTCGGGAATCGATACGGAATGGAACACCGATGGTATGGAAACAAAAACGGGGAGCCGCATGGCTCCCCGTCATCATAACGATATCCTTATCTTTTCACAACAGTGATGTCCGCGCCGAACCAGGTGGTGGCGATATCAGCCAATGTACCGTCTTTAGCCATCGCTTCAAGTTGGAACTGTACTGCGTCACGAAGCTTCAGGTCATTCTTGCGAAAGCCGATTCCATACTCTTCCTTCGTCAAAGTCTCTTCGAGGATACGGAAATCCTTGCCGCTGCGGTTGATATTGTCGTTCGCAACCAGTAAATCAAGGACGACGCCGTCTACACCGCCAATCTCAAGGTCCATCAACGCGGTGAGGTTGTCCTTGAACTCAACGATTTGCTTGACTGATTTTTTGAATTCGGGCGAGTCTTCGACTGCTTCCGCCGCGGAAGAGCCCGCCTGCAAGCCTATCTTTTTTCCAGCGAAATCGGAAAGCGCCTTGACTGGAGAATCGGCCTTGACGACTACGACCTGCGCATTATCCACATACGGTTCAGTAAAGGCGAGCTGCTGTTTTCGTTCTTCAGTCATGGTGAAGCCGTTCCAAATACAGTCGATGTTACCGGTGTTCAGTTCCTGCTCTTTCGCATTCCAATCGATCGGCTGGCAAACAAGCTGTACGCCGAGCCGGGCACAGACTTCTTTCGCTACGTCGATGTCGAAGCCGACGATTTCATTGTTCTCATCGCGGAATCCCATGGGAGGGAAGGAATCGTCCAGACCGAGGACAAAGACTTTCTTGTCCAATACCTTTTGCAGGGAATTGTCCGTCTGCTCAACGGCGCCTGCCGCGAATGCGAAGGAACACACCAGCAGTGCGATAATCATCATCACAAGAATCTTTTTCATACGTATAAGCTCCTTTCTGCTTTATCAAGTCGTATGGATACGGTTTATGTTTGCGATTCTACCGTTTTTTTCTAAGAAACGCTAGAGTTTTTGCATAAATATACAGATAATATGCGATAAAACTGCAAGCTGTGTCGCTATGAGGTCGTCTTTTTTTCATGAAAATAGTCTGAACGGTTTGACGCGCCTTGTCTGTACGGCTATGATGATGAAGTCGGGGGAGCTACCGTGTCGGGAGAGGCCGGAGTCAACTTCTTCCCCTATTCGCAGTATCGGAGGTCCATCATGAACTTCCTGTTCGAAGGCGTCATGAACACCACATGGCAGCAGCTTGTCATGTATGCCGTGGGCGCCATTCTCATCTATTTGGCTATCAACAAGAAGCTTGAGCCTGCGTTGCTTCTGCCGATGGGATTCGGGGCCATTCTGGTCAATATCCCGTTTTCAGGTGCCATAACGCAATCAATGGCTGGTATCGGTGAAGTGACCGGTATCCTGGATTGGATGTTCAGTGTCGGGATCCATGCCGCAGAGGCGATGCCGTTGCTTCTGTTCATTGGTATCGGGGCGATGATCGACTTCGGTCCGCTCCTGTCCAACCCGAAGCTGATTCTGTTCGGTGCCGCGGCCCAGTGGGGTATCTTCGCGACGATCACCTGTGCGGCCTTGCTTGGCTTCAATCTGGTCGATGCGGCTTCAATCGGAATCATCGGCGCGGCGGACGGTCCCACCTCGATTCTTGTATCGCAGGTGCTGGGGAGCAAATATGTAGGCCCCATCGCCGTTGCGGCGTATTCCTATATGGCGTTGGTCCCGATCATACAGCCGTTCGCTATCAAATTGGTCACGACCAAGAAAGAGCGGGCCATCAAGATGCCGTACAATCCCCGTTCGGTCGGCAAGACTGCGAGGATTCTGTTTCCGATCATCGTCACGTTGGTCGCCGGTTATGTCGCGCCCGCTTCCGTGTCGTTGGTTGGACTGCTGATGTTCGGCAACCTGATTCGTGAATGCGGTGTTCTTGGTTCCTTGTCCGAGACGGCGCAGAATGTACTCGCCAACCTGATTACGTTGTTGCTCGGAATTACAATCGCCGCGACCATGAAGGCTGGAAACTTTGTAACTGTTCAGACGCTGATGATCATGGCGCTTGGCCTGCTGGCATTCGTGTTCGACACAATCGCCGGAGTGGTTTTCGCCAAGGTGCTGAACCTGTTCTGCAAGAACAAGGTCAACCCGATGGTCGGCGGCGCCGGTATTTCCGCTTTCCCGATGTCTGCTCGTGTCATCCAGAGAATGGGGCAGGAAGCCGACCCGCAGAACCACCTGCTGATGCATGCGATTGGAGCCAACGTAGCTGGCCAGATCGGATCCGTCATCGCCGGCGGTGTCATCCTGGGCTTGGTCCCGGGACTTCTTTAATGGAGGTATCCCATGGACGCTACTGTCGTGACCCATTCCCTTACATTGATGTGGCAGGGGATGGCGGCGATTTTCGCTGTTATCCTGATTATCTATTTCGTGCTGCTCCTGCTTGGTAAAAAGAAAAAAAAGACCGACCAGAAATGACACCTACGTTTTGTTGGGACTGATGATGAACGATGGCATGATTCAATTGAATCATGCCATTATTTTATTTTGTTGGTGATATGTGGACATCGGATGCTAGAATTTCCTGCCAGCCATGCCCACAAGCCCGCATTGCTTTTCCCACCAGACTTTCCCGCCCGAACGACCTGCGAACGACCTGCGGCGAACGATCTGCGAACGACCCGGGCGAGGGTAGGTGTGTGGAAACTGGTTCAAGAGCGAACACTGAGCAATCACCAAGTGAACACCGGTTAAGCCTGGAGCAATCACCGATCAAGTCCAGAGCGAACCTGTAGAACCCAACGCTCAATGGCAAGATCCGGCGAAGGGGCAGCCGGAGCATCCCTTCGAGCAATCATGCTTCTGTTTTTTGACAGCTTCATCGCAAGCTGGACATTTTTTCTTGTTGCCGGAAGAACAACCGCAGCGTTCATTCCTTCGTTGACGGACCGTCACGAGAATCGCCGCCGCCAACAAGGCCAATATCACTCCGGCGACCAATATGTTCGCTATGATGGGATTCATCGCGCCCCTCCTAGAGAATGACCATGCTGAACAGATTGAACAACATGGCAGTGATGTAGGCGAAGCCCGTCTGCCAGGCCAGAGCCTTCGCAAGTTTCCTGCCGCCGCCAAGTTCCTTGCCCATGGCGCTGATCGCCGCGATGCAAGGTGAAGCAAGGAGTATGAACACCATATAGGCCAACGCCGCATGGGGAGTGAAGATTGATGAAACGGAAGCACCTCCCAACGTTACCGACAGCGTGGAGACTATCGATTCTTTCGCCGCGATGCCCGTAAGTAACGCGACCGATGCCTGCCATGTACCAAATCCGAGCGGGATGAACAGAGGGGCTATGATCCTCCCCAATGTCGCGAGCATGCTGTCCGTCGGGGCGACCGCCTTGAATGAGAAACTATAGGACTGCAATAGCCAGATGAGCGCCGAAGCAAGCAGAATGATCGTTCCGGCCTTGATAAGAAATCCTCTGGTTCGCTCCCAGGTCTGCAACCATGTGTTGCGCGGCGTGGGTACTTGATAGCGAGGCAGCTCCATGATGAATGCGTTCTGTTCCTTGTGCTTGTCCATTTTGCGACTGAGCAGGCCAGTCGCAACTACGGCGAGGATGCCGATGAAATAGAGCGTCGGCGCCACATACCATCTCCCAGGAAAGAACGCGGCGATCATCAATGCGAAAATCGGCATTTTCGCCCCGCAGGGAATGAAAGGCGTGACAAGCACCGTCAGTTCCCGTTGCTTCTGGTGTTCAATCGTCCGCGAACTCATAATTGCGGGTACCGAACAACCAGTTCCAATCACCAATGGGATAATCGATTTGCCGGAAAGGCCCATCGATCGCATCAGCCTGTCCATGATGAACGCGATACGGGCCATATATCCGCAGTCCTCCAACAAGCTGAGCAACAAGAACAATACGAACAGCTGGGGAACGAACGTCAGGACCGCGCCGACACCGGCGATGATCCCATCGATCAACAAACCTGACAAGAACGGTATGACGCCCCAGCTCGCAAGAAGGCCGCCAAGCTTCTCTGGAATCCATTCACCGAACAGGAACTCCAACGGCGCGGTGGTCACTCCTCCCACCAATTGAATCGATATATAGAATACCGCAGCCATGATCAAGATGAATAGGGGAATCGCCGCGAACCGGTTGGTCAGTATCGTATCCAGGTTGAACTGTTTCTGCCCTCGTTTGATTGCATGGACGCAGGCTTGACTGATTTGTTCGGCGACTTTGTACCGTTGATCAATGATGACGCTTTCCGTATCATCACAGTATTGTTTTTGCAGACAAACTCGTGCCTGGGCCATCATTTCAGAAAATTTCGTGGGAGGTTTCGGCATGGAAGATGCGAACAGTTCATCTTCCTCCAGCAATTTGATCGCTGCCCAGCGGGGAGGCCTGCCTGATGGGATGCTATGGAGATAGTCATCCGCGATGATTTTGGTCAGCCAGTTCTCGACCTCTGAGGAAAACAGCGGACATGCGGGAATCCGATGCTCATCGACCGTTGCCTTCGCAAGCTCCTTGAGTCGCGGGATGCCGGTTCCCTTGCTTGCGGAAATCTCGGTTACTGGGCAACCGGTCATGCGTGCAAGCTGCTCGGTGTCAATTTCGACTCCATCCCGTTGCAACAGATCCTGCATGTTCAGCGCAAGCAAAAGAGGTCTTCCCAGTTCCGCCAACTGTGTCGTCAGATAGAGGCTGCGTTCCAGGTTCGTCGCGTCGATGACATCAACAATCAAGTCCGGCTGGTTGTCCAGAATGTACCTGCGGGAAAGTTGTTCCTCCGGAGAATATGGGGAGAGCGAATAGATACCGGGCAAATCCACGACCTCCCAAGATTGGTCGCCTATGGTACAAGTCCCTTCCTTTTTCTCAACTGTCACTCCCGGCCAGTTGCCGACATGGGCGGTAGTCCCCGTCAGCTGATTGAAAAGGGTGGTTTTGCCCGAATTCGGATTGCCGATCAATGCGATAGTAGCCATCTGCGTTTTGCTCCTGTGATTCCTGTGAAATCAACGCCTATTTTTTTCTTGCGCAACGTCAACGCCTTCAATCGCCACTTTCGCCGCCTCATCCCGTCTCAAGCAGAGATGGTAACCCCGAAGCGCTATCTCCATGGGATCCCCCAAAGGGGCGACCTTCAGGACTTTAACGGTGACCCCATGCGTCAATCCCATGTCCATGAGCCTCCGTTTCAAGGGGCGCGGGGCTTCGATGCCCATTATTCTGGCAGTCTGTCCACTGGCAAGCGTCGCCAACGTTTTGATCCTATCCTTCGTAGACGCCATATTGTTTGTTTCTGTGTCGTTCATCAGATGCTTCTGCCCTCTTGAATCGATGGTGGGTTAGTTTTGACTAACAAGTTAGCCATAACTAACTTGAGTGTCAAGAGTTTAGGGGACTATATGTTGAATAATGTGGGAAAAGCGAGAAAAACCGTTGATCCTAGAGAAAACAGTCAACCTGTCGCCCTGTTTTTTTAAAAGACCGTCGAAACGTAAGAAAAAAATGTCACTTTTAGCTTTTTTTCCATTATTATTGTAGCAGGACATGTGGTCTTTCCATACATAGGGCAAACTGGCGGCATTGCAAAACGGGCTTGACAATGGTACGATGTCCAATAATGTCTGGATTCGGAGAAATTGCCAGTGGAATCCGGTACGATACTGACGCAAGGAGTAGCGATAATCATGCAGAAATCAGGTGAAGACTATCTGGAGGCTGTGCTCGCTATCGAAGAGCAGGGAGGGAAGGTGAGAATTACCGACGTCGCCCTGCGCCTTGGTGTGACCAAGCCGAGTGTCAGCCGGGCCATGAAGGTTCTCCAGGCCGACGGATATATCCATCAGGAAACCTACGGGGATATTTCTCTGACGCAAAAAGGGCGTGTGAAGGCTTCTCAGGTATATACCAGGCACAAGACCCTTACGACATTTCTTGCCGATGTGCTCGGGGTCTCCCCGGATGTCGCTGAACAGGACGCCTGCCTGATCGAGCACGATATCAGCGCTGAAACCATGGAGAAGCTTGCGGCCTTCATGGCCGGCAGGGAATAAATCATTCCTCTGCCGGACGGCGGACGTCCTGGGCGGGTGCTCGGAATAGTCGCACTATTGCGCCGCCTCGATATAGTCGGCATACGGGTTCCATGCGGCGTTTCCTTTATATGCCTCTACGGATTTTGCGGGAACGAAGATTTTGAGCTTGCCTGGTTTTGGGTTTGGGAATGAATATCCCATGACTTCTATCGCCGAGGGCTCCTCATTCTGTATAATCACATGCAAGTCCCGGTCTCCCGGCGCAAGGAATTCTCCGTATCGTCGGATGTCCCTATGAAACGTCAGCGTTTTCAGTCCGTTCATCCCCATGAAGGTCCATCCTTTCAGATGTCTACAGCGTGACGGGACTTCAAAGCTCTGTAGTTTATCGCATCCTTCGAATACGTAGCTGTCCATTCCCCGCTCATCGTCGTCCAAGTTTTTCCAAGACTCATCGGGCGCCGTTTGTGAAACCGTCGCCGATGCCAGGGCCTTCGACAGATAGAATGCCCGCGACTCGATTTTCTGGATGTTCGCGGGCAACGTCAAACTTTTCAACCCCGTGCTTCTGAACGCTTCCGTGCCGATCGTATGTACGGAGTCTGGTACCGCGATCGTTTCCAGCGATGTGCAGTCCATGAACGCCTGTGAAGGAATCTCCTCCAAACTTGGAGGGAGCGTGACGGAGGCAAGGGATTCGCAGCCGACAAAGGCGGAACTTCCGAACGTTGTCATCTTGGATTCCGGCGAGAATGTGATTCGCTCCAGCTCTGGACAGCTTTGGAACGCCCATTCCCCGATTGTCCGCACAGAAGCCGGGATGATGATTTCCTTGATGCCTGATTTTGTAAACACCTGCTCCCCTATATGCTCAATCGTATCTGGAAGCTCTACGGCGGTTACGGATTTCCTGCAGTGGAACGCACGGTCCCCTATCTGGGTGATTCCCCTCGGGATCAGTACTTTTGCATCCGTTCCATTATATGAGACCAGTGTGGTTCCCGAAATGATAAAATCTTTCGAGTCCTGTTGCGGGGGTGTTCCTTGGGACGGCGTCGTCGCTTGCGGAGGCTTCACGCTAGTATCGCAAGCCACGGCGCTCAGCGCCAATAGAACGGTTGCTAAAATCAGGACAGCGGTCTTATACTTTGTAATATGCATTATATTTCTCCACTTTTTTAATACAATTGGAATGTTCCGCCAGTATACCTATGGAAAAAAATATGTCAATATCAGTTTTTCTTCCTCTTTTTCAGTTGGAGTGACGGAGGAATGTTGTTCACGGCAAAACTGTTCAAGGCATCTCAAACCTGTTGTACCGCATATGGCTATATTTATTGATAAGTCTTTATATTAATTATTGTTATATTCGGCATTGAAGAAACAGCCAAAAGAGGATGCCTCTCACAAAAACGGATGATGAATGGCAAAATCCTTCACTTGCCAGTATGAAACGACGATGGGAAAATAGAGTATCACACAAATGGAGGGTTTTTCATGAAGAAAACCATTGTTATCCTGACCATTATCGCAATGCTCGTTCCGACGATGCTCTTTGCGCAGGGCGCCAAGGAAGAGACAGGACCTATCACGCTTGAGTTCTGGACCCATGAAGATCCGAATAGAACCCGTATCGAAGATCGCTATATCCAGGAATTCCAGACTGCGAATCCGAATATCACGGTCAATCGCACTACCCAGTCCGCAACCAAGATGATCGAGCTGGTGCAGACGGCGTTCGCAGCGAACCAAGGGCCGGATATCTTCAATCTTTCCATTGAAGATGAGTATGCCTATATCGTCAACGGCCGTGTCGCTCCGGTTGATCCGGTCGCGGCGGGTTTCAAGGACATGCAGGCTGTAATCGATGCCTATGCCCCTGGAATGCTTGACCCCGTCACCGTCGATGGTAAAGTCTATGGTCTTCCCCTTGAACTGACCAACTGGTGTATTTTCATCAACAAGAAGGTATTCCGCGACGCCGGTCTTGATCCTGAAAAGGATTATCCCAAGACATGGGAAGAGATGGCCGATGTTTCTGAAAAGCTCGTCATCCGCGACGGAGACATCCTGGTCCGCCGTGGCTTCGATTTCAGATATCCGTACTACCTCGTGGCGTTCGTGCCGATGGTGGAGCAGCTCGGCGGACAGTTGATCAGCGACGACGGCAAGACCGCCATCATCGGCGACGAGGCCTGGCTCAAGTTCCTGACCTACATGCAGCAGTGGGGACCCAATGGCCGGAACCTCGGTTCGCCGACCTACAAGAACGCCCGTTCTCTGTTCAACAAGGACAACAACGATATCGCCATGGCGACCACCGGCTTGTATCAGGAAGGCAGAATCAAGGCCGACAACCCCGAATTCTATGACAGCGGCGAATGGATGGTCGTGCCGTTCCCGGTATTTGAGAACGCCGTCAATGATACCGCCGGATGCTATTACGGCCATTACTACATGGTCAACGCCCAGAGTTCCAAGGCGAAGCAGCAGGCTGCGTGGAAACTGATCGGATACATGCTCGGCCATGCCGAAGAGTATCTCACCGAAGTCAACATCATTCAGCCGACCAAGGCTCTGTTGAATTCCGATACCTACAAGAACATGCCGTATTCCGATGTCTTCACCCATGACATGGAGAAGGGGCACATCGTGTACTACGGTGCCAATAGCTCCGAGCTCCAGACTTTGATCCGCAGCGCCGTCGAGTCCGTCATGCTCAGTGGCGTTACTCCTGAAAAGGCTCTCGCGACTTTGAGAAGCGCAGCTCAGGAATTGCTTGACGAGCAGTGATTTCGCATTGCTTTCAGGACTGTCCGCCATATCGTTCCGCGGTATGGCGGCGGCCCTTTTTTTCTGCCTCCAGACCGATACGGTCCCTCCCGTAGAGGTCGCAAGGAATGGCGAAGCGGAATATGGCCCGTACAGTAAGGCCGCATTCCTTTTCGACAGATACCGTGAGGGAATCTCGGTCGATGAAACCGAAAAGACAAGAAGGATTTTCATTCATGAAAGATGGAAACAGCTCGCAGATGAAGATAAGGAAGTATTCCGGCATAGAGAAAAAGCAAGCCCGCTGGGGTATCGCCTTCGTTCTTCCGGCGGTATTGTTTTTCTGCGTTTTCAGCTTTTATCCAATCATCAACGCAGTATTTACCAGTTTATACGACAAGCGTGTTCTTTCGCTTGCCGCGCCGAAGTTCCTTGGTCTGGGCAACTACAAGTATATCTTCAAGTCGCCTGACTTTTGGAATTCTATGCGCGCTACCTTGGTCTTCACCGTGGGAACGTTCGTCCCGTTGCTTGTGTTCAGCCTGATGTATGCGTATTTCATCCATAATCTTCATTCCAAGGGTGCGAAGGGCTTTTTCCAAATCGCCTATTATACTCCTGCCGTCCTCTCTTCCGTAGTCGCCGCCGCCATCTGGATGCTGATGCTTGATCCGCGGGGACTTGCGAACCAATGGGTGAATGCGATTCTCCACACTCCCGGTGTGGATCATAAATGGCTGGCCGACAGCGTTAAGGTCCAGGTTTCGACGATGATCGTCTATTTCTGGAAGTACATAGGGTATTTCGTCATTTTGTTCATTACGGGACTTGCCTCGATTCCTCCTACGATCTATGAGGCCGCTACTATCGACGGGGCGAACAAATGGCAGTCGTTCTGGAAGATTACGCTACCGCTGCTCAAGCCAACCGTAGTGCTGGTCTCCATCATGGCGATGTTGCAGTGCCTCAAGACCTTCAGTACGCAGTATCTGTTCGTTCAGTCCGGCGCCCCGCTCGCCCCGATCAACGTCATTACGCTGAACATCTACCAGACCGGTATCAGAAACCAGCGTATCGGCCGTGCGAGCGCGATGAGCATCGTGCTGTTCGTCATCATGCTCTGTCTGACGTGGCTACAGTTCCGCACGTCCAAGACTGACGATGTGGAATATTAGGAGGGCGATGTCATGAAGAACAATTCTACCGCGCAGACTGTTTCTCCTATGGAGCCGTTGGATGGGTTGAACACTCCTTGGTATGCCAGAATGCTTCTTTGGATCAGGCGACATTGGTCCCAGGTCGTCATCTGGGCGCTGTTGCTGATTTTGTTGATATTCACCGTCACTCCGTTGCTGTTCATGTTCACAGCTTCGATGATGACCAGCAAGCAGATTTTGCGGATGCCGTATTCCTGGATTCCGAAACCGTTCTATTTTGAAAACTTTCTCAAGGCGTTGCGTGGCAACGACGGGTCATGGATATTTCCGCGGAATATGCTCAACTCCCTGATTGTAGCCACTTCGGTCGCTTGTACGACCATACTGATCGCTTCCATCACCGGATATGGCTTGGCGAAATTCAAGTTCAGGGGGAGGAATTTCGTGTTCATGATGATCATGGCGACGATGATGATTCCTTTTGAAGCCATCATGATCCCGTTGTACATGGTCGCCACGGGGCTGCGGATACAGAATACCTATATCGGCCTGATCCTTCCGTTTCTGGTCAGCGCATTCGGTGTATTCCAGATGCGTCAGTACCTGTTGACGTTCCCTACGGAATTCCTTGACGCCGCCCGTGTGGACGGCATGGGGGAGTTCGGCATTTTCTGGCGAATCGTATTCCCCAACTGTACGCCGGTCATTGCTACACTGGGTATACTCTCGTTCAGAGGACAGTGGGACAACCTCCTGTGGCCGCTGCTGGTCATCCAAAGCGAGAAGATGAAGACGATACCGTTGTACATCTCCAAGTTCTCCGAGGAAAAGCTGACCGATGAAGGCGCGATGATGGCTGTGGCCGCAATCGCCAGTATCCCGATGTTCATCTTGTTTTTCTCCCTGTCAAAATACTTCATTGGTGGAGCTGCTGTGTATGAGTCAAGAAAAGGTTGATGTGAATTTCGCAGAAGGAACCGTTGAACCGGCGGAAAACGCCGGTTCGCCCGTGTATGAAAAGAAGCTGTTCATTTTCGACATGGGCAATGTCGTGGTCAAAAATATTCATGTGCTGAGACCCGTTGCGGAGGAATGGGGACTCCCGATAGACGAATTCCTTGCCGACTACAGACAGTATGATTTTCCGCTGATGGATGGAACGATACCAACATCAGAATATTGGGTGCATGTAGAAAAGAAATTCGGCGTCCATATAGACGGGGAACCCTTCGCCAAACATTTTTCCCCGGTTCTGAACCCTCCTATGGTCGCCTTGTTGAAACGGCTGAGAGGCATGGGCAAGCGTGTGGTCTGCGGTTCGAACACCTTTGCCCCGCATTGGGATATTCTCGCCGACATGGGCTTCCTTGAATTGTTTGACGCGGTGTATCCCTCCCATGAAATGGGGATGAGCAAGCCGGCCCGGCAATACTTCCAGTTTATTCTGGACCATGAAAGGATGACTGCCGCGCAGACCTTCTTCGTCGACGACTACGCCGAGAACATCGAAGCTGCGGAGAAGATGGGTATTTCTACGTTGCATTATGTTGATGAGCCTTCGCGACCCGCAGGAGAAGAACTGCCCGCCGATCAAAAGCTGGTCCATGTTTTTGGCCCGATAGAGTTCTGATGCCATGTCCGCGGTTTGCCGGCTTGCGGGTTGCCTGTATGTCTATGGATGCCGCCCGCCAGCGGGCGATCTCATTGCGGGTTCTTGCGGAGGCTATGAGCATGGATGGCCGCCTGTTCGTGTGTGTTGAGCATGAACTCTGTTTTGGCCGGATAGTCTGTGGCATGTGAAGCGCTTTGATCCATGGCACAAGGTGATGGACATCCCTAAAGATTGTGCGCCGGGACTGACGATGAAACGCAAAGGGCTTCTTTCACAGTTTTTTTGTGAAGACGTCTTTGCCCCTTGTTACACAATCTGCAAGTGCCCTATACCACGGGCTACTGGGTCGTTTCGGTTCGGACCAATGTCCGTGCAGCTTTTTCCTCCAAAGTATCCCCTGTATCTGCCGCTGCTCACCGGGGCGATGGATGTTCATCCCTGAATTGGGACGGGGTGGCCCCAGTGAAACGCTTGAATATCTTTGCAAAATACCCTGGGGTGGGGAAGCCGCAGCTCATCGAGATTTCGCTGATGTTCTTCCTGGGGTTTGCCAGTAGCTCCACCGCCTTGTTGATTCTCCAGGCGTTGAGATATTGCAGGAAATTGAGCCCGGTGACTTCTTTGAACAATCTGCTCAGATGACTTTCAGACAGATCCAGCGCGGAAGCGGCTTCCTGGAGCCCTATCGGGTTGCCATAGTTCTCCGCGATGAACGTAATGGTATTGTCAACGACATGGTTGCCCAAGTTGCGGGGTAGGCGGATATATTCAGGACCTTCCTTTGCGTTGCTGGTCAGGCGTTCCAGCTCCTTGTCTTCTTCCTGCATCTTCACCACGAGTTGACGGAACGTAGCTTCCAACTCCCCGTCATCTACCGGTTTGAGAAGATAGTCGAAGACACCAAGTCTGATGGCTTGCTTCATGTAAGAGAAATCGGTATGTCCACTGAGAATCACCGCATGGCTGACCGGACAATGGGACAGCATGGTCAGTCCGTCCTGCCCTGGCAACCGGATATCGGTAAGGACTATGTCCGGTTCCAGCGCCTTGATCAGTTTTTCTCCTTCAAGCCCGTTCTCCGCGCTGCCGATTAACTCAAGCCCGAGTTCCTCCCATGGGGTGGTCTGTTCCAGTTCTGTTCGAACCAGCGCTTCATCTTCAACGAGGACTACAGTATAGCTCATGGTATGTCTCCTAACGCCACAGTTTCCTGCACGTTTTCCTTGGTCGTAGTCCGGGCGGGGAATGAAAGGACTACCAGTGTCCCCGCGTCGGGTGTGGAATGAATCCGCAATGAACCGGCTTCGCCATATTTCAATTTGATTCTCCGATAGACATTATATACGCCTACATGGGAACTGTCAGCCAAATCATCGAGATTCTCCGGCAAGGTTCCCAGAGGAAACCCAATTCCATTGTCGCTGATCGTAATCTTGACCATGCCCATCCGGTATGAACCCCGGATTGTAATCTTCCAGTCTCCGATTTTCGGTTCGAGTCCATGGATGATGGCGTTCTCCACCAGGGGCTGTATCAGGAGTTTGGGCGTCTTGATGTCGAGTATCTGTTCATCGACGTCGATCAACACATGCAGCTTTTCTCCGAACCGTATCTTCTGGATGGTGAGATAGCTTTCGACGAGAGAGATGCTGTCTCGAATCGTGGCTTCCGATTCGTGGTTGTCAATCGTGTTCCGCAGCAACTTCCCCAGTCTGGTCGTGATCGTAAGTATCTCCTGTTCGTCGTGCAGCTTTGCTATCGCCTTGATTGTGTTGAGCGTATTGTAGAGGAAGTGGGGGTTCATCTGGGACTCAAGAGCCTTGCGTTCCGCCTCCCGGAGTTTTTCCTCCTCTTCCTGGGTCAATTCCAGTAGGTTCGTGATCTGTCGTACCATGGCGTTGAACGAAGCGTCCAGCTGGGCGATTTCTTGAATCTTGGATTCCGTCACCTGGATATCGAGATATCCGGTTTCCACCACCTGCATCGACTTGACGAGTTGGTTCACCGGCGTGGCGATGGATCTGGAGAAAAAATAGGCGAGGATACTCGCCAGAACGACTCCTACGGCGAACACCGCGCACACCACCAGGAAGAAGTGCCGGAGGTTCTGCATGTACGGAGCGCTCTCTATCACCCCGACCAGCAGGAGCGATGTATTTGGGATGAATACCAGCGACGCGATCAGCCCTGATTCTCCAGCGTAGCTTTTTTCTTCGTATGGTGATCTGAGAGAGTCCAGCTCCGGGAAATTGCCGAAATCGCCGAAACGTTCGGGCTGGGTGATGGAGGCTGCAAAATAAGTATTGGTGTCTATCAGTATGATGTCGCTCAATATTGGTTCATTGTTCAATTCCGCGAGCGTCTTCATATATACATCGATGACCGCGTATCCTATTGGGTTATTGTCAGTATCGTACACTTTTCGCTGTATGTTCAGGCCGATTTGCAGATTATTGTCGTTCACGTATCTGTTGCTGATCGTCATGAACGTCGATTTGTCGAATCCCCGCCTGTCTAGGGCCAGAAATGGATTGATTACGTCATGCCTATTGTATCTCTGGTCATATACCGCTGGAAACGCATGTGTGGAATATCGGACGTTGCCGCTGTTGCTGACGATGATCGCCGATGCATCATTCTGTACACCTTTCATGAGCGAAAAAAGAGTCGCATATATCTGCGATGACTTTGCCGACTGTTCCCGTTCCGTTCTGTTGTCGTCCTCCATGAGCTTGATAATGGTTTCGTCGGTTGAAAGCAGATATGCTTTGTGCCTATATTCATCGATTAGTGTCGCATATCGTTCCTTGAGCCGCGCCATACTGTCGGTGGCCTGCGTCTTGAGAGATTCCGTCATGGACTTGTTGCCGATGGCCATGTAGTAGAAGGAAATCAGGAGGATCGGAACAAGTACGATAACGATGAAATACAGGAGGAGCCTGGTAAACAGTGAAGTAAAATGACCGGGCTTTTTCCCCTCGGCTCCTTGGGCCGTCGTTCTGGTGGCATGAATGTCGCCCCGTCCCCCGTTTTTCGCTTTTCTCTCCGTTTTCGCCATGCAGGAAAGTCTACCCCGATTTTTTTTCCGGCGCAAGTGATTATAGCGGATGTCCGTCGACTAGGGTGTCGGCCTATGGGCCGGCATTTTCTATATATCGGGTGGTTTGTCATGGAACGTCGCCCACATGGCGCATTTTTACGTTTTATATGTTTTCCAATTTCTGCTTACTTCGCTGAAGTACCGTTAAGATCTCCGAGGCTGGCTACTTCAACCGTAAAGCTACAGCCTTACAGTCCGAGCGCCCAGTTTTTACCTTTCCATCAGATGAACAAAAAAGAGAGTGTCGCACCAGCCTTGCGGCTTATGCGGCACTCTTGTCAATCACGAGCTTTGTGACGGCGACCGTCATCATTGCATATCGAAACAGCTCACAATTCCTTGAACGCTGTGGAGAACTCTTTTGGCGCTTCCATGACAGCATGCCGTTCCGCCTTGGAGAGCGCTTCCTCATCGGTTAACGCTGCGATGCGGTCATTGTTGACTAGGGACAGTATGGTACGGCCATCAAATACAACTGCGTAGCTCATCACATAGTTGACATAGGCATAGGGAGCTTTCGTCTTTGGAGAGAGTTGCTGGTCGTAGGAGAGCTTCAGCGTCAAATCTTCATGGTCTTCCGTAACATTGAATCCAAGGAGCCTTAGTTCCGATGCATATGCCTGGACCATACGGTCTTTGAACGGGGCGTTGACATCGGTGGCGTCGATGCGGACGTACAGGTCAGCGATCAAGTCCTGCTTTGTCTGAAGTATTTTGGCGGTAATGCTGTCGTGGTCCTTCCCTGTGAACAGTTTGAGAAGTTTTGCGCTTCTGTCCGCCAGTTTTGAGAGGCTTTCCGCCTCTTGCAACGCCACAACCCTGTCGAATGTATATCGACCTGCGCTTTTATAACGCTTTAATGCGCTGGTGGCATCATCATGCAAACCATCATATATCCGTTTGAGCGCCTTTTCCATATCGGCCCGTTTGAAACCTATGCGGATGATTCTGCCGTCCCGTGCCGCTTCACTATTGTATACCGCTGCGTAGAAGACTGCATCGCCTGTATCCTGGGAGAATATGACGCCGCTTTCTCCCGACGCGACCTGCACCTCTACCCAGGGGATGTCTTCGCCACGTCCCAACAACTTGGTGATTTCAGTCTCAAGCACCGTGCAGGCATCGCCTAGTGCGTGAAGTTCGTCGATGCCAGTACCGACCGCACACCAGTAATCTTTCTCTTTTCGATCATTGTCATACGTCCCGTCCTTCCAGGACAACGTATAGGTGGATGCGCAGGAGGTCGCAAGCAATGCCGCCACCACCAGCAGTACGATACATCGTTTCATGTTCCTCATATGTCTATGCTCCTTTACATTGGGCAAAAGCCTTCGTAGAGATTCAACTGGCCTTCCCGCGGCGACACCATTTCCTGCTCACTGTACAGGATTGATGTAGCGTCCGCATAATAGAAGGTAGCCGTATAGTCGCCCGGTTCGACATCCAGGTAGCCGACCCATGCCGTGGCGGGGAAATAATGACTGATCCTCAGGTCGGCCTGTTCGCTTACCTGATTGAATATCGAACTGAAAAGAGAAAGGAAGCCGCTTACCAACGCGACTGAGTCGCTTCCTTCCTTGTCGCTTTTCCTGGCTTCATGCTCTACCGCGTCGAAAACCACCGTCCCCGTAGCTTTCGTCAATGTACGCAGCAGCGTCTTGTTGTAGATGTTCTGATATCTCAACGCGAATGTATCTTGGGCGATACGGGACAAATCTTCGATTTTGTACAGCTGTACTTTCTGCCCTGTGTCGAGACGGACCGCGATTCTTGTCACTTGCTCCGGGCGAAGCGACATGACGGGGAGGGCAAGCTTCGCATAGTTGTTCTTGCTGACATATAGTTGCTGTACCACTTCCTGCTTCGTCGGCCCCAGCCCGGTGAAGGCGATGAATTCCAACCGTATCTTGCCTTGCTCCGGCTCTGGTCGTTTCTGTGCACTTGGCGGCAGGGAAAACTGATATAATGTGGGTTGCATTGAGAAAGCGTTCTGCACACTGCGCAAATAATAGTCCCTGTCGCTGGTGTTGCCCAAAGCCCCGCTGTACAACATTCCCAGATAGTTGGCGAGGGCGCTTTGCGAGAATGAGATGGACTGGAGACCACCCGTGAGCCTTCCCTCGGAAGCCTGTTCGCTTTTTTCCAGAAGCCGCGCGTATTTGTCCTTCAGCAAACTCTCTTTCTCGCTGGTACGACGGATTTCAACCATGGAGTCCTCCGTCTTTCCCAGAAAATGATAGTTCAGCGACTTGAACACATTAGCGTATATGTCTTCATAATCTTCTCCCGGATAGACGCGGGTATTGTCATTGAGGATGTAGGAACCGATGTTCGCCATAACGCTTTCCGTATAGGCGTCCGATATCAACCCCTCCGCCGCAGTGAGGAACTCGTTGGAGGCGGAGTATGCCCCTGTGTAATGGGAGAGCATGCCGAGATCCAGGCTATAGACAAGCTGTCCCTGGGCGGAGAGGATTTCTTTGGTTTTTTCCTCGTAGTGAGTTTTCGCGCTCTCCACATCGCCCTGCAGATACAACAAATCCACCTGCGACAAATCCACTGCGGAAGTGGAAACACACGAAGTAGCCGTCAATAGAACGAGCAGGGGCAGGGCCGTGAAGAAGATGTACCGTTTCATCAGATCCTAGAACTTATACTTGTTCTTCGCTATATATTTCTTGACGGTGTCTTCATCCAGCCATATTTTGCGGTTCGTGGTGATGTCGATCAACTCCATGTCCACATAATAGGTCCTGACGGTTTTCCCACTGATCTGGTCGACATTAGTCTTTATCGACCCTTGGAGAAGATAGTCCGCGCCGACTTCCTGCGCGAGTTTCGCGGCGGTCTCAACGGAAGCGTAGTACTGTTGTTCTTCCCGTTCCTGCCGTACTTGCCCCCGGTTCGCTATATCCGCGACAGTCTCCGCCTTGCCGCTGGCGAGCAACGCTATCTCCACCTTCTTGCTGATGATTGAAGTATCGATATGCTCGCTGGAATTGTTCGCGATGGACCCTATGACGATTACCGGGTTGCGCCGGTTCGCCTTGTAGAATTCATCGGCCCAGCCGGTATCAAGGCAACTCTGGATCAAGGAAGCCGTCACCAACTGGATGTCGGTATCGTTCCATGTTCCCGACAAGTCTACCTGTTCTTGGGTACCGATGCGAGAAACCTGTACGGTCGAAGCACAGGAGGCCAAGAGGAATGCAAGCAATATTGAACCGATAATCAAGACAGTTTTTCTCATGTTATTTCGTCCCTTGTTGTTACTTGTCCATATGATACCACTTTGATTCTCTTCGTTCCAGCCATTTTTTCCAACGGGACGAAATCTATTGTACATCCTGGCAATTCCGTGTATTGGGGTTGTCCAAGTTCTCATTTGTGCACATCTCGCACCATTTCCCAGCCATGTCGGTTTTGCGTTTTTTCCCGATTTTTCCGGTCTACAATGAACCTCCGTCGCTGTTCCTCGCCATCGTCATTTCCGCATGTCTGTTCCAATATTTGTTGCCAGTCCTTTTTTTCCAGTTCCGTATGAATCAACATTTGTTTCAGAGTCATCTCCATATGGACTTCCAAGTCTTGCTTGCCCGCATGCTCCTGTGAACGTTTCGTATATTCATTCGCGGCGGACAACCAATGCTCCTTCCAGTTCCATGCAAACTTGCCTTTCGGATTGGAGAAAATGTAATACATGGCCTCTAGAAGCTGTTTCCTATTCTCAATGGCTACATATCTTGGGCGTGATGAAAAAAGTCTGCCATCCAGTGCCAGTTTCTTGTTGAATTTTGCGAAACTCGTATTGACGCTACGTAGTACGTCCGCGATCAGCACCCATGGGTCTTTATCCGTCTGAATAGAAACACTGACATATAGCAGCAAATGATAATGTGCCGGCATGAATACATAATTCCATAGGACAATACCATGTTCTCTCAAACGTTCGCTGATTAATTCAAGATACATCCGGGCAATGACCGGGTCGTTGAGAAAATCGAGTGAACCAGCGCAATGTTGCATTACATGATAAACTCGATAGTTTTTCTTAAGCCGCGGTGAATTGGAAAGATAATACATTTTGAGCCTCCATTTGCCCCTATATGCCTGAAAAACTCCGTGGTGATTCAGCGCCTGTGTTCTATGCGGGAATTTTAAAGGTTTTCGTTAATGGCGCAGTCTGTAAGCATTGGTAAAGTCGGAATCGCAGGACGTAGGCGACAGATAGCTCCGACATAAAGGACGCAATCCCCACATAAAGGACGTAGCAACAACATACAGGACGCAATCCCATCATACAGGACGTAGCAACAACATACAGGACGCAATCCCCACATAAAGGACGTAGACGATAGGTAGCTCCGACATACAGGACGCAATCCCGACATACAGGACGTAGACGACAGGTAGCTCCGACATACAGGACGCAATCCCGACATACAGGACGTAATCCCATCATAAAGGACGTAGACGACAGGTAGCTCCGACATAAAGGACGTAATCCCGACATGCAGGACGTAGCAACGACATGCAGGACGTAATCCCATCATACAGGACGTAGCAACAACATACAGGACGTAGCAACAACATACAGGACGTAATCCCCACATAAAGGACGTAGACGATAGGTAGCTCCGACATAAAGGACGTAATCCCATCATAAAGGACGTAATCCCATCATAAAGGACGTAGACGACAGGTAGCTCCGACATAAAGGACGTAATCCCATCATAAAGGACGTAGACGATAGGTAGCTCCGACATGCAGGACGCAATCCCCATTATATAGAATGACTCCCGCGCAAGGAGTCCGGCCACCCGCTGTTTTTTACAAGAGTTTGCACTTCTATGCATAACTTGCGAATAAACATACAAAAGCACGTATGTAGGGTTGACAAACATGGCCTACATGAGTAAAAAGTAGAGTAACCGTCACTCTCCGAGTGGCTTGAGGAGTTAGTCGTGAAAGCTTCAGCAAAGCCGGTCAGTATGTACTGTCCGCAACCAATGATGAACTGGAAACAAATGACACAGCGATATTCATCCTGTGCCAGCAAAGCTTCTGCATGCGGTTCCGCCGCCAATCTGTTCGATACCCTCCTCATTTCCCTTCTTGTATCCTCCATTATTCTCGTACTCTCTGTAGTACTCCTTATTAGCCTTATTATTCTATAAATTCCGCGGCAGGTGCCATTTCTACCCCGTGGAGAAGCCCTTCACGGGAGATTCGGCGTACCTGTCCTATATCATCATATCTGTCGGCGGACATGAACATCCGTCGGGACGGAAAAAATTCGGAGGTGCCATATGGCAGAAAAACAATACACCTTGGCGATACTGGTCAGCAACCATTCCGGCGTCTTGATGCGGGTCGTCGGCCTGTTCAGCCGTAGGGGCTACAACATCGACAGCCTCTCCGTCGGCGTTACCGAAAATCCTGCCATCAGCCGAATCACCATTGTCGTGACCGGGGACAGGGCTGTCGTTGAGCAGATAAAGAAACAGGTGGAGAAACTGGTCGATGTAATCAAGGTATATGAAATGACCCGCCATGGTTCGCTTCAACGGGAACTTGTGCTGGTGAAAGTCAGAACCACGGAAAACACGCGCACCTCGGTCGTCGAGCTTGCGGAGATATTCAAGGCGAAGGTTCTGGACGTCACGCCCTCTACCGTTTCCTTACAGTTGACCGGGGGGTTGGACAAGATCAGTTCGTTCCTTGAGCTGATGAACCCGTATGGAATCGCCGAGATGGTCAGGACCGGCATCACCGCCTTGGAACGGGGCAGCCGTTCGTTGAACGACATCGGCTATGAGGACGACAACGTTCCTGATTTCCAGACCGAGGCTTGAACCACGTCGGGAAAATGTCAAGGACAAGGCCGGGGGACCCCGGCTGGAAGCAAAGTATGAAAGGCGCCTTGAGACGCCTCCAAATAGATGATCGAAACTAGGCCTGCGGGCTGGAGGTAACAAATGAGTAAGATGTTTTATGATCAGGATGCGGACCTTTCCAAACTGGAAGGTAAAAAAGTAGCTATCATCGGGTATGGTAGCCAGGGACATGCCCATGCGTTGAACCTGCATGAGAGCGGCGTCGACGTGATCGTCGGCCTGTACAAGGGGAGCAAAAGCTGGGCGAAGGCCGAGGAAGCCGGCCTGCGTGTCATGACCGCTGCCGAGGCAGCCAAAGCCGCCGACATCATTATGATCCTCGTCAACGATGAGAAGCAGGCGAAACTCTATTCGGAGAGCATTGAAGCGGGATTGACCCCTGGAAAATACCTTGCGTTCGCCCATGGCTTCAACATCCATTTTGGCCAGATCGCGCCTCCCGCCGGTGTGAATGTCATCATGATCGCCCCGAAAGGCCCTGGTCACACGGTCCGCAGCCAGTTCCAGGAAGGCAAAGGCGTTCCTTGTCTGATCGCCGTGCATCAGGACCCCTCCGGTGACAGCCAGCAGATTGCGCTGGCCTATGCAAAGGGCATCGGCGGCGGACGCGCCGGAATCTTCGAGACATCCTTCAAGGAAGAGACGGAGACTGACCTTTTCGGTGAACAGGCCGTGCTCTGCGGCGGTGTCACCGCATTGATCAAGGCGGGCTTCGACACTCTCGTGGAGGCTGGTTATCAGCCTGAGATGGCCTATTTCGAATGCTGCCACGAAATGAAGCTGATCGTTGACATGATCAACCAGGGCGGGCTTTCCTATATGAGGTACTCCATCAGCGACACCGCCGAATATGGTGACTACATCACCGGTGGAAAAATCATCACCGACGACACCAAGAAGGCGATGAAGGGTGTTCTGAGCGATATTCAGGATGGAACCTTCGCACGCAACTGGTTGCTGGAGAACCAAGTCAAGCGCCCGTATTTCAACGCCCGCAAGCGGATGGAGGCCGAGAGCCTGCTGGAGACCACCGGCAAGCGCCTGCGCTCCCTGATGAGCTGGCTGAAGAAGGACGCCGACAAATAGGGCCGCCGGTCAGAACGCCGGCTGACCAAAATACTGGTCGGCGCACTGACCGGAATACTGGCAAGGATCGGAGGGGGTGGTTCCATGGCGAGCATGAATATCTCTATGGAACACGCCCCGTATCCGATTGACAAAAGGGACGCCGGCGTGTGAGGCCGGACGAAATATCATCCAAAATCTCCTTCTCCATGGCCTGAAAACAGGTTTCGGAATGGAATCCGGGACGGCGAGGGTCGGGAGGAAAGGGGGCGGGGGAACAAATATGGCGGACATACAGGATATCTATTTCTTTGACACGACGTTGCGCGATGGTGAGCAGGCTCCGGGCTACAGCATGAACCTTGAAGAGAAGGTCCGTATGGCCAAGCAGCTAGAATCGCTAGGCGTGGATGTCATGGAGGCGGGTTTCGCCATAGCGTCCCCTGGGGATTTTGAATCGGTCCAGGCGATTTCCCGCGCCGTGGAGAACGTTACCGTAGCTAGTCTGGCGCGTGCGTTGCAGAAAGATATCGACGCTGCGTGGAACGCGGTCAAGGACGCCCGACGACCGCGTATCCATACATTCCTCGCCACCAGCGACCTTCACTTGGAGTACAAACTCAAGATTACCCGTGAACAGGCGTTGGAAAAGGCAAGGGGCATGGTCGCTTACGCCCGGAATCTCTGCCCTGAAGTTGAGTTCAGCGCCGAGGACGCGTTCCGTTCCGACATCGACTATCTGTGCAAGGTGGTCGAGACGGCGATTGATGCCGGCGCGACCATCATCAACCTGCCGGATACCGTTGGCTACGCCACTCCGCTGGAGTTCGGACAGATGATTTCCTCGGTCATGAACCGCGTGCCGAACATCGACAAGGCGACCATTTCCGTACATTGTCACAACGATCTTGGTCTTGCGGTGGCCAACAGCCTCGCAGGGGTGGCCGCAGGGGCTCGACAAGTCGAGGGGACGATCTGCGGCATCGGTGAACGTGCCGGAAACGCTTCGTTGGAGGAGCTGGCTATGACCATCAGGACCAGGCCGGACATCTATCCCTACCATTACAACCTCAAGACCGAAGAGATATACCGGACCGCCCGTCTGCTCTCTTCGATCACCGGCGTCAAGATTGCGCCGAACAAGGCGATCGTCGGTGCGAATGCTTTCGCTCATGAATCAGGAATCCATCAGCATGGAATGATGGCGAACGCCAGAACTTATGAAATCATGACCCCCGAATCGGTGGGGCTGAAAAAAACCTCCTTGGTGCTGGGCAAGCACTCTGGACAGCATGCGTTTGAAAAACGGATGGAGGAGCTAGGGTATGTGTTTGACGCGGAGCAGGCTGCCAAGCTGTTCGCCGACTTCAAGAATGTCGCTGACCGCAAGAAGACCGTAACCGACCGCGATCTGGTCGCGCTGGTGGAAAGCGGCTCCATCAGCAGCACCTCCGAGGAAACCTGGACGCTGGACAACTTCGTCGTTAACAGCGGCAATACAATGACCTCCACCGCGTGTGTGACGCTTCGCAAGGGGGACAAGAAATACCAGGAAGTCGCGGCGGGGACCGGCCCCGTCTATTCCGCGCTACGTGCCGTGGAGAAAATCATCAAGCATCCGTTCAGCCTTGAAGACTACCAGTTGCAGGCCGTCACCGAGCATCGGGACGCTCTTGGCGAAGTGCTGGTGAAGATTTCCGACGGCAACGGTTTCTACCGCGGCAGGGGTGTCAGTACCGACGTCATCGAGGCGAGCATCCTCAGCTGTCTCGCCGCAGTGAACCGTATGCTCGATTCCAAGACCTCCGCCGCGGGGCAGGGGACGAGGGCTAGCGCCATGAGCTTTGAAAACGACATGCTTGTCGGCCATAGCGACAAGAAACAGGATGAGGGGGAGGCAAATGCGTAAGGTCGAGCTGTTCGACTCTACCTTGCGAGACGGTTCGCAGGCTGAGGGAATCAGCTTCTCCGTACAGGACAAGCTGAAAATCGTCTCTTTGCTTGATGAACTGGGCCTTGCGTACATAGAGGCGGGCAACCCGGGGTCGAATCCCAAGGATCTGGAGTTTTTCCAGTTTGCTTCCCGGTTGGAGCTGCGCCATGCTAGACTGGTGGCTTTCGGCGCTACTCGCCGTCGGGGCATCTCTTGTGTGGAGGATGTCAATCTGACGAGTCTGCTTGGGGCGAACACGCCCGTTGTGGCGGTATTCGGCAAAAGCTGGGACTTTCAGGTTACGGAGATCATCCGTACCACATTGGAGGAAAATCTCGCTATGATAGGGGATACGGTTTCGTATCTCAAGACCGCCGGTAGGGAAGTGATCTTCGACGCGGAGCATTTTTTCGATGGATACAAGAGCGATCCTACCTATGCGATGCGCTGTTTGCGCGCAGCCGTCGATTCCGGAGCCTCGACCATCGTTTTGTGCGAGACAAGAGGCGGCGCCCTCCCGTTCGAGGTCTATGAAGCGACGAATGCGGTGGTCAAGGAGTTCGGCGGGAATGTCAGGATCGGGATCCACACTCATGATGACAGCGGCTGCGCAGTCGCTTCTTCCTTGGAGGCGGTCAGGGCCGGCGCCGTTCATGTCCAGGGGACGCTGGTCGGGTTCGGGGAGCGTTGCGGCAACGCTTGTCTGGCGACGGTCGCGGCGGATTTGGAATTGAAGCTTGGCATCGAAGCGTTGCCCGCGGGTTCTCTGGAACAGTTGACGAGGATTTGCAGGGCTGTGGCGGAAATATCCAATGTGAGGATTCCCCTCAGCGCGCCGTACATCGGCCGCAGCGCCTTCAGCCACAAGGGCGGCATGCATATCGACGGGGTGTCGAAAAACCCCGCCAGCTTTGAGCATGTCGAGCCTTCAGTAGTGGGGAACGAGCGGCGAATGCTGATGAGCGAGGTCGCCGGACGTGCGTTGCTGTTGCAGCGGATTCATCGTGTCGCTCCCTATCTGGACAAGGACGATCCCCGGACGAAGGAGCTGATGGATACGCTCAAACGGCTTGAAGCGCAGGGCTACCAGTTTGAAGGCGCGGAAAGTTCGTTTGAACTGGTCATCCGCAAGCACCTCGGGCATTGGCGGCCGTATTTTGAATTGGTACATTATCAGACGACCGGGGTGCATCCCCTGGCCGATGAATCGGATGAAACGCATACGGCGGCGGTCAAGGTTCGTGTCGATGGCCAGAGCGCCATTACCGCGGCCGAAGGCGCAGGACCGGTCAATGCGTTGGACAAGGCGCTGAGAAAAGTGCTGGAGCAGTTCTATCCTGCGCTCAAGTCGGTGCATCTGACCGATTTCAAGGTACGGGTGCTTGATTCCAAGAGCGCCACTGCGTCGAAAGTCCGAGTATTGATTGAATCTACCGATGGCGTCCGTTCCTGGTCCACCGTCGGCGTGAGCAGGGACATCATCGAGGCGAGCTGGCTGGCTTTGAGCGACAGCATCGAGTACAAGCTGATAGCCGATGGGACGATTCCGCCGGAGTCCTGCGAAAGACGCGAGGAACCGGTGGAAACGATACAGGCGATATAATTGTTCGTAAGGGTTTTTGGGAAATGGCTTTGAGATTATTGTTAGGGAGGATATGACGTATATGGGTATGACAATGACACAGAAGATTCTCGCTGCGCATGCGAATCTTCCATCGGTACGGGCGGGGCAGTTGATCATGGCCGACCTTGACCTGGTGCTGGGAAATGACATCACGGCTCCTGTCGCCATCGGGGAGTTCGGTAAGTTCGGTTGTGAGAAGGTATTCGACAAAGACAAGGTCGCCCTTGTCCCCGACCATTTTGCGCCGAACAAGGACATCAAGGCCGCCGAACAGTGCAAGTGTCTCCGTTCCTTCGCGCACAGCCAGGAGATCACCAACTACTTTGAGATTGGTCAGATGGGCGTCGAGCACGCACTGTTGCCCGAAAAGGGGCTTGTCTGCGCCGGAGACCTGGTGATCGGGGCGGACAGCCATACTTGTACCTATGGTGCGCTCGGCGCTTTCTCCACCGGTGTCGGCAGTACCGACATGGCGTGCGGCATGGCGATCGGCAAGGCTTGGTTCAAGGTTCCCTCGGCCATCCGCTTCCATCTGACCGGCAAACCGGGCAAGCATGTCGGCGGCAAGGATGTCATCCTCCATATCATCGGTATGATCGGTGTCGATGGCGCGCTCTATCAATCGATGGAGTTCGATGGCCCCGGCGTAGCGGCCCTGACGATGGACGACCGGTTCACAATCGCCAACATGGCGATTGAGGCGGGCGCCAAGAACGGTATCTTCCCGGTGGACGATCAGACGATCGCATATCTGGACGAGCATTGCCAACGGAAGCCGAAACTCTATGCAGCCGATCCTGACGCTGAGTATACGCGGACGATTGAGATTGACCTGGGTTCGATCAGGCCCACCGTAGCGTTTCCCCATCTGCCTGAAAACACCAGGACGATAGATGAGGTCGGTGAAATCAAGATCGACCAGGTGGTGATTGGTTCCTGTACCAACGGACGGATCAGCGACCTCCGTATCGCCGCGAATATCCTCGCCGGTCACAAGGTGGCTCCCTGGGTGCGTTGCATCGTCATTCCCGCCACGCAGAAAATATGGAAACAGGCGATGGACGAAGGATTGTTCAGTACTTTCATCGATGCCGGCGCGGTAGTGAGTACGCCGACCTGCGGCCCTTGCCTTGGCGGGCACATGGGCATTCTCGCCGCCGGTGAACGGGCTGTTTCCACGACCAACCGCAACTTCGTGGGACGGATGGGACATGTCGAGAGCGAAGTATATCTGGCGAGCCCCGCGGTAGCTGCGGCGAGCGCCATCACCGGATATATCACGGATCCTGAGAGCATCGGGACGCAGAGCCGCTGAATTCTGGATGGGCGTCCTTCGCGGCATATGCCAAAGGAACGTCCGTCGTAGGATGTCAGAGGCGCTAGACTAGCGAATGATGAGGAGAATATAGATATGCAGGCAAAAGGAAAGGTATTCAAGTATGGTGACAATGTCGATACCGATGTCATCATCCCGGCCCGTTACCTCAATACATCGGTCCATGCGGAGCTTGCCAAGCATTGCATGGAGGATATCGACGCCACGTTCATCCAGCAAGTGCAGCCGGGGGATATCATCGTGGCCCAGAAGAATTTCGGTTGTGGTTCCAGTCGTGAACACGCTCCCATCGCCATCAAGGCCAGCGGGGTCAGTTGCGTAATCGCCCGGACGTTCGCCAGGATTTTCTATCGCAACGCCATCAACATCGGTCTTCCCATTCTGGAATGTCCCGAAGCGTGCGACGCGATAGAGAAAGGCGATGTCGTCAGCGTCGATTTTTCCACTGGCACCATCGTGGACGAAACGACCGGCGCCAATTTCCAGGCCGAGCCGTTCCCGCCGTTCATGCAGGAGTTGATCGCGGCGGGTGGCCTGGCAGGTTATATTGCAAAGCGGGGCAAGAAGGCTTGAGCCTTGCGTTGGCTTGTGGGGATTACGTTGCCCCCACAGGGCTTGTGGGGTTCTCATGGGGCTTTCGTTGGCTCACAGGGTTTGTGAGGTTCTTGCGCGGCTTGTAAGCGCGGGACGTTCGCAGGCGTAGAATCTGAGGAGCGGACAGCCCCATCAGACGTATGGAGGAATACATTATGAACATGAAGATAGCATTGATCCCCGGTGATGGGATCGGACCTGATATCGTAGCCGAGGCCGTAAAGGTCCTAAATGCCGTAGCTGCCGCCTACGGGCATAAGTTTGAATTTACCACCTGTCTTGCCGGCGGTTGCGCCATCGACGCCACGGGCGAGCCCCTTCCCGCCAAGACCCTTGATACCTGCAAGGCGAGCGACGCCGTACTCCTTGGTGCTGTGGGCGGTCCGAAATGGGATCATCTGGCTGGTTCAATGCGCCCTGAGAAGGCGTTGCTCGGACTCCGCGGCGGTCTTGGACTGTTCTGCAACCTGCGTCCCGCCATGCTGTACAAGCAGCTTGCCGCGGCTTGTACGCTCCGTGAGGACATCATTGGCGACGGTTTGGACATCATGGTCGTCCGTGAACTGACCGGCGGCATCTATTTTGGTGAACGTGGCCGCAACGAAGCTGGCGACGCGGCCTACGACACCATGGCCTATAGCGTCGCTGAAATCGAGCGTATCGTCCGCATGGGGTTCGAGATCGCCCAGAAACGCAACAAAGTCCTGACCAGCGTTGACAAAGCGAATATCCTGGAAACCAGCCGCTTGTGGCGGGAGACGGCCAACCGTCTGGCGCCGGAATATCCCGATGTGACGCTGAACCATCTGTATGTTGACAATGCGGCGATGCAGCTGGTCCGTAACCCGCGTCAGTTTGATGTCATTGTAACTGAGAACATGTTCGGCGACATTCTTAGCGACGAGGCGAGCATGATCACCGGTTCCATCGGCATGCTGCCGTCGGCCAGCCTCCGCTCAGACAATTTCGGCATGTATGAGCCGATTCATGGTTCAGCCCCCGATATCGCCGGCAAGGATCTGGCGAACCCGATCGCCACGATCCTCTCCGTAGCAATGATGCTCCGCTACACCTTCTCCCTTGCGAAGGAGGCAGACGCGGTGGAGTCCGCCGTCAGCGCGGTTCTGGACGCGGGGTGGCGTACTGGTGATATTATGAGCGAAGGCATGAAGCGGGTCGGTACCAGACGGATGGGGGACTTGATTGCCGCGCAGGTCAGGTAGCTGGAGGAAACGGTCGCGCGGCGCGGCCGCCGGAAGTCTCGTGTGCCGCCCTGTCGAAGGGGATGGACGTATGGACGGAAGGATACAACCACATGGAGCATAGAGCAAGCGAAGCTTGCGAGGAAGGATAGGAAATGAACAAACCATTGCGTAGTGAACAAGCGACGAAAGGCGCGGGCAGGGCTCCGCACCGGTCGCTGATGAAGGCCCTCGGCTGGACCGATCGTGAAATCGCTTCCCCGATGATCGGCGTAGTCAGCGCCGCCAATGAGATCATTCCCGGACATGTGCATCTGAACCGTGTCGTCGAGGCCGTAAAGGCCGGCGTCCGTGAAGCGGGCGGCAATCCCGTCGTATTCCCCGTAATCGGAGTATGCGACGGCATCGCCATGGGGCATACGGGGATGAAATATTCTCTCGCCAGCCGCGAGCTGATCGCCGACTCCATCGAGATCATGGCTACGGCGCACCCGTTCGACGCCCTGGTGTTCGTTCCGAACTGCGACAAGATCGTCCCCGGCATGCTGATGGCGGCTTGTCGGCTCGACCTGCCCTGCATTTTTGTTTCCGGCGGTCCCATGCTGGCCGGACATGTCCCCGGAGGAGACAAGCGCGGCATGAGCCTTTCCTCGATGTTCGAGGCCGTTGGCCGTCATGCCGCGGGCAAGATGGACGACAAGGAGTTGCTGGTCTGGGAGGACAACGCCTGTCCGACCTGTGGATCCTGTAGCGGCATGTATACCGCCAACAGCATGAATTGCCTGACTGAGGCAATCGGCATGGCCCTGCCCGGAAACGGTACGATTCCCGCCGTCTATGCGGCCAGAGACCGTCTTGCCAAGGAATCTGGCTATCGTGTCATGGAGTTGCTCAAGGAAGACCTCCGTCCCCATGACATCATGACCAGGCAGGCGTTCGTCAATGCGCTGACGGTTGACATGGCCCTTGGTTGCAGCACAAACACCATGCTCCATCTGCCCGCCATCGCCCATGAGGCCGGCATTGACATCGATATTTTCATGGCGAACGACATCAGCGCCAGGACGCCGAACCTCTGCCATCTGGCTCCGGCGGGTCCCGACCATGTTGAGGACCTCAATGCCGCCGGCGGCGTCATGGCCATCATGGGCGAACTGGGAAAGGCCGGCCTGCTCGATGGTTCGTTGCCGACGGTCGGTGGCCGGACTATCGGCGAGCAATATGCCGCCGCCGTCAACTATAACTCTGAAGTGATTCGCCCGATCGACGCCCCGTACAGCGCTACCGGCGGTATCGCCGTTTTGCGCGGGAACTTGGCGGAAGACGGCGCGGTCGTCAAGCGTTCCGCCGTTGATCCGTCGATGTTCGTCCACACCGGACCAGCCCGCGTGTTTGAAAGCGAGGAGACGGTCATTGAAGCTATTCTCGGTGGCAAAATCAAGTCCGGCGACGTCGTGGTCATCCGGTACGAAGGGCCGAAGGGCGGTCCTGGCATGAGGGAAATGCTCTCTCCGACCTCCGCCATAGCGGGAATGGGGCTGGACAAGGAAGTCGCGTTGATTACCGATGGGCGTTTCAGCGGAGCTACCCGCGGAGCGTCGATCGGCCATGTTTCGCCTGAGGCCGCTGTAGGAGGCGCTATCGCGTTGGTGGAGGAGGGTGACCTGATTTCCATCGACATACCGGCTGGAAAGCTGGAGTTGTTGGTCGATGCCGCGGAGCTGGCCCGCCGCGGTGCGGCGTGGAAGCCCCGCAAGGCTCCCATAACGACCGGTTATCTGGGCCGTTACGCCAAACAAGTCACCAGCGCTTCGGCGGGGGCTGTATTCAAGGACTGATTCGCGATTGTCCGCGGAAAGGTTGTCGCGGTCGCCGTGTCCGCCTTGACAGTGGCGTCCGCAGCTTCCCGTTGCTGGAGCTGAAAGCGACCCCGGCGCGGATGCGCGGGCGGAAGAGGAAGATGAGAAAGAGTAGGAGTACATGCATATGGAACTGACAGGAGCCCAGATCATCATAGAATGTCTGAAAGAGCAGGGCGTGACCACGGTGTTCGGATACCCCGGCGGACAGGTGCTGCCGTTGTACGATGCGCTATACGCCAACAGGGACAGTGTCCGTCACATCCTTACCGCCCATGAACAGGGCGCCGCCCATGCCGCAGATGGATACGCACGTTCGACAGGTTCCGTCGGCGTTTGCATCGCCACCAGCGGACCTGGCGCGACGAATCTGGTCACAGGGCTGGCGACCGCCTATATGGATTCGGTTCCTGTCGTGGCGTTGACTGGAAACGTTCCGCTTCCTCTGCTTGGGCGCGACAGTTTTCAGGAAGTCGATATCACCGGCATCACCATGCCGATTACCAAGCACAACTATATCGTCAAGGACATCGCGGACCTGGCCAAGACGATTCGCGAGGCCTTCTATATCGCGAAGGAGGGGCGTCCTGGACCTGTGCTGATTGATATCCCCAAGGATATCCAAGTCGGTACTTGCGAGTATATGCCTGAAAAGCCATGGCCCATCGAGCCGAAGGTCGCCCGTCTTCGTGAATCATCGCTCAGGCAGGCGGTCGAATTGCTCCGCAACGCCAGCAGGCCGATGTTCTATGTCGGCGGCGGTGTGATTCGCTCCCAAGCTTCACAGGAGCTTCGCGATTTCCTGGAGCTGGTGGACGCTCCCGTCACCGTTTCGCTGATGGGGATTGGCGCGGTGTCGTCTTCCAGTGAACGTTTCACCGGCATGGTCGGCATGCACGGGACGAAAGTCTCGAACATGAGCATTTCGGCCTGCGATCTGCTGGTCGTCGTCGGCGCGCGTTTCAGCGATAGGGTCATCAGCAAGTCGAGCGCGTTCGCCCGGAACGCGAAGATACTCCATATCGACGTGGATCCCGCAGAGATCGACAAGAACATTACGACCTATTGCCATGTGATAGGCGACGTAAAGATCGTTCTCCAGCATATGTCCAAGATGATTGGCGAACCGATGGGGCATCCTGCGTGGATGGACCAGATCAAGCAATGGAAGCTCCGTTACCCGATACGTGTCACCGAGGAAAGCCGTCGTCCCCGCGAAATCATCCGGGCGTTACGGAAGGTGCTTCCCGCGGGCAGCTTCGTCACTACTGAAGTCGGGCAACATCAGATGTGGGCGGCGCAGTACTACAAGCATGAAGTTCCCGGCCATTTCCTGACCAGCGGAGGTTTGGGTACGATGGGCTACGGTACGGGGGCTTCCATCGGGACGCAATGCGGCAATCCGACAGCCCGCGTCGTGAATATCGCGGGGGACGGTTCGTTCCGCATGAACTGCAACGAGCTGGCGACGCTCGCCCGGTATCGGCTGCCCGTCGTCATCGTCCTGATGAACAACCACTGTCTGGGCATGGTCCGTCAGTGGCAGACGTTGTTCTTCGACAAGCACTATTCCGAGACGACCCTCGATACGCCCCTCGACTGGATCAAGCTGGCGGATGCGTATGGAGTCCGTGGCATGCGGCTGTCCGCCGAAGATGATCCTGAAGCGGTGCTCAAAGCCGCTTTGGACCTCCACGCCCCCGTCGTGGTCGAGTGTGAGATTCCGATTGACGACAAGGTCTATCCGATGGTGGCTCCCGGCGCTTCGATCGAGGACATGCTGGGTGTCGTCGAAGCGGATGTCTGATTGTTCCTCGCTGGTTCTGACGACCGGCCCTTTTGCGGTTCGGTCGTCCTGTCACTGAAGTAACCTTCCCGCGACTTTGCGGTATCGTTTCCTATTTTGGACGATGATATCGCCTTTGGAGACAACGGAATGCGAATACATGAACTTGCATGGCTTTCTGGCCATCGTTTTGAGAGAAGAAGGTAAATATGAACAAGAAAAACATTGATTGGGGCAGCTTGGGATTCTCGTATATGAAGACCGACGGCCGGTATGTCGCGACCTGGCGCGACGGACAGTGGGATGGCGGAGGCATGACCTCCGACGACCAGGTATGTATCAGTGAGTCCGCCGGAGTGCTCCAGTATGCCCAGACGTGTTTCGAAGGGCTCAAGGCATATACTACGGAAGATGGCCATATCGTGGCGTTCCGCCCTGACTTGAATGCCCAGCGCATGGAGGATACCTGCGCCCGTCTGATGATGCCGGTGTTTCCCAAAGAGCGTTTCCTTGAGGCCTTGGACATGGTTGTGAAGGCCAATGCCGCCTATGTCCCCCCGTTCGGCTCCGGCGCGACGCTCTATATCCGCCCGTTCCTGTTCGGCTCTGGCCCCGTCATCGGCGTCGCGCCCTCCCCTGAGTATCAGTTCCGTATGTTCTGTACTCCCGTCGGCCCTTATTTCAAGGGCGGGGTCAAACCGTTGAAACTGATGCTCAGTGAATACGACCGCGCCGCTCCGCATGGAACCGGCCATATCAAGGCTGGCTTGAACTATGCCATGAGCCTATACGCCGGTTATACCGCCAAGCATGCCGGTTACGCTGAGAACATGTATCTTGACGCGGCGACCCGCACGTATGTTGAGGAGACCGGCGGCGCCAACTTCCTGTTCGTGACGAAGGACGGCAAGGTCGTAACCCCGAAGTCCCCCTCGATCCTGCCTTCCATCACCCGGCGTTCGCTGATGCATGTCGCCAAGGAATATCTGGGACTGGAGGTCGAGGAACGCCCGATCGCCTTCTCCGAGGTCGCTGATTTCGCCGAATGCGGTCTTTGTGGTACTGCGGCGGTGATTTCTCCCGTCGGCATGGTCCACACCTCTGAGAAAGACATCTACTTCCCCAGCGGCATGGATGAAATGGGGCCGGTCACCAAGAAGCTCTATGATACCCTCACCGGTATCCAGATGGGCAAGCTGTCCGCTCCGGAAGGCTGGATTCGCCAGATCCTGTAGTCCCTTCTCCTGACAGTTCCCTAAGAATCTGTGGAAAGGCATGCGAGAGCCGTCGAAGAAACGACGACTCTCGCTTTTTTTGCATCCACCCCTGATTGGATGCGGTATTGATGTCATATGTTCATGGTTTTCCGGTGAGGTTCGGGCGGAGTGTTCCGCGCTTGCCGCGCCGGTTGTCCTGCGGGTATGGGCAGCTTGTCAGGAGTTCGGAAACTTGTGGCTCAAGTTATTTGTTTGTATGATAGTTAATTATGCTGGTTTTATGAAAAACACCGCAAAAAAATTGAAAAATATTTTGCGAAGTATTGACATAAGTCCGCCATGGAGGTATATTACGGATGTGCTTGGGAAAAAGCACAAAGCTTGCACGAACCAAAAAGGAAAAACAAAATGAAAAAGTCAATCGCCGTTCTGCTGGTCATGGTGGCCGCTCTGGTCTCGGTCTTCGCCGCCGGAACTTCAACCCTGAACCTGTCCACTGAAATTACGGGTGTTACGAAAGCTGGCATTGTAGTGGCTGGCGCAGTACCGGCGGCCTTTCCCGAGTCGGTGTTGGGTGGGGAGGCTCAGGCCCTGACCTCCGCTCCGGTAAGCTATGCGTTCGTTGTCGAGACCAACCAGGCCTTGGCTACGACGACGGTTGTCGCCGGGCCGGTCGCCGATGGAGCCAACTATATCGGCTATACCCTTGCCGCTGGAGGTGCCACGTCCAAGGCGACCAACGCCGCCGGCGCTTCCGTTACCCTGCTGGAGGCTAACGCCAATACCGGCAAGCGTGTCGTGGGCGCGGTGTTCACTCTCGCCGTGGATGCCGATGCCGACAAGTCCGACAAGGTGTTTGACCTGGCCACCGCTCCCGCCGGAACGTATTCGGGCGTCGTGACGATTACCTACACTGCCAACTAAGCGATAGTTGAACATATCCGGGGCGGTCGGCCTGTTGGGCTGACCGCCCTTTCTTTTGTCTCTTTGCCCCCCCCGCTTCGAGCGGGGGGGCAGGAAGCTTCCAGCTATGGTGAAAAAAGTCTTCCGGCCCCGTATACCGGGAAGCGGTTCCCCAACCGCGGGCAGAAGACGGGACAAGGAGACGAAATGGACAAGGAAAGTCTGGCCCATACGAAATGGAATTGCAAATACCACATGGTGTTCGCACCCAAGTACCGTGGGAGAAGCGGTCTCGTCGGTTGCCATGATTATTGTGTAGCAGGGCGGACATGCCCTGTTGCTCAGTTGAACCGCCGTATGCCGGATGGCACATGCTGTGGTGTGAGAGAAGGTGGAAGTCCTCTCCTGCCCAATTCGTTCATGGCCGGTTATTTTACTTTTTGAGTATTCTTTTCAAACGCTCGACATCCAGCAGCAAATTCACCGTCTCGAAATTCCCTTTGTAGAACACTCCCCAGTTGTTGAAGACGCACGGCAAGTCCTTCGCTTTTTGCAACGTGTCCACCTGAATGCGCGATAGTGGGATATCGTTTGCTGCGCAATACTGCTGTATCGCTTCAATGTTCTGAAGGACATAGGGACATTGCATATCATAGTAAATCGTGAGTTCTTTGTTTTCGATTCTTTGTTTCTTTGCGTTTGGCGCGAACTTCGGCATAGTCCCGTCAAAGGAAAGCGCGAGCAGTTCATAGCCGTCGGCGGTAGTGTCAACGACCTCAAAACCGAACTTCTTCGCAAACGATTGGTCCGCGAGCCATGCTTTCTGTTTTTCCGCACCGAGCATGCAGACTCCTGACTTGCCCTTTTCCCTGGCGTCGGACAAACAATGCTCCAGCAACGCTTTCCCGTATCCTTTCCCTTTGTAATCGCCGGAAACCCATAGGCAATACAGGTAATAGTAGTTGTCGCCGACAATGGGGACCCACGCGGATTCAAGAGGGGCGTATTCAATGAAGACCGTAGCCCTGGCGTTTAGCTTCCTGAAGACATGCCCTTCCTTGAGCCGTTCGGAAAGCCATTGCCGCTTTGCTTCAACGCCCGGGTGAGGTTTCTTGCTGCGGATAATACAACACAAATGTTCACTGGCGAGGTTTTCTGCCGTCAGGTTGATAAAATCATCATCCATATTTTCCATTTCACTACCTCTTTACCGTTACCGCGGATCGAGTTGCCCGTTTGTAGAAGTATATACGATTCCTGACTGCCATACCTATGCGGGCGCACCATGTATTTGGGATTTTGCTAATGATCATAAAAATTTTCATCTGGATTTTGCAATCTCTCCATCGGGAGAATGGCGAAAGGGCGGGGTATGCTTCCTTTGGCTGTTTTTACGGGAAATACTTTCTTTGCTTGCTGAGGAACCGTTCACATCCTAAAAGCAGTATGCAACGGAACAAAAACGAAGGACTTGTCCATCCCCAGCCGATTCAGGCTTCCCCTTGTCGTGCTCGGATGGTACACTTTCGATATCCAATGTTTTGGGAGGAATACATGAAATTCACCTATCGGTATCAAAGCCCCGTAGGAGTCTTGCGGATTATCGCCGATGAACATGCGATTTCCGCCATCCGTCTGGAGAAATCCGGACATGAGGATGTGCCGGTCGCCGCCAATTTTGACCTGATAGAGGAAAAGACCCCGCTGATTACCGAGGCGGTCGAACAGCTCGAAGAATATTTCGCAGGGACGAGAAAGCGGTTCAACCTGCCGTTGGCGCCGGAAGGGACTGACTTCCAGAAGAAGGATTGGGCTGCGTTGCAGGACATACCGTATGGAGAGACGCGCACCTACAAAGATATGGCCGAAGCTATTGGCTGTCCCAAAGGATTTCGCGCGGTGGGACTGGCGAACAACAGAAATCCTATCATCATTGTGATTCCCTGCCATCGGGTGATTGGCGCGGACGGCAAGCTTGTGGGATACGGCGGAGGGTTGGATGTGAAGGAACGCCTGTTGAAGCTGGAAGGTTCACTATAGTCATCTGGGTTCCCTCGCTTCGTTCCCTTGTTCAGAACAGATTTCTTTCAGAAAACGCCAGAACCGCCAGATTGGCGACATCGTCGGGATTTTCGTCCCTTCGCACTTCGGCGTCTTTTTCAGCTCTTTGTTTCCCGATCTGTTCCACGATGAGAAAGAATGTGGAAAGGGAGATGTCCAACGCTTGGCAAATGGCCTCCAACGTTTCGATCCGTGGGAGACGCTCGCCGGATTCGATGTAATATATTTGGCTTCTGGCCATACCCGTTCTGGCCATGAGTTGTTCTTGAGAACACTTGCGGTGGTTTCTGACTGCTTTGATGGCTTTTCCATAAATGTCGTATCGCATGATTCATGCATCATATCGTCAAAAATCCTGTATTCAAGTTATTCATGAGTCCGCCGCACCGCCTGCGCCAATTTGGCGCGGGGCTGATGCGATTCGTTGTTTTTCAGCGGCAATTGAGAATCGGATGTTTTCCGTTGAAAAGAGAAAGCAACGATTTTGAAGAAAACACTGGAAAAAACATGGATGCATCCCAAATGGAAACAAAGCCTCCCGCATCGAACCGGCTAAATCAACATGGAAAGCGGAAACAGGATTTTACCTGACATCTACAATCCGTTACGGTGTATCGGAAGACTCCGTTCCATGAACAGCCTCTTTTTTGCATGTTCTTTTGTCAACGAGATAGAGGATGAAGACACCAAGCGTTCCGATAGCGGCAGTAATGCCTACAAGCGCCCAAAGGAGATTCAGGCCATGACGTTCGCTAATCGCGCCTCCGACCATGGGCGCGATGCCCTGTCCGAACCCCATGATGATCGGCATGATCGCCGAAAACCGCGCCCTGTGGCTGATAGGAGTGTTGTTCGCCACATAGTAGTTGACGTTTGTCGCGGATATGACTTCTCCCGTCGTGTAGATGACCGCCAGCACATAGAACATCCAGGGGAGATATGCGATGCCGAACAACGAAAAACCAATGGTAAAGAATACTCCCGCTATCACGATGTTCGCCAATGGGTTGAATCTCCGTAGCTTCGATACGGCGAATGGCGTAAGAACCACCACGACGACACCGTTGAGCGACATCATCGTTCCATAGAGCGTAGCTCCGTATTCACCGAACAGCCGCGTCGTATACAACGGCAGCGCGAACAGTGTCTGGCTGTAGGAAAAGTGCATGAAGGTCTGGCATAGGGCGAATATCAGCAGGCGAGGGCGGGTGAACAGGGCCTTGAACACGCCGCCCCGTTCAGCTTTATCCAACGAATTGGAGTGAAGGCTTTTCTCGATTGTCTCCGTATCGGGCTTTGATTCAGGAATCTTCCACATGACCAGCATGACCGCGATGAAACCGGCGATGCCGTTGCCCCAGAAAAGCCATTGCGGCGCTCTGTAGAACAGAATTCCCGCGATAAGCGGTCCCACGATGAAACCCAGGTTATGGCCAAGGTAGGTGAGGGAGAAAGACGCCTGCCTGTTCTCCTCGCTCGTTACATCTGTCTGCAACGCGCTCCTGGCCGGGTCACAGGCTCCATCAAACAGGAGGTTGAGCATAATGAACGCAGGGACCAGCTCTGAATCCCCCAGCACGCCGCAGATAAGGAACATTGAGCTTGCCAACGCCTGGCTGATCAGCATGACCTTCTTGCGCCCGAACTTGTCGGCGAGTTTGCTGCCGAGAAAAGAGCCCGGAATATAGAGGATCGAGGCTATTGTCATGAACAACCCCGCTTGGGCGTCCCCATATCCAAGCTTCTGCGTGAGGAACAAGACGAGGAACGGATATACGAATATACCGACTCCGTTTATCAGCGTCGCCCAGAACAATACATATATCGGGGCGGGCAGCCCGTTGTATACCTGCCAGATCGATTGCCTGGTTTTATTTTTCAATTCGTTTTCGGATTTCATTGAACCTTCAATGTCCTTGATGAGGACTGCGTTTTTGACATCTTATGGCATTGTTAAGAAAACGATCCGCCGCCATATGTCCGTCATGTGCTTTCCTGGATGTCACGTATTTTCCGTATCCGGCGCAATCAGCTCGCCGTTGGGCTACCGTACCGGATTGTACCCGTCGCATATACCTGAACCTATCCCCAGTACTTCTCGTTCCAGCGCCATTCCCAGTCCCCCTTCGTCATTTGAGGCTGTGACCAGATCGGCATGCTCGCGTACCTGTTCCGGGGCGTTCGCCATGACGACACCCATGCCTGCCATATCCAACATGGGAATATCGTTGTAGTAGTCTCCTACGGCCATCACTTGCCTGGTCTTGATCCCAAAATACGACGCAAGCTTGCTGATCGCCACACCTTTGTCAATGCCTTTCGCAAGGATTTCAATATACTGGGGTGATGACAGATAAATCGTCAGCGTATCAGAAAACAATTCCTTAAGCAATTTCTCACACCTGATGACCGCCTGGTGGTCGTCGCTCATGCACAGCATTTTGTGAAAGCCCGCGCCTGCGTCCTCCCATCGGGGAAGCAGCCTGTCGAACGGCTCAATGATTCCCGGCACGGTAGATACCCTTTGCTCATAAGCGGTCCAATCATCCTGTGCATCCGCATACCAATGCTCCCCCTGATATAGGAACACCTGAAGCCCTTCCTGTGCCACAATTGGCAGGATGGCATGCGCAACATCGGCCTGGACCGTCTGCTCAAAAACAAGATGTTCACTATCGACGATATATGCGCCGTTGAGACAGGCGAGCGGGCCCTTGATTCCAATTTCCCGCTGGAGGCATGTCAACGCTCCTTTGATTCGTCCCGAAGTCAGCGCAAACGGAATACCTTGTTGGACGACACGTCGGATCGCATCCCTATTGCGTGTGGGAAGCCTATGGCAAGAATCAAGGAGCGTCCCGTCGACATCGGAACAGATGAGCTTGCAATCGTTGAACATGGACAAGGCCCTCGCCTGGAAGATTCCGTCATGGCTTTACGGGCCGACAGTGACCCTATGATAGCATAGTAGTCCGGCCGTGTCATCGAAAGTAAATGCTTTGGCCTGTAAAAACTGAGAAAAACAAAAAAACGCCAAAGGTGTCGCCACATATCAGCGCTGGCGCTGACCATCATCATATAAAATGTCATAGTTAAAGAAATACCGCCAAAGTCCCTTTGGAACTCTGGCGGTATCATCCGTTGTGAACGTGTTGAAACGTTCACTTCAATTCGCTTTGTACCAGTTTACGCCTGTTCGGTCCACTTGCGGCCATAGTAGCAGTCGAGATACAGCTGCTTGATCTGGCTGATCAGCGGATAGCGCGGGTTGGAACCTGTGCATTGGTCGTCGAACGCCTTGACGGCAAGTTCATCGACCGCGGCGAGGAAATCCGCTTCGGGAACTCCCCATTCCTGGATGGAATGCGGAACGTTCAGTTCGTCCTTCAGCTTTTCTATCGCCTCGATCAAAGCCTCTACCTTGTCCTCCATGCTCGCGCTCTTCTTGATTTCAATGTACGGAGTATTCTTCGTGTCATTGACGATCATGTTGATATAGTCGGCGGCCCTGGCGTAGCGGCTGATCGCTGACGGGAATTCATACTGTGGGAACGCCGCCTGCTTGGTCGGGGTGTCCGTGGCGTTGAACCGTATGATATTGGTCAGCATCAGGGCATTGGCCATGCCATGGGGTACATGGAACGCGGCGCCGAGCTTATGGGCCATGGAATGGCAAAGCCCGAGGAACGCGTTCGCGAACGCCATGCCCGCCATGGTGGAGGCGTTGTGGACCTTTTCACGAGCCTTCTTGTCTTCCGCCCCGTTGTTGTAGGCGGCGGGAAGATACTTGAAGATAATTCTGGAAGCTTCCAGCGCAAGGGCGTTGGTGTAGTCGGTGGACATGGAGGAAGCCAACGCCTCCAGCGCATGGGTCAGCACGTCGAGGCCGCAGGACGCGGTGAGGCCTTTGGGCTGTCCCATCGCCAGCTCGCTGTCAACGATCGCCATCGACGGGGTCAGCTCATAGTCGGCGATAGCCCACTTCATGCTGGTTTTCTCATCGGTGATGATGGCGAACGGAGTGACCTCGCTACCGGTTCCACTGGTGGTCGGGATACAGACCAGTTCCGCTTTCTTGCCCATGTTCGGAAACGAATAGATTCTTTTGCGGATGTCCATGAAGCGGAGGGCGAGTCCCTCGAACTGCACTTCCGGATGCTCGTACAACAGCCACATGATCTTTGCCGCATCCATCGGGGAACCGCCGCCCAGACCGATGATTACATCGGGTTTGAATGCGTTCATGATCTCCATCCCCGTGGTGATGGTTCCCAGCGTCGGGTCGGGCTTGACCTGATGGAAGCATTCACATTCGATTCCCATCTTTTCAAGAGGCCCGGTGATCTTGTCTACCATGCCGCTGGAGAACAGGAAGGAGTCGGTGATGATGAATACGCGCTTCTTGCCCTGCAACTCCTGCAAGGCCACCGGCAGACAGCCGTACTTGAAATATACTTTCGGGGGCAGCTTGAACCACAGCATGTTCTCTCTCCTTTCTGCGACGGTCTTGACGTTGAGCAGGTGCTTGGGGCCGACGTTCTCACTGATGGAGTTGTTGCCCCAGCTTCCGCATCCCAAGGTGAGGGAAGGTTCGAGACGGAAGTTGTAGATATCGCCGATAGCGCCCTGGCTCGCCGGCATGTTCACCAGTACGCGGCTGGTCTTGACGGTCTTGCCGTAGGTGTCGATTTTTTCCTGCTCGTTTTCATCGATATACAGGACGGAAGTATGCCCGAAACCGCCCATCGCCACCAGATGCGCCGCCTTCGCGGTGCCGTCTCCGAAATTATCGCATTTGTACATGCCGAGGACGGGGGAGAGTTTTTCATGGGCGAACGGTTCCGCCGCAGTGATGTCGGTGACTTCTCCGATCAGTACCTTGCTGCTTGCCGGTACCTCAAAGCCCGCGATTTTCGCAATGACCGGCGCTGGCTGCCCGACGATGGCGGGATTGACCGTGCCCCGCTTGGGGTCGATGATTACGGCGCGGAGCTTGTCCTCCTGTTCCTTGGTCAGGAACGCGGCGCCGCGGGCCTTCAGCTCGGCTTTCACTTCGTCATATATGTCCTTGTGGCAGATGATGGACTGCTCGGAAGCGCAGACAACTCCGTTGTCGAAGGTCTTCGACATCAGGATGGAGCTCACCGCCATCTTGATGTTGGCGCTCTTGTCTATCAGCGCCGGCGTGTTTCCCGCGCCGACGCCAATGGCGGGTTTGCCGGAGGAGTATGCGCTCTTGACCATGCCAGGGCCGCCTGTGGCTAGGATGATGTTCACCATGGGGTGTTTCATCAGGTAGTCAGTCTTTTCAAGGGAAGGATCCTCTATCCAGCCGATGATATCCTCAGGAGCTCCCGCCGCGACAGCCGCGTCACGTATGATCCTCGCCGCCTCGCATGTACATTTCTTCGCCCGCGGATGTGGACTGAAAATAATCGCGTTCCGCGTCTTCAGGGAGATGAGCGACTTGAAGATCGCCGTTGATGTCGGGTTCGTGGTAGGAATGATACCGCAGACCACGCCGATAGGCTCCGCAATCTTCTTGATGCCGAAAGCGGCGTCATCCTCAAGGATGCCGCACGTCTTGTCGTCCTTGTACTTGTGGAAGATGTATTCGGCGGCGAAGTGGTTCTTGATTACCTTATCCTCCACAATGCCCATGCCGGTCTCCGCGACCGCATCCTGGGCCAGCGTGATACGGGCGTCGTTCGCCGCTATGGCCGCAGCGCGGAAAATTGCGTCGACCTGCTCCTGCGTGTAGGTGGAATACTTGATCTGGGCGCGCTTCACCCGCTCAATCAACGCCTGTAGTTCGTTTTCGCCTGGGAAGGCTTCCGTTTTGATTTGTACTGTCTGTTCCGCCATGAAATTCTCCTTCTGCTCGCATCTTGCGTGCCATGCTTTGTCGCTGTATCCGCTCACATAGCCGTACTATGCCCGCTACTTTGCTCCTGGCCTGTCCCGCAACCTGCTTCGCACTTTTTCTGCTCGCATCTTGCATGATATACTTCGTTGCCACATTCATTCACATATATCAATATGCTCGTTGCTTGGACACTTGTCTATCCTACACCCTGCTTCGCACCTTTTCTACTTGCATGTTTCCCGCTTGCGCAGTTTTCCGCTCATCTGTCGTTTTCCGATTTTCGCGTCTTCGGAGTAGTCAGCATTCCCAAAAGACGCGAATTTCTTCAAAACTGGCATTTTCAGCATGCCCATTTGAGAGCTTTGCTTTACGGTCTTGAATTTATAAAAATTTATCGATTGCGTCAACTACTTATAATCAGAAAAAGCATGATTGTAACAAAACTATCATATTTTTAATGGTCTTGTTTTGTGATAAAGTGAAAAAAAACGATTTTATGCAATTTAATATGAATAAAACGCAAATACATGTGATTTTTGTTATATTTATATTGGAATACTCATGCTATATGTATCTGATTGCAAGTAAGCAATACATCGCAGATAGTGTTGTAAAACCGCCAATCAATCTGATGAAATGCGTTTTGCGGTTTGCGCTAGTAGAGAGTTCCTTGTTCGACACCGCCTGGACATCTTCCGTTCCCACGCGTTCCATGAGACTGTCGAGCCTGTTGACCATATCTCCGCGCTCCCTCGTGCCGTTTCCATTTCGCCAACGCTGGGAAAATTCTCCAAAATATGCGAGCTGTACCGCCAGCAGCTTGCCGAGCTTTCCCGGCATATCCGGCTTTCCTGCGGTCATGTATTGGCTGACGTATACCATGCTGATCAATATCAGAGCTTTTCGAGTACCTTCCAGAAGGGACCCCGCCGTCAATGTAAACGCACCGACATCCCACAATACTTTTCCGGAAGGTTGCATGAGATGGACCAGCGCCATTGACAACAGGAGCAGCAGATTCGGCAACGGTTTGAATTTCCGCCCGACGCTGGTCGCCAGAAAAATGGCCAGCAACGTATCCACGGCGAGAAAACTTAGGGAACTCTGGAAGAAAATCGCCGGAAGCAACGCGAGGCCGATACCGACTGGTACGCTGCGAGCGTCAGGACGCCAGGGGCCGGCAGTTTCCAATGTCCGCCTGTAGCGGGTGACGAAACCGTTGCCGGCAAGCAATGAAACGTACCAGCCGCTACGGCCTGCATAGATGTTAGCCATCCACCCCAGCAAAACGGACGTAACCAGCCCTACTGCGAGCATTGGCGTCGCAATGACCCATATCGTATTACCGAAAAATAATATCTGGGCCGTTAGGATTTGGGCGCAATTACTGATTAATGCGCCAGCGACGCTGATTCCGACATAGGAAAATACGGGAAGGATACTCCTCTCGACGGTGCGCGGGGCTTTCCTCGTTTCCTCCGCGGCTTGATCCGTTTTCAGCTCTGTACCGTTCTGAGGCTCCTGGCATCGCCGAGCGTGTCGTCTCCCCATCCCCCCGAATCTCCACAGCAACCGCATGAACAGGCCGGAAGCCGCTGTACTGACGACGGACAGCGCGAACACATAGGAAAACAAGGTTCCATTCACAAGTCCTTGTCCAATGACTTTCAGCGCGAGAAGCCACAGATAGTATCCCCAGGACAGCAACGGGAACGACAACATGAGGGGCAGGTTCGCCAGGCCGAGCCTGATGAAGGGCAATGGCTTCGGGATCAAGTATTCCAGCGTGGAGCAGAACAATGCGACCGCCGCCAGAAAGGCCGTCAATTCTAACTGCGGGAGCTGGTCCTTCCACTTCGTTTTTGTGGGCCGACCGTTTGGTGGACATGCTTTAACCGGAGACATCATCAACCCCCCCGGTTTCTTCCGAAGCTCCCTCTATGGTGATGAACACTCCGTTGGGCATGCAGACGAGCCATTGTCCCTTTCTGCTGATTCCTCCCATAGTGGTACAGCTTTTCGTGGGGCAGGGGGAATCCTCGATTGAAATCTTTCCATCGGATATATGGACGACGGTATCCCCCATAAGGCCGGGGATATTCGCATGCAAAGGCTTGTCCAACGGGAACCTCCAGGTGGAATCGCCGTTACGGACCAGCGCATACGACTGTTCCGACGCGCCGCCATAGGCGTTGATTGTCAGGAGTATTACAATGACTGTAGCCAGTCCGATGAGCAGGGCGTCCCCCCATCGGAACTTGTGTGACGAAGCGGCCATGTCCGAAGTGTACCAATGCCACGGGCTGGTTGCAATACCTCGCTTGGCGTATGCGGCACAAGCCCCTCGATACGTCTCGTGCCCCCCGTTGTCTTCATCTGACATGATCCCACCTTCTTGCCATTGCTTGAGATTAAACCCTTTTCAAACCAACATCGCAGAATTTTTCCCCTGTGCGTCGGTCGATAACAACCACAGAATATTCCATGGCATCAAGCAGATTTATGAATGTGTCCATGCGCATATGGCCTGTTTCGTCATTGAGAAAATTTGAGATGCTGGATTGGTGGTTTTTCCCGATATTTTTCGCCAACTGTTTCTGTGTTTTCCCACGTGCCCCCATGGCCATCCTGATTATCTGCTTGTCATTCATAGGTTTTTCTCCTTTCAAAAATATAATGAATATCTGATAAAGATTCAATTTAAAATGATAAAAGTTCAGTATTAAATGATACTGGGGTTGCCCGGAGACTTCCCAAGATTTACTATTACCCTGTCAGCAAGGAGACGATACATGGATTCTGAGAATTTGATTGAAGATTTCAAACCTGAAGAACTCAAGGTCGAGAATGAAGTATATGGTATTCCTGTGACAGGTACCTTGGTGTTTCTGCCTCAGTACGGATTTACCGCTCAACTTGATAGGATGCCGGAACTGCAATCTAGTCGGTTCATCCCTTATGCAGGACGTTGCTATGGCTCTGCTATGGTCAATGATGGGATAGAACAGAAAACACAAGCGATTAAGTCACAATATTATGGGACTTCAAATGAGTGAGGTGACCGGTGCTTATCAGAAAGAGCAGCTTACAGCTTTGGAGAGCAATCCTGAACAGGCTTTCAATAATACAAAACCATCTGTCGAGTGAATGAAGGAATAGACCACATAAGAATTCAAAGGAGAACAATATGGGCATCTGCAGGAAGATTGGAGAAACAAGCATTGGGACAAAAGAACTTCTGGAGAATCATCCTCCGGTATACGGCAATCCGTTCAAAAAGAAGATTTACATGAAGGCAAGGGATCTGTATCTTGGCAGGCACGCAGCAGATGCCTCCGACCCTGAGATTTCCATCAGCCGCTACAAGCCAGATGACATGGTTGTTTCAGGAGCTTCAAGGCTGGCAATGGATGTTCAGTCCGTCCGTGGGTTCTTTGGTTATGAGCAACCCAAAGACCGTGGTACTGTCGCATGGTATATGAACTATGCGGACGCCAGCCTTTTCACCGCTTATGCAAGCGACCTGTTTGCTCAGGATGAGATTCAGTGTTTGGAGCATCCTTTACTGGGCGGCGTCAAAGAATACTTGTGTGATGTGCGACAGAAAGGGCTTGAACCGCTCACCGAGCAAGAGGAGGTTCCGACACCGGTGCTTATCCAGAATGTTCCATATTGGATTCACGTTGATACCGCACCAAAGGATAAGAGAGGTAACACCCACAGCATTTATGGCCGGATGTTTTCAAATGTCTCTGAGACGCTTCTTGAAAAGGGGATAACCGTTCGCGATGCAGAGTCCCGCAGCAACATCCTGGCTATGTCAGCGCCTGTTTATGGGGTAAGGGCCGGAAGCAAGTATACCAAAGCCACCATACACAAGATCATGCGGACCTTGTTGACCGGTTTTGGCGCCGCCGTCCAGCAGGCTCACGAGACCTGCGGCAAAGATGCCAAGGTTGAAGTTCACACCGGACGTTTTGGCTGCGGGGCGTTTGGAAACAGCGAAGCGCTTATGTTGCTCTCCCAACTGGTGGCCGCATACAAAGCCGGGATGGATTCTATCGTTTTCCATAGTGTCAATGAGAGTCTGCTGGAAGGGGCTAAGCGGCTTGCTGATGGCCTGTACATGTCAGAAATGGAAGAAATTATAGAGATTATTCGCGATCAGGGGTATGTCAGGGGAGAAAGTGACGGCAACTGAGCTGAATAATACTGGAATCTTTGCCTTCTTAAGCGGCAGGTATAGGAGCCGGTCGTTTCCATCAGCGGAAGGACTGCCTTTGAATTGTCTTTCTATGTGTTTTCTGCGGATTCTTCGTACCCGTGAACGGGGGCCGCTATGTTCAGGAAAATTTCTTTCCGCTGGTACATGTGAAGGTGATGGACAATATATGTGTATGCGTCAAGTGCTTTCTGGAGTTTGTGGTGCGGAGGCGCGAAAAAGCAATATGCCATCGTATGAAAATCGGAATGCCCGTGGTCGGATTGCGTCGTTTCTGCGTCGGTCGGCGAATACCGGAAGTCGAAGCCTTGCATGTTTTGCCGTAGGACTACCGGATGGAACCGGATTCCATGCCGAGGATACAAAAAAAGGGCATCGCGAACGAGCGTCCTCGTACTTCGCGATACCCTTTCTCATCTGTAGCGGGCTGTGTATCGAAATATTCCTCAGTCTACGATTTCACCGCGGGCGAACTTCTCGTTGTAGAAGAAGTCGCTCTGAGATTCGCTGATCGAGAAATCGGTGGTTGTATAGTAGCCGCTTCCGCTTTCCCGCTGGGTCAGCTTGCCGGTCGTGGTGATCGTGGAGGGGAGGGTGACTACCGCGCCTTCTATCGTGGAGATTTCATAGTCCACGGTCTGGGTGATATTGAGCTTGCCCTTTGACATGACGTCGTCGATCTTCCATTTGTTCACAAGCTTCACCAGTGCGTTGGTTTCCTGGTCAACCCAGATGGTCGCAGTGATACCGCCGTCGAAATCATCCTCGTCAAAATCCCATCCAAGTACTTCCCCGCTGGCCCTGTAGTTGGGGTCATAGGTCAGTAACGCGCTGTCGAACGCCAGTTCCACTTCATAGACGGTGCAGGTGCGCCCATTGACGACCTCCGTTCCTACGGCGTCATAGTCCATATCGTAGAGATTGTCCTCGAACGGAGTCAACACCCCGCCGTCAAAGAACCTGTTGAGGATATCCAACACGCTGGCGTCGCCTGTAATACGGTTTTCAAGGTATCTGCCGTAATTGACCGGAGTCTGGCTGACAGTGGCCGCTGAAGTCTCCAGGACGTTGCCCGCGGCATCAAAAGTCTGCAACTCGATGGTACGAGTTCCTGGCAGGAAGACAACTGAATTGTCGGCGACCTTGTCCGCATGGAACCAAAGCTTGTCTGTCTCTGTGGCGCCGCTTGCGAACAAGGCGGCTGTGGCGACGATCAATACCGTCGCGACGGTGATCATTCTTTTCTTGTTCATGTTTCACTCCTCGACTGCGCTTACAGTCTTTATTGAAATCTGTTTTTGTCCGGATCTGCCGGCTCCCGACCTTTTCCTGTTGGTCGATAGCCTGAAGTTAGACCTTGTTTTTGTTGACGAAGTGAACTGAATACGTAGAGTAGATGTAGATTTTGATACAGTTTTTGAAGATGCTGTGAAACCCGCGACAATTGAAAGAAATTATGCAAAATGAACGTTTTTTGCAGTTTGTGTTTATTTTGTTGATGTAATGTATGGATTGTGTGAACTTTGATGTTGTCTATGATTTTTGCCTTGTCAACCGTGCTGAAACACTGAAATAGTTTAAGCATGAAACTCATATATATTGTAGAAGACCATGAATCAATCCGGGATGGCGTCAAGCAGTACCTTGAGCTTTCTGGATACGATGTAGCAGGATTCGCTGATTTGCATTCCGTCCAGGCTGCGATAGCCCGGCAGGTTCCGGATATGCTTATCCAGGATGTCATGTTGCCCGATGGCGATGGTTTCACTTTTGTGAAGAAACTCCGTATGAGTTACAGCTTTCCTGTGGTATTCATGACGGCCCGTGTTGCGGAAAGCGACAGGATTCTCGGATTTGAACTTGGCGCGGACGACTATATCACAAAACCGTTTTCCGCCAAGGAGCTTGTGTTGAGGGTGCAGGCGATTTTCCGCAGGTTGGACGGAGCTTCTCAATTGCATCGAAGCGGCTCCAGCTGGGTGTTGGACGGCTCCATCCTGCTGCTGGATGAAGTCTCTCATCTGTTCACGATCGACGGACGCCATATCCCACTTACGGCCGCGGAATGGCGGATCATGTCGTATCTGGTCAGCAATTCCGGGATATTAATCACTCGCGCTCAGATCCTGGAGCATTGCTTTGACTACAGTTTTGAATCGTATGACCGTATCGTCGATACCCATGTTAAGAACATCCGCTCCAAACTGGGACCGCTGGGCGCGCAGTGGATAGAGACGGTTCGCGGCTATGGATACCGGTTCGCCGGACATCCTACGGACGGAAGCGGCGGCCCTCGTTCCAGCTCGGAGGTCGAAGGAGGTGAACCGTCCGAAACCGCCCAGGCGCTCTCATCCGAACTGTTTCCATCGGAGCCGCATGACGATGTTGCGCCGATGGGTGAAGACATGGGTATGAACAACGTTCGCAATATGTAGTTTTTGTGAATTTTTCTTCATAAATCACTTTTTTCTCTTGTCTTACACACGAGGTCTCCATGATTATGGATTATATGAAGCTCATATATATAGTTGAAGACCATGAAGTGATCAGGGAGGGGGTGCGGCAATACCTTGAGCTGTCAGGCTACAAGGTGCAGACCTTCGCTGATCTCCATACAGCCCGTGACGCATTCGCCCGTATCGTGCCGGATTTGTTGATTCAGGACGTCATGTTGCCTGATGGCGACGGTTTTGCCTTCGTCAAGCAGTTGCGGCAAAGCTGTGACTGTCCCGTCATCTTCATGACGGCCCGCATTGCGGAAAGCGACAGGATCCTCGGCTTTGAACTCGGTGCCGACGATTACATCACGAAGCCGTTTTCCCCAAAGGAGCTCGTTCTTCGCGTTCAGGCGCTGTTTCGCCGTATCGACGCCGTTACCACGAAAGTCGAGACTTCCGTAACATGGAGCGCGGGGGACGACATCATGGATTTTGATGAACAGGAGCATCGTCTGACTGTCAATGGGGGTATCATTGTATTGACCGCCGCAGAATGGCGTATCCTGGCGTATCTGATTCACAATGCCGGCATCCTGATTACGAGAAACCAGATACTTGAGCAGTGCTTCGACTACAGTTTTGAATCCTATGAACGTATCGTGGACACCCATATCAAGAATATCCGTGCGAAACTCGGTTCCAACATAGCGTGGATCGAGACGGTCCGTGGTTATGGCTATCGGTTCATCGGCCGTCAATGCAAGGAGTCCGCCGAACTATGAGAAATGTCTTTCTCCGAATGTTTTTCAGCATCGTTTCCATCACGTTGATCATCATCCTGATACAGTTGGGTTTGGTGTTCAGCATGAACGAGCGTATGTCGAAAGACTGGAGTCAGGCTGTCTACGATTCTTATTTGGAACGGGTGAAGACGTATGTGGAAGAGGAAGCTCCCCCTGATGGTTGGACGATCGAGAACATATGGCCGGCGCTTCTGCGGGCCGCTGACGACAGGGTGAGCGGGTTGCTGGTGAGAAACAATGAGGGCGAGCTTGTCGCTTCGTTCGGCAAGACCTCCAGGGGTGGGTTGCTGCCCGTTCCTCCCGGCTATGAGGGTATGCAGCCGATTTCGCTCGACTCCGCCGAAAAAAGTCACAACAAGGCCGAATTCGCGGAATCTGCCGATACCAACGTTGCATATGCCGCGAAAGAAAATGTGTCGGATGCCAGAAAGTCGACAGGGACGGCTCCTCTGAAAAACAAAATGACGGTCATTGACAAAGGAAAGGATGAATTCGTCCTTTTCCCTCCCGATGTCGAGGTTCAGGATGTGACCGGTACGGTCGATCTGTTCTACAACGGGGAGCGGCTGGGATCCGTTGACGTTCTGACTTTCACTCCTTTGACCTACAAATTTACCGCGGATCTGGTGAGAAATCATTTGACGACGTTCCTCATTACGATTCCTATTGCGTTGATTGTATCCCTGATCCTTGGTTTTATCATTTCCCGTAGGAACGTCAAATTTTCCGAACAAGTGTCCCAAGCTTTGTTTGATCTCGCCGAAGGCCGGCACGACGTATCGCTTCCGCAGGCGAATGCCGCTGATTTGAAAAAAATGATATCATCGATTTCCCATCTCGACCAGCGGTTGCAGGACCATGAACGGGCACGTCAGGCTTGGCTGTGCAGCATATCCCACGACCTGAACACGCCGGTTACTTCAATGAAGCTTTTGTTGGACGGAATGGCCGACGGAATATTCCCCGTTGACGCTGCGCATGTACGGATGCTCAACAAGGAAAACGATCTGTTGCAGGAACGCATCCAGTCCGTAGTGACCTATTCAACGCTCCAATCCCCTGACACAGTCGTCAATGTCAGCGCTACGGACACCCTTGAGCTGGTGGATGCCGTCCTCCGTCAATTCCCGCTGGATGATGAAATACGGGTCGACGTTCAGGTGGACATCCCGTCGATTGCCTGCGATTTTTCATTGATGCAGACCGCCTGCAAGGAATTGATCAGCAATGCTTTGTCCGCTTCCGCGGGGCGGGTGCGGTGGCAGATACGCTCCGTCATCGCAATGTCGCAAGGGAAGGATTCGCATGGGGAAGGGCGTTTGTTCGAGATGAAGTTCATCAACGACGGTTCTCTGAGCGATGCCCATGTTGATTTCTTTGAGCCTTGGGCGCGTGGCGACTTGTCCCGTACCGCATCGGGCGGCAGCGGGCTTGGCCTGCCTATCGTCGGGCAGGTAATGCGCCTCCATGGAGGTTCCGCGTCAATCAGGAATCTTGAAACTTCGGATTCCACAAAACCGAAAGTTCTGGTACAGCTTGTCTGGCCTGAGAAGCTGTAACGAGGTTCATCTTACAGGATATCGCAAAATTCTTACTTCCGAGTTGATGATGTTCCTTTTCGTCTTGTCCATGGGTGGCTATAGCCTTATCGTCCATATGTCGCTGGTTCCATAACGTCTTTCAAACGTGTATTAAAACAATGCGGCCTGAGCTTTCATCCTATGCATTATGTCTATTGGTGAATAAATATTTTCTGGATGCTCTTGTGAGCGATTTGAGCGACCTGGGCAGTACCACAACCTCAGCGATTTGAATGACTTGAGCAGTGTCACGGCGACCTGAACGGGTTCTTGATGGATTCACCATCATTTTAAAATCATGTAATAATTAATATTAACACTTGATATCTCTAATGCGACACTACGCTTTTGCATGCTTCGATTTGTTCCATGTAAAAAAAAGTTGACAAAATTTCAAAGTGGTTCATACAATTAATTCATTGAATGAAAGAATCAAAAATGGAGGATTGAACCATGAAAAAGCTTACTGTAGTGATTCTGATTGTTTCCTTGCTGTCCAGTGTTGCTCTGTTTGCCGCTGGAACAAAAGAGGCCGCTGCCACCGATGGCAGGATCGTGCTGAAAGCGTACATGCAGATCGACCCGACGCTCTCGCAGTATGCCGGGCACAACGCCATCATGGCCGCGTTTGCGGAAAAGTATCCCAACATCGTAATCGAACCAGAATATGCGAGTGGGGAGGCTTTCCATCAGAAATTCCAGGCCATGGCGGCTTCCAAGCAGGTTCCAGACATCTTTACCTGCTATGGCGGCGCCCGTTCCGCGTATGTCAATGCGACAGGACAGGTTCTTGATCTTGGTAAAAAGTATCTGACCGCCGATGTCAAGAAAGAATACTCCAGCGCGACATGGGCGGCGCAGGGGGCGAACGGTGAATATTGGATTATTCCGCCGTCATTGGCCGTCTGTCACACCGTTTACGCCAATCATGACCTGCTCGCCAAGCTCGGGCTGACCTATCCCGAGACGTATGAGGAATGGCTGGCGCAGATTCCCGTCATCCGTGCGGCGGGATACTATCCCGTATCCATGGGCAACAAGGATCCCTGGGTGGTCAACTCCTGGTTGCTGAGCCTGTTGGTGGACCGCTTGGGCGGACCACAGTGGTTCATGAACGCCGCGACTGGAGCAAATGGTGCTTCGTTCACCGATGAGCCGTTCGTGCGTTCCTTGGCGATCATCAAGGAAATGACCGAGAAGGGTATGTTCTCTCCTGGTGTCAACCAGATGTCAAATACGGAAGCCGACCAGGAATTCTATCAGGGAAAGAGCGTCTATCTGATCGATGCCGGCTGGCGGACCAGTGGTATGGACCGGGATCTTTCCGATTCCATGAAGGCCGCCGTCCAAATGCACGTATTCCCGAAAATCAAGGGCGAAGTTACTTCCAATACCTCGACCGCTACCGTATCTGAAGGCTTTGGCATTTCTTCCAAACTGGAAGGTACTCCAAAAGCTGACGCGGCTTGGACCTTCATCCGCTTCTATACCGGTGAAGAAGGGGCCGCGATCCGTGCCTCCTATGGTGACGTTCCTTCCTATATACTGGACCTCTCCAAGATACAGCTCGCTCCGATGCAGGCGAAGTTCGCAGAATTCCAGGCGGAGCATCCGATGGGATATGTGTTCGACGCCGTAATGGGAGCGGAAGGTGTGAACATGCTGAACAGCGACATCCAGGCTATGATGCTTGGTAATGGCGACCCCGCCGCCATCGCCGCGAAGTATGAAAAGTTTGTAGCCGCCAACGAACGATAGTCTGTTGCAGTCCATTATGCCGGGACGGACGGCTGGTCCGTCCGTCCCGATTCAGTTTCATCGAGGGACCCATGATACATAGCCGGAACAAGAAAATCAGTTTTTACACCTTGTTGATGCCCGCTTTCCTTATCTATATCTCCGTCATCATTTTTCCAATTCTGATGAGCCTTGGACTCTCCTTCACCAAGTGGCGGCATTACCAGATGGTTGGTTTCGTGGGATTTGAAAATTATATCAATATTCTCAAGGACCCTGAATTCCAGAAGTCCTTGTGGAACAACGTGCAGATCATGCTCATTTCCGTGTTGGGGCAGATCCCGCTTGGCGTTATCCTCGCATACCTCCTGTACCGAAAATGGGTCAAGGGGGCGAAGTTCTTTGAGATGATGATCTTCATGCCCATCACGATTTCTTCGGTCGTCGTAGCATTGCTCTGGAACCGGGTTTTTTCTCCGGTCGGCATCTATACGGCGATGGTCCGGTCCATCACGCACAACCCGGACTACGTGGTCAAGATATTTGAAAGCAGCAAGTTCGCCATGATTCCGATTCTGATCGTGCTGCTCTGGCAGCATACGAGCCTGTACATGGTTATTTTCCTCGCGAATTTGCAGCGTATTCCAGAATCCGTCTTTGAAGCGGCCACGATCGATGGCGCGAAGGAATCGACCATCATCGTAAAAATCGTTCTGCCCGCGTTGGCGAACGTCATCTTTACATCTTCCGTGCTGGCCATCAGCGGAAGCCTGAAGAGTTTCGACTTGGTGTACGCCATGACTGGCGGCGGCCCAGTCGACTATACTTCGGTCATGGCCCTGTACTTGTACAAGCAGACCTTTACCTTCAGCAACTACGGGTACGGTAGTGCCGTCTCCATCATCATAGTGCTTCTGAGCGTTGGATTGATATCGTTCGCCCGCGGTCTGTACGCCAAGGCACAACGGAAATATGAGTAGGGAGGAGCGGACATGTCACAGAAAAGTCTGAGGACGAGGAAGATTTCTAGCGGTTGGACCGTCTTCTCCTATGCGTTTCTGATTCTGTTTACCGTGATCACGCTGGTGCCGATGATCTGGATGTTCTATTCATCGTTCAAGCTCAACGGTGAAATACTGATGTTTCCGATGTCGTTGCCAAAGGAACCTACCTTGGCAAACTACAGAAAGGCGTTTGAATTCGGCAACATGTTCAACGCATTCTTCAACAGCGTGTTCTATTCGCTGACCGCCACCACCGCGACAGTCTTGCTGGCTTTGTGCGCCGGATTCGCACTGACCAAGTTCGGCTACAGAAGCTCGAAGGTCTATAGCGCTTTCTTTACCTTGGGGCTGTTGATCACCGTCAATTCGGTCATCACGCCTTTGTTCATCATGGAAACGTCGGTCGGGCTGTACAACACCCGACTGGGAGTCGTCCTTCCGTATATCGCGTTCGGTCTTCCCATGGCCATTCTGATAGCTTCATCCTTTATCAAGGGAATCCCCGATGCATTGATTGAAGCCGCGGTTATCGATGGTGCGGGCTACCAGTATATTTTCTGGAAGATCATCCTGACACTCTCGACACCGGTAGTCGCGACAATCGCGGTGTTGAATTTTCTGAACAACTGGAACGAGTTCCTGCTGGTGTTTACGCTTACCAGCGGGGAGAATATGAGGAGTCTGCCGGTAACGATTAACTCGTTCGCGGGACGGCTGAACCAGGACTACGGGTTACAGTTCGCGGCGCTGGTGATCGGTACGATACCTATGTTCATTTTCTATTTTATCGCACATAATGCACTAGTCCAGGGATTTGGAGAAGGGGCGATCAAGGAATGATCCTCCGGTACGGTGAAATATTCCGGTGGGAGATATGGCTTGTCCGTTGGCATGCCGCCACGGTGCTGCCGCCTGTCAATAACGACGATATAATTGTAGGAGGAATGTCATGCCAGATGTCAGCAAAGTGTTGATTGAAATATGTCTGGAATCCGTCGAATCCGTCATAGCGGCCGAACAGGGTGGCGCGGATAGGGTTGAGTTGTGTTCTGATTTGTTCGAGGGGGGGTGTACTCCGTCATTGGGGACTTTCAGGACTGCGAAACGGCTCGTTTCCATCCCTATGAATGTGATGATCAGGCCAAGGGGCGGAGATTTCTGTTACAGCGACCATGAGTTTGAAGTCATGAAGGAAGATGCCAGAGTCTTTAAAGAAGAAGGGGCGAACGCCATTGTCTTCGGGATTCTTACTCCTGATGGGGAGATTGACATGGAGCGTTCCCAGGAACTGATTGATATCGTCAGACCGCTTCCCGTCACCTTTCACCGTGCCATCGACATGACTAGGGACGCATCACGTTCTCTCGAGAAGCTGATCAAGCTTGGCGTGGACAGGGTTCTGACCAGCGGGCTGGAGCCTACGGTGCCAGAAGGCGTAGATACATTGACGGCGATGGTGAGACAGGCTGGAGACCGGATCGTCGTTATGCCGGGGTGTGGTATCACCGAGCGCAATTTTCCATCGCTCCATGCGAAAATCCAGGCGAAGGAGTACCATGTGTTCCTTCCTAGGGAGTTCCATTCCCGGATGGAATTCCACCCGGACCACATCTACATGGGCGGGGTTCTGAGGCAGAGTGAATTTACTGTTTCCCATACTGACGCGGCGCGCGTCAAGGATGTCAGGTCGATGGTATGAAGGTCGTAGGGAACAGTCAGTATCAGAAGATGGCCAACGGGCTGTTGATCCTGAATCTCCTGCGCCGCAAGGCCTACAGCCGGATAGAGATTGCGCAGATCCTTGGTTTGCAACCTTCAACCGTTACCTACAGCGTCAACCGCTTGATTGAGAACGGGACCGTCAGGGAACTTGCCGGTTCCGATAGTACCGGCGGCAACGGCAACACTGGAACCAACGGTGGCGCTGGGGGTAAATATAACATCGGGGCTAATGGTAGCGCCAATGGCAATGGAGTCGGTCGTAAACGTAATCTGGTTGGCCTGAACGTGGATTTTGGCCGGGTTGTCGGTATTGAACTGATGTCCGGCCTCTACCACATCTCCATTTGCAATATCGCGGGTGTCATTGTCTATCAGGCCGCGCTTTCGTATAGGATTGCCACGAAGAACAATGATCCGGTCCGAATGTTTGAAAGTCTTGTCAAGGAAGTAGTGGAGCAGGCCAAGGAACTGTGCGGTTCGCTTCCTGTTCTCGGTGTCTGCGTCGCGGTTCCCGGTATTGTGCTCAGTGGCAACACCTGTATCGAGGAATGCTGGACCCACGGCCTGAAACATGCCGATTTCAGCGATTTTCTGTCGAAATTTGAATTTCCCGTGTTCTTTGAGAATGATGCGAACTGTTGCGCCGAGAAATACCTCTGGGTCGAGGGATATGAGAAGGATAGCTTCATGTACCTGCTCGGCCGCAAGCATGCTCCCATGGTGGTTCCTGAAGGAATTCCCATAATAGGCCTGGGCCTTGGCTTGGTCATGGACGGCAAGCTGTATCGTGGTAGTGCGAGCCGTAGCGGCGAATACCGGGCTTCGACCCTTATGGGAAGTGACGCCCTCGGCCAGGTCGCGATGTCCGCTCAGGAATTGCTCAATCTTGATGCTGATTCCTCTATTGCGCGGAAGCTGATTATCGAGGTGTTTTCCGATATCTTCTGCTCCATCAGTATTTTCGATCCACGGGTGCTGTTCATCGGTGGTTTTTTCGCCACGAGTCCGTTTCGTGAGATCGTGTTCGATGTTCTGGAGAACGAGCTACATGATCGATGGATGCGTTTCAATTGGAAGGGCGGGGTGGTAATCGTCAAGGATGCTCAGTTTGATCCGTGTGAAGGCGCCGCCGATACCTTGTTGGACTGGTTGTACCAGGTTCCTCAGGTCGGAGAAGCTGAGATGGACAGGCGTCGCTTGAACGGTTTGCTGGCGAATATCGTTGAATAGTCCCTTGGTCGGAGAAACGCCTGCGCTTCAGGTCGTTGACCGTTTGAGAGCTATATCACATATGCTGTATGGAGGAGATGAATATGACGAAGCGAGTGCTGGTTGGCGGCATGCATCATGAATCGGACACCTTTAATCCGATCATCACCGGGGAAAAAGACATTTGGGTGCGTCGGGGTGCGGAATTGCTGGCGGGAGAACGGGAGGATTCCATCAGCGGGGCTATCGCGACATTGCGTGCCGCCGGTTATGAGGTCGTTCCAACCTTGATCGCCCGCGCCGTTCCCAATGGAGAATGGGATGCCGCCTATTACAAGAAGCTCAAGGCTGAATTGCTTGACACCTTGAAGGCTTCGTTGCCAGTGGACGCACTGTGCCTTTCGCTACATGGTTCCATGCGGGTGCGGGGAATCGGCGAAGCGGAAGGCGACTTGCTTGAAGCGATCCGTGAAATCTGTCCCAACGTCCCTATCTTCAGTTCCTTGGACATGCACGCCACCATGACCGTCCGCATGTTGAAGAACTGCGACGGTTTCGTCGGCTATAAATGCGCTCCGCACACCGATACCTATGAGACGGGAATCCATGCGGCGAACATGACGATTGAGACACTGGAAAAGGGACTTTCACCGAAGATGGCCGCCGTCCATGTTCCGATTCTCATCGCGGGCGAACAATCAGAAACGAGCGTCGAGCCCATGAACAAGCTGATTCCCGTCCTGAGGGAATACGAAAAGCGTCCGGGGGTCATGGCCGCGTCCTATCTTCTTGGTTTTCCATGGGCTGATACGGCTGAAAACGGCGTTACCGCACTGGTCGTTACAGAAAACGACCAAGAGCTGGCTAACAAGTATGCCCAGGAACTTGCCCGGCTGTTCTGGGATACCCGCCATGAGTTCAAGTTCTACAACGAGACCCACGAGCCTCAGGATGCTCTCGCCGCGACTTGGCGGAGCATCCGTGACGGGGTTTATCCTGTCGTAATCTCCGATAGCGGGGACAATCCCACCGCTGGTTCATCCCAGGATGTGACGAATTTTTTGAAGATGATCATTGCAGATCCGAACCTATCAACGCTTGATCCTCCATTCTGTTATCAGGGCATCTATGATCCAGAAATCGTCCGCAAGGCGCTTGATGCCGGTGTCGGTGGTATCGTCGAAGGCGAACTGGGGGCAAAGTTCGATACCCGTACCAGTACGCCGATCGTTATCAATGCGACGGTCAAGGCGGTCAAGGAGAAATGGGAGGGGGCGCAGGGCAACGACCTTGCCCTGCTCGATGTGGAGGGGGTCGATGTCGTCGTTACCGGCGGGCATGTGGGCTGTTATGATCCAGAGATGATGCGCGTGCTCGGGATCAATCCGGAAAATCGTAAGGCGATCGTTGTCAAGCTGGGATATCTGGAACCGGAAATCCGCGCGATCGCCAGGCGTTCCATGATGGCCTTGACCGATGGAAGCTCGAATGAAGTGTTTTCCCGGTTGCCGTATATAAAGTTGTCCCGCCCGATTTTCCCGCTTGATGGGGATTTCAACGCCACGCTTCCGTTTCTCTGGGGGAAATGACCGATGCTGAACCGTCAGATTCTTGAACTCTTCGATGTTCTGGACCGTCCTGACGCCAATGCCGCCGCCGTCGCTGATGTATTGGGACGGCGATGCGGCGATATGTTGTCTGTTGCATGGGAACATGTCAGGGGCGAGGCTGGCGGTACGGACTGCATCTGCATCCGGCTGGCCGGTCTGCATGGACGTAGTAGCGGAGGGGGCGCCCCGACGCTTGGAATCATCGGGCGTTTGGGCGGTATCGGCGCACGTCCGGCGGCTATCGGGTTCGTCAGCGACGGGGACGGCGCTTTGGCGGCCTTGGCGGCGATTATGAAACTCGGAGAGATGTCCTGTATGGGGGATCGTATACCCGGCGACGTGGTTGTCTGTACCCATATCGACCCCGACGCTCCCGTTCGACCCCATAGGCCTGTTCCATTCATGGGTTCCGCGATCAGCGGCGCACGGACGAACCTGCTGGAAATCGTGCCAGAGATGGAGGCGATTATTTCTATAGACACCACCAAGGGCAACCGTCTTCTGAACCATCGGGGCATCGCCATTACCCCTACAGTCCTTGCCGGAAACTTGCTCCCCGTGAGTGACGATCTGATGGATCTGCTCTGTACCGTCACGGGGGAGTTGCCATATATCCTGCCTTTGAATCAATATGATATCACGCCGTATGGAAACGGACTGTTGCATGTCAACAGCATCTTGCAGCCCTCCGTAGCTACGACCGTTCCTGTCGTCGGGCTTGCGGTCACTGCACAGGTTCCCGTCGCGGGATGCGCTACCGGGGCGAGTCATCTGGCCGATGTCGAATTGGCGGCCCGTTTTTGCGTAGAGGTAGCCAAACGCTATGGGGCGGGGGAGTGCCCGTTTTTTGACGAGGCCCAGTACGCCCATTATCTCGAACTGTATGGTACGGGAAATACGAGGTTCCAGACGATACCGGAGAATTGAAGCCCGGGGAGTCTATATACGTTCCTCAAGTTGCCTGCCTTTATGCGCACTGATAGCTTCCTTTTGCCGCTAGTTTGGGCGCCCGTGAATATCGTGGTGGAGATACAGGATATTTTGTATTCGTCTATCGGTCCAAGGTTTTGGATAATAATTTCTCTCGTCATTTACTTCATGACCACGATACCATAGTTTTCCTTGTTTGCGGACTGTCAAAAGACATGGCGAACTTCGTCCCCTTCAGTTCCCCTATGGAACACATATGCCACGTATCTTACATTTTTTCCAACAGTTCCCCATTCTGGAACATCAATCCTCCCGTTTTACCGCATACGAATGCATTTCTTCATGCTTTTTCTATGCCGTTTGTACTCCATGTACAAGATTGACGCCTACCTTTTATGTATCGATCGACGGAAGAAAATCAATTTTCAGACATCTCTCGAAAGAATTCAAAAGACTGCACGTCCAGTCGAGGAGCAAAACATGAACAAGAAAAGAATAGTCACCATCACGGTCGTCCTGCTGGTTGCCGCGACCACCCTTTTTGCGAGCGCCGTGGCGGAATCGCATCAGCTTTGGGGCCAGGCGGACAAGATTGTGGATGGTTCTTCCGCATATCTTCCGGGAATGCGTACAATTGACATGCGGACCTTTGATGCCTCCGGCAATGTCATGGAGACTGCGCAGGCCACTGTCTACCAGACCTTGAACGACAACGGCAGTAACATCGATGTCCGAACAGCCGGCGATAGGGAGGTTTTTGATGTCCTCGGTACGTTTTCCAATGGCTGTATCGTGACCCCGTTCGACGACGACCTGTTCGCCATGACCCCTAAGGCTACAGGAACTGAGACCGTTGATGGAAAAACCTGCGCCGTCTATGAGGCGAAGATGGCTTTCGGCGGGACTGTCATCGGATATGCGCCCGAAGACACGCCGCCATGCTTTGTTTTCGGATGGAGGTTTACCAATGATCCGATGGACTACGCCAGCGAAGACTACGGGAGTCAGATGTCCAGCTTCAACGGAAATTTTACTGGGGATATCTTGGCGACGGTCTGGATCGACCAACAGGCCGGCACCTTGGTAAAGCTGGAGAACAACTGGAGTTTGGACAACGAAAAAGCGGGGGAACGTATCACGCTCAAACAAGTCGTGAACTATGAAACTTCAACGGTGGACGGCTCGATACTCTGTTTGCCTTCCTCGATTGCCGCTACGGGCAAGCTGGTTCGGACTTCTGGAGAAATCGGCGTTCACAAGGTCGTGGAGTTCGCGATCAATGAGGCTCAGGAAGGTTTCTTCTCGACCAAATAGCTCGACTCAACGGAATAATGAGGAAAATGTCTGGACTTTGTAGTCCGGCATGATGAAAAAAGAAGCGGTTCCGTCAACGACGGAACCGCTTTTGTATAACGGAAAAATATTGTTGGAGGAAACACGGCCGTGTTTCTGCTCACAGCCGGATTTCACACTAACCTTGGTTAGAACGTGATTTTGCAAGCGGGAGTGATGGAGAACTTCTTGGCACCAATAGCATAAGCCAAGTCGAGTGAGTACTTTACACCACCCATGGTATAGTCCGCGCCACCACTGACAGTAATGGAATCGGAGAAATTCGCAAAATCAGAAGCTACGAACTTAGCATACATGCCCAAATCTTCGATGCCAGAGTAGGATACTTTAGCCTTGATGCCGGAGATATTGTCATACAAGGTATATTCAACATAAGCACCGACTTTTGCAATACCGAAACTCAGACCGGTGGTCAAATAGTTGAGCTTTGCATCGACAAGATACAAGTCATGGGCGGAAACGCTCAAGCTTATGTCGTCAAGACCTGCAAGTTTGGCTACATTGACCGTAACGGAGCCATCAACACCATTTTTGCCGAAAGTAGCGGAAGATGTATGCTTGTTCTGATACTTGTTCGCATAGCCAACAGCCAACTGGATGCCATCAACAGGTTCGGAAGACGCAGACAGTACGAAGTTGAAATCATTAGTACCGTCTCCCGCAGGAGTCTTCATGTTGCTTGCAAAGTTAACTTTGACCAGCTTGGCATAATTCAAAGTCAGTCCCGCAGAATAGCCGCCGGCGCTGCGAAGCTTATAGCCATTATCACCAATAGTGGAGAACGGATCGGTATAGACATTCAGACCACTCATGTTGCTATTGGCACCAATGCTGGCTACAATGCCGAAATCTCCAAGATCAACGCCCTTCGTAGCGAGAGCCTTGCCAAGGTTGAGAGAAGCACCAGCCTTGACACCAGCGGATTCATTGAACGCCGCCGTCCCCTTGAAGGTCACAGTCCACAACCCACCATCATCGGCCGCCTTCAAATACATGTAGGCTTCAGTATTAGCCGCAGTACCATCGACAGTCTTTGGCGTAGCCGCAAAAACTCCGTCAGTGAAGCTGAAAACATATCCAGCTTTGAATGTTCCTGTGAAGTTCACTCCGGCGAATGCTGTCGCCGCAATCAGAACCAACGCAAGAGTCGCAACAAATTTCTTGTTCATGACCTTTTTTCTCCATATTTGCGTGAGATTAATTTGTAGTTTCAGTATGGACAGTATATATGGGTGTATGATGAACAAAATTTATAGCGCACGTGGATTAGCGTGAGCATTGTATGAAGAATATGTATAAAATAAGGAAGCTTGTGATTATTGTATGTGTTTTGCTTGAAAAAATCTGGTTTGTGTAAAAAACATGAAGGTTACAGACACTTTGAATCGTTTTGTCAAATTTCTTTCGATATAAAATCAATCAAAAATCTATATTGTTAAAGTATCAGTTCCATAATAGTGTTCCCTTCAAAATCTTTGATGGCGAAGCATCGTTCTTCGTACATCATGTATGATGGTGCGAAGCCGCCTTTGGGCAGGGACACCGACCCCGGATTGAGCAATATGTAGTCGCCGCGGTTCTCGGTCACGGGCATATGGGTATGTCCATGCAGGAGGATGTCGCCCTTCCTGAACGGGGGGAGCTTGTTCTCATTGAATACATGTCCATGGGTGATGAATATCATTCGTCCATCAAGTTCAGGAAGGAACATCACGCTGTAGTCGGCCATCACGGGAAACGTGAGTACCATCTGGTCAACCTCCGCTTCGCAGTTCCCTCTGACGCAAAGCACATCTTCCGAATGTGAGTTGAGTAGTGTGATTACTTCCTTGGGCGCATATTCTTTCGGAAGGTCGTTGCGCGGGCCGTGATAGAGCAGGTCTCCCAGCAGGACGAGCCGTTCAGCCCGTTCCTCGCTGTATGCGTCGAACATTTTTCTCGCGTAATAGGCTGAACCGTGTATGTCGGATGCGATCATGATTTTCATATTGGAAATAGTATAAAGATATATGGAGGGAATTTCCACTTGGCCCAATGTAGTTTTCCCAGTTTTTTCCAAGGGTTTCCGCAAGCCCGGTGCGGGGTTGCGCCTGGGGTGGCGCTGTGGTGAGTCGCGTAATGGGGGGCGACCGGAGGAAGACGATATTATTTTCTTCAGGCAGACGCAATAATGGTAACGGAGGACATATCCGGTATTTGTACGACAGCTCCTGCGGGTACGGACGTAAATAAAAGAGCTCCGGCCGAAACCGCAAGAGGGGAGCGCAGTTCCAACCGGAGCAAATATATCATCTTCCGTACAGTGTACGGTACGATGTCTGTTCTGAAACGACCAATATCATGGGGTATCCGGTGTCGGTGCTCTGCCGATCCAGACTCGAATCCCCTGCGATGTTTTCCCTGCGGTAGGAATCGAGGGTTTCGTTTCTATGGTCTTTTCGCTGATGGTCGGTTTTCCGACGGGCGGCACATCAACGATAGGCACATCAACGACAGGCTCACTCACAAAATCGCTGGCGATGGACTCCTCCGACGTTCGTGGTTGGACTGAAATGACATCCTGTGCGGTCGGTGTCTCTGCTTCAGCGTTCATCATCACCATGGAAGCATCACTGCTGTCCAGCTTCGTCAACCGTCTCAGATCGTATTCCCTGAGCTGGTTGTTCAACGAATTCGGATCGTCGTAGTGCTTTTCCCTGTGGCTGTTGAACAGCGAGTAGAGCACTGGCGAAAGCAACAACGTCAGGAATGCCCCGGTAATCAGACCTCCCGTAAACGTCAGTGCGATGGGTTGCATCATTTCCGACCCTTCGCCGGGGAAGAACGCCAACGGGACCATGCCGAGGACCGTGGTCAACGTCGTCATCAGAATCGGGCGCAGGCGACTGCGGGCCGCCTGGAGGCAGGCCTGTTTCACCGGTACTTTCTCTTTGACCAGCCGGTTGATGCAGTCTACCAGCACGATGCCGTTGTTGACGACGACGCCAATCAGCGCGACGATGCCGACAATCGAGAAGAGCGTGAAGTCCTGTCCCGTCGTCAGATGAATCCAGATGACACCGATGAGCAACAACGGAATCGTTGCGAAGATGATGAGTGGATCGACCAGACTCTCGAACTGGGCCGCCATGACGGCGTATACCATGAACAAGGCGAGGACGACGATAATGACCAGAGTAGCGCCATAATCCGCGAACTGGGACATTTCACCGCCTTGGCTGATCGTTACGCCGTCGGGCAATACCAAATGCTGATCCAGTGCTGCGTCGACCAGAGTCTGGACATCGCTCGCTGCATATCCATCGAGCAACGACGCGGTGACATGATTGATGCGCACCTTGTTTTCACGGGTGATCGTCAACGGCGAGGTTCCCGTCGCAAGTTCCGCGAAGCTGTCCAGTCGTACCGTGCCGTTGGTAGCGGGAACCAACAGGGCGGAAAGCTCCTCGATGGAGGATAGATCCGTTTCGTCAAGCTGGACAATGACATCGTACGTCGTGTCGGAGCTGAACGTCGTGATTTCGGTGGCGGTCAACCCACTGATCGCCGCTTGGATGGTAGTCGCAAGGGATTTCATGTCAACTCCGAGATCTTGGGCGAGCTTGTGGTCTACCGCGATGGAAATTTTGGGTGCGCCATTGTTCAGGTCGCTTTCTATGTTCGTTGTCTGCGGCACATAGGTTGTCAGGATTGAAACGACCTGATCGGCTACCTGCTTGGCGGCTGTGGAATCCTCAGAATGGATTTCAACATCGATGGCGCTTGAGCTGCCGGGTCCCCGCCCCGCGGAGAACGTCCAAGTGGCGGACGGATCCAACTGTGTCAGCGGGCGCAATAAGTTCTGGACTTCGGAAGCGCTGGTCGTCTGTTCTGTGATATCGGGAAGCGATACCTCGATACTTCCCTCATTGCCGGAACTTGAACCGAACATGCCTCCTGAACCGACCTCTACCATGATGCTGGTCCAACTCCCTTCGGGAAGGGCGTCCATGATCTTCTGTTGCATGTCGAACAGATATTTTCGAGTGATTTCATCGTCCGTACCAGGCTCCAGCGTGAGCGACAGGGTAACGGAATCATCTGTTCCCATCGAGGGTGTCAGGCTGATGCCGATACCTGAGAATTGCATGAAACTGAAAGCCAGCAGCAGCACCAGCAGCAAGATCAGCAGGAATCTACGGTGGAGGAAATATGCCAGAGCCTTTGCATAGGCGTTGCGCATTTTTTCTTCAAGACTCGCCATCGCGTTGTCAATCCATCGGATCGGGGCGAACCGCAAAGGTTTCTGCGTCCTCGTGTTGATCTTGAGAATGCTACCCGCCAGGGCCGGTACCAATGTCACCGCTACGAACAGCGAGCTCCCCAACGAGATGCAGACTGTCAGCACCAGATCCTGGAACATCATGCCGATCATCCCTAAATCATATTTGTAGACAAGAATAGGAACGAATACACATAATGTCGTGAGCGTGGATGCGACGATTGCGTTGAACATGTTCTTGCTGCCGAGTATCGCCGCGATGGCTGGCTTCTCCCCCAGCGAACGGTAGGTATATGTGTTTTCCAGGATGATGATGGATGCGTCGACGATCATGCCTATGCCGAGGATCAGTCCGCTCATGCTCATGCTGTTGATGGAGACACCGAAAACCGACATGACCATCAGCGTAATGAGAATGCAGACCGGCATCGACAACGAGATGATCAGCGTGCTCTTGAAGCCTCTGAGGAAGAGAAAGATAATGGCGGCGGCGAGCAGGACGCCTTCGACCGCCGACTTGTAGACTTCGTTCATCGACGAAGAAATCATCTCGGTCGAGTCCTGCTGGATTGAGAGGACGATGCCGTCAGGAAGCTGCGAGTTGATGGAATCCAGTCGTGCGGTAACTGCTTTCGCGACAGTGGTCGCGTTGCTGTCCGATGTGTTGGTAACGGTCAGCGTTACAACAGGCTCTCCGTTACGGAAAGACGCGCGCCCGCTGATTTCTTCATATTCGACGACCTCCGCGATATCCTGTACCATGACAGGAACTCCACCGATTGTAGCGATGACGGTCTCCCTGATTTGGTCCAATGAAGTATAGCGCTCGTCGGTGGCGATCTGGTAGTTCATCCCCTCCTGGGTGATGGTCCCTCCGGTGCTTTGGATATTACGCGATGCAATGGCGCTGGAGACCTGGCTCAGCGTGATACCGTAGGCTTCCAAACGGTTCGCGGAGACATTGACATCGTATTCGACGGTCGGGCCGCCGGAAGCGCTCACTTCGGAAACTCCGGAAATACGTTCGATCAGGGGGGCTACGGTATCCTCGGCGATTTGTTGCAGCTCTGCCTGAGTCCTGTCGCCGCTGAGTACCAAAGTCATGATTCGGGAATCGCTGGAGATATCCATGCTGATTACTTGGGGAGTTTCAGCCCAGTCCGGCAACTGCCTGGTGGTTCTGGTGATGATATCGGAGATATCGTCCTTTGCTTCATCGAGGTCGGATCCATAGGCGAACTCCATCATGATCATGCAGCTTTCATCCTGTGACCGCGATGTGATCGTCTCAAGGTTTTCCACAGAGCTCAACGCATTTTCAAGGACTTTCGCCACTTGTTGTTCAATTTCCTCCGGGCCTGCGTCATCGCAAGTGACCATGACCGACAGAATCGGCATATCCACCGAAGGGTAGAGCGCTATGTCAAGCTTGGGGAGGAACACCATCGCGATGACGCAGATCAACACGTAGACCATCGTCATCAGTACAGGACGGCGTACCGAGAGTTCAGATATCGTCATGCTTCTTTCTCCTATTCAAGTACGTTGACGCTGACGCCGTCGTTGACGGAGCCGACGGTAATGATCAGGTCTCCTTCTTGTACGCCGGAGAGAATCACAGTACGGGTGTCATTTGCGCTGCCGGTCTGGACGACCCGTCTTTTCGCCACGCCGTTCTCGACGACATATACGATCTTGTCGTTGAGGAACGTTGATAGGGCCGAGGTCGGGATGGTGATGCAGTCGTCGATGCGTTCTGTAATCAAGTCCAGGCTGACGTACATGCCCTCCTTGAGTCCCGTGGTATCGCCGGTAATGTTCAATTCGATGTCCACAGTACGGTTTGTGGTGGATACGGTGGGCGCTATATAGGTGAGCGTCCCTGTATAGGCGCGATCCGGCCACGCAACGGTAGTAAAGGTGGCGCTCATGCCGTCTTGCAACGTACCGAGGTACTTTTCAGGAATCCTCGCGGTAATCTTCAGGTTCCTGTCTCCTGCGAGCTGAACGATGGCGGTGTTGGTCGTGACGGTTTCCCCCTCGTTCGCCTTGACCGCGCTAACCGTTCCCCCGACAGGCGAGACGACCGCGCTGGCCTTGTACTGCGCGCCTGGCTTGGAGGGGTCTACCATGGCGATGGTGTCCCCGGCTTGTACGGCATCACCTTTTTTCACCAGAATCTCAGTGATTTTTCCACCAATGTCGGGGAGAATGTCGATGTCCTCTCCCTCACTGCCGATTTCACCGTTGATCCTCGTTGTCTTTGAGAATGAACCTGAGCCCGCCTGCTCGACCGATACGTTCACCATTTGGGACTGGTTCATATTGCTTTGTCGGCCAGGCATACCCTGTGTTTCGCGGGATGCGCCGCCACCGAGGTTCAACGCGATGGCGATTGCGAGGACGCAGCAGATCGCTACGAGGATGATTGTGATAATCACATCGAATGTGCTTGGTTTTGTTTTCATGTGTTTCATTTGCTCCTGATGGTTACGTTTGTCTTACAGTGCGGTTGAATATCTGCTCTGCAAAGTCTGAAGGTCGATTTCAAGCAGGGATGCGAGGCCATAGCAGCTGAGCAGGTGGTTGAGCCGGGTGGACAGGATATCAATCCGTGCGTTGAGCAATGAGGTTCTTGCCGTCTCCAGTTCCTGGTTGGTCAGCAACCCGGCTTCGAACGCTTCCTCTGATAGGTCGTAGCTGTACTGCGCCGTCTCAAGGTTCTGTTGTTTCAATCGCAGGTTTTCCTGTTGTTGGGTGATAGTGATAGCCGCTTTTTCAATTGACTGGAGCAGGTCCTCCTGCCCTGACTGAAGCTGGAGCCGGGCGGTTGTGACAGCGTCTTCCGAATCCTTGATCGCCAGGTTCTGGGTGGTTCCTGAAATATAGGAGCTAAGGGGTACGCTCACCGACACCGAGACTGTGGCGGTGTCCTTGTTGCTGTTATTCTGCTGGGTGGTCGTCGTCCCGTTGACTATGGTTCCTGTCAGTCCCCAGGAACCTGATACGCTGACCGTCGGGACTCTGTTCAAGAGCTTCGTGGTTTCGCTGTTGTTCTGAGCCTGCGCCACTGAGTTTTGTAGGGTTCTGACTGTGGTGCTGCCGCTTGAGTATTCCTGGTAGAGCCTCTGTGCGTCGGGCAGCGATAGTTCCACTGTATCGGGCAATTCCTCCAGTGCGAAGTCCGTTTCCTCGATGCCTGTCATGGCTCGAAAGGATGCGAGCGCCAGTGCCCTGGAGTCCTCGTATTGCTTGAGTTGTATCTGTGCCTGTGACACGGACAGCGTGGCCTGGGCCACCGTCAGTTGTGGCGCGAGCCCATTGTCATATCGCTCTTGCGCGACCTGTAGCTGCCGTTGCGCATCTTGGAGGCTGAGTTCCGCCTGAGCCACCGCATGGTCGTTTGCGACGAGGTTCCAGTATGCGCTGACAATGTTGTCCTCCAAGGTGTTGGACGTTTGCTGGTAAGAAAGATTCGCCCCTTCCTTCGCCAGGGACCTGGTTGTGGAATCGGTGATCATGGCGCCGTTGAAGGACATGCTGACTCCAGCGGTCGCGGAGGCGGACAATCCTGAGAAGGTGCCTCCGATAAGGCTGCCTCCTGTTGTGAGTCCTCCCGTCAGGGAAAAGGTCGGCATATAGGTACTGGCTGTCGCATTCTGTGTGCGCAATGTCTGCTGTAGCTTGACTTTCGCTATGGACAGGTCGATATTGTTCGCCGAGGCAGCGTCGAGTGCTTGCTGGAGCGTGATTGTCGGCTTGTCTGTGGCCGCCAGTGACGTCAGCGCCAGTAACAGCAACATGAATAGAACCGGGATGGCCTTTGCTTGTTTAGTCCACTTCATCGTGTTTTTCCTTGTAATGGGTACGTCGGAGGGTCCTGTTCTGATTGGCTGGGACGAAGCATCATGGCAATCTAGCCCCGAATGCCCCTGTATCCGTTAGTTGCTCGGAACGTGTTCCCTTCCGTAAATCTTGGCAAGGTTGCAGTCCTTGCTTTGTTGTTCGTTAACAATGAACAAAGATTCGTTGTAGCTGATGAGTGAGGTCTGTTATAGTTTTGGTGAAGTTATTTGAAGATTGTGTCAAGAGCGTTGATATGTGTCTTGTGGAGCGATTCCTCGCCCGATGGTGAAGTAGTGGTAAGAAGCAACGGAGGGTTCGTCGAGGATTCTGAACGGCAAATTGGATACGATGGCGATTCTCTTGGATTGACTCGCCATGCAGGACGCAATCCCGACATAAAGGACGCAATCCCGACATACAGGACGTAATCCCAACATACAGGACGTAATCCCGACATACAGGACGTAATCCCGACATACAGGACGTAATCCCGACATACAGGACGTAATCCCGACATACAGGACGTAATCCCGACATACAGGACGTAATCCCGACATACAGGACGTAATCGATAGATAAAGGACGTAATCCCGACATAAAGGACGTAATCGATAGATAAAGGACGTAGACGATAGATAAAGGACGTAATCGATAGATACAGGACGTAGACGACAGGTAGCTCCGACATAAAGGACGTAATCCCATCATAAAGGACGTAATCCCAACATAAAGGACGTAATCCCGACATAAAGGACGTAATCCCATCATAAAGGACGTAGGTGACAGATAGCTCCGGCATACAAGGCGTAGACGGCATATCTCGGCGATTGTTCTATGGAAGAGGTGATAGATATTCTAACGAAGCGATATGGTTGTCCTGATTTTGACGGATCTGGGCAGAAAATTATTGATACCGGCAGATAAAACTCTGACGGCATCGGTTTTCTTCTCCCTGGGCGCCGACTTTGCCAATAAGTTCGCTGGTTTCTCGATCAATTCCTTTCCTGTGGTACATCGGATGCTTGTCGGCGAGGTGCGGAACGTAGCGTTATTTCTCGTCAGTCTCCTGTACGAGGGACGTGGTTCCTTGTTCCGGCTTGAAGCGGTTGAGCCGCAATGCGTTGAGTACGACCGAGACGGAGGAAAGCGACATCGCCAGAGCCGCCAGCATTGGGTTGAGCAACGGCCCGCCGAACAACGTCAGAACTCCTGCCGCGACGGGAATACCCAATGTGTTGTAGAAGAACGCCCAGAACAGGTTTTCCTTGATGTTGCGCATTGTGGCCTTGCTTAGATGTACCGCTGTGGCGAGATCGGACAAACTGCTCCGTACCAGAACTACATCGGCCGATTCTATGGCCACATCCGTCCCGCTTCCGATAGCGATTCCGATATCCGCCTTCGCCAGCGCCGGGGCGTCGTTGATGCCATCCCCGACCATCGCAACGACCTGCTGTTTCGTTGGTTCAAACTTTTTTCCACCCCTGGCGACGGGACATCCCTGTGCTTGCAGGCTCGCGACAGTCTCCGCCTTCTGTCCAGGCAACACTCCGGCGATCACCTGATCGACTCCGACCTTTGCGCCAATCGCTTTCGCCGTCGTTTCATTGTCGCCGGTCAGCATGACGGTTAGGATTCCCTCCCGTTTGAAATCATCAACGATTTTCCGGCTTTCGTCCTTGAGCGTGTCAGCGACCGCGATGATTCCGAGCATATGCCCATCGTCCGCGACCAGTAGCGGGGTTTTGCCGTCAGAAGCAAAACGTCTCGTCAAGTCCGCGAGCCTGCTTGATACCATGGTGTCCCTGTCCATGCCGATGTGTTCCAGCAACGCCTGATTGCCCAGATAGAGTGTTCGATTTTGAACCTCTGCCTTGATTCCCTTGCCGGGAATGGCTTCAAAACCGGTGACGGGGGACAACTCCAGGCCGCGCTCTTTCGCGCAGCCTACGATGGCGGACGCCAACGGATGCTCGCTGCCCGCTTCAGCCGACGCGGCGATGGCGAGGAGGGCGGTATCATCAACCGTATCGGAAAGAGTGACGATATCCGTGACGCATGGTTTTCCGGTGGTCAGCGTGCCGGTCTTGTCGAACACGATCGTATTGACTTTCCGTAACTGTTCCAGCGCGGCCGCCTGTCTGAACAGAATCCCGTAACCGGCGCCCTTGCCGGTCCCGACCATGATGGCGATCGGTGTTGCCAGTCCCAATGCGCAGGGGCAGGCGATGACCAATACCGACACCGCTGCGGTAATGGCGAAATTGAACGTACGGCCCGCAAGCATCCAGACGATGAATGTGACCAATGCGATTCCCATCACCACCGGGACGAAGTATCCCGACACCGTATCCGCGGTACGGGCTATGGGAGCTTTCGACCCCTGCGCTTCCTGTACCATGCGGATGATCTGGGACAGCGCGGTGTCCTTGCCGACCTTGCTGGCTTTGTATCTGATCGCACCATTCCCGTTGATGGTGGCTCCGAATACTTCATCGCCCGCTATTTTCTCTACTGGGATGCTTTCACCGGTGAGCATGCTTTCGTCTATGGAGGTCAAACCGTCCGTAACGACTCCATCGACGGGAAGCCGTTCCCCCGGACGGACGACTATGATGTCTCCTACGACTACTTGGTCTGCTGGAATGACGCTCTCCACGCCGTTTCGGACTACTGTCGCAGTTGCGGGAGCTAATGCCATAAGCTTGCGTATCGCCTCGCCGGTTCGTCCCTTTGAGCGGGTTTCAAGGTATTTTCCGACCATCACCAGCGTGATAATCGTGGCGGTACCTTCGAAATACAGGCTCTGGTGAACCGCCATGTGATTGCCGCCGGCAATCTGAACGACACCCCAAAGACTATAGAGAAAACTGGCGGTGGTACCTACCGCCACCAGCGAATCCATGTTCGGTTTCAGCCGGAACAGGTTTGGATAGCCCTTCGTGTAGAAGGTATATCCACAGAACATGACGGGAATGCATAAAATCAGTTGGATGATGGCGAAGGCCAGGGGGTGTACATGGGGCGAAATGGAGGAGGGAAGGGGCAGGCCACCCTTTGACATGAAGATCATCGGCCCCATCGCGATATACAGCAACGGGACAGTCAGGCAGATCGCGGTGATCAACCGAACCTTCTGGCTTTTTTCTCTCCGTTCCTTGCGTGCCCGTTCGGCGTCCTCATTGGCCGTAGTCTGTTCGATCAGCGTAAATCCGGCGCGCTCGACGGCATGCCTGATCTTTTCGATATCCAGCTGTTTCTCATCATAGGTCATTACGGCCTGTTCCGTGGCGATATTTACTTCGGCGGACTCCATGCCGGGGAGCTTTTTCAGCGAACGTTCGACCGCCGCGCTACAGGCGGCGCAGCTCATGCCGCCGATTCCTACGACGAGTTTCTTCATTTACTTCACCACTTCGTAGCCGATGTCATCGATCAGCGTCTCGATTTCAAAAATGTCGAGGCCGTCGTCGTGAGTGACTACGACATCGCCGGTTTTCGCGTCGGCGGTACAGTCCTGTACGCCCTTCTGGTTCTTGACGGCCTTGCAGACGCGCTCTTCACAGTGATGGCAGCTCATCCCTTTCGTATGGATGGTTGTTTTCATGATATCGTTCTCCTTTGCATGGATACAGGTTCTTCGATTCCGTACGGAGCGCCATGCCATGCATGCGAATACATTTTCTTGTGGACGGCATCCCTGGTTTCCCGTTGGCGGACGACCGGACGGGATTTTTCCCGACCACCATGCATACTATACAAAGAAAACATCTTAGTGGGTAGTGTTAGATATGGGAAACTTTTAAGGGGCTGCAAAAAGAAAAGGGAGCTGGGGCGTTGTAGACTGTTTCATCAGTCCAAGTCGGATGATGATTGTTTTCTCGTTTACGTCTCTCATGCATATAGCTCCCGCTCCGTACCACCCATTGTCTGAATGGTACAGCCATGAAGGGGATGTATCCCATAGCTGTATCGCGGGTAGGGCCGTCGCACGATCACGGTCGCCATGCTTGTTGCCGATTGTGAACGCCGATGGACACAGAACGTCGGGAACTTCCGTGAGGACTGAGCCGTTGCAGAACCAGTACAACTACCTGACGGTGAAAAAACAGTCGGCGAAAAGCCGGCTTGATCTCTTGCGCAACCGGATGGAAGTCGGCGCGACCTCCAATGCGGAGGTTCTGAAACAACGGATCGAGGTTCAGAAAAGCCAGTTCAATGTTCAGCGCCAGACGGCAAAGATTGCATGAGGGCGAAGAAATGCCTGGGTTCACCGGTACTGAAGTATTCGTACCAGGATTCTAGAGTATCCGCTTGAAAAACATCGAGACGCTCAATAATTTGTTTTGCCCACAACAAAGCGCCGGTACAACTTGCGGTAATGAGGTTGTTATCCGCCACGGAGGGCTTGTCCATATAAAAACTTTGTCCTTTATAGCCAGGGGAAACCATTTCGAGGAATCCCGCTCCATTGCTGGTATGCGGCCGCTTGTCCAATAGCCCGAAGTTGGCGAGCGCGGCGGTAGCCCCGCAGATTGCACAGACAGTAGCGCCCAGAGAGAGCAGTTTGCCTGCTTTTTCAATGATGGAGAAATGCTTTGGGTCGTTCCACGTATTTGCGCCAGGTAATAGCAATACGCTTGTTTCACCCATGACGATATCATCAATCAAGATATCGGGCATTATCGTCAGCCCTCCCATTGTGTTGATCGGTTCTTTGGAATAGCTCACCTTTTTTAGGCTTACTCGTTGCGCGCCCTTTTTGAAAAAACGGCCGGAATTCAATTCCGAAACAACATGGCCCAGTTCCCAATCGGCTAACGTATCAAGGACATACACATAGACTGTAGGCATACATTTCCTCCATTTTTATTGCTTCGCTGTTTTGTTTTTCCACTATACGCTGTAATTGTTGACAACAGTATGGCCATAATTCATGATAATAGAAAAGAATTTTGCCAGGTGGTTGTCAGATGAAAGTGGACAGGCTTGTCAGCATGATTATGATACTCCTCGATAAAAAGCGTATAGGCGCACAGGAGTTGGCGAATCTGTTTGAAGTTTCACCCCGCACGATCTACCGTGATATCGACGCGATCAACATGGCGGGTATTCCTGTTCGCTCCATATCGGGAGTGGGCGGCGGCTTTGAAATCATGCAGGAATACAAGGTTGATAAAAAGTTTTTTTCGACCGCCGACCTTTCCGTTCTCTTGATGGGGCTTTCCAGTCTTTCCAACATGATGCGGGGCGATGAATTGGTACATGCCCTTGCGAAGGTCAAGAGTTTTATTCCCGCCGACAGAGCGAAGGACATTGAACTGAAAGCAAATCAAATATATGTAGATTTGAGTCCGTGGATGGGTAACGGGAACATACAGGCATATGCAGGAATGATCAAAGCGGCTTTGCAGGAAAGCAAGCTGCTTTCGTTTGAATATGTAGCCCACCATGGAAATAGAACCGCACGAACAGTCGAGCCGTATCAGCTTGTATTGAAAAGCAGTCATTGGTATGTGCAAGGGTATTGCCGCACTAGAAATGATTTTCGCTTATTCAGACTCTCCCGCATGTCAAATCTGCACATGCAGGAGGAAACTTTTACACCACGGGATTATCAAAAGCCGACTTTAGACTTCGCAGGTATTTTGGAAACCATGCAAACGAGAATCAAAATCCGTATCCATAAATCTGTGATGGACATGGTGCTTGATTTTTGCGCTTATGAAGACTTTTCACCAGACGGCGATGAGCATTACATTGTGAGTTTTCCTTTTATCGAGAACGATTACTACTATAATATCCTTTTCAGTTTCGGGGATAAGTGCGAGTGTTTGGAGCCGTTGCATATCCGTGCGGAAATGAAACGCAGGATACATGATATAGCTGCCATCTACGAAAGCTAGCGCATGGCGTAGGATGAAAAAATCAAACGAATTCATCATTGCCCTTTTCCTTCCGTTCCATCAAGTCCTAGGGATGAAGATCATCTCCACGATGGAATGGCGGAAAAAAGGGCTATGTAAAAATTTTGGTTGAAAATGCAGGGCTTCCTCCGGGTTCCTTGCCAGAACTTCTTTATCGCACACTCTTGGAAGAGCTTGATTAACATCAAGACAGATTTGGTTCTTACCGCCTTCTTTGGCTTTGTAGAGGGCTGTGTCCGCTTTCATGTAGAGGTCGTTAAACACACTCTCTTTATGAGAAACCATGGCTACTCCTATAGAGGTTGCGATCCCTTTCATGTCTTCTGTAATGGTGCTGTCTAGTTTTGTGTGGATCGCTTCAAGCCGCGCTTTTGTCTCTTCCGCGCTTTTAAACTAAGTATCAAGAGAGTCGGAAATGTAGCTCTATTGATGTCCAATTTCTATTTGAGGTTTGATGCTTCCGCGATTGTAATGTTGCCCGATAGAAAATACCAGTATAAGCTAAGCAAAGAAAACATTCAGAACGCATGGCCGGGGGCAGGCGGAAGTGGGCAACCTTCTCAGGTCCGCCGTTTCCACGGGGCGACTCTAGACAAAGAGACAAAAAAAGCAACTCACTGCTTACATAGCAATCAGTTGCTTTTGGGCTCGATTGGATTTGAACCAACGACTCCCACCATGTCAAGGTGATACTCTCCCACTGAGTTACGAGCCCGTCATCTGCTAGTCCTGCTAGCGAATAGCACCTTACCATAACATCCGTTTTCTGTCTAGGGGGTTGTAGGAAAAAACTCTTCCTCCCCATATCGGAAGGGGCTCGTACCCCCATTCCAGTACATATCTTTGCCGTGCGGGAATATGTCCATCTTGTCTGTTTTGACTAGTGCTTCTATTGCTCATGCAGATGCGTATATGCTCATAGTGTAAATAATACTGTCCGATCTGTTTGCAGTTAATGTGAGTTCCGCATTGTCTCCTTCCATGGGCGGAAGGGTCGGGGCGCGATGCCGTACAGTATCGGGGTTCTCCACTGACCAAGCAAATCGAAGCGACATAGACATGACCGTAGCTCATGCGCGATGCCGTACAGTATCGGGGTTCTCCACTGACAGGGCAATGGATGAAAGATACAGCGCTGACCACCCAGGAAAAGTGGGAAGGTGGGAACTGGCGTCGGGATTCTTCGCTAGCAGGTAGGACAGTATGTGGAAGCCGACATTGATATCATCCCCCGAAAAAGAAAAGGACAGGCCCAATCAACGAAAGGGCCTGCCCCACGCAAATATGGAGAAGAAAGTCTGACGTCTTGTCGCGACCATCAGATTTCCTTCAGACTGTGTTAGAACCCTAGGCTCATCTGTAGCTTCATACCCGGCTTGCTGTTGATGTCACAGAACTTCGCGGTATAAGTGACGTTTCCGAGCGTATAGGCGGCCTTGACATAGTAGCCGAGGGTACTGGTCTGTACGGCGGTCAGGTCCTTGAGCGTAAGCCCGGCGCTCAATCCTAGATTTTTGACACCCTTGTAGGAAGCGCCGAAACTCAGTCCGTGCTTGTTCGCGATGCCGTTCTCGTAGTCGTTGTACGTATATTCGACATACGCGCCGATGTCTTGGTAACCGCCTGTAACCGCGGCGAGGTAAATGTTGTTCGCGCCGTCAAAGCCGTCTCCGAATCCGAAGAAGCCCATCGCGGAGGCGTCGAGTTTGAAATCAAGCTTCGCCAGTGTCGCGATGTCAACCAAGGCGCTCGCATTGACACCGTAGCCAGCGGCAATCGTGCCATGCTTCAATTCAGTGGGATTGTTCGCGAAGGACAGCGCGACGTTGACCCCTGTAATAGGAGTCGATTTGGCGCTGGCCATGTAGCCCTTCGCCCCATTGAAGAAATCGTACTGTCCCCGGACGGTGACCAGGTTCTTGTAGCCGATGTCCAAGGCGACGGGATAGTCGTTTCTATTGTTGTTGGCGGAACGGAAGCCATCGTAGTTGTCATCGACCGTACTTGTAGGGTCGGAATATGCATAGAATCCTGACACCTGGTCGTTACCGACATAGGCGGTCAGGGAAACGGGAAGTTCAAGGCCCGCATCGGCCAGCGCCTTGCTCAGATACAGGGTGATCTGCGCTTGAAGGTTCAGGCTGTTCAGGCTCATGCTTTCCGCGGTTCGGAAGGAGATTTTCGCATAATCAGTCGTAGCGGCGATAGACGCATTGACAGGAAAATACCCTGCCGACGTACCGTCTTCGTCATAGATTCCCTTTTCCGTACCATCGAACGTGAATTTGTAGCCGACTGTAGCGGTGCCGCTGAAATTGATGGCGGCGAACAACGACGCAGTTACAAGACCCAGCGCAAGAAGCGCAACAAATCTCTTTTTCATGTTTTTTCTCCATTTTTGTGAGATTGAATTTGTATCTTCACTATGGAGAGCCGACATGGAAGTATGATGATTTCAAATTATCAGGAATGCGAATTAATATAGAGGAAAACGGATTTGTTTGATGATTTCTTATATATCTTCACCCAATACTCTGATTGACGGGATACGTTGCTCCGTAGCTTCACAATAATTCCGAATATGTGAAGGCTACACTTTTTTCTTTGAAAGTTTATTTTGGGTTGTTTGCTTTCTTCCTCATTTGGACGAACTTGCGGGATTGGTTTGTCATCCGTAGGTATGGGCGCCATAAAAGAAAAATACTATATGAAAGGCAACGGCAAACGATGTGACAAATAGCGTTTTCACATCTTTTCCTTGCAATTCCGCTCCAACTGCTACAGTATTGCGATACTACATGCTGAAAATGAGGGGCTGCCATGGCGTTCGTCAAATTGCGTGAGCTGGATAGGAACCGGATCTTGGAATACATTTCCAAGGAACCAGAGTATAATCTGTTCATATACGGCGATATCGAGAGTTTTGGAATCGACCACGATCCAGTGGAGGTTTTCGCGGACGAGCGTATGGTTTCCTACGACACCGGCGAAACCCGATGGGAAAGCCTTGTCCTGCGCTACAGGAACTACTATATCGTCTATAGTCAGAAGGAGTTGTACGATGTCGCGGCGCTGGCGGAATTCCTGTTGCAACGGTCCGAGGTCGAAGGGGTGAGCGGCAAGGGCTCATTGGTGGAGCCTCTTGTTCCGTATTTTCCTGACAGCCGGTACCAGCCGACCTATCTCAGCCGGTGCAATGAACTGACATACGAAATCCCCGTTGCTCGGTTGACCGCCGACGGCTATGTCCTTCGGCGTCTGGAAGCTTCCGACGCACAGGCTGTACTGGACGTCCTAATGCGAATCGATGAGTTCTCGTCCATCTATCGGGGCAAGAATCTGGATGATGAGCGCGATGCAATCGCCCGTGACCTGACGCTGACCGGCATGGGGTATGGCGTTTTCCATAATGGGGAACTTGTCGCCTGTGCGAAAACAAGCGGTCAAAATGGGTTGGGCGCGGTAATCGTGGGAGTGGCGACGTTGCCCGCCTATCGCCGACGCGGCCTGGCAAGTGCCTGCGTCGCTGAAATCTGCCGGGCCAATTTTGAAGCGGGAAGGCAATTCCTCAGTCTGTTCTATGACAACCCCGAAGCCGGCAAGGTCTATCGCAGGCTCGGTTTCGTTGAGATGGGCGTCTGGGGGATGCTTAGGTTTCCGAGCAACGGGGCGGTAAGCTGAAACTTTCCGCCTCTGCTTGGCTGGATCCACCCGTCCTACCTCGCGGAACACGAGGTGGTCAATAGATTTCCTTGTGTTCCCGTGCGTATTCTTCAAATAGTCCGATGCAGACATCGTGTCCCGTTTGGGTGAGCCGAACGAGATCTGATTGCTTGCCGCGCTCCTGTTCCAGATACCGGTAGATGAAATCGTCACGGAAGCCAATCTTGTCGGCCTCCTCAGGAGTACAGGCGTAATATACCGTCCTGATATTCGCCCAGATGATGGCGGCGAGGCACATCGGACAAGGATAGCCCGTCGCGTATAGTTCACAACCTGACAAATCATGGGTTCCCAGTAACTTGCCCGCTTTCCTGATTGCGTTGATTTCCGCATGGGCCGTCGGGTCGTCGTCCTTCAATACGCTGTTGCTCGCTACTGCGATGACCTTCCCGTCTTTGACGATCGCGGCGCCAAAAGGACCGCCGAACCCCTTTCCCATGGTGGCTCTCGCCATTTCCGCGGCCTGCCGCATGATTTCCTCATGTCCTTCTTCCTGCATGGCATCACCTCCATCAAACCAAGATACCACGCATGGATAGGTCTGGCAACCTTGCGGCAACGCCGTTCCGCCATGACATTTCCGGCAAATTTTCCGTCCTTGTCTTGTTTCGGAGTGCGATGGCGTAGTATGTTCAATATGGTAGAGGAATTCGTGCGAATGAAAAAGACTTTTGTCGGTCTGTGCGTAGTTGCGGCGTTGTTCATCGGCTTCGGAATCGGATGTGCGACAACGGCGCCTGTGCGGGGGATTCCCGATGGTGTCGTCAAGGTCGCCTGCATCGGCGACAGCATTACATATGGAACGCTCGTTTCTGCGAGAAAGAAAAACTGTTATCCGGCCAAATTGCAGCAACTCCTTGGAGATAGGTATATGGTTATGAACTATGGAGTGAGCGCCCATGCCATGCTCAAGACCTCGGACAAGCCGTATTGGGAGCATCGGTATTTTCAGGAAAGTCAGGAATTTGCTCCCGACATCGTACTGATTTTGCTGGGTACGAACGATTCCAAGCGAAGGAACTGGACCGACATGGAGAGCTTTGTCAGGGACTATCGCGACATGGTCGCCCAGTATCAGGCGCTGCCTTCCCACCCCGAAATCTATCTGCTGACACCTCCCGCCGCCTTTGGCGACGACGGTCCGTATCGGCTTCATTACAGCATGGACCAATCTATCATCGTCGAAATGGGCGAAGCCATCAAGCTACTGGGAGAGACGCTGGGTCTGAAGGTCGTCGATACCTACGCAGTGACTGACGGACATCCCGAATACTACGCCTGGGATGGAATCCATCCGAATGCGGACGGGGCCGATGCGATTGCCAACGCAGTCTACGATGTGTTGTCCGAGATGTTTGTGAGCCGTAGCGCCTAGAACACCATCAGATTTTTGCATATACTGCCGATGCTTGGATGCATACGTTCAGGTCGGAAGCCGACCTGAACGGCGGATTCGTTCGATGGGATAGGTGTCCGGTGTGCTGTCGGGGACGACCGTCGCGTTCATCATCACAATCAAGCTACAAAGAGAAAATGGAAATGGATGTCTGTTTTGCCAGCGACCTTGACTACACACTCATGCATTCCTTCCGCTATTACAAAGAGGGCGACAGGTGCGTGGAAATGGAAGGCTCCTTTCCCCGCGGGTTCATGTCCGGGACTTCCGCGTCGATGTTGCGGGATATCGTCCGCCTGGTCAGGTTCGTGCCGATAACGACCCGCGCCATCGGGGAATACAACCGTATCCGGCTTCTTGAGGTTCCCCCTCGCCATGCGTTGGTTTCAAACGGCGGCAATCTGTGGGTGGACGGCAAGTACGCCGACCCTGATTGGTTCTCCCGTTCCGTCCAGCTCAGTTCCGTTGCGGCGGATGACTTCGTCACCCTGAAAAACGCCGTGGCCGCGTATCGGCCGGATGGGTCTTTGCGTCATGGAATGCTTGACGGGCTCTATTATTGCATTGAATGTGATGAAGCGGAGCCGTTGTTCCGCTTTATACAAGCTCATTGCGTATTCTCATGCTCCAGTCTCCACATGACGCGCAACAAGGTGTATCTGTTTCCCGATGGGCTTTCAAAAGGTCATGCGCTGAACCGGCTGCGGGACTATTTCAAACCGGAACTGGTCATCTGCGCCGGGGACAGCGACATCGATATCGGAATGCTGAACGCCGCCGATATCGCGATTGTGCCGCCGAAACTCGCTCCGTTCGTACAGGCGCGGAAACGGACGATTTCCTTCAACGGGGAGGGCAATTTTGAAGAGTTCGTACTCTCTACGGTACGGTCTCTCGTCATGGCTTGCTGAACGTTCATCCGTTTTTTGCATTCGTCCCTATGTTATCGTTCCTGTTGAGCTTCCTGACTACGCTGACCGCTACGATTACCGCCAATATTCCGACCAGCACGTTGCTCACTCCCATGACGATTCCGGCACTTTCACTTCCGTAATCGGTATAGTTCTGCAGCCACCACAGCACAGGGATCCTGAAGACGAACACCCTGCAAAAATTGATGAAGAGGGTGAGCTTCGTATAACCCAGTCCGAACAGCAACGCCATTGTGGAGGTGCTCAGCGCCAAGGTGACGCAACTGATAGAGTCGTAGCGGAAAATACTGACGATCATGGCCTGGAACTCGTGGTCGAACCCCGCGACGCTGTTGGCGAACAGGCGGCTGAACGGCCATGCGAACATATTGAGCAGCAAGAATCCTACGCTTCCGATGCAGAGGTTGATGACCAGTATCTTCTTGAACGCCGAAAGTATCCGTTCCTTTTTTCCGCCGCCCCGGTTCTGGCTGATGATCGCTGAGCCGCCGTCCTGGAAGCCATTCTGGACGCCGGTCACCATGCCGTTCATGTTGTTCGAGACGCCGAGCGCTCCGACGGTAAGCATCCCGTATTGACCGACCATTGAATTGATGACGGTCTTTCCCATCGCGAACGCCGATTTTTCGACGATGACGGGAAAGGAAATTTTCAATATTGGACCTACTATGTCTTTCTTGAAGCTGACATATTCCTTTGAGAAGCTGAATACGTCGTCCTTTTTCGTCATGTTTCTGAAAGCGATGATGAACAGCGTCCCTTGCGCCATGACCGTAGCCACGGCAATCATGACGATGTCGGCGTTCATCATGTAGACGAACATCGCGGTCAGGGCCAGTTTCAGGACGATAGTCATGGTGTTGAGGAGGAGAATACGGTTCGAGTTGCCCCGCGCACGTTCAATGGCGATGTATACGGCGTTGAAAAAGCTGAAGATCGTGGCGACCAGCGTCACGATGAAATACCTGGCTCCGATTTCTATAAACCGTTCCGGTGTGGCCGTCAGCCTGAGCAGAGCCGGGGTGAAGGGGAGCGCGCACGCTACGGCAAGGCCGATGACGCCGCACATCGCTACCAGCGTACTCAGCCGTTTCTTGACAAGTTCATAGTCTCCGGCTCCATATGCTTCGCTGATCTTGATGCTGCCCCCCATCGCCAGTCCCTGGCCTATGGCGCTGACGATGATCTGAAGCTGGGACAGGTATGCTACGGTGGAGACTGATTCCGCGCTGACGTGCGACGCCATCAGGGTGTCGAGGATCGTAAAGAGATGGTTGATTCCCTGGAACACCGCCAACGGGAAACAGACGGACAGGACTACCCGCCACATGTTGCCGGAGAGGGCGAATGCCCTGAACCGTTCATCCTTCTGTGAAAGTACTGCGTGAGCCATATCCAAGCAATAGCATAAAAAACTTGTATTTTTCCTCCAATTTGTTATGATTCTTGATATAAGTACTGAAAATTTATCTATTGAAGGACAGATATGAAGGAAACGTTGATCATCAACCGAAGAAGGCGCGGCCCGTACTACAGGATGGACGAGGCCCATAGCCACGATGCCTACGAAATTTACTATTTGGTATTTGGCAACCGTCGGTTTTTTATCAACGACACCATCTACTACATCAAGCCGGGGGATCTGGTCGTCATTCCGAAAGGTGAAATCCATAGGACGTCCTTTGATTCGGATTCCACCCATGAACGGCTGTATGTCTATTTTCCCGAAGATTACCTTGCTGATTTGTTCGAGCGCTATGGACGGCGGACGATTCTCGAATGCTTTTCCTCCCCACAGGTTCCCGTTCCCGCGAATCGCAGGGGGTATCTGGAGGACCTGTTTCTTAGGATGGAGGCCGAATATGAGCATGGCGACAAGTTTTCCGACCAGCTCCTGCGAAGCTATCTGGCGGAGTTGTTGTTTTTCATCCTTCGTTGCCGCGACTATCACAGTCAGACGGGCGGGCGGGAGATTACCGGCGGCGACGCCAGGATGCAGGAGGCCGCCAGGTATGTGGCGCGGGAGTTTCGCCAGGAGTTGACTTTGGAATCCGTCGCGGCCTTCATGGGACTGAGCGCTCCGTATTTTTCCAGGAAATTCAAGGAGGCGACCGGTTTCGGCTTCCGTGAATACCTTGTCCATGTCAGGATTCGCAATGCTACGGCCCTGCTGTTGGAGACGCAGAAGTCCGTGACACAGATTGCCTATGAATGCGGGTTCAACGATAGCAACTATTTTGGCGATGTGTTCAAGAAGGTGAAAGGTCTTTCCCCCTTGCGATACCGGAAGGGAAAAGGAAATTTCGCTTGATTTTTTTTGCTTTTTTATTTGGCGTTTCGACCAGCTTCCAGTCACTTGTGTCATACATTACGCATAGGGATTTTTATTGCCTTTTGGTAATGTTTTTGACGATCTGCTTGGTATGGTTCAGGATGTTTTGTCTTGATCGCCATGAATAGATATCCACTCCCGTCTCCGAATAAATACGTCCGACGGCATAAGTATCGTCGAACCGTTTCTTACAATTCCGCATCATTGTCGAAAAGCCTGTAAATACTAGTCATACACTTCCTGAAATGCGTCTGGAAACATGACACACCTGACGTTGTGTATGGCATGATAGCGTGGGATAATTTGTTGTTATGACAAGAGTTGTATCGATATATGATGCATGTTTTTCCTTGCCGAACGATATTTGCGTGGTTACTTTTGGTGGCGGAGAGAGAACGGATGAGAAACGACTTTGGTTATGGGGGTAACTTATGTCTATCAAAGAAAGGGGCGATGGCAAGTATGTGTCCGTTACGACGCTTTGCTTGATGACCGTCGCCGCAGTCGTGAGTCTGAGAGGACTTCCGATGATGGCCGCGGAAGGTCTGTCCATGATCTTCTACATTCTATTCGCGACCGTGATTTTCCTGTTGCCGGCGGCTCTCGTTTCTGCCGAACTTGGAAGCGCGTTCGGGCAGAAGAAGGGAGGGGTCTACAATTGGGTGTCCGCGGCGTTCGGTTCCCGATGGGGCTTTGTCGCCGTCTGGTTGCAGTGGATACAGAATGTCGTCTGGTATCCTACCGTCCTGGGATTCGCGGCCGCCTGTTTGGCGTACCTGTTCGGTGATCCTGAACTGGCGAGCAACGGTATGTTTACCGGTATCGTCATTTTGGTCGTTTACTGGCTGGCCACGTTCATTGCATTCCGCGGTTCAAAGGCGGTAAATTCAGTTACAAAATATGGTGTCGTATTCGGAACGTTACTTCCTGGTATATTAGTGATTGTCCTTGGTATTGTCTGGGCAGCCACCGGTAACGGCATTGCGTTCCTCGATGGTTCCGCCATTGCAGGCTCCGCTACTACGGTCGCCAATACCGCTAGTTCCGCGACTGCCACCGCAACCGCGGTCGCGGACACCGCCGCGAAGGTAGTCGCCCACGCGCATCCCCGGTTCTTCCCGCATGTTACGGGGTTGGGGAGCATCGCGTTCCTCGCTGGTATCGTCCTGTTGTTCGCCGGCGTCGAGGTGCAGGCTGTACAGGTGAACGAGATGAAGAAGCCTTCCACGCAGTTCCCCAGCGCCATGTTCCTTGCGTCCACGATTATTTTTGTGCTGTTTCTGTTGGGTTCTCTGGCGGTGGCTGTCGTTGTCCCCGCGAAGGACATCAGCCTGACGGCGGGCCTGATGCAGGCGTTCCAGTTGTTGTTGGACAAGTTCCACCTCAAGTTTCTGATTCCCGTAATGGGGTTGCTCATGGCTTTCGGCGCCATTGGCGGCGTCATGTCCTGGGTCACCGGGCCGAGCCGTAGTCTGTTGCTGACCGCCCAGGAGGGCAACATGCCTCCGTTCATGGCGAAGACCAACAAGTATGGTTCTCCGACCAGCTTGTTGCTGATTCAGGCTGTCATCGTATCCCTGCTGGCGTGCCTGTATTTTATCATGAAGGATGTCAGCGTGGCGTTCTTCGTCTTGTCGGCCATGACCGCCACGTTGTATCTGGTCATGTATATGTTGATGTTCGCGGCGGCTATCAAGTTGAGGTATTCCCAGCCCGACCTTGCCCGTCCGTTCAGGATTCCTGGTAAAAACGCCGGGATGTGGATTATCGCCGGCGTCGGGTTCCTCGGCGTGGCCTTCGCATTCATCGTCGGGTTCTTTCCGCCGACGAACCTGCCGGTCGGAAACCCCGCCCTGTATGTTTCCTTGGTGGCGGCGGGGCTGGTTGTCTTTACCGGCATGCCGTTGTTGATACAGGCGATCAAGAAGCCTTCCTGGATGCCCAAGGCGGCCCCGGCGCCCGTGTCCGGTACTACGGCAAAAAATGCGGATGTGTCCGCCTCGAAAACCACGACTACTAGTACTAGTAAAAAATAATGACTTGCACATCTACTGGAGGTACAGAATGAGTGTAACGAAGAAAGAGACTGTGAATGCAGTGAGACAAAGTTTTGATGATGACCGTTTTGCGGCCGACGATGTGGCCCGTGTTCTTCCAAAGTACCGGATACCCTTGAACGAGAGCAATCCCCGCGATATCTACCAAGCCGTCCATGACGACTTGATGTTCGACGGCAACTCGCGCCAGAACCTTGCGACGTTCTGTCAGACTTGGTCTGAGCCGGAGGTCCACGCGCTGATGGACGAGAGCCTCGACAAGAACATGATCGACAAGGACGAATATCCTGAGACGGCGGAGATGGAGATGCGTTGCGTCCATATGCTCGCCGACCTCTGGCATTCCCCGGAAGCGCGGACTACCATGGGATGTTCCGCGATCGGCTCCAGCGAGGCCGCCATGCTCGGGGGGCTCGCCATGAAATGGCGTTGGCGGGAAAAGAGGCAGGCCCAGGGTAAAGACACCAGCAAGCCGAATCTCGTCACCGGGCCCGTCCAGATTTGCTGGCATAAGTTCGCCAAGTACTGGGATGTCGAGCTTCGTGAGATTCCCATGGATGGTGACCGTCTGATAATGGATCCGCAAGAGGTAATCAGGCGGTGCGATGGGAATACCATCGGCGTCGTACCGACGCTCGGCGTCACCTTTACAGGCCAGTACGAACCTGTCAAGGAGGTCAGCGACGCCCTTGATCAGTTGCAGAAGGAGAAGGGGTGGGACATTCCCATCCATGTGGATGGCGCTAGTGGCGGATTCCTCGCTCCGTTCGTGGCTCCCGACCTCGTATGGGATTTCCGCTTGCCGCGCGTCAAGTCGATCAACGCCTCCGGCCATAAGTTCGGCCTCGCGCCGCTTGGCATGGGATGGGTTGTATGGCGTGAGACCGCCGACCTTCCAAAGGACCTGATCTTCTGGGTGAACTATCTCGGCAGCAATATCCCGACTTTCGCGATCAACTTCTCCCGTCCCGGCGGACAGATCATCGCCCAGTACTATCTACTGCTCCGGCTCGGCCGTGAGGGCTATGCCAGGGTTCAGCAGGCCAGCTACAGCACCGTCAAATATCTTGTCGATGAGCTGAAAAAGATTGGTTTGTTCAAAATCCTATACGATGGAGATCCCAACAAGGGGATTCCCGCCGTTACCTGGACGTTGAAGGACGGTCTAGACCCTGGTTTTACCTTGTATGACCTTTCCGACCGCCTGCGCATCCGCGGCTGGCAGGTACCGGCCTATTCCATGCCCGCCCACCGTGAGGATCTGGTGGTCATGCGGATTCTGTCCCGTCACGGACTAAGCATTGAGATGGCCGATGAGTTCATCGCCGACCTGAAAAGGTCCATCGCCCATTACGATTCACATCCTGTCGTCAAGCCGATGACCGAAAAAGAGGCCGGCGGCTACAACCACTCCGGCAGATAGCGGCTGTTTCGTAGTCTACCAACGCCGGGAGGCGTATACCTCCCGGCGATATGTTTCTTGCTTCTCTCCCAATTTAGCCTTGGGCCGCCCCCTATCTCGTGGGGGCGGCCCTTTTCTCATATGAAAACGTCTGATGCATCGGTGTACGGGAAAAGACGACATTGGACAGACTCCGGCGACAGGTAGCTCAACATGCAGGACGTAATCCCGACATAAAGGACGTAATCGATAGATAAAGGACGTAGACGATAGGTAGCTCCGACATGCAGGACGTAATCCCGACATACAGGACGTAGGCGACAGGTAGCTCCGACATACAGGACGCAATCCCGACATACAGGACGTAGCAACAACATACAGGACGTAATCCCATCATAAAGGACGTAGACGACAGGTAGCTCCGACATGCAGGACCTATCGTACACGCAGGTTGCCATCAGGGTAGGACTAACAGGCATCGTACCAAGGGAGGGGAGCGTAGGGAGGCATTGCAAAGTCGCCGCGTTGACGAATTTTTCTTGAATCTTTTTTTTGACAGAGCGAATAACCCATGCTACAGTAAATTTGCTAAAACGTTTTTGCAAACTATTGGAAAGGAGTGTTCATGGTAGAAGTGACTATCAAAACTATTGCCGCCGAAGCTGGAGTGAGCGTCTCGTTGGTATCTCAGGTACTGAACGGTCGTCCGGTGCGCGTGTCGGAACAGACGCGGGAAAAAATTCAGGAAGCGGCGAGAAAATACCATTATATTCCCAACAAGCTTGCAAGTTGTCTGAAATCGAAACGGACGAAGGTCCTCGCGTTGCTTGCGCCGTTTACCCCCAACGGATTCTTCAGCAACCTCATCTATCATGTACAGCATTATGCGCAGCGGGCGGGGTATCTCAGCATCGTCGTCAATACGTTCGATCATCCGCAGAGGGAAGTGGAGGCGTTGTATCTATATCAGAACGGGATGTTCGACGGCATGTTGGTCGCTCCCCGGTGTGGCGAAGAGAATGTGGAAGTGCTTCGCCGGATGCGGGCCAGCGGCTTTCCTTTCGTTTATGTGGACCGTCTTCAGCCGCAGGTTGAAGCACCCTCTGTCGCCAGCGACCATTTCACGATTGGAAAGGATCTGACCGGAAAGATCTTGGAAAGTGGAAAAAGCGAAGTCGTCTATCTATACAATACCTTGGATTGCAACACCGCGTTGTCCCGGCGACGGGACGGATACCGGGCGGCGTTGCTGGCGGCGGGGCTGGAACCGCATTGCTGTGGGTTCTCTTGCGTCAGGACTGAGAACGGCGAATATGTCGACGCCATCTCTCGGTCATTGCTGACGCTGGAACATCAGCCAGAAGTATTTTTCGTCCATAGCGGTTATTACATACCGTATCTCGTCTATGCCTGCAAAAAGGTAGGGTATTCCTTGGACGACATCTATTTCCTATCGGTGGACGGATACAGCTTCAACGAAGGGTGGATGGACATGCCGGAGACGATTCGGCAGATCGACGGACATTGTACCGTGGCAATCCAGGACATCGATAGGCTTGCGAAAGAAGCGGTACGAATACTGCTGGAAAGGCTTGAAGATGCAAGCGGTGTGCCGGAGCAGACTGTCATACCGGTTCAGATTGTGAAATTCTAGAAGGAGCGACGCTCTTCCAGAATACAGACGTGGTTCCTGCCACTGGTTCAGGAAAAAACAGAAAGGAGTTTCGTATGAAAAAACTGTTTTCGCTTTCTCTCGCTTTGTTGCTTGTCTGTGGACTCGCATTCGCAGGTGGCTCTTCCGAAAAATCCACCGCGGCATCCGGTGGCGCCGCCAATGACGGACTACCCGCCCACAAGTCGGAATTGATCATCGGTTCTCCGGCTGATATCAACAACCTCGACTTGCAGGCCCAACAGGACCAGATCAATAACATCGTCTTGAAGTCAACCCATCAGACGCTGGTGTTCTTCACCAACGAAGGTACCTTCGTGCCCGGGCTTGCGACTAGCTGGGAGTTTACCGACGACACGCATATCGTATTCCATCTTGATCCCCGCGCGAAGTTCAGCGACGGCTCTCCGCTGACCGCGACGGACGTCAAGTTCACGATGGACATGGCCATGACCAGTTACGTCGCGAATAACCTCGCCGGTCTTGTAGAGACGACAATCATCGACGACCATACCTTTGAAATGGAAATCGAGACCTACAACAATGAATTCGTCCAGACTCTGGCGAGCGTTCCCCTTTCCATCCTTTCCAAGAAAGCCTATGAGAGTGGCATGAAGCAGCCGTACCACGTTGGAAGCGGCCCGTACATGTATGACGAATGGATAGAGGGCGAATATGTCAGGCTGAAGAAGAACCCGAACTACTGGCGTGAAGATGTCGGCGTCTCCGACTTCATCGTATTCAAGCCCATCCTGGAAGATTCCTCACGTGTCATCGCATTGCAGACCGGTGAAATCGACGTTTGCATCAACCCTCCAATCAACGAGCTCGATTTCCTGGCGAAGGACAAGAACGTGACCGTGTTCGAAAAGCCGGGAAGCCGCCTGTTCTATTTCGCGTTCAACGTCGGGAAGGCTCCCTGGGACAATCAGAAGCTTCGTCAGGCCGTCGCCTGCGCGATCGACCGGGACAGCGTCCTTGAAGTCGCCGTCTATGGCAAGGGTACTCCGCAGACCACCATCCTCAACCGCGGTCTCTGGGGATTCTATGATGAAATGGAAGGCTTCCCATATGACGTGGCGCGCGCCAAGCGGCTGATGGCCGAAGCCGGTTATCCGAACGGCGGCATCAAGACCAGCCTCCTGATCGCAAACAGCAGCCCGTACATCAATATCGCCCAGGTAGTCCAAGCCAATCTGAAGGAAATCGGAATCGATGTCGTAATCCAGACCGTCGATGACGCCACCCTCAAGGCTACCTGCAAGAGCGGTACCCAGGAACTGTACCTGTGGAGATGGAACGAAGACAGCAAGGTCGATTTCGTCTACCGCGACCTCTTCTACACCGGAAGCGGCTCCAACTATCATCATTACAGCGACAAGCACGCCGATGAGCTGGTTGATCTGGTCGCTACTGAAAAGGACCAGGACAAGCGGATGCAGGACGGCATCGAATTGCAGAAATACTTGGTCGAGGCTTGTCCACAGGTGCCTCTCTATATCGCGAACCTGGTCATCGCCTACAACAAGAACCTCAAGGGCGAGTACTTGTTCGGTGGTGGCAACCATGATTGGAGCCATGCCTATATCGCTAAATAGTCCTTTCATTTTTTGACCCTTCCGACCGGAGCGCCAAGGTGGATTCGTTTCACTTCGGCGCTTCCGGCCGGTATCCCGGTTTTTGGTCTATCCGGACGTTCTTCGAGGAGTGTGTTCATGATTCGTTATATTTTGAAGCGTTTGTTGCTGATGATTCCGGTGATTCTCGCAACCTCGTTGCTGATTTTTTTCGCGATGAGCCTTACGGGTGGAGATCCGGCCATATATCTCGCCCCGGAGAATGCGACCGATGCCCAGATACAGCAGATTCGTGAGGATCTCGGGCTGACTGATAGTTTTCCGGTACGGTATCTGAAATATATGGCGGGTATGCTGACGGGCGACCTCGGTACCAGCTATGTCACCAAACGTGATGTGTTCAAGACTTTCATGGACCGCCTGCCCAATACCATGCAGCTTGCCGGTGCGTCCGTACTCATCGCTACGTTGATAGCGATTCCTTTGGGAATATATACGGCCATCAACCAGAACACCTGGAAGGATACGGCGGGCATGGTGTTCGCCTTGTTCGGCGTATCCATGCCGAACTTCTGGTTGGGGCTGATGCTGATAATCCTGTTTTCATTGAAGCTTGGCTGGCTTCCCAGCGGTGGAAAGAGCGGCATATTGAGTCTGATACTGCCGTCCGTGACGGTAGGCCTCGGTCTTGCCGCCCTGATTACCCGGACGACACGTTCCTCCATGCTCGATGTCATCCGTCAGGACTACATACGTACCGCCAGGGCGAAGGGGTGCTCCGAAAAACGTGTGATCCGCAAACATGCGCTGGGCAATGCGCTGATTCCCATCATCACCGTAATTGGCATGCAACTCTCCAACGTATTGACGGGCAGCGTTCTCGCGGAGACCGTATTCTCCTGGCCGGGCATCGGGCGCTTGATTTTTGACTCGATATCCAAGCGCGATACTCCGATGGTGACTGGATCGATTATCCTCTGTTCAGTGCTGATGGTCGTGGTGAATCTATTGGTTGACATCATCTATGCGTTCTTTGATCCGCGTATCAAAGCTCAATATATGAAAAAGGGGTGATGATATGGCAAGTGCGAAAGTACGGCAAGTGGACGGCGTGGAACTGCTGAAGAGCCGTTCGCAGCTTCAAGAGACTTGGCGACGCTTGTTGAAGAACAAGGGCGCGATTATCGGAATGGCGTTCCTGGCGTTGCTGATTGTAGCCGCGGTTCTCAGCGGTTTTATCTTTGACTATGATACTGACGTGATCGGGCAGAACATCCAGAACCGGTTGCAATGGCCGAACAAGGCGCATATATTCGGCACTGATGAACTTGGCCGCGATATCTTCATCCGCATTCTGTATGGAGCCAGGTACAGCCTCGCCATCGGTTGCGGCAGCGTGCTGATCGGTCTTGTCACCGGCGTCATCCTCGGTGCCGTCGCGGGATTCTACGGAGGGCTGGTGGATCAGGTCATCATGCGTGTGAACGACATGCTCTATGCGATTCCGAACATCATGATAGCGGTTGTGATCGTCTCGTTGTTCGGGACAAGTACCTTCAACCTGTTGTTGGCGTTGTGTGTGACCTGTTCGACTTCCTTCGTCAGGATCGCCAGGGCGTCGGTCATGACGATACGGGGGCAGGAGTATATCGAGAGTGCCTATGCGATGGGGCTTCCTACATGGAAGGTCATTCTCAAGCACATCATCCCCAACTGCCTGAGTCCGATCATCGTTCAGGTCACGTTGCTGATCGGTACGACTATTATCGCCGCGTCCTCCCTTTCGTTCCTCGGTATCGGGGTGCCGTCCCCCGCACCTGAATGGGGTGCGATGCTCAGCGCGGGGCGTAGCCAGATCCGTAATGCGCCGTACATCTGCGTCATTCCGGGGCTTGCCATCATGTTCACCGTTCTCGCCCTGAACCTGCTTGGCGACGGTCTGCGGGACGCTCTTGACCCAAAACTGAAGAAGTAGGTTGTTCCATGAGCAAGAAAACAAAAGAAATGCTGTTGGAGGTCAGGAATCTCCGAGTTCAATACAATACTGACGCCGGTGAGGTCTACGCCGTAAACGGCTTGAATTTCGAGATTGAAAAACGACGTACTCTCGGTCTCGTCGGAGAGACTGGCGCAGGCAAGACCACTACCGCGCTTTCAATCCTCAACCTCGTGCCGAATCCTCCCGGGGTGATTGCCGCCGGTGAGATATTCCTTGACGGCCAGAACGTGCTTGCCATGAGCGAGGCGGAACTGGAGAAGATGCGCGGCAACGATGTCGCGATGATTTTCCAGGATCCGATGACCGCCCTGAATCCTGTCATGACGGTGGGGGATCAGATTGCGGAATCGGTGATGCTCCATAACGAGATCAGCGAAAGCGAGGCGTTGGACCGTGCCAAGGAGATGTTGAAGATGGTCGGTATCGATGAAGGCCGCGCCGGGGACTATCCGCATCAGTTCTCCGGCGGCATGCGCCAGCGTGTCGTCATCGCCATTGCGCTGGCCTGCAAACCCCGGCTGTTGATCGCCGATGAACCGACCACCGCGTTGGATGTGACCATCCAGGCTCAGGTACTGGTATTGATCAGGCAGTTGATCGCCAACAGCGACATGTCCTTGCTTCTGATTACCCATGACCTCGGCGTCGTCGCGGAAATCTGCGACGAGGTAGCCGTCATGTATAGCGGTCAAATCGTTGAAAAAGGTACCGCTGACGATGTGTTCAATCATCGGTTGCATCCTTATACGGAGGGGTTGTTCAATTCATTGCCGAACCTGCGCGAAAGGGGAGAGGATCTTCAGCCCATCAAGGGGATGATGCCCAATCCGATGGAGCCAATCGTAGGGTGCGGCTTCGCTCCCCGTTGTCAGTATGCGACGGATCGTTGCCTCCATGAGATCCCAATGCTCCAGAAGATGTCTGAGACTCATTTCGTTGCCTGTCACAAGTTCGATGACAAGGCTATTGGATAAAGGACGCTGAAATGGCTGAAGAACCGATTTTGAAAGTAGAGAACCTGACGAAATATTTTCAGACCCCCAGGGGACTGCTCCATGCTGTCGATGGCGTGAACTTTGAGATACAGCGCGGCAAGACGCTTGGTATCGTGGGTGAGAGCGGGTGCGGCAAGTCCACGACTGGTCGCGTCCTGCTCAAGTTGATCAAGCCGACCAGCGGCAGGATTGTTTTCGATGGCAAGGATATCACCGACTACAGCGCAGCAAAGATGCGTCCGCTCCGTTGTGAGATGCAGATGATCTTCCAGGATCCGTTTTCATCGCTGGATCCCCGGCAGAGCGTCATGCAGCTGATCAGCGAGCCGATCATCCAGCACAAGTTGCTCCGCGGCAAGAAGGAGATCGAGAAGCGGACGCTGGAGCTGATGGATACCGTCGGCCTGGCCGGCCGGTATATCAACACGTATCCCCATGAGCTTGACGGTGGCCGGCGTCAGCGTATCGGTATCGCCAGGGCGTTGGCGGTGAACCCTAAGCTGATTGTCTGCGATGAGCCGGTTTCCGCTCTGGATGTCTCCATCCAGGCTCAAATCCTGAACCTTCTCAAGCAGCTCCAGAAGGAATTTGGCCTGACCTATGTGTTCATTACCCATAATCTCGCCGTCGTCAAATATTTCAGCGATGATATCGCCGTGATGTATCTGGGACAGATGGTTGAAAAAGCCCCTTCGGATTTGATCTTTGACCGCCCTTTGCATCCGTACACCAAGGCGTTGCTTGCCGCCGTTCCCGTACCCGTCGTAGGTGAGAACCATCCTGAACGGCAGTTGATTCGTGGTGAGATTACCAGTCCTGTGAACCTTCCCGACGAGTGCCGTTTCTGTTCCCGCTGTGACTATGTAATCGATCAATGCCGCGAGAAGGATCCTGCGCTCATCGAAGTGGAACCGAACCATTTTGTGGCTTGTTGCCGTGTCAGACGCGGAGCCGACGCAAATATTGAGCCGACCAGGTAGTTTCTGCGAACATATGTTGCTATCGGTCTTTCGGTGTTGCCCATCCATTGGCGGTGGCAATGTATCCCGCTCTCTTGGTTCGGACTTGTTGATGAATGCCTAGATGCTGTCGTGCAGGTCAAAAATGACTTGGATGACAGCCTCGTGTTGTTTTCTGGGTTGACGATGCCCTTTCTTACCTGACGGCTGGCCTGAAATTCTTGTGATATAGCTGTACTTGGACGATATCTGGGCGATGTCGGTGATGTCGGTGATGTCGGTGATGTCGGTGATGTCGGTGATGTCGGTGATGTCGGTGATGTCGGTGATGTCTGATGTCAGCGGCACCTGAGCGATGTCAGCGACATGGGCAGTGTCCGGGTGATGTCTGTGGCTTGGACGAGGGTTCGGCTGTTTCTCTGTGTCGGTGTAGATTGGAAACGGACCGCAGTCGGCCGATGTCCGTCCCCAACCTCCGTCGCTTCCGATACGTTATTCTCCCGCAGGTTTGAAACCGTAGAAATGAAGTATGTTCATGTCTTCGGGAATATCGCAATAATGGTCTCCATTGCCGAAAATCGTCTTGTGGATACCATGGTCTGGGGCAAATAGAAACAACATGTCGTAGTCTTTCCAAACTTCTTTCGCACAATCGACCAGACGGGCAAAGTCCCGGATATGCCTTTTCAGGGCCTCAATCGAGCGTTCCGATTCTGGTTCCGTATCATGGATTGAATCATCGTAGTCCATGTTGTAGACGACTACGACATCATGTTCGTTCTCACGGAGAAGCTTCAAGCCCCTTTGTGTCGCCTCTTCGTCGCTCGGCTCGGTGTTGAAGTAGGTGATGGGGCGGCCGGTGAAGATCAAGCCCATGGAAGAATCGTCCCTTGCCACAAGCGCAGTCCTGATTCCCTGACGGGGGAGGGTATCGAACAAGGTGTCGATTGTTACAAGCTTCTTGACGTATTCCTGGATTCCATGCACCTCCGGCTTCGCCCCGCTGAACATCGTCGCGAAACAGACCGGAGTCACCGGAGGAAACGCCGCAAGCATAGGTATCGCCATCTGTGTGCGCTCCATTACCGGAGTGTAGAGATACGTGTATTTTTGATAGAGCCATTGGGCTACCGCATCAGGATTGTATATCAGCACCTTCTGGGCTCGTCCGCTTTTGCTGCGGTTCCTGACCATCGCCAGGACTTGCTCGATAGGCTCTCCGGCAAACTTCGGCCGCTCCAGCTCCATTGTCTGGGTGATAGTCGCGGCGGTCTGCGTAAGCTGGACGGAATTGAATGCCATGATTGTTTTCTCCTCATCGAATCGATGGTGTTATTGTACCACAGGAACATGTTCCTGTGGTACAATAATGGACGATTCGTATCGGAAAAGGTGGTCGGACCATGATTGTCATCATACCGTTGTTGTTCTTGTTTGCCTCCATCTATGCGCTGTATGACGCAGCCGTTCTGCGTGCGACGAAGCTGCGGGGCAATAGTTCCTATGCGCAGGTCGTGAAGGTGGAGCACACCATTCCGTTCGGGATCCGGAAGTTTCTGTCCAAGCGCGACGGCGGCATCGGTTGCGACTATGTTGTTCGGATTGCCTTCCCGACGAAAGACGGTGCTTCCGTCAGCGTGCGGACAACCGTCCACGCCAGGATGAAGATCGTCAACGGCAAGCGGATTCCTCTCTTCGTCGAAGGTGACCATATCCCCATAAAATACCATCCTCGGTTTCAAAAAGCAGTCTATTTCAACATGGATCCTATCAAAGATCGTCAGGGTACGCTGTTTCCGATTGTCGTCTGGGGATGTTGCACCGTCTTGCTGTTATGCATCGTTTCCTATATGCTGTCCGTCTAGTCCCAGATGCCTCGGAGACAGGACATTTTCATTGACAGGTGTTGTTGCCGCAGAGTATCATTTGTAATGATGAATCGTTTTAGCTAAAGATTTTTTCAATATAGAAAAGAAATTCCGCTACAGGCGGAGACCTTTTCTCCGACAAGGAGTCCATATGAAAGTTTTGGCCCATAGAGGCTTTTCCGGGAAATATCCGGAGAATACCATGCTTGCGTTCCAGAAAGCCCTGGAAGCCGGCGCCGATGGCGTCGAACTGGATGTCCATGAAAGCAGCGACGGCCAACTGGTGGTCATCCATGACGAGCTGCTCGTCAGGACGACGGGAAGGGAAGGTTCGGTGAGCGACTTTACGTTGAAGGAATTGACCGGAATCAAGGCTTCCAAGACGATGGAAGACCGTTTTGACGCCTGCATTCCCTCGTTTGAAGAGTATTGCGACTTCGCAAGCAAGAACCGGATGCTTACCAACATAGAGATCAAGACGAACCGGAGCTGGTATCGGGCTATCGAAAAGAAAACCGTTGAGATGGTTCACGCCTTCCACTTGGAGGATCGCGTCATATTCTCTTCGTTCAACTGGCTGTCCGTCGTGCGGGTGAACGAGCTGGCGCCGGAAATTCCGTGCGGGTTGCTGTACGAGGGCCAGCAGGCGGTCAGGCATCTGGCGTATCAGGCGAAGGACCTCGGCCTGCGGTACCTGCATCCTGATTTTACTCTCTTGGATGATGAAGCCGTCGCGGAATGCGGAGCCACCGGCGTCGGGCTGAATGTCTGGACGGTCAATGACCGGGAACGGATGTCCAAGCTCATGGAATGGAAGGTTGACGGTGTTATCTCCAACTATCCCGACATGTGCCTCCAGATGCTGGGGCGTGGTTGAGCGTTCCTGTTCGTAGGAGCAGCCGGGATACGCGACTTTGAGATGAACATGGCGCCGGGAGATTTTGGATTTGAGCGTTCCGATTCGTGGCAAGGATCAAGAATCACGTGGCTTTGGGATAAACAGGTTCGGGGATAGTCGTGGCCGAGCCTGCCGGCTGGCAGGAACAAGATCGAGGTGGCGGTTCGCATCACCGCCTCTGTTTGTTGTCTGCCGCGGTAGCGGAGGCCCCGTGTCTTAGAACGACCACATGTACGATATGGCGGGCAAGATGCCGAACATCGTTATCGTACAGAGCGTCAGAACGTAGAACAGTATCCTCAGCTTGATTCCATTGTAGGCGATCAGTACCTTGTCTTTCCTTACCGCGGCGCGTTTCGCGGCGATGGACTGGTAGGTCATGATCATGATTACCGCCAGCGTGAATATATTGATCATGGTGATGATCGAGAAGATACCGGCGTCGCTGACCATGGATATTCCGACGAGCATCGAGGAAATAGCGCCGAACAACCCGGTGCCGAGCATGCCGATGCTGTCCTCGCCCGTATAGGACTGACTGTAGAAAGCTATGATGATCCAGATGACCACACTGAACAGGTTGATGAACGCCTGAAGGAACAATGAAAGTCCGGCCCGGTTGGCCCTGACGATGATTTCAAGCTGCGTTCTCATCGCATGCTCAAAGGTGATGGCCGGGTCGTTGTTCATGTCCTTGTAGTAGTTCACCCGCAGGCTGAAATTCTTGATTCCGCCAGTCTCACGAATCGGACGATACCCGTTCGTCACCGCGAAATAGGGGGAAAAGCCACTTATCCGTTCCCCAGAAGAGGTTTCCGATCTGTCCGGTCTGTATCTGCAATAGTTTGCGTCCATGATCGGCAGGATGTACATTTTGAACTGTACGCTCTCCAGAGGATACCGCACGCTGTCGAACGTCTTTTCAAAACGGGCGTTGAACTTGACCTTCTGGTAGCACATCGTCCGTAGGTCGCCGTGTTCGTCGCGGTATTGGACCTCTTCAAGTTCCTTGAGGGTTCCATACGAATCCGCGACGAATTCCCCGTTGCCGATGTCGAACATGGTTTCCTTGTCGGTCAGGACGTTGGAGGGGGTTTCACCGGGATAATACCGACGGTCGTTGGCGTCGACCCATTGGTCGAAATACTCCTGATGCTCTTGCAGCCATGCGTTGTAGTCGATTCCCTTGGCTCGTGTTTCATTCTCATTGACGGCATAGTAATCGTCGATGATTTGGTCAGCGAGCACGTTCCGCGCATAATGCCTGAACATTTTTCGGAAGTCGTCCTTGTCAAACTTGAAGTACAGCTGAAGCCTTGTTTCGTAACTTGATGAGGCTGATGAAATATTCTTGATTTTCTCAAGCGATGTCCCGACCGTAACATCGACGTAGTAGGCGTCGGGGTTGTTTTCCTTCGATGTCGTCGCCAACTGGTCATGGTACAAGACCTGCGTCGGACTGTAGATGTCGTAGATTTCGGTTTCAACGCTGCCTTCACGGTACTTTCTTAGCGTGTCGACCTTTTCTGATACGATTCTGCTTCCGCAGTATGCGATATACAGTACGAGCGGTATCGTGATCAGGAGGATAGAGAACATCAGCCGTATTCTGGTCCTATATCCCAGCACCCGCCAGTTGCGCCCGAAGAAGTGCTTGTGCTTCAGCCGTTCCATTTCATTCTGCTCATCGTGCCGCTGAATGGAAATCAGGTCTTCATCCAGCTGGAGATTGTCGAAACTGGGCAATTGCAATTCATCATCATAAAGTATCGTCGGGGAAAAGCAAAAATACGATGCGATCCGGGAGACGATGATACGGGACGGCTTGTGTTCGCCCCGCAGAATCCTGTCGATCTTCCCCTCGCTCACCGAGATGGCCCTTGCTAGGGAAATGTGATGCGTTTCTTCAAGAAATCTTGCCAATGCGGCGATTTTTGCAACGGTATCATTACCGACGGTATGGTTTTTCATAATGCTGATGATACAGCGACATTGCGTCGGATGCAAATCCTTTCATATGCCATGGTGAGCCGAGAATATAATATATTCGGGGGATGATGGGATCAGCCGTCGGTCTTTTTCAGCCGACCCGTATTGGATAAGAACATCAATACCGCCATGGAGCAGATGACGACATAGCCAAGGACACTCAACCAGTCGGGTGCCTGACCAAATACAATCAGGCCGAGCAACGCTGAAAAGATGACCTGAGAATAGTCATATACGGATATTTCTCGTGCGGGAGCGTGGGTATAGGCCGCCGTTATGGCGAATTGACCGCCCGCGGCGCTGAGTCCGGCGTAAAGCAGGGACGCTAGTTGTACAAACGTCATGGGGTGGTAGTCGAACAGTATCCACGGGAGCGTGACCAGGCAGGAGAATGTGGAAAAGAAAAATACGATCAGCGGGCTTTTTTCCCCGCGTCGTCCAAGCTTCCTGACGCAGGTATAGGCAGCGCCCGCGCCGATTCCACCGATAAGTCCTATCAGCGCCGCTGTAAGGTCTACGTTCGCGAAGGTCGGCTTGATGATGCACAGACTTCCCAAGAACGCTCCAAGCACGCATGCGGTCTGGGTAAGGCTGATTTTTTCCTTCAAGAACCACAGGCTGAACAGAATGGCGAAGAAGGGGGACATTTTGTTGAGCATCGACGCATCGGCGAGTACCAGATGGTCCACTGCATAGAAGTTGCAGAGTATCCCTATGGTCCCCGCTGCGGAACGAAGCGCCAGAAGCCAGAAATTCCCTTGTCGGCAACGGAACGGGATTCTGTTCTTGAACAGGATCGCCGCTGCGAACACCATCGCCACGACATTTCTGAAAAAGCTTTTCTGTATGGATGGCAAATCCCCGGCGAGACGGACGAACATGTTCATCAGCGCGAAGCAGAACGCGGAGACGATGATATAGAATACGCCCTTGTACTTTTGATTCATGGGTATGGATTCTATCGTCATCCATCCCTGTGTGCCAAGGGTTATGGTGGAGCGTCTCTACAATGCTTCTTTCAGCCTAGATTTCGCAGGGCAGCTTGTCGTCAATATCTTCCTCGAAATGGATTTTTTCCGTTCCCGCGTCAATCGCGGTCTCATAATACCGGCATTTGTGGTTGATTAGGTCCAACGTCCGCTGCAATTCCGCCAGTTGCGCTTCAACAACCCTTCTACGGTCCAGAAACAGCTGATATCGCTGTTGAAGCGTTGCATCCCCTTCCCTGAGCCAGTCGGTGAACTGCCTGATGTCCTTGATTGGCATCCCTGATTTCTTCAGGCATTCGATAATTCGTAGCATGGCGATGTCGTTTTCTGAAAAGACGCGATACCCCGATTGTTTCCTCTCCATGAATGGAAGCAACCCCTCTTTGTCGTAATAACGTATCGCCGTCGTTGACAGACCCATGATATGCGCCGCTTCCTTGATCGTGTAGGTCATCTCAGCATCTCCTGAAAAAAGACTTGACTTTAAAGTTAACTTCAATGTTATGACATACATGACGGGGATTGCAAGTTCTGGACGCGATGAATCCCATCCAACGGACACATTCAAGTCCTGCAAGGAGCGGTACCCTGATTCTTGACCATGCCGAGGAAATAGGATTTGGCAGTCGTTCGTACAGACTTGCCGTCGTTGGCGACTAGGCACTCGGACTAGCATAGGGTAGGGGAAAACATGGATATCCTGCGTCGGGAAAGCATCTACCTCTGGTATTATTTTACGGTACAGTTTGAACAGATTTTTCCGTACTGGTCGCTGGGCATGCTGATTGGTTCCGCGGTATCGGTGTTCGGCAAAGAGCGGATCAATAGCCTTTTCTCAAGCATGAAGGACAAGCGGATCGGATTGTTCGGAATCATACCGGCAGTTATCTTGGGAATTCTTTCACCGTTATGCATGTACGGTACTATTCCGATTGCGGCTTCCTTTTCGGAAAAAGGAATGCGCGATGACTGGCTGGCTTCATTTATGATGGCTTCAATCCTGCTAAACCCCCAACTAATTGTCTATAGTATGGCCCTCGGAGGTGTCGTTGTGACGATTCGTATCGTCTCCTGTTTCTTATGCGGAATCGCCGCCGGCCTGTTGGTACATTTCTGCTGGCGGGGCAAGCCGTTCTTCTGCTTCTCCGGTTTCAGGGAACCGGCGAGCCACGATACCGACCCAAACCTCTTGTTGCGGTTTCTCAAGAATTTCGGTCGCAACATCAAGGCGACCGGTCCATATTTCCTGCTCGGGATCGTTTTGTCCGCACTGTTCCAGCGCTATGTCCCATCCGAGACTTTCGCCCGGTTGTTCGGCCGCAACGAAGGCTTCGGTGTACTGATGGCGGCTACGATAGGTGTGCCGGTCTATGTTTGCGGTGGCGGGACGATTCCCCTTCTGCAACAATGGCTGTTCGATGGTATGAGCGTAGGCTCCGCCGCCGCCTTCATGATTACCGGTCCAGCTACGAAGATTACGAATCTCGGCGCATTGAAGATTGTGCTGGGTACGAAGCGTTTTCTCCTGTACATCCTGTTTTCCATCGCTTTCGCGTTGTTCACTGGGCTGCTGGTCAATTGTATTGTCTGAACAGCTTCCTGCTGTTCGCCCGACCATTGTAACACTTGGTCCTTGTTTTGTGCGATGCGGCTTTTGAGTCGGATAGAATCTTCCGATGCATCCTTCCCTATGCAAGAAACGACAATATCGGGTAGGACGCAATCCCGACATAAAGGACGTAGCAACAACATACAGGACGTAGACGACAGGTAGCTCCGACATAAAGGACGTAATCCCCACATAAAGGACGTAGCAACAACATAAAGGACGTAGACGACAGGTAGCTCCGACATAAAGGACGTAATCCCCACATAAAGGACGTAATCCCATCATACAGGACGCAATCCCGACATACAGGACGCAATCCCGACATACAGGACGCAATCCCGACATACAGGACGCAATCCCGACATACAGGACGCAATCCCGACATACAGGACGTAATCCCGACATACAGGACGTAATCCCGACATACAGGACGTAATCCCGACATACAGGACGTAGGCGAGAGATAAAGGACGTAGACGAGAGATAAAGGACGTAGACGACAGGTAGCTCCGACATAAAGGACGTAGCAACAACATGCAGGACAATACGTGCAACCTAATGTTGAACATGCGCTCAGCCTGACCTCGCGGTGTCGTGAAGGCTACCGCTACCACCGCGGACGGATGAACCTCCGTTGCTCGTCGGGCAGGTCAACGCCTATCGTCCCTCCTGGGTTCATTAAGTCGTCGGGGTCGAAGTATCGCTTCAGTTCCTTGAACAATGCCATCTGGTTGCTGCCGATGCATCCCTCCAGCCAAGGGGCGAACATTTTGCCTATACCGTGGTGGTGGCTGATCGCCGCGCCCGATTTCTGGATGTGATCGAGGATTCCCCTGTGGTACTGTACGAAATCGTCCAGATCTGTGATTTTACTGATGAATATCCAATAGAGGTTCGCGCCCTGGGGATAGGCGTGGGACATGTGCGTCATGCAGATCGTGTGTGGGCGGCTCTTGCAGTATTCCCTGACCATCTGATGCACCCGCGCCATGTTGTCCCAGCTTACCGTACATTCCAGCGTGTCGGTCATGATGCCGAAATCCTGCATCGCGTCGCGCATGTATGGATCCTTGAAACGCCCATGCTCCCAACCCTTGACGGGAATCCCCGTCAGGTACATGGCATGGTACTTGCGGCAGATTTTTGCCACCTGCCGCTTGATGTTCTTGCAGAAATGACGCTCTCCATCGGTGAAACCAAGGAACAGGCATTTTTCCATCGGTTTGTACCCACGCATCTTCAGCAGTCCCTCCAGCGGGGTTTCATCGATGCCGTAGAGCTTCATCATGATATCAGTCTCCTCCGGGTCGGAAAGCCGGAAAACCGACGGATGCCCGAACTCACCCTGCATGATTTCCCTCGCCGCGGCGCGGGCATCCTCCCAGTTGCGGAACATCCATGAAAAACGCAGGTGGTTTTCCGGCATCCAGTGGAAGAACCGCAGCGTTACATGAGTCAGGACGCCAAACGCGCCCTCGCTGCCCATCATGATATTGTCTACTGACGGACCACATGCCTTGCGCGGATAACTGTCCGTCTTGATGATGCCGACCGGGGTGGCGTACTCTTGCCCGAGGACGAGATCCTCGATCTTGCCGTAATACGTCGAATTCTGTCCCGCGCCCCTGGTGACGACCCAGCCGCCGACGGACGAGTATTCGAAGCTCTGTGGAAAGTGTCCGCAGGTGTAGGCCCTGCTCGCGCCGAATTCATTAACGGCATTGCGCAGATGTTCCTCAAGCGCCGGACCACTCATGCCCGCCTCTACGGTAATCGTCTGGTTCGTCTCGTTGAATTCGACGACCTTGTTGAAACTAGGCCGCATGTCCAGCGATATGCCGCCCTTCATGCATTCCACGCCACGGGTGACGGAGGAGCCCCCGCCATAGACGTACAACGGCACCTTTTCCTCGCAACAGAAGGCTACGACTTGCTCGATTTGCTCCTTGCTCGAAGGATACAGCACTGCGTCGGGTACGTTCTCAACGATATGCTTGCGAAGCCGGAGCAAGTCGTACATCGTCTTGCCATAGGCGACAGACAATCGCGCATAACAGTCCGTCCTAACGCAATCATTGCCCACAATTGTGCGGAGCCTGCCCAGTTGCCTGTCATCGAGTGTAATTGGAATATCGAATTCAACCGGCTCCAAGCCCATCTCCCTGTATTCCTTGAAATCCTCGTCGGTCAGCTCGAACTTTTGCTTGAGCATCTTGTAGAGGGTTTCCTTGGGAATCTTCGTTTCCTGCGGGGCGCCCCATTTGTAGATGGAACGATAGGAATTCTCAGGGGCTTTTTCCGTGAACCACGCAGGGCTGAATTCTTTGTAAGGCTTGCTCATTAACTTCTCTCCATATGTGATGAAATTCTCTGTATGCTCCGTTCCCGGCGTGTGGTTGCGCTGGAGACGAATCTCTCGTGGACTACGGGCGTGGCATGATTTCGCTTTCCATGCTGACTTCCGCGAAGTCCATCCGCTCCTCATGCTCTATGATGCCCCTCAACCTCCTGTACAGCGGTTGCAGTTTCGCATAGAGTTCCTTGTACACCAGATTGTAGAGCTTATGATACGTCTCGTGATTCTGCTCCGCAGGGGTGAAGACGCGCTCATAATGAACCATGGATTCAACCGCGTCCCGATAGGAAGGAAAGCTTCCTAACCCGACGAACGTCGCCAGAGCCGAGCCAAGGCCGCTGGTTTCACAGGTCTGAACCCGTTTGACCGGCAGACCGAACATGTCCGCGGTGATCTGGCAGGCGGGATCGCTCTGCGCCCCGCCTCCTGAAACAGTCAGCCACGAGACCTTGGTACGGGCTCTGCGCTCGACGGTCTCAAGTCCATCCATCAACCCATAGTTGATTCCCTCGATGATCGCCCGGTACAGATGGGCGCGGCTGTGGTAATCGGAAAAACCGATGATACAGCCTTTCGCCTCTGGATTTTTCAATCCCGGCCCCCAATACGGTTGCAACATCAGTCCGTCCGCGCCTGGGGGAATCTTGGACAATTGCTCGTCCAGCAGTTTTTCGACGGGAACGCCGGTAGCCACCGCATGGTCCATCTCCCGTGAGGCAAACTCCTGCTTGAACCAGGTGATCATCCAGAATCCCCGGTAGATCTCGATTTCAGGATTGTACATTCCTGGAATCAGCGCCGGATAGGCGGGAAGAAATTGCTGTGGCTCCACATAGCGGCCAAGGGAAAGCTGGACGGTACTGGTCGTGCCGAAACTCAACGAAGCGCAATCCTCTCCGATGCAGCCGGTCCCAAGCGTTTCACAACCTTTGTCGGAACCTGTCGCAATAACGGGAAGTCCCTCCTGTATGCCAGTCAGGGCGGCGGCCGTTTCACTGATCGTTCCCAGAACTGTGCCGGTTTCCTGCAATGGGGGGAGTTTGTGCGGCTCGACCTCCGTAATGCACGCCTTGATGTGGTTCTTTCCCATCCATCGCTTCGCCTTGTAGTCGAACGGGACATGCCCGATCTGCGATGCGATGGAGTCTACCAGTTTGTCGGTGAGCATCAGCGTCAGCCAGCCGCTTACCATGATGTAATGGGCGGTTTTCTCCCAGTTCTCAGGCTCGGATTCCCTGATCCAGTTGCATTTCGCCCCACGGCGGGTCTGCTGGACGGCCTCCCGCATCCCGACCATCCGAAACGCAGCCTCGCTGACGGCGGGAAGCGGTTGAGAACAGTTGGCCTTGCGCTGGTCCAGCCAGAGGATGGAGCGCCGTACCGGTTTGAATTCATCATCCAGACATACGCAGGTATCCCGCAACGTCGTGACCGATACCCCGGCGATGCGCTTCCATTGATCGGCGGTGACTGTCTTTTTCAGCCGTTGTGACGCATCGCACAGCTTTTCCCACCAGGTCCAAGGTTCCTGCTCCGCCCAACCGGGATGGGGTGAGATATACGGAGGATTGAAGTATTCCTGACATTTGCACAGGAGCGTCCCCTTGTCGTCGAACAACAGCGCCCTGACGCTTTGTGTTCCACAGTCGAAGGTCAATACCAGCGGGTCCTTGCGTGACTGGCTCATAAGACCTCCTTCATTCCATCAGGAATGATGTCGGCCGTTGCAATGATATCCGCGCCGCTTCCCATGATATCTTGGACGATGACTTCTCCGCGTCGTACCGGCGGTTCTACCGTCACCGTGGACAGCTTCGCGCTTACGGCCAGCAACAATGATTTTGATATCGGTCGCTCTGTCCGCACCGGCAATCGCGGCATCTTTTGTAAAGTCGTCTGGACGGTCGTTGTCAGAGTCCGGCGCGGATCGGTGGCCTCTTCTCTGGCGAACTGTTCACCCCTGCGGCAACCTGCGCCGGAAACTTCAAGAACATCGTCGGCAAGCTCGATGTGAAGCCTGCATCCGCGTGGGCAGACTATGCAGGTATATTCAAGCTTCATCTGGTGTACCCTCCAATGAGCAGGCGACCGGCCCGGATTCCGAACAGTAGGGAATATTCACTTCCAGGCGTTCCATTTCCGGCGGCCTGACGACCTGATACTTCTTCTCCAACAGTGTCCTCCCGTTCCGGCGGATAGTCAACGTCGCATTTCTCAAGACATGCTTCGATCTGAAGAACAGGACGATTTTCTCACATGGCGACGCGACGCGCTGGGGGAAAGTGTAAAGCAGGTTCTTATCCGTTCTGATTTCTATCCAAGCAGGCGTCGGCTTTCCGTCTGTATCGCAAAGAACTCTTTTCGCCGCCGCGCCGCCCGCGATCTCCGCATTTTCCGATACATAGTCTACCAGATCGCTGACGTGCAGCGCATTGCCACAGCAATATACTCCTGGGACGCTGGTCATGCAGTTCTGGTCGCAGACCGGCCCCTTCGTCCTAGGATCAATCTCCACACCGATGGTCTCCGCAAGCTCGTTTTCAGGGATCAGTCCGACCGAAACGATAAGTGTATCGCATGCAATGCGTTGTTCCGTACCGGAAATAGGGCGCATATCCTTGTCTACATTCGCTATTTCCACCGCCTCCAGCCGCCCTTGTCCAAAACATTTCGTGACCGTAGTCCCTAGGTGCAACGGGATGTCCCAGTCCACGAGACATTGGTGTATGTTCCGTTGCAAACCCGACGGCGTAGGCTTCGCTTCATAGACGCCAAGTACCTTCGCCCCCTCCAGGGTGAGCCTGCGGGCCATGATCAGGCCGATATCCCCGCTGCCGAGGATGACGCAGCGTCTTCCCGGCAACTGTCCCTGAAGATTTACGAAATGCTGTGCGCTGCCCGCGGTGAATACACCTGCGCAACGGTCTCCATGGATGGCGACCTGCCTGGCCGTCCGTTCTCTACAGCCTGTGGCGAAGATCACCGCCTTCGCTGCGACCAAGAACATTCCCGCAGGACTTGAACATTCAAGTTCAAAGCCAGTACTTGTTATATTTATATTTAATATAAAAGTCCTAATTCGGTATGATATATTATATGAGTATATAATGTCTTGAAACCTGGCGGCATATTCAGGTCCGGAAAGCTGTTCGCCGAACCGCAACAACCCGAAGCCATCGTGGATGCACTGTTTAAGAATTCCCCCGAGACGTTCTTCCCGGTCAAGCAACAAAACCTTTGCTCCCGCTTCATGTGCCTTGATTGCCGCCGCCATTCCGGCAGGTCCGCCGCCGATGATCGCGATATCGACATGCAATTGTTCAATCATGGTTTTCCTCCTGTACCGCGGAGGTGTCGGGAAAGTCCATGCCCTCCTTGTTCTTCGGGCCAAGCAGGGGGCTGGAACGTCCCGCCTTGGTGACCGCTTCCAAAGGAATCCCCGCTTCTTCCGCTATCATGCTTGCGACGACAGGGGAACAGAATCCGCCTTGGCATCGTCCCATGCCTGGTCGGCATCTCCGTTTGACGGCGTCCAAGCTATAGATAGGCAACGGGGAGCGGAGCGCATCGAGGATTTCCCCTTTGCTGACATGCTCGCATCTACAGACGATCCTGCCGTAGTCCGGGTTTTTCCGAATCATTTCCGCTCGTTGTTCCAACGGCAGTCCTGACATTGCCACGGGCCTTTTCCTGATTGGATTGAAGCTTTCGTTTTCTGTTACCGTCTTTCCGGTCTCGTCCTGAAGCACTTCACAGACCATTCTGGCGATATCCTCCGCGATCGCCGGCGCAGCCGTCAGCCCCGGCGACTGGATTCCCGCCGCATGGATGATGTTTTTCGTCTTCCGTCCTTTGCTGATAATGAAATCTTCTTCGTAGGTGCAGGCTCTTGTTCCTGAGAAATAGGTGATGATGTCTGATTCCCGGAGGTGCGGGACTGTGAACCGGTGTTTTTCAAACATCGCGTGAACGCTGGCCGCGTCGGTGGAATCATCTTCCCGTTCAATCGTCTCCACCGCATCCGGACCGACCAAGATGTTTCCGTCGATGGTCCGCATGACGCCGCCGCCCTTCGTGTGGTTCCTGACATCGGAGAAGGGGACTTTCGCAATGGAACTGTCGGTCAGTCCCGCCGCCTTGCTGTCGAGGATGGCTTCCGTACCTTTCCTTGGATGGATGGAGAAGAACCTGTCCCCCGCCATCTGGGCGATTCTATCGCAGTACACTCCAGCGGCGTTGACTACGGTCTTGGGATATATCGTCCCTCTGTTCGTTTCGACGCTATGGATTTTGCCATTCCTTACCTCCATGGCGATGACGACCGTCTCCAAAGAGAATGTCGCCCCATTCGTGATTGCGTTCTCGGCGAACGCCACTGTCGCCTGATAGGGGCTGGTAATGCCGCAGGAAGGGAAGAACATCGCACCCTTCTGCCATGAGGCGACTTCCGGTTGCCGCCTGAACAATTCTTTGCGCCCGATGAACTCCACTCCGTCTACGCCGTTGAGCCTGCCCCGGTACTTGAAAATCGGAATGGTCAGCCGGTGCCACCATTTGTCGAATACGACATAGGAGCCTATGCGCTTGAACGGAAAGCCCAGTTCTTGCGACAGGGACGTGTAGAGCCTGTTGCCCCTGCTGTTGTAGTCGGCCTTCAACAAGCCTGGATGGATGTCGATGCCTGGATGAATCATTCCGTCGTTGCGACCGCTGGTCCGCACCGCCACGTCGTATTCCTTATCGACTACCAATGTCTTCACATTTTTTTTGGACAGTTCCCTGGCGATGGCGCAGCCAACGATACCCGCTCCAATCACCAGGACATCGACCCTTCGTCCGTCAAGGGTTTTGTCGCTGACTGAGGGTTTTCGCATCGGCGTTTCTTCGAGGCCGGGGACCTTCAGGTCGTTGACGACCCCTGCGCTGTCACAGGCCGTCGCAAGTTTTCCAGCCCGTAGTACGAGGCCGTAGTTTGCGACTTCTCCCGCCAGATGGACGCACCCGTCTTCTAACGTGCAGTTGATTCCGGGGGAGAGCTTCTCAAGTTGACGTCTGAGCCATGATACACGTTTCATTCGGTCCTTCTTTTTGGGTGATGTAATGCACACGAGATAGAGACGTCCGAACGTCCTAATAAATAAGTATCACCCCGAATCGGGAAGCTGTCAAGGAAAAGAGGGCGGGGGGCTGTTTGTGAAGCGATGGAAAATCTGCATTTCAACTACCAGATTCGCAGGCTTTGAATCCCCTCGGCATACGCTCCCATGGAGCTACTTGCCGCTCGGTTTTTCTATTATGCCTCGCATGTGTCGCCTTTGGCGCATGCTCGCCCGGAAAGCCGTGTTCTCCCGGTAGTCCGTATCAACGCCGTGTACGCTTTTACAAAGCTAATCACGGCTCGACTTTCCTGCCCAGGCGCGCATGCGCGCCCGGAAAGTCGTGTACTTCCGGTAGTCCGTATCAACGCCGTGTACGCTCCGCTGGAGCTACTCACGGCTCGACTTTCCTGTCCAGGCGCATGCTCGCCCGGAAAGCCGTGTACTTCCGGTAGTCCGTATCAACGCCGTGTACGCTTTTACAAAGCTAATCACGGCTCGACTTTCCTGTCCAAGCGCATATCGCGCCCGGAAAGTCGTGTACTTCCGGTAGTCCGTATCAACGCCGTGTACGCTTTTACAAAGCTACTCACGGCTCGACTTTCCTGTCCAGGCGCATGCTCGCCCGGAAAGTCGTGTACTCCCGGTAGTCCGTATCAACGCCGTGTACGCTTTTACAAAGCTAATCACGGCTCGACTTTCCTGTCCAGTGATAACTCATAAGTTATCATAAGGGAGGTTCCGGTGTATAGAATTGGATTTTATGAGGATGGGCAGGAACGAGAGCCCGTAAAAGAATTTATCAATGAATTGGCTATACGAACTGATAAAGATAGCAGGGTAAATATCCAGAAAATCTATGAATATATGGCGATGCTTGCTGAAAAGGGAGCATATGCGGGAAAACCGTATGTTAAATATATCACGAAAGGCCTTTGGGGACTTCGACCATTGCGGAACAGGATTTTCTTTTTCTGTTTCGAAGGCGATACGACGGTGTTCCTGCATCATTTTGTGAAAAAAACAAAGAAGACTCCACGTGAGGAAATCCAAAAAGCAATGAAACGTACGGAACAGTTCAGGAGGATGCATGATGGACGACAACGAAAAGATTCCAGGTACTGGCAGCTATTGGGACGATGAATATGCAAAATCCATATTGACTCCGGAAGAGATAGTAGAAAGCAATATTCGTGTGGAAATTCTCTGCGCCCTGATTGACGCCCGCAATGAAAAGAAGATGTCACAGCGGGAGATGGAACGTTTGGCGGGAATCCGTCAGCCGGTAATTTCCAGATTTGAACGGGGCGTCACCGATCCCCGGCTTTCTACCATCGTGAAGGTGCTTCGTGTCTGTGGCAGGAAACTTGCCGTAGTGCCGTTGTAATCATGTGATAAGCTATCTGAAAGATTTACTTCCACATTGCCATTTTCCACGAATGAGGTATTATAGAGGACAGGACGTCCGAATGCCATCATGACGGCCTTTCAGGAGAAAAACATGGTGATAGACACCGAGAGCCGCATTCCCCTATACCTCCAGCTCAAGGGAGAGCTGGTTGACCGTATCAAACGTGGAATCTATGCCGAGGATGCCCAGATACCTACCGAACAGCAACTCATGGTCGAAACCGGCTTGGGGCGTGTGACCGTCCGCGCTGCGTTGAGTGACCTGGAACGGGAAGGCGTCATCGAAAAACGCCGGGGAATCGGTACGTTCGTCTGCAAACGTAACCCCAGCGCGGCGTTCGAGCCACTGATCAGCCTTTCCTACAGCTTGAAGGGCATGGGGATAGACGGCAGCAATACCGTGGTGCGCGACGAGGAATTTAGCCCGGACGAGGGTTTCATCACCCGGTTTAAATTGAAGCCAAAGGAGAAGCTCCATTATATCCGGCGTCTGCGCAGTGCTTCCGGACGTGTCGTCGTGGTCGAAGATTCCTGGTTTTCCGAACCCTTGTTCAAGAAGATACAAGGGCCGGGGCTTGAACAGTCGCTAGTAAAGCTTTTGCTCAAGAAGGCTGCGTTGCAAGTACATCGTATCGACCAGACGGTGGTTGCTAGAGAGGCCGATGGAGATGAGCGCGACATATTGCGTCTGGGTGCGGACGCCAAGGTGCTGGAGATGACCCGCTGGCTGTATGCCGGCAATGACACTGAACCCTGCTATTATCTGAAATTCGTCGTTTCCTGCGATGCCATGGCGTTCCCGTACGAAAATCTGGCGTTCTAGGGTGCTGATGGGAGGTTTTTGGACGTGCGCTTGCCCCGATAGGACGGCACAGATCCGACGGCTACAAGACGCCTGCGCCGCTACAGGTCGATTCCGTAGTGGAGGCAGATGCTGAAGCGATACATCCATGGCTGTATCTGGCTGATGAACACATAATCCGCCCCGGCGATTTCCCGCCGTATGTCTTCCGTTCCAAACACATACGTACCGCCGGCGCTCAACTCTATCTGGTAAGCGGTATTTCCCGCCTTGATAAGTCCGGGAGGAATAATCCGCAGTCCGGCCTCCAGATCGACAAGCGGCCTCGCGCCATCGTAGATGACAGTGAGCGGTCCGGAGGCGGCGCCGGTCTTGATGTGATTTGTATGTTCCACGAGATCCCATATCCTGATGCCGATGCCCGCGGACGCATATGGCGTTACCCAACCGTTCCACCAACCATCCGGCGACTGCCATTCGGCGGAGAGTATCCAGCTTGAATTGTTCGACCTCTTGCGGGGGTTCTGGGGATTCCCCTCTTCATCCCTGGGGTCGAGCGGCCCTCCTTTGTATTGTACCGTCGCGACGAGCGAAAGCCCTGGAATCCTCATCATATTGGTATTGAACTTGAAAATATGAAGCGACCTGCCCATCGAATATCCCGCTCCCATGGTAATGAACACTTCGCTTCGCCGCCAGCTCGGCTCTCTGAATAAAAGACCTGCGTCTACGCTGATGACACCATATCCAACACGGGTGGATGGGTTTACATGATATTTTATGGCAAGGACTCCCGCTCGAACGTCGAAACCAATCAACGGCCCGGTCGATTCCTCCGCCATGAGACGTTCGGTCGTCCATCCGATATGACTTTGCGTCCATCGCCAACCGCCCCAAACCCGGATTACCGGAAGTCCATCGCTGAGGAGGTTCAACGACAATCCCGACTCCTGCGAAGTCTCGAATGTTGGAATATTTCTGCTTTTCGCCTCCATCGCAAAAGAAAACGAACCCTTTTCAGTTCTCGGCAATTTCCATCGGCCGGCAATGGAAAGGTCGAGGCTCAGTTCCATCGACGCATGAACCGGTGTAGTTCCCTCGTCGTAGGTAATCGTCAGATATGGACGGTTGATGATTTTATGGAAAGCGTTCTGCACCGCGACAAGACCGAGGTTTCCCGCGAGGTGGACTCCCGCATACGGACTCAGCTTGATCTCCATCCAGGAGGGGAGGATCTTTGCCAACGGTTGGAATCTCATGCCATACCCAAGACGGATGACATCGTATCGGCCATCATAGAAAGATGACGGTTCCTGCCAGTCCGTCCGCCATCCCCTGTTCGTATATCCCTCAAAATCGAGTTCAGCCCACCATTTCGGTGCGTCTGCGACGATCCTTGCACCATAGGATAGCCTGTCGTCATTGTTTCGGGCGATGCCGTAGGTGATGTTGTCGTTGCCGAAGCCTACCAGAATCGATCTAATCCCCCAATCCTCCTCGGTCTTTTGCGCCGATCCTGCGTCGCTTGTTCCGCTCACATGTGTGATACATGCTCGCTCCTCGGACTCCTTGGCTTCTCGCAAAATACCTTCGGAGGACATTATGCCCGGCTTTGCCACACATACTGCGTCATCGGCTGCACTCACATGTCGTTCACATGCTCGTTGCGCCGCTTCCTTGCCTATATGGCAAATACCCTCGGAGGACTCCTCGGTCTTTTGCGCCGATCCTGCGTCGCTTGTTCCGCTCACATGTGTGATACATGCTCGCTCCTCGGACTCCTTGGCTTCTTGCAAAATACCTTCGGAGGACATTGTGCCCGGCTTTGCCACACATACTGCGTCATCGGCTGCACTCACATGTCGTTCGCATGCTCGTTGCGCCGCTTCCTTGCCTATATGGCAAATACCCTCGGAGGACTCCTCGGTCTTTTGCGCCGATCCCGCGTCGCTTGTTCCGCTCACATGTGTGATACGAATGTCCTTGTGTGCCGATGAGTGTATATCGGAAGTCATTGGCGTAGATGACGCCACACCAGAGAACGCCGCTTCGGGAATCATTGCGTCAGTGGTCGCCATCATGAAGTTCTCCGGCACAAAGTCCGTAGGTATAAAGGACGCCGGCATAAAGGCCGTCGATACGGAAATCGCCGATGTAGGCGTCATAGGCACGCGGACCGTTTTCCCGGAGGATATTGCCGCGCCAAGGGGCGCAAGCCCCATCATCAGCCAAAGAAGACAGAAGGAGAGTGCCAGCCCCCGCCTGCTACGGTGGAACATATTTTCCCCGTTCCTGCTACGTTTTTTGCGAGGATATCGCCGTGATGTCGTCATACGCCAAGTTCCTTCCGTAGCTCCGTTACGCCATATCCGCAAGTTCCTCCCAGCGGGTATTTTTCTGCGCCAGCAACCTTTGGACGGCTTCATACCGTTCGGTCCGTTCCCGCAACGTGCCGTCTCCGGTCGGCTCGGCTGTCGCGAAGCTCGACTCCAGCCGGGACTGTTCGTCTTCCAGGCGTTCGATCTCTTCCGTTAGAGAATCTAATTCTTTCTGCTCCTTGTATGACAACCCCTTTTTAGTCCGTTGCCGTGGCTGTTCGGCATGAACCTGCGAGTTCTGTGTGCATTCCGGTTCGAGGGAGGCGTTCTTCTGTCTGTGCAGGACCGCGGATGCGCCAAGCATTCCCTCCTGTTCATAGTCCTGCCTGTATTCACTGAACGTGCCCGCGTATGAATGTACCGCGCCAGTTCCGTCAAGGATGAACAATTGCTCGCAAGTACAGTCCAGGAATGCGCGATCATGGGACACCGCCAGCACGCAGCCCTCAAAATCGAGAACATATTGTTCCAGCCGTTGCATGGTGTCTAGGTCAAGATCATTGGTAGGCTCGTCAAGCACAAGGAAATTCGGATTGCGGATCAAACGGCTGATCAAGTAGAGACGGCGACGTTCCCCGCCGGAAAGCACCGAAATCGGAAGCCTGTGGAACGATGAAGGAAAACCGAATATCTCCAAAAAACGCGCTGCGGTCACTTCCTGTCCGGGGGCCAGGGTAATCCGTTCGCTGATATCCTGCATGTATTCCAAGACGCCTTTGTCGCTGGTCAGGTTTCTGCCGAGCTGATCATAATAACCGAATACTGTATTGATTCCCGTATCGACCGTTCCGCAGTCAGGAACGACATGGGATGTGAGGATGTCCAGCAACGTGCTTTTGCCGGAACCATTCGGACCGACTATTCCAATCCTTTGACCCTTGATGAAACTGAATGAGAAATCCTCGATCACCTTATGCCCGCCGTAGCTTTTCGACACTGAATCGACTTCAAGGATTTTCTTTCCCATCCGTCTCGCCGTTGAAGTAAACGCAGCCTGCGGCTCATCGGTCACCTTGTGTCTGCTGTCGAGCAACTGCTGGATCCGCGCTTTTCGGCCGGAATCCTTACCCGTCCTCGCCTTCGGTCCCCGTTGGAGCCATTGGAGCTCCCTTCTGAGCACCGTAGTGATTCTATCCTGCTCCTTCTGCATCGCCTCCAGCCGTTGCGCCTTGCGTTCCAGATAGGCTGCGAACGACCCCGGATGAAGGTACATCCTGCCCCTGTCCAGCTCCAGGATTGAAGTGCAGATATGGTTGAGGAAATATCTGTCGTGCGTTACGACGATGATCGTCATCTGTGAATCCGTCAGATACCGTTCCAGCCACTCGATCGTGGGAATGTCAAGATGGTTCGTAGGTTCGTCAAGCAACAGCATGGTTGGTTTTGCCGCCAAAGCACGGGCTATCGCGATTTTCTTCTGCATGCCTCCGGACAGTTGGGACATCTTCCTGTCGATGATACCGTCTTCAAGGGCGAGTTCACTGAGCAACGACTGGTAGTCGTTCTCCAGATTCCACCCGTCTTCCTTGTCCATCCTCTCTGTAAGCAGGGAAAGAGTAGTGGAAACGCTAGGGGAATCGGGGGCGTGGCGGTACTCGCCCAAACAGTTTTGATATTCTTTGACCAGCTGTATGCGTTTTCCCTGTCCTTGGTGAAGATATGACCGAACTGTCGCGTCGCCGTTCCACGTGACTTGTTGGTCGAGCATGACCAATTCCATATCCCGGCTTCGGGCCATCGTGCCCGTATCCGTTTCATAGTCCCCCTTGATCAACCGGAGAAACGTGGATTTGCCCGTACCGTTGCGACCGATGAGCCCTACCCGGTCCCCGCATTCCAATCCAAGAGTCACTTCCTCGAAAAGAGGTTCATCTTTCAGGGTTTTCGAAACATTTTCCAATGATAGCACGTTCATGGCTAGACTCTAGCCCAAAATAGGGGAGACCTACAATAGCGTCGGTCAATATACGATGTTTCGTTAGATCCTAGACCAAAATAGGGGAGGCCCACAATCACCATGGCTCTCATTGAACATCCTCCGTCGTCCTGATCCGGTCCGGTTTCCTTTGCGTGACGACCTGGCTGCCAGGAACTCCTTTGTCTCTTGCCGTACCGCTGCGTCAATTTTCCCGCGGCGGCGAATTGGAACGCTGGATTGCGTTTGCGTATTGCGCGTTCGTACTGTTCAAATGCAGGATGAACCGGTATGCGGGAACTTGCTGGATGACCTTGCCGTTGACAATCCAAGTCTCTATCCTGTCCTCGTTCGTCACCAGATAGCCGTCCTCCCTGATATCCAGCTCATACATCGCCTCTGACAACGCATTCATGGTATTCTCCCATTCCGGCGTACCGTATGCAATCTGGTCCCGGACTTGGATGAGCATCCGTCGTTTTCCGAAAGGCGTTACGCAGAAATCGACTTCCGCCCCGCTGTCGCAACGATAATAATGCAAAGTCGGGGTGGTATGCCGCAGCGACATGGCCATGGCGTTGCGCAGATAGCTGTCGAGTCGGTATTCAGTCTCTGGAGAGACCGCCCTTGACAAGGAATGGTCTATGCTCAGGATTCTCCAATGGGTGTCCCTTTGCGCCGGATCGCCTGGACGTCGCATTTCCTCCATCCCCGCGATAAAATAGAAATCCTCCATCCATCGCATGAAATCCTGGACGGTTCGCTCATTGCATTCATGGCCGTTGCTTTTGAGAAAATTGATGATCTGGCGGCTGGTGAAGGTCTGCGAGACGTGTCCGAGCAGATGATGGGCGAGGTCCGAAAACGCCAGGGGATCGCTGATATGGTAATGCTGGAACAGCTCCGTGCAGATAACTCCGCTGACATAGTTCTGAAGCCGTTGCAACCTGCTCTCCTTGTCATAGGTCAATATCGCGGCGGGGAATCCCCCGACCTCCATGTATCTCTCGAACATGTGGCTGAGAAACGGCAGTTCCTTGTCCTGCGGAGGATTGTGGGGATGAACCCCGCGAAGTCTGAGGTACTCGAGGAAACTGAACGGAAACAGCTCGTAGATATCGCATTCAGGGCGCAGCGCGGCGGTGTCCTCCCGTGTGAACAGCGACTGGGTGGAAGCGGTAAGAAAAACCTCACAGTTCAACTGTTGACGTATCTCCATGACGAAGGTCGGCCAATTACCTACCCGCTGGACTTCATCGAGAAAGAAATAGAGCTTTTCCTTTCGTATGTCATGGTCAGGGTAGAGTGATTGATACGCTTTGAGGATGATGTCCAGCGAAGCCCGGCGCAGCGTTCGCAGTCTGCTGTCGGAAAAATCGATATGGATCAGGTTCGTTTCAGGCACGCCCTCTTTGATCAGGTTCATCATGAACCATTGTTGGTACGCGGATTTTCCACATCTGCGTACACCTTGGATTACGGTTATCCGGTCCGGCCTCGGCGTTACCCGCAACTGTCTTTCAATCAACTGATCCGCCGACGGATGCCGCCCTTCTTGAATCAGGTTCTTGAGCAAGTCTAGCATGAGGAAGCTCCTTCAGAAATCGGCTTCTACCTTGATTCTGTGATATTTCCGCGGGAGCCGACGGTGAAATGGAATACTCTCGTATCCACGGGTGCAAGCGACGAAGGTTCCCATGGTCTTGCATAAGTAAATGTGAGGCTCACTTCTCCGGGAGTTCCGCCTGAAAAAACGAATACTTGTTTCCCCGCGGCCCCCAGTATGGACGCCGATGGCTCGACAAACGATTCATTGACAAGCGAGAGACTGCCCGTACCCTCTTGGATCCAGTCCCAAGTATAACCTGTAGTTGGGTTTGATTCCAATTCAATCGTGATATCCGTCCTCCGGTTTTCAATGGTCGCGGAACCGCACCCCGCAAAAAGAAACGAAGCCAGCAGAATCCCCGGCAAAATGTGGCGCGCCGCATTCCGAAAGCTCCCCCTTCTATGAGATGCTCCCGTTTCAAGCGTCTGTCTGGATAATACCACCCGCACCCCCTTGGAATAGATCCATCTGGATATGTAGCTTATTTTGCAACAAAATTACAACGAATTGTGAGCCTGCGCTTTATATACATCACACGTCATGTTTATAATACAACGACATTTTATGAAGTGACAAGGGAAGACTGATAAGATTTTCTGGTAAATTATCTTTTGAATACAAAACTAATTAGCAAAATATATACAAGCTCCGCTTGATCATGTTCATACGTGATCCTCCCGATTTTGTGACGGTAATCCTGTGCTCCGCCATTGTGAATTTATGGGCGATGATGAAATCCATCCTACGACCCTTGGAATTTTTACATTGTAAAACCCGGTTCCCGACGATACCCATGTATGTTTCCGCGAACCCCTCCCGTTCCGAAAAATCGCGCGCGGAGTTTAAAGGTAAAAAACGTTCCTTTTGATTGCACTCTCTTCGTCTCCTTGTTACAATGTTGATCCAAGGCATGGGAAAATTGATCGAGGGGAGTATGGTACAGGACATACAATTGAGATTGTCGCCGGAACAGGCCGCTGAATCGTCCTTAATTCGCAGGGCGATCGTTAAAAAGACGGGTATCAGGGAATCCGATTTGGCCGCTGTTCGTGTCCGACGCCGTTCCATCGACGCTCGCAGAGTTCCCGTTGTCATTGATCTGTCGGTGCGGATATATCTTGGAGAGGTTCCGGCCGATGATGAATTCCCCATGATTGAGTTCCATGATGTCTCCGACCGACCGCAGGTCGTCGTAGTGGGCGCGGGACCAGCCGGCTTGTTCGCCGCGTTGCGACTGATAGAGCTTGGGTTGCGACCGGTCGTGCTGGAGCGCGGTACTGACGTACATCGTCGGAAAGTCGATATCGCCCGGCTTTGCCGGGAATGCGTTGTGGATCCTGATTCCAACTATAGCTTCGGGGAAGGTGGCGCGGGTGCGTTCAGCGACGGCAAGCTGTTCACCAGGTCTACGAAAAGGGGGCCTGTTGACAGGATTCTCTCATTGCTGTGTCAGCATGGCGCCGATACAGATATCTTGGCCGATGCCCGCCCGCACATCGGGACTGACCGGCTGCCCTTGGTCATCGAGTCGATCCGCGGCACGATCACCCGTTGCGGCGGTGAGGTCCTGTTCCGTCATCGGATGACCGGGCTGATCAGGGACGGGCAAGGGGTAAAGGGCGTCATCGCGCTTGATGCCGCATCAGGGCTCGCCAAGGAGTTCCTTGGGCCGGTAATTCTGGCTACTGGACACTCCGCCCGCGATGTCTATGGATATCTTCATGATTCATCCGTCAGGCTTGAAGCCAAAGGGCTGGCTGTCGGCGTCCGGTTGGAGCATCCCCAGTCGCTGATCGATACGATTCAATATCATGATCCGCAGGGAAGGGGGCGCTGGCTGCCCGCCGCGGAATATAGTTTTGTAACGCAAGTCGAAGGCCGCGGCGTATATTCCTTCTGCATGTGTCCGGGGGGCTTCGTGATTCCCGCTGCGACCGAGCCTGGTCAGGTCGTTGTAAACGGCATGTCCCCCGCCGCCCGGAATTCTCGTTGGGCGAACAGCGGCATGGTCGTTGAATTGCATCCTGAAGACTTGCCGCAGGAATTCCAGCGGTACGGAGTATTGTCCATGATGCGTTTCCAGCAGGCGGTTGAACGGCAAAGCTGGCTCGCCGGAGGCAAGACGCTGAGGGCGCCCGCCCAGCGGATGACCGATTTCATTTCCCGGAAAGTATCTTCGACTTTGCCGTCGTCATCCTATATTCCTGGAGTATGCCCATACGATATGTCCATGGTGCTGCCTCCGGTAATTTCTGATAGGCTTCGGACGGGGCTTTCCTATTTTGGCAGGGTGTCGAAAGGCTTTTTGACCGAAGACGCCATATTGATCGCCGCTGAGACCCGGACGAGCAGTCCCGTCAGGATTCCCCGCGACGGACGGACGTTGAATCATGTTGAACTGATGGGGCTGTACCCATGCGGGGAGGGCGCTGGTTATGCCGGCGGTATTGTTTCTGCTTCTTTGGACGGGGCGCAGTGCGCAGATGCCGTCCTAAAAGATATGCAGGTGTCTGGTACTCTTACAGCGGGTATTGTAAGGTGAAGCGCCAAAGCTTCAAGTGAGGTGTTTTGTGTCAGAAGATGTTTTGCGTCTGAAATCGACCGACCGGAAATATCCCGGTGACAGAAAAGGCATGGTGGCGTTTCTATGTGGTGGAATCGTACTGTGCTTGGCTTTGTCCATTGTTCCGCTCTCGTTTATCTTGCAAGGGAGTTCGGGAACGAACATGGTCGTCGGTGGTCTCTGCATCTTGTTGCTCGCGGGCTTCGCTTGTACCTTGCTGTTGCTTCTCGTGGATGTGCTGCGACGGTTGGAGGATGCCCGTCTGCGTGATTCCGTATCGGGTTCCATCAGTTACGGTGCGTTCCTTGAGAAGGCCAAGGCGATTCTGGAGAAAGAAAAAGGTGGGGTGCTGCGTATCATCGTCTATTGCGATCTTGAGCGTTTCAAGCTGATCAATGACAGCTATGGTTATCAGACCGGCGATGAACTGTTGCGTCGGATTACGACGATTCTTGATGCGAACCTTGATTCCGACGAGCTGTTCTGCCGTGCCTACGCCGACCGGTTCATCCTGTTGCTCAAAGCCGGTTCTCGCGATGAAATCGTCGGGCGCCTACAGAAAATCCATGAAGAATGTCCCAGCCTGCCGCAGGAATCCGCCGGTTGTTCCTGGCAAATCTCCATTCGCTTCGGCATATATGAAATCAAGGATTGGACGATGGATGTCAGGACAATGGCGGAACGGGCCAATATCGCCTGTCATGAATCCGACGATACCAATCTCTGTTTGGCGTTCTACGATGAAAGCAGCCTCCAGTCGATGCTTCTGGAACAGAACATCGAGACGTCGATGGAACATGCGTTGGACAAACGCCAGTTCTTGCTGTACCTGCAGCCCAAATACATGTTGGCCAGCGGAAAGCTCTGCGGCGCGGAGGCTTTGGTCCGGTGGAGCCACCCCAGTCTGGGACTGCTGCTGCCCGATCAGTTTCTTCCGACGTTCGAGCGGACTGGATTTATCCGCAAGATAGATCTGTATATGTTTGAGCGGGTGTGCGCGACCATGAGGCGGTGGCTGGACACCGGTTGGGAGGTTTTTCCCGTATCTGTGAATCTTTCCCGCAGCCACCTCGACGATCTTGGGCTTGTGCCCGTCCTGGCGTCGTTGGTCCGGTACTACGGCATTCCCTGCAATCTGCTTGAATTGGAGATTACGGAAAATTCCTTCCGGGATGATGAGGCCGGGATGCTTCGCATGTTGACTGAGTTGAAAGCCGAAGGATTTTCCGTAGCCATGGACGATTTCGGAACCGGTTTCTCTACGCTGAACATCCTCAAGGATATTCCGCTGGATACGTTGAAGCTGGACAAGGGTTTCCTTGATGAATGCGTGGAATCGGAGCGTGGTCGGAGCGTAATCACCGATGTAGTCACCATGGCGCAGCATCTGCGCATGCACGTCATTTGCGAGGGCATCGAGACGGAGTCGCAATACATGTTCCTCAAGGACATCGGCTGTGAGATGGGGCAGGGGTTCTATTTCGCGAAGCCGCTTTCGGTCTCAGATTTTGAAGCGCAGGCGGGCGGCGCGTTCCATGCCTCCGACCCCCAGTTGACCATGTTCGACGATGTTCCGTCAGAATCGGTGTATAACCCTGCGCCTTCCGTGCTGGCCGGTGCGCCCGAAATGTCGGCGTCGTCCGTCTGATGTTCTTATGCTGTAGGCTGCCGGAAGGTTCGTCATGATCTACGGTTTTCCTCCGATAGAGCGTTCTGATGCAAGAATCCTGATTCTCGGCTCAATGCCAAGTATTGCTTCGCTTTCACTGCAACAATACTACGGGCATCCTCGCAATGCGTTCTGGCCTATCATGTCCCGCATGCTCGGAGAGAGCGTCGCGACGTATGAAGATAAGCGAGAACTGCTCATCTCTCATCACATCGCCTTGTGGGATGTCGTACAAGCCTGTGAGCGCGAGGGGTCGCTTGACTGTGCGATCATGTCTCCTGTTCCGAACGACATAGCGGGCTTTCTCGCTTCTCATCCAGACCTGAAACTGGTCTGTTTCAACGGCAAGGCCGCCAGTTCGCTCTACCGGCGATATGTCGGGCTTTTCCCCGATATGATCGAATTCAAGGAACTGCCTTCGACCAGTCCCGCCAACACCATGCCGTTTGAACGTAAATTCGAGGCGTTCGCCATGGCCTGTGGAGAAATCCTTCGTTGACTGCGTTTTCTTCTAATGGCTTTGCGCCTTTGACTGGACAGAAAGCAAAACCATCGCCGGCCATGCGGGGCGACGATGGTTTCCATGGGGTGCGTAAGGATCGGTGTCCGGTTTACATCCGGTATCACCAGTCAAGATACTGGTTCATCGGGTAGGACAGATACTGTACTGGCTCCAGTTTTTCCGCAGTAATGTATCCTGCCGGTGCGTTGAGTACGGTAGGTATCCTGTTGACGATGGTCGCGCAGGTATGTTCGACCGTTGCGGGTTTCTCCACGAAGAACGCGGTATCGGGTTCGCCCTTGATCTTCCAGTCGCACATGTCGCCGTCTTCCGGGCCGTAGACCTTGCCGATGCACTGGGTTTCGATAACCGGTCCCTGGAACGTCTCGGTGGTGACTACGGCGCTCATGCCGATGCAGTCGCCCTTCTTGATCGTCCTGCCCAAGGTCGCGGAATACAGATCCCTGTCATAGAAATACGGGACGCACTTCTGTGTCTGGCTCTTGATGGTCCAGCCCATCTTGTTGCACAACGCTTCGTTGGAGTTCCAGACATACGAAGGTTCCAAAGTGGTCGGGTGGGCGATCTTTTCTTCAAATTCCTTCGGCGTCATGCCCGCGCCATGAGCCTCAGCCAACGCAAGGCCGTAATCCTCGACATTGTAGCTTACCGCGCCTTCGATTTTGTCAATGCGATGCACTCCTCCGGCGACGCAGGCGATCATGTTGATCCAATAGATGTCCTGCATGCCTGAGCCTACTATGGTACAGCCAGTCTCCTTCGCGATATGGTCCAGCCTGTTGGTGATCGCGGAGGATGTGGTCCAGGGGTAGATGGCCTCTTCGCATGTGGTGATTACATTGATTCCCCGTTTTGCGCAACGTTCGAAATGGGGTTCTACATCGTCCATGAAGCTGAACAGCGTGAGGACCGCGATATCCGGGTCGCAGGAATCGAGTACGGCGTCCGCGTCCTTCTGGATTGCGACTCCGAGCTTCATTCCCAAACCGGCGAAATCCCCGACGTCCATCCCGATGATTTCTGGATTTACGTCAATCGCACCGACAATTTCCGCCCCGCTTTCGTGAAGGTAGCGGAGAATGTATTTCGCCATTTTGCCGCAGCCGTACTGTACGACACGGATCTTTTCATTGTTTACCATTTCGACACCTCTCAGACTTGGAATGTCCGTACCAATCCGATACGGGGAGCCGCTACGCTAGTTTCTGGTTTTTTGCGATGCCCTCCAATCCTAATGTCGTCAAGGAAAGGCCGTCAGTCAATGAAAATCAGTATCTATCATATTATACTAGACAGAATTAACATTGTGTCTAGTATCGAAGGTCTGTACTTTCTGCCCTTGGATTCTTGGATGCGTTTCCTGATTGCGTGGGGAAATCCATCCCGCCGATGCGCTTGATTCCCAAAACATGAAGCGTATGATATAGTTCGAGCCGTGCCTTGGGGAAGGCTGCGTATGGCCATTACAAAAGAACTTGACTTGACGAAAGGACCTATCGGAAAACAACTCCTGCTTTTTTTCCTTCCTATTTTCTTGGGAAGTTTTTTTCAGCAGTTCTACAACAGTACGGACGCGCTGATCGTGGGACAGTTCGTCGGCAAGGAAGCTCTTGCCGCGATTGAATCCACGGGTAGTCTGACAAGGTTGCTGGTGCAGTTTTTCATCGGTGTCGCAAGCGGCGCGACCATATTGATCTCCCAGGCGTTCGGGGGCAAGGACGAGGTCCGTGTTTCGAGGACGGTGCATACGGCGATCGCCTTCGCCATCTGGGGGGGCGTAGTGGTCACTGTCCTTGGACTGTTGATGGCTCCTTCATGCCTCCGGGCGATGCATGTCCCCGCTGAGATAGAAAGCGATGCGATTCTCTATACCAGGGTGTTCTTCCTTGGTGTTTTGCCAACGTTCCTCTATACGATCGGCGCGGCGATACTTCGGGCCGTGGGGGATTCCCGCAGGCCGTTCTATTTTCTGATTTTCTGTTGCATTCTCAACGTTATCCTCGATATCGTCTTCGTGTTGGTTTTTCACTTGGGGGTCGGGGGCGCGGGTATCGCTACGCTGATGGCGCAGGCGTTGAGCGCGGTACTGGTGTTCCGGACGTTATGCCGGTCTACGGCTTGCTATCAAGTGCATGTAAAGCAAGTGCGCATTCACAGGGAGCTGCTGAACCGCATCGTGTTCCTCGGCCTTCCCATCGGCTTGCAATCGGCGATGTACGCATTCTCCAACATACTGATTCAGGCGAAGGTCAATACGTTCGGTACTGACATGGTCGCCGCCTGGGCTGTCTGTGGAAAAGTCGATTTTCTAATCTGGATATTGCTTGACGCCTTGACGATTTCCATCTCCACGTTCGTGGCTCAGAACTACGGCGCTGGCCTTGTAGTCCGTGTGACGAAAGGTGTTGGAACGGCGATTGGCGTTGGTTTCTGCCTGTTCGTGCCATTGAGCGCGGGGTTGTACATGTTCGCTCCTTGGCTTGCGCGGATTTTTGTCGCCGACCAGACCGTCATCGACATGACCGTCCTGCTCCTGCATTTTTTCGCTCCGGTCTATTGGACGTATATCGTTGGTGATGTCTATTCCGGCGCGATACGCGGTACGGGAGATTCCCTGCAACCGATGGTCCTGACGTTCATCGGAACCTGCTTGGTCCGTATCATCTGGATACTCTCGGTTCCCGCGGGAAGTCCCATCTGGTCGATCATCCTCTGCTATCCGGTCACGTGGGCTGGTACGTCGCTGCTCTATGTCGTGTACGGTTGGATCCGCGGCGGTATCGTGAAGAGGTCCGACCCGATACGGAAGACGGGCGGCGGCGCGGAATAGTGGACAAGAATGGCAGACGAAAAATGGCGTTGCAATCAGCCTCACTTGCTTTATAATGGGTCAAAGGACGCACCATGATGTACAGACTATTGCTTGCCGATGATGAAGTTGAACCAAGGCTCGCCTTGAGCCGATATTACCCCTGGAGGGATATCGGCTTTGAGGTCGTTGGTCAGGTTGAAAATGCTATTTCGCATGGTTTCTATTTTGCTGCCGTTTTTGTACAGGCGGAAGCGTAGTGGGCTGCTTCATTTTCACTTTTGGGACCAACGGGGCTATTCTTGTATTCACGTGATGGGAACCGATGCTTCCACCCCTGTCTGTCCAGCGACAAATCGACTGGCTCGCAACGATCGCTGAATTGGCAGACATAAGATAATTTAACAAAAACGTACTTATTCATCACTTTTCAGTCATGGCGCGGCGCATTTTGCGTTCAAGTGCGGGAATGAGTCCCAAAGAAATAATAAACCCTGCCATCAAAAGCCATCATTCTGTAAATAACTAGCTTGAAGCATAAATTCAATTGCTATTGGCGAATAATAATGCTAAGATAACGCTATAATAAATGCTATGTCGCCGAAAGTGGGGGACAGGCAGAATTTGTGAGACGATATATTTCGGTTCATATGGACGCCCATTGGAAAATGGGTTTTTTATTGGGCGAAAAGTATATCATTTTATATATCATTTTTCACCAGAGGTGCTTGTATGAGCCTACAGGAAGCATTGAAATTATTACGTTTTGAACTTGGGCTGACACAAGAGGACTTGGCAAGGAAACTAAACAGGGCGTTTGTCACCGTGAACCGGTGGGAGAACGGCAAGGGGTTTCCCAGTCGTAGCAATGCGAAAACAATTCTTGATATTGCAAGAATCAACCATGTCTCAGCCGATTGTCTTGCATACCTTAATGAAGTGTTGTTGCCGGATGTCAAGCGTAGTTATCCTGCGACTGCATATGGATTTCCCGATATTGATCGGGAATTTTTGTTCCAGTTGGCCGATGGTTCGGATAATTTGCTGTATGTTGTTGAGGCGGGCAGCTACCAATTGCTGTACGCCAACCGGAAAGCGGAAAAAGAAGCTGCTCGTTACTTATCTGAAATCGGGAAAATAACTGAGGAGCGAAACCTCTCAAAACAGGTTGACAAACGTTGTTTCCATTATTTTGGAAACGGGAACGTCCCCTGCGAATTTTGTCCACTTTCAAAAATCGACTCAAGCGGTTGCGCGGACTTGGTTTACACGCTCCCGAACACCATAAGGAAGTATCGTGTCCATGTGAAATCGACGGATATGAACGGGCGTCCCGTATATGTCGTCTATTCAACGGATATCACTCAGGAGGACGCCGAACGCAACGCCTTGTACCAACTGACCAACGACATTCCTGCGGGAGTGGGCATTTACCATGTATATATGGACGGGCGTATTGAACTCGCGTTCATGAATAACGTCCTGTTTGAAATGATTGGCGAAGAACGAGGTAAAGCGATATCGCGGAATGGTTCATCGAACATATGCCTTGTACATCCTGATGACAAGGGGCTGCTGATGGCTGAAATCAAGAATTCGATTGCGGAAAAGAGGGATGTCAGTATCGATATGCGGATCAAAATGAGCGAAAACGAATATCACATGGTTCATCTGGACGGAAAAATGATCAAGAAAGCCAAAGAGCGATTTACCTATTATTGCCTATTTCACGAAAAGGATTAGGACAAATTCTTAGGCAGGAGAGGGACATGATGAAAATACGGAAAAAGAGGGGCGTGTCACTAATATTGGTATCTGGCGTTTTACTGGTGCTTCTATTGATGAGCGGCTGTGGGAACGATAAAAATAAAATATATGCGCCCGTTTCTGGTTTGGACGAGAACCAACAGCTCACATTGAAAATCGCCATACCATATGAAACTAACAAAGCTCTGAATATTGTTTCCAACGCTTTCATGGCGAAATACCCGAATGTCAATATACAGCTTGAATACATCGAAAATTATGATTCGAACGCAGTACAGTTATTCAAGCAGAATTCTCTGGATATCATCCTGCAAAAGGACATAGTCTACGAAGAATATACCGTCACGGATAAAAACACGGGAAAAAAGATCCCCACAGGTACTACCACGGAGGATTTTTTCTACAATTTCGCGGCGGATGGAGAAATTGATTTCTCGCATACCGCCGTGAGCATTACCAATAATTACCGTCACACACGAACGGACGGCAACGGCGGGGAAATCCTGTATCAGTATACTTATCCGTTGGGCGGTGAAATACGAGGAATCTTTGTGAATCTCACTCTACTGGACAGCCTGGGGCTGTCAGTGCCTGCGAATTATCCTGAATTTGTCCAATGTTGTGAAACTCTTAAGCAAGCCGGGTACGTCGCCATACAAGGTAATCCCGGGACTTTGGCTTATGGACTTGGTATCGCGCAGGCCGCCAATACAGTCGTCCATGATGCCGGTGCGCTTGAAAAAATGGCAAGGGCGGAGGCAGGGGTCAGCCGTTGTTTTGAGGATACCATGGGCAAGCTGTACCAGCTTGCCGTGAATCGTTATTGCGACTACAAGGCTATTGAAGACATAGGCTTTTTTCGCGACAGTACGGAATTCGGCCAGGCCAGAGGGTTTCTCGGACTCTCATATGATTCCCGCACATTTGAAACCCGCAAGCCGGAGAACAACTTCGGCAGTGTGGCGTTTTTTCCCTACCTGAGTTCCGCTGAAACCATAATTCGCAGTTTGATTGAAGACAATGGTCTGGACACCAATTTCAAGTTCGTATGCTCGCCGTTGAATGACGAAGGGGTCAATAGCCCAATCTACATCACCCCCTATTTCGGCATCTGCGCAAACAAGAACAGTGATAACCTCATCTGGATACGTGAGTTCGTCAATTTTCTGTTCCAGGAAGACAATATCAAGACCTATGCGAAGGCCGCCTCCATCATACCCAATTCACAAGACGCGCTCCAATATGTGGCGGACAATTATGGGCTGAATGTGGATACTGACATTACGCTTTGCGGCCAAATTAAATTTTCCAACGATTATAACGGCTTTACCCCTCTCGCGAGCGGCCTTGCCAACGTGGTGAAATGCAATGCGCGGAAATATATGGTGGATTTGTGTCGCGATGCGGATGGCAGCGTCCAGTACAAAACCGATGCGACCGGCAAGGAATATCTGTGTCTTGGAAATGGAGAAACAGTTGTTTACAAGGAATTTGTAGGAGAAGAAGATTCCGCGGCGCCTGGGTTCGCATTTTGTACGCTAACGTATTATCTCAATGACCTTGATAGTGCATTCGCCCGTTACAGGTCGCTATAAGATGCACAAGGACAAAAGGAAGCAGACTGCGGTCATTCTTTGCATCGTCGCGCTGAATATAACGTTGATAGGTTGCGTCATTTATTCGGTACTTTCCGCGTTCGCCGATGCCGCGGATATATCGTTTTCTCAAAACCTCGAAAATATTCGCACGTTGACCAATGCTTCGGCCAATAAGGTAGAATTGGAGATTACTCACTTTAGGCGGGAAATCGAAGCAGTTTCCAATTATGTCAACAATTATAACGATATGGGGATGACGGAAGATGAATTGATGAATTTCTTTGCGACATACTATGGCGCACAGAAGACCAATACTTGGCAGTTGGTGGATAGTGTGGTAAATGACGACGACATTGCACATCCTGTTTTCGAGGCCGTCTGCCTGTGCGATGTGAACGAAGACTCTTTCTGCTATCAGGCGAATGCGTATCCAGCTTTGGGAAAAATATTCTGTGCGGCCAGTGAGCGTACTCTGGGTGTTGTTCAATATACTAGTGAATTCACAGAAGCTTCCCACGCACTTGCAAAATCGTTCGCGGTAACGACCGTGATACGGGTGCGAAACGGAAATGACTATCAGTACAAGACATTGATGCTGTTGATTGAAAGTGAATATGCCAACCAACTGATTGCGAACAATAACGATGTCGATTCCCTGAGCTTTTTCGACTATTCCAATGTCATTGTGGATGACGACGGGGACTATGTGATTTCCAATATATATTTCCAAGGAACCAATTTCTTCGATTACATCGGACTATACAATGATACTTTCTCAAGCGCGGATAAAATCGGCATCAGTGAGCGAATGAAGCAGAAAAACTACTCTGATGTTCTATATTACCAAAATCGCAGGGAACAGGACTGTGTGTATACTATTGTCCCGATCCATGAGAACGATTGGTACATCTTGAGCATCGTTCCGATCGTATCCTTCCATAGCGTCAATAATTTCAATCGTAGTTTTTTCAATTTTGCGTTGGCCTTCATCGCATTGTTCATGGTAGACATCGTTATGCTGCTGGTCATCAATTCGCAGTTGCGCAAGATGACGAGAAAGGCCCAAGAGGCGAATGAGTCCAAGTCCTTGTTTCTTTCCTCCATGTCGCATGATATCAGGACACCGATAAATGCGATTGTCGGAATGACCATCATCGCCGACAGGCAACTGGAGGAGAAGAATATCGACAGGGCTGTGCTACAGGACTGCATGAAGTCGATAGAGTTCTCAGGAAGCCACCTGTTGACGCTTGTGAACGACATTCTCGATATCTCCAAGATTGAAAGCGGCAAAATTGTTCTTCACTCTAGCGATTTTTCTATTGCTGATACCGTCGGGCAGACAATCAACATGTGTCAATCGAGAATCAAGGAAAAGGGTTTTGACTTTGAAGTGCATATCCAGAATGTATCGCATGAACGTGTGGTCGGCGATTCCTTGCGGGTAAACCAGATATTTATCAATATTCTCACCAACGCAGTCAAATACACTGAACCGGGCGGAAAAATCACAGTGGAATTGTCGGAGGAACTTGTTTCGGGTCGGAATCATCTCGCTCGCTACGTATATACGGTATCAGATACCGGCATTGGTATGACGCCGGAGTTCATCAGTACGATTTTCGACCGTTTTACCAGAGCCGTGGATACGCGGATCAACTCGGTGCAAGGGACCGGATTGGGCATGGCTATCGTAAAACAACTCGTTGATCTGATGGGCGGTACCATTCAGATAAAGTCCGAACTTAATGTGGGCTCGACCTTTACGGTAACGCTCGAACTACCCATTGTTCAAGAAAAGCTCACGGGTATCACATGCTCCCATCTTTCCATTTTGTTGATAGACGATGATCCGGTTTTGCTCAAGACAATGCAACTATCACTGCAAGATGCGGGAGCGGAGGCTGATATCGCCCTGGACGGGCTACAGGGAATCGAAATGGCAGTTTTACGGCACGATACCGGCGATGGCTATAAAATCATATTTGTAGACTGGAAGATCGGCCAGATGTCGGGCGACAAGGTGATTGAAGCGTTGCGGAAGAAGCTTGGTTCCGATGTTCGCATCATAGTCATGACAGCCTACAATATCATCGAGATCGAGCAGGAGGCCCGTCGTGCGGGAGCCGACTATTTCGTAACAAAGCCGCTATTCCGGTCCAAGCTCGTCTCTATTGTGGAATCTGCGTTGTCCGGCAAGGATTTACACCCTAGAACTACGAGGGCGAGCTTCCCTGGCATGAAAATATTGGTTGTCGAAGACAACGATACCAACTGGAAAGTTTTGGACAAGATATTGAAGTTCTATGCGATAAACGCTGAAAGGGCGGAGAACGGTCGTGTCGCCGTTGAAAAGGTGCGGAATTCGGAAGAGGCTTTTGATCTGATCCTCATGGATATCCAGATGCCTGTAATGAACGGATATGAAGCCACAAGAGCCATACGGGCGCTGGGGGACGGCAAGGGAGCGTCTATTCCTATTTACGCCATGACCGCTGATATCTTTGCCGATGATGTCCGAAAATGCGAGCAGGTCGGTATGAACGGGCATTTGTCAAAGCCCATTGATATCAAAAAAGTGATTGGCATCATTCAGGACATATATGACAGCTGTACGGCAGAAAAGTAGAGGTACCAATGATGGTTTGTGGCGATGATACATGCGATTTGCTTAAGAATCCGATTTCGCATCATGGGGATTGTATGACGAACAGCGCGGAGTCGGCGAGGCGGCTGCTGTATGATACTCTTCCCGGTGGAATGATGGGCGGGTACCTTGAGGACGGGTTCCCGTTTTGGTTTGTCAATCGGCGTATGCTGGATTACCTGGGATACGAGTCTGAGGAAGTGTTTGTTCGTGATTGTGGAGGATTGATTGAAAACTGCATGCACCCCGACGATCGGGCGGAAGTGTCCAGGCAAGTGAGGGCGCAGCTAGAAAGTCGCGGTGAATATCAGGTCGACTACCGTATGAAAAAAAAGACTGGCAGTTATATCTGGGTACATGATATCGGCCGAAAGACCGAAGCGGAGGACGGCAGGTTCGCAATTGTTTCCGTGTGCTATGACATTACCAAGGAAAAAGAGTTGAACATCCTGCTGGATGGGCTTGTCAATAATGCCTGCTGGGGAATGGCTCTCTACCGGGTTGAGCCTGATTTCAAAATGACGCTCATGTTCGCTTCTTCCGGCGTAGCGCCGATATTTGGACGTAACGATCAGGAATATGCGCTTCTCTGCCATGATGACGCAATGAAAACCATTTATCCAGGCGATCGGCTGACAGTTCTTGATGGTATCAAGTCCGTTGTCGCACTGGGACAGGCAGTGTCTCTTACCTATCGGATTCTCGACAAGAGCAACGGATGCCTATGGATAAACGGTACGTTTTCCAAATTGGGAGAGGATGGCGGCCGTCCAATCCTACGTGCTGTTTTCTCACCATCCACCATGCAGTACGAATTACAGTTGCAAGCTCTCGACATGGATGAGGTCGGTATATATGCGGTAGACAGGAATACCCATGAACTCTATTACGCCAATGACGCTGTGTTCCGTATGTATGGTGTTCCACAGGTCGATGTAACGGGCCTGACCTGCTATCAGATGTTTTGGGGATTGGACGCCGAATGCGCAACCTGTCCTTTCAAAGAACCTTCCGCCATACGGACCGGCTCGAAGAAGCGGCTGCGCCTGCCCAACGGAACAATCCTGGCTGTCATGAGTCAGGAAAAGAAATGGAATGGCAAAGACATCCTGGTCGTGTTTTCGCAGGATGTAACGGACAGGGAACGTCTGCATGAAGAACTCGTGGCATCGAACCAAAGACAAGAAAACATATTGAAGCATATGGCGTGTGGTTTTTGCGTCTGCCAAGTCTCTTCTGAGAATGACATGACGATTGAATATGTGAGCGATGGTTTTTGTCAGGTATTTGAAGGTGAAAAAAGAGAACTGCTGGCGCTATACGGCAAAGACCTGGTGTTTGGGGTTCATCCAAGCGACGCTGGCGCTGTCTCGGATTTCTTTCACGGCATGTTCTCCGCGGGTGGCTCAGGCGAAATCTCTTACCGTTGCCAGACGATACAGGGCAATCGGAAATGGATTCTGGTGAAATTACAAGTAATTCCGAATGAAGCTGGTGGCAAGAGCGCCTATGCTACGTTTTTTGATGTGACACAGGAGAAGCGGATTGAAGAAGATTTGTTGCGTGATGAGAAAATCAACGAAATCGCCAGTGAATTTGTTGGAATGTGGTCGTGGCTGTATGATATTGATTCCAGAGTCGCCTATCCAAGTAAAAAACTCAGGGATGATTTTCAGCTATCCAAAGTGATTGATTTTCCTGAAGGGTTTCTTGCGTTGGGTATTGTTTTGCCCGAATATGAGGATTTGTATCGGGAGAGCATTGAACAAGTTCGCAATGGCGAAGGTCAGGTGGTGTTTGAAGCGCAGGTTCGCTATGCGGACGGATCCGTCCACTGGGTCAGGTACCGCGTACAAAGGGTGACGCAGCCCAATGGCGGCCGATTCGCCGTTTCCTGTGCGATCCCAGTCGATTTTGAAAAGACGTTGCAAGCAAAAATCGATTTGGAAAAACAGTTGCAAAGTTCCAATGAAGAGACGCTTTTGGTGCATTGCGTAACCAATCTTACGAACGGTATATCAGTCGGCCACACGTACCGTTTCAAGGAAAGTCCCGAATTGATGGATTGGAGTTCCCCGCAAGAGGCATTGTCCTTGGTTGAAACTAGGATTCATGACTCGCAGGAGCGGGCGGCATTCCACGCTTTGCATGACAGGACGCATTTGCTCGATCTTTTTGCTTCCGGCAATACTGAGGAAGCGCTTGAGTACCGACGGACGTTTCTGGACGGGAGAACCATCTGGGTACGTACAGAGATGCATCTTGTATGTGAACCGACTTCTGGCGATGTAATCAATTATGAGTATTGCTACGATATACACAGGCAAAAAATGCTGGAGGAGATGCTGACTGCGGCCGTCGATTATAGCTATGAACGGTTCGGCAGCCTGATGCTTGAAAATGGTCAGATTACGATATTGCATAACAGGAAGGAACATGCGAAGGAGTTGCTGGAAGTCCTCGATTATACTGCGATAAGTACCGAATACGGCCATTCGCAGGTTGTCCCTGAGGATCGGGAGATGTTCCTGCAAAATATTTCACTTTCACAAGTACGTCGTCAATTGGCTGTTCAGGGCAGTTATGAATTTATCCATCATGTCAATGAACATGGAGAGGTGCATGTCAAACGCAACCGCTTTGTTCTCTATGACGTCAAAAGCCAGACGGTGCTGATGACCCGTTCTGATGTCACGGAAATATCAAGACAGGAGGCCGCTAAACGCAGGGAATTGACCGAGGCGTTGGAAGTTGCAAAGCAGGCGAATGCTGCTAAAAGCGAATTTCTGTCGCGCATGAGCCATGAGATACGGACGCCTATGAACGCCATTATGGGCATGATCGCAATCGCGAGGGACAACAGGACGGACAATGACCAGATTTTCGACTGCCTGGAGAAAATAGACATGTCTTCCCATTATCTGCTGGGGCTGATCAACGATGTTCTTGAAATGTCCCGCATTGAAAGCGGCAATATAGAGATTTCACATGCTAAATTTGGATTCTCCACCCTGATGGAAAGCGTCCGGACCATTGTGGAACACCTCGCCATGAAAAACGGCATCCGGTATGAATGTATCTGCGATGCAAGAACGGATGCCAGCTATGTCGGGGATATGATGCGCATCCAGCAGGTTCTGGTGAATATCCTTGGAAATGCGATGAAATTCACAAGAAGTGGCGGACGAGTACGTTTTACTGTCGCCATTGCAAAACAAAACGAACAGAAAGCGGATTTCCGTTTTACCGTCGCGGATACGGGCATCGGTATGAGCGAGCAGTTCATGAAGCGTTTGTTCACTCCTTTTTCCCAGGAAGACAGTTCCACTACATCCAAGTACGAGGGGAGCGGACTTGGACTTGCCATTTCCAGGAATCTTGCCGTTGCGATGGGGGGGACGCTGGAGGCTGAAAGCTTTGTGGGCGTGGGGTCCACCTTTACCTTTACCGTACCGCTTGACAGGGTGAATTCAACGGTCTGCGCTCCATTGGAGCCATCACCCGATATGAACCGTTGCGTAGCGGGAGATATGGCGTTCAACGGCTGTAATCTCCTTATGGCGGAGGATCATCCTCTGAACGTGGCGGTGGCAAAGAAGTTGCTGGAACGGAAAGGCGTCATGGTCACTGTCGCGGAAAACGGAAAAATCGCCGTTGATACATTCAAGAATTCTGAGAGTGGCTTCTTTGATGTGATTCTGATGGACATCCGCATGCCTGTCATGGACGGGCTTGCCGCTACCCGGGAAATCAGGAGCCTGAACAGACCAGATGCGAAAACGATACCGATTATTGCGATGACCGCCAACGCCCTGGACGAGGATCGGCGGAATACCAAGGCCGCAGGCATGAACGCTCACCTTGCGAAACCTTTTGAACCGGCGCAGTTGTACGCTGTTCTGTCCGCACAAATCATGGAGGCAAGGCGACATGAGTAAAAAGCCGCACGAGCAGGATTATACGAAACGTATCAAGCGACAACGCAACGCCCTGTTGTTTGAAGTGTTGTTGACTTTGTGTATCGCATTGGTCGCCGTCATAGTCAGTCTTTCAAATCTTTCTGTGCAGGCCAGCCAGTCCGCGGAGGAAATTAAGACGGAGTATGACAATTTAATAACTTCCTATATCCGTCAGTTTGATGTCGCCTATACCCATTTATCCGAAAAAATCGCGGAAGATCCCTCTTTTGAGGAGATGGACGCATGGCTCAAAAGCATGGAGAATGTTTGGGCGGGCGCCATGGGCGGGGCTGGTATTTATGATGGTGTTTCTCTGACATATAAAGGTGGATTTGCCCGTAGTTGGTCCTATGGCGATTATTCAGACTATGATCCTGCGACCAGACGGTGGTATCTGATTGCGGAGGCCGCCAATGGAAAGACCGCCACTACCGCGCCATATGTGACCTTCATGGATTCTCAGACGACAGACGATGGTTCATGGCTGGTCATGAGCATAGTCAGAAAATATAACGATGAAATCTATGTGGATTATGATATCAAACTGATTGAAATAGAATCGTTGTTGCAAAAACGTTATTATCCATACAAGGGCACTGAGCTTCTGTTGTTTGACAAGGATGGTTACATTCTCAGCTGTAGTGACGGCAAGAAATTCGGGCATAATCTGTTCCAGCCGGATTCCGTCGTAAGCGCAAGCTTGTATGCCGCATGGGAAAAGGAGCAGGTGTCACGATGGAACCTTATCCTTGTATATGTTGACGGCGTGCCCATGCTGCTTCATTTGGAGCCGTATGACAATGGCAACACGCTTTGCATGCTCATTCCGTTCTTTGAAGTGTTCAGGCGGAATTTTCTTGTCATTTTCTTGATGATCCTGTTCTTCATTTGCTTTGAATTCTATTTGTATCACCGCAACAAATGCAGCATCATGGAATTTCGTGGACGAGACGAACGTTTGATGGCCATTACCAATGCGGCATTTGCCCAACGCCTGTTCGTCGATATGGATACGATGGTATTCTATGGGAATCAGACGGCGGAAGAGTTGTGTCCGACCGATTCCTATGAGGCGCTCTATGACATTTTTCTTGACAGGATCAAAGATGAAAAAGAGAAACTGAGTTTTGCGGAGTTTCTTTCTCCCTCGGCTCTGCGAAAGGCGTCTGGGACCATGTATCGTCTTGAAACTCAGAAATTTGCTATGGACTGGCGTCAGGAGGACGGTACATACAAGCTGAGTATCATTGAAACCGGAAGAATGGCTTCCGTAATCGATGGTTGCGAAACCGTCGGGATTCTTTGTCGCGATGTCTCGGAGGATGCTTCCATTCTTAAAGAAGCTTTGGCCCAGGCTGAAAGCGCCGGGCGGGCTAAAGGCGACTTCATGTCCCGTATGAGCCATGAGATCCGTACTCCGCTCAACGCCATCATCGGATATCTGGACATTGCCAAAGACGAAATATCGGATAAGGACAGGATGCTTCACTGTTTGGAGCAGTCCAGCGTGGCCGCCAAGCATTTGCTGTCCATCATCAATGATGTCCTGGATATTTCTTCAATAGAAAGCGGGCATATGAAGATTGACGATTCCGCGTTCAATGTTCCGCAGCTTGTCCATTCTCTGACTACGATTTTCTATGCCCAGGCAAAGAAGAAGAACGTGCGGTTCGAGGTCCGCATCAGCGACCTGACGGATGAATGGGTCATCGGCGATAGTTTGCGCGTCAACCAGATTCTGCTGAACCTGCTTTCAAATGCGGTGAAGTTTACACCGGAAAACGGAGAAGTCCAGCTTGATATCAATCAAGTCGGCGAACGTGACGACAAAGTGTATATGCAGTTTCAGGTTCGTGATACCGGCATTGGTATGAGCAGAGAGTATTTGAATCGCATGTTTACACCGTTTGAACAGGAAAATGCGTCAACTGCCAGGGATTATGGGGGTACCGGCCTTGGCCTTTCCATCTGCAACAATCTTGTCAGGTTGATGAGTGGAACGTTGGGGGTGGAAAGCGAGCAGGGGAAAGGAACCGTATTCACTGTCAATCTCGCCTTTGGAAAAACTGAACAAAAGACTCTTGAGCATTTGTCTACGGAGAGCTTTTCCAAATTGCGAGCCCTTGTCGTGGACGATGAAGAAAGCGCCTGTGAATATATCAAGAAGCTCCTGGAACGCTGTGGGGTAAAGTGCGACACGCTTACTAGCGGAAAAAAGGCCGTCCGACGCATCCAGAACCGCATGGCGAGTGAATATCCCTACGATTTTTGTATTATTGACTGGAATATGGATGAAATGAACGGGATTGAAACGGCAAGACAGATCCGTTTCTTTTGCGGTAAGGAAATGCCGATCATTATCGCTACTTCCTATGATTATTCCTCCATTGTCGATGAGGCGCGCAAGGTCGGGGTGAACAGGATTATTTCAAAGCCGTTGTTCCAGTCAACTCTGTTCGACATGCTTGTGAACACCTATGGAAAATATGAACCAGTCAAGGCAAGGGAAGGGAAGGCGGTCGATTTTCACGGCTTGAACATATTGCTCGTGGAAGATAACGAAATGAATATGGAGATTGCGGTTGACATCCTTTCCAAAGCGGGTCTGAATGTCACGTCGGCCGTCAATGGCAAGGAAGCCCTGGAAGCTTTTACAGCCGCCGGAGAGGGAACTTACGATGCCATCTTGATGGACGTCCAGATGCCGGTGATGGATGGATGCGAGGCGACCCGGGCAATCCGTAAAAGTGGTCACCCTCAGGCAAAGAGTATTCCGATCATCGCCATGACTGCGAATGCCTTTACCAGCGATGTAACGGCCGTACTGGCGGCAGGAATGAATGACCATATCGCCAAGCCGATTAATTATGAACATTTGTTTGATACTCTGAGCCGATTTATTGGCGAAGGTGAAAAAAAAGAATGAAAACAAACTATAAAATATTGGTTGTTGATGACATCGAAATGAACCGGGCGATGCTCAGCAAGATATTCGCTGACGATTATATCGTCCTTACCGCTGAAAATGGGAAACAGGCGTTGCGGATTATAGAAGGAAACGATGTCGCTATCGTCCTCTTGGACTTGAGCATGCCGGAGATGGACGGATACGAGGTGATCCGAACAATGAAGGCGGATCAGAAGCTGGCGGCTATTCCGATTGTCGTTACGACTGGCGCAGTGGATAAATCAGAACGACGCGCGTTTAATCTTGGAGCCGATGATTTCATTACCAAGCCCTATGATCCGTATATCGTTCACAAACGGGTCGACAACTTGATTCAGAAATATGTATTGCAGATAGACAACCTGCGTCAGGCGTTGAATCAGGCGGAACAAATCAACCAAGCCAAAACGACATTTGTCTCCCGGATGAGTCACGAATTGCGAACTCCGCTGAATTCTATTATCAGCATTTCCAGCTTATTGAAGGATTGTGTGGCGAAACCGGAAAAGATGGGGGAGTATTGTGAAAAAATAGAGGATTCATCCAAATATTTACTGGGGATGATTGACAATATTCTGGATATGTCGGCGATTGAGAATCAAAGGATAATCATTACGAAAAGTCCTTTTGATTTTCGCAGGCAAGCCAATAGCATCGCTTCCATGTTTTATGCCCAGTGCAAGGAAAAGAATATCCATTTTGAAATGAATTTCGCAGGTGTTACCGAAGAGTTTTTGTTCGGTGATCCGCTACGGCTCAAGGAGATATTGGTCAATCTGATTTCCAATGCGGTTAAATTTACTCCTGAAGGCGGCAATATTGCAGTTTGCGTCAGCCAGCTCTCACGTGTGGACACAATGGTGAAGTTGCGTTTTGAAGTTATTGACGATGGCGAAGGAATCGCAAGAGATCGGCAGGAATGGATATTCAAGCCTTTTGCGCAGGAAAACAACAATACCGCCCGTACCCATGGCGGAAGCGGTCTTGGTTTGTCCATAGTCAAGAATCTCGTGGACTTGATGGGCGGTCAGATCAGGGTGCGGAGCGAGAAAGGCAAAGGAAGCACCTTCACGGTTGATTTACCGTTTACCGTCTCCAAGGAAATTCCACAGATCTCGTCCGAACGGTTGCATAAGGTACGCGCGTTGCTGATTGACGACGACTATGAAACACAGGAATACGGTCAGAAGCTGATGAACAAAATGGGTATCGCCTGTGATATCGCCGATAGTGGGGAGAAGGCTCTCGATTTGATGCGTGAGGCGTTCAAGGAGAGCCGTGGGTATGATATCTGCTTCATTGACTGGCGTATGCCGGGGATGAGCGGTATCGAGATTACAAAGACGCTTCGTTCGATATTCGATGACGACCTGATTATCGTCGTGGCGTCCGCCTATGACCTTGCGGAGATTACACAGAAGGCGAAAATGGCTGGAGCCGATGTCGTTGTGCCGAAGCCGATGTTTCAGTCTACGGTATTTGACCTGTTGATGGATATCACGGGTGGGGGCCACGGCAAGAGGATGGAGGGATCTGCCTACGATTTCACAGGGAAAAGGGTATTGGTCGCAGAAGACAATTCCCTGAATGCGGATATCGCTATAACCCTGTTGTCTGATGTTGGATTTGAAACGGAACTGGCGATCAACGGTAAGGAGGTCTGCGAGAAATTTGAAAATTCCGCGGTTCATACATACGACGCTATTTTAATGGATATCCAGATGCCTCTCCTGAACGGCCACGATGCCGCCAGGAGAATCCGTGGTTCTCAGCATCCTCAGGCCAAAAGCATCCCGATTGTCGCTGTTACGGCGAACGCGTTCATAGAGGATGTAAAAGCTTCGTTCGCGGCGGGGATGAACGACCATATCTCGAAACCTATCGATACGGAACGATTGTACCAGGTGCTTGACAAACTGGTGGGGCAGACCCACGCCAAGGAGAACGATAATGAATGACATATTGCGGGAATTGGACGGCATAGGAGCCGAGACGGGCGATGCGCTGGACCGCTTCTTGGATGATCGGGAAATGTACCTGAAATATGTACGGAATTTTCCGGATGAACCTACCATGCCCGCGCTTGTCGCGGCGGTAGCCAGGTGCGATTATTCGGCGGCGGAAAAAGCGGTGCATGCTCTGAAAGGCATTGTGAACAATCTTGGCTTCCTGCCGTTGGCGGATGCGTCTGTAGAAATGTTGCTTGCGCTGCGCGAGGGACAGGTCGACGAGGCGTTGGATGCGTTTGAGGATGTAAAAAAACAGTACCGTCGTTTCTGTGATGTCATTCATGCGTGGAATGAATGACAAGCGTGGTCGTTTACAAACGATGGATACTCAAGGTCATGTCAGGCGGCTCACTGCGGATATTGCGAAGGAGGTGTTGAGATGGACAGAAGAATAGAACTGTTGCGAGAGTGGGGGTGCGATATAGAAGGCACAATGGAAAGGATGCTCGATGATGAGGAGTTCTATCTGGAATGCCTTGCCGCTATACCGGTAGATGAAAATTTTCCGCGTCTGACGGAAGCGTTGAGAAAACATGATCTTGCTACGGCGTTTGACTGCGCCCATACGTTGAAAGGTGTGCTGAGCAATCTGGGGTTGACTCCCATGTACAACAAGACGGTGGAGATCGTGGAGCCTCTTCGCGCTGGGAAGCAAGAAGGCGTGCTTGAGAAGAACGAGGAGCTTCTCAGCATGAAGGACTATGTATCTGAAATATTGCAACTACGGTAAATGTCAGCATTTTCAAGGAAAAACAGGCAAGGTTATGGGGAAACAAAAAGGATTTGTATGTATAGGCGTACTCTTGTTGTTATTTGTCGTAGCGTCTATTTTTACATTTCATAGAAGCAAGACATTGATTGAACAGGGCTATTTTGCGGCGGAAGGCGTCAATGCCAAGAATTTTGCGGCGCTTGTATCGGCCAATATTTCTCTGACAGATAAACAAGTCGATACACTGAAGGGGTATACATACAATGAACTTCTGAACTCGACTGAAAACAAAGCCCTCCGATCCATGATGGACAATGACAGTTTTTCGCAGAAGGTGGCGTATGCGTACATCATGGTTCATCTGCGGGACAATGAAGTGAAATATTCTGTCACCGCGGATAATAGGAATCGATTCGACGCCCCCGTAGGGACGCCGCTGGATATCATGTGGCTGCTCGACGTGAATGTAACTGAAGACGAGGAGAAACAGGCTTTAGAGGCGGATGAATGGAAAAGATATTCCTATTATATAGAAAAAGACGCCTCGATCTTCGGTAGGACTCCAACCTATCTCTTCAATTCCAGCGAATGGGGCGACCATATCTGCGGGTATGCGCCGTTCTATTCAGCTGAGGGACGATATGTCGGTGTTGTCGGCATAGAACTGCAAACCAATGATTATGATGCCTATTGCGGGCAAGCCGTATTGGCCCTGGGCATCGTCATGGCGGTTTCTCTGGTCATGCTGTCGGTACTGTTCGCCTATATCTACTTTCGATATCGTCGATTGCAATTTGATAAAATTTATGTTGATTCTCTGGTACGGATATATAACCGGAGTTATTATAATAATCAGTTCATCAAGCGTATGAACATTTTGCGTTCGGATAGAAAATTCGCATTGATGATCGCTGATGTGGATTGGTTCAAAGCGGTAAACGACACCTTCGGACATGAAATCGGAGACCAGGCGTTGATTGAACTGGGCGAGATTCTGGTTGATATTTTTGGAAAACAGCATGTCGTGCGGTTCGGAGGGGAGGAGTTCGTCGCTGGACTATGGATCGACAACGAGGCGGAACTGCTGAAAACGCTGGACTCTTTGTATACGCGGGTTGATAGTCATAGATTTAGTTCGCAGGAAATTACGCTGAGCATTTCTTTGGGATGCAGCTTTTACGAAACCCAGGAATTGAATGGATGGCTGATGTCGGGAATGCTTCGCGCCGCGGACTGCAAGTTGTATGAGGCGAAGTCCCGCGGTCGCAAGTGTTATTTGGTTGAACAGTATGATGCGACAAAAGAATATAGAAAAGATCCGTCGGATCCAGGCGACAGTCCAAGGAGGTAGGCGATGCATTATGAGAAAAGTTACCGACCAAATCTGACTATGCATAATTATACACGAATAATGAATAATTATGCGGGGGGGGGGGGGCTTCTATGACAGAAAAGAGAAACATACTTGTTGTGGACGATGTTGATATAAACAGGCGTATCCTTTCAAAGATTTTGAGAGCTGAAGACTTCAATACTATCGAGGCGGAGAACGGACAGGTCGCGCTGGATATTCTCACCAGTGGAAATCCCGCTATCGCGCTGGTTCTGTTGGATATCACCATGCCCGTGATGAACGGGTATGAGTTGCTTGAAAAAATGAAAGAGACGGGATTGCTCACTTCCATACCTGTCATTGTAACGACCGGCAGTGATCAAAACAATGCGGAGGTTAAGTCTCTTGAGTATGGTGCGACTGATTTTATCACCAAGCCATATAAGCCTGATATCGTCAGCCACAGGGTGCGCAGTATTCTCCGTCTGTGTGAAAACGCCGCGTTGCTGAACCGATTGGAAATTGACCGGTTGACCGGCGTATACAGCAGAGAGTTCTTCTATCGCCACGCGGAAGCCGTTTTGGACGAGCATCCAAATGAGAAGTATGACATTATATGTAGCAATATTGAAAATTTCAAAATGATCAACGCGAAATACGGTATGGAGGTTGGCGATGAGCTGTTGCGGTATGTCGCCAAGCATAATGTGGACTGCGTTGGCGCCGATGGCGTATGCGGGCGGTTGAGTGCGGATTCTTTTGTAGTGCTTCGCAAAAGGAGAAGTCAACATACGCAGGAAGAAATTGGCCGTCAGTTCACTGAAGCCTTTCGGAATGCGCCGGTTAAGAATTTCCTGATGCAGTACGGCCTCTATCCGATAGAGGATAGGTCCATGCCCATTCCCTCCATGTGCGACTGCGCACAATTGGCGCTAGCCACCATCAAACACAAATATGGCGTGCACTATGCTGTGTATGATGAGTCCATACGGCAGAAAATGCTCAGGGAACACCAGCTTAGCGACTATATGGAGCAGGCTCTTGAGGCAAAGCAATTTCTCGTCTATCTCCAGCCGAAGCATGATATTGAGACATGCGCCATTGCCGGAGCCGAGGCTCTGGTCCGGTGGATACATCCTGAGCTTGGATTTATCTCTCCAGGAGAATTCATCCCGCTCTTTGAGCGCAACGGCTTTATTACAAAACTCGACAGATACATCTGGGAGGAGGTCTGTCGCATTCTTCGCAGATGGATTCAGGAAGGCCGCAAACCGATTCCCATATCAGTCAACGCTTCCCGGGTGGACTTTGAATTTGGCGATCTTGCTGAGAAGATTGAAATACTTGTTGACTCATACGACATTCCCCATGACCTGCTCCATTTTGAAGTGACGGAATCTGCATATACCGACAACCCCCAGCAGATTATTTCCACCGTCTCTACTTTACGCGATATGGGGTTCTTGATTGAAATGGATGATTTCGGATCCGGGTATTCCTCGCTCAATATGCTTTCGGAACTGCCTATCGACATGTTGAAGCTGGATATGCGGTTTATGCAAAAGGGCGATGGACTTCTGCCCAATAGCAAACGAAGTATTTTGAGTTTCATCGTTAGTCTTTCCAAGTGGTTGCAGCTTCCCACGATCGCGGAAGGAGTGGAGACGAAAGAGGATGTAGATGTTTTGAGAACTATGGGCTGCAATTATATCCAGGGCTACTATTTTGCCAAGCCAATGCCGGTCTCTGAATTTGAGACATACTGGGAGGCAAAGCGAAGAGACGTACAAACTGTGCCCGAACCGCCTATCTACGAAATTTTGCATGCGGCTCTTTCTAAAGCGGAAGCGCGGAATAAACCCCATGTTTTGATCGTGGAGGATATCGCAAGCAATCGTGAACTCATGAAAGAGATACTTTCTCCATTTTATGTAGTGGCTGATGCAAGCGATGGTCAGCAGGCATATCGATACATCAAGGAACGACATGCGGAACTGTCCTGCATATTGCTGGATCTCCTTATGCCGGTGATGGATGGCTTTCAGCTGCTGGATCTCCTGCGCAAGGAAGGTTTTCTTATGGAAGTTCCTGTAATCATTACCTCGGAAGCCGGTAGTGACAGCGAACTTCGAGCCCTCCATCTTGGAGCCGATAGCTTTGTCGCCAAGCCATACAATGGGGAGATACTGCTTCATCATGTTCAGAAAGCCGTAAATGAGCATGAATATCGCAGACTTTGCGGAAAACTTGAATAAGATGAAAATGAATGCAAGAGTTGGGACGGGTAAGAGTCGATATGAAATAGCGATGCTTGTCATCCTTGTGATGTCATTGCTGATAGGATTGACTTGTGGCGTGGCGATGGCGGAAGATACTCCGCAGTTCACGCCTTCGACACTACGTGTCGCCTATTATCCACTTGACGGTTTTTTTGAATACGACAGCAGAGGCGTTGAGACAGGGTACGGCGTGGAGTTGTTGAATAAGATATCCCAATATACCGGCTTGCAGTTTGAGTATGTTCCCGCTACCGACTGGGAAAGTACGAAATTGATGTTGCTTGACGGCAAAGCTGATATCCGAATGCCGGCTACCATGCCGCTTATTCCATCGTCTGCGCTGAGTTATAGTGCGACAAGCATTATAGACACATACCATGTTTTGTTAGCATTGGATACTCGCGATGACCTCTATTACCAGGACTATGAAACCATCGGCACCCTGCGCATCGCCATATCGGAGAACTTTTATCATGTCACGACCGTCAAGACCTATCTGGATCGGATAGGGATAGCAAAAGATCAACTGGTTTTTTGCGAAGATTATGACGAATGCCATGGCAAGTTGGTTTCCGGCGAGGTCGATGCGCTGGTTTCGAATATCATGGATATGGACGGCACCATGAAGATGCTGGCGCGCTTCAACAGCATTTCCAATTATTTCTCAATGACGTTGGATAATCCGGTACTCGATGTCTTGGACGAAACCATGGCGCAGATCAAGCTTGATGAGCCTTTGTTTTTGGCGAATCTGTATTCCCGGTGGTTTCCTGAACGAACGGTGGTTCCCCTGACCATTGAGGAAAGCGAATACCTCGCTTCAATCGATACGTTGACCTTCGCGTTTCGAACAAGCGAAGGCTATTTGTCCCGACGTGAAGATGATGGTTATTACGGAATCTACGTTGAGCAGGCGAAGTTTGTTTGCGACAGGCTCGGAATAGGCTTTGATGCGGTTTCATTGGAAGATTGTTTGGACGGCAGGGCGAGGGCCGATGTCTACAGCGGGTTCTTCTATAACCAGAATTATGCTGAAGAATGGGGGCTTTGCATATCGGCGCCAATCAACAATATCAACTATTATCTCATCCAGAAAAAGGAAAAGACGGTCAACGAGACGACCTGCAAAATCGCCGCCAGGGAACAGTTCTACTATACCAGGGAATATCTGCAGCATGAATACCGTGCGGAGCAGTTTCTATATTTCAATACATACGAAGAATGTTTGCAGGCGGTGGCCGGCGGCCAGGCAGACATCGCGATCATCAACAATTATATTGCCGAGTACTATCTTGAGATGTATCAGTTTAGCAATCTTAGTGCGAGACTGACCAGTGAATACAGCCATTTATACTGCTTTGCGACAGTTGACCAGAATAAACTGCTGGCATCCATCCTCACTAAGACCTTGTCCGCGATTACTACAGATGAAATGAACCAGATGTATATCCGCGGCATGGAGAAAAAACCGAAATCGAATTTTTTCCTGGCATTTCTTTATCAGAATCCATTGCTGTTCACATTGGCCGTGGCGGGTTTGTCCATCCTTTTGATCGTCATCGTACTGATGCTGGTTTTTATCAGAAATAGCCGAATACAGAATAGGACGCTGGAGAATGCCCTTGCGGTCAAAAGCGATTTTCTTGCCCGGATGAGCCATGACATGCGTACTCCGCTCAACGCGGTTCTCGGTTTTACAAAACTTGCGCAAGATGAAAAGGATGACAGTCAATCGGTTCAAGATAGTCTTGCGAAAATTCAATCCTCCAGCGAGTACTTGCTTGGGCTTATCAATGATGTGCTCGATGCTTCCAAGATAGAAAGCGGCAAAGTGGAACTGCATTCCGAGATAGTCAACGGGGTGGAGTTCCTGCGTGATATCACTGAGGAATTCAAGGCTCAGGGAAAGTTGCGCAGGATATCTCTTGTGGTGGACTTGACGAAAGCCAATACGCCTTTCGTCAAGATGGATAAACTCCGTACCAGACAGGTCTATTCCAATCTGCTCAATAACGCTTTTAAGTTTTCCGAACCGGGATCTACGGTGGAATGGTATATGGAAGACACAAAGCTTGATGATTCTCATATGGAATTCGTAACGACAATCACTGATCATGGCTGCGGGATGAGCGCGGAGTTTATGCAGCATATGTTCGAACCATTTACGCAGGAGATAACTCCGGGCAAGGGGCTGCGCGAAGGTACCGGGCTTGGACTCATGATTGTAAAAAAATTCGTGGAGCTGATGAACGGTACGATAGACGTGCAAAGCGAACTTGGGGTGGGAACGACATTTACAATCCGTATGCGACGCGATATTCCATCGAAGGATGAAGTTGCAGCTTTTTTGCAAAATGAGAAAATCTTTGATGTGGATATCTCTAGGCTTGAAGGGAAAAGATTGCTCTTGTGTGAAGATCATCCGCTTAATCGTGAAATTGCGGTTCGGCTTCTTGCGAAAGTCGGGGTGAGTACTGAATGTGCCATGAACGGACAAATAGGTGTGGATATGTTCAAGGCGTCCACTGTGGGGCACTACGATGCAATTCTGATGGATATCCGCATGCCGGTGATGAATGGGCTTGATGCTGCGGAAGCGATTCGGAAAACAGTGCGCGAGGATGCGCGGACAATTCCAATCATCGCGGTAACGGCCAACGCCTACAACGAGGATGTAGTGGCGGCGTTACAGGCGGGAATGAACACGCATATTCCAAAGCCGCTTGACCCTAAGACGCTCTATAAGACGCTCTCAGAGTTGATTTCATAAAGGAAGGACCAGAAAAACAATGGGAAGGCTGATGAAAAGGACATTAGGGGCGACGATCATGTTTTTGTTCGCCTTTAGCGTTTGGGGACCTGCCTGCTTTGCTTCTACAGGCGAAAATACGACATTGCGAGTTGGCTATATGGACTATAGCGGATTTATCGAAGCGCAGACGGATGGCTCGTATTCGGGATACGGCGCGGAGTATCTTGCGAAAATATCTGAATATACAGGATATCGCTATGAATATGTCTATGGAGAATGGCCGGATCTGTTGGAAATGTTGAAGAACAGAGAGTTGGATTTGGTATGCACGGCGCAGTATACAGCGGAACGAGCGGAGGTATACGATTATACCGCTTATCCTATTGGTTATACTGAAGGGTTGCTGTATGGTGTTGCGAATAACAATATCGCATATGAAGATTACGCGGCGTTTGAGAACCTGAAGGTCGGTATTATTCGCAAGAACGCCATGGCTGACCTATTCCTCAAGTACGAGGCGATGCATGGTTTTTCCAGTACACTTGTTGAATTTCCTTCTGAGCATGATATGTTGGAGGCTCTTTCCTCCAACCGGATAGATGTCATGTGCAGCGAGCATTTGGCAAATCATAAGGGACTTGCTCTTCTTGCGAAATTTGGCGCTGACGCTTATTACTTGATGTCGTATAAGGACAGTCCCTATATAGATCAAATCAATTTCGCCCTTCAGGAAATCAAAACCGACGTGGATTTTGAACCGAAGCTTTACCATAAATACTATGATAGCAGTACGGCTGCGACCACGCTTCAGTTCACCACTGCGGAAAAGGAATTTATTGCGAATTGCGGTACATTTACAGTGGGGCTTAATGCGGATCGCGCACCCTTTTCCCAATACGATGAGAAAACTGGTGTTTTCAGCGGAATCTGTGTGGATATCCTTGATGCGATTTCGAAAAACAGCGGCTTGGTATTTCGATACGTTCCACAGACTTCCGGTGTCAGGGTGACTGAGCTGCTCGCCAGTGGGGACTATGATATCATATGCGGCGTAGAACGGGATAATTTTATAACCAATGTTGACGTGGAATCCTCCGAAGCTTTTTTGGAAAGTGGCGTTGTTCCGGTTGGCAAGCCTGGAACCGCTTTGAATTTCTCAAGCAATTTGACCGTGGCGATTCCTTTGTCGTTCCAGGCTTTGCAGAAGAATCTTGAGACGCATTATCCGAATTTGACGGTTGTCGGTTATGGGTCCAATCGGGAGTGTCTGGATGCTGTAGTATCGGGCGAGGTGGATGTATTTATTCAGAACACACATATTTTGAGCCTGTTGCTGCAAGAGCCAAAATACGAAGGCTTGGATATTCTGCCTGTTGAAGTCATGGTGGAACATACGGCAATGGCGGTTCCCCGTTCTACAGAATCTCTTTTCATGTCCATCCTGAACAAAGCCATTGAGAATCTTGATGACGCGACCATTAGCAGCAGTCTCATAGAACACACATTTGCGACTCCCTATGTATATACTCTTGGGGATATTGTATATCGCTTCCGTATACAGTTCGCTGTAATTGTCGCCTTGATTTTACTTTGCTTTATTCTTTTGGGCGTTGTCATGGCCATGAAGCAACGCAATGCGAGGAAACTGGAGAGCATAAATGCCAGCCTGGAAAAGGCAGTTGCAAAAGCGGACGGCGCCAATGTGGCGAAATCGCAATTCCTGGCGCAGATGAGTCATGAAATCAGAACCCCGATGAATGCCATTATAGGACTTACGGGAATTGCAAGAACCGAAGTCAGAGATACTGAAAAAATGAACGACTACCTGACAAAAATCGATAGCAGTTCTCGACTTCTGCTAGGCATTATCAACGATGTTCTGGACATGTCCGCGATTGAGGGAGGAAAACTCAAAATTGATAGCGCGAGCTTCAACTTCAAGCAAATGCTGACAAATATTACGACAATGTTTTACCAGCAGGCAAAAATGAAGGGAATCGATTTCCAGATTAGGCTGAATGGAGTTACCGAAGAAACAATCATTGGAGATGAACTCCGTACCAATCAGGTATTGATGAATCTCCTGTCAAATGCGGTAAAGTTTACTCCTGCTGGCGGTGAGATCGTCCTGATGGTGTTGCAGGCCGGCCGTTCTCATGACAAGGTGCAATTCCGCTTCTCAGTATCTGACACAGGGTGCGGCATGAGCGAGGATATGTTGCTCCGATTATTCAGACCCTTTGAGCAGGAGTCCTCTTCTACCGCACGCAAACATGGCGGCAGCGGGCTAGGGCTTTCCATTACCAAGCGACTGGTGGAAATGATGGGGGGGACAATCGGTGTGGAAAGCGTAGTCGGCAAAGGTAGCGTCTTTGTCGTGGATATTCCCTTTGGAATCGATGATGCGTCGCATCTGGCAGCCGCTCCGGAATTTTCTCATATTCGTACTCTTGTAGTGGATGATGATACGGAATCCTGCGAATATAGTGGAATTCTGCTGAATCGTCTGGGCGTAAGGTACGAGTATGTCACTACAGGGGAATCTGCTCTGGAAAAGCTTGGCGAAGCTGAGAACGACGGTGATCCGTTCCAGCTATGTCTGGTGGACTGGAAGATGCCGGATATGGATGGCATCGAGTGTACGCAAAGAATCAGGGATATTTTTGGCGACGATACCATCGTCATCATTGTGTCCGCATATGACTTGAACGAAGTGGAATCAATAGGGATAGCCGCTGGTGCCGATTATTTCATTCCCAAGCCGTTATTCCAGTCCACTTTGTTCACTGCGCTGATGCGTATCTCATGCGGAGACCATGCAAAACCCTTGGCGGAGCCGGAAAAGGAGGAATTTGACTTTACCGGCAAACATGTATTGGTGGCGGAGGATGTCGCGCTGAATATGGAAGTCGCGGTTTCTTTGCTCAACATGGTCCATATGGAAGTGACCTGCGTCGAGGATGGAAGGCAGGCTGTGGATATCTTTGAGAAATCGGCTCCCGGCGGTTTCGACTGTATTTTGATGGATATCAATATGCCGGTGATGGATGGTTATGAAGCAACCCGCGCTATCCGTCAGTCGCGAAAATCCGATGCCAGTACCGTTCCGATTTATGCGATGACCGCCAATGCATTTTCTGAAGATGTGACCGCGGCTCTGAATGCCGGCATGAATGGGCATCTCTCAAAGCCTATAGAAGCCAAACTGCTGTATCAGACATTACAGGCCATATTTGATCATCAGGACAATCCCAATGAACAAGCCGACATGCTCCCGCAATAGCATAGGGCGGTATCAGGGAGGGAAAAACGCATGAACTTGCTGTCGCTGTTCTCCGCCATGCTGGCCACGGCCTTCCTGATCGGCGGTGTTTATTGCCTGACGCGAAACCGAAAATCCATATTGAATGTGTTTTCATTCTTAGTACTGCTTTCATTAGGATGGTGGAACTTCTGCAATGCGTTTTTCTTTTCCTCCGTTCTGGAAAGTGACGCATGGCGTTGGCATCATCTCGCGGCTTTGGGCTGGACGGGGTTCATTGCGGAAACCACCTATTATTTTATTGTATTGACGGGCGTCCATGAAAAGATGCGGAAGTTCTGGATGCAGCTTGCATTCTATGCGTTTCCCGCGGTGTTGCTGATTCACAATCTGTTCGGGGAGACTACCAGTCTCGCCGAAGGATTTGTTAAAAGCGCGTTAGGCAATCAGTGGACTTATGTGAATTCACCAAGAAACATGTGGCTCTGGTTATACCTCGTATGTCTCGTATGGTATTTTGGATTTTCATTTTACCTGTTGCTTCGTTGGTCATCCTCTGTGAAACATCGCTTAAAGAAACGGCTGGCGGTAGGTTTTGTTGTTTTGGATGCATTGACAATCCTTTTGGGGTTCATTACGGATGTGCTTCTGCCTCTTTTCGGCCGATCAGTCCCTGCGATAGCCAATCTTTGTACGGCCCTGTTTGGCGCGGGGTATTTTTTTATCATTATCCGTTACGATCTATTTAATCTGCATCTTGTCGTTCCTGACCGTGATATTATTGAGCATGGCATGGGGGCGGTCCTGGTCACGGATGAAGAAGGGGAGGTCCTCTATTGCAATCCAGCTGGCGTAGAGCTTTTGGAAACAGAGAAGTCAAGGTTGGTAGGCGGCATGCTGTCGGAGTATTTTAGCCTCGGGCAATATAAAACGAGGATTCAGAAACCGCTCAAGACCGCCGACATGCTCAATGATACGGAGCTCGTACTGAAAGCGCAGTCCAAAAAACAAAAACGGCTTTTGGTCTCCGCCGCGGTGATTCGGGATAGGACGCGGGAATATCTTGGAACCGTGGTCTCCATGAGTGATATTACACAATTGAGTCAATTGAAAGAACAATACAAAATTCAAAGCGACCGGTATGAAGCGCTTGCCTTCGTCGATACGCTGACGGGGCTTCCCAACCGTCGGAAAACCTTTGAGGTCTTGAGCGAACATGCGGCTGCATATGCTGTGAACCAGACGGATTATTTTCTGTTATATATGGACATGGATCATTTCAAGTCTATAAATGACCTGTACGGGCATCATGTCGGCGATCAGTTCCTCATTGAAACTGCGAACAGATTGAACAAATGTGTGTTTGGAGACATTTATTTTCTCGGAAGGCTGAGCGGCGATGAACTGTTGATGATTGGAGGCCCTGATACTTCCCTGAAAGTGATATCCACCTGTGTGCAAAGGATTCAGAAGATATTTGAAACAGGTTTCATGATTGATAAGTACCATATCCAGAATAGTATTTCGATTGGATATGCGAGATATTCGGATTTCAAGGATGTCGATGCCATGGTGCATCAGGCGGATGCGCAGATGTACATGGTGAAGCAAGCCCGTCGTTCTACAGCGAGACAAAGTGCGGAAAAAAGATGAAGGGGAATTGAATGGACAGGTATAAACTATCAAAGGCTGGGGTTAATGCGTCGGAAGGAATCAAGCGGTTCAATGGTAATGCCGAGATGTACGGCAGATTCTTGAAGCATTTTTTGGACGATGTGAATTACCAGGCCATGTGCGAATCAATAAAGGTAAAAGATGTAGGATCCGCATTCTCCGCTGCGCACGCATTGAAAGGTATCGCGGGAAATCTGAGCATGAACCGTTTGTATAAGGATCTGTGCCCGTTGGTGGAGCAATTGCGAAGCGGTAGCCTGGAGAATGTAGATATATTGCTATTGCCAGTGATGCAGGATTATAGTGAAGTCGCATCCTTATTGAAAACAACGGCATGCGTGTGAACATGCCAATAGATACCTTGTCTTGGCTCTTCTTATAGACCTGCCGACATCTGGCGCATGGTTTGGCAGGTTGTGGGCGGTAAAACCAGTAAAGTGGTGATTCGGCATTTGCGAATTGTTGGTTGAGCGCCTCCTGATGTGGCGTCGACCGGGGAGCGGGGGATTTTTCCCTTATGATAGGGTGGGTTTCACAATATTCATATGGACAAAAAAAGTTTTTTCTCTTACTATAGCAGAGCGTTTATAGTTTTGGCCGCGTAGCTCAGCGGGAGAGCATTACCTTCACACGGTAGGGGTCACTGGTTCAATCCCAGTCGCGGTCATCAAGGCAATCGGTTCCAGGATTAAGGAGCCGATTGCCTTTTGTTTATCTGGTGAACTAGCCGCATATGAGGTTTCCGCATACTATGCGAACAGCAGAACTACTCCTGCGATTGAGATGATGGTTCCTGTGACCGATGCGGCGGAAAGCGTTCGATGGAACACGAACTTGTCCACGGGGAGCAGCAATATCGGGCTGATCTGGCTGATCGCCGTTACGATACCGACCGGCGCCAGGGTAAGGGCGAACATCTGGCTGCTCATTCCCAATACGGGACCTGAAATTGCGGCAAGCGCAAGCAAACCGAACAGTTTGCCGTTCTTGAGTACCTTGATATCAGTGAAAAAATGTCTGGAGAAGAATGCGGAATAGACGATGAATGCGATTAATCCGCCGAAATTCCTGATTAAGTTGGATGATACCGCCGGTACATCGTCCAAGGCATATTTCGCCAAGATGTAGGAAACTGATTGCAGTATCGCTCCGAGAAAGGCGCAGGCAAGACCGATTTTGATATTCTGTCCGTTTTCCTCGGAGCTTGCGGAGGGTGCTTTCCGATGTATCGCCATCTCTCCCAGAACCATGCAGATGATTCCTCCGATAGTCAAAGTGATGCCGGACATCTCCGTCACTGACAAAGCTTGGGAGAAGCAGAAATAGGAAAGAACCGCGGAGACTACTGGCGAAAGCGTCATAATGACAAGGGATTCCCTCGCTCCCAGAAAAATGTATGCTTTGAACATCAGCAGGTCCGTAATGAAATAGCCGATTACTCCCGAGGACAGTAGCGCTGCATATGTCCGCGCACTGGCGTGTAGCGGAAGCGATCCGTCGGTGAAAATCGTCAACAGCAGAATCGCTGGGAATGCAATCCACATTCTGGCGTGGGCGAGGCTATCGCTTCTGATAAAAGAACCGAGATACCTGTACGTGACGGAATTTCCCGCCCAGCACGTGGCGGTGAACAATGCGAGCAATTGCCCGAGGAGCTGTTGCGAATTCATGATGGTACGAACGTATCAGAAAGTGGCGGAAAGTAAAAGCCGCCGAGGTCTTTTTTTGTAGCGTCCGTTATGGATGTGCAATGTATCAACCAGTACGATGCGCCCTCATTGTGCCTTGAGGCATAAACAGCCCCTCCAAATCACTTCTTTGTGAGACTTGGAGGGTGGGGGTCCCAGTCCCTCTTGACCGGTTCCTTGAATACAGGAGGTAGCCCGTCCTATTCGGCTTTCTTTGCAATCGGCACCCAGACCTCGAACGCCGTGTCGGCTGGATTCGGTTCCAAATACAATTCAATATCGGGGCCGTTCGCATACTCATATCCGGAAGTCGGAAGCCATTCTGTAATGGCTCGTCGTTCGATTTCCTGTATTGACTGGGGCATGGGGCCTTTGCCGGGGAAGATCGCCCATGTGTTCGCTGGTACGGTATATTCCACCATATCGTCTGAAAGCGGCAGGTCTGAAGCTACTGCGATATAATAATCCCAGCTAGTGCCTTCCTGTTCTGTTCCGCAGACGCCGAGCATCCCCTTGGGCTCTCCGTTCATCAACATGCAAATCTGTCCCAGAAGAGGGCTTGCGGACACACGTCCCCAGAACATCGGTACCTGCTGAAAACTTTTTTCAATGTCTTGGTCGATGCTGGCCTTGACGCCTACGATTCTGAACGCTTCTTTCTTTTCGATCCGATACTCCATTTCGCTATCTCCCTTGATGGAAATCTTGAAGCTGATGCGAGGATAGGCTTTCAGGGCCATTCCTTCCTTGCGCGCCAACGACGGGGCCATTCCATGCATGCTTTGGAACGCCCTGTTGAAGGCGGTGGGGGAGTCATAGCCATATTTGAGTGCGACGTCGATTACCTTCGCTCCGCTCTGTAAGTCCAGCGCCGCCAGAGTCAATCTCCTGCGTCTGATGTACTCGCCTAGCGGCACGCCGACGATACAGGTAAACATCCTCTGAAAGTGATAACTCGAACAACAGGCGATATCTGCCGCCTTCTTATACGATATCTCATCATGAAGATGCTCTTCTATATAGCCGAGAGCCTGGTTCATCTTCATCAACCATTCCATGCCGGTCCTCCTCGATCCTCCGGCCGCACAAGATTTTCTGCGCTGACCGGACATCCGCTCCATGTCCATACCATACTGGATATAGGGACGGAAAACCTCTCCGTCCGTGCCGGGTTGTGCGAGATTCCAATGTCAGGTTGTACAATGGCGTGACAATCCAGCATATCATACGTTTTCTGGTGCAGCCAGTGAAAAATCGCCTATGGGCAATTGGCGGTAGGGGAAAGGACGCATCATTCGTTGCCAGGGCGGTTGGAATAGTTTACGATAGGACTGGAACGCAGATGAAGGTCATCGGCAAGAAACGCCAGCAAGAAACGCCAGGGATGGAAGAATTATTCAAGCTCAAACCATAACAATACCGGCTGGTGGTCGCTGTAGGCGAAATCGGTATCAATATTCCTGGCTTTGGCTTTCACGTTATCCGATACAATGAACCCGTCGACGACAGTCGTGAAGTTCACTCCCTTTTCATAGGGCAGCTCCGCCGCACGGCAGGTCGGCACTGTCGTCTCGTTTTCAGCCTTCACGATTCGCAGCCCCGGGGCAAGATCCTCGTCGGTAAGGATGAACACCCACCCGGGGAATTCCTGTTGGCTGGGGAAAGCCTGTGCGGCCACTTCTCCCAGCGCATGGTTGAAATCTCCGCCGATAATGACATAGTTGCCTTTTTCGTATTCTTCGGAAGCTATTTGGTTAAGCATCGCCAACTGCTGGGTACGGATTAACCCGCCCTTGTCATAGGCCGACATATGGCTGTTGACCAGGACAAGTTCCTTGCCGTTTTCAACAGGGACTCTATGGACTGCAAAACACCTGTCCAGATCAAAGAACCTGGTGGGGAATCCCTCATCGACGGGATAGCTACGGCGGATATTGTCCTCCAGGCTGTATTTGCTCAACGTAAGCAAACTTGAATTGGTCTTGCCGTGCGGGTCGTTCAGCGGGTAGTGCAACCAAGCCGAATGAAAATTCACGGCGACGGTATATCCGTACTCCGGCATCGCCTTGGTAATCTCACCCACCTGGTTGATGTGGTAGCTCCTCGTCGAATCGATATCGACCTCCTGGAGCATCACGAAATCGGAATCAAGCTCCTGCAATATATCTATGGCGCCATTGGTGTCGTGCTGTACGGACTCCTTGCTTTCCGCCTTGCCATGTATGCCGGTCACTTTCGTACCGTCGAGCATCACACCCTCATCCATGAAGAAACTATATGCAGGCCCGTATGCGCCGAAACCGATGTTATAGGTCGCGATTGTGTATTCGTCGTTGAGGTTCAGCATGCCCGTCCGCGGGTTTTCATAAGCAAGTTCGATTCCATCGGGAATTCTATCGTATTGGATGACTACATAGGCGACATAGCCACCGGCAATCAACAAAAGAACAGCTGCGGCGATTCCCGAACCAATCAATAGCCACCGAAGCGAGCGCAACACAGTTTTCATATATATTATCTCTACACCATCTTTTGGAAAAAAGCAAAGAAATATTGGTTTCTCATCATCTTTCTCATTATCCGACGGAAAGAATGCGGTGTTTCAATGAAACTCAATCCTTGAAACAGAACTCCAGCGACTTTTTCAATGCTTCGTTGAAAAAGTACCAATCATGACGGCCTTTCCATTCCTCGTAGGTGAAATCCAGTTCCAGCTTTTCCATTTCAGCGGCGAAGCGGAGGTTGTCGGCGCGAAGATAGTCCTCCGTGCCACAGGCGCAGTAGATTCTTGGTTTGCCTCGTTCCTGTTGGGTTTGTTTCGCAAGCTCCAGAAGTTCACAGTCTGGACGCCATGCAAGATCGTCGCCAAAGATGGAATGCATGTCGTCAACCATCTGCTTCCCATACCGCGCCAACGCGACCTTTCTTCCCCGTTCCGTACGCAAATCCTCCAGCGATTCCTTCAGAAACAGCCATACGCTTGACATCGCACAGCAGCAACCATATCGGGAAGGTACCGTCAAAGCCGCTTTCAAGGCTCCGTAGCCGCCCATCGACACCCCGATTACCGCCGTATCCTCACGCTTTGAGGATATGTTGAATGTTCCCTCGCACAGTCGCGGTAATTCTTCCGTAATGTAGGTAAAGAACCTTTGTCCATGTTCCATGTCGGTATAGAAGCTTCTCGCCACTTCCGGCATGATGAACGTTGCCCGGTAGTCCCATGCGAAATAGGGGAGCATCGTGTAGTTCACCCAGTCGCCGTTGCCGCCATAGAGTCCGTGGAGCAGATACACGACCTTGCGCGATTGCTCCGGCACGATGTCGGCCGGGGTGATGACGGTAATGCCCGTTTCCATTTCCAGTATGTGCGATGAAACGCTGCCTTTGAGAATCATGATGTTCCTTCTTTCCTGTGGACAAGGCTTCCCGTATCCGCATTCTGTCAGCCATCATACCATGTTATGGTCTTGAAAAGCATCTGCAAAAGAATTGCGGCTGATCCAATACGGAAAACGTGCGTTTTCAATAGGAGTCCGGCGCGATTACTTCTACTTGTATCCAGGTGACGTATGTACCACCGATGAACGAACCGTTGAGCGCGGCCAGCGTCGATTTTGTATCAGCGTCAGGTGTCAGGGAAATGGTCTGGTCCGCCTGAAGGTTCCCGCTTGTATCCGCCCACGTGATCCACTGTTCCTTATCCCATTCTGAAGTGCCGGTATAAATCCTTCTGTTGCTGTTGTCCTTGTTGTTCTTCGCCAATGTGTAGGGAATTTTGATTCTGTCGTCCTGAAGGCAATAGAAATAATACCTGTCCGTCTTTACTCCGCGATCATCCAGAGGAGAATATACGATTGATGGATATTTGTTGCCTTTTTGGGCGACTGACTGCGGAATATTACTTGTAACGGTCAAGCTTGCGACCTGGACATCATTATCCCGTTTATTGTTTCCTCCAGTAGTCGTATTGATCACCGTTGAAGATGTACAGAACTCCGCAAGGTTAATATAGGAAACGCTCTGCTCCAGCACGCAGGTCAGGTAGTAGTTGTCTATGGGAACTTCCCCGTTTTTGTTGTTGAGGATGAAGTCAGACGTTTTCTCGCTCACAACACTGCTGCCATTTGTTTTCGTGCCCGTTCCTAGGACCGTCAGTCTGAGCGTATAGTTCCCTATAGCCAACTGATCTGGATCGACCATCATTCCTGCTGTCGTGGGGAACGCATAGATATGGAAGTGTGATATGTAGCCGAAATCCGAGTATGTCAATGGAACGCCAGGGATAATTTTCTTGCAGACAGTCACCTCGTTGCTGGCTTCCTGGTTCCAGGCAAAGAAATAGAGGTCGACGGGAATTCTCATGTCTGGGTCTTTGTTGCACACGAACGCCGCGTCTCCTGTCACCGTGATCTGGACATCGGCGGCCTCCGTCCTCCAATGTCGGTTCGCCGCCGAATCGCCTACCCGGGAGAAAAATAGGTCGTAACCCCCTTTCCCCGCCAGGTTGCACTTGTCAAAGCCTGATGCGCAGGTTGTAACGTCGCCGGTCAGGTCGACATTGGATATGAGCAATTCCTTGTTTTTCAGGTTCGAGCTATAGGCCGCGAGGGCCTGCATGGGAAAATTATCTCCGTCAGCAGCTCCTGATATGGAGGAGAAGGCAAAGCAGATGATGAATAAAGCTGATATAATTTTTTTCATATCCGCATCCTATGCTGTTGTGACCGTAATGACGAAATCTGTAGTGTAGTTGACTTCCAACGCTTGGAAATCTTTCCCCCACTGTTCGATGTCAAATCCGATATAGAACGTATCGGTAATGAATGTCGCGGCGCCTTCCGTTTCGATGTTGACACTGTAGCTTCCGGTTGGGAATGATGTTTTCGTACCCCCCTCAGCTTTGATGTAGGGCGTATATGTGATATCCTGGACGCTTTCCGCAGGATATTTCGCAATATCTTTCGGCGTAAACGCAGGATGGGGCGAGACACCATAGGAATCCTGGCAGGTAATTGAAACCGTCCACGTGTGGGCGTTCGCGGATAACGTGACGCAAGTAAGCTTGCAGATGTCGTAGTTGGACATTCCCGTTCGGGTCAACGTCAGGCTTTCTCCACTTTCCGCCGCATTCAGCGGAATTATATCCACGGCGAACATATCTGGGACAAAACCATATACCGTCAATGCGTCCGTCCCGCCGGTCACTGTAACGGGAGCCGCATAGAGTCCGTTTGCCATGAAAATCACGATGCACCAAGACAACATGAACGACGTGTAAAGTTTTTTCATGTCTTTATACCTTCGTGAGCATTACTTGCAACGACGTATGATAATCGTTCGCGGCCACTGTATCGACCTTTTCCGGCAGTTTGATGTCAAGCCAGTAGCTTGCGTTGATAGGAGAGGGAATGTTGATATTTTGTGGTACATTCACTGTCAACGAACTTCCTATAGGCGTTCCGTCGCCCAAGCTGGCCGAAGCATCCCGTAGATATGCGTCATAGGAGAACGACTGCCGCGTTGTCTTCGAATAAAACCGGGCGCCTGTCTTGTCCGTATCATAGATACAGGTGATGGTGAGTGTCAGTTGATCCGGGCTGTTCGAGGCCATGAGTACTTTGCCGACTGGCAGGGTGTCCCCCAGATATGCATTCAAGTTGAATGATTCCCCCGACTCCGCGACTCCAAATGGAATGATGGCGAGCGTTTCCTCTTGCTCGGGGCGGGCAAGGACCGATAGCGTATGACTTTGCGATATACTCTCATCGCTAGTGATTAGTAGCGAGAAAGCAGGCATAGCCGTCGCCATGCACAGCAGGAGGATTGCAAGAAATCTTTTCGTCCCGCTTGCATGAATATAGCTTATTTTCATAAAATTGTTTCCCTTGGTACAAACGATACTTATCAGTTTGTTTCCTGTCAAGGGTTTCCATGGATAAAATATGGCGATGTCCGTTCTGGAAGTACGCGTGAAGTATTCTCTCCGAGATAGGTATGCCTGTCTTCTTATAAAGCCAACTGGTGTCGGTTTCCCATTGTCAATTGTTCTTTGATAACCGTCTTCTTCACCATTTTGTCCATATGCTCAAAGCGTATGCGTCCGACGTTTTTTCCGATACATGCGGGCTGTATGGCAGGTTGTCATACTGTGGTTCACCTCTTCTCGAACCGCTTCCAGACCGCTTCCAAACCGCTTCCAAACCGCTTCCAAACCGCTTCCAAACCGCTTCCAAACCGCTTCCAAACCGCTTCCAAACCGCTTCCAAACCGCTTCCAAACCGCTTCCCGGATTTTGCATTCCATGGGCTCGTTTTATCCTGAAAGCCCGATATTCTCCAAACGATGCCATTATGGAGCTGGTGCTCCTGAAAAAAACTGTTCATTGTAGTGTTCGTGTTTTTTGATAACTATAGGTATTTGTGTTATGGGTAATGTTTTCTTCTTTGATAGCCTGGGTCAAAAATGATTCATAAACAGCAAATCCATTATATCGATCTCTATGAAAAACGCTGTAAAGCCGTTGCCCTATGCGGTGCGGGGCTATTCGGACAAGTGTGATATTTTGTGTTCGTTTTGTATAATGATTCTTTTTGGCGTAAAGAATTGCATATTGACAAAATGTATGTTGATTCACTAGTATCCCTATTCAAAATACCCAGAGGTTCAATGGTGTCGTGGTCTGTACCTGTGGAAGGGTTGGTACACGTCGTTTCGTCCGTTTTGCAGGCGTCGGTCCAGAAAAATTCCGTCGTTCCGAAACGGTTGTTTCAAGTCTCTAGGAGGGACCTATGAAGAATCGGGTTTTGCTCACGCTGATGTGTGTGGTCGCCGGAATGTGTCTGGTGTTCGCGTCCTGTTCCACTGTTTCTGCACAGGCTGAGAGCGGGGTGGAGTCAGTAGCTGTAGTGGAAGTCGCGCAGTCCCCTGCGGTTTCCGTCAGTGGTCATTTTACGAATACCAGCAAATATGGAAACATCGACACGGACATTCCTGTACAGGCGATGTTCGACGCAGGGTTCGAGCTTGGCGATGTCTGTACCATTACGGTGAAGGATGTCTCATATGATGCCCCGTTCGTCAATTCCTATGGCGACGTGGAACCCGGCAACTATCTGTTCCATCCGCATCATGACTGGATTGAATTTGCCATTTGCAACGGCAACTATTCCAAGACGCATGGTTTCGTAGAAGGCGATGTCGTCACCGTCACGATGAAGGAAAAGGCCGGCTATCTGACTCAGTTCGAGATTCGCAATATTGTGAAAAGCGAAAACAGGGACGACTATGCCTCCGATTCCATCTTTGCCAATGTCCGTCCCGTCCAGCTCGGTTCCATCGGGTTCCACAAGCTGTATCGCTCCTGTAATCCGATTCTGGCCGATGCCAGAGGGCCTTATGCCGCCAGCTTGCTCGCCGACATGGGGATCAAGACGATCGTCAACCTTGCCGACAGGCAGGAAAATCTCGCCCCGATGGCTGCGGTCGCTCCCAATGCAGGATGGTATGCCCAGGTCATAGCGGATGGAAACGCCATCGGTCTCGATATGGGAATCGCGTTCTTTGATCCTGTGTTCGTCTCCCAGCTGAAGGAAGCCTTGGCATTCATGTCCGAGCATGAAGGTCCGTATCTGTTCCACTGCAATGAAGGTCGTGACCGCGCTGGATATCTCGCCGCCTTGCTGGAGGCGTTGATGGGTGCTTCCATCGATGAAATCTACGCTGACTACATGGCCAGTTTCGACAATTATTTCGGCATCAAGGAAGGGACCGCCAAGTACGACGCCTACAAGCAGATCCAGATAGACCAGCTGGCGACCGTCAACGGCGGCGTACCTGTCACGAACGAAACTGCGGCTGCGGCGGTGGAGAAATATTTCATCGAGACCGTCGGTCTGACCTCCGAGCAAGTCGCCCAGTTGAAGGCGAATCTGCTCTAAGCTTTGCGATGAAACATTAGTTTTATTTTGTCTTGTGTTGTCGGCCGTCTTTCCATCCGTCGGATGGGGACGGCCGTTTTTTTCCTTCAATCGCCATGGTTGCCATCATGCTACACGGCATGCGGGACATGGACGAGAGAGGTTTCCGATATGCAGGACGCAATCCCGTCCTAAAGGACGTAATCCCGACATACAGGACGTAGGCGACAGGTAGCTCCGACATAAAGGACGTAATCCCCACATAAAGGACGTAGGCGAGAGATAAAGGACGTAGACGATAGATAAAGGACGTAGCAACAACATAAAGGACGTAGCAACAACATAAAGGACGCAATCCCCACATAAAGGACGTAGACGACAGATACAGGACGCAATCCCCACATAAAGGACGTAATCGACAGGTAGAGCCCAGCAAGACGGTGGACAGTGACATAAGGGCCTGCTACCGATACAGGCTGTTCACTTGCGGTAGCGGCTTGGGCGATTGACTTGAATGGGATGGCTTTGTGCATGAGAACGGTTGACCACAATGTACCTGCCTGTCACCGGCTATGGTATGGTCCATGCTGTGCGAGAAATCGCACAGCATTTAGACGAACTTGTATCTCGAACAGCCATCGCAAAGCCAGAAGATGAAAAATATGAAAAAAAAGTAAAAAAAATTTATGTTCGTTTTGTTGTGTATCCATGTTCGGTTGGTAGGATTCAAACAAGTCGGCTGTGCTTTTCGATTCGTTGTTTCTTTGTATAGATACGCTTTTTGAGATTTTTTACGATATCATCCGAATGAGTATATATTTCTTTTAGATACAATATATTGATAGTGTTTTTATGTAATTCGTACAATTTATTTTGTTAAAAATGCAACAAAATTGCAACATGTTTGGACATGTGTGAGAAAAACGGTTCAGAGGTGCAACTGAACCGTTGCAGGTGCGTTTTCCCACTATTGACAACAGGTGTTCGATGGAGAAATAGTTAGCGCATATTTTTTGTGAGTTACCGAACATAGGCAATCGAGAGAGGTGGCATATGAATGAACGGCAGCAGAACATCTTGGCGATTTTGGAACATGATGGCTTTGCGTCGGTCTGCGACCTTGCGTCCCGATTGCAGGTTTCGGAAATGACCATCCGTCGTGATTTCCAGCTTTTTGAAGAAAAAGCCTTGGTACGGAGAGTTCACGGCGGAGCTATGATCGTCAACAAATGCATCCAGGAACCACAATTTGAACTTCGCGAATCGAGCTTTATCGAAGAAAAGCAACAAGTCGCGAAACTCGCCGCAACGTTGGTCCGGGAAGGGACTACCATTGCGCTTGACAGTGGCACGACGGCTTTGGAACTGGTGAAATTCCTCACGGACGTTGAGGGACTTACCATTATTACATCGAATATTCGTGTCATTAATTTTTGCCTTGACTACAACAACCTGCAAGTGATCGTCCCCGGCGGAATGCTCCGCCCTGGCGAAGGATCGTTGGTGGGCAACTATACCCTTGATTTCCTCAAGAACATCCATGTCGACCAGTTTTTCATGGGAGTTGGAGGAATCGACAACAAAGTAGGTGTGACCGAATATAACGCGGAAGACGCCGCGGTAAAGAAGATACTGGTGGAGAATGCCCGCCAGGTCATCGCGTTGGCGGATTCAACGAAGTTCAACAAAATAACGTTCGCGAAGATTTGCGATCTGGATTCCCTGGATATCGTCGTGACTAACACAAAGGTTCCCGATAATTTTCGGGATGTGTTCCAGCAGCACGGAATCAATGTAATCCAACCGTAGTCTTCCAGCGGACGCTGGAGGCGGTATGAGCAAGAAATGGTTGAAAGAGGTGTATGGCAGCGACAAGCCGATTGTCGCTATGTGCCATCTGGACCCTCTTCCCGGCGATCCAAAATATGATCCCGAAAAAGGCATGTCCTGGATACTCGATAGAGCGATGGCAAATCTGAACGCATTGCAGGATGGTGGTGTCGACGCCATCATGTTCTCCAATGAATTCAGCCTTCCGTACCTGACAAAGGTCGAAGCGATTACGACGGCCGCGATGGGACGCATCATCGGTGAACTCAAGTCGGAAATAAGGATTCCCTACGGAGTGAACGTGCTGTGGGATGCTACGGCGAGCGTGGAACTTGCCGTCGTGACCGGAGCCTCGTTTGTCAGGGAAATCTTCAGCGGCGTTTATGCCAGCGATTTCGGCCTATGGGATACGGACTGCGGTGCGGTCGCTCGGCGACGGAACGCCATCGGTGGCAATGGTGTCCGGCTGATGTTCAACATCTATCCTGAAGCGAGCGTATATCTCGGTGACAGGGATATCGCCGATATCGCCAAGACGACGGTATTCAACCATCAGCCGGATGTGCTGTGCGTCTCTGGACGGACCGCGGGCGCCGAGACTTCGGAGGATCTGCTGCGGAGGGTCGTGGAAGTCGTCCCCGCGACTCCGGTGTTCGCCAATACGGGTTGTAATGTCAACAATATCGCGGAGAAGCTTCAGGTCGCCGATGGCGCGGTCGTGGGTTCCACGTTCAAACGGAACGGAGACTTCTTTGATATGGTCGACCAAGACAAGGTTTCGCGATTCATGGATGTCGTTCGGGCATTCAGAAAATAACAAAGAAGGAGAGAGATGAAATGAACAAAAAACTAAGCAGTCTGCTGGTGGTGTTTCTCATCGCTTCCATGTCCCTTTTCGCCGGTGGCGCGAAAGAGGGAAGTGTTGCTTCCGCAGGAAAGGAACTGACTACCGTAGCCGTAGTCCTTCCTAGCCCGCTCGGAGATCGATCGTTCTGTGACAGTGCCGCTCTCGGTGTACAGCGTGCCAACGCTGAACTTCCCGTCAAGGTCGACTTGATCGAGACCCAGGGCGTCCATGAGCATGAGACCGCCATGCGCAGCGCAATCAACAAGGGCTACGACTTGATCATGGGTGTCGGACTTGATACCCAGATGATGCTGGATTTGGCGAACGAATACCCTGATCAGGCGTTCGCGTCCCCCAGCGAACTGTACGCAGATTCACTGCCCAGCAACCTAGCGTCCCTGCTGATCAACGTCAACAAGTCGAGCTTCCTCGCCGGCGTCGCGGTCGGCCTGCTGACCCAGACCGACAAGGTTGGTGCGGTCTGTGGCGGTGACGCCCCTGGAATCAACCAGTTCTACTACGGTTTCAAGCAGGGTGTCCTCGCTGTCAATCCCGACTGTAAAGTCTATGTGAACTACCTTGGCTTTGATTTCTCCAACCCGACGTTGGGTAAGGAAAGCGCCATCGCCCTGTTTGACGAAGGCTGCGATATCCTCTATCAGGTCTGTGGCTTGTCCGGTGAAGGCGTTCTCGCCGCCGCCGCTGAACGCGGACTGTACGCCATCGGTGTAGACAACGTGCAGGACGAGTTCTACCCTGGGACCATCATCACCTCCGTCATCAAGCGTGTTGACAACAGCACCTACGATTTGATTTCGGAATATGTCAATGGCACGTTCCAGGGCGGTTTCAGGACGTTGGATCTTGAAGACGGCGCGACCGGCCTCTCTTGGGACACCGGTGTGACGACCTTCGCCGACAAGGGCCCCGCTGACATGGTAGCTAAGCTTCCTGCGATTCGCACGACAGTCGAGGACTACCGGGCGAAAATCCTTAGCGGAGAATACAAAGTCTATGACGCCTTGACCGAACCCCTCTGGGATTCTCTCAAATAGCATAGGATTCTGATTTGTTACTCCGTTCCCGGTGTCATAACGGCCCGGGAATGGAGTTCGTTCCAAGGGAGAAGCGCATGAAAGACATCATTACCTTCGAAGATCTTTGCCGATACTACCCGTCCACGAACGTGCAGGCGAACGACCACGTGTCCTTTTCAGTTCATGAAGGGGAGATCCATGCGATCTGCGGTGAGAACGGCGCGGGGAAATCCACATTGATGAACATACTTTTCGGTCTGGAAAGACCTGATACCGGCAGTATCTTCGTCGATGGGGCAAAAGTCAGCTTCAACGGCCCCTCGGACGCCATCGAGGCCGGAATCGGAATGGTACATCAGCACTTCATGGTCGTCAATTCGTTCACCGTCGCGCAGAACATACTGCTGGGGAATGAACTGGTGCATCGCGGATTCCTCAGCCATAAGGAAGAGACTGCCTTTGTGAACGAGCTTTCGGAGAAGTATCATCTGCCTATTGACCCGAACGCCGTAGTGGAGACCTTGCCGGTCGGGCTGCTGCAACGGGTCGAGATTCTGAAGATGCTTGCCCGAAAGGTACGTATCCTGATTCTGGACGAACCGACCGCGGTACTGACGCCGCAGGAGGTGAAGCCCTTCCTGCAAACCCTGCGTGACCTCGCCGCGAACGGACAGACGATTCTGTTCATCAGCCATAAGCTGCAAGAGGTTCTCGATGTTTCTGACCGGATTACGGTCATGCGCAAGGGAAAGGTAATCGGTACGAAAAATACCGCCGACACGACGATTCCCGAACTCGCCAACATGATGGTTGGTAGGGATGTGGTGCTCCAGGTTGACAAGACGCCCGCGAACCCAACGGATGTCGTTTTGGATGTACGGGACCTCTCGTATCGCAACGGCAGCGGTATCCAGATGATGCATGATGTCTCGTTCCAGCTGCGGGCGGGTGAGATCTATGGTATCGCCGGCGTTAGCGGCAATGGTCAAGACGCCCTTGTCTCCTGTCTGTGCGGGATGCATGTCCCTACGTCGGGGACGATTTCCCTGCTGGGCGAGGACATTTCCCATTTCACCGTTAAGGCTCGCCGTAGGGCGGGAGTCGCTCATGTCCCTGAGGATCGTATCCATGTGGGGCTGAACATGCAGGCGTCCGTTCAGGAAAATACCCTGATGGGATTCCAGGAACAGATTCCGTTCAAGCAGAAAGGCATGCTTTCGTCTTCCGCCATAGCCACCCATGCACAGGACATCATCGACGCCTATTCCGTCGCGGGCGCTTCAATCGACAGCCCCGTCCGGATGCTCAGTGGCGGCAACATGCAGAAAATTGTTCTGGGCAGGGAACTCGCTTCACATCCGAAGCTGTTGATTGTGAACCAGCCCACTCGTGGGCTGGACGTCGGCAGTATCGAATTTGTGCATCAGATGATCATCCGCCAGCGGGACGAGGGTGTCGCCGTACTGCTGATTTCAGTCGAGCTGGAAGAAATCCTTTCGTTGAGCGACCGTGTCGGCGTTTTGTTCTCCGGCATGCTCCAAGGAGAACTGGAAGGTGAGGACATCAATGAACGGAATATCGGTTTGCTGATGGTAGGAGGGACCTGCGCATGAAAAAGAATCGAAAGCTGGGCCTTGCGGTCCTGATTCCCGTTACCGCGATACTGCTTGGCATAGTCGTTTCCTCCTTGTTGATCGCCTTGACCGGGGTCTCTCCCCTAAAGGCGTTCGGAGTGTTGGTTTCCGGGGCGTTCGGTGTGTCCGGCAAAGTCTGGCCGCTGTGGATCACTCTCGGGCAGGCGACGCCCCTGATCCTTACCGGTCTTGCCGCCACCTATGCGTTCCGTGTCGGCATATTCTGCATCGCCCAGGAAGGTCAGTATGTATTCGGGGCGATCATGGCGGCTTGGCTTGGTGTGTCGCTCGACTGGCCGCCGATATTGCTGATTCCGTTCGTCATGCTGATGTCGATGTGCATCGGTGGGCTGTATGGCCTGATTCCCGCGGTGCTCAAGGTCAAGCTGGGTGTCAATGAAATCATCTCGTCGATCATGCTGAACAACATATCGACACTGGCTTTGGAATATCTGGTGGCGTTCCCCCTTCGTGCCGACGCAGGACAAAAAGCCCAGTCGGCGGTGCTGCCCCGCAGTATGTGGCTGCCCCAGTTCATCAACGGTTCCCGATGGGGCGTTTCGTTTGTCATCGCGATTACGATCATCATCATCTCCTATTACTATATATGGAAGACTCCGAAGGGATATGAACTGCGCATGGTGGGGCAGGCCCCTCAGTTTGCCAGGTATGGCGGATTGAAATCGGACAACATCGTGCTGCGGACCATGTTCATCAGCGGAGGGATCGCCGGGTTGGCTGGATGCCTTGAGGTGTTGGGCAACTATCACCGGATCATGACGGGTTTTTCCTCCGGGCTTGGTTTCGACGGCTTGAGCGTGGCCATGCTCGGTGGTTCACACCCCGTCGGAGTTGTTGTCGTGGCGATTCTGCTGGCCGGTATCCGGCAGGGAGCGCAGCTTGGCTTGCAGATCAATTTGAAGATTCCGAGGGAGCTTGGCGGTGTATTGATCGCGTTGGTGATTCTGTTCATCGCCACGGAAAACATATATAAGCCTGCGTTGGAGAAAATCTACAATCGCACGATTGATTTGGGACGGCGTTGGAAAGAAAATCGCACATTGAAGAAAACAATTCCCGTCTGTTCTACCGGAGCGTCAAGCTCTGCCGGAGTGGCGGATTCGTCAGTATCGTCAGGCTCGTCCGGCATGTCCGGCATGTCCGGCATGTCAGGCTCGTCAGGCTCGTCAGGCTCGTCAGGCTCGTCAGGCTCGTCAGGCGGCTCGGATGGGTCGGATGGGTCGGAGACAAAAGCCGATAGCACCATCAATGGCGCGGGAGATGTGAAATGAGTGATTTCTTTGATTTCTTCACGATAAATCTGCTCAGCAGTTCAATCAGGCTGGCTACACCCGTCATTCTGGCCGCATTGGCCGCCGCAGTCTGCAACAAGGCCGGAGTCCTGAATCTGGCTATCGACGGCGAAATGCTCTGCGGTGCGTTCGTCGCGATTGTCTCGACCTACTACATCAGGAACTTTACCGCGTTCGGGACGGCTCACCCAGTCGCCGCCACCTATATCGGCGTGTTCGTCGCAATGCTGTTCGGCGTGCTGCTCGGCATGTTCCTCGCTTGGCTCCATACCCGGTACAAGGTCGATCTCGTCATCCTTGCGATTGCGCTGAACATGCTGGCGCTGGAGATTACCGTCTATCTGATGCGCGTTCTGTTCAAGCAGTCCGGCACCTGGTCCGACCCCAGCATCGTCCAGCTTCCCACATATACTTGGGATTGGGTGGCGAAAATTCCTGTAGTGGGCAAGCTTTTTACCGGCTATAACCTGATTGTCTACTTCACATGGGTCATCGCCGTCGTCCTGTGCGTAGTCTACAACAAGACTCGGTTCGGGCGGCACCTCAAGGCCGTCGGTGAAAATCCCGATGCGGCTCGCTCGGTGGGCATCTCCGTCAAGCGGATGCAGTACTTCGCATTGATTTTCAGCGGCATCCTCTCCTGTCTGGGCGGCGCTTTCCTGTCGGTCGGACACCTGACGCTCTTTACCCGGGACATGAGCAGCGGACGTGGATGGCTCGGCAACGCCGCGGCGCTGTTCGGCTTCAACAATCCTGGAGGCACATTCCTCGCCGGTCTGTTCTTCGGATTCGCCGACGCGGTCGCCCTTCGATTGCAGAACGTGACGAAGATACCTCCGTATATCGTCCAGATCATGCCGTATTTCCTGACGCTGGTGATACTGAGCGTGGTCTCGTACAAAGCGAAGACGAAAAAACTGCGCAATTCATTGTATTGATTGCCGCGGGATGATGAATGATATGCGAGCCGCCTCCGGAGTCTCCATACGAGGATTCCGCCGTCCGGCTCCATCAGGGAGATAATAACATGGAAACTAAAAGAACTGTCATCGAGGCTGGTTGCGTACTGACGATGGATGATTCCTACCATCTGTACAAGCCGGGGTATGTCATTGTCGAGGGAAACACGATCAAGGCCGTAGGCGAGGGCGCCGCCCCGGTTCACAAGGGTGATGACGTAGTTGACCTGAAAGGCCATCTGGTCATGCCCGGCCTGATAAACTGCCATAACCACACCCCGATGGTGCTGACCAGGGGCATGTGCGAAGGGGTGTCCCTGTTTACGATGGACGGTTTCATCAACACCTTGCGCAGATATGAGTCCTTCGCCGACGCGGACATGGCCTCGGCCACCGTCCCCGTCTCCTGCGCGGAAATGATTCGGACTGGAACGACCTGCTTTGTCGATCAATACTTCTACGCGGACCGCATCTATGAGAAGGTTGACAAAGCAGGTCTTCGTGGCGTACTCGCCTATGGCATCGTGGAGCTGGGGGATCCCGTCGCCAGGGAACGCGAGCTTGGCCGATGCGAAGCGTTCCTGGAACTATGCCGTGACAATCCCCGCATTACCGGCTGGGTCGGCCCCCACGCGTTCTTCGTGGACAACAGTCTCGATCTGATTGAGAGGGAGATCGCGCTGGCCAAGAAATTCAACGCCGGCTTCCATATCCATTTTGCGACGAGCAATGAGGAAAACGACTATTGCGTTCCCCATTTCGGCTGTACCGCGGCGGTGAAGATGGAGGAACTCGGCATCCTCGATATCCCTATCATGGCCGCGCATTCCATCACCATCTGTCAGTCGGACATCGAGTTGCTTGCCAAGCATCCCTTCTATCCGGTAATGGCTCCCTCCGCGGCGATGCGTAGCGGTTTCCCCGCCGCTCCCGTCAAGGCGATGCGCGAGGCCGGCCTGAACGTCGTCCTCGGTACGGACAACGTCTGCAACAGCAATACCTACGACATGTTCAGTGAAATGGGCGTCGCCGGCAAGCTGATCATCCACCGTGAACAGGATGTCAAGGCGATTACCGCCAAAGAACTTGTGACGATGGCCACTCGTGGCGGCGCGAAGGCCATTGGCCGTGAAAAAGATCTCGGTTCCTTGGAATCCGGCAAGAAAGCCGACCTGATCGCCTTGGATCTCCATGACATTGGCTGGGGACCGTTCTGTGGGCAGGACTATTACACGCAGCTGGTCTATTCCGTATCCGGCATGAGCGTGACCCATACGATGGTCGATGGCTCCTGGCTCATGAAGGACCGCCGTCTACGGACATTGGACTACGATGCCTGCGAAGCGGCCCTGGAGGGTGCTACGTCCGAGCTGTTGTCCCGTATGGCGGCAGAGAAGCGTTGACCGCCACTGTACGCAACGGCGCAAGAAGCTGACTTACAAGCGGACCGCCCTGTTCCAAACCCACCTGGAACAGGGCGGTTTTCAAAAAAATGTGTTTTCAGACAGTCTGGGGATGAAATAAAGTCATCCGCCTCGTTAATTGCTGGTGTCGCGGGGTGTGGTATGATACTCTTGTGACCTGATCTGACCTTACCTGACACTTGAACTGACCTGATTTGACAAGGATGTGGATAAAGATGACGACGGCATCATTAGGAATAGACATCGGGACGACCGCGATCAAGCTGATATTGGTTTCGAGCGACGGCGAGGTGCTTGGCGCCTGGACCATGGGTCACGACTTGCACAGCCCGCGACAGGGCTTCGCCGAAGAAGATACCGAAACATGGAAAGCGAACCTGTACCGATTGTTGGCTCAGGTCGTCTCCGAGGTAGAGCCCTCCTGTATCAAGGCAATCGGAGTCACCGGAATGGTGCCTACTCTCATAGCCCTCGACGAACAGTACCGGCCATTGATGCCATCCATCCAGCAGAACGACATCCGCGCCGTCGCGGAAATCGCGGAACTGGAAAACAAGCTGGAGCCCCGCTGGTTCTTCGAGCATACCGGCAACAAGGTCAATCAGCAGCATATTTTCCCAAAACTGCTCTGGCTCCGCCGCAACAGGCCGGAGCTGTACAAACAGGCCCGGCATGTCATGGGCTCATACGACTACATTTCATTCTTGCTGACCGGCACGCTCCATGTGGAACGCAACTGGGCGCTCGAAAGCGGCATGTGGGATATCAAAAACGGCGGCTGGTTGCCGGAGGTGCTGGATGCCGCGGACATGGACCAGAGGCTTTTGCCCCCGGTGTACGGGCCGACGGATATCATCGGGACTACGACCACGGCGTTGCAGGATGAGACTGGCTTGCCCGCTGGAATCCCTGTCGTAGCGGGAACTGCCGACCATGTCGCTTCTTCCTTCTGCACGGGAGCGAGGGAACCCGGCGACCTCGTGCTGAAACTCGGTGGCGCCGGAGACATCCTCCTCGCCCTCGACAAGCTGGAGACGGATCCCCGGATGTTCATCGACTACGGTTGCAGCGCCCATGTTCCATTTTTGCTCAACGGCTGTACGGCAAGTAGCGGTTCCATGCTCAAATGGTTTCAGACACAATGCTCGTTGCCCGATTTCGTATCGATGGATGATGCCGCGAGACAGATTCCGCCCGGTTCGGAGGGGGTGGTAATCCTTCCGTACCTGCTGGGGGAGAAGACTCCGCTGTTCGATGTGGAGGCGAAAGGCGTCGTATACGGCCTGACGCTTTCCCATACCAGGGACCATGTCTACAGGGCCATGCTGGAGGCGGTCGCGTTCAGCTTCCGGCATCATCTCCAGGTGTTCGAGGAACTTGGCCTGCCGGTCAACCATGTATTCATCACCAATGGCGGTTCAAAAAGTACGTTGTGGCGTTCCATCATGGCCGATGTCGTGGGACATGACCTCCGGTATATCAAGAACAACCCCGGCTCTTGTCTCGGGGCGGCCTTGCTGGGTGGAATCGGGACGGGTATCATGACGGAGGCGGTCGCCGACCGGTTCTTGGAGCAGTATGTCGATGTTCCCCATTCCGAAGCAAACCACAGGCTCTACGAGGGCTGTTTCGCGACCTACCGCTCAATCTACGAGGCGTTGAAGCCGGTGATGCACGGTCATCCAGTCGCAGGACTCTCAGCGCTATAGCCCCGTCGTCCGTTGAATTTTCAGAATTTTTTGTGTGATGATGTATTGGAAGCCATAGCCGCCGGTGTCAAACCCTGGCGGTTTCCAGATACTCAGGGCTTTATGGCCCGCACTGCGATGAAGGTTGGTATATTGAACTCTTGCAGCTTGCCGGAGCTGTTCGTATCCTCATACAGATCCGTGATTCGCAACCCCGCTTGCAATATGCCGCCGAGCTGTTCCTCAATGGTGTGGGAGAACTGTATGCCGCTGTCGCTGTCCATACACTCCTTGTACAGGACGGGATCCTTCAGCGGGTTGAAGGGCAGCTTGTGGGTCAGGGTAGTCTCCGTATCATCGAAGATATAGTTGACGCCATTGTCTACGCCCGCCAGCAATACGCCGCCTTGCTTCAATATGCGAAAGCATTCCTTCCAGATCGGCAGGACTTCCTCCACGTAGCAGTTGGAGACGGGATGGAAGATCACGTCGAAACTTTCATCATCGAAGGGGAGTGGTTTCGTCATGTCGGCATGGATGATGTCAATGACATACCCTTCCCTGCGGGCTACCTCACGTTCGCTGTCCAGTTGTTTCTGTGAATAGTCCAGTATGGCGCAAGACGCGCCCAGGGCTGCGAAAATCGGCATCTGCTGCCCGCCTCCAGAGGCGAGGCCAAGAAGTCTGCTCCCGGCGAAAGGGGGAAACCAATCATGGGGAACGACCTTCGTAGGTGTCAGCACCACATCCCAACGACCTTCTTTCGCTTGGATGTAGGTATCATGGGAAATCGGGCGTCCCCATTCCCATCCTGATTCCACCCAGCCGTCGATAGTCCGTGAATTCAGCTCCGTATACTGTTCTTGCGTCATGCCATGCCCCCTGAACTGTCCGAAAAGTATCTTTTTGGGAATCAATCCCTTCCAGACAGGCTTGAAATGCAGATTTTCTGTTGTGAAACTGACTTTTCAGACAGTCTTTTCCGCAATCCTTTGCGATATGGTGTCCGGCTATCGTATATCAGAAAGACTGTCTCCGCAACCGCAAGACGATATGCCGCCACTATTCGCTTGGAGCTGTAGTCTTCCGCATTCCAAGACTTTATGGCGCATAGTCCGTAGCCCACAATTCCAGCCGTAGTCCATAGCCCGTAGCAGGGCCGTCAGGTCAGTACTGTTCTCCGATATACGGGTTGCCAGCCAGTTCTGGACAGGCCATGCCCTCTGGTTGCAAGACGGATAAAAACCCCTTGCCGGACAACAGGATGTCGATGCATGAACCGTCAATCGCATGGACGGTGGTGATGTCTCTTTCTATCAGCTTTTCAATCAGCGATGTCGCCGCTTGTGGCGACTGGGCAGCCGTTTCCACAGCCTCGCCGTCCCGAATCAGGGCGTACGCGGTTCCTCCCGGAACATCGGCTTGAACCACATCTTTTGGCAGAAATTCATCCAGGAGGATGCGCCACGCCGTCTCGTCCCTGAGAAGCCCCCCATGGGCGGCCAACGATGCCTCATACGCCTTGTTGAGCCGGGACAGATCCACGACATGCGTGCCGGCATCCAAAGCCGTCATCGTCTTTGAAGCATTCCCATCATCACCATGGAATGGAATCTGCTCCGTTGGGGCGACATGGCTTTTTCCTTGGAATGCCCCGCGACCGAGTTCTCCGCTCAAATCGTAGGTTTTGCTGAAAGAACAGCTGAAGAATCCGTTCTTTTCATAGAATCCCCGGACGGCGGGATAGAGGAGGACGGGTTTTCCCGCTTCCGTCCTGACGTGCCTGAGCAACGCTTCCATGCAGCCCCGTTTGCGATAGGCTTCCAACGTGGCCGCGCCGACGATATACAGGGCGCCCCCTTCGTTTCCTTGCCCGTCCCGAAAACGTACCGGCAGAGCATGCAGCGCGCTGACGACCATTTTGTCCGTTTCGACCAGAAATATATTGTTCGGATGGAAACGTGAAGCGAAGAAATCCTCCAAAAAGCCAGCTTCTTCGCTGAATACGATACGCCATAGCCCTTTAAGACTTTCTTTGTCCGCCCCCGTCGCCTTCCGTATCAGCATATGCGTTCCACCGTATATTTTTCGACCATCAATGCGGGATGGTACGATTGTTTCGCCTTGCGCAGCGATTCAAGCCCCATGTCCTCCTGGCGGTTCACATAGGTGACTTGGGAAAGGTGCGTGGCGCAGAACAACCTGTTGATCACCGTATAAATCCCATGATAGTCGGTATTGCCTTTCTCGAAGTGAATGATCGCTTCCTCCGGGCTGACAATCTCCCCGACGGTGAAAGCCTCGACTTTCCCGTCGATCCGAATAACGGCCCCGATGAAATTGAGGAAATCCCAATCCCTGAAAGCCGTTTCGATGGCCATCCGCTCTTCCTGAACTTCCGGGCTGTCATGCTCCGCGTTCCATCGGGAGTCGAGTTCCAGGCATTCGGCGATATCATCGGCCGTAATCGGATTGAACGAGAAGGAATAATCCCGTTCGAACTGGGAGATATGGTTGCGTTTCGCCTGGAGATGTTTGCCGGAGAGGGAGATGAGTTTTTCGGATGTATATACATAGTCGTCGAGATCCCTGGTTCTCTCTATGGTATATCTCGGATCGTCCTTGACAAGCGCCACGACGGATTCCGGCACGCTGGTAAGTATGCAGGGGATATCCTGTTCCCTACAGTGCCGGTACAGCCTGTCGAACGCTTCCGGCATGTCCTGTGAAATCGGCGCGAGAAACGTCCGGTCATGGGGGCTGTAGACGTAAGCTGCGTCATCTTCTATGCAGACCTGCAAGTCTTCATAGTCTTTCCAGAGCCAGAGGTATGAGAATCGATATTCGTAAGCGAGACGTGAAACCTCGTGGCATAGTCTTTCGTAGGCTTGCTTGTCCGTTGCGACAGGTGAATGGAATTGCACAAAAACCTTCCTTGAATAATCCTGTTCCCATGAAAGCGGGTAGGAGAGTGGTCCGACAATGTTCTATGCCTCTTTCTCCAGAAGGTCAACCATGTGAACCCGGTCTACATGAAAATAATCATGATATGGGATTCCGTCCAGAAAAAACAGACCTCTTGCCGTGACCTTTTATCGAGACTCTTTACCTGGACTCCTTGCCGAACACGTGTTGCACTTCGTATGCAAAGACCCGGCTACGATGTTGGCGATATGTCCCGTTCGTCCGTTTCGCATGGTTCGCATGGTTCGCATGGTTCGCATGGTTCGCATGGTTCGCATGGTTCGCATGGTTCGCATGGTTCGCATGGTTCGCCCCGTGCCGCCGACTGGACGCTGTCCGCTCAAAATCGTTTGCCGGATATCGCCATTCCGACCGTCGGGCATGAACTAGCGATGTTCGTCCAGGGATGCGTTCCCAAGCTTCTCTACAGCTTCTTCCGCCGTTTTCATAAACGACACGTCCGCCCCTTTGTTGCTCTCGTAGATGAAGTCCCTTAACGGCTTGCTGGTCGCGGCATACTTGGAAAAATCCCCGTAAATGCCGATTTTGATGTGGTAATTGATGAACTTCTGGAGAATTTCACCGGCTTGTCCCGTACTGAGGATATAGAAACTCTCCGCGAACGCCTCTTTCGGCACGACGATCCGGTCGCATCCCGTTTCGTATTTCACCGCCAGGCAGAACTCGAGGGCCGAGTCCGCATCCCCCATGACTGGCGCGTCACAATGAACCACCGCAATCTTGATGTTGTTATGGATGATGGTCTCCACGCCGTCCATGCCGGCCTCCTTTCCCATCGTCTCCCCGTATCGGGTGATGATTGCAACGCAGTATACAGTAACGCCCGACGGTTTTCAACGGTTGTCTTTGGGAACCCCGCCGATGTATAATCTTCGTATGCGTCAGAACCCTTCGATTCAAGTCCTTTCTGAAATGGAGCTTTCCCTTGCCCATACGCTTGACTGCGGCCAATGTTTCCGTTGGATTCTTGCGGATGATGGAGCTTGGGAAGGTGTCGTCCGTGGACGGTTCTTTCGATTGCGTCAGTCGGACGTGTCTGATCCGACCAGCCCGATATACGCCGATCCATCGCTCACCGACTACTTTGACTTGACCCTTGACTATCGGAAAATCAAAGCAGGATTGTCCTTCGTCGATCCCCACATGGCTTTGGCCTGCCGCTATGCACCCGGCATCCGCATCCTCCGACAGGAACCTTGGGAAGCGTTGTGTTCGTTCATCATCAGCCAGAACAACAATATCAAGCGAATCCGGTTGATCATAGAACGGTTGAGCGACCGCTATGGGGCGTCCGTCGCGGGAACGTCCCGTCATGCGTTTCCTTCCGCGGAGAGTCTTGCGGGTACGAGCGACGAGGCCCTTCGTTCCCTGGGAACTGGTTTTAGGGCGCCGTATATCCTTGACGCCGCTACAAAGGTCGCGAACGGGGAAATCCCATTGAACCAGCTTGCCGCGATACCGATGGACGAAGCCCGCGCGATTCTGATGCGGATTCATGGCGTAGGCCCGAAGGTGGCCGACTGCGCATTGCTCTATGGCCTGCACCGGTTGGAGGCGTTTCCGATGGATGTCTGGATGAAGCGTGTCATGGCATCGCATTTCCCCGGCAGGGACTGCGGCTGTTTTGGTCGATATGCGGGCATTGCCCAGCAGTATCTGTTTCATCTGGAGCGCACGGGTGGCGTAGACGTGAAACCGTCTGCTTCGCAAAAAGGAGAAGGCCGATGAACGTCGGGCGTCTGGATATCCACATGTGCGGTATCGATCATGATACGGCGCCCCAGTCGTGTCGGACGGTGTTTCTGCTTGGTCGGACTCAATGCCAGGATGCCGCCGTCAGAATTCGGTCCCGGATGAATGCGCAAGGTTGCGTCGTGCTTTCCACCTGCAACCGTACCGAGGTCTGGGTTCAGGGAGGGCAGGGGGGCGACCCGTACAGAAGCCTGTGCAATGCCTTGTCGATTCCTGCGTCGGAGTACGATAGTTGTTTCTACCGCAAGTCGGGCGATTGCGTGGTCCGGTATGTGTTTGAGCTGGCCTGTGGCATGCATTCCGCGTTGTTCGGCGAGGATCAGATCATCCCCCAGCTTACCGACGCCTTGTCCTGGTCGCGTTCAGTCGGTTGCTCAGGTCCGGTTCTTGAACGCTTGTTCCGGGACGCCGTTACCGTCGCCAAGCAGGTACGTACCCATGTCAGGCTGTCGGAGGCCGATGAGACCGTCGCGGAGCATGTCCGCATGCTGATATGCGGCTACCTTGGCGTGCAGGAGCTGACCGGTATACCGGTGCTGATTATCGGCAGCGGCGAGTTGGCCCGTCTGGTCGCCGGGCGTCTGGTGGAATCTGGATGCGTAGTGACCATGACGTTGCGGGATATGGCGAAAGCGCCAGCTCTGGTTCCTGCCGGCTCTCTTGTGAGACCATATGAAGAACGGCTGGAGCTGCTGTCTGGACGTCGGATCGTGATTAGCGCCACCGCCGGTCTGTACCATACCTTGGAGTTGCGGTCGGTAGAGTCCGTATTGCGGCAGCCGACGCTGTTCATCGATCTTGCCATGCCGGTTGACATTGACCCTTTGATAGGGACTCTCCCATTCGCCACGCTGGTTGATCTGCGCCACTTGGACTGTGACCGGCCCCGCAGGGCGGCTGCGATCGCACGAGCTACTACCCGTATCGATGCCCAACTGACGGAATTTTTCCAGTGGTATGATTTTCGGGGTGCCGTTCCCCAGATTCAGCAGATGGCCACTGATGCCGCTGGCGACACCCTGTGGCGGTTGCAACGGCCATTGCGCCGGTTGGGGCTGTCCGATGCTCAGTTTCAGGACATTTGCGACGCGATAGCGGACTCCTCCCGAAAAGCCTTCGCCCATCAGCTCTATTCGCTCAAGGGCGTCAATCGGGAAAAGTTAGACATTGAACACGAAATGTCTAGAAAAGACGGGGTGGATGGTTGACTATAATATGATTCGGTAGAAGTATGAAGATACTTTTTTCTAACGGAGAGATATGTCTATGAAAAAGAGAATCGCAATTGTCCTGTGTGTCCTGTGTGTCCTGTGTGCCCTGTTGTTGGCGGGAGTTCCATTGTTCGCCGCCACCGAGCATTGGCTTGGGTTGGGAGGGGAATATGGTTTCAGCGTAACGCCGAACAAGAATACTGATAGTACCTTGACTCATTCCGCCGGGTTCGACCTGATGTCCTATAACTTCTTCAGCGCAAAGGGCTCTGTAGGCGTCTACGCCGATTTTGCGTTCCTGTTCCCGATTAAGCAGAGCGTGGGGAATGTTTCAACTGATTCCAAGTTGCCGATGCTGTTCAACATGATCATCGGCCCTGCGTATCGTTACAACATCAACAAGAACGTGACCTTCAGCGCGGCTGCGGGCCTGAACCTCGGTGTTCAGGGGCAATCCTCTACTTCCGGTGGGATTACGGTAAAGGGTACTGCCGTAACCTTGGGCTTGGGTGTCGATGCCGGCGTTCAGTTTGCCATCGATGATAAATTCTTTGTCCGCGCAGGATCCAAGTTCGGTTTTGATTTCGGTCGCTACAACAAATGGTCTGTCGGCGGTGGCGGTTCCAGCATTGGCAATGGGGGCTGGGCCGATGGTTATTTCCGTTTCTCCGCTACTCCGTACATCGGTGGAGGCGTCTACATCAATACCGGCAAGAAAGCTGGCCTTGGACGTCTGTAGTCACGTTTTAGGTTGTTTTATAAGTAACTGGCCGAAAGGTCAGTACATTGTCGAAGGGGCTGTCGTGAACGCCATTGACCATGGCTTTGCGATGGTCCCTTTTTTGTTTGTTGCACGTTTCGGAAAGCGAAATTACTCGCTGGCAACTAGGCTGCGGCCCGGTTTTTCCCGCTAGACTTTCCCGCCCGGCCGACCTGCGAACAACCCGGGAACATCCCGGCGATGGTAGGTATAGTGGACATTGAGCCTGGAGCGAACCCAGAGCGGACCTTATATCAACTTCCGGCTGATTGTCTTGCCCTTGGTTCTTGGTATGAGGCTATCTATGTTCCACGGTGCATTCCAACGTATCCGGTAGTGTCCTCAGAATCCGTTCCTTGATGAATTCCGGATATAGGTATGCCTGTGGAACATCCTCAATCGGCATCCATGAAAAGACCTGTCTCTCATTGGTCCTTGATTCCATACAGGAGAAACAGTCGCCACGATTCTGAATATCCGTCTTGGAGATATCGACCAGGTAATACATGCAGATTTCGTGGTATTGTTCCTTGTTCACGTCTTCGATGAAAAAACTCTGGTTGAACCAAAGTGGCCTGACGATTGTCGCCGTAATTCCCAGCTCTTCCTGAAGCTCCCGCAGTACCGCGTCCCGGGCGACCTCTTGCATCTTGACCCGTCCGCCGGGCAGGTAGTAGTAGGGGGACCTTTCGTCCTTCATGACCAGCAGACGTCCATCGTCCACGATGATCGCGGCGACCCGGTAGTTGAACCGCCCCTCGACGGTACGGAACGTGATATCCATGACGGCTCCTTGAATAGGCAAAGTAAAAATGCCCGGACAGTGTAGACTGAAGAGGTAGTCTTGTCAAAGCTACGGTTCGCTTCAGAATCCACCGCAGGAAATGCCATCATCCCGCCGATAACGACGTTCATGATGAAAAACGATGTGCCGCTGGTCAATGGATTCATGCTGGAAGCAATAATAAACCAATAGAATGCGCGGGATTGCATTGAACCCGACAAAGCCTCCATGGTAGGATGCTCTAGTTCCTTGTGGAGGGGGCTTTCCCATGTCATCTCGATCAGAAAGCGCGGCCGATGAAAAACGTTCCGCGAAGAATCGTTGGAGCGACGTATACCGTTCCGATGCAAGAGTTCGGGCGTTTTTGTCGGTCCTGCTGTTTTCTAGTCTTGCATACGGTTTCTACCGAGGTATACAGGACAATTATCTCGCTGAAATCGTACATATCTCTGAATTTGAGCGAGGTGTCGTCGAGTTTTTTCGAGAACTCCCCGGGCTCTTGCTGATTTTCATCCTTGCGGCCATGTACCGCTTTTCTGAAAGCAAAATATTCCGAATCGGGACGGCGATCATGCTGGCGGGAAGCCTGGGCCTATTGTTTGGAAGTTCGGGAAAGGTTTCCGTCATCGCATTCATGGTGCTGTACAGCGCCGGTGAACATATCGTGATGCCGGTGAAAAGCACCATCAGCCTTGAAGCCGCGAAACCCGGCAAGGGTGGCGTCTCCCTCGGTATCACCAGCGGAATCGGACATATCGGCAATATCGTGGGGTTCTTGGTCGTCAGCCTGCTGTTCATGCTGTTCTCCCATTTTGGAATCGAGCGCGGGGTGTCCAGCTTCAGAATCATCTTCGCGATAGCGACCGCGCTGATGATAGCTTCTGTGCTGATATCTTTCGCCATGAAGGATTCTTCCATTTCGGTGGCTAGGAGAAGTCGATTTTATTTCAACCGCAAATTCAACAAGTACTATATGCTGGAAGTATTTTACGGTGCCCGCAAGCAGATATTCCTGACATTCGCCCCGTATGTGCTGATCCTCCAGTATGGTGCCGATACAGCGGTCATATCATTGCTGCTGGCCATTTGCGCCGCATTCGGCATCGTGTTTAGTCCGCTGATTGGCAAGCTGATCGACCGCCTTGGCTACAAGATTATCATGGTCACTGATACGCTGATACTCATGGTGGTCTGTTTCTTCTATGGATTCGCCCATCGACTGTTTCCGCCGCATATCGCCTATATCGTGGTCTGCGCCAACTATGTGCTGGATTCAATCATCTCCTTGGCCAGTATGGCGAGCAACGTGTATGTACAGGACATATCCTCGACGCAGGAGGAGATGACCGCGACCATCACCACGGGAATTTCGGTGAACCATCTGATCAGTATCCTGATTGCGTTGTTCGGCGGCTGGATATGGCAGAAGACCGGCATCGAGGTCTTGTTCACACTGTCTGGGGTGTTGGGTCTGTGCAATACCCTGTTTGCCTGTACGATTAAAAATCCCAAGGAAGCCTTGCAGCCTTGAAGAGGAACGCATGCCATGGAAATGAAATTTCAACTAGCGTTGCCGGCCGTCAAGGACGTGGAGGTCTCAAAGAAATTTTACAACGAGGTTTTCGGACAGACCGTAGCCTTGGATCTCGGCTGGAACGTGACGTTCAGCGGCGGATTCGCCATCCAGCGGAATTTTGCGTGGCTGACCGATGCGCCGGAAGAAAGCGTCGTAGCGGAATCCCACAATATGGAGCTTTATTTCGAGGTTGATGATTTTGACGAGTTCCTGCTACGCCTGCGGCGTTTTCCTTCCGTGGAACTCGTGCATCCTCCCAAAAAGCATGAGTGGCAGCAACGGGTGGTGCGCATCTACGACCCTGACCGCCACATGATTGAAATCGGAGAGTCCATGGCCGTGATCGCCAGACGGTATCTCGCTGAGGGGCGTTCCGTGGAGGAGACGGCCAAAATCATCCTGCATCCGGTGGAGTTCGTCCGCTCCTGCCTCTAGTCAGTACCCTGCGGATATCTTCCGCTTGATCGTCCCCACTACATGCATATCGTCGTCCATCAGCACGAGGTCGGCGTATTTGCCTCGTTCGATAGAACCCCGGTCGGAGAGCTTCAGCCGTTGAGCGGGATTTGTTGACGCGATTTCAAAGAACTGCGTCTTGTCGATCAAACCTTCGCTGTATAGTTCCCTGGCGGTATCGCAAATCAGCATTCCTGAACCAATCAGCGTATTGTCATCAGAGTAATAACATGCCTTGCCGTCGCTATGGATATCCTTGCCGAGATATCGGCCTGTTCCTTTTCCCATGCCGCAGAAGCTCATTCCATCCGATATCAGGCACATCCTGTCCGCTCCAAGCCGTTCCACGGTGAAACGAACCATCTCCTTGTCCACATGTACATAGTCGCAAATCAATTCATAGGTCGCGTTTTCGTCCAGGAATGGCAGAAGGGCCAGCCCCGGCCTTCTATGCTCCAGACCGACCATCGCATTGTACAGATGGGTGAGGTGAGCGTTTTGGCGCGAGGGGGACCGGCGGGAAGGAAGCTGGTCGAAATAGGCTTGGGAATGACCCCATGCCACGACGACGCCTGCATCCTCCAGCTTGCGTCGGATGGCCGCTATGCCCTCCAGCTCCGGTGCGATCGTCATGGTAGTCACAAGAGGCGCGCCCCTGTGCCGGATACTCAGTATCTTGTCGAGGTAGTCCGAATCGGGAGCGCGGATGCTTGACAACGGGATTCCGCCTTTCTTCCCCGCCGCGATGAACGGCCCTTCCGGATAGACGCCTGGAAGACTCTCCGCAAGGTCTGGCTGCCCGTCCAAAACCTCGCCGATATGCGCCAGCAGGTCGATGTCCATGGCGATAGCAAGCTGAAAGCTTGTGATTCCATGCTCTTCCAGAAACCGCGCCATCCCCCGGAGATTCCGCGCCAGGTCTGGTTGCGTGGTATCGAATCCGCCACAGCCATGGATATGCATGTCTATCAGCCCCGGTCCGACGGTCTTGCCGTTACAATCGACTATAGGAAAGGGATCGGCCACGCGAGGGCCGTCCTGTACGATTTCTTCTATGCGTCCGTTACGGATGAGGATTGTCGCGTTCTCGATAATATGTTTGCCGCTGACCGCATCCGCATGAACCAGCGCGAAGGTATCCGTCCATCTGTCCATACGACCAGTATAGCACACGCCACGCATATCCATTGTCTAAAAAAACAGACATGTTTTCGTAAAAATACCCGTCGTAGTCGCTATCCCTGCCGGATATGTCTACAACGGGTACGGATATGTATTGTGATGATGAAATCGCTCTTAGAACACCCGGAATGTGTTGATGAAGGTTTTCTCCCCATTGGGGGCAAGATACATCGTCTGCGGCATTTCCTCCAAATCCAACGGGCGGGTGGTGTCGCCGAAGGAATACATCGGTTCGACGCAGACATATTGGGCATGCTTCGGCGCGCAAGTCCAGACGACGAGCAACGGCATCTCACCCATATCCGCGACGACGCCGTGCGGCCCCTTGTCGCAGACGAGCTTTACCTGCCGGGACTTGACCGTCGGCAGCACGACAGGCCCCTTGTCCGTTTCCTTTCGGGAAAGCTGGAACGACTTGGCGTTGTCGAGGAACTTCGGTTCCACCTGGAATACTCCGTTCACCTGATACTTGCGGTCGCTCGTCTCCGCATCGGAGAATTCCACGCGATACGCCTCTATCGGCGTACCTTTCCCGTTCATGTCAAGGGAGAATGCCGGATGCCAGCCAAAGGTGAACCACAGCCCCTTTTCTTTCGCATAAATAATCGCTTTCGCTTCGTAGCCGTCATCGAGCAGAGTATAGGTCGCTACCAGCTTGAACGGGAAGGGGTAGTATTTCAACGTCGCGGGGGATTCCTCAAGGACAAATACCGCATGTGCGTCATCCGCTTCCGCCACGGAGAATTCAGTATCGCGGGCGAACCCATTGCCCGGCATTTCGTATTCGATCCCCTCAAACGCCACCTTGTTGTCCTTGGTCGGACCCGTCATGGGGAACAGCAGCGGAGCATGCCTGAACCAGTATTCAGGATCTCCGTTCCAAATATACTCGCAGCCGCTTTCCTTCGCGAGCAGGCTTTGCGGCTCCGCCCCAAGCTCCGCGATTTTCATGACAAGCTTTTTATTCTGTAGAGTGACCATTTCAAACTCCTTTTCACTATCGTCGTCCGCTGTTGGAATACAATGGACGGTTTTTGGAACATTGTTTCAAAATCATACCGCATGTCTGATGAAATCGCAAGGGGAGGCGTTTCTTTTGTTTATGGACTTCCCTGTCATGGACAATGCGACTTGACGGAACCGCATGGCGGAACGCTCTGCCCCGACGTGAAATCGCGATGAGCGAACTATCTGCCAGGGATGAAATCGTTACTTGCGGCCTGTAACGCCTAAAGCTTTCATGTGAAGAAACAAGAATGGGTTCTCCCCCCGAAAAAGCCCCTCCGCTTTTGTGGTACAGGCTACCATGCGGAGAAAAACATCATTTTCTGGTGAAAAGCGAATTTTGCATGATATACTATAACCGTCAAGAAGGATGCGACGGCATTGGCTGGCGGTCCATCCTGACGAATGTCGGCAAGGAGGAGGAACCTTCATGAGCATGCAGACGATTTTTACAATTGGTAGACAGTTTGGCAGCGGCGGACGGCAGGTCGGTCGCAAACTCGCCGAACGTTTGGGAATCCCGTTCTATGATAGTGAATTGCTCGCCATTTCCGCGAAGGACAGCGGATTGAGCGAGGCGTTGTTCGCGACTGCGGATGAAAAGGCGACAAGCAGCCTCTTCTATTCTCTGGTCATGGGGAACTACCCGATGGCCAGCGGTGCGATCGGCATCGCGGAGATGCCGCTCAACGACCAGCTGTTCCTGATTCAGTCGAAGACGATCAAGAAAGTGTCGGACGCGGGTTCTTGCGTCATTGTAGGGCGATGCGCCGACTATGTGCTGAGGGACAATCCTGATGTGCTGAGCGTATTCATCCACGCCGATATCGCGGAAAGGGTGAAACGGGCCGTCGAGGTATATGAAGTCGCGCCGGAGAAGGCCGAGGAGACTTGTCTGAAAGCGGACAAGAAACGGGCGAATTTCTACAATTATTATAGTGACCGGAAATGGGGCATGTGCAAGACGTATCATCTATGTCTGGACAGCGGTCTGATTGGCATCGATGGATGCGTAGACCAGATTATCGCCTTTCAGAAGGCCTGGGAGCATCATCGCGATACGACGAAACCTACCGATCATATCTGATATCCCGTTGATGTGATCGTGTTCCTGGGATATCCTTTCGCGAAGGAGCGCCGTGTGTACGGCCTCCTTCGTTTCTTTTTGAGGAGGCATCGATGCTGTTTGATACGTTGGATAACCTGGAGCTGTATATTCCGGTTCTTCCTAAATTGAAGAAGGTGATAGAGGTCATGGACCGGAGTCTTCCGTATGACGCTGAACCAGGCGCCTATACCACCGACGACCCCGACGTCAGGTATGTCGTTTCCGCCTATATGACCAGCGCTGAACCCAAGCGGTTTGAAAGTCATCGCAAAGAAACCGATGTCCAGATTGTCCTGGAAGGGCAGGAGCTGATGGCCCTGACCTGGCGGGAACTTGCCGATCAGGCTTCTCCCTACGACCCTGACAACGATTGTGTATTTCTGGATGGAGATCCCACTGTGGTGATACAGGCGACCATAGGTCGTTTCGCGATATTCCTCCCTGGCGAGCCGCATAAGTCCGGTGTGGCGCTAGGGGACCCCTCCGCGGTAAAGAAGGTCGTCTTTAAAATCAAGGACTAACGTATGCCCGATGCTTTTTTTCTTTCTGACAAGTTGTTTGCGGATGTAATCGCCCCCTGCGGGATGGATTGTCGGTTGTGCGTGGCGTTCCAACGGGAACGGAAGCCTTGCGCCGGATGCCTTGGCTCTGACATGGACAAGCCGAAGCATTGTGTTCAATGTGCAATCAAGGACTGCCCTGAACATACCGGCGGTGAGGAAATCCACTGTTGTTTCTGCGATAAATATCCATGTCCGCGACTGAGGCGGCTGGATGTCCGGTATCGTATGAAGTATGGCATGAGCATGGTGGAGAACCTGGAAGAAATCAAAAAATCCGGGGCAATGGCTTTCGCAAATTCCAACGCAGAGCGCTGGACTTGCCCATCATGTGGAAAGCTGTTGTGCGTGCATCAGAAGAACTGTCCGCATTGTGAAAGGGAAAGGGGGTGATGTTTCTCCTGTCTGGAGGAACTTTCCTACGACCGTTCGCATCATGACCGATGCTGATAGATAAAGAAACGCCGTTTCCACGATATGAGGAAACGGCGTTCGCGATGTTGGCTCTCAGAAAACTATTCGACGATTCCAAGAATCTCAAGGTCGAAGATCAACAAGGAGTTCGGCTCGATATCTTGGGTGCCGCCCTCGCCATAGCCCATGGACGGATGAACCCAGATGCGCATTTTTGTGCCGACCGGCATCATGGTTATCGCTTCCGCGAATCCTGGAATAACGCCGGAGACGGGGAATTCGGCGGGAACGCCCCGTTCATAGGAACTGTCCATCACCTGGCCGTCCAGCAGGGAAAGCTGATAGTCGACCCGTACAGTGGATTCCGCATTCGGAACAACTCCATTTCCAATTCGCTCAATCATGTACTGCAAGCCACTGGCTGTAGTCTGAACTCCTTCAGCGTTTTTGTTGGTTGCAAGGAACTCTTCGGCCTCCGCCAGGTTCTGCGTGGCCATTTCAGCGAGCATCTGCTCCATCTCCGCCCAGAGTTTTTCCGAATATGCGGTGAAGATGGACTCCATTTCTTCATCAGTAAAAAGCTGTCCGTCGGCATAGGCCGCGTCCAACGCACCTGCCGCCATATAGACGGGAGTAAGCTCCAATCCCTGGGAAAGGGCTGTGGCCGCCAGCAGATATCCATAACCATAGCTGAACCGGCCGATGGTGTCGGTGCTTTCGGGGGCTGGGAGGCTGCTCAGCGCCTCAATGGATTCAATCCTTGTCCCGATGTCATCGGTCGCATTGCCCGCCATGAAGATGTTGTACTGGTAATCGTCGATGGCCGCGTACATGTCATCCACGGGCATCAACGGTTCTAAGCCGGAGATCGCGTCCATGGTTCCACGTGCGAAATAGCCTGCGTACGGATAAATGCCCTGCATGCGGACCGTATCCATCAGCATGAAGCCGTAGCTGTAGCTGAACTGATCTTCAAGCCCTTGAGGTACTTCAAGATTGGTGCGAGGTACATTCGCTTCCACGATGCCCTGTGCGACAAGCGGGTTGATCCACTGGATCGCCATGGCCGTCGCCTGCGGGGGAAGGCTCATGGTCATGATGCCGTTCGTAGTCACTGCGACATAATCACCTACGCGCATGCTTTCGACGGGAAGGACGGTCTCACAGTCCGTGGCCGGACGGAAAAGGATATCATTGCCATTGGTTCCGCGGACCATGATCTCCCACGTCCCTTCGTTCTGGCTCAATGAGACGATTTTTCCGACAACGGCGTCGGAAGCGATCTCTTTCGTGCCTTGAGCGAACAAAGCGGGAACGATGGCGAGTACGATCAGCAGCGCCATGATACATTTTGTCATCTTGTGTGTCTTCATATACCATACCTTTTGTTTCGCAATCAGATGCGATGAATGTAGGTGGAACCATCCCGCTGGAGGCGGAAATAGAAACCACTATACTACAAGGTACGGAACCTGGCGGGAAACGTCAATCGGAAAGAATGCCCTGAATGCCGCTTTATTTGTTTTTTTCATGTTGTTTTCCGAAGCGTCTCCATATTGTATCGGTTGATGAATAACGCCCGGCATGGTTTTATAACCTGGTATTTCCACCTGAATATGCCCCATGCCTCCCATGGACGGGTGGGGAGAAGGCCCGATGGGGAAAATCGACGAACCTTCCCCGTATCGCCCTCGTCCGGCAGGGAAAACGGATGGTTCAGAAAATCCATAACGTCCCTAACCCTCAAATAATCCGTCCAGCCCCCTGAACGACCTGCGAACAACCAGGCGATGGTAGGTGTGGTGGACATTGAGCCTGGAGCGGATACCGGGCAATCGTCGAGCGAACCCAGGGCGAACCATGATACAATGTAAAAAGCGGTTGCATCGGCTACAGTTCCATGGTAGGGTTGCCCTGGGTTCTTTATTAATACTATGTTGAATCCGTGTGGATATTAATGGAGGGACGGACATGGGCAACGTGCGGTTTGAACAGCCAACAGAGAAAGACATGGAGCTGTTGTATGAGACAGTGAAGGTCGCAAAGACAGCGATGGCAGCCGGCAACCATCCGTTTGGCGCCCTGCTTGCGGACAAAGACGGCAATATCCTGATGACTCAGGGGAACGACAGTCGGGGAGGAAGCCCTTGCCTACATGCTGAAACGAACCTGATGATTCGTGCCGGACGTGAATATTCCCCGGAATTCCTTGCGACTTGTACACTCTATTCGAATTTCGAGCCATGCGCCATGTGTACCGGAGCCATGTATTGGACGAACGTCCGTCGGCTTGTGTTCGGTTTGACCGAATCGCAGCTTCTGTCGCTGACGGGCGCTCACGAAGAGAACCCGACCTTGTCCCTTCCTGCGAAAGTCGTGCTTGAGCATGGGCAGAAAGACATGGTGATCGTCGGTCCCGTCGCCGATCCCGCTTTGGTGGAAGCTATCATCGCCGATCATCGGAACTTTTGGAAAAACAACTGATCCGGTCTGGTTCGCAATTCAGTCTGTAATGAATCGGAATCGCGCCACCGAACGTCCCGTATTGAAACGCGCGGGAGCTGTACGCAGGAGGCTTTACGTTTTCATAGCTTCTTTGTACTATGTCGTCATGCATACCGATAGTCATGACATAGACTCCTTGTTGCCTTTTTTATTGCAAAAAAGGAACATCGCCCGTATCGAAGGCGACGCATTGCTGATCGGCGATCGCAGGGTGTTTCCGTTTGAACGACGTTTCGTGTCGTGCGACACGGTGGATGAAGTCGTGAAATCAATCAAGGAGATGGTCACGCAGGGAGGCGGTCCGCTGCAAGTCGCCCTTACGACGATTGAATGGCTCGCCGCCAGAATGCGCCGCGGTGATACGCCGCAAACATTCGATACCTTTGCCGGCGCTTGCCGGCTTCTGAAAAACTCACGTCCGACGAACACGACGATGGCCCGGACTCTCGACGGCTTGCTAGCCGACATCCGGCCGCTTTTCCCGCCCGAATCCCGCCAGGTTTCCGAAGCTGGGGTTTCGGACGCTATCGTGGAGCAGGTACGGAGGCGGGAAAACGCGTTTGATTCGGTGTATGAACGCATGGGACGGTTGGGAGCCGCCTTGATTCATGACGGGGACAAGATACTGACTACCTGCTTTGCCGAACATACCTTCCTGCTGAGTCTGATTTTCGCACGCCGGGAAGGACGTGCCGCATCGGTATATGTCTCTGAAACCAGGCCGTATTTTCAGGGGGCCAGGCTGACCGCGCCGAGCCTTGAGGCTCTGGGGTTTGAAGTCCGCCTGATTTGCGACGGAATGGGCGCCCACTATATCGAAGACGGGACGATCGACCGATATATGACCGCCGCGGACCTTGTATGCGCGGATGGAACCGTCGTGAACAAGACTGGTACGTTGGCCAACGCCGTCTGTGCCCGTACCTTCGGTATTCCCTACAATGTGTTCTCCATGGCTCCCGATCTCTCCCGGCGGGGGCGCTCCGACATCGTGATGGAGGAACGGAATGGTCGGGAAACCTGCCTGGCGATGGGACGGCCCACGACACTTCCCGATGTGCCGGGATGCTATCCTGCGTTTGACATCATCCCGCCGAACTTTGTGAGTTCAGTCATTACCGCTGAAGGAATATTCAAACCCGATCAAATCGGAGGACATGAATTTTCACGCCCCGGTGTCGGGCATTCGGAGGAGACGATATGAAATCCGCCATCATCGGAGGAACCGGCATTGATTCTTCATTCCCGATTGCAATGACGCGACGTACCGTACAGACCCCATACGGGGATGTGGAATTGTATGAAGGCGCCGGGCGGGACGCAGACCTTGTGTTCCTGCCACGACACAGCGTGGGACATTCCGTACCGCCGCATCTGATCAACTACCGGGCGAACATCGCCGCATTGAAACGGATGGGGGTCGGGCAGGCCATAGGCATGTACGCGGTCGGCTCGATTACCGGACTATTGCCTCCCGGATCGTGGGGGCTTGTTGATCAGTTCATCGACATGACCGGGGGTGTTCGTGAGCATACTTTTTTCACAGGCGGCGATGCCGGGGTGAAACATGTGCCAATGGTTCAGCCGTACAGCCTGCCATTGCGCAAGGCGATTGCCTGCGCCGCGCGGGAACGGGGTAGGCGGGACATCGCCGTGAACGGAACCTATGTCTGTACGAACGGACCTCGACTGGAAACTCCTGCGGAAATCCGTATGTTCAGAATTATGGGCGGCGACTATGTGGGCATGACGGCGGCTACGGAAACCGTACTCGCCGCGGAAGCTGATTTACCGTTCGCCGCCATAGCGTTCTCTATAAACTGGGCCGCAGGACTGGACGAAGAAGGTGTTTCCTTTCTGGAAGACGAGACAATCAATCGAATCACCAGGGAAATCGTTGGCGTCGGCGTCCTTGCGCTACGCAGTTGAATCGTCGGGTGTCAGCAGAATTGGTTGAAGAATGGCAAATGGAGAAACTGTACGTGAACAATCCTGGAGGGAGGAGCCTATGTCCGTGACAAGCTCTGTTAGAATTATCAGGGAAGCGACGGGTGATGACGCAGAAGCTCTGCTCAGGTATATCAACGATATCGCCGGAGAGTCTGACAATCTGACCTTTGGCCCGGGAGAGTTCGCCATGGGTGTCAAAGATGAATCCGAGTATCTTGAACGGTCTCTCCGTTCCAGCAATTGCCTGTATCTGCTGGCATTGGATGGCGACAGGATTATTGGCAGCCTGCATTTTTCCGCACATTCCCGCCCTCGCGTGGCCCATGTCGGAGAGTTCGGCATCTCCGTCCGCCGCGAGTGCTGGAATCAAGGCGTCGGGTCGGCGTTGCTGTCCGCTTTGCTCAATTGGGCGCATGGACAGGAAACCGGCATCCGCAAGATAAACTTGACCGTCCGATCTGACAATCAGCACGCCATCGCGCTTTACAAGAAGTTTGGTTTCGTAGAGGAAGGAAAGACCAGCCGGCTGTTCCGGTTTGATGATGAATTCATCGATGGCCTCCATATGGGGCTGTGCATCGACTGAACGCCCATATATCCATACATGACTATTCCGTTTGCGCAAGGTAAAACGAAGGCCGGCTACTTAGCTAGCCGGCCTTGATGCAAGTTGTCGATGGATCCCTCCACCAAAATATGATTCCCCCGAAAGGTATAGATGTAATAACTCAGACAGCCATGACGGAGAAGGTCATCTGCTGCCCCGCATCGGCCACAATCCGACCATTCTCAATCTGAACATTCTGTCCATTCTGGTCGAGTACGGAGAAATTGAAATCGTCGTTGTTGGCTGCGACGGAAAGCTGTCCGTCGACATCCGCGGAGAAAGAAGCGCGGGGAGCGACGTAGCCGCGAAGTCTGAGGACCGCGGTATCGGACGTAGACGCGGCGAAGGCAGCTGACGCCAAGCACAGCAGGATGATTACTGCTACCAGTTTGCTTGTCTTCTTGAATGTGTTATGCGCCATATCGTCCGTCCTTCTGTTCAAACTTCTTACTGTTTGATATAAGCACTATATACTCGGTTATAGTGCAAGTCAATGGTAAAAATTAATTATTTATTGTAATATAAGGAATTATCAAATGTCATGAGGTTGCTGTGAATTGTTAAAACTTGTAACATCTTACATATTCTTTGAACATATTTGAATATGTGAGGAGCTCGGGCTGATTAACTTATGACATTGTTCTGTTCTGTGCGTAACAGGGGTTATCCGCCGTTTTTTTCTGAATTTTGCAGGAAGGCACGTATAAAGTTAATATGACATATGCGCTCTTGTGACATCGGACAATATCATGGGTACCTGAATGTAGTCTGACAGAAGTTCATCCAGGATATTTCGCGTAAATTTTTTTTAAAATATTTTTTGATGTAAGAAGTAAAGATGGGAAATCTAAGCCTTCCGAGTGATTTTTGCCTATGGGGTATAAAAAAACCGCCTCGACTAAGCGGGCGGTTGGAGTTTTCCGGATATCACCGGTTCAGTCAGGAACCGTCAGTTCACATACCTGATATCCTGCCAGATATCGTTGTACAGCTCCAGGTCGTCTTTCAAGTCCTGCAATACCTCAAAGTTATCATTCACATCCTCGGCCCGATAAAACGGCTCGTGCTGAGTGTATTTGCCCGCTTCGGTGTTCGTAATCGCCGGATACCTGAATGTATCGAGAAAAATCGCGTAGACTTCCGGCCTGTGGATGAAGTTGATGAACTCATGGGCAAGGTCGGAATGCTCGGACCCCTTTACGATGACCATGTTGTCAATGGAAAGGGCTCCTCCTTCCGGAGGCAGAAAGAAGTCGATTTCCCCCCATTTGCTTTCGGGGAATTCCTCGAAAATGTTTTCTGCGTATCCATGGACCGCCCAGAATTCTCCGCGGCTGAACGCCTTGCCGAACCCCTCCGCATCGAATTTCACAAGGTTTGGCTTCCATGTGTCGTTGATCAGCGCCTTGGCCTCCGCCAGCTGCGCCTGGTCGATGGTGTTGACGGAATATCCGAGGTGCTTCAACGCGGCTCCCATGACTTCCCGCATGTCGTCGAGCATGCTCATCCTGTTGGCGAACCTGATGTCCGCGAAAATCGACCAGTCGTGTGCATATCCCTCTGGAGCCTTTGTTCTGTTGACGGCCACCCCGGTCGCCGCCATGTTGTACGGTACGGAATAGATCATGCCGGAATCATAGACGGCCTTCTCACGTACCAAGTCGCTGATATATTTTAGGTTAGGCAGCTTTGCATGGTCCAGTTCCTCCACCAGGCCGAGGCTGATCATAATCGACGTATAGTCCGCAGACGGGAATATGATGTCGTAGCCTTTTCCACCGCCAGCCATCAGCTTGGCGAACATCTCCTCATTCGATGAGAAATTGTCCACTATCACGTCAACGTTGAATTCCTTTTCAAACTGTTCGATGATCTCGTCCGGCGTATAGTACGTCCAGTTGTACAGATAGAGCTTGTTCGCGGACGCGGATCCTCTGGCATCCTTGCTACAGGAAGCCACCCCCACCAGGACCATGGACATCACGGCGATGGCCACTACAAGATGCATGGCGCACCGCCATGGCACCCGTTCAGTTTTGCGCATGGCATTAACCTCCCAGAAGAGTGATTTCAATATCATCGGGCAGATGATTCCACGGCTTGCGCCGTCAAACGGGGAGTGAGTGCATAAAAAAAAGCATCACCACCTCATTTCTGTACAGTATACCTGTTAATCACCCCTCAGACAACAGCCCGCAGCGTCTTTGCAAATCGCGGAGACGTACGGGAGCTGTGCGGGAGACCTTATGTTGTGTTAGCTTAGCTGTTCGCAGCTATGGTCTTGAGAAAACGCCTGAATATCCATGCGATCACCATCGTACCAAGAATCATCACGAACGATAGTGCGTTGATTACCGGCGACACTCCGTAGCGGATCATTGAATAGACGTACAGGGGGAGCGTGCCCGAACCGGGGCCGGAGACGAAGAACGTAATGACGAAATCCTCCAGCGACATCGTAATGCTCATTAGAAAGCCAGAAAGCACTCCCGGCATAATCGACGGGATAATCACACGTAGCAGCGTCTGTCGTTCGCTCGCGCCAAGATCCCTGGCAGCTTCGATTGTGGAATAGTCGAATTCATCAAGCCTCGCCGCGACGAGCATGAACACGAAGGGGAGGTTGAACGTGGTATGCGCCACAAAGATGGTGAACATGCCCAGCTGGATTTTCACCGCGGAGAAGAAGATCAACATCGAGATACCGATGATGACCTCAGGAAGCACCATGGGCAGGTAGCTGATCGTCGTGATATACGACCTGCCTGGAAACCTGTACCATTTGATGCCAATCGCGGCGAGCGTTCCCAGGACCGTGGCCGTGGCGCTGGAAGTCAGGGCGATCACCAGGCTGTTGCGGAAAGCCGTCCAGAGGGACGGACTGTCGAAAATCAGCTTTTCGTACCACACCAGCGACGCATGGTCCCATGACATCCCCTTCGCCGAGTTAAAGGAATAGAGTACTACTACGAACAACGGCAGAAACAGAAACGCCACGACCAGCACCATGACGATGTTGGAAAAGGACAGCGTCCTGTGGTCGCTGAACATGACCTGCTTGCGTTCAGAAGGGCGGGACGCCTTCCGCATATTCCGGTTGTCGCTCATGCTTCCCCCCCCTTGTGATGCTTTCGGATGTTCATTTCGGCTTTCTGCTGGTTGGTGACGACCTTCTTCTGCGCCTGTTCCTTCTGTGAGCTCATCATCATCCAAATGACACCGATCGTGGAGATTAGCGTGAGGATCATGGAGAATGCCGACGCTAGCGGCCAGTTGCGCGTCTTGGACACTTGGTCGACGATGATGTTGCCGATCATGGTGGAATCCTTGCCGCCGACGAGCAACGGTACCGTATACGCTCCAAAAATCGGTATGAACGTGAATATGACGGCTGTGACCAGGCCACTGCGGATATTGGGCAGCATCACCTTCCGTATCGCGCCGAATTTTGTCGCGCCGAGATCCCTCGCCGCATCCAGCAACGAGAAATCGAACTTGTCGATGGTCGTGAACAACGGCAGCACCGCGAAGGGCAGGTACATATAGATCAGGACGAGGATGACCGACCCATGGTTATAGATCAGATGCAACCCTTCGTCGACGAGCCCCAACGCCTTGAGGATCTCATTGAGAAACCCTTCCGTCGAGAGGATCGATATCCATGCGTAGATGCGGATCAGGGAATTCGTCCAGAAGGGAATGATGATCAGAAACAGCAGCAGCGTCTGACGCTTGCTCCTCGCCATGGCATACCCGGTCGGAAGGGCGAGGAGAATGCAGCCGAGCGTCGCCACTACGCTGATCCAGATCGTCCGTACCAATACCTTGCCGAAATTCGCGTTGAACATCTGCTTGTAGGCCGTCAGCGAGAACTCCCACTCTACGCCGCCGTATAGCCCTCGCTTGAGGAAGCTGTAGAGGATGATGATCGCCAGCGGAGCGACGAAGAAAATCGTAAACCACAGCCCCATGGGGGATGAATAGGACAAGCCGAGCCTTCGCTCCCGGAGTTCGGGCTTCCGTCTCTCAGCGTTACGGTTCATTCGTCGATCACCTTCACCAGATAGCCGTCGTCGGCGCTCCATGCGACATAGACGAGGTCCTTCCATTCTATTTCCGGACCGTCATCCATGAAGTTGGTATGCTGCTTGAATACCTTCATGACCGTACCGATGCCATCGAGCTGCACATAGAACTTCGATTGGAAGCCGGAATACACCGGTTCATCGACGATGCCGTGGAACGTATTGATTCCCTGCTTCTGCTTGACCGGCCGCTCGCTCGTAATGGTAATCTTTTCAGGACGGACGGTAAAGTTCAACTTGCGGCCGACCTCCATCGGCTCTTCGTCGGTGACGAAGATGTCTCCGCCGAGGGCCGGGACGTCGATCGTTATCATGTATTCGTCTTTGTAAGGTTCGCAACTCTTTACGGTACAAGGATACAGATTTGTCTCGCCGATGAACTTGGCAACGAATTCAGTCGCCGGGGCTTCATAGATTTCGTAGGGAGTCCCTATCTGCAACACCTTGCCGTGGTTCATAACTGCGATCCGGTCGGAGACGGACAGCGCTTCGCTTTGGTCGTGCGTAACATAAATAAACGTAATCCCCACCTTGTCATGCAGTTCGTCCAGTTCTATCAAAAGGTTCTGGCGGAGCTTTGCGTCCAACGCCGAAAGCGGCTCGTCCAGCAGCAGGACGCGAGGCTCGTTGATCAGAGCCCGGGCGATCGCCACCCGCTGTTTCTGCCCCCCGCTAAGCATGTTCGGCTTTTTGTCGATATGTTCGTCCAACTGGACGAGATGGACGTATTCGCGCACTTTCTTGTCTATCTCAGCCTTGTCCACGTGCCGGAGACGCAACGGAAACGCGATATTTTCATATACGGTAAGATGGGGAAACAACGCATACGTCTGGAAAACCGTGTTCGACTGGCGTTTTTCCGGGGGAAAGGGGAGAACGTCCTTGCCGTCGAACAGCACAGTACCGCTGTCGGGCGAATCGAAACCGGCGATAATCCGCAACAGCGTGGTCTTGCCACATCCAGATGGTCCAAGCAGTGAGAAAAACTCACCCTTCTTGATGTTGACGCTCACGTCGTCGAGCGCCTTGAAGTCCCCGTAGCTACGGGTAACATGTCCTGCCGTTACTTCAACGCCTTTCAATCTTTTTCCCATTCCTCCCGTAGCCTGAGCTTACCTGTTCCGACGGTTTCCGAGAACAAAGTCCCTTGCTGACAATTGGGACTATCGGACATTTCCACTACGATGTCAATACATAGTTTTCGTAAAAGTTTTTGTTTATATATAACTTTATATATAATGATGAAATAAAGTTTAGTATGGGGTGCATTAGGCATTTTGGCGCAGTATGATGCCCTCGCTTTGCCGATAGAAAACCGGTGTGTTGTCGTTCATTGCGTTTCGATGGCGAATCATGCTGTCGGTGTTGCCGATTATACTGGCGAACAGTCGATTTCATTTTACAAAATTAACGCTCTATGCAAAAATAAGGCAAGTCTTAAATTTCTGAGGTTTAGCATTATGGAGGTCGCATCATGAAACGCATCGGAATGCTGATGGTTTTTTTGTTTGTATTCGCGTCATTGGCGTATGCGTCGTTATTGAATGAGTCCATCGACTTTCTGTTGGATGTCTCTTCCGCGGCGACGGAAGCGAAGAGAAAAGGGACGTCGGTCGAGCAATTGAAGCTTGACCTGTCCACGCTGGACGTCGCGTCCATGGATGAAGCGCAACGGGTAACCGTATACAAGGCGAATGAACTGAAAACCGGCGGCGCGTTCGCTTTGAACCTGTTGCTCGGTTTCGGCAGCGGTTCGAAGAAACAGGGGGATACCCTGGGTACCGTCGTCGGAGCGGTCGGGGACAGCCTCGGCGTCGGGGCGCTAGGGGTGAGCTTCGGACTTTTCATGGTCGACCTGCTCATCATTCAGCCGACGATGGCGATCGGCAATAAACTGAGCGGTAATGCGTCGACGGGCTCGCTGCAAGATACCCCGTTGCTGAAAGTCGCCTTGTATACCGCCATAGGGGGCGGTGCGCTGCTTGTCGCCACACGTATATTTGAATCGATACGTGTCTTCACCTATGCTTCACGATACAACGGGACGTTGCGGGACGGACTGGGGCTGAACAAGAAGCTTCAGATCGCAGCCTTGCCTGTCATTGACACATGGTCTGGTGATACTGGGATGATGGTCGTCGCAAAAATCGCGCTGTAAAGAACTTTCATTGATTTCTTTGTTCTGGATTCCTTGTGGACGATTCTCCTTTCCGCATGTATCTTCAGTATATACAGGAGGTTCTGCATGGACTTGGAGAAGCTTTCTCTTTCCGGACCATATGCAACCACGCGTGACAGCTATGACGCCTGTGCAAAAGCGTATGATATCTGGTGTCGGAGCTACGCTCCCTACAGGGAGTCTTGGGATGTATTCATCGATATGCTTCCCGCGGCTCCCCGGGTAGTCGATCTTGGCTGTGGTAGCGGTGCGTTCATGGAGCGGCTGGCGGCCAGACGTGCCTGCGCCGAAATTGAGGGGTTCGATTTTTCCGCCGAGATGCTTTCGTTGGCGAAGACCGCGGTTCCGTCCGCGAAGTGGAACCTCGCTGATATCCGTTCCGTCGTACTTCCTGGCAATAGCTTTGACGCCGTGGTCCTTTCGGGTAGCCTGACTCATTTGAGGACTGGCGAATGCACGAAGTTGTTGATTGAATCAATCCTCACCTTGCGCAGGGGAGGACTGCTCTACGCCAGCTTCACTGAGGCGGAGACCGTCCGTGTGGAGAGGGGGAGCTTCGAGACCTCTGTATTTGGCGGTGAACTTCCGTTCTACTGCAACAGGAATGCGGTGCAGGATGTCGCGGCCGCGTTCAAGGGCGCGGGACTGGAGCTTCTTTCCTTGGAGCGGATTGGGGCCTGTGGCGTGGAGGCCCCCGCTTGGCATGCTCCTGAAGCCGTGGTCTACGGAAGGAGAAAGTAGTTGCCGCCGTCCGGTTGCTTCATGGGGCCCGGTATGTCCGGTCCATTGATAAGACGGCGTTAATATGCATTGTTTTTTTCATGTGACGCCTTGGCGACGGACTCATCATATGTCGATATTGAATGCATGAAATAAAAAAGTCGCCATATGCGGAACAATGGAATGATACAACGGCTTTGGCCGGTTGGAATATGTTTTTTATCTTCTCTCTCCCTGATGGGTCCTGTGTCATGTCATGTACGGGGCCCATCTTTTGTAGTTGACGTTCGGTTGCCAGTGTCGGTCGCCCGCTGTATCGTGAAAAGCGCTATGACGCAAAAATATAATATTTTAGTGCTGTACCTCTGTATTTTTTTAAGAAAAAATGTTACGTACGTACGATATTATTGTTATATAAATTGCCTATAAGGTCTATATGATGAACAAGCATGAGGTATTAGCTACGAAACAATATAGGAAAGGGGTGCTGATTCTGATGATTTTCTTCGCAGGATCGATGGCTCCGATATATGCGGCAGGTCAGGAACATTGGTTGTTCACTGGTTTTGACTATGATTTCACATTCTTCAGTTCTTCGGCTTCCAGTTTGGAAAGTTTGGTCGGCGATGACAATGTCGCATATTTCAATTCCGTGGGATTCGACGTAAGCTGGTACGGATTTCTTGGCCAGGAGCATGATGTAGGGATGTACACCAGCCTGGGGTTCCTGTTCCCGCTTGACAATGCGAAGGACCAGATGCTGGATCCGGGGGCGAGTTCCGACGGTACGACACGTAGACGGGATTTCATTTTTTCCATCTTGCTTGGACCTGCGTTCCGTTTTCGTTGTACCGACAGGCTCGCCATGTATCTGGGGATAGGGTTGAGCTTCGCGCATCACATGACGAGCGAGACTAACACCCAGGGGGCGACGACCGCGGAAGGTATCACCTCATTCGGAGCAGGCCTTGACGCCGGGTTCAAACTTGATATCACCGATCGGATATGCTTTCGCACTGGTGTGAGCGGGAGCTATGATTTCGCCATATTGTATACTAAGTCGGTGACGACTCCGGAACATCCATACAACAATACCAGTACGTTTTGCCTGACCAACGGTTTTTCCATCAGTCCATATGTCGGCATGGGCATCGTGCTGAGGACTGGGGCCGAACAGGCGAAACCCCGTACAGTCAGCCTGGCTGCGCTGGCAGTTTCTTAATAGTCGACCAGAGCTCCGTTGGGGGCTTTCTTTCGGAAGGCTCCTTTCCCTGACACCTTCCGGCAGCCTGAATAGTTCCTGAAATGTTCACTTGTGCATTTGCCTGACATGGTATTAAATGGATACAAGGTTGAATGTGGGAAAGGAGTATTCGGGGCGATATGCGGGAGAGCGAACGGATTATAGCCTTGCAGTCTCAGCTTCAGGCACTTTCGGAAGAGCTCCGGAGGTATAAGGAATATGATTCTCTCACCGGACTGTACAACAAGGATACCTTCTACCGGGAAGTCCGGAAACGCATCGATTCTCAACCTTCTGGCGACCACGTGGTCATTTGCCTCGACATAGAACATTTCAGGCTGATCAACGATATGTACGGTCCGGCAGAGGGAGACCGTCTGTTGTGCCACGTGGCCGAGCTGTTTTCAATGCGGGCTCAACGCCAAGGGGGGCTTGCGGCTCGCCTCGCGATTGATATCTTTGCCTTGTATGTTCCTGGACCTGTGCTGGACATGTCCTCGGTAGAGAATGAAGTTCTGGATTGGTTCGCTTCCTATCCGCTGGAGCAGGCGATCGTCCCTGCCATCGGCGTGAACACGGTAGAGGATATATCCATACCGGTGAGCGTGATGTGCGACAGGGCCGTCCTTGCCTTGAATTCCATCAAGGGCAACTACATCAAGCATATCGCTGAATATCACAGCGATTTTAGGAACAACGTCCTCAATGAACTGGAGATACACAACGGGGCTGAGAAAGCGCTGAAGGAAAAGCAGTTCGAAGTGTATTTCCAGCCGAAGTGCAGCATCGAGACGGGACGCATCGTCGGTTCCGAAGCGCTTGTTCGGTGGAATCATCCTGAAAAGGGATTGATTTCTCCAAATGTGTTCATTCCGCTGTTTGAGAAAAGCGGTTTCATCCTCCGTCTGGACGCATATGTCTGGGAAACCGTTTGTTCCCAGATCCGGGCGTGGATGGATTCCGGACATAGACCCATTCCCGTTTCGGTGAATATGTCGCGCAAGGACCTGTACGTTCCCAATCTCTCTGAGCGCCTTGTGCGGCTGGTGAAGAAATACGATATCCCTCCGCGGTTGCTGGAACTGGAGATTACCGAGAGCGCCTATACTGACAACACTGAACAGATGATAGCCGTGGTCGATCAGCTGAGGGCCGATGGCTTCATCATCCTGATGGATGACTTTGGCAGCGGCTATTCATCCTTGAACATGCTCAAGGATATCAGCGTCGACATTCTGAAGATTGACCTCCGCTTCTTGAAGGATCTCGATGCTTCCGGCAAAAAGGGCGGCAATATTCTGGAATCGATAGTGCATATGTCCAGGTGGCTCAACCTTCAGGTCATCGCAGAGGGTGTCGAGACTGAAGTCCAGGTCGAGTTCCTGTCCCGTATCGGGTGCCGTTACGCCCAAGGGTACCATTTCTATAAGCCGATGCCCTGCCAGGAGTTTGAAGCGCTGATCTCCGTCGATAAGAATGTTGACTATGATTATTCCGCAGAAGCCGGCTGGAAGGAGTTCACTTACGAGGATTTGTTCCAATCCGGAACGATGTCGCAAATGTTGCTGAACAATATTCTCGGTGGCATTGCCTTGTACGAATATTCTGGTGGAGAGCTTGTCCTGCAGCGGGCGAACGCGGGGTACTATAATCTGATTCACAGTAAACCTCCCGATCTGAATGAAGACGGATGCCGGATTTTCGATGTCATACACCCTGACGACCGTCAGATTCTCCATGACGCTTTGGATACTGTCCAGGAGAACCCTGACGGGGGCGCTGAATTCCAGGTCAGGCGGTATTGTCCTGACGGAGAAATGGTCTGGCTGTACATCCGGCTGTTCTTCCTTGGGGAGAACGCGGGAAGACGGTTGTACTATGCGTCGATTCACAATATCACCAAACAACGGGAATCGGAAATGGCGTTGCATCTGTCCGAGGCGCAGTTCAGGTTCGCGTTGGACGCTTCCCGAAGCGTTCTGTTCAATTATGATATCCTCGCCAAGACAATCGTCAACCTGAATCCGGGCGATACTCCTGATATCGTCTCCAGCGCCCAGCGCTATAGCGGCGTACCCGATTGCTTCGTTGAGAAGCGTATGGTACATGAAGCTGATATACCGGAATTTCTCGGGGTGTTCCAAGCGATCGAGGCCGGAGCGAAAGAGGCTTCCTGCGAAACCCGTTTCCTGACCTTGCAGGGCGACTATCGCTGGAAGCGGATTCTTATCCAACGTTTCGATATGCCGGGGGTGGCGGGAAAAGCCTTTGGCCTTCTGGAAGACATTTCTCATCAAAAAGCCATGGAGGAACGTCTTGAAAAAGGAGGAAGACTGCTGGAAGACCTTCATGAGAAAAACCTGCGGGTGGGTATCAGCCTCCTTCATGAGGCCGTTCCTTGCGGTATGGTCGGCGGCTATTGCGAAGACGGCTTTCCGCTCTATTTCATCAACGGGGAAATGCTCCGTTTGCTGGGCTATGACTCCTACGATGATTTCGCGACCCATACCGGTGCGTTGGTCTCCAATACGATTCATCCCGATGATCATGTCATGGTCTCCCGTTTTTTTGAGACGGGATTCACCGAGGGGCAGAACTATGTATTGAAATACCGGACGTTGCGGAAGGACGGAAGTTGTTTCTGGACGCTCGACAAAGGGCGTGTCGTCCGGGCGGAAGACGGGAGGCTTGCGATTATCAGCGTCTGCCAGGACATTTCTGAACAGGAATCGCTCCGGGCTGAACTGGATACCATCATCAACAATACGCCGGGGGATATCGTCACGTTTACCGTCGAGGGAAAAGACGCTCCAATCAATTCTAGGCATATCAGCTTTGGATTGGCGGAATCCCTTGGTTACACCAGAGAGGAATATCTGGAGGTTCTTGACCGCAATAACGGAAAGGAACTGATGTACCCTCCGGACGGAGATGCGTTTAGGGAGCAATTCTTTCATGCGATGGAACGCAAGTCGCCGATGAAGATTAATTTTCGTTCTTTGCGCAAGGATGGCAGTATCGCTTGGTCAAGTCTTTCTGCGAGGTGTTGCGTTTCGGAAGGAGATCTCAATATCTACCATGGCATCTATACGGACATTACAGCCTTGAAGGAAAAGGAGGAAAGCCTGCTCCTGTCCGAACGGAGGTTTCAAGTCGCATTGAAGCTCGTGCAGGCCGATCTGTGGGAGTATCATTTCGATACCAGGACGATCGTCCGGTTCCACCAAAACGGCAACTGGGTCGCAGGTTCCTGCGACCTTCATGATGTCCCTGAATCTCTGATACGGGATAAAGTGGTTCATCAAGATTCCGCGGTGAACTACAAGATGTTGTTTATTGCGTTGGAAAATGGGCGTCCACAGTATAGTAGCGAAGTCAAGATACTCTGTGAGGACGGCCAATATCACTGGTTTTTGGTTACCTGCACGGTAGTCCAGTGGCGGGATGACGGACGTCCTCTGCGGGCCGTGGGCGTGTCCGAAGGCATTGATGCGCAGAAACGACAGATGCTTCATTATGATGAATTGTTGAAAAGTTCCCGCTTTGACAGCTTGACAGGACTGTTCAACCGCGAGACGTTCCAGAAAAAGGTGTCGGCGGTCATGGAGAACCATTTTGCCTATGACGGAAAGAATCCGGCTCTCCTGATGATGGACATCGACAATTTCAAGAATATCAACGATCGGTTCGGACATATGAAGGGAGATGAAATACTTCGTCTGGTAGGTAGTTCCATTTCCAGTGTCTTCGGGCCGAACGTATTGTCTGGTAGGCTGGGAGGTGATGAATTCTCCGTTTTGCTGGAAAATGTCGTGTATGAGAGCGATGTCTATGCCTTGGCGCAACAATTCTGCGACCATCTGAATACTATCAAATTGGAACATGGCTCCAGGAGTATCGTGTTGACCACTTCAATCGGCATCGTGTTCCTGAAGGATTCCCAGTGGGACTTCAATGACTTGTACAAGAAAGCCGACATCGCTTTGTACCATGCGAAAAGCCTCGGAAAAAATTTGTATTCCGTTTATGTCCCGGATGAATGCGCTGTTCCTTCGTTGTATTTCAACATGGATACTTCCATATTGGATGAATTGGAGGACATGATCTATGTCATAGACGAGGAGACCCACAATGTCCTGTACTGTAACCTTGCGTTACGCAAGCTGTACGGTCTGTCTGGAATTTCCTGGCACGGCATGACATGTTACGATTTGTTCCACTATCGTTCGCAACCCTGCCCAGAATGTGCCTCGCGGGAGTTGCGATATGATGAATTCACGTCACGCGAATACTACTCCCAGCGTTTCGGCATGACGTTGGAGATCAGGGAGAAATTGATTCGTTGGAATGGGCGCGACCTTCGTTTGGAAATCGCGAAAAGCAAGTCCTAGCTTTGGTTTCCTCTTGACGTGATATCGCTTAGCCAATATACTCGCAAAAGTTGGCGTCTGGTGTCTGCTTGATATCAGACGGTCATGCATCGGGGCGTTGCCTAGTGGCTATGGCGCCTGCTTTGGGAGCAGGATATCGCAGGTTCGAGTCCTGTCGCCCCGACTTGTTTGGTAAAGCAAGGTACTGGCTGGTAATTGTATTGTTTATGTACAGTTACGAGCGAGTACCTTCTTTTTTTGTACTCGCTATTCACCGCTTACTGGTCACAATTTGGCGGTTGTACACAGGATGAAAATAGGAAAATAACGGAAAAATGCGGTACAGAGAGCCTTTTGCCCTTTTCAAGCGGAACAAGTATTGGTATTGCGGAACCCATGAAGGGAACAAGAGAAGGTTTCTTTCCACAGGACAAACGACCAAGAATGCTGTTTCGGCAAGTCGTCCGATTCCGTTTCTTCTTGCGGGCATGTACAGAAACAACGCTCGGGAGAACGCATTTTGTAATTTTTATACCGGCAAGATGTTGCAAAAACTATCTGCGTAGGTCTACACTTCCCCCACCGCGGCGATTGAGAAGACTGCTTTGCCGACATTCGCCGGGGCAATGGAAATACATGCGGGGATAGGGGAGAAGATAAGTGAAAAGGGCTCGGATTTTCACAATTGTTGACGTGTCCTCTGGGAAGGACTGGGCATCTTCTTTGTATGGTGTCGCAATGGTCATTGTAATCTGTTTTAGCATTCTTCCCCTGTGCTTCAAGCGTCAAAACCATTTGTTGGTGATGATGGACAATATAACCGTTGGCATATTTATCATTGATTATGTGATACGATGGAGTACCTGTGATTTTTTGCATCCGTCCTGGAGTAGATGGAAATCGGCTCTCCTGTATCCCTTTTCTTTTTTTGCGTTGGTTGACTTGCTTTCGATATTGCCGTCTTTGGGCGTTATCAACCGAGGTTTCAAACTCTTGAAGATTTTACGTTTGTTGCGTACCACTAAAGTGTTCAGGTTGCTGCGGTACTCAAAGAGTTTTGAAATAATCACCAATGTACTGAAAAAAGAGCGGCAGGCGTTGATTTCCGTTTACTGCATGGCTGTCGGATATATATTCGTTTCTGGGCTGATTATGTTTTCTACAGAGCCTGATACGTTTTCCACCTTTTTCGACTCGCTTTATTGGGCGACCACCGCGCTGACGACGGTGGGGTATGGCGATATCTATCCTGTGACGATATCTGGTAAGATAGTAAGCATGGTTTCTTCTGTCCTTGGCGTGGCTTTTGTCGCGTTGCCGGCAGGTATCATCACAGCGGGATACCTGTCTGCGCTTCGTGATGAACAGGATGAAACATGAGCGTATGAACGTCGTGGTATTGCAACTAGGACGTATCCGTTGATGAAGTGATTTTCGCTTTTCCTGTCGTGCAATCTTGTGCAATTTGCCGTTATTTGCTAGGATGCTGTCGGAGTCTGTCGTTAAGGTTCTCGCGCCCATAGCTCAGCTGGATAGAGCAACTGCCTTCTAAGCAGTAGGTCATGCGTTCGAGCCGCATTGGGCGTAAAACAGGCTTGTCCGCCTTATCGCACTTGGTATATGACGCCAAGTGCTTTTTTATGTATGATGAACAAGTCTTGTTGTTGCATGATAGATGCATACGGCTATTCACATAGCTTTTTTGATGGGATGTCGCCTTGTCCTGCCATCGGTATCACACTGCAACGTATTATATCATATGTAAGGGGGCGGACATGACAGACAAGCAAAGACGAATCCTTGAGGTTTCCGGCATATTGGACGATGCCGCCCCGGACCAGATATCTTTTCTTGATGCCAGGGAACCGTTCAGACACCTGATTTCCGTGATCCTTTCCGCCCAGACTACCGACAGGCAGGTAAATATCGTGGCGAAGGAATTGTTCACCAGATATCCTGACGCGCATGCGCTGGCGGCCGCCCCGCAGGAGAGCGTGAAATCAATCATCAGGAGCACCGGATACTTCAATGCGAAGGCAAAGAACATCATCGCCTGTTCCCAGGCGTTGGTGGAACGCTATGGCGGGGCGGTGCCTGATACGATGGAGGAGCTGACGTCCCTGCCTGGTGTCGGGCGCAAAACCGCGAACTGCATACTGGGGGGCGTGTATGGACGACCCGCAATTATCGTGGATACCCATTTCGGCAGGATCGTGCAGCGTCTTGGACTTGTATCGGATGACAATCCTGCCAAAATCGAGAAACAAATCGCCGCGCTTCTGCCCGAAGACCGACAATACCGTTTTTCCATGACGGTAAACTGGTTCGGCAGAACCTGCTGCCATGCGAAGACCCCCGAATGCGCCCTTTGCATCCTTTGGAGTTTGTGCCCATGGACGGGCAAGGCATCGAAGGCTTAACGCTTTCGGAGTTCAGCTTCCGCTGAACCTGTCCGCCAAATGCTTCTGCTCCAATACATTCCACCGCACACCCTGTTCCAGCGTCCCTTCCCGCGTTGGAATGCACCGTAGCAACGCAAGTCTTGCGTCATTCAACGGCGACATGGCGCTTGTGTCCGCCAACGGCCACTGGAGGATGTTTGTGTCAGCGGCGCTGAGGAAAATGCCTGTACCCGCGTCAAGGGTGGGTATCCCGAAAAGTTCTCCGATGTCATCGTCATAGGGACGGCCAAGAGTTTTCTGGAGAGCGGACCTCATGTCTTGGAGCGGCTCTTCAGGAAATAGCGGCAGGATGGTCGCCCGCCCACTGATCTTTGCGGCGGTCGATACTGTCAGCGCCATCGCCTGCCAACTGACGTTCCCCGGTATTGGTTCTCCCTGTCTCATCGGCAGCAAGGGAACACAAGGGGGGAGAACCTTCGTCGAAATGTTTCCGCTGGCCTTCCACAAGGAATCCCGAAGACGGTACGTCTCCAACGTAAGCTTGTGGGGAAGCAATAATGTCAGCAGATAACAGGTCGCGCGTCGTTCCATGGCAGTAGCATATAATTTTTTCCTCCTTCGATAAAGAGGGCGGCGCGGTGTGGAGCCGTTTGTTCCAGCAGGTATCGCACTGGAGTCGCCGCCCTGGTCATGCTTGAAAAAAAGACTTCCGCATAACGTTTGTGTTTGCAATCGGTTCTGTGCGAGCGTCCTGTAAAAAAAGGAGAGGTACAAGCCTCATAGGTATTTACACAAACTAGAATATCTGATATTTTTCTTTGAGTTGTGGGTCTTCGTCCGCAAAGAACCTTGCATAGCTGCTCACGGGTGTCCAGAATATCCCGGGCAAGGCTTTCCAGAAGATTCCAGCGCGCTTTTGCGAATACATATACAGAACGTCAAGGACAAGGTGGATATAGCTATGGCTCGTAGATGTGAAATTTGCGGTAAGGGCACGGTTGCTGGCAACAGCGTTCCGAGAAAAGGTCAGGCGAAGAAGAAAGGTGGTGTCGGTCAGCACATTGGTGTCACTACCAAGCGTGTGTTCCGTCCCAATCTCGTGTCCGTCAAGACCCTCATCAACGGTACTCCTCGTACTATCAAGGTTTGCACACGTTGCTTGAGAAGTGGTCGGGTCGAGAAACTGGTATAACATCCAGGCTCTGTTTTGACAGAGTGAGACGCGATCAGAGAAGAGCCCCCAACCGGGCTCTTTTTTTGCACCCAAAGACTGGGTTTGTTCATTGAAAAGTTCAGTATGTCAAACTTGAGGAGGTCCCTGTGAACGATATCAGAATTCATGCCGTAGAAGGCTCCATGCTCGTTTCCGTATCGGATTGCAAGAAGATGCTGGATCTTCGCGCATCCTGCAAGGAGGCTACGCAGGTGTTTGTCATCGCCCCTGTGCAACATGATGCGGCCTTGGAGCTGGATTCTCTGTTGCAGGCGGCGTTGAACCATGATGAACGAATGTGGAGCGCCATGGAAAAGAGCGCTTCTGTCTGGACGTCGTTCGTTGACGACCTGCTGCCACGCAAGCGTAGCGAGATCGTCCATGAGGCCATCAAGCAAGGGTTTTCCGATATCGAGGACGTCTTGCGCACCATCTGGCTGGTCGGCGACATTTCCGCCGGGTCTCGCCGCTTCATAGACGGCGTGGTCGTCTCCTGGGTCGCGTTGATGCTCGGACATTTCCTCGAGGACGCTGGTGTTTCGGCTTCTGTCGTGGACTTCTCGCGCGCATTGTCGGCGCAGGACGCTTCGGCGTTCGTTACCGATACCGTATTGGTGACGGGGACGCTCCCTCAGCCGGATGGTTCCTCTGCTGTTGATGCCCCCGGTCACGGCCATAGCGAATACGCCGCCGCGTTGCTCGCAGTGAAGCTTCAGGCGAAGGCGCTGACGCTTTGGAACGATCGTTCTTTGCTCAGGACCGCCGATATTAGGATGGTGCCTGGCGCAAAGGTCATTGAAACGCTGACATATGCCGAAGCGACTGAACTTTCATTCTTCGGCGCGCCGGTCATCCATCCGCAATCGATGCTTCCCGCCGTATCCGCCTCGATTCCGATCAAGCTGCGCTGGTGGGGGGATACCCAGGAGCCGGGGACGTTGGTTGTAGCGAAACCTGCGAAAGACGCACAATACAAAGTGAAGGGATTTTCCATCATCCATGATGTGGCCCTGATCAACGTCGAGGGCGCGGGTATGAGCGGAGTTCCTGGCATCTCCAGCCGGTTGTTCACCTCCATGCGCGAGGCCGATATTTCAGTAATCCTGATCAGCCAGGCGTCCAGCGAGTATTCCATCTGCTTCGCAGTGCCAGATAGCCAGGCTGCGCTGGCATGCAGGACTGCGCGGAATGAATTTAGCCGGGAGCTTGACGAACAGCTGATCCACAGCATCGACAGCGAGCATGATTGCGCCATTCTCGCCGCCGTGGGTGAGATGATGCCGGGGACGCCGGGCGTTGCGGGCAAATTCTTCCGGTCATTGGGCAAGGCGGGGGTGAATGTCCGGGCCATCGCACAGGGGTCTTCCGAACGCAATATCAGCGCGGTGATCAAGGACGTGGACGGCAAGCGGGCCTTGCGGGCGTTGCACGCCGGTTTCTTCCTGTCCCGCCAGGCGCTTTCCGTCGGTCTGTTCGGTCCGGGCAACATCGGCGGCACTCTGTTGGATCAAATCGCGCGGGAGACGGAGCGCCTGAACGAACAGTTCGACGTCGATATCCGCATCAGGGCCATCGCCAATAGCCGGAAGATGCTGTTGGATGAGGACGGAATCGATCTGGCGGATTGGAGGGCTTCTTTTGCCCGAAAGGCGGTGGAGCTTGATCTTGACGCTCTGGTCAGCCACGTGGGAGCCACCTATTATCCTCATTCAGTATTGATAGACTGTACGACCAGCTCCCAGTTGCCTGAGCATTATGTATCTTGGTTGGAACGTGGCATCCATATCGTTACGCCGAACAAGAAAGCCGGTACGTCTCCATATCCATATTATCGCAAGATGATGGATACCTGCCGTCGAACCGGTCGCAGGTTCTTGTATGAGACTACTGTGGGCGCGGGACTGCCCGTCATCTGTACTCTCAAGGACTTGATTCAGACCGGCGACCGTATCCATAGGATAGAAGGCATCGTAAGTGGTACGCTCGCTTGGCTTTTTTCCAGTTATGACGGTACCGTCCCGTTCAGCGCGATGGTTCGCAAGGCGAAGGAGATGGGCTATACCGAACCTGACCCTCGCGACGACCTTTCGGGTATGGACGTCGCCCGCAAGACGGTGATTCTGGCGAGGGAACTTGGCTATGAGGTGGAAGTTTCCCAGCTGGAAGTCGCGTCGCTCGTTCCAAAGGAGCTTGTGGATCTGCCCATCGCTGAATTCATGGGGCGGTTGGATGAGCTTGACGATGCGATGCTCCAGCTGTATCGTGACGCTGAAGCCAAAGGTGAAAAGCTGCGGTATGTCGGCATGGTCGATACCGACGGAAGCTGTCGTGTCAGTTTGAAGGGGTATCCTGGAGACCATCCGTTTGCACAGGCGCAAGGCACGGACAATGTGATCGCCTTTACGACCGACCGGTATCTGACCCAGCCGTTGGTGATCAAAGGTCCGGGGGCTGGTCCGGAGGTCACCGCTGGCGGAGTGTTCGCGGATGTTTTGCGCCTGAGCGCCTATCTTGGCGCCCGCCTCTAAGCGGCGCTGGGTTGGCCGAGGAGCCTGTCCGCGCGTTTTTCTTTTATGAGAATAGGCATGATGAGGAGAAAATAATGAACTATATTTCAACACGGGGCGAGGCTCCGGTCTGTAGTGCTTCCGAAGCGATCCTTCAAGGCTTGGCTCCCGATGGGGGGCTGTACGTGCCGGAGCAGCTGCCGTATCTCAGGGACATCCCCTACGATACGGTTTCGTCGTACCCTGAGCTTGCCTATGAGGTGCTCGCTCCATTCTTTGAGGGCGATGAGCTGCTTTGCGCCCTGCCCGAGATTTGTATGGACGCCTTTAATTTCCCCATCTTGCTCCATGACTTTGATTCCAAGCGGTCTACATTGGAATTGTTCCATGGACCTACCGCCGCATTCAAGGATTTCGGCGCCCGTTTTCTCGCCTGTTCCATGGAGAAGCTGCTTGCCGGGCGGAACCGCAAGTTGACGATTCTGGTGGCGACCAGCGGTGATACCGGCGGCGCCGTCGCGGCGGCGTTCTTTGGCCGCGGAAACATTGAAGTGAAGGTGCTGTTCCCCAAGGGGCGCGTGTCGGACCGGCAGAAGAAACAGCTTACCTGCTGGGGGGGGAACGTAAGCGCCTATGAAGTGGACGGTACGTTCGACGACTGTCAGAAGATGGTCAAGGATGCGTTCATGGACAAGGGACTCGCTGAAGCGTGGGGGCTTTCGAGCGCAAACAGCATCAACCTTGGCAGGCTGCTCCCTCAGTCCGTATATTACGTGTATGCGTCTCTTGTCTATCGTGCCACCCATGAGGGGCGGAAGCCGACCATCATCATTCCCAGTGGCAATGTCGGCAATTGTTGCGGGGCATACTGGGCGAAGCTGATGGGCGCTCCCATAGAACGTATCGTTCTCGCGGTCAACGCCAATGCTACGATTCCTGACTATCTGTTGGAAGGGGTATACCGGCCCCGGCAGAGCGTCGCCACGCTGGCGAACGCGATGGATGTCGGCGCTCCCTCCAACATGGAGCGCCTGTTCCACCTGTTCCCGTCGATTGACACGTTCCGCCAGGAGGTAAGTGCCTGGAGCATCGATGACGAAACTATCCGCAGAACGATCAGGGAGGTCTGGGACGACAGCCATTATGCCGTCTGTCCCCATACAGCCACCGGAGAGCGGGTTCGCCGCGACCATTTCGCCGATGAGCATACACTGGTCGTTTCCACCGCCCATCCCGCGAAGTTTGAGTCGGTGGTAGAGCCGATCATCGGTGAGGCCGTCGCAATTCCAGCGAATCTAGCCGCGCTTATGGGCAAGCCCAGCGTCTTCACAAGTGTCGGGACCGACTATCGTTCAATTTTCTAGGCAGATTGTTAGTCGCTACCGTCAACTGGTTTCTCGCTGTATGGAGGCACCCCTTGTTTCTGCTGGGGTGCCGTCTTATATAAGCGGTGGGAATTTTGATAGTGACGAATTGTTATATTATTTATATTATTCCTAATTAGGATTATTATATTAATATTTTTCAGACAGTACGAAGACATGGCGAATGAACTCACGGGTCGGCGGTTCTCCACCTTCGTGAGTAGTTTGCTCCGTGAGGACTTCCATTGTTAGGAAAAATAGCTGGCACCATCGATTGATGGTGCCAGCTGTTTTCTACCACGACCTGTAGATGCCATCTACTTGAAGTGCGGGCAAGCTTCGTGAGATTGATGACATTATAGAATGCAGGAAGTCCTGCGACTTCTTACGGAGATAGTGGTGGCTGAGCCGACGCCGAATATGCGATCCATCTTCATGCGGTAGTCGTCAAGTCTGGTGAGCGGGATATACGCTTGTATCGTACCTGCGAAACCACCTCCGTGTACTCTGCATGCGCCCGCGCCCGCAAGAAAACGTTCCGTCATGGCTATGGCCAAAGGCAGCCCCTGTTCGGCGGGGTGCTTGCTGGAATACAGATTCTGAAGGAATTTATATGAAGAATCCCCTGATTCCCGTACTAGCCGCAGGTATCCATCGATATCTTTTTTCTGGAGGGCTTCAAGCATTTGTGTCACCCGTTCGTTTTCCGTCAGGAAGTGATAGGCTCTCAAAAGCGCCCGATCATTTCGTAGCTTCTCCCTCAACTCCGGCAGGGCCGCTTCAAACTCATCAAAGCTGATTTCTCTGAGTACCGGCTTGCCGAAGAAATTGGCGACCATTTTCATTTCCATAGGCGCCGCGGCGTAGTCCGGCGTCAGATCGGCATGGTTGCCCTTTGTATCGACGATCACTATCCCGTAGCCATGGTCGGTGAAGGCGAAGTCAATCGGCGTGAGGACTGGGGTATCCGGAACTCCAAAATCGATTCCGACGATGCCTCCCTGGGCGCAGGCGACCTGGTCCATCAGGCCTGAAGGTTTGCCAAAATAGACGTTCTCCGCATATTTGCCGATAATGGCAAGTTCGACGGGGGAAAGTACATCGTCATTGTACAAATTGTTGAAGATGGTCGCGCAAAGTACTTCGATTGCCGCGGAGCTGCTCAAGCCCGAGCCCTTGAGGACGTTCGTCGTTGTGTTGGCGATCCAGCCTCCGACCTTCAGCCCTCGTTGTACGAATGCGTTGGCGATTCCCCGAAGCAGCGCGTCTGTAGTGTTCTGTTCCTCGTCCCTGACGGCCAGGCTCGTGATGTCGACCTTGACCGCGGGAAAGCCTTCGCTGACCAATACCACTAGGTTGTCGTTGGTTTTTCGCACTGCGCCAATAGTGTCCAGGTTGATCGTCGCCGCGATTACCTTGCCGAGATTGTGGTCCGTATGGTTTCCTGCCAGTTCGCTTCTTCCCGCCGTACTGAACAGATGGAGCGGTCCTTCCGCAGCTTTGTAGTCGCAAAATAATTCTTGATGTTTTTCTATTAAATTATGATATCGTTTGTCAATAATTTTAGTATCAAATTTACTACCATACAACTGTGGATACACAGAATGCAAAGCACCGGATTCAAGTTGTTTTTTCAAAGATGCGACGCTATTCATACGGACCTCCTGATACTGTGGAAAATGCTATGGTCTAGAGCATGTCCATATAATGGATTTCGGACAGCTCCCTCAAATTCTTCGCGCTGCCTTCAGCGGTAATATCCCGTTGAGGCATCCCCATCATTTCATACCCGACCATGAATTTCTTGACGGTCGCGGAACGAAGCAACGGGGGATAGTAGTGAAAATGCATGACGCATCCCTGATATTCTCCTCCATCGGTCGGTTTTTGATGGATTCCCATGGAGTAGGGGAAGCTGGTGGAGAACAGATTGTCGTATTTGATGCCGAGTCTGCGGATGATGTCGGCCATCGCCGCTACTTCTTCGTCAGTCAACTCATCAATCGACGCGACCGCCCTTCGCGCAGGGAGTATCATCGTCTCATACGGCCAGACCGCCCAGAATGGAACCAGCCCGACAAAATGCTCATTCATGACTACGATACGCACTTTTTGTTCCAATTCGTACCTCGCATAGTCGAGCAACATCGGGCTGCCATGCCTGAGCATGTATTCGCATTGGTTTTCCAACTCCTTCCTCGGAATGTCAGGAATGATTTCCTCCCCCCAGATTTGTCCATGGGGATGTGGATTCGAGCATCCCATCATCGCCCCACGATTCTCGAATATCTGTATATGGTTGATGAACGACTTCGCGCCAAGATCCCTGTACTGATTCTGCCATACCCTGACTACATTTTCAATTGCGGAAGCGTCCATTCTTGCAAGCGTGAGGTCATGCCTTGGTGAAAAACAGACCACCCTGCAAATTCCTTTCTCCCCTTTTGCCCGCAGCAATCCGTTGGGACCTTCCTCATATTCGTCTGACGGCGTGTCTGGGAGAATGGCGGAGAAGTCGTTGGTGAACACATACGTGCTGTCATACGCTGGGTTCGTCGTTCCGTCCGCACGTTTGTTGCCAGGGCATAGATAACAGCTTGGGTCATACTGCGGACGCTGATCCACCTGTGGCTTTTCAACCTGTCCCTGCCATGGCCGCTTCGTCCTGTGTGGGGATACCTTTATCCATTCCCCCAGCAGGGGGTTGTAGCGGTTGTGGGTATGGTCCTGTAAATTCATTCTTCTCCTCCTTCTCGGATATTGTCGGCAATACATCGTCATTGCCTTCGCTCACGTATGCTTGATACGCTCGCTCCGCTATTCCTTGTCTTCCCGACAATCTCCGTCGAAAACTTCTTTGCCGTCATGCGCAATGCATCGTCATTGCCTTCGCTCACGTATGCTTGATACGCTCGCTCCGTTATTCCTTGTCTTCCCGACAATCTCCGTCGAAAACTTCTTTGCCGTCATGCGCAATACATCGTCATTGCCTTCGCTCACGTATGCTTGATACGCTCGCTCCGTTATTCCTTGTCTTCCCGACAATCTCCGTCGAAAACTTCTTTGCCGTCATGCGCAATGCATCGTCATTGCCTTCGCTCACGTATGCTTGATACGCTGATCACTTTACGTATGTGCATCCGGCGGATGGGTGGCCGTCTTTCCTGTCAAAGCGATTCACGACGGTTTCGCCGCATGTACGGTCGGCTCATATCAGCTTACGGGGTAGTAGTCTCAGGACTTTTCTTGCAAAGAATAATGTACACGTGTACAATAAACCTTATATCTCCCATTGTCAAGAAATTGTTCTATAATAGGTACCACGATGAAAGAACTTGAATGCTCAACACATGTAACACGGGATTTGGTAGCACAGAAAGCGGGCGTAAGTTCTGCCACTGTGTCGCGGGTGTTCAATATGCCCGCCGCCGTTTCAGAACAGATGCGGAATGCCGTCCTGGCCGCGGCGAAAGAACTCAACTACCAGCCGAACAAAGCGGCCGGCGCGCTCCGACGCAAAGGGACGGGAACGATCGCGTTGGTCGAATTCGTCAAACCTCCCCGCGACTACTATTGGGGTGCGTTGAAATCTTTTGACTGGTTTTTCGCCGCCGCGGTACGTGGCGTGCAGCAGACGTTGTCCTATAGTACCTGGCATTTTTCCGTGGAATCGGCTCATAATGAACAGGAACTGCTTGAGATTTCCCATAGATGCGATGGAATCATCAGTTACGATGTCGACACCTTGGAGGAAGCCTCCATGCTCGCCTCAATGCCTGTTCCCTATGTATTGGCGCACCATGTCGGGAATTCACCTGCGTTTCAGTCGTTCCTCTACGTCGGCACCGACAACCGGCTCGGTGGCAAGCTCCAGGGAAATTGGCTTGTGGAACAGGGTTGCCGCCGTCCCGTATATGTCACGGGCTGGCGTTCGCTGGTCGATTCTCATTCGGAACGCTACAAAGGTTTTCTTGAAAGTTTCAGGATGACCGGGGAAGAGCCCGTGGTGTTTGACATAGAAGTCGGCAAGATCGGTGCGGTCTCGACGGTTCTGCCGAAAATCGTGGAATTATGTCGGGCTGGGGAGGTTGATTCCATCGCCGCGGTGAATGACTTGACCTTGTATGAGATTCTGTTCGGTCTGCGGGCCGCCGGTATTGACACGCCCTCCATCGCATTCCCTGCCGCGGGCTATGATGCCGCCCCATACTATCGGTTTCTGACAGGGCCTATGGCGTCGGTGGATATCAATCCGTTGCAGGTGTATTGCGAAGCCACCCGCCTATTGATGCGTAAACTTGCGGGAGAAACTGTTTCAAGCCTGATTTGTCCGCCGAAGCTCCAGGTTTTTGGCGATTCCAACATCGTATTCGTCTGATATTCGGTAGGATATACAGCTTGCCCGATAGCGGACCGTTTTTCACCCTTCTGATATGTCCTTCCTCGCATAATGTCTCGATTGCCCGGCAAAGATGTTCCTGCGTCCAGTTTCTCAGGATTCCGTATTCGGATGAAAGTCCGTCCTGGCGTCTGAGTACCGGCTGGATTCGCGTTCCGCTCATGAGCCAAGCGAGTTCTTCCGCGCAGAATCGTAACGGGAACCTCCTGATGGCGCCAGCCAGTTCTTGTTGCCCTTCCGCCATGGGGAAGACCGTCGAGTCGCAGACATCACAGCCGCAGCAATAGAAGTCCCCGTCTAGTTCGGCATCCATCAGGCGCAACAGCTTTTCTCTGATGCACCCGTCACCGAGAAAAGCTTCCGACAAGGTGTTTGAACCTTTATTGCCGCGGGTATCCTGTAGGAGCATCCATGCGTCGGCGGGCGCTCCGTCCCGGCCTGCCCGCCCCGATTCTTGAAGGTATGCCTGAGTGGTGTCCGGCGGTTCCCGGTGTATGACGGAACGTACATCGTTTTTGCTGACACCCATGCCGTAGGCCGTGGTAGCGCACATGACGCCGTCCGTAGAAGTGAGGAACCACGCCTCGACGCTTTCTCGCTCTCGTTTGGAAAGTCCCGCATGGTAATATTGGACAGGCGTCCCTCTACGGTGTTCACCAAGCATCCATGCCATTTCCTCGCATTCCCGCCTTGTCCTACAGAATATGATCGCAGGACGTGCCGCTCCATGGGATATGAGCATGATGATGTCATGTTCCGGGCAGAGCGACCTTATGACATGGTACCGTATGTTCGGTCTGTCCGGGGACGCACTGACCAAGTGCGGTTTTCTTCCTTGGAACAACAGCTCATTCAGCCTTCGCAGGATATTCTTGTTGGCCGTCGCCGTGAACGCCGTCGTCTGCCGGGGGCGCAGCCGCTCAATCGCCTGAGGCAACTGGAGGTAGGCGGGACGAAAGCTCTCGCCCCATTCGCAGACCGTGTGGGCTTCATCCACGACGAACAACGCTATGGAAAAGGATGAAAGCCGTCCAAGAACCCGTTCCGACACCAGGGTTTCAGGATTGGTGATGACGATACGTGCGGTTTCGTTTTCCAGTTCAGCCCAAAGCTGCCGTCGTTGGCTGTTGGTCTGCCCGCCTTTCAGAATAACTGACGCGATTCCATTTCGTTCCAGGCTTCGCCGTTGGTCGTTCATCAGCGACAGCAATGGATATACGATAACGGTGATTCCCTGGAGAAGCAGGGCTGGCAACTGAAAGCAAATGCTCTTGCCGCTTCCGGTGGGCAGAACTATCAGTTGGTCCTTTTCCTGTTGGTCAGCTGAATCGGCTTGTTCCAGTATCCTGTTGATCGTAAGCCGCTGGAATGGCCTGAGATAGGGTATGCCGAACCTTTCGCGCGCCAGGGTCGTGATGGTCTCGTCTAAATGTTCCATACCCTGCCAGATGAAAAAATCCCCGTGGTGATTCAAACCATCAAAGCTTTGGTCGTCGGAAAGGGCCCGCGGGGGAGGGAATCCGCTGTCATAGGTCCTCGCTTGTTCAGACCTGGGAGCGTAAGGATTTATACGGTCGGCACGTGCTGACGTCTTCCGCCGTCTACGTCATGTCTACGATGATTTTTCCAGCGAGCCGTTGGCGTGATGAAATTCAGTCCGGTCGCCCGGTTCCTGATTCATAGCAACTGAAACAGTACGGGCAACCACATTGATCAGAACGATGTTTTCCACAGTCCATGCTTTGTACAATATGCATAGACATCACCATGGTCTTTGTCGGTGAAGATGACTGCGGGAGCCTTGTCCGCCGTCAAATCCGCGCGACGAATCGTCTGCTTCGTTACCAGGATGACGAACTGGATGTAATGGTCGTTGCTCGCGGGATGCATCTTTTCTCCGACATTGACATATAGCAGTCCGTCCTTGTGGCGCAAGGAGGGGACATGGCTTTCTGCGCCTTCGCCTGAAGTCTTCGGGTCGATCAGTTCCATCGGTTTGCCACAACAGGTGAGGGCGCATCCTGCGTCGTAGACGAGTTCTATGATGCTGCCGCACTCAGGACACCTATAAAACTTGATCTTTTTTGCCATAGCTGTACCTCTGAGCCAAATATGAGCAGAAACGGTAAGAAATGCAAGACCAGTTTTGCCGTTTTGAGGTTTCGGTTGTATATTTTACAGAACGGGACGGACAATTTCCCGGAAGCTGTGCGGACGATGGCCCGTCCCCAATATTTCTTGCTGGGCACAAAGGAGAATGGCGGCGTATGAGAAAGGACAAGCACAAGACCATCCGAAGGGATGTCGCATTCGAAGATCCTGATCAGCTGGCGCAGGAGGGCCTTGATCTGGATGATGACGTGACCTTGGCTAGCTTGGAAGAGAATCCTGACGGCGATTCTCTGAGGGCGCGGGCCGAAGATGAGATGTTCGCCAATACGGAACGTGCTTTGTGATTTTATCACTTTCCGTTTTTAGGATGATTCTGTATTTTCATAAGTAAACATGTGCTCGGTCATGGACCGAAAGGGGAGTGTATGATGGATAGGGTAAAATTCTTCAGATGTTCGGAATGTGGAAATATCGTCGAACTGATCAACGACGGCGGCGGCCAGTTGGTGTGTTGCGGCAAGCCGATGGTCGAGCTCAAGGCCAATACTAGCGATGGCGCCAAGGAAAAACACGTACCCGTCGTTGACGTCCGTGCCGATGAAATTGAAGTGAAGGTCGGTTCCGTCCCCCACCCGATGGCTGAAGAACACTATATTCAGTGGATCGCCGTTGAAACCAAGCAGGGGATCAAGCGTAAATACCTGAAGCCGGGGGAGAAGCCTGAAAAAATGTTCTGTAACGAGGGCGATGTTCTCGCAGTATACGAATACTGCAACCTCCATGGGCTGTGGAAGGTTGAACTGGCGAAATAAATCTCTGTATCAGTCTTTGTGACAAGGGGATGTCGTTCTGACGGTGAGTTGAACGGCATCCCTTGTTTTTTTGAAACTCCGCATGACCGTCCGCCCCCCCAACCCGGCGGTATGGCGTGTAGGGCATATGACCCCTCGCCATATCACATGGACCGCTGGCATCGCCCAGGTTGCCCACATCGCCCATATCTGCTGACATGCGTAGGAATTCGGGCATGCCTTACCTGTTTTCTTCATACCTGCTGATGATTTCGTTGGCTTTGTCCACGAGGGCTTTTCGCAGGTACGTCGGTTCCAGCACTTCTACCGATGCTCCGAACGACAGCAACCAGCCGCAAACCCAGCTGTCAAACGGAAATTCCACGCTGACGATGAATGAGCCGTCCGGTTGTTTTTCTATGCAGGAATCATCGAATTCATCATATACCCGATATGCCGCGGAGGATGAGAAGCGGAGGATGAGTTCTACAATATTCTTTGTCACCGCTTCTGACGATGCCTGCGGCGGCTGAGGCAGCTGGTCAAAACGTTCCATCGATACTGCCGGGTTCTGGATTCTATTGACCTTGAACAATCTGTAGCCTTGTTTGTCCAGGCAGAACGCCTGGAGATACCAAGCCTTTGATTTATAGATGAGTTTCGTCGGTTGTACTTTCCGCTCGCCACACACGCCTTCTGAATTGAAATAGGAAAACGTGAGGCATCGCCGTCCAAGTATGCCTGTCTTAAGCAACTCCAGCTTGCGCCTGTCTTGCTGTCCATTGCCCCACCGGGTATAGTCGATTGCAATCCAGTCCGCATTTTGATTCTTGAACAACGCTCCAAGCTTTTCGAGGAGTTTTTCCGTGTCGATGATGGAAGTCGCCGCCAGCCCCTTGATGGCGAACAGTATCTGCTGTTGTTCCGCGTCGGTAAGCAGTGACTTCTGCAATACATAGTTCTCTAGAATCGATATTCCGCCGCCTTTTCCTTGCGTCGCATACACAGGTATCCCCGCGGCGCTAAGCGACTCGACGTCCCTGTAGATAGTCCTCGTGGAGACTTCAAACTGTTTTGCCAGCTCGGTCGCGGTGACGGTACCTTTCGCAAGCAAAGTGTATATGATCTGAAAAAGCCTGTCCGATGCCATGCACATTCCCTTTATTTATTATCATAGTACCACGAACCTGACATATTATGTCATGTTTTGTGTAAATTGATGCCGATATTCAGCGGGTGGACACTCAAATTTTAAGCGTTCACTCGACATTTCCAAATCAAAGTTATCTCGGTAGAAATTGTGAATTTGGCATCATCAGTAAATTCATACTTTTTTCACAGTTTCATGAAGGTTTTTTAGCATGTGGGCGGTAGGGTGTAGCCATCCTATGGAGGAATATTGAAATGAAAAAGAAATTGATCATGATCGCGATGGTCGGTGTTTTGTCCATTGCCGCGGTTTTTGCCCAGGGGGGCGGTGAGTCCAAGGCCGCTTCCGCGACCATCATTACCAAGAACTATACGTTCGGCGGGTCTTCTACCGTCGCGCCGATCATCAACAGTGCGATCCCCGTGTTTGAAGCCGGCAATCCTGGCGTCAAGGTCAGCTACGAGACGCTTGGTTCTTCAGTCGGCATCAAGCAGTTGCAGGAAGGGACGCTTTCTCTCGCCGGTTCCAGCCGTGAGCTCAAGGCTGCGGAAGTCGAGGCCGGTCTGATTACCACCACGATAGCGCTCGATGGCCTGAGCGTCGCCGTCAACAGTTCCGTCTCCATCTCCAACTTGGGCATGGAGCAGCTTGCCGCGATTTTCGCCGGTGAAATCACCAATTGGAAGGATGTCGGCGGTAAGGACGCCAAGATCGAGCTGATCGTCCGTGATGAAACGAGCGGCACCTATGGTTCCTTCAAGGAGATAGTCCTTGATTCCCAGAAGAAGGTTCCGAGCGTAAACGCCATCGTGGCGCGTGAGAACGGCGAACTGGCGGCGAAAATCGCCTCCACCCCGAATTCCATCGGTTACATCGGAATGGCTTTCAACCACATCATCACCGAAGCGGGCGGCAAGATTCTGACCATCAACGGTATCGCCCCGGCTTCCGAGACTGTCAAGAGCGGTGACTATCCGATCAGCAGGGAATTGTATGTGGTGAGCAAGGGCGCGCTCCAACCTGGCGTTGAGAAGGATTTCGTGGACTTCCTCCTTTCTGCAAAAGGTCAGGCGATTGTTCTGGAAAGCGAATTCATCCCCCTCAACTAGAATATGAAAAACGGTTTGTTCTACAGCAGCCGTGCCCGGAGCTTCAAGGAACGGAGCGGCAGGATATTCCTGCTGCTCTGTGCTTTGGTATCCGTCGCGGCGGTCTTGCTTATCAGCCTGTTCATCTTCCAGCAGGGGCTTCCGATGTTCGGGGATGTATCAATCTTCCAGTTTCTGTTTTCGACCGGCTGGCGGCCGTCCGGTGATCCTCCGACTTATGGAATTGCGTCGTTCGTAGTGGCCAGCGTGGTCGTGACGTTCCTGGCCCTGCTGTTCGCCACTCCAATCGCCTTGGCCGCGGCGGTATATCTCGCTGAGTTCGCGAAGGGGAGGACGGCGAACCTGTTGAGAAGCTCGATTGAACTGCTTGCGGGGATACCGTCGATAATCTATGGCTTGTTCGGCATCGCTGTAATCGTACCCATAGTCCGCAATGTCTTCGGCGGCAACGGCTACAGCCTGCTCGCGGCCTCGATCATCCTTGCGATTATGATTCTGCCGACCATCATCAATGTCAGCGAAGTGTCGATTCGTGCCGTTGGGCGAGAATTGCGACACGCCTCCGTTGCGATGGGCGCGACATCCTGGCAGACTATCAGCCGTGTTGTCGTTCCTGCGTCGCGGTCGGGAATCGTCACTTCGATTGTACTTGGACTGGGACGGGCGATCGGGGAGACCACTGCGGTCTTGCTGGTTGGGGGCAATGCTCCGATTTTTCCCGTTTCGCCGGTTTCGATGGGACGGACCCTTACGATGAATATCGTAACTGACATGAGTTATGCGGAAGGAACCCATATGTCGGCTCTGTTCGCTACCGCCATGCTGTTGTTCGTGTTCATCCTCGTGCTGAATCTTGTGGTGGTGTCCATCTCCCGCCATAGCCGGATGGAGGCGTAGCCATGGCGATGAATTTCAACGCAAGAAAGCGGATGGCCAACGCCATCGCACTCGGAATCGTCAAGGGGCTTTCTTTTTTCGCCGTTGGTCTGCTTGTGCTGATCATCGGGTATCTGGTCTACCGGGGCGTCTACAAAAGCGAACGGATCGAAAGCGATGTCGTTCCTATGGCAATCATGGAACGGACCGGAATCGAGCTGATGCAACCGCCGTTGACGGTGTTGTCCAACAAGAAGTCCAATCTCAGGCATCTTTCCTGGTTCACGTTGCGGAACATGGCTGTCGGTAGTGTTGCGACGCTCCGTAAAGTCAGTTCAACCGATGCGGCGTTCTTCATGTATGTGGAGGAATCCGCGGTTGATGCTCTGGCGGAGATGCTCTGCCTCACTTCCCAACGGCTCATGAACGGTGGAGCGGTCATCGCATCCAGGGAACAGGTGCTGGAGCGTGGAAGCCAGCAGGACGGCGCGCTGGTCGTGCTGGCGGGGGAGCTTGAAGGGAAGGTTCCCCGGGGATTTCGGGTTCCCATCCTTGATTCCTACGTATTGGCGGCAAATCCGTCCGTTACGGCGCTGTACGACAACAATCGGGTGGGGAGCTTGACTGGGGAGCAGGTCGCGGGGCTGCTCGGCGGCAAGATCGCCAACTGGGCTACCCTTGACGGCGGCGATATCCCCGTGGTGGCGCTTGATGCGTCGATGGGTTCTTTGGATGACGTTGTGACGGCTCTGTCCTCCACTGACGGCGCTGTGGCGGTGTTGCCCGCGGCGGTATACTATCAGGCCAGCCGGCAAAAGCTTCCTGTGGAATTGTTGAGGATGGTGAGGATCGACCGGGGGTCGAATATCACCTGGTCGTATCTGACTGGCAGGACTATAGAGTCTGGCAAGTATGGCGGCATCCTGACGATTATCGGCAATACGTTCGTCATGGTTATCCTGACCACGCTGATCGCCGGCCCCTTGGGAATCGCCGCGGCGGTGTATCTCGTCGAATACGCCAAGAAGGGGCGGTTGACTTCCATTATCCGCGCTGGAATCGATGTATTGGCCGGAATCCCCTCGATCATCTTCGGCCTATTCGGCCTGCTGGTGTTCGTCCAGTTGTTCGGCTGGAGTTTTTCGCTGATCAGCGGGACGCTGACGGTCGCGCTGATGATCCTGCCCACGATTATCCGTACCAGCGAGGAGGCGATTCATTCGGTGGACCGGTCTCTGAGGGAAGCGAGCATTGGCTTGGGAGCTACCCGGATCGAGACGATTTGGAAGGTCGTGCTTCCCTCGGCGTCGAACGGGATTGCCACGGGTATTATTCTCGCCATCGGACGCGCGGTCGGTGAGACTGCGGCGTTGATCTATACGATTGGCTCGTCAACCGATTTCGTGAAAAGCCTGACCAGTTCATCGAGGGTGCTTGCAATGCACATCTACCTGACGATTACCGAGGGTCAGTCGTTCGACCGCGCCTTCGCCTCGGCTTTGGTGCTGGTCGTGGTGGTGCTGTCAATTAATTTCGTCGCGAGGGCGCTGATGACATCATCATCCCGTAAACAGAAAGGAAAAGACAATGGCTGAATATACAAACGGGCATCTGTTTGATGTCACCGACTTGGATTTGTGGTATGGACCGACTCATGCGTTGAAACAGGTGTCCTTAACCATAGACCCCAACACCGTCACCGCATTCATCGGGCCGTCCGGTTGCGGCAAGTCTACGTTTCTTCGGGTTCTGGACCGGATGAACGACCTGATCGACAACGTCCGCATTACCGGAGAGGTCGTCTTCGACGGCCATGACATCTATAACGGCTACGATACGATGGAACTGCGCAGAAGGGTCGGCATGGTGTTTCAGAAACCCAATCCGTTCCCGATGAGCATCTACGAAAACGTGGCCTACGGCCCTCGGCTCCATGGCCGCCCGCCCAAGGCCGAACTGAATGAGATCGTGGAACGAAGCCTTGTCCAGGCCGCTTTATGGGATGAGGTCAAGGATCGCCTCCACAAGAGCGCCCTCAGCCTGTCTGGCGGTCAGCAGCAACGCCTGTGCATCGCCCGTACCTTGGCGGTGAATCCCGACGTCGTACTGATGGACGAGCCGACCAGCGCCCTCGATCCGATTTCCACTGCCCGCATCGAGGAACTGATGACCGAATTGAAGCAACGGTACACGATCGTGGTAGTCACCCACAACATGCAGCAGGCATCCCGCGTCTCCGACAAGACAGCATTCTTTCTGATTGATGAAAACCGTTGCGGTTTCCTCGTGGAGTACGGCGAGACCGCTGACTTGTTCTTCAATCCCAAGGACAAGCGTACCGAAGACTATATCTCTGGAAAGTTCGGTTGAGCCCAGGGCGAACACCGAGCAAGCCCAGGGCGAACACCGAGCAAGCCCAGAGCGAACACCGAGCAAGCCCAGAGCGAACGCCGAACGAACTATAAAGGAGACGACATGACCACAAAGAAATATCAGTTGGATGACAAGTTGCAGTTCTTCCATGAGTTGCTTATCCAGATGGTCAATAGGGTAGAGGAATCAATCTACCAGGCGATGCACGCTTTCAAGAACCATGACGAAGCGTTGGCCGAGAAAGTGGTGGCGGAAGATTATTTCATCGACCAGATGCGTGATTTGATTGAGTCCGACGGGGTGAGGCTGCTAATCAGTGAAGCCCCCTATGGGCATTACATGAGACAGGTAATCGCCGGTCTGAAGATCGTGACCAGTCTGGAGCGAATGGGGGACCATGCGGCGCACCTCGCCAAGCTCGCGGTACAGACCACCGTTGGAAGCGCGGATCACAAGATTGTCGATGCCATAGCCGACATGGCTCTGGCCGATGCGAAGATGACCCGTTGCGCCGTCGATGCGCTGATTGCCAACGACGCTGACATGGCCCGCAAGGTGGCGGCGATGGACGATGACATAGACGAACGCCGCAAGCAGATCAACGCCCTGATTTTCGCGGCGGAGCCGAAGGATGTGAAGCAACGGGAGGATCTGTACAATTATTTCTATATTGCGAAGGAAATGGAACGTCTGGGAGATCATGTCACCACCATCTGTTCATGGATTGTTTACATGGCGGCGGGCGTGAAGCCTGATCTGAACTGATTTTCGCCGCTATCGCCGCCATCGTGGCTGTCCGGCGCATTATGCGCTGTAGAAATGCCGGCTGATGGCATCCTGCGTGGCATTGGGAACTGTGTTGCGCCTATCTGCCGCTGCCTTGACGAACCGACGAAGGTACACGAGAATGTTTCTGTTCCCTTGCGTCGGCAGTGACGATATCCTTACGATGCGTCCGTAGGTGAATATCATCGTTTCCTGCTTTTTTGGATGTGCATTGCGTGGGCATCTTTCCTCTTGCCTCGTTTTTCTACCCCCTGGCAAGATCGGAAGATGCCTGCGCTGGTATCTTCCCTTTCCGATTACCACTGGCCGGGCGTCTCGGTTTGCCGTATCGTCTCCACCATGAAAACAGAAGCTTGTTCATTTGACCGGCGGCGGGCCGTCGGGCTCGAACTATACAAAGACGCCTATTATCTGTGCGTCGTGGATCTCGATACGGGAAACCGCAAGTTTTGCAGAGGAAGCCTGAATGTCAGTACATGGCCCGGGCGTCTGTCCGCCCGCATTGTCGCGGGCGACATCATCCTGCTGCTGGACGACCATTTCCTGTGTAAAGATGCCGTGGCCCTGCTCCAGTCTAAAAAAGACGTGGCCGTCATCATCGAGAATTTCAACGGCTTGGGTGATGTATGGCGTAAAGTCGGCGTTGTTCGGGGGAGGGCGACAGCCCGGTCGCTGGCCGATTGCCTGCTGAGTTTTGTGGTGAACTGCCGACATTCTGGACATGCCCGAAGTTCCGGAGACACCCAAGCCTCTGACGACACTTCTGATATCATCATCCGAAATAACCGAACGGGAGACGAACCAGATGAACAGACACGCGCTGATGGTGGGGCGAACGACAAAATGGATAATGGACGGGCGGGTGGAAAAAAAGAAACTGGTTCAAGCGTAGGTAAGCAAACGAAACCGTCATCATCGGCAAAAAAAGTCTTGCAGCTTGGATTGTACCTCAAGGAACTTGCGCACAGAAGCGATGCCGTATTGAAGAATCTGGATAATCTGATGGACGGGCGGAAGCTCGACGCAACGGTTGAGAAGGCATTGAAGCTTGAAATAGCCTATCGGAGGCCGCTGACCGCCGAGGGTATGAAAATTCCCGACACCCTGTTGGAATCGCTGCTTCCGCCGATGCCTGAAGTGGACGACGGGAGCTTCCTGTCTGAGTACGTGCAAGACCTGAAAAAATAAGGCTGGCCCGGTCGTAGTGCTTCTGTGGAATTGTGGAACTATGGAGCTGGCGGCCGCACTTTATGTCGCGATGGCGGGCGTACCATGAAACCGGACGGCAGGCCTGTTCGCTCTAGTTTTTGTCCGAGTATATTTCCCGGCTTTTCTTACGCAACGCCTGGATTCGGGAATCTTCCCTCGGGAGAATGATGCTGAAACAGGATCCCTCGCCCTCCTTGCTGGATACGTTGACGCTTCCGCCATGGAGCACCGCGACATGCTTGACGATGGAAAGCCCCAGGCCGGTGCCGCCCTGGCTGCGGCTGCGGGCTTTGTCCACCCGGTAGAACCGCTCGAAAATCCTGTCGAGACATTTCTCCGGAATGCCACAGCCGTGGTCGATTACCGAGAATTTCACCAACGTACCTTCGGCTTTCGCTTCAAGGCGAACCCCCGCACCCTCGTCACTGTAGGTAATCGCATTGACCGCCAGATTGACCAACGCTTGCACCAGCAGCCCGTGGTTGGCGAAAACGCCTGTTTCGGTGGGATCATCCACCGCCTTGACCAGCGTCATGTGTTTCTGCCGGGCCTTGTACTGGACGTTCTCAATCGTTTCATCAAGCAGGGCGTCAAGCGAACAACGGCTCATGGTAGGAGTGGAGTTTGTGTTTTCCAACGATGCCAGCAACAAGAGGTCATTGATGATTCCCTGCATCTGCTTCGCATTCCGGTCGATGATTTTCGAGAACTTCTTCATGTCCTCGTCGTCGACTTCTTCGCTGGCGAGGATTTCTGAAAACCCGCCGATGGCTGTGAGCGGAGTCTTCAGCTCATGGGATACGTTGGCTACGAAATCCTTACGAACTTGCTCCAGCCGTTTCAGGTCTGTGATATCGGTGAATGTAATGACCACTTCTCCGTTTTTCTTGTCCTGGGAATCGCTGATTGCGGCGACCGAAACTTGGAAGGTCCGTTCCTTGCCGGAACCAATCAGCATGGCCGTCTGCCCATGGAGATGTCCGTATCGAACCACCGTCACCTGTCCAGGGCCTTTCCCGTTCGCCGTACGTTCGATGGCGGTAGTCAGCTCCTCATCACCGAATATCTGAGCGATGCTTTTACCAATCAATTGCGACGGCGCATCATCCAAAACGACGGAATCATCGGAGCCGTTTCGCAGGATCATCCTGACCGCGGCCTGGTTCGCGAGACTGATTTCCTGCTTCCGGTTCACCAGCAGCACGCCTTCCGTCATCGACAGGAGAATGGAGGAATAGAGCCGTTTGTCCTGTTCCAGCTGCCGTATCCGCATCGCCAGTTCCTGGGCCATCATATTGAGGGTTTCGGAAAGTTGCTTGAGCTCCTGCGGTGTCTCGATGTGTGTTTTCGGCGTCAGGTCTCCGGCTGCGTACCGTGTCGCGGTGGCGGCGAGCATGTCAATCGGTTTCGTGATATGTTTGATGATGAGCAAGGTAATCGTGACGACACAGGCCAGAAGGATAATCAGCAATGGGAGCAGCAATTGCATGAACTGCCGTTGCCAGATGCTGATATCTGAAAGCGGCGCCCCGATACGGATTACCATCCGTCCGCCAAGCCGGGGGATATCCACCAGGATGGCGTGGTAGATCATCGTGGTTTCAAGCGTTCCGCTTTTTCTGGAACTTTCTCCCTCACCTTCGGCCATGGCCTGCCGGACTTCGGCCCTCCACATGTGGTTGTCCATCATCGCAGGATCCGCCTCGCTGTCATAGCGTACCGTTCCGTTCTGGTCGACGACGGTGATTCTCACCCCTGACGCAACTGCATAGCGATCAAGGTAGGCGTCCACCTGGTCTGCCGGCCATTGTTGATGATATGCAAGCAGTAGATTGGGGAGCTCGTCGGCCAAGTGCCTGCATTGGGCTGCGAGGTCGGTCGAAGTCGATGCGGTCAGCGTTGCGTTGAAAGCCCTGGAGGCCGCGAAGATGCAACAGGCCGCGGTGACGCACAGCGCGATGATGACGAGTATCAGCAACCGCGAACGGAGCTTCATGACTCTTGCTCCTGGTATTTGTAGCCGATGCCCCAGACCGTCTTTACCGCCTCGCCCGCCACACCAAGTTTCCGGCGCAGGCTGGCGATCTGGACGTCGATCGACCGTTCGGTGACAGGGTAGTCGCTTCCCTTGACCGTACTGATAAGCTGGTTGCGGGTGAAAACCCTTCCACTTTCACTGACCATGAGGTAGAGCAGGGCGAACTCCGTGGCGGTGAAATTGATTTCTTCACCTTTGAAGGAACAGGTATGCCGCAAAGGATCCATGGTCAGTCCCGCGGGTGTGATGACATTCTTCTGGGCGATGTCCCCGTTGGTGGGCGCCTCCCTATCCCCTTGGACCCGACGCAGAAGCGCCTTGACCTTCGCAGTCAACACCTTTGGGCTGAACGGTTTGGGCAGATAGTCGTCGGCGCCGAGTTCCAGACCGGTAATGATGTCACTCTCTTCCGTCCGCGCCGAAGCGATGATTACGGGCAGCGATTTGAGATTCATGACAAACCTGAGGTTTTTCAGCACCTCAAGGCCGCTGATGCCGGGCAGCATCAGGTCAAGTACGACCAGGTTCGGTTCGTTCGTCTGGATTATCCGCAACGCTTCGTCGCCCGCCGAGGCGCGTTCGACCTGAAACCCTTCCATCCGGAGGTGATAGCAGATCAGCTCTTGGATATCCATCTCATCTTCAACGACGAGGATGGTCTGTTTCCCGCCGGAGGCGGACGTATTTTGCATGTTGGGTCCTTGCATGGTTCAACCGTACTTGATGAAAGGGAGGCGCGACAAGAGAAAAGTGTGAGATAACTATGAATTTAACTGATTTTTCATACATGTCCCGCTACCTGCCGACCCGCAGGAACGTGCACGGCGTCAAATCGGCATCTAGGGTGAACGGGACTGCCGATTGGCTTGAGAAGCCGCATTTCGGACTAGCTTCGAGTCCTAGTCCTCATACATCCCCTTGACAAGAATCTTGCCGTCAAGCGAGAGCCATCGTCCTTTTGCCATGACCGATTCAATGGACAGTCCCCGCCCGAGAACTACCATATCTGCGTCAGCCCCTTCCTGTAGCACTCCTTTTCGGGGGTAAAGGCCCAACGCCCGCGCGACATTCTCCGTAATGAAGGGCAGGGCTTGTTCCAACGCCATCCCCTGCTCGTTGACCAACGCCCGCACACAATTGAACAAACTGGTCATCCTGCCATAGGTCATGCCGATGATTTCCTTGCGTTCGTTCCATTTGGGGAAGCTGCCGTTGGAATCGGAGCTCATGGTAAGCAAGCGGGACGGGCATCCCCGATCCAGCAGTTCCTTCACCTTCGCAGGAGTTTCCTCACCCGCGGTGATGTCCACATAGCCGCCGCAGGTGGCAAATTCCAAGGCTTGGTCGAGGTGTCCACCCATATGTGTCGGTCGGAAATGTTTCGCCGGGATAGGGGTTTCCCTGATGATTTCCAGAACCTTCCTGATTCCTTCCGCCGCCGCGCCGACATGCAGATGTACGACCCCCGGTTTTTTGCTCAGTAGCGCGGCGATCCTGACTTCCGAGGCGAGCTTGACCAGTTCCTCTTTCGTCGGGTTGGAGCATCGATGGTCGCTGATGGCGAGTTTGACGCCAAGTACTTCAGCAATATAGACGATATCGTTGCCCACCGAGCCTGTGAGCGTCGGTGAAGGGTATTCATAGGCACCGGTCAGGCAGTAGGAGGTGATTCCCGTCGCCGTCAGTCCTTTTGTCATGGACAGCAAGTCCGCTAGGGAACGTGTCCTGCTGTCAGTACCGAGCAACCCCACCAATGTCGTAACTCCCGCCTTCACGCAGTCGGAAAATTTCAATGCGGGAACCCTGCTGGCATAGCCGTCCTCGCCACCGCCGCCGATGCTATGCACATGTTGGTCGATGAGTCCTGGAATGACCTGCCTGCCTTGCAGATCGAGAACCGGCATTCCTGTGATGGCATATTCAATATCTGGGCGTATCTCTATGATTTTGTCGTTTGCAAGCAATATGTCCGTCATTCCGACATGCTGGGGAGCGTATACGTCGACGTTCTTGAGAAGAATCATGTTCATGGTAGCGCCTCGTTGAACTGGTTTTCCAATCAACAGCATACTCTGAAAATTCCTGTTGTGAAAGTCCGCTGTATTACGGATGATGATGTGGGCGACGTTGGTGAAAGTCAACGGCCTGGACAGTACCTCTGCGATATCAGCGGTATAGATGACGTTGGCGATATAAGCGACGTTGGCGATACATCGGCACCGGAGGCTTGCAGCACCGCCAAACGCCCCAGATCGCATTTTGACGGCTACAGCGAGATATGACGGATATTCATCAAACAGGGCGATGCGACAACCATTTACCAATGCTTTTGTCATGGCGCAAGAATTATGCTTGCGTTATCAATAATAATATTGTATATTGTATACAATAAAAACTAGTTTAGGCCGTTGTCTAGCGATTCGACGACCTGGCGGAGGCTGATCCCAGTGCTGTCATTCGGTTTGACGATACTTGTCGCGATTGCTGGTGGATGCCTTGCGCGCAGGCTCAAGGTACCGGCGGGATTCCTTGTCGGCGCTTTGGTCGCTGTCGCTGCTTTCAATGTGTTTACTGGCGAAGCGCAGTACTATGAATGGTTGAAGTTCCTTGTGCAAGTCGTTTCTGGCGCGTTGATAGGTTCCACGGTGACGATGGCTGATATCCGCGGATTGAAGTCCCTGTTGCTTCCTGCGGCCGTCATGATAGCCGGAATGCTCGTCGTCAACCTTGGCATGGGGACGTTGATTTGGTATCTATCGGAAATGGATATAGTTACCGCTTTGCTTGGATGCGTTCCCGGCGGGGTGACGGAAACGACTATCATCAGCGGGGATATGGGGGCCGATACTCCTGTCGTGGCCCTGATGCAACTAGTCCGGTTTGTCAGCGTGATGCTCGTGTTTCCTCCGTTGATCAAGGCGATTTCCGTCCGGTACAGTCCCAACGACAATCCTGTGGAGGGCGAGGCGGAGAAATTGCTGGCTCAGCGGAAAAACCATGTCGGCGCAAAGGATCTCGTCATTACGTTCGTACTGGCTCTTGCCGGTGGCGTCATAGGCGATTTGCTGCCGGTTCCTGCTGGAGCGTTGATATTTTCACTAATCGTTGTTTCTGTATACAATCTTTGTACGGAGAAGGCCTGGGTGCATCGGAACGAAAAATTCGCCGCGCAGATATGTTGTGGCGCGTATATCGGCTGCAAGGTAACGATGGACTCTCTGCTGGAGATCCGCTCCCTGATCGTGCCGGCGATTCTGATGGTGGTGGGATTCGCAGTATTCCACATCCTGCTTGGCGTATTGCTGAGCAAACTATTCAAGCTGGAACTTCCCGCCATGTTGTTCGCCTGCGCACCTGGGGGAGCGTCGGATATGGCGCTGATCGCGGGAGAATTGAGCAACGACTGTTCCTCCATAGCGGTGTTGCAGATCATCAGGCTGTTTTTCGTCATCATCCTGTTTCCCCAGGCGATCAGCCTCTATTCGACGTTATTTTGATGCGGTACTTCCTTCATGTCCACCGCGACCACATTTTTACATGGCCAAACCTGGAAACTCAGGCTCCTGGGACAGTCAGGGGGTGGAGCCGCGTCCGTACCTCATAACCCGGTATTAATTGCTATTGACAATCTGGCTATCTTGGCATACCGTTTATAGCGTACCGTTTGGTATGTACACACTACATCTTGCGTATGTATAGGTACTGCGTTTGCAGTCTAACAGGGAAAGGGGTGAAAAGCCCCATGGTCCCGCCGCTGTAAGGGAAGAGACTATGGCGAATGCCACTGAAGACCTTTGGAGTCTTCGGGAAGGCGCCTCAAGTCGTTGAAGCCCGAGTCAGAAGACCTGCCTATACACTCACGCCGCCACGGAGCATGGCATGGGCGTGGATGGATGCCCCCTGAGGCATATCCTATCCTCTTCCGTCACCATCTTCCGTACAGGAGGAACTATGCTTACCCATATCGTCAAGCGCGACGGGCAGGTCGTCTTCTGCGATGGACAGAAGATATCTTCCGCAATCTCGAAAGCAGCGAAAGCCGCCGGAGAACTGAACGTTGACGCCGACAGGCTTGCCGAACAAGTCCTGCTTCTCGCCGCAGCCGACGGAAAGGACACCGCGGATGTCGAGACCATCCAGGATTTGGTCGAGCAACAGTTGATTGAATCCGGCGCCGCCGCTACGGCTAAGGCGTTCATCATCTACCGTGACCAACGTCGGAAAGTACGTGATGGACATGTCCTCGTAGACGCCACCACGCGCATGTTCAAGGACTATCTCGATGACAAGGACTGGCAGATACAGGAGAACGCCAATACCCGTAAGTCGGTCAACGGCATGAACAACTATATCCGCGAGTCGTTTACCAAGCAGTATTGGCTGCATGAGGTCTATCCCCAGGAAATCCGGGAAGCCCATGCGGGTGGGGCGATACATTTGCACGACCTCGGTTTCTTTGGGCCGTATTGTTGCGGCTGGGATTTGCAGCAGTTACTGACGATGGGGTTCGGCGGAGTCCCCGGAAAGGTTTCCTCTCGTCCCGCAAAGCATCTGAGGGCGTTTCTGGGACAGGTCGTCAACGCTACGTTCTCTACGCAGGGCGAGGCGGCCGGCGCTCAGGCCTGGTCGTCCATCGACACCTATTGCGCGCCGTTTATCCGTTACGACAAGCTTGATTTCGCCGCCGTAAAGCAGGCGTTGCAGGAATTCATCTTCAATCTCAACGTCCCGACTCGCGTCGGGTTCCAGTGCCCGTTCTCAAACCTGACCTTCGACCTTCGCGTTCCCGACACGCTGAAGGACCAGAGCGTCATCATCGGCGGGGAATACAAGGATGAAGCCTACGGTGATTTCCAGGACGAGATGGACCTGTTCAACCTCGCGTTCTGCGCCGTCATGATGGAGGGGGACGCCAGCGGACGTGTGTTCACGTTCCCCATCCCCACGATCAACGTAACCAAGGATTTCGTGTGGGAAGGCCCTGTGGTGGACGCCATCATGGAGATGACCTGCAAATACGGGATACCGTATTTCTCGAACTATGTGAACAGCGACCTCTCCCCGCAGGACGCGTTGTCGATGTGTTGCCGTCTCCGTCTGGATACCTCGGAACTCCGTAAGCGCGGGGGAGGGCTGTTCGGTTCCAATCCGTTGACGGGCTCCGTCGGGGTCGTGACATTGAATCTGCCGAGGCTCGCCTATGAATCAGATGATGAGGACGAGTTCCGCAAACGTCTGGCTAAACTTGCTTCGCTGGCGAAGGATAGCCTTGAACTGAAGCGAAAAGTCGTCGAGAAAGAGACTGATCGGGGGATGTATCCGTTTTCGGCCCGGTGGCTCCAGGGAATTAAGAACAGGGAAGGCTCCTGGTGGGCGAACCATTTCAGTACCATCGGTATCGTCGGCATGCAGGAAGCCTGTGAAAACCTGCTGGGAGCCGCCCATGACCTGACCACCGCTGAAGGACAGGCGTTCGCGCTCCGTACACTGGAGTATCTCCGGAAGCTGATTTCTTCGTATCAGGCGGAGACCGGCAACTACTACAACCTGGAAGCGACCCCTGCCGAAGGTACCAGCTATCGGTTGGCCCGCTTGGACAAGGAGAGATACCCGGACATCATCACCGCCGGCGAAAACGTGCCGTACTATACCAATTCGTCCCAGCTTCCTGTCAATTTCACCGACGACATCTTTGAAACGTTGGATTTGCAGGACGAGTTGCAATGCCGGTATACTGGCGGTACGGTACTGCATCTATATTTGGGAGAACGGATTACGGACATCGAAGTCGCCAAGGGACTGTTAAAGGCCGCTTTTTCCCGATATAAGCTTCCGTATCTTTCACTCACTCCCACATTTTCAACCTGCGACGACCATGGATATCTCGTCGGCGAACAGAAGGTATGTCCGCATTGCGGCAAGGAAACCGAGGTCTGGACACGTGTCGTCGGATATCTCCGGCCCGTCCGGGATTTCCATGTAGGGAAGAAGGAAGAATACCGGCAGCGCAAGACCTATGTCGTAGACAAGGCCGCCTTATGAAGCTGGCGGGGATGGTCAGAACGACTTTGCTCGACTTCCCGGGTAAGATCGCCTGCGTCCTGTTCACCGCCGGCTGTTCCTACAATTGCTTCTATTGTCACAACCGCATCGCCTTGATGGGCGATGCGGCCTGCGGCTCCATTGACGAAACCAATGCCGGCGCTGTTTCTTGCGCCCATGCCGGTGGCGACGCGCCCTGCGCTTTCGCCGGACAAGCTCAGGAAAGTGCTGCTTCTGATGCACATGTTGCAGGTGGTGCGGCTCATGTCTCCATTGCCCAAGCCATGGAGTTCCTGCAAAAACGGCGTGGTTTGTTGGAAGGGGTAGTAGTCAGTGGTGGCGAACCGACGATCCATCGGGATCTTGATGAGTTCATCGAACAGATCAAAAAACTGGGATACGTTGTGAAACTTGACACTTGCGGCTGTAACCCACAGGTTGTCGCCCGCTTGTTGGAACAGGGGACGGTTGACTACGTTGCATTGGATGTGAAGGCTCCTTGGAAACGGTATCGGGAAATTTGCGGCGACCATGCCGAACCTGAGGTCGTGCGGGATACGTTGTCCATATTGGAAAAGTCAGCCATCCGTTGGGAGACGCGGACCACAGTTGCCCCTACGTTGGATTTCGAAGATTTACAGGAAATCGCCATCCAGATGCCACGTGTTCCCGCATGGCGGCTGAACCTATATCGGATTCCCGAAATCTACAAGCCTGAAGACGCTTGGAGGGTACATGCCGCTGCTCCTTCGTTGGCTGATCTGCGACGGTGGGCGATTCGCTTGAGCCTGTTGCAGCCGAACCTGCTGCGTCCGGAATAAGTCCGCTCTAGGTACATTCATTGTGGCACTTGGTCTGTGGGGCTATCATTTTCAATTCCCCAAGAATCAAGCAACGATTCCAGCAGCTTGTATTGCTCCATGCTTAATAGCGGTATCCGTTTGATGAGATGTGAAGCCGGTTTGCTTCTACGTATCAGGGAAAAGGCTTCTTCCAGATTTGCTTCATCATGTACATTGGATTCCGTTCCATACAATAGATACTCCAGCGAAGTTCCCAACGCTTCCGCGATTTTCATGCCATTGTTGGACACGGGAAGAGTTTTCTGTGTCCTGGCACCAGAAAGCGTGCCGACAGAGATTCCTGTAAGCTGGGCAAGTTCGACCTGTCTCATTCCTTTCTTGCGCATCAGCTCTTCGACCCTGCGCCAAAAAGCGATGGACATCTCTTTATCACGCATATTTCCTAAGTGTACGCACATATATCTAAAAAAGCATGGTTTAGCTGATTAAAATCTTGAATTCAAGGCTCTTGGCGGTATTTGTTTACTTGAATAAAAGATATTTTTAATATTTTATCTTAAATAATAGTTATACGATATACTTAGGAGTGTCTATCGCGGGAAAACTTGTCAGGGAGGTAGAATGAAGGATCGGATACGTCAGTCAATGGATTCCACGGAGCGTCGCGCCGCGGCAGAAGCTTGCGGACGACGTTGCTCCATCGTCCTGCTCTGTATTCCTGTAGTAGGATGGTTGATCCTCGGCATTCTGTTTGTCGTATGTCAATGTCGTCCACCATTTTCCGATAGTCCCATGTTTCTATATGGTATGCCCGAAGCTTCCCGGCGGACAGGAAAGCCCTTTTGTAAATGGAAGGGGGGAAACAAACCGATGGCATCCGGTCTGGCCGTGTCCTGTACAGTCGAACCTCATGCCGTCCATTATGAAGAAGAGCTGTCCCGCTTCTATCAAAAATTCTCAGAAACAACACTCGACCGCTCCTACAAGGGGATGATTCACACACTTGGACACCCCTTGCAATTGGTAAGCTTGCTGATCGTCCATGGGGAAGGAACGCATCAGTATGAACGATACTTGCGGCTGCTGGTCTCAAATGAATCTTCTGAACGACTCAACTATTGCGAATGGCGCATGGACTGGCTGTATATGGAGAATGGACATAGGCATCGCCCGCGGATCGAGCCATTGCGATTCTACCAGGATATTCCGCCCTGGTCGTCTTCAGTTCTGTTTTGGAACCTTCCTTTGCCTGCCGGCGCTGTGGATATCGAACTCCACTTGAAGATCGCCATGTTCGCTTCTTCGAGTAAAGCCGTCGTTTATGACACTCCTGCGAAAACCGTTTGCCAATGGCTTCCCCAACGCCTGACGGATGTATATCCGAGGGTGTTCATCGACCGATATCTCGTCAAACATGATATCGGGCTGTATCCTCTCTATGTCTATGAAGAGCAGGCCGATGACGGAATCCAGTTTTCCCACTGTCCATTCTGCGGGCATTTCAACCTGACCTCCTACGATGAGTGCCGGTGCTGCCGCACATCCAAAGAGACGCAACGTCTGTTTCAGACGCAAGTTCTTGCCGCTGCGTATCAGGAATTCTGATTTTCATTACATTCATTATCCATTTCGGCGATATGATTGGTGTTCTGTCCGCTTTCCGTGGTATGATGCGATGAACGAACTACCTGATGAAAGGAGTCCCGCCGTCATGCTGATGATACAGCTTTCCATAGAACAGGCACGACGTTTTCTGCTCAGTTGGCACGGCCTGGCTGGTCCTTGTCGTTTTTTCGGAAAGGATGGGGTGATGGCCTTCATCCGCCAGGTCGGGTGCGTCCAGTTCGACCCGATAGATGTCTGCGGCAAGAACGCAGAACTGGTTTTGCAGTCCCGCATTCCCGGGTTTTCAAAACGGATGTTGTATGAATTGCTGTACGAAGACCGGCGCCTCATCGACTATTTCGATAAGAATCTCGCCGTCTTTCCCGTCGAGGACTGGAAGTATTTCAATCGGACGAGGGAATATTATCGGAAACATGGAAAAAGCAAGGTCCAGGTCGATGCGGTCGCGTCCCGGGTGTTTGACGAAATCCATCGTCGGGGTTTCGTCCGTTCAAAGGATCTGGACTTGCCGGAAAAGGTCGATTGGCATTGGAGCCATACGCGATTGTCCCGTGCGGCTTTGGAGTCCCTCTATTTTCAGGGCCGTCTGGCGATTCATCATAAGGTCGGTACGACGAAATACTACGCCATCGCCGAGGATATCCTGCCACGGGAAGCTCTTTCTGATATGAATCCATGCAGGGATGATGATGCATTCCTCCAATGGTGGATCCGTCGGCGCATCGGTGCCGTCGGATTATTGTGGAACCGTCCGTCGGACGCCTGGCTGGGTATCGACGGTTTGCGTAGCGAAGGCCGCCGTCAGGCTTTCGCCTCATTGCTTGAAGCTGGTTCAATTCGCCCTGTCCGGGTTATCGGTGTTCCTGAACCCTTCTACTATCTGCCGGAAGCCCAGCCGCTGATGGATGCGGTGATTGCCGATATGAGCGTTTGCATTGATCCCCGCGTTGATACCAACACGGGTGGAAGCTGGGGAGATACACTCTCGGATATGAAGACAGGAACATCGGAAAGCTCTCCGCGGGGCCCCCGGATGGAACTGATCGCTCCGTTGGACAATCTGCTATGGGATAGGCGGCTGATTGAGAAGCTGTTCGATTTTTCCTACAAATGGGAAATCTACACTCCTGCGGCGCAACGGGAATACGGGTATTATGTCCTGCCCGTTCTATATGGAGAACAGTTCATCGGTCGGGTGGAGCTGGTTTGCGACCGCAAGAACCGGGAACTGAACATCCAAGGTGTTTGGCTGGAGCCGGGTATCGTCTTTGACGACCAGTTGAAGCTCGTCATGCGGGAATGCTTCGAGCGTTTTGCCACTTTCAACGATTGTGCGAAAGTGGTAGGACGGTTGCGCCCGGTTGCAGGATGAGCCTGTCTGCCCCCGGATGGTCTGGGAAAAACGCAATTGAGTGGAAATGGAGCGAAGTCCAACATAAAACAGACTAATGGTAACGATAAGTCGCACGACAAAGCTAATCAGGGCTCCTCGCGGATGCACTGTCATTGATGGACTTTTTTCCTAAAAGTATATCTTTGATAAACTCCTCATCGTTCAGGTTTTCTCCTCCGCGTAGCTTTGACACAGCGCTGTCATAGAATACTTGGTTCGCAGTATTGATGAGAATCTCATCGGCAAACCGAGTCGTTGCGCTGACTTGGGCGGTGAACTCTTCGTTCTGCTTGGAGAGGGACGAAAGAAGCGCCTCCTGGTACAGGACGTAATCCCCACATAAAGGACGTAGACGATAGATAAAGGACGTAGACGATAGATAAAGGACGTAGACGACAGGTAGCTCCGACATAAAGGACGTAATCCCCACATAAAGGACGTAATCGATAGATAAAGGACGTAATCGATAGATAAAGGACGTAGACGACAGGTAGCTCCGACATAAAGGACGAAATCGACAGGTAGCTCCGATATGCAGGGCCCAACGAGAAAAAAAGCAAATTATGGGCCAAGTTATCCAAAAACGCCATGATAAATATCGGAGCCCATGGTAATGCCCATTGCCCATTGAAGAATTGCCCATTGCCCGAAAGCAAGACAGGACCAAGGCAATGCCGGTAATGACATCTGAAGTTATTATTCAGGACCTTCGTATCGCTTCTCAGCCTTGGCGAATGGAATAGCCGCTTGACAAGCGGCTTCGTCTCAAAGTATAGTTTATGGCATAAACTACTCTATGACGTAAAACGCCAAAGAGTGCCATGAACATAATCCTGCGGCAACATCGTGCGGGGGAGGGGAAGACTCATGTATAGCGAGAACGAAATTAGGGAAGCGTTGGCCTCCATAACGGAAATCAAACAGACCTTAGAAGGGAATCTGAGAAAAATCAGCCCGCTGTTCAATCGCGAGGGATACATATCGCTTTGCCACACCATGGGGGCGTTGCTCGCAGTTCTGTTCGGGGCGATGATACTTGCGGAACGTCAGTGGGGGACACTGGGTGCGAGTCCGTTGGCGGTACGAATCGCTTTGGTTGTGATGGGCGTGCTGATTCTGGCGGTTACGGGGTTCTGGAAGCTATACATCTTCAAGCGGTATGCGAATGAAAAGCTTGGCGGGCTTGGTGTTGACGCCATCTTCCGAATGCCGGAAATCAAGAAGCTGGTATATGCAAACTACCTTATCCTTGGTTCTGGGGCTGTCGTGGGGTGCATATACTCATACCGCATGGACAATTGGTGGATGCTCGCACCTATCCTCTATTATGTTCTGGCCATCCTCTGCGTCTACATGTCGGAAATGCTCTCGTTGAAAGAATACAAGTGGATGGGCTATATGTGCCTTGTGCTCGCCCTCGCCACCAGCCTGTTCATGCGTGACCACTACCTCTATTGGCTTGGAGGTTCTCTGTGCGTGATGTTCTTCGGCATGGGCATCGTCCTGTCCGTGTCGGCGTCGCGGCATGAACAGGAGACAAGGTGATGTCCGATACCATTCAGCTGGACAAAATGATTCACGAACAGGCCCGGTTGAAAATCCTGGTACTGCTGGCGTCGTCTCCGGAGGGCGTCCTTAGCTTCACTGAAATTCGGAAACGGCTTGAAATGACGGCCGGCAACCTGAGCATACAGCTCAAGACGCTTGAAGAAGCGGGATTCGTCGAACTGGAAAAACGGATAGAGGGAAAGAAACCCGTCACCGACGCCCGGCTGACCCCCGGGGGGAAACAGGCGTTGCTTGACTATATTTCATCGCTGGAACATCTCCTGTCCCATGTAATTGAATAATCCCGGCATGGTGGGAAGGGCCTGTGCGAGAGCCGATTTCGGAAGCGGTTGCTGGAATAATCCCGGCATGGTGGAAAAGACTCCGGCTGGAGACGGCTCGGATACGAAGGAACGACAAGGAGCATCTATGGTTCAGATTGAACATGTGGAGAAGATATATAGGACCGGTACGCAAGAGGTCCATGCTTTGCAAGGAATTGATTGTATCATCGGAACTGGTGAGCTTGCGGCCTTCGCAGGACCATCCGGTTCTGGGAAGACTACGCTGCTGAACCTCATCGGATGCCTTGATTCCATCACCTCCGGGCATATTCTGCTGGAAGGACGAGATCTTGCGAAACTGGATAAGAAGGGGAAGAACGCCGTCAGGCGGAGCATGATAGGGTTCATCTTCCAAAACTACAATCTGATTCCCGTCCTGACCGCCGTGGAAAACGTCGAGCTGGCGTTGTCAATCCTTCCGAAGGAAGCCCTCGCCAAAGCGGGATGTCCGAACGGAACCCGCGGGGAGATTCGTGACCGGGCCAATATGATCCTTGCGGAAGTCGGTCTGGATGGATTGCAGGGACGTAAGCCGAATGAACTGTCCGGCGGGCAGCAGCAACGGATTTCCATCGCCCGCGCATTGGTGAAACGACCTTCCGTTATTCTGGCCGACGAACCGACGGCGAACCTCGATTCCACCAACAGTCGGCTGATTCTCGACTTGATCGTCCAGTTGAACGAAACCTACGGAATCACCTGTGTGTTTTCGAGCCATGACCAGCGGGTGCTTGACCATACGCGGCGGATCATCACACTGGAAGATGGAAAAATCGTAGGAGACCGCCAATGCTGATATTGTTGCGCATGGCGTGGAAGAATCTGTTCCGGTACAAGAAACGGACGGTCATTACGGCTTTCGCCATAGCGATAGGCGTCATGTTCTCCATAGCCGTCGAAGCCCTGCTGGTCGGCCTTGACCAGGATTCCTTCCGCAATCTGATCTGGTACGAGACCTCTTCGGCGAAGGTGTACGCCCCTGGATATTTCAAGGACCGGCGGCTTGCCCCGGTGGATCGGCTGATCAGCGCTCATCAACGTGAGGCGATTGAGGAAGCGTTGGATGCCGGGGGCGTGTTGTTCACACCGCGGTATCAGTCGGCGGCGGAAGTCTTTTTTTTGGAAGATTCATTTCCTGCCGCGGGATCGCTGACTGCGATCGTCTATGGTGTGGATCCTCTCCGGGACGCCGACGTCTATCGGATCGCTTCATCGGTCGAAGACGGAACCTGGCTGACCCCTGGCGAGGAAGGCGTCGTACTCGGCAGTTGGCTTGCCTACGACATGCGAGCCGAGGTCGGATACTATGTCACGGTGCAATGCAAAGGGCGGGGCGGCTTCGTCCAGACGATGGACATGCCCGTCGTCGGTATTGTGCAGACGGACAACCCCGTAGTGAATTCCACCGCCATGTATATGGATTTGGCCTTTCTAGATGAAATGCTTGAACTGGAGGGGAGTGTCAGCGAATATTCGCTGTCGTCTGGTGGTCCTGGCGGTACGCTTGACGCGTTGCAAGGCGCTGAAAATGTCGCTAAACAGTTGCCGGACCTGCAAGAACGGCTTGGTTCTGTGGAGTTGTATCGTTGGGACGAAATCGCCGAAGACGAAGTTTCCTTGTCCGAGACGAAGGGGGCTTCGTCCCGGTTGCTGATGCTGTTCATGTTCATCATCGCTGCGGTGGGGATTTCCAATACCATGCTGATGGCGGTGATGGAACGGAAGAACGAGGTCGGCATGCTCAAGGCTCTCGGCTACTCAAGCTCTTGCGTCGAGTTTCTGTTTACTGCGGAAGGGGCGCTTCTCGGACTTCTCGGCAGTGTCGCCGGAATGTTTTGCGGCGCCGCGATGACCTACCCGATGGTCGTTAGTGGAATTGATTTTTCATCGCTGCTGGAGGGTGTGAATATTGGATACAGGGTGTCCGGCGTAATGCGCGCAGCCTGGGATGCGGGAAGCTTCCTCGTCATCGCCGGTGGTGCGTTGCTGGTGTCGGCGGTTTCGGCCTGGCTGCCGGTACGAAAGATGGCGCGGACGGAAATCGCCGTCATCTTCCGCAAGATATGAGGAGGGGGGATATGTTCTTTTCCTTGGCCTTCAAGAATATCGGCAGAAATGCCCGTCGTACGATCCTCTCCGCCAGCGCGATCTTTTTGGTGGCCGTCATGCTGTGCCTGCTGTTCGCGTTCGAGAACGGGATGGTCGATGACATGCTGGATAATGTCAAGGCCCATGTCACGGGGGACATCCGTATCCGCAACGCGGCGTTTTCGGAGAATGAACGCATCCAGCCGATACAATTCTTTGTTCCTGACGTACAGGCCGCCATTGAAACGATTGAGCGCATCGACGGGGTGATGAGGGCTGATATCAAGACCTCGGCGACTGTCTCGATTTATCGGAATGATGACACGTCCATCGCTACGGTAGTCGGTGTCGATGTCTTGGATTCGCCGTTTCTCCATGGAAAAGGTGTGACGCTCATTGACGGCGGGCTTCCTGGGCAAGGCGGGAGGGAAGTCGCCATTACCGACGGGCTTGCGGCTTCCACAGGACTGAAGGTCGGCGACAAGTTTACCTTCATGACCCAGACCGCCGCAAGGGGAACGAACGGGAGTACCGTCGCTGTGGTCGGAATCCTCCATGTCGATGACGTTGATTTCAACGGAAAGAGCTTCTTCATGGACTGGTCCGTCTTGGCCTCGTTGCTCCGCATGCACGGCGGCGCATTGGAGATACTGGTACGCCTGACACCGGACGTGTCTCTTGACGCCATGGTGAGGGAGTTGACTTCGGCGCTCGCTCCGTTATATCCCGGTCTGACGCTTGAAGTCCTTCCTTGGACCAACGTGAACACCCTGTACCAATTGTTCCGAATCATGGATTTGATGTACCTGTATATCGGGCTGTTCTTTTTTCTCATCGCCGCGACAGTGATCTTCAATACGACGATGATGTCGATTCTGGAGCGCAAGCGTGAAATCGGGACGCTGGTATCTTTGGGCTATGGCCCGCGCAAGGTGATGCGCCTGTTCCTCACCGAGAGCGCCATAATCAGTTTTCTCGCGTCGTCGCTGGGATGCGTCGTCGGCGCCGTCGGCGTGGCGGTGATGCATCGGTATGGTTTTGACCTGAATGCGATGGGCGGCAGTTCGATGAGCGGGATGAACCTCTCGAACTATGTCTATCCCTCGCTGTCGGCCTCCATGTACCTGATGATTGTGGCCACAGGTACTTGTACCGCGGTGCTTGCCTGTGTCATTCCCGCCCGCAAGGTGCTGAAAATCGAACCCGCCGAAGCGTTGCGGGCTGAAAACTGACACCCCAGCCTGTGCCTGTAGGGATTCCGCAGGTATTGCGGTGGAACAACATGAGAAGGCGAAATGCGAGAATGGAATACGGAAAAAGGATTATGGAAATAGAATTGCGAAATTACCTGCTAAGGAGCTATTGATATGTCAAGAAGAATACGATGCGCCCTCAGTGCGCTGTTGCTGACGATAGCCTGTGTGTCGCCAGCTTGGAGCGCCAACGCCGATGCCAACACCAGCGTCAATGCTAAAGCCACTACAGAAATGGACACCGATCAGATTGTTGACGCTATAGAAAGGAATCAGGCGTTCAAGACCGTAGCCATCGACGCCACGATTGTGACGACGGACCGTCTGGGTTCCTCGACGCAGAAGTTCTCTTCCTATGGACGTGAAAACGGCGATACGTTGGTCGTCGTGACCGCCGGAGCCGACACCGGACAGAAGGTGCTTCGCAAAGGGACTTCAATCTATCTGTACTACCCCGATGCGGAGGAGGTTATCCGATTGCAGGGGAGCGCGCTGAAGGATTCCTTCATGGGGTCGGACTTCTCCTATGAGGACCTCACAGGCGATAATGGGATTCGAGACAACTATACCGCTGAATTGCTGGAAACCGTGCGGATTGACGGCCACGATTGCTACCACATGATGTTCACCGCGAAGAATCGGAAACAGACGTACCAAAAGCAGGAATCCTATATCGACGCTGAATTGTTCGTCAGCCGCAGGTCGATTCTCTATAGCGCCAGCGGTCGCGCGTTGCGTGAGATTACTTCCTCTGAGTTCGTTACGGAAAAGGGGTTCGTGTTCGCTACCTCGTCAATCATGAAGGATCTGATGAAAACGAACAGCAGTACCATCATGACGGTGGAATCCGTCCAGGTTGACATCTCGATTCCCGACTCGTATTTCTCGAAGGATGAATTGGTATGGTGATGAAAAAACTCATTGCGCTTCTTCTGCTGTCCTGTATCGCGGTGATGCCCGTCATCGCAGGGGCGGATCTGTCGGGCAATCTGAATTTCTCCACCGGAGCGTTTTTTTCAGGTGGAACCACCCGTTGGGTCTCCTCCTCGCTCGCCCGCGTATCTTTGGCGACTACGGGGAGCTCTTCGGTGAAGGGCGCTCTGTCGGCCTCATATGGGATACAGAGCCAAGGGACGTCCTCCGGTTTTTCACTGGAAAAAGCCTATGTCCGTTTCCGTCTGCCTTGGTTCGGCGATTCCACACTGAAGATGACAGTGGGGAAGTCCCCGGTTTCGTGGGGGTACGGGACGTATTTCAATGCCGGCGACATCGTATTTGGCGCTACCCCGAACGATATCTCCGGTGGTGTGCAAAGCGGTGAATACCGCACTTCGACGGCATGGATGGTTCTTGCGTCCCTGCCGTTGCATGAAGGAGTTTCCGCCGATGTGATTGTCCTTCCTGACCTTGACGCCCTTGTAGGCGGCGGAGTCGCGGGACGGCTCGGCGGGCGTTTCATCTGGAATCCTGGCTGGAGACCACTAGATGCGCTGGAGTTCGGTTATCTCGGATCGGTGGACGGCGCTTCCCATGCCGTCTATGCGGCGTTCGACGGTACTCTGTGGTTTGACTACAACCTGTCGGTATCCACGACAATTGTACCGACTCGGGCCGTTGCTTCGGCCAAGGACAATTTCAAGCTCAGCCTTGGGCTGTCCAAGGTGTTCAACATTCCGACCGATACCCGTTATATGCCGTTCTCCCTCCGGCTGGAAGGCCTGTACGCACCATTCGCGACGACGTTTTCCGGATTTTTCTCCATGGATGTCGGTATATCCGATTCCATCGGTGTGGGGGCCGTCCTGCTGTGTGATGTCCCGTCCTCTGATATCGCATGTGCATTGACCGCCTTTCTGACCTGTTCCTACCGTCCTGTCGCAGGACTGGCTTTAGGTCTGCAAGGCGGGGTAGTCGCCAGTAAAACGACCGAATGGAATGTTTCCGGCGCACTGATGTTCACCTGCCGGTATTCCTTCTGAACAGACCGAAGTTCAGGATATGGAACAAGCCGCCGATTCCGATTTCCCGTCGGTTTCGATGGCTTGCCGTGCATAACGGAATGCTCTTGGAGGGCTAGAAGTTCCAGACCGCTCCTAATTGGCCTCCACCGGCGAAACTCACATGGGTTCCACCGCCGTTGCCGATGAAGAATATGTTTGCGCCAAGCGGAATGCGGAGAAAAAGATCGAGTGGAAGGCTTGGGATGGTGTAGGACAGGCCCGGTACGGCCATGATGATCAACGAGAATCCACTGTAGGAGCCTCCGATGCCGAGTGTGATTTCTCCGCCGGCGGTTATGGAGAGCTTGTTGTTCGCGTCGATGTCGAACGTATGGACATCGTAGTTGCTGGCGATGTCGATGGCGAAGAAACCATATCCCGCAGACCCCGCATATCCATACCCGTAATTATACCGGAAGCTCCCCAAACCATAGCCGAGCCCCAATTGGACATCCCATTTGTCGGTGATATCGAAAGTTCCTATAGCGCCGTTGAACGGATAGCCTACCATGGCTCCGGCACCGAATTTCGTCTTCGCTTCCGCGGCGCTTACCGAAGGAATTAGAATCAGCAGGACAAGAATCATCGCGATAAGGGCTTTTTTCACATCTCACTCCTTGAAAGGGCATTCCCTTTGATAACAGTTTGTCTCAACTGTACAATAGCTTTCCCCAGAAACATATCTACCTTGGGGGTGGATATCATTGCGAGACAAGACACCTCGTAATGGCGTGATATGGAACGGCGTTCGCTATGCGAAAGACTAGCGAGACGTGTGCGCAATCTGTGGGAGAGATGCGGAAGACCTATGTCCTCCGCTTATGGCCCCATCACAAAACCGCGGTCGGTGTGGACGAGCGTGAAATGGAAGCGCACTCCGTCTCCAAGCCAGAGGGTGTGGGAGTATTCCAACGGCGTTCCATCGTCGAGGTAGGATACGCCCTTTACCAGGATCAACGGTGCGTCATTGCTGCTTTTGAGCAATGCGCTTTCCGAGTGAGTCGGCCGGACGACTTCAAAATAATCCTCGACCCTGACCGGGGTGATATGATACCGTTGGGACAGGGTGGTGGAGAGTGAATTGTTGATCAGCCCCTGTTCTACGAAGTTCGGGACCAAGGCCGCGGGAAGCCAGGACTTGCCGATGGCGATTGGCTTGCCGTCCAGCAGGAACAGCCGCTTCATATATACAGCCTCGCTGTCGGCGAAAAGCTGTAGGTTCTCACAGATATCGGGGAACAACGGGGAAACCTTCTCAAATTGAAGAATCTCCGCGGTCATGGTATATCCTTGCTGAACCATGCGTTCTCCTGAAACGAGCACATAGCTCAGTTCATGGACGAACGGCGCGGGGACCGCATTGATGAACGCACCCTTGCCCCGGTATTTCTTGATGATGCCGTCTTTTTCCAACTCGGCCAAAGCTTGCCTGAGCGTAATCCTGCTGACATCATACTGCTGCGCGAGATCCGCCTCCGAAGGAAGTTGTTGATTCACTCCCCATTCTTTCTGGATGATTCGTTTTTTGAGGTCGAGTTCAATTTGATAATAGGCGGGAATCGGAGAATCCCGGTCGATACTTACTGCGTTCATATGTATTCCTGATGAGGTTGTCTTAATTCCTTTACAAGTGTAATTTGTTTCGGTCGGACCTGTCAATGAATACTTTTTCGGATGGGATGCGGATGGGATTCGGCGTCAAATTCCATAAGTTCCATGCAGATGCGTTTCTTTTCCTTGCGGTACGGTATTCCCTGTTGCCTGTGATAATCGTGGGATGGCTACGGAAGGAGGCAAAGGCCCAAAAGAGTATCCTTTTGTAATGTAACCTTGTCTCTGACTGTCGGGGTGTACAGGTACGAATTAAGACAGGTTGTTTCTTCCCATATGTCCTCCGATATGGTTAATCTGGCAGTATTTATTTATTGTATAGTGAATTATGTGACTGTAGAAAAAAACGATAAAATTTTGTTGACAGGTATATAAACTTATCATAATATGTATACAAGTTGACAGGATAAAGCAAGATAGGACAAGGCAAGACAAGCCAATCCCGTGGCGAACCATACCATATGGGCGGCTAGAAAAGATAAAGGATGCTACATGAGTCTGACAGTTTTTGAGCGAACATTGGGAAGTCTGTACGGAATGGCTACGGGAGATGCGCTTGGGGTTCCTTCCTCATTTACCACACCGGAACATATACGGGAGACTTGGGGGTGGATAGATACCTTCTATCCGCCTGAGAAAGGCCATATTTTTCATGACGGTCTCCAGGCCGGAGAGTATACCGACGACACCGAACAGGCCCTCGCGCTGGCGAATTCCTTCATCCGCAACAAGAAAGTGGTTCCATTGGATATCGTCGATGAACTGCTGGCTTGGGTGGAGAGGGTCAAGGACAAGTATGCGAGTCCGCTCGGCCCGAGTACCGAACGCGCGTTGAAGGCAATCAAAGCCGGAGCGTCGATCAAGGATTCCGGCCGTTGGGGCAACACGAACGGTTCCGCGATGCGCATCAGTCCGCTGGGTATCATCCATGGACTTCGAGGGTCCTCCTGTGAAGAATTGGCCAAGGATGTGCATTCGACCTGCATTCCCACCCATAATACGAATGTATGCGTCTCAACGGCGGCGGCTATCGCCTGGGGTGTCGCGGTATGCATGAGAGGCGAGACTGATATCTCAAAAATAGTTGAAGAAACCATCAGGGCATCTGAAGTCGGCAAAAAATATGGCTATCAGATCGTGTCACCCCGTATAGCGAAGCGGATAGAATATATCCATGACATAGTTCTTGGAAGCTCCTGTCCCGAACAAGCCATGGCCGATATATATGCCATGTTTGCAGGGGGAGATCTCGCCGCCGATTCTATCCCCGTGGCGATAGGGCTGTTCGCGTTGGGGCAGGGTGATCCAAAACGGGTCAATGAATACTGCGTCAACTTCGGTGGAGACTGCGATACCAACGCGGCTATGGCCGGTGCCATGGCAGGTGCGTATTCCGGGGTGGATGCGGTTCCGTTGGCTTGGAGGGAGACCATTGAAAGCGTCAACAAAGTCGGCATGGCCGACTATGCGAACGGCTTGATCGGCTTGGCGCCCAAATGGGAAATCGCTGAAATTGACCTGTGATGTATCGGACATGGGTTTTCTGACGATTCTCCAAGAACCTTCTGAAAACTTGTAATCATTTTTATTTGACAAACTTGTATAGATATCTATACAATCTGTATTGTAGACATCCATGGCGGGGAAATATCGGATATGACTCCGGTTCCTTGTGATGTGTGTGAACGGGGGAGATTGCGCTGTATGTCTGAAAAGCTTGATGCAAAAACGGCGAGGGTGATGATTTGGGAGCAGTTGCGCAAGTTCGCGAAACCCGACTCCCGTTTCAGTTGGAATTTCAGCGAATTCATCACTGACTACGAAGGGAGCGAGAGCTGTGCGCGGCTGTTGGCCTCACAGGACATCTACAAGAACAGTGGAATCATTTTCGTTACCCCGGACAACAACCTGGAATATCTCCGGGAACAAATCATCCGGGACAAGAAAATTCTGCTCATGACCAATTACGGCATACGCCGGGGAGTGTTCGCGGTATGTCCTGGGGACGTGCCTGACGGAAAAGAGGAACTGGCTTCCACATTGGACGGCGTCCAGCGCTTTTGGAAATTCAAGAGCCTCGCCCAGGTTGAGTCGGAATTTGGACATATCGATTTGCTGGTTACCGGGGCTTCCGCGATTACACCGAGTGGAATCCGTTTTGGAAAAGGGCATGGATATTTTGACCTGGAATGGGCGATGTTCCATACCATAGGGGTCGTCAATGCGGCCACTCCTGTCGTCGCGGTCGGCCATGACTGCCAGGTCATGGATGTCGATGTCGAAGTCCGGCCCTTTGATACCGCTATCGACTATATTGTGACTACGACACAGGTGATCAAGACCCGCAATGAGTTCCCGAAGCCTTCAGAAGGTGTTCTGTGGAGCCTGCTGGAGAAGGGGATGCTGGAGGATATCCTTCCATTGCAGGAGCTGTGGGCTCGCATCGCATGCAAATAGGACGGGTCGGCGGTCAGAAGGCCGCATCCCGGAGTACATGGCTTTCCGTGCCTCTGTGTAGAACGGAACGTCAGGCGGATTACGGAACTCTGGAGTTGCAGGCCGCCGTACTTGTGGAAAAAGAGGAGGTGTCTGTCTATGGGAAAACACCAGAAACTGTCGAAAAGGATGTCCGCCCCATGGTATGAGCCGTTGCTCTACCTGTTGCCGGCGATTTTGTTCTTCGGGCTTTTTACGTACTATCCGTTTATCAAGACATTGATTAGCAGCTTTTTCATGGTTGATTCCATGGGCAGAGTCAAGGCTTTCGTCGGATTGGAGAACTATACGAGGATACTGTCCAACAAGGCTTTTCTCATAGCAATAAAAAATACCTTCATCTATGTCCTCATGGCGGCGCCGCTGAGCATACTGATTGCCTTGATGCTCGCGATCATCTCGAACAAGCGGACAAGGTCTTCCAGCATCTATGAGACGCTGTTCGCCTTGACGATGGCCATGTCGATGTCCGTCAGCGCCATGATCTTCAAGATGGCCTATAATCCGACCATCGGCGCATTGAACTACATCCTCGGGACGCGCATCAACTGGCTCAACGATTCCCGGTACGCGATGTTCGCCATCAGCGCGATATCGGTCTGGATGAACATAGGCTACAATTTCATCTTCCTGCTGGCCGCGATCCGCGGTATTCCGATGGAGATATTGGAAAGCTGTGCGCTGGACGGCGCCCCGATTATCAAGAAGACCACCCATGTCATCCTGCCGATGATTTCCCCGACGCTGTTCTTCCTGATTTGTACCTCGATGGCAAAGAACATGATGATGTCCGGCCTGGTGCTGATCTTCACCAACAGCGCTGCGCTGTCAACGACGGCGAACGTCGAGACGATGATTTCCTTCATGTACAAGCAGGCGGTGAACAACCTCAACTACAACGATGCCTTCGCCGCGGCGATGATCGCCTTTGTACTGACATTCATCCTGATGCTGATCAGCTTCAGATTCGAGAAGAAAGGAGTGTACTACAATTGATCACCATGAAAAAAACTAGACACGTCCTGTTCCAGGTCTTCGCGATCGCGCTTGGGGTATTCATCATCCTGCCTATCATCTACGCTACGCTGATCTCCTTCATGCCCGCCAACCAGATTATGCGCCGTCCGCCGAAATTCATCCCGAATCCGGCGACATTGCAGAACTACAAGATGGCCATTACGCTGACCACGTTGGGACGGTTCATGTGGAACTCCCTGGTTATCGCCGGTATCTCCAGCGTCATCCGTGTCATTACCGCGGCGATGGCGGCCTACGCCTTCTCTTTCTACAAGTTCAAAGGCAGGGACTTGTTATTCATGATGACATTGGGGACGATCATGGTTCCGTCCGATATCGTGCTGGTTACCAATTATCAGACCACCGCGGCGTTGAATCTGATCAATACCTATATGGGCATGATGATTATCTTTCTCTGCTCCGCTACGAACATCTTCATGATGAGGCAATATTTCCTGACGTTCTCAATGAGTCTGAAGGAAGCCTCTACAATCGACGGTTGCGGCAATTTCAGGTTCTTCCTACAGATTCTGTTGCCGTTGTCCGGGCCGGTGATGACCACGATCTTCATTTCGGCTTTCATAGGAACTTGGAACACGTATCTGTGGCCCATGCTGGTCACGAACGAGAACTCGATGCGCACGGTGCAGGTCGGAGTCACGATGCTGAACTTCCCCGACGGCGCCGTCTATGGCCCGATCATGGCCGCTTCTATCCTTGTATTGCTGCCTACCTTGCTGATTTTCGTATTCTTCCAGAGAAAGATTGTCGGCGGGATCATGGGCGGAGCTGTCAAAGGCTAGCGCGGAATTGATACAACAAATTCGATCAGGAGGAGTTATGATGAAACGTGCATTGATAATTTTGCTCGTCATCGGACTGGCTGTGACGTCGGTCTTCGCGACAGGAAGCAAGGAAACCGCCCCGCAGGCGTCGAAGGTACGGGAGGTTGAGTTCTGGCATACGATGTCCGGTGTAAATGGCGCCGCGATTGACAAGATCGCCGAAAATTTCAACGCTACGGTTGGAAAGGAGAAGGGTATCGTCGTCAAGTCCGTGTTCCAGGGAAACGACAATAGTGAAAAGCTGAAAACCCTTGCGCAGGCCGGGGATACGAAGAACTTTCCCGATATAGCGCAAATCGCGGGAGCGGGTATTCCATCCGCCATTACCTATGAGCAGCTGGTTCCCATGCAGGATATGTTCGACAGCGGGAAAGCTACGTTGGCGAAGGACGATATCGAACCGAACATGTTGCGCGCATATACGTACCAGAACAGACTGGTCGGCATGCCGGTAAGTTGTTCCTCGATTCTGCTGTACTACAACAAGGACATGTTCCGGGAAGTGGGATTGGATCCTGAGAATCCCCCCGCGACCATCGCGGAGATGGCCGACGCCATCAGCAAGCTGATGGTCAAGAAGGGCAACACCGTGGAACGGTACGGACTGAACGTGGCCGTGCGGAGATACCAGCTCGCCAACTGGATCGGTGGTCAGGGGGAATATAATTTCTTCGGCGACAACGAAGGCGGCCGCACTGCGCCGATGACCAGGGTCACGTTCGGCGATGACGGTTCACTGCATGATTTCCTCACTGAATGGGAGAAAGTAGTCAGGACCGGCGGTTATAAGCCTTCCGAAGACGATATCAATGAAGAATTCGCCCTTGAACTGTTCGGCATGGCGATTATGTCCACTGCCAGGATCAGCAAAATCCAGAGTCTGGTGCAGGGGAATTTCGACTGGGGAGTGGCTCCTTTCCCGTTGGTGCATGCGACGGATACCGGAAGGACCTCCGTCGGCGGTTCTTGTGTCGTCATGTTCAATCCCGACAAGGATTCCGCGCAGGTCGATGCGGCCTGGGAGTTCGTCCAGTATATGGTTTCGCCCGAAGTACAGTTCCAGTTCCATAAGGACACCGGATATATTCCCGTGAACAAGAAGGTGTACGAGCTTGATGGAGTCGACCAGTGGTTCGCTGAAAAGCCGATGTACAAGGTCGCCATCGACCAGATTCATGCGTCCCATCCGTATGTACAGGAACCTTTCGACATCATCAACTGGGAGATCGATGCGGTAATCAAGAACCATATGCTTGATTTCGCCAACGGCAAAGAGACGTTGCAGCAGTGCCATGACGGTATAGTCAAGGAATGCAACGAGCGTCTTGCAGCCTACCATAAGGCGAATGGTTGAACGGACGTTTGATATAAGAAGACTATCTGAGAGGTTTCCTTTTGAATAGAAGCGATGCTACGGCTGGCCGGGATGTTTCCCGGCGGCCAATGATAAAACTCGTGGTAAGCGATATGGACGGGACGTTGATCGACGCGGATGAGGTTCTGAGCGACAAGGCGATAGCGTTGTCCCGGAGACTCAAGGAATCGGGCATCATGTTTTCGCTTGCTACGGGAAGAGTGGAATATCTGGCCGATGACTATGCGCGTAGACTGGGGCTCTCTGTTCCATATGTCGCTTGCAATGGCGCGACTTTGGTCGATGGGCGGCGCGTGATCGAACGCAAGCAAATTCCAGTACAGCCATTGGCGGAGATTATTGAGGAAGCTGATTTGATGGGAATGTCGATTGTCTACAGTAGGGAAGGCTGCGAATCGGTTTGGAGGGAGACTCCGTGGATTCTTTCCCAGAGGACGCGATTTGACCGGTATCATACCGTGCATAGGTTTTCTCCCGAGGAATGGGCCTCCCTGACGGTGGACAAGGTTTCGATCATGGACGATGAACGCGACGGAAGGATCGCCTGCATAGAGGCCATGTGCAGGCGGCTTCCGTCGTCATATGGTTTTACGCGATATGTGGACCGGTCCGTGGAGATTGTCGATGGTTCCGCTGACAAGGCGAATGGAATCGCCAGCCTCGCCCGATACCTCGGCCTTGACATGAACGAGGTCATGGCGATTGGCGACCATCAGAATGATATCGAGATGCTGTTGCGCGCCGGTGTCGGGGTCGCTGTGGCGAACGCCACCGCGGATGTCAAGGAAATCGCCGACTATGTCTGCAAGAATCGTTGTATTGATGGCGTTGTCGAAGCCGTCGACCATTACTGGGACCGTATGGTTCCCTGTCGAACCGAAGGAATCGAGGTACAGCAGCTATGAGACTATCAACTTCCACGTGTATGGTGTTCAACCGACCGAATGGTGAGAAAGCCTCGATAGAGGACTGTGTCCGGCTGTGCGCTGAAGCCGGCTATAAAGCCATGGACATGAATTTCCATGATTGCGGTACATTCAGGACTCCACTTTGGGAACATGACTGGGAACGCTGGATTCATGGTATCCGGGAGACGGCGGAGAAGTATGGGGTGGAGTTCTCGCAGGCCCATTCCCATTTCTACAATTATTGTGACCCGACCGTGCCCGACAAGGACGTGTATGAAGAAAAGATCAGGCGGGGAATCATTGGCGCTGGAATCCTTGGTATTCCATGGATTGTCACACATGCGGGTACCGATTTCGCTTCCGCCACTCCTGTAAAGTCCTCCAAAGCGAAAAGCCTGGAGTATTTCAAGCCGATGCTTGAATTCGCGGCATCGCAAGGGGTGGGTGTCGCGATTGAGAACCTTTGGGAATTGAACATCTCCCCGTTGCGACGGTATACGACGACGGCGGAGGAACTGGTTGAGCTTGTCGATGCTCTTCCGTTCGACAATGTTGGCATATGCTGGGATTTTGAACATGCCGATATCATGAAGCAGGATCAGCTTTCCGCATTGCAGTTGGTGGGACATCGCCTGAAGGCGACCCATGTTTCCGACAACAAGGGTAAGGACAACGACCATATCCTGCCGTTTTTCGGCAAGACGGACTGGCCTGCGGTCATGCATGCGGTCAAGTCAATCGGATATGAGGGCGATTTTACCTATGAAATTCTGCATTACATCGACAATATGCCGATTGAACTGGTTCCCGAGGCATTGCGGTACAGTTATGAGGTGGGCATGTACCTCTTGTCCCTGTAATGAATATTGTTACGGTTCGCTTCATATGCGTGGAACGATATATATGAAGCGGTCCGTCGGATATATGAAAAACAACATGGCGGACATGTAATTGGTATATGTGCGGCCGCTATGGCGAGATATTTCAAGTACGATACACGTACAAGGAGAATGCAATATGGAATATGACAATCCGCTGAGACGGCAGGTGTTCAGCCTGCCCGAACTGATACGGCAGCAATACGCCGACCTGGAGCCAAAAACACGGGTCGCCCTGACCACGCCTGAGATATATTCAATCCAGCGTATCGTGCTTACCGGCTGCGGCGATTCCTACGCCGCGGCCATGGGGATGAAATACATGTTCGAGATCCTCACCGGCATTCGGACCGAAGTGGTCCAGGCTCTTGAGCTGAGCCGCTACTACGAGCGGAAGTTCCTTGGTTCGTCTCCGAACAATCCTCTGGTCATCGCCATCAGCAACTCCGGACAGGTAGCTCGGGTAGGTGAAGCCATCGACCGTGTGAACAAATACGGAGCATTCACCTTGGGGATTACCGGCAACCCTGAATCCGTATTGGGAACGAAGTCCAAGCGGATCGTCAAGCTCGACATTCCAAAATTCGAGAGCGCGCCCGGCACCCGCTCCTACATGGTGGCCGAACTGGCCTTGCTGCTGATTGCGATTCGTATCGGTGAGGTGCGGGGCAAGTATACCATGGATATCGCCAAGGCGTATCGCAAGGACGTCCTCGCCCAGGCCGACGCTTTGGAATCGTTGCTTCCGGCGATGGACGAACAGGCGTTGAAGCTGGCAAAGGAATGGAAGGACATGCCCGCCTATGATTTCGTCGGGGCGGGGTTCGACTACGCCACCGCATGGTTCGGTCATGCGAAGGTCTACGAAGCTATCGGCGTGTTCGCTACGCATATCAATTCTGAAGAATGGCTGCATTTGAATTTCTTCATGCGGGATATCGCCCATATCGCCACGGTCGTGGTCTGCAATACCACCAATCCTGCGTTCAGCCGTACAAAGGAGATGATCGCGTATGCGAAGGAGCTGGGGCGTCCGCTGGCTGTCATTACCGATGGCGATGAACAAGACATCGGAACTCCCGCGGTGTATTTCAAGGTTCCGAAGACGGCGTATCCATATACGATGCCGCTTACCCAGTTCGCACCGATCTGCCTGCTGATGGGATATGTCCAGAACATGCTGGGGGAACGGAGCGGGCGCGGGTGCGAAGGGCCTTGGAGTTTCAGCAAGGGGGCGGCCTGCGTTCGACAAAGCGAAATCATCATTCTATAGTGGAATATGGAATGGATTCGGTTCGCGGGAGAATGGCGGGAAACGATACCGACATGCGGGATGGAACCGTGGCAAGGAGCAAAATATTTGCATGGTACGACTCCGCGGGTAGCGAAGAAAGCAAAGTGTGATTACGGTACAAGGAAAACATTTGAAGGAGAACATATGCTTAAGAAATTCAATTTGGAAACCCAGTTCAACGATGTCATCAATATCACCGATCAAGTCAAGGCTGTCGTCGCGGAAAGCGGCGTCCAGGAAGGGACTTGCATCGTCTACAATCCCCATACCACCGCTTCTCTGGCTGTAACTTCCTTTTGGGATCCGAAAGGGTTCGAGGATTTGCAGGATGAGATTTGCCGCCTGATTCCGACGAAAGTCGATTTCAAGCATCAGCACGATACGCCGCAGGACGCAGCCGGACATGTCAAGTCGGCGATTGTCGGCATCAGCATGCCGTTCATCGTGTCCGAAGGCAAGTTGCTGGTTGGTAGTTCTCAAGGGATTTTCTTTCTGGAGTTCGACGGCCCTCGCAAACGGCAGTTCTACGTGAAGGTCGCGGAAGGCTGAGGCCCGGTGCAGGCATGTGAACGGCTGTGAATGCCGCGATGCCCGATGCGACTGTCAATGGTCATGCTTGGCGGGCTTCGCCTGGTGCGCGGTGTTGTTCAAGGAGAATACTGAGATGAAGAAGATCATACTGGACTGCGATCCTGGAATGGACGATTCAATGGCGATTGTGATGGCGGCGAAGTGTCCCGACGTGGAATTGCTGGCCATAACGACGGTCAACGGCAACTACCCGGTCGAGGTAACGTCCATGAACGCCCTCAAGGTATTGGAGCTGCTTGGCCGGACCGATATTCCCGTAGCCCGCGGCATGTCGCTGCCGATGGTCCGGGAATGCCCCTCCGATCCGTTTACCCATGGCGAGGATGGCCAGGCGGGGGCGAACTTGCCCCAGCCGCAGACTCCGTTGTGCGGACTGCATGCGGTGAATTTGATCATTGACCGGGCAAAGAAATATCCGGGGGAGGTGACTATCGTCGCCACCGGTCCATTGTCCAATGTCGCCATGGCACTGCGCATGGCTCCGGAGATTGGCCCGATGATTAAAGAAATCATCGCGATCAGCGGTGCGTTCGGCTTGAACAGATATGCGTTCCTCAACGCCACCGGGGATACCCCCCAAAGTGAATGGAACGTTTATGTCGATCCCGAAGCGTCTCGGCTGGTCTATGGAAGCGGCGTGCCGTTCACTGCGATTGGATTGGACGTGGCGACATACTTTGACGTGGATTTCAGCGACGCGGACATCGCCGAACTTGACGCTTCCAAGAACCGGGAGGCGTGGTTCCTGTCCAATGCGATTCAGTTCGTGAGAGGGCGCGGCTATGACGCCTACTGCACCTGTATCGACTGCATGGCTGTGGCCTATGCGATAGATCCGACGTTGGTACGAACAGAGAAAGCCTTGGTTGGAGTAGAGACGAAAGATGGGCTGACGCTGGGCATGACGGTACGCGACGGCCGACATCATCATATATGGAAAGACCTGCCGGAGATATCCATCGCCGTAGGCGCCGACTACGGAAGATTCCTGATGTTGCTGAAAAAGCTGGTACTGGCATGATGTGAGTCCCGCCCGAGGAAATATGCGGACGGTAGGAAAAGCCAAGGAGTTGTCATGTTTGAACCATATGGGGATGAGGGGTTGTATATCGCCGGGCCGGAGTGTTTTTACCGGCATGGGTACGAGCTATGGTGGTCTCAGCGCAAACTGGCCGAATACTACGGGATTCCCGTAGTCCTGCCGACATCTACCGTTCTCAAGCTGGACAAGGAAGAGTTGCGGCTCAACGCACAGGAAATCTTCGATGATCTGATTGTGCAGGTAGGTCGGACTACTGCGATTATTGCCGACCTGGAGTTCTTCAGGGGATGTGAACCCGACGGGGGTACCTTGTTTGAACTGGGATGGATATGGGCTCGCGGAGGACGGTTGTACGGTTATAGCCGGGATATGAGGCCGATGTCCGTCAAGAATCAGGGCGCGAGACTGGAAAATGGCATCCTCCTGGATCAGGATGGTCGGCCTCATCCGTATGGCGACCTTCCGTTCTGTCCGAGCCTGATAGGTTCCACAAAACTGATGGAAGGGACGTTTCCCGATGCCCTGAAGGTCTATCTGATGGACTTGGACGAGGAACGAAAACGGCGGGCGAGGGGATATGGTCAACCCCTGTCGGTACGGTCCGTCGCATATAACGGCCTGCGCACCGTAGCGGATGTCGGGTCCGGCCCCGTAGTGTATCTCGCCGGTCCAGAGAGGTATAGTCCTGACGCTGAGGTTTTCTACAGGGATGCCAAGACTCTTTGCCGTAAGTACGGATATACGGCGGTCTGTCCGTTGGATGCCGTCGAAGGAATGCCGGAACCGAAAACTGAAGATCCCTACGTGATGGCGACATGGCGTTTCGACAAGTCCATGGCCCTGTTGTCAGCGTCGGATGTGTTGGTCGCAAATCTGGAGGACTTCCACGGATGGGAGCCGAACAGCGACGTATCATTTGAATGCGGGGCGGCCTACGCTATGGGTAAAAGATGCATAGGCTATATGCCTGATACGAGCGTCATGCGACGAAGAATCCCTCATTATGGGGAGGACCGTGACAATCGCGACTGGTGCGGCAACGTCGTGGAGAACTTCGACTATCCAATCAACCTCATGTTTTCCTGCTCCATGCCTATTTTTGAAGGTAATCTGGAAAAAGTGTTGCAAGAAAACCTTTGAGGCATTACAAGTGAGATATCGGCATATCGTTTTATTCTTTTTGTGATGATGAAGATGGCTATGCCAAAAGCCTGCGCGGGACGTTTGTGGAGTGCTGTTCGTTGGTACGCCACCTTCCTGAGCCTCCGCGTATGGTGATCGCATTGAAAGGAGCGTACCTGCATATGAGCGTCCATATTGTTGCGAAACCCGATTCCGTAGCGGAAGCCGTATTGTTGCCGGGCGATCCCCTGCGGGCTGGGCATGTCGCGGAGACTTTTCTGACCGATGCCGTCCGCTACAATGAAATTCGGGGAATGTATGGCTATACAGGGTATTGGAACGGACATCGCGTTTCCGTCCAGGGGACGGGAATGGGAATGCCCTCTTTTTCCATCTATGCGACGGAATTGATTCAGGACTATGGTGCGAAACGCCTGGTCCGCATCGGGACGTGCGGCTCCCTTCTCCCTGAACTGAAGCTAAAGGACATTCTGATAGCGCAAGCGGCCCATTGTGACAGCGGCATGAACCGAGACCGGTTTGGCGCGACCTATGATTTCGCTCCGGTCGCGACGTTCGGTCTGTTGGAGAAGGCCTGGCGCATCGCGCAGTCCCGCAAGCTGTCCGCCGTGGTCGGCAGCGTATTCACCAGCGATCAGTTCTATGACGGGCGCGGAGCGGAAAAAGTCCGGCTCGCGGCATCGCTTGGCGCGATGGCCGTGGACATGGAGACTTGCGAGCTGTACACGCTTGCCGCGTTGAAACGAATCGAGGCGCTTACCGTCATGACGGTGAGTGATTCGCTGGTGACCGGTGAGAACGTCCCCGCCGCGGAGCGCCAGGTAACGTTCAACTCCATGGTCGAGCTGGCTTTGCATACGTTATTTGACTAAAACAGCGTCAGTCCTCAATTTTGCTTCCCGTCGTTTTCCGTCAGATATTGGTGGAACAGCGGCAGTTCTTTGAACACTATGAACTTGATTTCTCCCAAGACCCACTGCTTGCCAAGGTGGAGGTTCCCGTTCATCTCTCGAAAGTCAAATTCCTCGCGGTTGATTCCCCGAGATTCCCGCTGGAGATGACGAAATACCCGAAACACGCCGCCTTCGTCCTTCATCATCTCAAGATGTTTGAAAAGGCGCAATTGCGTTTCGCCATGGATCGTGGCCAAGGACAGCGTTCGCAACGTAATGCCGTAGCCTATCGGGCGCGTTCCAATATCGTATTGCTTGATGCTCTGTCAGGTATGCTGAATTGCTGAAATCTTTCCTTTTCATTCGCGGGATGAAGCTATTGAGACTTGCCAAGATGTCCCGTTTTGCTTCGTTATGCCATATGCTGTTTTTTGTGATTCTCAACATGAATCAAGTCTGATATCCTGAAAGAGGGGCGAGATGTTCAGAAAAAAGACTGACACAAAGGATTTTGATCGGGAGAACCTCGTGCCTGTTCTCAAGTGCAGCGTCTGTACCGGTGAGCAGGTAGCAGGTTTTAGAAACAAGCATACCGGTCGTTTCACTGACATCATGCTCATCCGTAGCCAAGCGGATCTGGATGAGTTCCGACGTATCTACAAGATCACTGACATGAAGACGGAGTACTAGTTACCCGCAATACATTGGGGGGCATGACACCATATTTGGATTATTGCATTGTCCATGCTTTTTGTATTCGCACCGCTCCTTAAAAAACGAGTAATATAAAATAGTATTTTAAATATATCGAGGAGGAAGTGCCTGCTTATCACGATTTCCGGAAGATCCGGTCCGATATGCCTCCCGCTATTATCCTGTCGTGCTGGTCTCCGGCCAGTGCCAAATCGACAAATCAACGATGTCAATCACATCAAGGAGCCGGAACACGTCTACGTGACGCTTGATAACACGACAACCATATTTAATAGATATCAATTATTAAATATTAATTATTGCCAGGAGGCATGATGCTTGAATTTCCCGAGACCGATAGACTGAAAAAGCTGTTTCTCCAGAACCATCCTCTGGATGAACTGGGCATCAGGCAGATGCAGGAATACTTCCGTGGCCGCTGCGTCTGGTCGTCAAACGCCGTGGAGGGCAATACCCTGACCCTGGATGAAACCAACGTCCTCATTGATGAAGGGATTGCCATCGGAGGGCATACCATGCGGGAATTGCACGAAGCGACGGGCGGAGCCAAGGCCTATGCTTGTCAAAGGGACGTCCCTATGCCCCGGACCGCTTTCGCATCAATTTGATTTCCAGCGGGTTCATTCCTTCCTCTTCATAAAAAAAGTCACCGCAGTATCCTGTGGTGACGGGACGCCCCCGACGACCGGGGGCTTGCCCTTTCCGGCGGCCCTTGCGGCCTCCGAAACCGGATCCCGTTTTTCAAGCGGCCCTTCACCCCTCGGCCCCATGTCGTGGGCCATGTGTTTCCCGCATGCCTCCTTCCCGATTGGCACGGAGAGGCCCGGTCCGGTCTTCCCGTGATGGCGCGGGATGCGGCTACGGCTTCGCGGGACTGAACGCCATGGCCTCCTCGACGGTGCGCCGGCTTTAGACTCTCCAAGGCGACCCGCGCGGCTATGAAACTAATTCCATAAAATAAGTTGACATGTGCGGCGTATGGGTATACCCTTGTATCCGTTCACGGTTCTTTTTCTATGGGATGGGTTTCCTGTACCGTTCCAAGACAGGATATTTTTTCCGGTTTTGTCCAGTGGCTTTTCCCCCCGCGCTTTCCCTGGCGGGAGGAACGGCTGTTTCGGAGGAAGCATAGGGGGGGGATATGGGGAGAAACGGACTGGTTGGGAAATCGTTGGCGTGTCTGTTGCTGGCCTTGTGTGTGCAGGGGGTCTTGTCCGGCGATAATTGGAAGGCCGAGAATTGCGTGAGCCTCACTCTCCGTCCCGTCGGCACCATGCGGTTGGATCCGTGCCCCTCCACATCGTCCGTGACGAACCAGGGCAATGGCAACTGCGTCGTGTCCGGCATCCGCGCCCCGGGGGAGTCCCCGTGTGCGACGCTGAGTTTCGACGCCCCATTCCTGCAGAAAGTGAATTTCCGCGTCACTAGGATGAAACGGGCGTTCCTGTCGCGTACGGGACTGCGGCTGCCCTATGCGCTGAGGCTGTCCGTGTACCAAGGGACAGCCGTGCGGAACGACATTTTCAGCCGGAAGGATGGTCCGTATGCCATGGAATTCTCCTTGTCGAGAGGGGAGCGGGTCACCTTCTCCGTCATATTGGATCCGGCGGACTATGGCGCCGCGGCTTGCGGCGGCTATTCGGAAGAGATCAAGGTGGAGATGCTGGGACGATGAAACATCATAGAATGGCCGTCGCGTCCATGTTTCTCCTGTGCTTCCTGTCGGCTCTCTACCCGCAGGAGTTGTCGAAGGCAACCGGCTCCGCATATGCGGTGGCCAGGAGGCGGGGGTACGTTACCGTCGTCTCGATGGCGAGTGCGCCCAGCGTGGATTGGGGGGAATGCCTGCCGGGGGATTCCGTCCGCAAAAATTCTCTCTTGCGGAGGTTCAGCGTCAAGTTCAGGGGCCGTGCGTTCAGCGTTTCCCTCAGCGTGACTCCGCTGGCCTGTCCCGCTCCAGGCGGGATGCAGGCCGTCATCCCATATCAAATCGCGGTCAAGACCACGGAGCGTGGGCGCAGCGGGTGGGGCGAGAGGGTTTCGGAGAACATCTACGATATCACCGGCAGGATGGACATCCCCATAGGCGGTTCCGTCTCTTACACTACGGACTATGAAAGTTCCTATCTGGTGGAGCTTTCCGCCCGTATGGGCGGGACCCTTTCGGGAAGTGCGCTGGTGGCCGGACGGTACGAGTCGCGGATCGTAGTCCTTGTGGAGGCAAAATGATGAAGCGCGCCATGGCGTCGATGTTGTTGTTCGTAGCCGTGTTTTCGGCCGTACCGGGCGTCTCCGTGCAGGACGCGCGGGGCGTGTCCATCGTGGGGGTCGTGGAGCCGTCCGCGTCCGTGGGCCTGGACATCCAGGACATAGGCGAGTTCTTTCCGTTCGATGACGGGGAGAGCCTCATGTCGGAGGGGCTGCGGATCGGTACCTGGTCCGTGTCGTGCAACTGCGAGCGGATCCTCGTCAGGTGCGTCCATGACGGCCTGCGTCCCGTCGGTTCGGAAGGCGGCGGGTCCATCCCGTACAGGGTGCGGCTGACGACGGATTCCTGCGGGATCAGCGAGGTGGCGGAGGAGTGCTTCCTCCTGAGCTCATTCTCGGAGACGGGGGTCCATGTGGCGGATGCCCCCGTGGACGTGCTTGTCCCCGAGTCATGGTACCGGGACGCCCGCCCGGATTCCTTTCCGGCGGGCCGGTACCGTCTGGACGTTACGTTGGTCGTGGAGACGTACTGAGGGGGGATGAATATGCGTGGACGCCTGCTTTTCGTCGTTGTTTTCGCCTGCATGGCACGGGCGGCGTTTTGCTACCCGTATGTGTCGGTCTCGCTTTCCCAGAATGGCGAGGCTTTCTCCGTGGATCTGTCTCGGCCGTCCGTCCCGGCAAGCGCGGGATCGGACGCGAGCATCTTTTCGATGCCCGGCGTGACCCACGCGGGCGAGCTCTTCATCCAGGCGTCCTTGCCCGGCACGGCTTTTGTGGAGGTCTCCGTCGTCCCCTCGCAGGGGAGGGGCTGCGTGTTCTCATCCCTCCGGTTCCCTTGGAGCGAACGCCCCTGCATCCTCGCCGTGCGCATGACGGGCTGCGGGGCTTTGGACGGGGGGGGGTGGAGCGTGGTCAGCGCGGACGGCTTCCTGCGGCTGCCGGATGACGGCGGCGCGCAGTTCCGCTCGACGTTTCCCGTCGTCAGCGGCGCGGAGCTGTGCGTCCGGATCCCCGTGCCGGAGTCGGGGAGACTGGCATGCGGCTTCGCCTTGGCCGCGGTGGACGCCCAGGAGGGCGGCGCGGCCTCGGACGACTACACCTTCGACCTCCTTGTCACGGTGCGGGCCCTGGACGCGTCGGGGGCGGTGCTGGAGCAGTCCGTCCAGGCCTTGCGTTGCCAGGGGTACCTGGATACCGCCCCGCTGGATGCGCGTTTCGCCTTCTCCGTGGAACCCACCGGCCTCTGCCAGCTGTATCCGCTGTCGGATTCCGGCGTCACGTCCGAATGGCGGCAGGTGGCCGGAGTCTCGTTCCGGTCGGCCTCCTTCGTCGTCGCCGCCGCTTCCAATGGGGGGCTTGCCGCCGGAACGGCCTGCCCGTTCGCCATCGCGCTCGGCACGGATCCCGGCTGCGTATCCACCGGCCAGTTCGAGTTCACCCGCACGGACGGCCGCGCCGGCCCGTCCGTGCCGTTCTCAGTCCGGCTCGTCCCCGACCAGACGACGGTCGCCGCCGCGGGCGGCCTGGAGGGGGATGGACTGCCGGTGCGGACTTCCGACATCCACGGCGACCTCGGCGCCTATTCCTGCATGGTCGGCATGCCGACCTTTGGCGGCGGATCCCGTTTCGTGGTCGTGCCTGCGGTCGTCGGCCAGGTCCTTGACGAGAACGGGTCGGCGTTCGGGCACTGGGGCTGGTCCGGGGCGCTTGAGATACGCCTGCCCCCGGAGGTCGTGGAGGACATGTCCCGGCGGCGCGTCGCCGCGGGCAGGTACCATGCGGACATCTACGTCTGCGTGGTGTCGCGCCTCTGAGCCGCGGGCCGTTGCTTTTCGCTCAATGCGCAACGGTAGGCGAGGTGCAATGGTAAGTGACTTCGCCCAATGCACTATAGTTGTTATTCCTTGGTTGCACAGGGCCTGTCTCTCTGATATCATCAACCAAGTGACGCAAAGTCTCCTTTGCGTTTTTCTGCATCTCACGGATGACTTTGTTGAACTTGGATGACACATGCACTTCATATTTCATGGTTCGATAGTAATAAATATTTTATTACTTGCCAATGGAGTTGAGAAAGAAATTCAACAGTCAAATATACTGTGACGGCCCGGCGCACGGCCTGTGGCGCCATGCCGTCTGTTCGTCACATGCTCCGGCAAAGCTTGTTGCCGTCCTGGAAGAACCGCCCTCTGGCTCCCCGCGCGAAAGGGTCCAGGGCTATCCCGGTATCGGAACGTTGGGCGGGCAGGATGAGGGAAAGCTCTTGCTGCGCTTGGTCTCGGCGAGGGATGGGCGGGACATGGGCGGCCCCGGAAATGCCGATGTCACCGGTACGCGGCACACCCCCATTCAGGAGCCTTCGCCCGTGCGGCGAAGGGACTGAGCTTGCGAAGATGTTCAAGCGTGACCGGCGTGTCGACCGTCTCAAGCAAAAAAAACGCCATTCCAAGGGCAAGGCCAACATGGATTTCGGAATGGAGGCGCGGGCAGCGATATGAAACGCCCGCCCGAAGGAGGAACGGACACGGGGGGAAGAGAACCCCCTGGAACCCGTGGCAGAATTGGTCCGCCGGCAAGCCAAGACGGACACGGGGACTCCCATGGGGCGCGGACGGATGTCCATCACCCAGGAAGCGCGACCGGACGGAAACTGTCGGGCAACGGTCCCACCCGGCGCGGCGGACGTCGCGCCGGGTGGGACCATCGATGACGGAAATCTATTGTTCACCGATTTTGTCCTTGAACTCCCTCCAGTTCTCCGCCTTCCTGTACGCATCGACGGCGTCCGCCGGGACTTTGATGGCGGCAATCGGACATCCAGCAAAAGCGTCCGCACCGAGTGATGTGATCTCGTCCGGATTGCCGGGCGCGTACCTGTTGACCGTGACGTTCGTCAGGCCGGGGCAGTCCCGGAACGCCGAAAATTCGATGCTGGTCACGCTTCCGGAGATCGTGACGTCCGTCAGGTCTTCGCAGTCAAAGAACGCGCTTTCTCCTATGGATGTCACGCCATTGGGTATCGTGACGCCCTTCAGGCGTTTGCAGTTCATGAACGCCCAATTTTCGATGCGGGTCACGCTTCCGGGTATCGTGACGCCCGTCAGGCCCCTGCAGCCAGAGAACGCCGCGCTGCCGAGGACGGTCACGCTATTGGGGATCGTGACGTCCGTCAGGCCGGTGCAGTGAGCGAACGCATCGCTTCCGATGCTGGTCACGCTGTCGGGGATCGTGACGCCCGTCAGGCCGGCGCAGCCAAAGAACGCGCTTTCTCCTATGGATGTCACGCCATTGGGTATCGTGACGCTCGTCAGGCCGTCGCAGCCAAGGAACGCGCTGTCTCCTATGGATGTCACGCCCTCGGGGATCGTGACGCCGCCCTTCAGGCCTTTGCAGTCTCGGAACGCTCCATCTCCGATGCTGGTCACCCTTACGCCCCCGATACTTGCGGGAATTGCGAAAGTGGGGTCGGGGTCGGAAGGGTCGAAAGGAAAGGATGTTATGGTTGATTTGTTGGCCGAAACACTGCCTGCGGAACTTATATCCAGGAAGTGGGAATAATCAACCGCTCCGCATGTCGTGCATACGCCATCGTCCCAGGCATGGGGGGCCTTGTCCTTCACCACGCCGTGGCCGCACGTGGCCGCGTGCCAGTGGTAGGCATCGTCGCTCGTCCAGGCGTCCGAGTATGTATGCGCATGGAGGACGGGGATGTTCTCGGCCTTGGTCTTCCCGCACACCGTGCAGGTGAACGTCCTTACCCCGGCGGCCTCCGTGGTGGCGGCCGTCGTCACCACGCCATCGTCCCAGGCATGGGGGGCCTTGTCCGCCACCACGCCGTGGCCGCACGTGGCCGCGTGCCAGTGGTAGGCATCGTCGCTCGTCCAGGCGTCCGAGTATGTATGCGTATGCGGGTCCTTGATCCTGTCCCCGAACACGCTCCACCCCGTCGCCTTCCTGTACGCCTCGCCTGCACCCGCCGGGACTGAGACGGTGGCAATATTTTGACTCCCCGTAAAAACGAACTTACCGAGTGATGGGGTCTCGTTCGGACCACCGGGCGCGTACCTGTTGACCGTGAGGTTCGTCAGGCCGGGGCAGTCCCGGAACGCCGAATTTTCGATGCGGGTCACGCTTCCGGGGATCGTGACGCCCGTCAGGCCGGCGCAGCCCATGAACGCGCTGTTTCCTATGGATGTCACGCCCTCGGGGATCGTGACGCCCGTCAGGCTGGTGCAGTTCCGGAACGCCTGACCTCTGATGCTGGTCACGCTTCCGGGTATCGTGACGCCCGTCAGGCCTTTGCAGCCGAAGAACGCGCTTTCTCCTATGGATGTCACGCCATTGGGTATCGTGACGCCCGTCAGGCCGACGCAGTGAGCGAACGCCTCCTTTGCGATGCTGATCACGCCATCGGGGATCGTGACGCTCGTCAGGCCGGAGCATCTAAAGAACGCTCCATCCCCTATGGATGTCACGCCCTCGGGGATCGTGACGTCCGTCAGGTCTTTGCAGTCAATGAACGCATAGTTTCCGATGCCCTTCACTTCCGCGCCCCCGATCTTCCCGGGTATCACAAGGACGGCGGGGAGCGAGCCCTCGCGTCCCTGCTTCACGGAGACATTTCCGGATGCGTCCACATCCAGCAGGGCGGAGGCGTCGAACCGCCCGCATACGGTGCATGTCCCGCGGGCGTCCCAGCTATGGGGGGCCTTGTCCTTCTCCACGCCGGGGCAGCACGTGGCCACGTGCCAGTGGAAGCTCCCGTCATGCGTCCAGACCGGCGAGAAAACGTGCTCGTGTTCATCCTCGCAGGACGCGCCGGCCAGCAGGACCGCCAGGGCCAGCAGGACCGCCAGGCCCAGACCGGGCCGGAAGGGGGGGAAGGGATTGAAGCGTCTTCTGTTCATGTTCATCTATACCTCCAGGTAATGATGTCGGCTTCTGCGCCGGGCCCGTTGTCCGGCCAGTTGCAGAACTGATTCTTTGAAATCAGTTTCTATCTCGGCGCAGGAAAAGTCAAGCATTTTACTTCCTCCGAGGAGATTCCCGGACTGGAAAAAGACGGCGCCAAAAAAACCAAGGACATGTTGATCATTTTACATGGTTTCGCCGCGGCCAGTTCCCGACGGTCTGGCCGGCAACACCGAAATCCCTTTTCACGTATCTACTGGCGGTCCCGTTGGCGACTCCCGCAGCCGTAGCGCTGTTCCCGGTATCCTGTTGGGAGGCTCCATGGGGAAAAAAGCATTTGGGGCCAGCTTTCATCGGCATGTTGATCCCTTTCGCCTTCCTGTTGGCGACGAGTTGCGCTACCATCACGGATCTGGGCCTGAATCCTAGCACAACTTCCGTCGCTGAAGGCAGGGCGTATTATCGCATTGTCACAGATCGCAAGGGTAACTGGGTAAGACAGATTTATACGGAAGCTCCGACCTGGCGGATGAATATTGTAAAACCGCAGGGTTTAATTCGGCAAGCAAGTAACAAAGGTGAAAGCGCCTGGGGGGCCATCGATACCGGCACCGAATAAGAAAACAGCCGGCTTACGCCGGCCGTAACCTTCCCATGCTGGACAATCAGTAGCTGAACGCGACGCCCAGATGCGGGATAATCTCGCAGCCAAAAATTGAAACGTCTATTGAACTCAATGTATCTCCTGCCAAGCCCGTCTTGTAGGAAATGGAGAAGGGCGACGCCAACATCAATCCGCCATATACCGAGAACCCTGATACGATGATCTGGTTGATTCTCCGGCGTCTGACCTTCTGTTCAAGCATCCATAGCTGCCAGTCCTGAATATCCGCCGTCGCAAGCTCCGACACACGGAGCTTGCGGAAGCCGGGGTAGGTCCTCGCATAGAGTTCGAGTCTCCGCCGGTTGTTCGTCACATACTCAACGGACAACGGCTCTCCTGCGCCAAGCTCTTTCTGCCTGAGGTACTTGCTCTTGCCCGGCGTCCGGAACTGGACGGCCCAGGGTACGAAAAGGCTGTCCGCCACGTCCAGACTGATGTCCTGGAGCATCGCCGTCGCTTTCGAGCAAGCGGCCAGACAATCCTTCCTCATTCCGTGGTACTGGATGTCCAACGGATGGGATTCGGCGAAACGCCGGCTTTTGTAGTCCCAGAATCGCGCCCACCACCAGACGGATCCGTCCTTCCGGCCCCTCCTGAAAAGAGAAAACGGAGCGTGCATCATCGACTTCCCTCCAGGATCGTGTAACAATTCGTGTTACCCCGACTCCGGACAATCGACGCGCACCTCCGTTTTCGGTCGGCGTTTGCCTGTGCTTAACTCGTTTGGTAAGAACGAGTTGTCAAATTTATGCGGCAGACTGGACTTGAACCAGCATAGCCTTTCGACCACTAGCACCTCAAGCTAGCGTGTCTACCAATTCCACCACTGCCGCATGGCGTCCTTGCGAACGTTGCCAACATACACTATAGAACACGTCTTAGTCAAGTAATATGGAGAAAAAGAGGGCATAATCCTTTTGTACGGAAGGTTGTTGCATCATGTGAGAAGCAACTGAAATATTCATTCTGGGCTGATTGGTTTCTGCGTGAGAAAAACACCGGAGCTGATGGTATATGACGATAAAGTTTTTATTGACAAACTATAAATGTCATACAATAATACATTTCATCATTCAGTCGTGAAATTTTACCTTGACAAATGAGCTATACGTATTACAATGGGTGTAGAATCAAATCAAATATGATAATGATTTATCATATATGATAAAAAAGAGGAGAAGCATATGAAAAAATGCGCTGTGATTGTGATTGCCATTGCATTGTGCGCTAGCGTTTCGCTGTTTGCGCAGGGTGGCAAGGAAAGTACTTTCCCGAATAAACAGATTACGATTATCTGTCAGGCCAACCCCGGTGGCTCTTCCGATTTGAATTGCCGCACGATTGCCCCTGGAATGGAATCGGTTCTTGGAGTTCCCGTAACGGTTGAAAACAGACCTGGTGCTGGTGGTGGTATCGGCATTTCGTATGCCGCCGCGTCGAAGCCCGATGGCTATACCATTGCACATCTCCCGCTCGATATCGCCCAGCTCAAGCCCGCAGGCAATGCGGAAGTCACTCCCGAGGATTTCCGTTTCCTTGCCCGCGTCTCCTATCATCCGGCGGCAATCGCAGTCAAGGCTAATTCACCAATCAAGACCATCGAGGATTTCATCGCCGCAGCCAAGGCGAATCCCGGTAAGATCACTGTCGGTAATTCTGGAACCGGCGCCGTTTGGCATCTTGCCGCCGCACAGTTTGAACAAGCTGCCGGCATTACCCTCAATCATATCCCCTTTGAAGGTGCCGCTCCTTCCATTACCGCATTGATGGGCGGGCATATCGATGCAATCTGCGCTTCTGCCGCTGAAGTCCGTTCACAGGTTCAGAGCGGTGATCTCCGACTTCTGGCTGTATGTGCCGATGAACGTTTCGGACTGTTCCCCGAAGTTCCGACCGCCAAGGAACGCGGTATAGACGTAAGCGTTCTTTGCTGGCTGGCCTTCGGCGTTCCCAAGGATACTCCAGATGAAGTTTTCAATGTGTTACTGGATGCCATGAGAAAATCCTATAACAGCGATACATATCAATCGATGTTGGCGTCCAATGGGTATGTCCCCGGATGGATGGAACCCGCAGAAATTCAGGCGTATGCGATGGCTGAATATGAAGTCTATCGCAAACTGATTCCCCAAGTTCTGGGATATCCCGAAGTCTGATCTGATATTCGGTTTTCAGTTAAACAACCATATTTCCATGCTTCCTCGTCGTAAAGGGGAGGCATGGATGATACTACAGGAAGGACTGTATATGGCAGAAATAATTGTAAGTTCGCTTGGTACGGCGTTGAGCATATTCCTATTTGTGTTCGCACAAGGGTTTACTGGTTCTGGGAGGGCTGGTGTTCCAAGCGCGGCGTTTTTCCCTATTGTAATCAGTGTAGTTCTGATGTTCTTGAGCGTATACAACATTATCAAGTCGGTAATGAGGATTAGAAAAGAGAAAAAGGCCGGTACCTATCAGAAGGCCGTATTCGTGAAAGGTAAAGTATTTCAAATACTCGCCGTAGTTGGCCTAATGGTTCTCTATGCCATTCTTTGGAATGTCCATGTCGGTCATTTCCTGTTGAATTCCATTATAGTGTTCGTTCCTATTTCAATTCTGTTGAGCGATGAAACCGTTTGGTGGAAAAGTGCGATTTTTACAGCCTGCTTGGTTGTATTCATCTATGTGCTGTTCACGTATCTGTTGCGTGTGAGACTTTGGTAGGAGGGTGGGGATGGATATGTTTTTGAACGCTTTGCCCGCGGTTTTTGCTCCCCAGGTCCTTTTATACACCTTTGCTGGTGTCGCTCTAGGGATGTTCGTGGGTGCTATGCCAGGACTGTCCGCTACCATGGGGGTTGCGATTCTGTTACCCCTGACCTTCTGGGTCGAGCCGAAAGCCGGACTGGGCATGTTGCTGGGCATTTACAACTCCGCGATATACGCAGGTGGCATTTCTGCGATTCTGCTTGGTGTGCCTGGAACTCCCGCGTCAATCGCATCGACGTTTGATGGAACAAAAATATCGAAGCGAGGTCAGCCTACTTTGGCATTGTGGATCAATACCGTCTATTCCGTTCTCGGCGGTTTGGTCGGTGTCCTGCTTCTTTGCTTGGCGTCATTCCCGATTGCTAAGTTTGCCTTGCGGTTCGGGCCTCCTGAGTATGCGATGGTCGCTCTGTTCGGCCTGTCCATGATGGTCGCCGTATCCGGAAAAAGTGTTTCAAAGGGAATCATGGTCGGTTTTATTGGCCTTGGGTTGGCGATGGTCGGCATGGATCCAATGCATGGTGTAAAACGCTATACGTTCGGACAGTTCATCCTGCTTGACGGTTTCTCCTTCGTGCCAATCATGATTGGCCTGTTCGGTATTGGCGAGGCGTTGAAGCAATTGTCCGAGACCCCGGTTCCGAAGTGGAAACTTGCGGGAAAGGTCAAAAGTGCTTCGTCGGTAAATCTTTCCGATTTTGTCCATGAAGAGAAGAACGCCAAGAGACGCATGACGTTGAAAGAAATGTGGCAGACCAAGTGGGCGTTTCTGTTTACCTGTGTCGTCAGCGTTTTCGTCGGTGCGATTCCTGGTACCGGCGGTGATATAGCGGCTTTGGTTTCCTGGACCGAATGCAAATCGTTCTCCAAGGAGAAGGAGCTGTACGGCGAAGGTTCTGTCGAAGCTCTTGCCGTGACCTGCGCGGCGAACAACGCCTGTATCGGCGGAGCCATGACTACGATGCTGACGCTGGGTATCCCCGGAGATTCCGTTACTGCGATTCTGATTGGCGCGTTGATGATGTACAACTATACACCGGGGCCGCTGTTGTTTGCTGAGCATCCCGACATGGTTCAGATATTATTCTTGTTGCTTGCCGTATGTAACATCATGATTTTGTTCTTGGGAAACTTTGGTTCAAAACTGTTTGCGAAATTCACGAAACTGCCGAGATCATGGATTTCCACAACAATCATCGTCTTTTCGTTGGTCGGTTCCTATGCAATCCAGAATAGTGCGTTTGACGTTTTCGTCTGTTTGTGCGCCGGAATCCTTGGATTTGTCATGGCCAAAGGTGATTTCCCTACCGGACCGATTGTCCTGGCGTTGATTCTCGGAGAAATGGTCGAATCCAATTTCATTAGATCCATGATGTTGCCACCGGGGACTTATTCAACGTTCTTTGTAAGGCCCATTTCATTGATTCTGATCATTCTGATTGTACTCTCTTTGTTCGGACAGCCTCTGTTCAAACTGATAAAGAAAATGATTGTAAAGAAAAAAGGAGGCAACTGATGAATGATCTCAAACAGAAGTTGCGTAATTGTGAGTATGTAAAGGGAATGCATACCTCTCTCTCCGACGCCAGCGTCACCGAACTGTGCGGTATGATTGGTTTCGATTTCATATGGATCGATACCGAACATTCCGCCATCGACTACTATACATTGGAGACCCATCTGATAGCGGCTCGTGCAGCCGGAACGAAATCCTTGGTTCGTATCCCCTGGAACGATCCGATTCTAGCGAAGAGGGTACTGGAGATGGGGCCGGACGGAATTATCGTACCTGTCGTGAACACTCCTGAAGAATTGGACAAAGCTATGAAGAGCACGCTGTATCCCCCTAACGGGACACGTGGGTTCGGTCCTGTCCGGGCTGCGGACTATGGCATCACCGATGCCAATGATTTCATCGCCAAGAAGAGCCTTGACCTGATTCGGTGCGTCCAGATTGAATCGTTCATCGCCGTTGAGAATCTTGAGGAAATGGCGAAGAATCCTTGGATTGACTGCTTTATTTTTGGACCTTGCGATTTGTCCGGATCCATCAATGAGTTGAACCACGTTTTTGAGCCAAACACCCAGAAATTGATCAAGCAGGCCATCGCTACATTGAAGAAAGCAGGAAAGAGCATCGGCGTATCCACCGGGTCAGATGATCCCGCGGTACTCAAAGCTTGGTACGACATGGGAATCAACATGATCAGCGCCGGTACCGACTATCTGCACATCGCCAACAGCTCAAAGAAGGTATTCGCCGCGTTAAGCGACTTGGAAAAGGGAGCTGTCTGATGATCAAGATGCAAGGTGTCATTATCCCGATTGTCACTCCATTTACATCCGATGATAAAATCGACATCGAGGCGTTGCATCGATTGGTTGATTATTTGATAGATAATGGTGTCGATAGTCTGTATCCCAATGGTACGACCGGGGAGATGTTGAAGCTGACGCTGGAAGAACGGAAGCTGGTGGCCGAGGAAGTCCAGGAGGCCGCCGCCGGGCGAATTCCGGTATTCGTGCAGGTCGGGGCGCCTACTACCGCGCAGACGGTTGAACTTGCGAAGCATGCGGTATCCATCGGTGCCGCAGGCATTGGAGTCGTAACGCCACAGTTCTTCGGAGTAAATTTCAGGGAAATGGTGGAATTCTATGTTCAGGTGTCCAATAGCGTACCTGCTGATTTTCCTGTCTATTTATACAATATTCCACAGTGTGCGGCGAATGATATCACCCCTGAAATGGTCGAGGCGATTTTGAAACGGACGAAGAATGTCGTTGGAATCAAGTATAGTTTCGCGGATTTTATCCGATTGAAAGACTACCTGCTATGTGCGGACGGACAGTTTGATGTCGTGGTCGGCCCTGACAGGTTGTTCCTTCCCGGTTTGGCGATGGGGTGCGTCGGTGTCGTGACTGGATGCGCCCAGTGCGGGCCAGCACCTTTCGTACAAGTATACAGGAAGTTCAAGGAAGGGGATATGGCTGGTGCGCTGGCGGCTTCACGCCAGTCCTCAGAATTTGCGGAAATCGTCAAGGCTGGTGCTAATATGGCGTATTTTAAGGCGGCTATGGAGTACAATGGCCTTGGAAAGACCCATATGCGGGCGCCCGCCCTTGATTTGACCGATCCAGAACGTAAGGAATTGTTTTTGCAATTGGAAACTTATGAACGGAAATATGGAATAAAGAGGTAATGGATGATCATTGACTTTATTGCGAATATATTGCGATACGAAAAGACCCTTCCTCAACTGCGGGCGGTATACCAAGTGATTCAGAGCGGTGCATTGGAAAATGTCGAGGTTGGACAGTACAAGACCGATAATCCGAAGGTCCGCTATAATGTATTTACCTATGACACGGAGAAGGATGCCGCCGACATGTATGAAATTCATGAGCGGGAGATCGACGTGCAGATTTTGCTGGAAGGTCAGGAACGGATGGACATCGCATGGGCTTCCCCCATCGATATCGTAGTGCCGTATGATTCTTCAAAAGACGCTGCGTTTGTCACTGGAAAATTGTGTACAAGCTATCATGCCGCTCCAGGGAAAGTCGCGATTTTCTTTCCTGGAGAACCCCATGCGCCGAATCTGAAGGACGGTACTCCGAATACAGTGAAAAAAGTCGTATTCAAATTACTCAGCTAGTTTTAGTACGAATGAATGCGATTTCTGATCGGGGCTTATGTAGAGGCCCCGATCTTTGCTGATATCGCACTCGCGGAAGACAGTACTTGATTTTTCAAACGTTCAAAACTGACGGGATTGCTGTAGGTGGCGAATTGACCTGTGATACCGATAGCGGCGATTGCTTTTCCCGTATGGTCGAAAATCGGTGCTGCGACACACCCTATGCCTTGGGAGAATTCCTCCATATCGCAGGCATAGCCAAGTTTCTTCGCTTGATTCACATGGTTGAGGAATTCAAGTTTGTCCACAATGCTCTTGTCTGTGGCCTGTACGAGTTGCGTTTTCTGTATGAACGCTATTTTCGCATCCTCGTCTAGATTGCCACATAGGATTTTTCCCGCAGCGCTTAGGTTGACGGCGATAGGCGTCCTCAGCGGGGCGACAATGCTGACGGGGATGTTTGGAAACACGACTTGGGTATACATGACGGAATCATTGTCCAAGACCGCGAACTGGCTCGTCTGATTGGTGATGGCGGAAAGACGTTGCATTTCCTCCTTCGCAATCGTCTCGATATCGATGTTCTGATACGCCGTCTGGGCGAACTGGAGGAATTTGAGACCGAGCGAGTATGTTGAGGCAGCCCCCTTGTGCTCATTCAGATATCCCCTGACGGTGAGCGTCTTGATTAGTCTGGAGGCCGAGGCGGATGGAATCCGGCAGGCTTCAGCGATTTCTTTGACCGTAGCCTGTTTATGTGTCAATAGATACTCAAGTATATCGATAGTCCTGTCTACCGCGGGGACTTTTCCATAGGAATCTTTTTCAGTGGTCATATGTACACCCTTTCATATCTGTTGTGAGCATAGAATAAACTCCAAGAAATAGCAATTGTAGGGTTTTCCCCATATTTGATAGCCAAAGTCCCGGAGATAGTATTTGACATTATATCACATCTGCTTTTATAATCATATATGATATTTGAATATCAATTATGATAAAGGTGGTGGAAAATGAATGATAGACCGAAGATTGGAATAATTGGATTCTCCGATGGTGAACCGGCAGTCCATGAAGAACTGAAAGATGTCGTACAGACGCAAGTCACTGCAATTGTCAAGGCGATACAGAAGAATGGGGGTATGGATGTCTTTGAAGCTTCTGAGTTGGTCGCTTCGGTCGCTTCCGCAAAGGAAATGGCCAATGAAATGCTGAAGCACGATGTAGACGGTGTCATATTTTCCTTCGGAGTGTTCAGTTTTCCGAGTTTTTCAGCCATAGCCGCGGAGAACCTACATGGGAGACCCGTATTGTTGATGGCGAATCTGAATCCTGATTGGCCGGGAATGGTCTCCATGCTCGCAAGCGGTGGTGCCTTGAACCAGTTGGGTATCAGGCATTTCCGTGCGGCTGGCGACATCAACGATTTGTCCGTCATGGAGAAAGTCCTGCGGTTTGCGAAATGCGCGCATGCGGTCAATTCGATTAAAGGCTCCACATATGGGCTCGTGGGCGGTAGAAGCCTCGGCATGTATAGCGCGACAGTAAGCATGCAGGACTGGCAGAAAAAATTCGGTGTCGATATCGAACATATAGACCAGTCGGAAATAGTACGGCTTGCGGAGACAATCGATGAGGAAACTGTTGATAAAGCCATCGATTGGCTGGAAAAATATACAAAAGCCATCAAATACGACGGTAGGCAACTGACACCCGAAAAGCTCAGGACCCAGATTCGTCATTATGAGGCTACGAAAAAAATCGTCCAGGAACATGGGCTTGATTTCCTCGGCGTGAAGTGCCATTACGAAATGAGCCGGCATTACTGTACACAATGTCTCAGTGCGGCGTTCATGAACGATCCCTATGACTGGAATGGGCCGAAAAAACCAGTCGTCTGCGCTTGTGAAGCCGATAGTGATGCCGCATTGACGATGCAGATGCTCAAATATCTGGCGAATACTCCTGTGCTGTTCATGGATGTCCGCCATTGGGATTCTGAACATGGTGTGATGGTTTTCTGTAATTGTGGCTCTGAATCGACCTATTACGCCACGGGAACCGATGATTTCAAGAAAAACCTCAGTAAGGTCACTCTGTATCCGGCATTGAGCATCTATGCCGGTGGTGGTTGCCATGTGAACCTGATGACGCATGCGGGCCTCATGACAATTGCCCGGCTGTGCCGGAAGAACGGTACATATAGGATGACCATGTTCACGGCGGAAGTTGTGGAATTGGAAGATGATGTCATGAAAGAAACTACCGAAGAATGGCCCCATGTATTCGCAAAACTACCGTTCGACCATGAAATTTTTCTGGACCAATTCGATGCGAACCATTGTCATGCGGTCTACGGCGACCATATCGACGAACTGAAGGTGCTTTGTGAAATGCTTGACATTGATATCGATGTCATGGGTGAGTGACGGAGGCGCGATATGAAGATTGCTATTGGAAGTGATGAGGCAGGTTTCGAGCTGAAAGAGACCTTGAAGATGTACTTGGTTTCCAAGGGGTACGATGTAACTGACCATGGTGTTTATGATACGTCCCCGTCCATGTATCCTGAGATCGCATTGAAAGTTGCTGAGGCTGTAAAGATGAAACAGCAGGATCGTGGGATTCTGGTTTGCGGTACCGGTATCGGAATGTGCATGACGGCGAACAAGGTCCCGGGGATCCGTGCCGCGCTTTGCAGTGACACATTCTCCGCCGAACGCGCCATGAAAAGCAACGATGCACAGATTATTACACTGGGGCAACGTGTCATAGGGCCTGAATTGGCGAAAGTAATTGTCCAGGCTTGGTTGGACGCTGATACAGTATCCAGTTCTTCAGTATCAAAAGTGGAATGCATGATGAATATTGAAAAACAGTTTCTGAAAGGTTGAAGGAGGTCTCGTATGCAACGAATTATCAATGAGCCCAGTCTCGTGGTGGAGGATATGCTCGAGGGGTTTCTTTTGGCGCATGATGACACCATTGAAGTCAGCGAAGACAATCCCCGCGTTGTCAAGGCAAAAAATGTTCCTGCCAAAGGAAAGGTCGGCATTGTGACTGGCGGTGGGTCGGGGCACAAGCCGGCGTTCATCGGATATGTCGGAAGAAACTTGGTTGACGCAGCGGCGGTAGGCGAGGTGTTTTCATCCCCTACTGCGAAGGCGTTTTACGATGCTTTCAAAGCAGTGGACGGTGGTGCCGGGGTTGCCTGTCTGTATGGTAATTATGCCGGGGACAACATGAATGTAAGAATGGCGATGGAATTAGCCGACGACGATGATATCCTTGTGAAGACGGTAGTCGCCAACGACGATGCAGCCAGCGCCCCGAAGTCTGAACCGAACAAACGTCGTGGCGTGGCAGGTGAGATACTGATGTGGAAGACCGCTGGCGCAAAGGCCGCTCTTGGTGGAACTTTGGACGAAGTGATTTCCGTCGCGCAGAAAACGATTGACAATACCCGAAGCGTGGGAATCGGATTGACCTCCTGTACGATTCCTGCGAACGGCAAGCCCAATTTTCATATAGACGCAGGTACCATGGAGGTCGGCATAGGGCATCATGGGGAACCTGGGGTACTGGTTGAACCGTTGGCCTCCGCAAAGGATATCGCTAAACGTGCGGTAGATATTGTTGTTCCCGATCTTCCGTTTACAGCAGGGAATGAGGTCGTCGTACTGGTTTCCGGACTAGGTTCGACACCCGTCATGGAGCTGTATATCTTCTATAACGAGGTGTCTCGGTTGCTTCGTGACAAAGGTATCAATGTGTATCGCAAATATGTCGGCAACTACTTTACCTCGCTGGACATGATGGGCGTTACATTGACGCTGACAAAAATTGACGCGGAATTAAAACCGTTGATTGATCTTGAATGTGAGTCGATGGGACTGACGCAGTTTTCCAAGTGAGGGATGGATATGGAGAAGTTCGACAATAATAAGAACGGAGATATCGTCCTGAAGCTGGCCGACGCGATCATCGCCAATACCGGCTTGTTGAGCGAGATAGACGGCGCCGTCGCGGATGGCGACCATGGCATCAACATGAACAAAGGCTTTTCCATCTGCAAGGAACGGTTGCAAGGGATGGCTTTTTCATTTTCCGATGGGTTGCTGACCCTCGGGACGATTCTGCTCACGGAGATCGGCGGTTCGATGGGTCCCTTGTACGGAAGTTTGTTTCGTGGCATGGCGAAACCAGCGAAGGGTATGGAATTCATCGATATCAAACTTTTCGATGCGATGCTGTCCGTTGCGCTGGAGAAAGTCGAATCTATAGGAAACGCCCATGTGGGTGACAAGACGATGATGGATACTTTGGTACCGGCCGTTAGTGCATTCCATGAGGCGACGGAACAAGGACTTTCTTTTTCCGTTGCTCTTGGGCGTATGTCGTCGGCGGCGAAAAACGGAATGGACAGTACCAAGGACATGGTGGCCAAGATTGGCCGTGCCGCGAGGCTGGGTGAGCGTTCTCGTGGTGTTCTCGACGCAGGGGCCGTCTCGTGCTGGATTATTCTATCAACGTTTTCAGAAGAAATTGCTAAAAGATTATAGTCCTGCTATACTTATATATAATGGACTGGGATATTCAGCCACTGACGGCACAGCATCATACATTATATGAAATCATCGCCGACTCCTTGGAGGAGATGATTCTGACGGACAAGGTTGACTCGCAGCGTTTGCCCACTGAGCATGAATTGGCCGCGAAGTTCGGCGTGAGCCGGACTGTTGTCCGGGAGGCTCTGAAACTGCTCAGGGAGCGGGGTCTTGTCAAGATGAGGGCCGGTGACGGCGCTTATACGACCAGACCCCGTTCTTCGACGATGAGCCAGGCGATGAACCGTCTGATTCGGTTCAACGATTTGACCGATTGGGATGTGGTTCAGATTAGAATCATACTGGAATGTGCGGCCTGTGAGCTGGCGTTTGAGCATGTGGGGGAGAATGAGCTTCAGGAGCTTACCGTTATCCTCAATGATATGATTCAGTTCAAGTCCAACCTCGATATCCGTGTAAAGAAAGATTGTGAATTCCATTATGCGATAGCCCGTTTTAGCCAGAACGCCTTGCTGGCGTTCTTTGTCCAGTCGATCAATGATATCCTTTATGATTTTATGCGTAAGCGTATTGAGTACAGGCCTACAGGAAACGATGAAGGCATTGTGTGGCATACCCGCTTGATCGAATGTTTTCGGACCGCTGACGCGAATGCCGTGTCGAACCTGATGCGTGAACATATCCTGTCGTCGTACCATCAGATGGAATATGAAGAGGATGGCGCAAAGCCGGTGATTGGGAAACTTCCCTGAGCATGGTCGCATCCCATCACACATTTTCATATACATAGGTAATCACAATAGTACAGCCGAGGCCTGCCCTAATGGAGCTTTATAGCAGTAGTTCCCTTCCTCCTTGTTTTGCCCTGTTGTCCTGTCTGCCGCACGCTATGGCCTCATACCGGACGTGGACTCTATGCCCGACGTGGTTTCCTGACGATACGCTCATGGTAAAAATAGTTCACGAAATCAACGATCCCCAGTTCCTTGCACCAGACGGGAATCAAGTCGGATAGACACTCCCAGTAAGAGCCGTCCTTTTTTTCGTAGATTTCTTTGTACAACGGCAATGCATGGGGATATTTCTCTGCAATCAGCCGCATGATTCGGGGACGGTATCCACCTCGAAGATTGAGGTTTTCAAACCAGTAGGTATCGATGAATTGATGCGTCGCTTCCAGAATCCCCCGCACATTGGTCAGCGAGGGAAAAATCGGAGACATGAACAGTACCGCATGGATTCCTGCGTCATGCAATGTCCGCAACGCTGTGAGCCTTCGCCCAATGGACGGCGCGCCCGGTTCCATCTCCTGACGAAACGAATCGTCCAGCGTATTCATTGAGATTGCGACCTGGACGGACTTCGCCTGCTTTAACAGCTCCATATCCCGTAGCACCAAATCGGATTTTGTCACGATGTTGATGCAGGCGTCACTTCCTGCCATCTGTTCGAGGAGCTTTCTGGTAAGGCCGTATTTCTTTTCAAAAGGATTGTATGGGTCCGTCACCGAACTGAGTATTACAGTTTTTCCTGCGAGCTTTCCAGTATTGATAGGTTTCGCGCATTCCTTGATGTCAAGGAAAGTTCCCCAGGGTTCACTGTGGTGTGTAAAACGCCTCATGAACTCCGCATAGCAGTAGAGGCATCCATGCGGACATCCGATATACGGGTTGATTACGAACTCCGACGCCGGGAGCCGGGAAGGGGAGAGGTAATCGGAGGCCTGCACTGTATCGATGAGTATTGCCATGGTCGCATCCTTGCGTCGTCAGGCTATCGCATATAGAGGTCAGTTCGCTTGGACGGAAGCCCTGTACAGGTCGATGATCGTCTGTTGCGCCTGAGAATCCGTCAGGCCGTGGAAATCCTCATAGAATGAGAGTATTTCCTGCTCCATATCAAAACCGGGGAACGACTGTGGATAGAGGTCGGCCGCCATCCATTGCAGGCAGAGTATCCAACGGCTGATGGGTTGCGCATAGTTGCTGAAATCTCCGGGAATCGCCTTGACCCGGCCTGCTTTCATCGCGGGGATGTCCGACCATCGTTTGTCGTTTTTCAATTCTGCCAGGAAGTTTTCCGCTGGATCCTTGTAACTATAGATGTAGATGTAGTCAGGATTCCAAGCGGCGATTTGCTCGAATGAAATCTTTGCGAAGCCTTTGTTTTTGAATCCCGACCCCAGCCATATCGGTACACCGCCGGCATCTTCGACAAACCGGGTCTGCATCCAGGAATCAGGAGCTACGGTATAGGTCAACGGGCCGTCGGTGGATGAGACCCGCATCATCAGGACTTTCGGCCTATCCGACTCCGGGATGGCCGATATCGCTTGCTCAATCTTGTCCTGGCGCTCCGTGTACAAGCCGATTACTTCTTCCGCCCGACCGGTATCACCGACCAGCTTGCCCAACTGTATGAGTTCCGTCCGCCAATCTTCGGGCATTTCGAGGGATACCGTAAAGACGGGAACGCCCATAGCCGTCAACTTGTCCCCGAGGCCTGCATAGGTGAAGTCCTTCATCAGCACCAAATCAGGGGCGCGGGCGATTACTTCCTCGATGCTGGGAATTTCCGGAGTGCGGGCCCCTTCAGCGAGTTGCGGCAGCAACAGCGAATAGAGATCGCCTGTCCCCTGATCGGTTTTCGGCAATTCCACAACCGCTTTGACCGCCTCCGGGAACAGCAGGAAAGCGTCGGTCGCCACTATGGCCGATTTGCCGACAATGATCACTCGTTGTGGAGGCTGCGCCAGCGTTACCGTCCTGTCCAAAGCGTCTGTCGCACTGACGGTTCCTGTTTGTTGCCGTTCTGAGGTTCCCTTCGCGGACAGCGAGAGGGAGATCAATAAAACAAGGAGCCATGATAGTGTTGTAATACGTATTCTCGGCATAGTGTCATTCTCCACTAAAATCGGGTCGGACCAATCTGTTCAGTCCGCCTGGGCCGGATGCTGCTCCGGGCAGAGGCGCCTTTGCAAACGGTCACAAAAAACGAGAAACTTCTACAGCTTCCTTACAACTATCTGTCGGCCAGTTGTTCGAACTGGTCGAGCAATCGTCCGAACAGCGCAGTCGCCTGATGTACGGGTTCTGGCGTTCCCATGTCAACGCCGGCCTTGCGTAGCGAGTCAATCGGGTAGGTACTTCCCCCTGACTTCAAGAATCCGATATATCTGTCCCTGTCGTCTTTTGTTCCGTTGAGGACTCTTTCTGATAGCGCGATTGACGCGGAAAGTCCCGTCGCATATTTATAGACATAGAAAGCGCTGTAGAAATGGGGAATTCGAAGTCCTTCCAGATCGCTTTCATCTTCCAAGGACATGTCGGGGCCAAAATAAGCCTCTAGCAAGGAACGATAGGTTTTTCGCAGTCCCTCGACAGTAATCGGTTCTCCTGCCTCGACCTGCGCATGAACCAGCATCTCGAACTCCGCGAACATCGTCTGTCTGAACAGCGTAGCCACGATATCGTCCATTTGCTTGCCGATGATGTAGGCATGCATCGCATCGTCTTTCGCATTGTCCAGCAGGTACTTGGCGACAAGCTGTTCATTGAAGGTCGAGGCTACTTCGGCCTCGAAAATCGTGTAGTCGTATTCCGGGTATGGATTATTGTGGACGCTATACCAGCTGTGCATTGAGTGACCGCCTTCATGGGCGAGGGTGAATACGTCGCGAAATACATCCTCCTTGTAGTTGAGCAGGATGTATGGATGCCCGGTATATGCGCCGCAGGAGAACGCTCCCGAGCGTTTCCCCTTGTTCTCGTATCGGTCCACCCACCGTTGCGTGGTGAGCCCTTCCCTGATGGTCTTCACGTATTCCTCGCCCAATGGAGCCAATGCGCCACAGACGATCTGTACCGCCTCGTCATAGGGAGTGTGAGTTTCGATTCCCTTGACGAGCGGCACATATACGTCATAATGGGCAAGTTTTTCCACTCCAAGCAGTTTTTTGCGAAGCGCATAGTACCTGTGCAGGATCGGGAACGCATCATGGACCGCTTGGATCAAGTTGTCATAGACTTGCACGGGGACATTGTCGGGAAACAGGGCTGCTTCTCTGGCGGAAGGGTAGTTCCTGACCTTTGCGTGGAAGATATCTTTCTTGACGCTGCCCTCATACAGTCTCGCAAGCGTGTGCTTGTGTACGTCGAATGCCTGATAGAACTGTTTGTATGCTTGTTTTCGAAGTTCTCTGTCTGGTTTCATCATGAATGCGCTATAAGTGGTCTGCGTCAGCGGCAGCTCGCCCTCATCGGTTGGAATGACACCAAAGTCCATGTCTACATTGGTAAGATCATGGAACGTATCATGGGGTACCGACCCGACTTCGCTTTGGAGCGCCATGATTTTTTCTTCGTTTTCCGTCAATACATGAGGCTTGAACCTGACCAGTTTGCCGAGCATCGCCCGGTAGTCCGAAAAACGGTCGTCCTTCAACCACGCTTTCAGGGATTCGTCGTCAATCGCTTGAATCTCCGGGTCAAAATAGCTCATCTGCGCCGCAAAGTCCGTTTGGGCTTGACTGATCATCCCTAGCCGTCTCTGATTTGCTGTGTCGCCGCTGTCTGCGCTGTATTTTAGGAACGCATAGTTGCCTAATCGTTCGCAAAGCAACGATATATGTGAGAACCAGTCCAGCACAAGGAGCAAGGCGTCCGCCGATTTGCCTAAGGTTCCCTTGTAGTCAGCCGCCTGAGGAATCATTTCATGGAACCGTTGGAAATCCGCTTCCCAGGCCGTGTCGTCCGTATAGAGAGATGATAGATCCCAAGTGTCGGTTGTCGCTATTTCCTTTCGTGTCGGTATTTTGCTCATTTAAAAGACTCCTTCGTGCACATGTCGGTTTTGGTGAGGGTTCGGCATCGTGACTGTTTTTTCCGTACCGTTTACAGCGTGTCCAGCAAGGCGAGCAGACGTCTGACCGCACGCCCCCGATGGCTATATGTATCCTTCTTGTTTCCCGGCAGGGCGGCCATGGTGGTTCCGGCTTCATCGACAAAGAACACCGGATCGTATCCAAACCCACCGGTTCCCGTTTCTCTATCTACGATATGTCCTTCAACCTCTTCTTGGACGATGAACAATCGCTGGGGGGAAAATACCAGAGCCATGGCACAGACGAAGCTCGCCTTGCGCTGTTCACCTTCCAGCCCCTCCATGTTCTTTAACAGGAACAGATTGCGTTCATGCGCTTCAAGCAGATGGCCAAACTGCTCGCTTCCGTATCTGGCTGTCCGCACTCCCGGAGCCCCGCCCAATGCGGGGACCACGAGTCCTGAATCATCGGCAACGACGGGTCGCCCGTCGCCGACTTGATAGAGGGCGAGGGCTTTGCCCAAGGCGTTTCCCGCAAAAGTCTCACTGGTTTCCTCAAAATCAAAGGCAAGCCCCGCTTCCTGTGGAAGTATCAGGGTGTGCCGGCCAGAAAAGATCCGTTCCAACTCTTCCCGTTTATGGGAGTTTCCGCTTGCAAACAACATTTCCATGTTCCGTAGAATACCCCGTTTGCCTATTCTCCTGCAATATGGGCCGCATCTCCATTTTGTGGCTCGTGTTCCCATTTCTGCGACAAGCATTCCTGTAGCATCTTGCGGGCATAGAACATTCCAGAACAGACCGTACCTTTTGGAACGCCGAGCAGCTGGGCCAATTGCATACTGGAAAGTCCTTGAGGACTTCGGGCTCGTTCCTCCCGTCGTTCCCGCAGAACATGCCTGGTCCTGTTTCGTTCCGCTTCAAGTTTGAGGCACTGCGCCAAGTCATAACTCGATGTCGATTTCAGAGTGTATAGCTGCTGATCCAGCCATATCCGTCGTTTCCAATGACCGTTGATGACTCGTTGCATTTCCTTCTGTTTCATCTGTTTTTGGAATATCATGCTGTTTGCCGTCCGTACAAGACCGGCTAGGTCGAGCTCATCGATGTCCATGATGCTGGACAGATGATTGATCATGGCGGGTGTCACCTGTTCAGGAGAGGCCAACAACAATGTCAGCAACCGTTTTCGTTGCGTCGGGTTTTTCATTTCCTGTTGAAGCCTTGCCGCAGCGGGATTTTCCATCCGTAGCAGCGATTCTGAATAGTCCTCCTTCAATCGCCCGCGTAGGGAATTTTCTTTCTTACTGGCTTTGCATTGTGTTTTCTCATGTGTGTCCGTAGGACAGGCATATAGTTTTTTAAATAGCAGTTGCGCATTGATTTCTGCCGTCATTCTTTTTCTAGGACTTCGCTTGGTGGCGACACCATATTGTAGTGTGGCTTCCGCCGTCATATAGGGGAATTCAACCGGAGGATAAGTCAAAGCTGATGAACCGGGCTGTTTTTTAGGAGGATGCCTGAGTGCATGGTAGCGGGAGTATAAATTCCATTGCTCATAATCTTCCTGACGAGGGGAGAAAATGTCCACACCTTCCATATTCGTATTTTCCTGCCTGTTTCCGCACGGATTCAATGTCGGTATCACGATTCCATCGATTTCCTGCCCGCAACAATACAAAAGCGTTCGTTCTTTATTTCGCGACACTTTTTTTTCGGAGTAGAACGTTCTTGCCCTGGTTCTGATGATTTTTCTCAGATACGCTTCGAACGGCACTCCCTGATTTTTAAAATTTCTGATTATTGTCAGAACGTACGGCATGCTTGCCAACAAGAATTCTGCGCAGACCTCTTGGTCCAGTAACTTGTTTTCCGCAGGAACCCGGTACATCAGTATATGACAACGTTGCAGGATTGACTTTTCAAGCATGATGATCCGTTTGCAATGCATCGGATTTTTCACTGTACAACGCAACTGATTGTATAAAAGCACGTCTTTCGTGAGATTCTCCATACCACCCCTCTCCATGATGTATTGATCGTTGGAGAAGGAATATGAAAATCCCGTGCCAAATCCAAGGACTGGCTGGGGTGATGCCATGCAATTATAACTGTCGTCTATTGTTATAAATAGTGATTATCGGCAACCTGTTCAACCAAGCTGTTTGGTGATCGCGTCGATTACCTGTTGCTTGATCGTTTCGTATGTACCTGAGATGGTCGCGCCTGCGGCTTTCTTGTGTCCACCGCCGCCAAGGGCGGCCGCGATGATTCCGACATCGACTTGGCTGTCGTGGCTGCCCCTGAAACCAATCTCGACCTTGCCCTCCGCGGGAATCTTGAAAAACAACACCGCCTGTACGCCCTTGACGGAAAGAAGCGATGAATACAGTGCATCACTTGGACGATCCGCCGGATTAAACTCCCTGATGTCTTCTTCTGTCTCATGGCTGACCATGATTTTGCCGTCGAACAGAATTTCGGTTCTGTCGATGAGCCTCGCGAGGTACTTTATGGAATCGAAGTTCTTTCCACCGGTCATTTCATCATATACGTCATTCGGGGATACTCCGGCGTCAACCAGCTCGGCCGCCAGGCGCAAGGTCTCACCCCTATTGGGGCCGATGAACCTGAAGAATCCCGTATCGGTGGCGAAACCAAAGAACAGGTGCTGCGCAACCTGTTCTGTAATCGCAATCCCCATTGTATGGTAGATGTGCTGGATGACCAGCGTCGTAGAATAGGACTGGGGAACGATGTAATGGAGCGTCCCGAAGGGAACTCCCGCGCTATGATGATCGATTACCAGAATTTCCAGTCCATCGGTCTGCCTCGCCAACGCTTCCCCAATCCGGTCGCGTGATGAACAGTCGGTGACAACAATCAACGGTTTCTGATCGATGATCGCCTGCGGAATCGTATCTTTGAAGAAAGAGTTCCAGTAAGTGATTTCCGGACGATCGAACGGTCCTGCGTTCGCTACGAACACCTGTTTCCCCAACTGCTCCAAAAGCCAAGCCATGGCAAGCTCGCTATGGATACAGTCTCCATCGGGAGCCACGTGACCGATTATGACGGCATTCGTACAATTTTTCAAAGCCGAAAGGACAGCTTCTGGAACGGCGGGGTAGGTAAACATGGTTCAATCCTTTTCGCAGATGACTTGTGGCTTGGTACCGTCCAGCACTGAACTACGGTCTACAATGACCTTCTGTACATTCTGCATGGATGGAATGTCGTACATGATGTCCATCATGATGTTTTCGACGATGGAGCGCAGTCCTCTCGCCCCGGTCTTCTGTATGATCGCTTTCTCCGCGATTGCTTCGACAGCTTCCGGCAGGAATTCAAGTTCAACGCCATCAAGCTTGAAGGACGCCTTGTACTGTCGGATGATCGAGTTCTTCGGTTCCGTGATGATCCTGATCAAATCTTCCTTTGTCAGATTGTTCAGGGATACATGGATCGGGAGCCGTCCAATGAATTCCGGAATCAGGCCGAACTTAATCAAATCGTCGGGATGCAACTGGTCATAGAGCTTCGTCAGGTCTTTTTCTTCACGTGTAACTACTTCTGCGCCAAAGCCCATCGGATGGTTCGCTATACGTTTCTCGATGACCTTGTCCAGACCGACGAACGCACCGCCACAGATGAACAGGATGTTCTTCGTGTTGATCTTGAGCATTTCCTGGTTCGGGTGTTTGCGTCCTCCCTGCGGCGGCACGCTTGCGTCCGTTCCCTCGATGATTTTCAGCAGGGCTTGCTGTACGCCCTCTCCGGAAACGTCTCTGGTAATCGATACGTTCTCACCTTTTTTCGCGATTTTATCGATTTCATCGATGAAGATGATGCCATGTTCAGCTGCGGTGATGTTATCATTCGCATTCTGAATCAATTTGAGCAAGATATTCTCAACGTCTTCACCTACGTAGCCGGCTTCGGTGAGCGTGGTTGCGTCGGCTATGGCGAACGGAACTTGCAGTTTCTTCGCCAGCGTTCTGGCGAGCAAAGTCTTTCCTGTACCAGTCGGTCCAATCATCAGTATGTTGGACTTGTCCAGCTCAACGCCTTCCTGGGCAATCTGGTTCTGATATTTCACCCGTTTGTAGTGGTTGTAGACTGCGACCGAAAGCACCCGTTTCGCATTGTTTTGGCCGATAACGTAGTCGTCGAGATATTCTTTGAGTTCCTGCGGGGTCGGGATTTCATCTGGTAGCCCGCTGTCGTCTTCATCGACGGGATCCGCCGACAATATCTTATTGCAGGTACGAATGCATTCATCGCAAATCGCCACACCAGGACCGGCGATCAGCCGCTTTACATCCTCATAGCTCTTTCCGCAGAAAGAACAGACTTTCGTACTTTTTGCCATGCTGGATCAGCTCCTTTTCATCACACGGTCGACAAGCCCGTATTCAACGGCTTCGTCCGCGCTGAGAAAGTAATCACGTTCCAGATCTGCGGCGACCTGCTCCCTTGTCCTTCCCGTATGCTCCACGAAATAATCGGTGGTAAGCTGCTTGAGCCTGCCGATTTCCTTCGCATGGATACTGATGTCCGTCGCCTGCCCCTGGACGCCGCCCCAAGGCTGGTGGATCATCACCCTAGCCGATGGCAGAATATATCTTTTGCCGTGCTTTCCTGCCGTCAGCAACAGGGCCGCCATGGATGCAGCCTGTCCCATGCAGATAGTCTGGACATCGCTGCGGATGTACTGCATGGTATCATAAATCGCCAGCCCCGCGGTGACGCTGCCTCCGGGGGAGTTGATGTAGAGGCTGATATCCTTCGAGGGGTCTTCCGACTCCAGGAACAAAAGCTGCGCCACGACCAGATCAGCCGTAGCTTCATTGATTTCTCCATCAAGGAAGATAATGCGGTCTTTCAGCAATCGGCTGAAGATATCATAGGAACGTTCACCGACACCCGATTGTTCCACGACTACCGGGACGAGGGATTGCATCCGTTCATTGGTCAAATTCATATTCTTCCTTCCTTCTGGCTCGGGCATAGGCCCTCATCCATCGTCACATCGCAACGGGCCGTATTTCAATACTGTCCCGCCGCTTCGTTCCTTGGCTGGCGACCTATTCCCATCGCCATACTGGCTCGGATAACACCCGCCGGTCTGCGTTGCTGTTCACGAAGCCGTATTGGGATACTGTCTTCGTCCACGCGCCTTGACCGCCGTCCGTCCTCCTTCGCCATATAATCGGGCATAGGCCCTCATCCATCGTCACATCGCAACGGGCCGTATTTCAATACTGTCCCGCCGCTTCGTTCCTTGGCTGGCGGCCTGTCCGCAAAGCCCTACATTCTACATTGCCATATAGCTCGAACTTTACGCCTGAACTATTTCGTCAACCGAAGCCTTTTGTCGAAAAAGGCGGTACCCAATTCGGGAACCGCCCTTTTCTGAGGTCCGGCGTAACGAGCTGGCCCGCATATATTTCCGGGATGTCTCCCGCGAGCGGGAACTATTCGAGCTTCCCCGCGATAAAATCATCATAAGATACAGTTTTATCCTCGTTGAACGTGTTTTTCTCAAGAAGAAACTTGCTGACCTGGCGGAACTGAAGGTCGTCCTTGATCATGTCGCGATAATACTTTTTCTGATCTTCGTCTTCAACGTCCTTGAGTTGTTCAGCACAAGCATCTTCAAGTTCCTTGTCGTCTACAGGGAAATTCTCGGTTTCTTTGATTTTTTCCATCATAAGCTGGATACGTAGGGTCCTTTCAGCTCCTTCTCTCCATTCGTTCATGACGGATTCCTTGGACTGGTTCTGGAATTGCAGGAACTGGAGGACCTGCTCTTCGTTCAGCCCGCTCTGACGGACGAACTTGTTCCAGTTCTGCTCGACCTCCAGATCCACCATGGAGGCAGGAACGGTGATGGCTGTATTTTTGAGCATTTCGTCGAACAGTGCGTTGAGCTTAGTCTCTTCCATGCGGCTTGTGAGGTTTTCCTCAAGCTTTTTCTTGGTGTCGGCGACCAGATCCGCGACAGTCTTGTACTCTTCCTTGACATCCTGGGCGAACTCGTCGTCGAGCGCGGGAATGTCGCGGACCTTGACCTGCTTCATATCGACCTTCAGCGTGATCGTCTTGCCTGCGTAACCAGGAATGTCTGAATCATCAGCATAAGTCTTGGCTATGGTCTTGGAATCGCCTTTTGCCATACCGACTACGTCTTCGTCAATCTTATAGAAATTATAACCGGAACCAATGGTGAATACGAAATCCTTGCGTGCAGTACCCGCGACTTCATTTCCATCGGCGTCGAGTTCCGCATAGTCAATGGTGACGATGTCCCCGTTGGCGGCGGCGCCGTCCTTGTCTACTACCAAGGCGTTCTGATCGCGGAGCTTGTCGATTTCCTTGTTGACCAGTTCATCGGAAATTTCCACCTTGGGGACGCTAACGGTCAGCCCCGTATAGACGGGAAGCGTCACTTCGGGCATGACATCATAGACGACGGAGAAGGTTACGTCGGAATTCGCCTGGAAGGGGAGGAGCTTGTCTTCATCCTGCAATGCGGGAGTGCTGTACGGAAGGGGTTTCTTCTTGTCTTCGAGTGAATCGATGGCTTCCTTCACGGCGTCTTCGATAGCTCCAAAAGTACTTTCCTCACGGATGGCCTTGCCATATTTGCTTTCCAGCACGGAAACGGGGGCCTTGCCTTTGCGGAACCCTTTGATTTGTATCTGTTGCGCGTACTTCTTCAACGCAGTCTGATATGCTTCCTCTACAGTTGCGGCAGGCACGGTGACCGTGAGCTCGACGGAGGAGTTCTCCAATTCCTTGATCTTCTTGTCAGCAATCATGCTATTCCTCTTCCTTTTGATCAATCACGTGATGATCAATATATCCTGAGCAAGCTTCCGGAGTTTCGCAGTAAGCTTTGCACAATACATTGTATGTAAAGGGGGTCAACCCTCTCAGTATACTAAATCCTTGTTCGTTCAGCCACTCCCGGAACACGTCGGAGAAGAAAAAAGTCGGAAAAAACTCCGACTTTTTTCTCCACCGGAAGACATTATCAGATTACAGTACGATTTGCAACCGTCCATTGCGATTGAATTTCAGCTGAACACCCGGAGGACGGACTCCGTTATATGACAACGAAGGAAGGCTCTCCGTAATCATCGGTTATATTCATCCGGCATGGTCTTGGATAGCTTTGTTTGCTGTAGAAGCATTTTGTCATAAAGCTCCGTTGAAAACGGTGGATGTGTTCATGGTTTGTTTGCCACACTCCGAAAAATCAATGTCCCCGCTATCAGAAATGCATTTTCTGAATCACCGCGGTCTACGGCCTGACGGCCTACTGGACCGCTCGACTTGCCTTTTTCCGGCCGCTTTTTCGCGGCGGGCAAGTCGTGTTCTCCCCGTGGTTTGAATCACCCCGGAGTTTTTTACGCATGGTACTGTCATCGCGTCTTTTTTGACGGGACCGCCGGCCATGAGCCGGTGGATCGCATCATCATCGGAGGAACATCCTATGACGGATAATGTGGAACGGCGGAGAGCTGTGAATGGCGCTTTGGAAAATGGAAGCCTTGCGTTGGCTGATGAGACGGTTTTCAGGAATGTATTCGGCGTCCTTGGGTGCGAAGGGTTGCTCAAGGCCATGCTTAACGCGGTGCTTGGCCCTCGCCTGAAAGAACGGCCGATTGAGAACATGCATCTGTACGAACGTCCTGGCGACGGACCGGAACCGGAGCGATATCCATTTCGTCCGGATATCATCGCCACGGACCAGCTGGACCGGCTGTTCTGTATCGAGATACAGGGGCGCAAGGATGATTTCCTTGTCACCCGCATGATGGCGCAGGTCGCCCGGCTGGTGACTTATTGCCCGCCGAGAAGTCCAGAAACGGTTATCCGGCAGATATATCAGCTGTCGTTTGGAGAATATCCGTTGCCCGGCTTGGAGGACTATCCCGATTCCATTGTTTTCCTGCGGAACGAAGTGGATCAGAGAGGGTTTGCTCTTGCCGGTTCTCTTCCTGAGACGATTCATGTAAATCTATCCAAGGTGCGAGAATGTTGCCGGAAGCTGACGGTCGAGGATTTTGACGCTGGCTTGAAATGGTGCTACTGCATCGCGATGGAACGGATAGGCGACAACGGGGACGACAGGTCGAAACTCGATGCGCTAGTTTTTTCCGACCCCATTCTCCGACTGTTGCATGGACGCTATCTGGAAGTTGCGCTCCGTTCCGATGAGGCATTGGCCTTCCAGATGATCCAGAACCTCTCCTCCGACGCAAAATATGCGGGGGAACTGGAGACTGCAAGACAAGAAGGAATTCTTGCCGGTAAAACGGAAACGGCCAAGGCTTTGCGACGACGCGGGCTGAATGCTGTGTTGATCAGCGAATGCACGGGACTGGAACAGTCCGTTGTCGAAAAACTTTGATGAAGGAAGAAGATGCTAGATATCGTTTGATGACAAGCAGATACAGGGGACGCCACGGGGTACGGGGCGCAGACTCACGATTACCGCGGACCCCGTTTTCAAGTTCGTCTTCGGTTCGCCTGATTCCGCCCACATCCTCCAGTCTCTGCTCAATGCGCTGCTCGGCCCTTACGTTGATACTCCCTTCGGGCGGCTGACCATCCTCAACGGCGAATACCCGTCCCCTGACCCCGCCATGCGTCCCTGCCTCATGGATATTGTCGCCACCGATGCTTTCGGACGTATCATCAACGTTGAGGTCCAGCGCTACGACGACAAGTACTGCGAACGGTGGACCCCTATGTCTCCCGTCTCGTTACCTACTACACCCCTCGGGGGAAAGAGTCCTCCATACAGCGTGTGGTGAGCCTGTCCATCGGTGAGGGGCCTCTGCCCGGATTGGAGGACTATCCCGACCCGGTGGTGGATATCCGCTCACGCCCTAGGAAAGAAGGATATGAACTCAAGGGGGATCTACCGCTGACGGTACATGTGAATCTGTCGCAAGTACGGAGCCAATACTGCGGCATGGAGCCGGAATGCTTTGACGAGGCCATGCGTTGGTGCTACCATCTGGCCATGGAGGCGAAGGCCATGACTACGGACGAAGAACACAGGAAGATATGCCGCATAGTCGATTCGGACCCCGCCGTCAGGGAGGCTGACCGGCGGTACAGGGAAGCTCTCGCTGGAGACGACGAGAATCTCAAGCTCTCCCTGTTGTTGCAATGGAACGCCCAGATGCGCTATGCGGGCGAGATGGCCACCTCCACGGTCAAGGCCGAATCGGCTGGCTTGGCCAAGGGTATGGCGAAAGGCTTGGAGAAAGGCAAAATCGAGAAGGCGTTCGAGACGGCCCGCATGATGAAAAGGCAAGGACCTGGTGCTGACATGATTATCACTTGTACGGGACTCAGCAAGGACTTGCTTGAAACATTGTAGACGTCCCGGCGCAGATTGAAAAATACCGGAGGTCATCGCATCCGATAGCCTCCGGCATTTTTTGCATATTTTGCAGCGACCTATTTCCCCAGTTCCTTGATCATCGCCATCAGTTCATCAAGCTTTTCGTGGGTGATCATTGGATTGAGCAACGTGAATTTCAGAAACGTCCTGCCGCAGTAGACGGTCTGTCCGATTATGATTCCCTGTTGATGCAGCAGACGTCTCCGGACTTGCTTGTTCGCATCATCGGAGGCGTTCAGCCTGAACACTACGGAGCTGATTTCCGGTTCGACCGCTACCTCAAAGGCATCATCGGCGCAAAGCCTCCCATACAGATAGGACGCATTGCCGATGCAGGTATCGATGATTTCTCCAAAACCATCCTTGCCCCTGACTTGGAACGCGACCCAGACCTTCAGAGCGTCGAAGCGTCGTGTCGTCTGGATCGACTTGCCCACCAAGTTCGTATAGCCGTCCTCTTCGTCCTCTTCCCGGTTGAGATAGTCCGCATGGAGCATGAATACATCCAGTGTGCTGCCGTCTTTGACGAGAAGCGCGCTACAGCTGATCGGCAACAGGAACATCTTGTGGAAGTCCACCGTAATGGAATCGCAAAGCCCCAGGTTCCCGATCCTGTCTGAATATCTGGCTGATAGACGTACTCCACTGCCATACGCAGCGTCCGCATGCAGCCACATACCGTTTTCCTTGCAGATTGGAGCGATTTCATCGACATTGTCGATACTGCCGTAGTCCGTCGTGCCTATGGTCGCGACAACTCCTACCGGTATCAGCCCCGCGGACTTATCCCGGTCGATCAAGGCCCGCAGCGCTGAAACGTCCATCTTGCAGTTCTTGTCGACGGGGACTTTCACGACCGCATCATACCCAAGGCCCAGCATATGGGTACTTTTCTCCATCGAAAAATGGGATATTTCGGAGGTGTAGAACCTGAAACGGGAATAGCAGTCGGGCAGTCCACGCTTCTTGATATCATAATGCAGGTGCGTATTGCAGTACCAATCCCGGGCGAGGGTGATCGCGCAGAGGTTCGACTGGCTTCCCCCCGATGTAAACACTCCGTCGGAGGACTCTCCAAAGCCATAGAGCTGGCAGAGATGCCGGATAACCTCCACTTCGATTTCCGTAGCTACTGGTCCCTGGTCCCAGGAATCCATGGACTGGTTGAAAGTAGCGATTACAAGCTCCGCTGCGATGCTTTCCATCAACGCGGGGCTATGGAGATGCGGCATGTAGTCGGTGGACCAAGTCCGCAGGACATTCGGCAGAATTTGATGCTTCATCCGCTCCAAAACGACTTCAAACCCCAGGCCTCGCTCAGGAAGCAGCTCCTGGGTATGTACCAATGCCTTGAGGTCTCCTGGAACAGGACCGACATATGCTTTTTCATCTTGAAATGAGTCCAGAATGGCTTGCGCAGTCTCGGCGATGATTCTGTTGTAAGCGGCCTTGTCAGCCTCCAAGGAACTCAATATCAATGGAATGTCAGCGTTTTGCATCGGCGTCTACCTTGCGTACTACGTTTTCAAAGATATCCAGCATAGTGGAAACCTCGTCCTTCGTTACGTTCAAAGCGCAAAGGCAACGCATGACGGCGCCGTAGCGACCGCCTTTTTCCATGATCAGCTTATTTTCGAAACACTTTTTCTGGATTTCCGCGGCGATTGCGCCGGACGCTGGAAATGAACCCATCATGTCTGGTTTGCCGTTTGGGTCGATGAATTCCACGCCCACCATCAGTCCTTTCGTCCTGATGTCACCGATAATGGAGACTTCTTTTTGCAATTTCCGGAGCCGGTCCTCCATGAGCTTGCCTTTTTCCACGACTTCCACGAGGAACGCCGGGTCGGAGACCCGCTTCATGACGACGGTACCCGCGGCCATGGCAAGTTGGTTGCCTCGGAACGTACCCGCATGGGCTCCGGGCTGCCAAGCGTCAAGGGCCTTGTTGTAGATGACGACCGACATCGGCTGGCTTCCGCCGATTGCTTTTGATGCCAGAATGACATCGGGCACGATATCCGCATATTCAAAAGCAAAGAATTTGCCTGACCGGCCGATACCGCACTGGATTTCATCGACGATCATAGGGATGCCGAGTTCTTTCGTGACTCTGCGGACTGTCTGGAGGAATTTGACCGGAGCGGGGATGACGCCGCCTTCGCCCTGGATTGGTTCAAGGATTACCGCGGCAGGAGTAGTGATGCCGCTTTCAGGATCTTTCAGGGTACGTTCAAAATATGCGCAGGCTGCGTCTGTCCCGGCTTCGCCTCCGAGTCCGAACGGACATCGATAGGAATAAGGATAGGGTAGGAAATGAACATCGGGCATCAGTGAATGCACCTTTTGTTTCGCATTGAGGTTTCCCGTGAGGGACAACGCTCCGTGCCCCATGCCGTGATAGGCGCCGCCGAATGCGATGATTGAACTGCGACCAGTTGCGGTCTTGCATAGTTTAAGCGCCGCGTCTACGGCGTCGGTGCCGGAAGGACTGCAAAACTGGATTTTCGCATTGTCCTTCAATTCCTCCGGCAACAGGGATAATATGGTCTGAACGAACTGATCCTTGACTGGAGTCGTCAAATCCAACGTATGCAATGGATAGTCGCCTGTCAACAGCTTCACCATTGCTTGGTTCACCTCCTCGTCGTTGTGTCCCAACGCGAGGGTACCCGCACCACAGAGGAAATCAAGATAGCGATTTCCTTCCACATCTTCAACCCAGACACCCTTCGCTGATTTCAACGTCACCGGGAATTTCCTCGGATAACTTCTTGCGTTGGATTCAGTTGCGTTCTGACGATCAAGATAGTACTGGTTTGTGAGTTCGTTCATTCTTTTTCTTTTCCCTTCTACACCATACCTGTATTTTCCCGGAGTCCTTCAGATCCCCGCCGCCGACGCAGGGGAGGATCCTTCTCTCCGACCCTTTGATACCAAGTCCATTCTATTCAGGAGCGCCCGGTCTTGACATTGTCCCGGAGGCTTCTGACAGAACTTGTTTTCGCTGGAAAAACTTTCCAAAGCGAAGCAGATACTAACAGGTAATATGGGATTTTGCTAGAGAAAAACACAAGATTTCATGAAGATTTTTCAACGATGACAAAACTCTGCTAACTGTCGAGAAAAAATGATTCCCCATTGCAGGCGCCTATCTGTCGATTGATTTGTGCATTTTATTGTTATGTAAATAATTGATTTGGATGATGAAATGACTGGCGGCGCTTCATTAGAGCACGGAACTGAGTATATCACCGTATCTTTTGTTCCCATGTATTTTTTGCTCATCACTCCATTACGGCACTGCGCATAATCTTCCGGACGTCTCCGCGTCAACGCAAAGGAAAGGAGCGCGGCATTAGGGTGGAGTTCCTGTCGGAATGACCGCCATGGACCCTTTTTCACTTGCTGGCGGCCGCCGGTATTGTACATAACGAGTCGGCTGGAGTATTGATCATAGGACAAACGATACCTGAACGTGCTTGGACATAGCTGCCCATATATTCAGGAGGACTTTGTTTCCTACAAGTTTAGATGTTTTACAATATCGTGTTTTACCTCAATAAATAGTGATATTGTTGCGCGAAACATCAATTTTTTTGTGAACTGACCAATTTTTCCAGTTTTGGAATTTGTGGATTAATTGCCGATTGAGGAAAATTTGTTGCATGTTGTTGCATGTTGTTGATGCGATGTTGTTTTCATTGGCAGGACTGTCTCAAAATACACACGATTTTGGAGGGGCAAAGAGAATTTCTTTAGAAATTTGTTGCACGATTTGAAAATGGGGAATATACTCAGTTTGAACAAGAAAATGCTACATTTGTTGCAATTATTTGTGGTTTTTATGATGTAATGCTAAATTTTAAAGGGGGTGTTTTTATAGATTTCTTTATGTAATTTATTAGTGTGTATCATGTTCTTGGTTTTTTTGACGAAAAATCAACCTGTTTTTGCAACGTAGTCGGTCTTGTTTATTAAAAGGGTCAAAAAAAATGAAACGAAACAAACTGTTCATCTCTATCCTGGTCGCTGCGCTGATAGCGATCGCTTTGCCTGTTTCTTTGTTCGCCGCCGTTACCGGCGATCCCGTCAAACAATACAATTGTCCATTCCTTCTGACGTCCGCGGGGCAGGGCCCCGGCTCCAAGCAGCTGAGACTCCTGATCAATATGACGAAGGCTTTCAAGTTGGGCACCGATTTTTTTCTTGAAGATGAGCCTGCCCCAAGATTGCAGGAAATCGATAGTGGAAAATATAAGGTCCTTGTAGCCGTTATTGGAACTACGGATAAGGGCCTCGGAGCTTCCGGTATCACTATTGAAGACGAAATCAACAACCTCAAAAAGGTCATTGACGCGGCCAAGGCGAAAGGAATGCCGGTTGTCGCCGTGCATATCGAGCAAGACAAGAGGGCGCCGAAGCTTCCTACCAACGGCAACGAACGGATCATCGACCTGATCTGTCCCGTCAGCGACTGGATGATCATTCTGAAGGCATCCAACCCCGACGGTCGTTTCGACAAGATTAGCCAGCAGTATGGAATCCCTTTGACGGTCGTTGATTCCGCGCTTGAGTTCTCAAAGCTCTGCCAGCAGATTTTTGTGAAATGACCAGGCAGCCACAAGAGGTATAATGTAAATGACGACAACAATGCTGACTTTGATATTGCTGATTATTATGATCGTAGCTTTCGTGCTCAGCAGTATCAAGCTAAAATCTCCTGATATTTCCATGGTCGTGGCAGCGGTTATTCTCGCTATCGCGGGGATAATCGCTATTCCTGAACTTGGAAGTCCGATCAGGTATCTGGTCGAAGGATTGTTCGTGAACATGGATCTCGCCATGCTGTTCATCACGGCGTCGATCTTTGTCAATATCTATTCTCATAGCGGTGCGGTATCCACGATTACGAGAGGTCTTGTTCAGAAGATTTCCAACAAGTGGGTGCTGATGTCCGTCATGGGTGTCCTGATGCTGATTCCCGGTGCCCTTACCGGCGCGGGGTCCGTCTCCATCTTCGTGCTCGGCGGCCTAGTCAATACCGTCCTCAAGTATCTTGGGGTATCGAAAAACAAGCGGACCGGATTTATCTTCTTCTTCGCGATTCTTTCCGCGGCGGCTCCTCCAATCAACCTCTGGACGATGCTGATGACGGCTCAGGCGAACATGCCGTACGTGGGGTTCACCTGGCTGTTGCTGATTCCCATCATTATCGCCGGCGCTGTCGCGATAATATTTTTCGGCTGGGGAGCGAAACCCTCTTCAAAGGACGATATCCTTGCGGAATTGCCTGAGGCTACCGAGGGGATGAGCTGGTGGAGGATGCTTATTCCCGTCCTGACGATTATCGTCCTGTTCCTGCTTGCCTTGTATGTGCCGTGGAACCTGCCCGTACTTGGTCTGCCGTTGATGTTCCTGATAGCCGCCGCCGTCGCGTTGCTGTGCAACCCGAAGAAGACTTCCGGCAAGGATTACCTCCATATCCTGGACAACACGATGGAACAGGTATTCCCGCTTGTCGCGAACGTCCTGTCGATTGGCGTTCTCCAGAGCGCGATGGCCGCTACCGGTGTCCGGGGGCTTATCGGAAGTACCTTCGTTGGGTTGCCGTTGGTTCTGATTTACTGCCTGATCGTCATTATCGGGCCTATCACACAGGGATGTTTCAACTATGGTTGTTCCGTTGTTCTTGGCGGTCCGCTACTCTTCATGTTCAATACGCTTGGCATGGATGTGACGGTCATTTGCGCTGCGCTGTCACTCATTTTCCCGATGGGCGACTGCCTGCCTCCTTCAAGAATCGTCGGACGGCTAGCCTGTGAAGAAACCGGATGTACCAAATATATGAGCTTCATCAAGAGTGCTCTCATCCCGATGCTTGTCCTAGGCGCGATGGCGGTCGTCATGATCGTCAAGCCTACGGCATTCTCATTCTTGTACTAGGAGGATAGGGATATGGTATTTCTTGAAAATGTAATTCATATTCTGTACTTCGTGATGGCTGGTTTGATAGCGCTGAGTCTTCTTAAGAGCCTATTCAAGAGAAAGAAGAACAACGGCATCGTATTCGATGTCATGTATGCCTATTGCATACTTCCGTTCCTACTCAGAATTCTGTTCATCAAATAATCGGGAGGGTATGTAAAACATGAATAAATCTACGACAAAAGACCCTTCCAATAGGAAGACGCTGATAATCAGGGGGATCATCCTGGCTATCGTTCTGATCATAGGTATCATCGCCAGTGTCGATTTCTGGAAGCTGAGGCACTATCAGGAAAAACTCGTGGTATCCGAAGACCTTACAGATGTCAAGTGGTTCAGCGACTATGTGCCGTCACTTAAAGGCACCTGGATGGATACCCCGGTGTTCTTCTTTGATTCGGGCGTCGAAGGCGGCACCGTGTTCATCAACGGCTGCCCGCATCCTTACGAGCCAGCCTCGACGATGGCCGCATACCTTATGATGGCGAACATCAAGGTCGAGAAGGGTTGTGTCATCATTGTTCCTCGAGCCAACTATAGCGGTTCTACCGATGGTATGCTTGGTGATGCGTATCCGATGTTCTTCCATGTTGAGTCCGATTGGGGGACTTCTCGGTTCAGGATCGGGGACAGGTATACGAATCCGTTGGATCAATGGCCCGATCCGTTCACGTATGTCAATTATCCGTCGGGGCAGAACCTGGCGTATCAGGACATCCGGAACTTGAACAGGACGTATCCCGGCCGTGAGAACGGAACGCTTACCGAACGTGCCGCCTATGCTGTGATGGAGATCATCCGGCAGGAGGACGTCGATATCGCGATCGACATGCACGAAGCGGAGATCCTCTATCCCGTCACCTCCACGTATGTCGCACCCGCGAAAGTCCTTGACCGGGAGCATTTCCTGGAAACTGGGGAGATGGTCTATGTGGAACCTGAAAGAAGCTCGCTCGATGTGGCGATGATGGCCAGCATGAACTTGACCGATCAGTTCCTCATGAAGAGTGAATCGTCCCCGAATACGCTCCATGGATTGTCCCACCGTGAATGGGCCGACTGGTCTGACTCCCTGACTTTCCTGATGGAAACTCCTGAAATTTTCATCGACAAGGTCACTGGACCGAGAACGGAAGCTCTGATGACCGAAGGCAAGGATGAGTTCTTGCAGAAAGTTACGGACAAGGGGCTCACGTATTTCCCGTACGACATGGAATTCGGTACGCCGATGTGGTACAGGGCCGGCAGGCATCTGACCGGAGCCTTGGAAGTCATCACATGGGCCGGATATTTCTATCCTGAGACGGAAGTAATCTGTAGCTTCCCGACATATCGCGATCTTGAAGCGTATGAAAACGAGGGTAGGGATAGCATCGGCTGTTTCCTAAAGAATCCTGAGGCTTCAGAGAACCAGGATGACGTATATGTGATCTACAACAAGCCTGTTGGCGACAACATGCTGAAGTGGGAGGAAAAATGAAAAAAAACTTTTTTGTGACTCTGCTCATCGTGCTCATATTGGGCGCACAGAGTCTGGCTGCCTGTACGATCTTCGCAGTCGGCAAGAACGCCACGGTCGATGGTTCGACAATGACGTCTCATACCTGTGACTCTACAAGTGATGATCTCAGAATGTGGGTCATTCCGTCCATGGAAGCGGGAACTGTGCGTGATATCGTACTCAGTGGTCGCGCTGGAGCTGACTATTCTCAGTTCCCCGAAGTAAAGGATTATGGACCGACTGCTATGGTTCTTGATTCCTATACCTTCGACAAGCCTTCCAACCAATATCTTCATGCGATGTATTCGTTCATGAACGACAAAGGCCTTGCGATGGGCGAATCTACCTGCTCATACGATAGGAATTCTGAACAAGGCAAGAAGATTCGTGAAATCTTTGGTTCCTTCGACGGCATGTACGACTGCTACATGCTTCAGGACCTGGCCCTTGAGACCTGTTCCACCGCTCGTGAAGCTGTAGCGTTCATGGGCAAGCTGATTGACGACTATGGCTGGAACGGCTATGCCGAATGCATCAACATTTGTGACGGCAATGAAGCTTGGGTGTTCGAAGCCTACGGTGGAAACATCTGGTGCGCCGTCAGGGTTCCTGATAACGCCGTGTTCGTGGCCGCCAACCGCGCCAGGATCAATCATCTTGACTTCAACGATTCCCAGAACTATCAATACAGTCCGATCATTAAGTCTTTCGCTATCGAGAACGGGCTGTGGGATGGCGACGGTGACTTCATCCCTTGTCTGATTTATGCTCCGAATCCGACACGGTCGTATAGTACCAGAAGGGAATGGGTCGCCATGACTCTGCTGGATCCTTCCCTGGCCCTTGATCCCGAAGAGACCAACCCCGATGTCAATTGGCCGCTCTTCGTTGTCCCGCAGGAAAAGGTTTCCGTGGAAACCATCCACAAGTTGTGCTCCAACTATTATCAGGGGACCAAGTACGATGTTTCCAAGACCTTGTCCGCAGGTCCCTACGGCAACCCGCTGTATCCTGGATTCAACAGCACCGACCGGACCATCAACAGCTTCCGTTGTACTTACATCCAGATTGCCGATGTCAAGGCGTATCTGCCTGAGGAAGTGAGATGTCTGGCGTACTTCGGCTGGGGCGCTCCTGATTCCACGTACCTGACTCCGGTCTGGGGTTCTCAGACTGAGCTGCCTTCCCACTTCGGTATCGGGTTGAGGAACGAACCGTACAATCCGAATTCCGGTTGGTGGGTCTCCAGCCTCGTGCAGCAGACAGCTACCATCAACTATCAGGATGCGATCAAGAGGATACATGAAGTTCGTGATCCTGCGATGGCGAAACAGTATGCCGTTACCGCAGCCGTCCAGAACCAGGCCGCTAAACTGGTCAAGGATGGCAAGAAAGATGATGCCATCGAGCTGCTCACCATGTATTCTTGCCAGCAGGCTACCAAGTGGCAACAGGATTGGACTAATCTTGGTAACGAATTGCTTTCCACGTACATGCTCGCGACCAAGAGCATGAAGACCGCCGCGCCTACTGAATGGTGGACTGAAAATGTGGTCAATGCCGGGTTGAAGTAAGGCAAAGGAAAGGAGTATCTGAATGAAATTAAAGAAAGTTTTGGCTATCAGCCTCGCTGTGTTTGTTCTGGCCGCGCAGGGGTTGGCCGCCTGTACGATTTTCGCGGTCGGCAAGGATGCGACGGTGGACGGATCGACCATGACGTCGCATACCTGTGATTCCAACGGGGATGACCTCCGGCTCTGGCTCATTCCCTCGATGGAAGCGGGCGTTCCTCGCGATGTCGTGCTTAATGGACGCAAGAACGCCGACTACTCCCAGTTCCCGGAAGTGAAGGACTACGGTACCGGCGGTCTGGTCCTGGATTCCTACACCCCTGAGAAAAACACCAACCAGTACCTGCATGCAATGTACTCCTTCGCGAACGACAAGGGCTTGGCGATGGGAGAGTCGACTTGTAGCTACAACAGAAATACTGAGCATGGCAAGAAGATCAAGGCTGCGTTTGATGCGGTCGAAGGCATGTACGACTGCTATATGTTGCAGGATCTCGCGCTTGAGAACTGCTCAACCGCCAGCGAAGCCGTCGATTTCATGGGCAAGATGATTGAAGAATACGGATGGAACGGCTATGCGGAATGCATCAACATCTGTGATGGAAACGAAGCTTGGGTGTTCGAAGCCTACGGCGGTAACGTCTGGGCCGCGGTCAGAGTCCCTGACAACGCGGTATTTGTGGCTGCTAACCGCTGCCGGATCATCTCCCTTGTTGAAAACGACCCCGCGAACTGCCGCTACAGCGCCAATATCAAATCCTTCGCGCTTGAGAACGGCCTGTGGGATGGCAAGAGCGACTTCGAGCCATGCAACGTCTATGTTCTGAACAAGGAAAACAACTTCGGCTGCACCTTGAGGGAATGGCGGGCCATTACGCTGCTCGATCCCAGCCTCAATCTTGTTTCTCCCGTCGAAGGCGGCGATCCTGACGACTATCCGATGTTCGTGGTTCCCGCTGAAAAGGTGTCCGTCGCGACGATCCATCGCATCTGTTCCGATTATTATGCCGGAACCGACTACGATTGCTCCAGGACCGTCGAGTCTGGGCCGTTCGGCAATGTGCTGAGCAACAGGAATGTCTACAGGCCTATCAACATGTTCCGTTGCACTTATATCCAGATCGCCAACGTCAAGGCTTGGCTACCGGAAGAAGCCCGCTGTCTGGTCTGGTTTGGCTGGGGTGCTCCCAGTACGACCTACCTTACTCCCGTGTTTGCTTCCCAGACTGAGCTCGCTCCGCATTTCGGCCGTGGTATCAGGAATGTGCTTGACAAGGAGTCCGGTTGGTGGAACCAGTCCCATGTCCAGCAGCTGACACAGATCAACTATGCGTCCGCGATTGAAGATCTCCGCGCCGTCCGCGACCCGAAGATGGAAAAAATCTACAGACAGGTCAACGCCGTCCAGAATCTGGCCGCGTCGATGATCAATGTCGGCATGAAGGAAGAGGCCGTTGAGTACCTGACCACGTATGCGAACACTGTCGCGACCGACTGGTTCGAGACCTACGCGGAGCTTGGCGACATGCTTGAGGCCAAGTATATGAACGGCAACGTCAACATGAAGGTGCCCAAGGCTCCCGCATGGTGGACGAATATCGTCAACGAGAATCTCGGTGACAAACTGAGACCGATCGAGTAGGCTATATTGTATAACAACCGATAAAGACATGATCCATCCTCAAGGGTGGATCATGTTTCGTATCAAAGGTGGAATTTTGATTCTTGTCAGCGTTTGCGTCGCGCTTCTGTTGGCCGCAGGTCTGTTGGAAAACTATTTCCATCAGAGAAATCTTAAAAAAATACCTGTCAGAATACTCGTCAACGGTACTCGTGGCAAAACGAGCGTCTGCCGTCTGGTCGTCGCCACCCTGAACCGTCATGGAATCAGGACCATGGGGCGGACGACGGGGTCAGAAGCCGCGATCCTCGCCCCGGACGGGGGTGTGGAGCCGTTCGTCCGCCGCACCGCCGCGAGAATCACTGAAATGATTCCGTTCGTCCGCCGGTGCGCCAGGGCCGAGGTCCGTTGCATGGTCGTCGAATGCATGGCGTTGGGCGCCGAGAATCAGAGGACGATGGCCCGCATGCTGGTTCGTCCGACCCATGTGGCGATTACAAATTCTTATGTAGACCATATCGTTGAGATAGGCTCGACGACCGAAGAAACTGCATGGACGCTCTCGCAGTCCGTTCCCACGGGATGTGAACTGTTCGCTACGGAAGACTATTATCAGAATTTGGATTGTGCTTTCCATAAAGTGGAGGTATCAGCATACGGCACGCAAGAGAGCAATATTCCCATGCACGATTCAAATGTCAGTCTGGCGGTCGCCCTGTGCGAATCTTTGGGCGTTAACGAAAAAGATGTGCTTTCGTCAATTCCCGATGTCGTTCCAGATATCGGCCTTCACACTGCCTTTGCGGGACGGAACGGTGCCATTTTCCATCCGGATTTCGCAATCAATGATCTGCATTGCATGGAGGGGGCTGTACTCGCCTCAGCGTCGGGGACGAAAAGGCTTGCGCTCGTCTACAACAACAGGGCGGACAGGGAGTACCGGCTTCCACTGATGCTTCAAGTCCTGAAAAGGCATGGCGGGCTGGTCTCCTGTGTTTATTGCATTGGAGATTATCCCCGAAAAGTCGCTTCGTACTTCGCAAAGAAAAGCGGAGTTGAAACGATTGTCTGCTCCATAGCTGAACTGTACGAATCAATCAACAGGCTTGATGAAAACAACGTGTTCCTTGGACTTGGGAATATAAAAGGCGCTGGGGAGTGTCTCGTAAGACTTTTCATGGCGAAAGGAGAGGAGTGAACAATGCTTCATTCAGCCGTGGCTATCAGTATATTGCTGGGTTTCCTGAGTACGGAATTCCTTGGGATCCTGTCTGGAGGCTTGGTCAGCGCAGGATATCTCGCATTCTATCTTGAACAGCCATTCAGGATCCTTTCCACAGTCCTGCTGTCCGTAGCCACCTGTGGCTTGGTCAAGCTCCTCCAGCGGAAAATCATACTTTTTGGACGAAGGCGATTCATGTTGACCGTGCTTCTGTGCATGGTGCTTGCTTTCATAGTTGAGAAATGTTTTTTCTTTTTTACCGACATCAACCAGGACATGAGGATCATTGGTTACATCGTTCCTGGTCTTATCGCGAACGACATGGAGAAACAGGGAGTTGTGAAAACCCTCCTGATGACGTTGCTCATCGCCGCGATTATCTGGCTGATCATGCATTCTGGAGCCATTTGACATGAAGAAGCCTGAAAAAATTCAACTGAAATATCTTGTGGTCGCATTGGCGGTCTGCCTTCTCGGCATTTCAATCAGCCTGCTCACCAGCAGAATTGAGGAAAGCCGATACGCCGAACTTCAGTTCGCCGCGGCGATGCGGATGAAAAACGCCGAAGCCTATCTCAAAGAGGTCATTCTGGACCTAGGAATCGCCATTGAGCCGGAGGATTTGAACCAGACGGGGCTTCTCGGTCCTGAATTTACCGAGCTGACTTCGACTCCCGGTAGCGTCGATGCAAAACGTACCTCCTTGAACCCGAATTTTGCGGCGGCGATGATTCGCTATTTCAAGGAAGCCGGACTGAAGAGCGGCGACACGGTCGCCATCGGATCCAGCGGGTCTTTTCCTGGGTTGTTGATCGCCGCGGTTACGGCGGCCACTGAAATGAATCTGAATACACGGGTCATCGCGTCCTGCGGCTCGTCGATGCACGGCGCCACGCGACCCGGTTTCTGTATCTTTGACGTTTTGAAGCATCTCAAAGAGGGCGGTTTCGCCGATTTTGAACTGCTGGCGGTTTCGCCCGGCGGTGCGAATGACCAAGGGGGGAGCGTCCTTGAGGATATCCTGTACTTCGGAACGAAGGAACTGGCGTTTGAATTGTGTGAACGAACAGGCGTGGAAATCCTCGATTATGACGATATCGCTAAAAATATTCAGCGCAGGCTGGAACTCTATGGAGATGACATCGGCCTGTTCATCAATATCGGCGGGGCGAGTCCCAATTGCGGAACTAGTTCCTATACGCTCAATTTTCCTCAGGGTCTGGTCCTTGACCCGCCTCCGATTCCCACTACACCATATCGTGGCCTGAGTTATGAATTCGCAGCGCGGGGCATTCCCGTGTTGAACTTGCTTAACGTCCGGCTGCTCGCTCAGGAGAACGGTATCGCCTATGACCCCATCCCGATGGAAGAACCGGGCGCTGGCGGGGCGTATACGGTGGTGGAATACAATCAGGGCATTGTCGTCGCTACCATGGGAATTTGTGTGGCCGTCCTGATACTGGGGGGCGCCGCGGTCCGTTCAAAAAGAAAGAAATATGAATGACGGATCCACTCGGAAAATCATCATTCTGTTGTTGACCGGTGTCATAGCCGTTCTCGCCGGAAGTGAATTCTGGGAGTTGCGGCATTACGAGGATAGTTTTGTCGCATCAAAGTGCCTGACTGATGTGACGAGCCTTTCCGCCTACGAACCCTCCCTGCGGGGGACATGGGCTGACGCTCCTATCTATGTCTTCGATTCAGGCGTGCCGGGGGGGACGGCATTCATCATGGGAGGCACCCATCCCAATGAATCCGCGGGTATCCTTTCCGCATACATTCTGATGGAGAACATCGAAATCAGCAAAGGGCGCGTCATCGTCCTTCCAATAGCCAATCTGAGCGCTTCTACGGCGGCATTGAATGGTTTCGGCTATCCCGCCTACTACCGGGTTGAAACGGATTGGGGAACCAGGACATACAAGATCGGAAGCCGGGCGACGAACCCTTTGGACCAGTGGCCCGATCCCCCGATATTCGTACATTATCCGTCGGGGCAGGCGTTATGCTACGAGGACAGCCGGAACCTTAACCGCAATTATCCAGGAAGGTCCGACGGCTCTCTTGTCGAGCGTATCGGCCGGGCGATCATGGTACTGCTGGATTCTGAACAGGTGGATTTTGCGTTTGACATCCATGAGGCTTCGATAACCTATCCTGTAAATGATACCTATGTGGTCCCTGATGTCGCCGCTGACATCGCCTTCCTGTCTTCCATGTCCTTGGAGGCCAGAGGAATCGATATCAGGGTGGAGCTCTCCGCCGATAGCCTGAAGGGCTATTCTCACCGCGAATGGGAAACGGTAGGGGAGGTCCTTCCGTTTCTCATCGAAGTCCCAACTCCGTTCATTGAGCGTGTCGTCGGTCCGATGACGGAGTATCTTGTGCGGTATGGGAAGGATGAGTTCTTGGTCAAGATGGCCACCGCGGGATATGCAGCCGTTCCATATGATAAAGATGGCTATAGCTTGGAATACCGCTGTGGCTTGCAGCTGTCCGCGGCTTTGGAGGCGGTGAACATCGGCTCGATGCTGATTCCCGAAGCTTCCATCGAGGTGTTCTGGCCTGGCTTCGAGGAACTTGAAGCGACAGGAATCGGTCATTACCTCCATAACCCCCGCATCCCGGAAAATCGCGGCCGTGTCCGCCATGTCGGACCTGCCACTAGATGAAATGATATGCATGGGAGCCGCCCCCGCCCACCTTTTTGAATTCCTGCCGTTTATCAAGAACTCTGTTTCGATGAAATTCTGTTTTTTCTCAGGGGGAATCTTGAAGCTCAAACCCTCGGAAATGAGAGGGGGGCTAAATATACTTTCATGGAAGTTCACCGCATAGCTGAACGTGCGGATATGGAAAGGGGCCGCCGTACGGACCTCTTGATCTGTACGACGGCTCCTTTCTGCAAAAAATCTCTCAGTTAGGATGTTCGCACAATGGCATTAGAACATCGTGTCATGAATGTAACTGTTCATTTTTTCTACGAATGCGTCGAACTGAGCCTTTGACGGCACCGAAGCCAACTTGAACGTGATCTGCCCGGGAGCTGAGACTTCAAAGGAAGCCGCTTCAGGCAGGAAGCCCATGATGGTATCCGCGGTCTTCTGGATTTCTGCATCAGACAAGATGTCGATATAGTTGAATGTCAGTTGCCCGTCATTGATTTTGTACACGAACTTATAGCCGACATGTTCATACATCGATTCATATGGCAGGTCGTATGATTCTGCCGTCGCTGTCTGTTGCCGGGGAGCTGTCGAGGCGCAGCCGACAAGGCAAAGAATGGTGATTGCGATTATGGCGAATAATGAAATTCTTGCAGAAAAGCGTTTCATGAGGTCCTCCTAAGCGATCCAGTCGCTATGCTGATTAAAATCTGCCAATAGTATACCAGATAATTAGGAAATATGGGAAAAATTCTTATCCAAAATTATGATTTCTTCAAAAAAAGAATTGATAACTTAATTATTCATAAGCAAACGTTGCAATATGTTTCATGTGCTTCCTATGAGGAATCGATTTGTTTCAGCGTCTTCCGCCTTGTGTCGACGGCATGTTCTTTTTATTGTTCTTCATATGATGATAAATGCATTTCCGCTAATGCCCGCCCCTCGGTGTTCTAGACGGTTACAATTCTCAGAACTAGATTTCCAGCCCTTGTAGCTCTCGCCTTCGCAGTATCCTGGGAAGTTGCGTCCACATTACGAAGGAGGACAAGAGCCCCGCGGTCACGTCGCATATCGGCTCTGCGAGGAACGCCGCCGCGGCTCCGAACAACGGTGGCAGCAGAATCGTTCCGAGGAAAAACATGCATTTCCTGAATAATGACAGGGGAAGCGAGAATTTGACTTGTGCCAAAGCCGTCAGACAGTCCACGTTGCAGTATTGAAAGGACAAAGGGATGATCATCAATTCAAATATATGCATGTACCGTATCGTCAATTCCTGGATTTCTGGATCGGAAGTAAACAGTTGTACAAACAGTGGGGCACCCGTAAACGTGAAAATGAACATCAGAATCGCATAGGCGGTGGTACTGGTCTGAACGCACAGGATTCCTTTTTTTACACGTTCCAGATTGCCCGCCCCATAGTTGAAGCTGATCATTCCTTGGCATCCCCCGGTGATTCCCCCCATTGGGTTCATGACAAGCAAGTGATAGCTTTGTATGATGGTCGAGCAGGTAATCAGTATATCCCCTGTTTTTTGACCTCCATAACGCTGGAGCATGGCGTTGAGGACGATCATCACGACACTATCGGTGGCGATAATGAGAAATGGAGAAAGCCCAAACTTGACGATCCTTGCTATCACCGATTTTCTGGCTTTCCTGATTCTGAGCCGTATCTGCGTATTGGCTGAAAGCAATACACCGATAGTAACCGCCGCTGAGGCGATTTGGGAGATGACGGTAGCGATGGCCGCGCCCTTTACTCCTAGACCGAAAGCGAAAATGAAGATAGGGTCTAGAATGATGTTCATTATCGATCCGATAAGGACTGATAACATTCCTTTCTCGGATTGACCCTGATTAACTACATAGCTATTCAATCCCGTGGACAGCAATGCGAACGGAGTACCGACGATATAGTAGGCAAGGTATTCATCAGCATATGGCAATGTGGAGAACGACGCCCCGAACGCGACGAGAAGCGACGCCCTCAGAAAAAAGAACAACGGCGTCAGTATTGCGGAAAAAGCGATGAGCAGCCAGAATGCGGTCGCCAATATCCCTTCCGCTTTCCCATGCTCCCCGTGTCCCTCCCGCATGGCCATCAACGGGGCTCCGCCCATTCCTATCAGAACCGCGAAGGAGGATACCAGCGTTGTAATTGGCGCCGCTATTCCGACACCCGCGAGCGCGATGCCCCCATAACCCGCGATATGCCCGATGAACATTCTGTCAACGATGGCGTACAATACGTTCACCGCTTGGGCGAGCGCCGTAGGAATCGCGAGACGGAGCGTCAGATACCATAGTCCGTCTTGACCAAGCGCATAGTTCTTGTTCCTCATTTCATCCCCAGTATATGCATAACCTGATGACGACACAATATCGAACGGCGACCCGTCTTCTTGAATATGGGATGTCCGTCAACATGCCGATATTTGCCGTTTGCATTCGCTTGGGAGCTTTGATGGAATCATGCGCCATAGTAGTTGCCCCTTTTCGTTTTCATTGCTATGGTGGGAATATTATGTATTTACGCATCGAAAAGAAAGACACCAGCGATTTGTTTTCCACCCCGTTGTTGCAACAGACGGCTTTCTGGTCTTCTGTAAAGACGACCTTGGGCTTTCAGCCCGTAGCGTTCGACATCGCTGTCCGGGAAAAGGAATTGCTGCGTCAGAAGCCTTCTTCCGCCTTCATTCTGGACGACGTCCTCGTTCTGACACGAAAGATAAACAGGTACGAATCCATTGCATATGTCCCCTATGGCCCGTTGCTTTCTCCCGGTGAAGGTGAGGAAGGAAACTTCATCGAGTCCCTTTCCGAAGAACTGAGGGGGAAGCTTCCCCGGGATTGTATTCTCATCAGGTACGATTTGCCGTGGTTTTCTGACTGGACCGAGGATACGAGCGCGGATATGCGGGAACTACGGCTCAACTGGGGGACGGTGAACCACAATATCCGGGCTTCCCGTTCTGCACAGTTACCGACCCACACGACGTTCGTCAGCCTTGACGGGACGCAGGATGAAATTCTTTCCCGAATGAAGCCCAAGACCAGATACAACATCCGTCTTGCGCAGCGAAAAGGCGTCCAGATCTCACGGGGCACGGAGCGCAACCTTCCCGTTTTCCTCTCCCTGTATCATGAGACGGCTAGGCGGAACGGTATTCTTGAACACAGGAAAGAAGCGTTCGAGGCTTTGTTCCGATCCCAGGAACAAGACGCCCAGTTTGAATTGCTCATCGCCACATTGGACGGAGAACCCCTTTCCGCGATGTTTCTGACGTTGAGCGAGAACCGCGCTACCTATCTCTACGGCGCGTCCTCCGACAGGCAACGGGATTCGATGTCAACTTATGCGTTGCAATTTGCCGCCATGCTCAGGGCCAAGGAACTTGGCGCCGACGTCTACGATCTGTTTGGCATAGCTCCGCCAGATGAAAAAAGCCATCCGCTCTCAGGGCTGTCGCGTTTTAAGCTCGGTTTCGGAGGAGAGTGCGTCGAACGGATGGGCTGTTGGGATTATCCGCTTGACAAAGAGAAGAGCGAAAACTTTTTCATAGAAGAGGCGACTTGGCGGGGATATCACAATTAGGATCGCCAGAACCCCGCAAGAGGCTTGTGCGACTGGGAAACGGCAAACATCCCATTGTTTTCCACCCTGCGCCAGTCCAAAGATATCTGCGGTGAAGTTGCGGACGCAATGCGTCACGAACGGTATGCGAATGTACGAAGCATGGGGCAAGGCGAGGGCGAAACGAACCCTTTCCGGCGGATATTGAAGAAAACATATGTTTCATCAGGGACAGATCCTACGGAGGAAAATGTTCCTTTCGTCCATGATTCCTCTCCGTCCATCGCGTTCAGTGATGAATTTCCTGAAGCGGGCGGGATATCCGATGGCTGCCTTGGCGGGAATGGAGATATTTCTGTTTGCCGGTTTTGCGTCATGTGGCGCAATGAATTCCATGGTGTCCGGGATGTCCCGCCTTGATGGGCGGTAGGGGACTTTTCTTATGAGTGGCTCTATGATTCGACAATATGCGAATCAGAATGTGTATGAAGCGTTCCAGGCGCGAATGCATTTTATCTTCCGGGAGTTTGAAAACATCTTCGTTTCTTTTTCTGGCGGCAAGGACAGCGGTCTATTGCTGAACATGGTTTTGGATTTTCGCAACCAGTATTATCCTCGTACGCTCGTTGGCGTTTTTCATCAGGATTTTGAAGCGCAATACACCGTCACTACCGAATACGTGGAGCGAACCTTTTCCCGGTTGGAGAAGGAACCAATGGTGGCGCTGTATTGGGTCTGTCTGCCAATGGCCACACGAACATGCCTGAGTAGTTATCAGATGTTCTGGTACCCGTGGGATGACACGAAGAAGGAGCTTTGGATTCGGCCGATGCCAAAGCACCCGTATGTCATCGACATGGAGAACAATCCTATGACTACCTATCGCTACCGAATGCATCAGGAAGATTTGGCAAAGCAGTTCGGCCGTTGGTATCGGCTTTCCCACGGCAACCGAAAAACAGTATGCCTGCTTGGTATTCGGACTGACGAGTCTTTGCAACGGTACAGCGGTATCCTGAACAAGAAATATGGCTACAGAGATGAATGCTGGATTTCCAAACAGTTTACGGATACCTATGCCGCGTCCCCTATCTACGACTGGTCCACCAGTGACGTTTGGCACGCGAACGCATTGTTCGGATATGACTACAACAAGTTGTACGACCTTTACTATATGGCGGGCCTCAAGCCGAGCCAAATGCGCGTCGCATCCCCGTTCAATGATTCCGCCAAGGACAGTCTCAACGTCTATCGCGTAATCGATCCTGAAATTTGGGCGAGGCTGGTGGGACGCGTACGAGGCGCGAATTTCGGTGCGATCTATGGAAAGACCAAGGCATTGGCGTATCGGGCGCTCTCATTGCCGGAAGGCCATGATTGGGAATCCTATACACAGTTCCTGCTGGACACGCTTCCCGCCCGATTGCGGAGCAATTATGTCAGAAAGTTCCAGTCCTCCATTGATTTTTGGCACAACGTCGGCGGGGGGCTGGAGGAGGAGACTATCAGGGAGCTTGTCGCCCATGGATATCAGATCAAGCGCAATGGGGTATCCAATTATACTACGATGAGGAATTCCCGCATCATCTTCTTGGGCAAGATTCCTGATGATACCGACGATATAAAATCCACGAAAGACATCCCGAGTTGGAAACGCATGTGCTACTGCATCCTACGGAATGACCATATCTGCCGTTTCATGGGGTTCGGTCTGACGAGAGAGCAGCAGCGGCATGTCGCTGGACTGAAAGAGAAATATAGACAGGTGGTGAAGATAGATGGCATATAGAAGTCCTGTTTACAATGTGGTCGCCGTCCCGATAGAAAAGATCGAGCCGAATACCTATAATCCTAACGTTGTCGCTCCACCTGAGCTGAAGCTGCTGTATGACAGTATCAAGCAGGATGGCTATACTATGCCGATTGTCTGTTATCATGATAGACTGCGTGATAAATATATGCTTGTAGATGGATTCCATCGCTATCGCATCATGCTGGATTACCCGGACATCTATGAGCGTGAACAGGGACTGCTGCCTGTTTCAGTGATCGACAAGCCCCTGGATCAGCGCATGGCCAGTACAATTCGCCATAATCGTGCCAGGGGCACACACAACGTGGACCTGATGGGCAATATTATCAGGGAACTGCATGAGCTTGGGCGGTCCGACGCTTGGATCGCGGAGCATTTGGGTATGGACAAGGACGAAATTCTCCGGCTCAAACAGATTACGGGGCTTGCCGCGTTGTTCAAGGATGTTCAATTCGGGATGGCGTGGTTTCCGGTAGAAAAAGACTTGGGATGAAGCGCAGCTTCACATCTGCCGGGATCATCAGCTCGGGTCTTCACTCTGTCTTGAACGCTGTAATCTCTTTTTGTTCCGGGAAGAGCGCCAGTAACTGTTTCTGACTTTCGTGTGATTCTTGTTGTTTCATGGAACATGCCGACAAGGCGAGGGCAAAGCGATGCCCCCCGGAGGGTGGATGTCGCCAGTGGTGTCCAGGCAGAAAAAAACCTAACCGTCATCGGGTTAGGTTTCTAGAGCGAGAGACGGGACTTGAACCCGCGACATCCACCTTGGCAAGGTGGAGCTCTACCACTGAGCTACTCTCGCAAGAAAGACTGATGAAACGAACATCTACAAGCGCTAGTGCGAGAGAGGGGACTTGAACCCCTACACCGTGAGGTACTAGAACCTAAATCTAGCGTGTCTGCCAATTTCACCACTCTCGCGGTGCATGCCGTTACCTTGGTACCGTCATGATTATGAGCCGCAAAGGGATCGAACCTTTGACCCGCAGATTAAGAGTCTGCTGCTCTACCAGCTGAGCTAGCGGCCCATGACAATAACATCAATGCAAAAAAACAAATCGCATTTGCGCCCGGCAGGATTCGAACCTGCGACCTACGGATTCGAAGTCCGGCGCTCTATCCAGCTGAGCTACGAGCGCATTGCCATTCTCACCTTTTTCCTTGGTCAGAAGGAATAGGGTGGAAGAAGGGACTCGAACCCTCAACAACCAGGACCACAACCTGGGGCTCTACCATTGAACTACTTCCACCATGAAGCTGATGCTTGGTTGCTCACCAGTGCGATTCAACGTGCCATAATATGCCCTAAACATCCTTTTTTGTCAACTCCGGCAAGGAAAAAATATGAAAAAAACGCTATTTGAAAATATTTATTTGCGTTTCAATAAAATATTTTAACAACATGAATTCATGTCGGAGGCAAGCTCGTCCGACGGACAACGGAACCTGACTATCTATGCGTCTTCGCCTCCGCTTCCTTCCATGCTTCGGCGCCATTGCCATCCAAGGATGTTTTTTTCCCGCTGGAATGAATCGAGGCGTTCTTGCTTTTTGAGTTTGGTTTTTCATCGTGCTTGCGTTGCGCCTTCAAGACGACGATTCGATGCTTCCACCGTACCGTTTTGTCTGCGAGCAGTGGCGTCAGCTCCGCGATAAACTGTCCGAAATCCAGACTTTCCCCCGCTTTTTCCAAAGCAGGGCCATAGGACCGGGTAATCCAGCGTTCGATGTCCTCCGCGGTGATTACCCTGAGTTCCGTATCATCCTCAGGATAGGTTTCGACTGCGAATCCCTCCGATTCAAACGCCGCGTTCAGATCCTGGTCAGCCCAACTGGTAAGCGGGTTGTCCTTGTCGCTGTAAATCAACTCCTCCGCTTTGCTCAGTTGCGCGAACAATTCTTGGTGGCCTCCGGTGATGAAATGAGAGAGCCGAGAACCTCCCGAAGGAACGGTTTCAGCTATCGAGACAACCCCATCATCCGCCAGACGTGCTTTCAGCAAGGGAATCACGTCCTTGTCCTTCGGCAATCTGGACAGGAGGTTTCGTCCGACTATGGCCTCGAACCGAAGCCCCTCCTCCAATTGTGGCAGCAAGTCGATGGCTTCGCCTTGGTAGAGAAGCGGTTGCATCAGCTTGTCCAGCGTATCTGCGTAGTGCTTCAGATGGTCGTACTGTTCCTTGGATCTTGCGAAACCGACCACCAGACCTTCCGGTGTGTGGCGGAACGCCTCCCACAACAACAGCCCATGACCTGCGTTTACGACCAGCACCCTACTGTGCCGCAGCAAGGCAAGGTTGCCGTACAGCTTGTCCCTAAGCCGTTGCAAAAGTTCTCCTCGCTCGCTGGTCGTCCGCTGAATCCATTGCATCCGTTTCTTGTCTTCGGGGGAGTAGGTGAGGTTTTCCGGAAACGCGTCGCTGGACGCCGATTCCAGTTGTGCCTCACGCCTGCGGAGAACGTCATCATGAACCTTCGCTTCATAACCGAGCTGTCCCGGCTGGTAGAACACTTTGCCTTGAAGTGCGTTGGGAAGGTACTGCTGGGCGACCCAATGGTCCCTGTACGCATGGGGATAGAGATAACCCTCGCCATGTCCAAACCCCTTCGCATCCCTGTTGCCGTCCTTGAGATGGTTCGGGACTTCGGCTTTGGCTTCGTCCTCGACCGCCTGTAACGCATCGAAGAAACCAAGAGCGCTGTTGGATTTCGGGGCCGTCGCCAAGTAGAGCGCCGCGTGCGTCAGGTGAAAACGGCCTTCGGGAAGCCCTATGCGCTCGTAGGCGGAGGCGTCCGCCTCAACTACGGCAATCGCCATCGGGTCAGCCAGACCAACATCTTCGCAGGCGCTGATCATCATCCTCCTGAAAATGAAACGGGGATCCTCACCGGCGTGGATCATCCTCGCCAGCCAATACAGAGCTGCGTCGGGGTCCGAGCCTCTGAGGCTTTTGATGAACGCGCTGATGACATCGAAATGATAGTCCCCCTCCTTGTCATAGAGGACCACTTTGCGCTGGATGCTCTCTTCCGCGGCTTCCTTGCTGATATATATCACAGTACCGGCTGGTGGCGGGAAAGCGTCGGACGATGTTTCTACGGCCAGTTGGAGCGCGTTGAGCAGTGAACGGGCGTCTCCATTGGCGATATCCACCAGATGTTCCAGCGCACCGGCTTCAAATGAAACTTGAAAAATCCCATAGCCCCGTTCCTTGTCCGCCAATGCCTGTTTCGCGATATTCATCAGATCCAAATCCGTCAGCGGCTGGAGCTGGAAAATCCGTGAACGACTCACAAGCGCGGCGTTGACTTCAAAATAGGGGTTTTCCGTCGTCGCGCCAATCAATATGCAGGTGCCGTTCTCCACCCAGGGCAGAAGGGCGTCCTGCTGGCTTTTATTCCATCTGTGAACCTCGTCGACGAACAGGATGGTCCGTTGATTCCAATGGTCGAGGCGGCTTTTCGCTTGATCGATTTCGTATCGGAGCTCCTTGACGCCGCTGAGTACTGCGTTCAAGGTCGCAAAATGGCTCTTCGTCGTGTTGGCGATGACCCTCGCCAGAGTGGTTTTTCCAGTTCCCGGAGGACCATAGAAAATGACGGAGGAGAGTTGGTCGGCCTGGATTGCCCGGCGCAGTAGCCTGCCTTTGCCGATGATATGTTCCTGTCCTATGTATTCATCGAGCGTCCTGGGGCGCATGCGATAGGCCAGAGGCTGGTTCTCCATTCCTTGTTCGTTGGTCGCTTGTTCAAAGAGGTCCATGCCGGGATTATAGCCCAACCCCTTCGGGGGTGCAATCCTGTTTTCGATGAAGAGGCTTTTCGAGGTCGGGAAATGTCCTGGGGACGTGCTGGAGATGTACGGTCACTGCGCATTGATGCCGAATACCTCTGCGACTAGGCTGTCGTCCTGTGGTTTCGGGGTTGTGCGGATAGCGTCCTCTTCAATGGCCATCTGAGTGAAGAACATGTCGCAGATAAGCCTCGCCAGGTGTCCTGCGGTATCTCCGCTGATTTCTTTCGGAACTGTCCTGCCTGAATAACTTGTGAGATTGAACTGCGCCGTTCTCCAGATATTGTACTTGTTGACGATTCTGTCCCAAATTTCATTCACACTTTGCGAGCCGTCCGCCTTTTCTGAAAACTGCCGCCGCAACGTCTGTTGCAGCTCCTGTTCCAGTTGATCGGAACAGAAACTGTCCAACAATGAGGTGGAACTTGTCGTGCCGCCCCGCACAATTGCCTGCGCATCCTGAATTTGCATCGTGGCGATGGTTCCGGCAAGTCGTTCTGGAATTGTCAGGGCTAGCGAAGAACAAATCGGATATACCGCATCAAGCCATTTCTGGCATTCCGCCTTGATGCCGGGGATAATGTCAAGCTCATCAAGGATGCCTTGGGCGGTCTGGGGAATATAGGCTTCAAGATGACCGATATCCGCCTTTGTGACGAACATGTTTTCCGGAGCTGCCGTACTGGTTCGTTCCAGCAGGAGTCTGATTGCGTCTTCCGCTTTGGCTTCTTCCTCTTCCGAATAGATGCGGAGATTGGCTGGCGCGCTTGCGCAGGCGATAGACAAGACCATGACCAGAAGCATCATGCACACAATGGAGACGTTCAGGTGTAATGGAGCAGCATCGTTCCTACGCATATCTCCGAATATATCATTCGTGGCGGATGCCGTCTACCATGTTCCATTTCTTCCGACCGTTTCTTGTACCTGCCCCTGATGTGTTTCTGGGCGTTTCTAGACACGTTTCCTCTTGCTCCATCCGATGGTTGCGGTGTAGATTGGAGCAATGGCTCAATCTACACCGCTGGACCTTTCCCAAGGCCCCGTCAACAAACAGATACTGCACCTTGCGATGCCCACCATGTACGGAATGATGTTCCAGGCGTTCTATGATATCGTGGACATGATCTGGATAGGATTCATTTCTCCCGCCGCGGTGGCGAGCGCCACGATATTCATTACGCTGTTCTGGATTGTCGAAGTGCTCAATGAGATCGTCGGGACCAGCAGCGTGTCGATGATTAGCCAATACCACGGCGCTCAGGATTTTGAAAGGACGCGGCTAGCCGCCGAGCAGACCATCATCTTCAAGATTATACTTGCGACATGCGGTGCTATAGTGATGGCGTTGTTGCTTGAACCAGCCTACAGGATGTATTCCGATGACCCCGATGTCATCGGATATGGTCTGGAATATGGGTTCATCAGGATTGCCTTTATACCGGTTTTCTTTTCATCCTACAGTGTAAATACGATTTTCCGTTGTACCGGCGACGCGAAAACCCCGATGCGGCTGCTTACTGGCGCGGCAATCGTTAATATTGTTCTTGATCCCCTGTTGATGTTCGATGTCATTCCCGGTACTTCAATTCCTGGCATGGGGTGGGGGATGGCAGGTGCGGCGATCGCCACGGTCACAGCCATGACGTTTTCCTTCGTGGTTGGATTTTCGTTGTTGTTGGCGGGAAAAGCGCCGATCAAGATCCGATTTACGGGACTGTTCAAGCTGGACAAGGAGATGGACTACAAGCTGATGACCGTCGGCCTGCCCTCCGGCATGAACCTGTGCTTCAGAAACGTCGTCACGTTCATCATCCTGAAGCTTGTGGCGATGTATGGCACTGAGGCGATAGCCGTCGTCGGGGTGGCTACGAGAATCTATCAATTTGGTATCATGCCCTCCATGGGCATTCAGACCGGCTCCGGCATTATCGTCGGACATAGCCTGGGAGCGGACAACCCCCTGCGGGCGAAGGATGTGGTTCGGCAGACCAATCGCGACTGCCTGTTGTTCACCGGAATATTCGCGCTTGCCGCGATGCTATTCCCTGGCAAGCTGCTCGGTCTGTTCATGGGCGGCTCGACTGTCAGCGACGAGGGGGCGCGACTGTTGTTCATCATGGGCCCCTGCATGCTGGTCTGCGCCTCGATGAGCGGTTTCGGCGCCGCTTTCTATGGATCGGGGGAGAACCGTCCGATCCTGTACTCGTCCTTGCTGGGGCAGTGGTGCTTCCAGGTTCCGTATGCGTTGGCCGTCACCTTGGTCCTGCATCTGCCCGTTACTTGGCTTTGGCTTGCATATCTGGTCGGGGACTGCGCGGAAGCCCTGTCAAGAAGATATTTCTATAGTCGTGGCGCATGGATGAAAAAAAGAGTCTGACCACACATCATGTGTTGCCTAAGTCTGTGCAGGACAAACGCATTTGTTGCCAAAGATAGTGGAATAAGGAAATGTATGTGGACATATATGTTGCCTTATTGTAATATTTTACCATAACAATTTTGGAGTTTCGCATACATGAGTCTACTACAGATTGTCCTTTTAGTGATCATCATACCGATTACCATATTGAATATCAGGTTTATTACCACAGGCCGTAGGACGAAGCAGGTTGCGCAGATGAAATACCGCGCTGTTGTCGCGAACCTCCAATCCCATGAAAAAGAACTTGGCGGGGAGGGAAATTACACGGCGGCGAAGTATGTGAGCGATGCCGGCGACAACTACCTTGTCTGCCGGTCGAAGAACGCCGACCTCGGGGCTGTGGTGACCGAAAGCGATTTTTTCCTGTTCAATCCGCTTTCCGGCGCCAGGTGCGGGGTCGCCGTGGAAAAAGAAGGGGAGAAGAAGATACGGAGTGTCGTTTGCCGTATCTCATCACCCGCATGGGGCGATGAAATCGTGATTCCTCTTGCGAGAAACCCCCATGGCGTCAAAGGTGTCGGCTCGTTCATATTGCGGACCGCGGAGGACTTCAAGGACGAGGTCAACAGGCGGTAATCCTTGACCGGTTTTTCTGCGTGAGATAGTCATGGGTGATGAATAGCATCTGCATGGCAGGTAAAAAAAGGCTGTCCCAAAAGAACTTCGAGACAGCCCCCGTGACGTGACGCTATGACAATCAGTCAAAATCCTTTACGCAGTCCATCATCCGCTTGAGGTTTGAGGTTGAAAGATCGACCATGTCCGTTGTGATCACCGCGCCCCTCGGAATGTCCTTGACCACTGTCTTTTCCGCGATCAGATAGTAGGGGGCGATGTTGGCGGGCTGGTCGGCTGTAGACTCGAAAGTGACGTACATATCCATCAGACATCTGTGATGGGTATGCAGGTCGAGTTTTTCTCCCTTCTTGAAGTCTCGTTCGGCCCTGCACACCATGGTTCCGATGTTGTCGCACTTCGAGTAGCTTGAAAGTCCGAGATAATAGGCTTGGAGCACCGACATCGGAGCTTCCATTCCCATGTAGTGATAGGGGAGGTACAGGGCCGCGTATTTCTTATTCCTGCTGATCACGTGTCCCTTTGCGGCGAGGATGTCAATTACCTCGTTGTTGTGGTTCTTGACGATGACGAACACGCCGCCCGCGAAGCTTACCTCGTCGAAACGATGGAAGCAGTTGAAGGAGTCGAGTACTCCCGGTTTGTCCAGAAGTCCGCCATCTTCCTTGAGCGCATAGACATCAGCCATTTCAGCCACATTGATCATGGGGTAGTGCAGGCGGGGACAGGAAGGAAGAAGGCCTGTGGCGTTCGCGACGACATTCATCTCGTTGTAGTCAGGTACCGCGAACTGAGGATATGCGGCCAGAAGCCTGCTCCTTTCCCTGAGCGTTTTCTCCATGTTCCCCATCTTCCAATATCCAGCGAGTTCAGGAATATTCGCTTTCTGGTCCCGGTACTCGAAATCTCCGGTGATCGGGTCGTAGACGAAATCGTATTCGCTTGACTTTCCGGCGCATACGACTTCCATTCCAAGCGCCTGGATGTAGCTGATCCAGTTGATCAGGTTCGCGGGCTGGTCTCCGATTGCAATCGAGTACACAAGACCTTTTGACTTCGCGAGGCGATAGAGGTATGGACCTGCGATGACATCCGCTTCCTTTGAAACCATTGAGACGTGCTTTCCCGCAAACAGGCATTTCTCGGCAAGCACCGCGCTACCTTCTGGGTTCCCTGTCGCCTCTACCACGACATCCGCATCGGTGACGGTAATGAGATCTGAGTCTTCAAGCACGATGATCCCGTCCTCCGGGACGGCTTTCACCTCTGCGCCGTTCTTGCAAGGATAGATGTTTTTTTCGTCATATCCAAATTCTTTGAGAATTTTGACGGTCTTGTCGCTGTTGAGGTCGCACACGGCGCGGAGAGAAAGAGTCTTCTCCATCAGGGAAACTTGGGCAAGGAATGTATATCCGAAACTACCGTTGGCACCGAGTATCCCTACCTTGCATATTCTCTTTTTATCGGTTCTGGCGAGTATGTTCTCAAAATTAATCATATTTCTCTCTCTTTTTTCTTTACATGCCGCTTTGTAATCAACGACTTGATGATCGGGCTGAAGAGCATGACGACGGTGAGTACCACGATGGTTCCTGAAATCGGTCGGGTGATGAAAATCGACGCTTTGCCCTGTGAGATTCCGAGGGCGAGTCTCATCTGAAGTTCAAGTGTCGGCGAGAGTACGAACGCCAACAGGAGCGGCGCTACTGAGAAACCATATTGCTTGAGATAGTATGCGCTGAGACCTGAAAGGAGCATGACGCCGATGTCGAACGGATTGTTGTTGCAGGAGTAGGAGCCAATGACGCAGATGACGGTGATGATGGGGATCAAGGTCTTTGAAGAAATCTTCAAGATTGAGACAAGGACCGGGATGATCAGCATGCCGACGATAAAGCAGACGATGTTTCCGATGTACATGGACGCGATGAGCCCCCACACGAACTGCGGATTGTTCTCGAACAAAAGCGGGCCGGGGTGAAGTCCCCACATCAGAAGCCCTCCTAGGAGAACCGCCGAAGTCGAAGAGCCCGGTATGCCGAGCGAAAGAAGCGGAACGAATGAACCGACGGCGGCCGCATTGTTTGCCGCTTCTGAGGCCGCAACACCGGTGATTTCTCCTTCTCCGAGGTATTTGCCCCGTTTTCCTATTTTCTTCTCAAGAACATAGCAGAGGAACGCCGCAGTGGTTCCACCTGCTCCGGGCAGAAAACCGACAAGGTTGCCCAAGATACCGCTTCTGATTGAAACAGGAACGATGCTCTTGAACTCTTCCCTGGTGAGCATGCTTTCCTTCAGTGAAATCTTAGTGATCTTGCTGGTATCCGTTTCTTTCTTTGCGGTGGCCATTTCGATGATCTGGCTGAAGCCGAACATGCCGATAATGAGCGGGATGAATGCGATGCCGGAGTAGAGGTTGTAGTTTCCGAATGAGAAACGAATCTGACCGGTGGCGTTGTCAGCGCCGATTGTCGCGATGATGAGGCCAAGACCGGTCGCGATCAGGCCTGGAAGTGGATTGTCGCCCAATATCCAGCCAATTGAAGTAAGTGCGAAGAAGATGAGCGCCGCGGATTCGGCCGGCCCGAAATGAAGACCGACTTCCGCAAGTGCGGGGCCACAGAAGGTAAGGAAGATAATACCGATTGAACCGCCGATGAAGGATGCGATGTTGCCGGTTGCGAGCGCCTTGCCCGCTTTGCCTTTCTTTGCCATCGGGTTTCCGTCAAGCGCGGTACACATCGCGGACGAGTCGCCGGGGATATTGAGCAACGTCGCGGAATACGCGCCGCCGAACATATCGCCGTAATAGATACCGGCAAGCATGATGATTGCGGTAGTGGGGTTCATCTTGAATGTCATGGGGAGGAGCAGCGCGACACCGGCGGCTGCGCCGATACCCGGCATCGCCCCGACGATGATCCCCAAGAACCCTCCGACAAAGGTCATGAGAATATTGTTCAAGGTAAAAATATTCTGAAAACCGAAGATTAAGTTCTGAATGTTTTCCATATCATTACCTCCTTAGAAGATTCCCTTCGGGAACGGGATGTTGAGCCAGAGAACGAAGATTCCATAAAGGAATCCTGTTGTCAGCGCCGCTGTGACAATCGACCTGAGTACTGGTTTTTTACTGATGAAAATCAACCAGACGGAACAGGTGAGGAACGCGCAGGCAATGAAACCCAGATACTTCAGCAAAAAGAGGCTGATAAAGCCATATGCGGTCACTGCGATGGGGCGGAATTGCCGGGGAACCCGGCCAAGCATGATATATTCATCTTCACCTTCAAACTTCTTGCCATTCAGCGGCTGTTTCTTCACGACCCTCATGATGATGTCCGCCGCGCAGCAGATCAGGACGATCAATCCTCCTATCACGGGGAACAGTCCACCGCCTGGGGCCTGTCCTGCCCAGATTCCATATTTTCCGAATCCCATTGCGATCCAAAGTATGGATATGAGCATCAGAATAATTTCAATTACGAGCATGTTTAATGTCCTTTTGGGTAAAAAAAGGGGACTATTGCGCACCGAACATGCAATAATCCCCCTCCGGTCATAGTTTATCTGACTACTTTGATCCCATTGCTTTTGGCGAATTCAACGAGGTTCGCCTCGTGTGATTCAAGGAAGGTCGTGAACTGGTCGCAGTCCATATAGGTCGCGCCGAGGTAGTTCTTGTTAAGGTAGTTGTTCTTCCACTCCTCAGTCTCGCTGACCTGCTTGAGGATGTTCGACCAGTAGAGCTGGACGTCCCTGCTCATGTTGGCCGGACCTACGATACCGCGTATCATCTGTACCTGGCAGGCTTCGTACCCCATTTCGGTGAAAGTGGGTACTTCAGAGAACAGCCCGGAAAGTCTTGAGGGCGAGAAAGTGCCGAGGACCCTGACTCGTCCACCTTCGAGAAGACCGACGATTTCGGCCGGGTTGGCGATCGCGAAGTCGATGTGTCCGCCGAGGAGAGCGGTGAAAATCTCAGAAGAGGCGAAATACGCGGTATGGTTGAACTGAACGCCGGTTTCCTTTTCAAGGATATTGAGTGTCATTGCATCCATATCGTCGCAACAGCCGACAGTCATGCTGCCCGGCTTGGCTTTCATCGCCTTCTCTACATCAGCCCATGTCTTGTAGGGGCTTTCTGTTCTGGTAACGATCGTCTGCTCGTCGGTCGCGACACAGGAGATGGGAGTCCATGCTTTCTTTCCTGCCTTGATGACATCCGTGGTATGGACGAGGAGACAATGCGTTGAATTGATAGTCATCAAATTGTAATCCGCATCCTGCTTTGCGGAGAAATACGCAATGCCTACAGCGCCGCCGCCACCAGCTTTGTTGACTACGTTGACCGGCTGTGGGCAAAGATCCTTGGTGGTGATGACATCGGTGATGTTTCTGGCGAGGACGTCGGAACCACCGCCCGCTGAACCAAGGGCGACAAGTTCAACAGCTCCTGATGGATACGACGCGCTGGATGCTTCCTGCGCACCGTTGGCAAAAACATTTGTAAGGACGCAAAGAACCATTGATACAACGAAAATACCTTTTTTCATATTTTCCTCCATTATTGTTGTGTCTATTCGTAATGCAAGTTCTGTGCCAATTACGTATTCATAACGTTTTCTTGGCAGGGAATGGTTTTGGGGTGGGAAACGCCCCTCGCCATGTAGCATTTGTTGTAGCGGTAGCGTGGCATGCTACAACAGATTGTGTTTCCTGAGTTTCCTGTACAGCGTTGAGCGATCGACTTTGAGAAGCGATGCCGCGGCGCTCTTGTTGCCGCCACACTTGTGAAGCGCATCCAAGAGATTCTCCTTCTCGTCTTTGGTTTCAATCTCCTGCTCATCGGGAATTTTAGGCGAGGTACACATGTCGATTGACTTCTGTGTGATGATTGAGTCCACGACGATCGCGCTGAGCCGTTCGCACAGGTTCCTAAGTTGCCTGATGTTCCCGGGCCAGGCTCGGGACTCCAAGTCAGGGAAGATTGAGGGATCGATCATATGGCGGTGCATCTTGTTCTTGCTGTCGAAATGGGAGATGAAGTTCTCCATCAAGTCCGGGATGTCCGTGCTTCTCTCCCTAAGCGGGGGAATGCTGAGCCGGAGGACGTCTAGTCTGTAGAACAGGTCCTGCCTGAATTTTTTCTCTTCCACAAGTTTCTCAAGATTCTGGTTACTGGCCGCGATGATCCTCACGTCCACCGGAATGACCTTGTCATGCCCGAGCCTCATGATTGAACGCTCCTCCAGCACTCTCAGGAGCCGCCCTTGCAGGACAAAGCTCATCTCGCTGATCTCGTCAAGGAATATCGTACCCTTGTGGGCAAGCTCAAACAGCCCTGCCTTTCCCGACCTGAGCGCACCGGTGAACGCGCCTTCCACATATCCGAACAATTCGCTCTCCAGCAATGATTCCGGCAGGGCCGCGCAGTTTACGGCTACAAAGGGATTATTCTTCCGGTCGCTCGCATTATGGATGCTCTGAGCAAAAAGCTCTTTTCCTGTACCGGTCTCTCCCAGGATGAGGACATTCGCGTTCACACGTGAATAGTTTATCGCAAGCTGCTTTGTATTGACTAGCGCGGGGCTGCTGCCGATGATGCTCTTGAAGGTATGTGCTGCGACAAGTCCTTTGCTGGTCGCTGATATCCTGCTTTCATTTTCAAGTTTCTCGATATTCGAGAGCTTTTGGAGCACGATAGTGCCGGACTCAAAGGTATCGTTGACGAGTACGGGAATCCTGTTGACGGCAATTCTGATGCCATTGATTGTCAAAAAATACCCGGCTTCGTTTTTCTGCAACGAATTGAACGGAATTTTATCGAGTCCTGGCTCGATTTCGGCAAGCTTCCTTCCGAGTATCTCCGCCATTGGTTTTCCTAGTATTCCTTGGGCGAACGCATTGCAGAGGGTTATCCGCTTGTCCCTGTCGCAGGCGATGATGCCTTCCTCGATGTTCTCGATCACTGCGTTGAGCCTTGAGACTCTCAGTTCTTCTTCGAGTTTTGAAATATGAATCTTCCACGCCTCGTCTATTACCTGCCTGATTCCTTGCCGTCCTGTTTCGATTCTTACACCGTTGTATCCCAAATCCTCCGCCATGGTAACGACTTCATTTCCCCCGATAATCGCTCCGGCCCCATCGCTGATCGCCTGCCTGATTACTGCGGCTATGTCGGACTCGAATGAGATCTCATAGGTTTTCACATGGGTGATGACATCCTTCATCTGTTCCTCGAAGCCGTATATGACACTTTCCGTGGCGATCAGCGCCATTTTCACGTTACCGAATTTCTTGGTCGCTTTTTGCTTCGCCCTGAGGATGTCGTATCCCGTCATGGGAATCTCGAGCACTGTGAAAGAGCCTTTGAGCATCTGGTTGAGGAAAGCGGCTGTGAGTCCTCGCGCGATAATGATATCGCCCTTTATTTCGGAACTCTTCACCCTGTCATGGGCGATGAATGAGATGCGGCACGCCATATTATGTTTTTGTGGATGCTCATTGAACGCCTGCTCGACCGCAGGACCGAGATTTGAATAGGGAAGGATGAATTCTATTGTAAACATTGCTTTCCGCTCCGGATAAAAACAATGCCGGTCTCAAACCTGGCGTTCATCGACCGGCAATTGGAGTAAATTGGTTTTTCTCAGTGGGATGTCCTGTACTCCGCGACAGCTTTTTCTGCGCGGCTTCTCAATTCTTCTCCGCTGATGGCGGGGGAGAAAATACACAGCACCTTGAGTTTTTCTTTTCCCGTGTTGATGATTTGATGTTTCATTCCTGGAAGCGCCGCAATCATGGAATCGGGGATGAAGTCATATTCCACTCCATCGACTGATGCCTTTCCTTTTCCACTGATGCAGTACATCACTTCCGTAGCGTCCTCATGGATATGCTCATCTACTTTCGCACCGCTTTCCCATTCGGTCATGTGGACGGAAAAGTCGATTGGCTTGTCGGTTTTATCCGTCGTCATTATAGGTGTCATTACCCTGTTGAATGGGGAAGGGACCGGGATTCCGTTCTTTGCGTCATATGTGAAATACATGGTCGTTCCTCTCTTTTGTATACAATATACAATAAAGATATTATAATTGATCAGCTTTAAAAGCAAGCCGCAGGAAATCATTTTGAACGTTTGCCGCAACATATGAAATTTTAATTCTTTTATAAACAAGCGGTTGGTTTATTAGAGAAAGGGTGGCGCAGATTGTATGCCATAGAGCCAGATGCATACAATGGAAGCTATTGCGCCAATATATGATTTTGATTGACTATTTCTGTTTCTTTGTGCAAATTGTATGATGAAACTTTGCAAGGTGCAGCCAGACCGATATCCCCGCGTGCGAAATGTGAACGGTATGGTCGAGATGTTCCTTGTCTGGAGGGTTTACGATTCATGAACGAAAACAAAGCTAAGATTCTCGCTACTCCCAGTGTCAGGGAACGAAGCATACTGAAGAACGTGTATCTCTGGATGACCGCCGGTCTTGGGCTTACCGCGGTAGTCGCATGGCTGGTCGCCCGTACCCCGCAGGTAATGAACGCATTGGTTCTCAGCCCGTTCGGTATGATCATCGTCGTTGTGGCCGAATTCGCATTAGTGATATACCTTTCCGCAAGGCTACAGCAGATGAGCGTAGGTTCGGCTATCGCCGCGTTCCTCGGATATTCCGCGTTGACTGGCGTTATGTTGTCAACCATTTTTTATGCGTTTGAGCTTGGAACTATCTACCGTGCGTTCTTTACAACGGCTGTCGGCTTCGCTGGTATGAGCATCTATGGCATGACGACGAAGCGAAATCTTGACGGAGTAGGCTATTACCTGGGGATGGGCCTATGGGGTATCATTATTGCATCGTTGCTGAACTTCCTGTTCCGCAGCAGCATGATGGATTATATCATCTCCATCGTTGGTATTGTCATCTTCATGGGATTGACCGCATGGGACACGCAGAAGATCCAGCGCATCAATGATGAATATGGATATCATATGACTGAGGATGAGTACGCGAAGGTTTCCATCATGGGAGCGTTGATGCTCTATCTGGACTTCCTCAACATATTCCTCTATGTCCTGCGAATTTTCGGACGGCGAGACAACTGACTTCATCCTTCTATTTTATGAAAAGGCCACCGAAAGGGCATTCCTCTCGGATGGCCTTTGTTGTTTTATAACAATTGCTTTATTTGAAAAGAATTGTATCTGCCATTTTCGATTTTGCCGTTCTACTATTGTCGGGACGGGCGTTTTAGTCCTGTAGAAGGGATCTGACGACTGGAATCAAAGCTTCCGCAAGACTGTTGTGAGAATCCGCATCCATATGCAGTTGGTCTACAGCGCTGGGGAACGCAACTTTTGCCGCATCGAAAAACGCGACTTTCGTCAATCCCGCCGTCTGCTGAAACAATGGTGCGAGCTTGAGGCTTTTTTCATAGCTGCTTGCATCAAAACTTGCGAACGGGCTGCTATCCGCATCCTTGCCGATGTGGATAGGGGAGATGAGCAGTATTCGCGGAATAGGGTATCTTGCCCCATATTGATAGGTCCGTATGGTCTCGATGAGTTTCTCCGCGCCTTTCGCGATGATGCGGGGAGTGGCGTTGAAATGTGTTTTGCAATCGTTCGTACCAAGCGATAGGATGACCATATCCAGCGGCCTGTGGCTTCGCAGGAAAATCGGCAATGTCGCCAGTCCGTTCCGATGTGGTTCCAAGGGGTCGTCCCAGACTGTAGAACGGCCTCCCAATCCCTCTTCAATGATATGGTATTCGCCGCCGAGTTCCAGAGCGAGCCGCCCCGTCCATCGTGTCTGAATATCCCACCGACCTCCGGATGGGTTGGTGCCGAATGTATTGGAGTCGCCATAGCAGAGGATGTTCTTCATATTGTTCCCTTCTTGTGCAAAGGCCGTTATACGGCGTCATTCGCGCAAGGTCGTACTATCGTACTGTCCTTGCTTGTCTTCCTTGTCTAACGGGCTTTGCCCTTCGAATGTTTTTTGTGCAAAGGCCGTTATACGGCGTCATTCGCGCAAGGTCGTACTATCGTACTGTCCTTGCTTGTCTTTGTCATCCATGTAATCGTGCAGGTTCTCAGGGCGGAGGTCAAGGGCCATAGAATACTTTTCCCAGTTCCAGCCCCGCCTTGAGCCCTTGAAAACTCCGTTCAGGAACTTCCAGCCGACAACTGCGACGACCCACATGCTGCAAGTAGTGCGCATCGGAACCTTGAAGTACGGTCTTTCCCCATACTTCATGCTTGGTCGGGACTTTGACCGCTTCTACAGCGGAATAGGGAAGGTCTGGAAGAAAACCCAGGTTTGCCACCGCGCTGTTCGCCGGCCGGTCGATATGGGCGGGGATGACCAAGCCGTCCCTGCTCAGGACTTCTTCCACCAGATCCGAGAAACTGATGCCTGACGTACTGAGCAACGACTTGTCGAAGGTACCCAGTATTTCTCCCCCCTCGTCCACGATCAATTGATTTCCGAACAAGTCCGGCCTGTTCGGAATCTCGGGAAGCAGGAATTCAATGAAAGAACTGAAATCAATGGCGTCGTCGAGCCGTTCAAACAAAGAGAGGACATGCACGTCCTCAATTGTGTTGACCTCGATTCCGTACACGCCCACTATTCCGCAAAGTTCACAGACCTCTGCGAAGGGAGGAAGGTTGAGACCGCTGTTATGGTCGGTAAGGGCGAGAATGTCGATGCCTTGCTCCATTGCCTCGACCGCCAACAGCGAGGGGGTCAGGTCGTCGCTGCCGCACGGGCTGAGGCATGAATGGTTGTGCAGGTCTATCCTGACAAGCATGGCCGGGCCGCTTAGGCGTTTCCTACCAGATTCAGCAGCTTCGCTACTTTCCATGAGGCCGTAAACTGGTTGTCGGAAGTCGTAACGATTGCTACGCCTTCATCTTTCGCCGCGGCTGTCATATCATCAGGGACGGAACGTCCATTGCAGACGATGATCACTTTGATTCCCGCAAGCGACGCCACCGCCACGGTATTCTTGTGGGCCTGTATGGTAATCAACGCGCTGTCGTCCGGTGCGTTTCCCATGACGTCGGAAAGCAGGTCTCCTGTGTAGGCCGCCGTAATCTCCGTATCGGGAGCCGGCATGATTGCCACCTTGTAGCCTTCAAGCTGCGCTATATTCTGTACAGTCGCCATATATTTCTCCTCTTTTCAAAAATGTGGACCATCCCATCGCGTTACCCGCGTAAAACAATACTTCGTACTGTACTTACGTGGCTTTCGTGTCCGACACGTTTTCTCCGTCGAATGTCTTTTTTCATATCAGCCTATAGTTTTTCACAGCTATGCCTGTCGCCAAATCTCATCCTTTTCATATTCTTTATTTCGCTGGTCCGTCCTCCTGGCCGGGGATGTTCCACCAGCATGCCCGCAGGTCAGGAGAAACTGACGGCGTGCGCAAAAACCATTCGTCATTCACCGTTGCCGCCGTCGGCTTGGACGGATGGCTCCGGTTCTTCCAGCCTGATCGTAGAGATCACCACGGTTCCGTTCTCATCACTCTGGATGGAGAAGTCGTCGGAGACCGACTTGACGTTTGGAAGTCCCATGCCCGCCCCGAAACCAAGTGAACGTATCCATTCGTTGGCGGTGCTCCACCCCTTGGTGAGCGCCTTCTCGATATCGGGAATACCGGGACCGCTGTCCCGGCTGGTGATCACTATGGCCTCCGGCGTATATTCGGCGATGATTTCCCCGCCGTCCGAATGGACGACGAGATTCATTTCCAGTTCATAGGCCGCTATGGCCGCGCGCCTGATCGTATGGGCTGAGGCGCCGCTTTTCTTGAGCCGTTTCTTGATCTGCGTGCTGGCATATCCTGCGTTCTCGAAATCGTGCTTGAGGATTGAATAAGTCTGCACCTCGCCGCTCAGGTCGTCGGACAGCTTGACGTTGTTGGTGCGCTTTTCCAGTTCTTCAATCTCCCGGTTGATCTCGACGAGCAGCGTGCTGGTGATATCCCTGCTGGTGATCATGCCGACCAGCTCCTTGCTCTTGTTCAGCACGGGGAAGCGATGGAACCTGAACCTGTCGAAATAGCTGATGGCGAAGGAGACCGGCATGTCGTCCTCAAGGACGATGAGGTTGCGGGTCATGTGCTTTTCCGCCGTTTCATTGATATATCCGAAATCTAGCGCCTTGATGATGTCGTCCATGCTGACTATGCCCAACAACCGCTTCCCCTGTACGATAGGGACGCCCGTGATGGACCGTTCCTTCATCATCATTTGAATTTCACGCAACGTCGTTTTGCGTGTCGCCGTGGACAACGCATCCGTCATGACATCCTTGACCTTCAACCGATAGATCAGTTCAAGGATGACCGTAGGGGAATTGTAGGTGTTTATCGGTATTTCCTGCATGTTCCCAGTATACATGCATTCCTGTAGAATGGGGGAAAAAGTTAGTGCCATCGAGTCCCTTTTCTGTTATCTTATGGAGTATGGGAATGAACGTATCGGTTCAGGACGTCGGCCTCGATGCCCTTGAGCCAGTTATCATAGCCGAGGAACCGTCCTTTCTGGTGGTGGACAAACCTGCCGGGTTGCCGACGGTTCCCCTGAAGCAGGATCCCCCCGGCAAGCCTACGTTGCTCGGAGAAGTCGCCAAAGAATACCCTGAGATACTTTCAGTGCAAGACCAGAGGCCCTGGGAAGGCGGAATGATCCATCGGCTGGATACCGCGACGAGCGGTTTGGTCGTCATTGCGCGAACTCCGATGGCGTGGATGTTGTTGCGGGCTTCCCAACGTGCAGGGTTGTATACAAAGGACTACAAGGCGTATTCCGCAGGCGTCAACGAAGCTCTTTCGTCCCTTGAGGGTTTTCCCGCGTACCCGTATGATGATCCCGCTCGGTTGGGTGGCTGCGTGGTTCGTATCGGCTGCCTGTTCCGTCCTTGGGGCGATGGTCGCAAAGCCGTTCGTCCGGTCTGCAAGGACGCTTCCGAGACTTTGTTGAAAAAAGCTTCCCCGACTTGGTATATGACTGAGGTCTGTTATATGGGTGATGATGAGGTGGACGGCCGTTCATGCAAGGTTTTTTCCTGTCGGATCAACGCTGGGTTCCGGCACCAGATTCGTTGCCAGCTCGCCTGGGCCGGATGGCCGTTGACCGGGGACGCCCTGTATGGAGGAGTTCCTTCCTGCCGGTTGGGATTGCGGGCCTACAGCATCAGGTTCCCTCATCCGGAAAATGCGGGGGCCGTGGAATTTCGTGTTGAATGACAATCAATTATTGGGAGTATGATATGAGTGATCCAAGAGAAAGAAAGCTCGCCAGGATGCTAGTGAATTTTTCAGTACGTCTGCAAAAAGGTGAGAACTGTCTGATCCGTGCGACCGACGTCCCCGTATCCATGGTCGAAGAGCTAGTCGCGGCCGTCTACGAAGCTGGCGGCAACCCCCAGGTTCAGTTGTGGAACCAGCGCGTGGAACGCGCCATGGCGCAGGGGGCCACTGACGAAAGCCTCGGCGTATGGGCCGATTGCGATGCATACCGGATGAAAAAGATGGATGCCTATATCGGTATCACCGGGGTGGCGAACGTCCGTGAGCTTGCTTCGATTCCCGCCCAGGTGAACCGGGTGTCCGCGCTCTACACAGAACCGGTACATTTTAAAATCCGAGTTCCCCATACAAAGTGGGTCGTACTCCGTTATCCGACTGAGACCATGGCCATGCAGGCCAATATGTCCACGAGGGAGTTCGAGGACTATTACTACGGTGTGACGACTGAGGTGGATTATGCGGAAATGGCTCAGGCCATGGGCATCGCCAAGGAATATCTGGATACCGTGGACAAGGTCCATATCATCGCTCCCGGTACCGACCTGACCTTTTCCGTCAAAGGTCTCGGCTGGATTCCTTGTGCCGGCCAGGCGAACATTCCCGACGGCGAAATCTACAGCTGTCCGGTCAAGGATAGCGTCAACGGTACGATTTCCTACAACTGCGGCAGCACCTACCATGGGCATCATTTCTCCAATATCAGGTTCACATTCAAAAATGGCCGGATAGTCGAGGCTCATGCCGACGACGACAAGCTGATTAATGAGATTCTTGATATCGACGATGGCGCCCGCTACATTGGAGAATTTGCCCTCGGTTGCAACCCGAAGATTACGTTCCCCATGGATAACACGTTGTTCGATGAGAAGATAGCCGGTTCCTTCCATTTTACCCCCGGCAATTCCTACGACGACTGCGATAATGGCAACAAGAGCAGCGTCCACTGGGATCTCGTCCAGATTCAGACCCCGCGCTATGGTGGTGGTGAAATCTGGATGGACGGGGAGTTGGTGAGGAAGGATGGGAAGTTCCTGAGTCCCGCACTCGTCGGCTTGAACTTCTGATCATACTCGGAAAAAGCGTTCATTGTTGCGTCGCTTCAAGCAGGGCCGTGCCGGAGCACTGTCCCTGCTTTCGCTTCTTGCACTGGCCGCTTTTTCCTTCGTCTGGTTCTGTCGGGATAGCGGTTCCGCAGGCCCTGCCGTCGTCATGTTCAACAGGCCGTACTGTTCGTACTGTCCTGTTTCACTTGACTTAGCCACGAGGCTGTTCTCCTTCGCATGATGGATGCCGTGCAAGTTTCGTACCGCTTGGAATGTGCGGGGGGCTCTTCAAGCGGGGCCGTGCCGGAGCGCTGTCCCTGCTTTCGCTTCTTGCACTGGCCGCTTTTTCCTTCGTCTGGTTCTGTCGGGATAGCGGTTCCGCAGGCCCTGTCGTCGTCATGTTCAACAGGCCGTACTGTTCGTACTGTCCTGTTTCACCTGACTTAGCCACGAGGCTGTTCTCCTTCGTATGATGGATGCCGTGCAAGTTTTGTGCCGCTTGGAATGTGCGGGGGGCTCTTCAAGCAGGGCCGTGCCGGAGCACTGTCCCTGCTTTCGCTTCTTGCCAACTGCGAGCAGAATCTGTCAATCGCGTATGTTTCAACTCATCGGCCTGATGACCTTTTTCTGCTGCTCAAGCGTTAAAACGTGGATGTCCCCAAATTTTCCATGAATGAGACCGCTTTTGCGAAGAACTGCGCCTGTCGTTCTGTATGTGCGTCATCTTCCACATGTAGCGAAAGCACCATGCTGTCGCCCAGCGTCGCGACGCCGATGATTCGTTTGGCGTTCGTGACCAACGGCGGCACGAAGATGAAGTCATCAATGCGAAAACATCCATACTCCTGGCGGATTGGAAGTCTTGTCAGGTTCGTTACACTGATTCCTTTCGGATTTCCATCGTAGCCGAAGAGCTTCTGGAATTGCCTCGCCGTACGATTCTCGTATCCGTCATAGGCGCTGAAAAACGCGGCGTCGATCAGCGTAGGGGTGAGACTGCCCATGAACTGGAGCAGAAAGTACTTCTTCTTTGGATTCTCCAGTTTTTTCTGGACGAGCCGCTGGACGGCTTTTGCGTTTTCTGCGAATGTCTTGGAATTCCTATAGGCGTATTGGATTGATATCCCGGTGGCGAAATTGCCCATTCCCTCATATCCCGGCTTGCGTATCGAGGCGGCCATCCCTACATCCGATGGTTCGCCCGCGGACATGATCAACGCAGTCAGGATGATGCTGTTGATGGTGATCCCCTGCTCCTGTGAATAATGGATGAGCGCTGTATACCGTTCCCCGTTGATTCTCGCGGTTCGTACCACCGTCTTGTGTGTGGTCCAGTAACTTGTGAAAAGCCTGTCGAAATCGGTGAAGGAGAATGCTTTGCCCGTTTTTTGCCAGATACGGTTCTCATGATTCGCCAGCATCCGCGAAAGCCCCGGTAATCGGCTCTCCCGCGGCAGATCTTCCATGGAGAAAAGCTGGAGGGGCTTGTACGTCAGCGTTTCCCCGTCCAGCGCCCTCATAATGTCCTGTACAAGGAACGCGAGGGACGTTCCATCACCAAGGAGATGATGTCCGTAGAGTAACAAGCCGGTCGAATGCTCCTGCGGCATGATGAAGAACCTGATGAACTCCCCGTCTTCAAGCTTGAACCGAATTTTCTCTTCCCGGTCGATAATGTCTTGCCAGGGGGCGTTCTCGACGGTGACTGAACAATTTACATCATCTATTGGCGCATAATAGGCATCACCCGAATCCGTAACGACGATTTTCGTCAGAAGGATTCCATTATGCCGGACTGCGGTTCCGATTGCCTGCCTGAGCGCGTCGGTTTCCACATCCCCAAGGATATGGACAAGGACTCCGATATTGATGGAAGGGGAGAACAGATGCGTCCGTTCTTTGGTGATGGTATATCGCATGAAGAAAGTATAGGCGTTCCGGTGACCGTTGTACATGAAATTCGATTGAGAATCCCACGCCGCCAGTAGAAATATACAAAAATATGGTGGTATGCTGTTGAGCCGGTCGTGGTAATGAATAGACCCGACGAAAGGGCATATCGGAAATTTGGGCGGGTGGTGGTCGCGATGAATATAATTGTGAAGACGGTAACCGGCAGGTTGCCGGAATATAGAAGAATACGAGCCTTGATGCATGACGCATTTCCCGCGAATGAACGGATTCCCATGTGGAGGCTCAGGTTTCTTGCCCTCAGAAGAAATGTTGATTTCCGGGCGTTCTATGATGACGACCGGTTCTGTGGACTCTCATATACCATAAGTACGGAAAAAATGATTTTTCTCTTGTATCTGGCGACTGATGCCGAGGCTCGTTCGCAAGGATATGGAACCTACCTGTTGTCATGGCTTCAGAAGAATTCGGAAGGCAAGGAAATAGTGGTGAACGTGGAGCCTCCGGACGCCTGTGCGGACAACTATGTGCAACGGAGGAAGAGAATTTCCTTCTATGATAGAAACCATTTTTATGATACCGGATGTAGTCTTCTGGTACGGAACGATACATATCGCGTGCTATCGTCCTCTCCCGTATTCAATGCGGCGGAATTCAGATTATTGATGCGGACATATCGTTTCGGTGTCATGGCGTAGGTGTGAACGAACCTGCGGGGATATGCCGGTTCTTTCGTCAGTCTGAAAAAAGCATCTCTTTATAAGTAATGATATACAGACTATTGCCGATTGTGCATAATAGTTATAGCTTATAACTAAATTGATTTTCTGGAGTGGACATGGGACGGGAGGGCGATTTTAGAAACGAGATTATGGACCGACTGAGAAGTATCGGCAACAACTTGTCTCAAACCTTGACGCCGTTTTGTGAAAAGTGGGGGATTACTCCCGTTTTGCTGCGGATAATGGACGAAGTGTCCCAGATTGGACCTGTATCCGTCAGCGGTCTGTCAAATGGCGTGGGAGTCGTCTTAACGAATGTGTCCTCATGTTGCAAGAAGCTTGAACGGCTGGGCTATGTGTCGAGAACTCGTGATTCTCAGGATGAACGGGTCGTGCTGATTGCGTTGACCGAACGAGGTAAAAAGCTGATTGATGATATCCATGCCGATATCGAGGATACATTCCAGGAGTTTTTTGAGTCGTTGGACGAAGGTGGGAAGGAAGAACTGCTTGTTCAACTGGCTAGGCTGGATGGGCTGACAACGAAGCTTCGGACTGAAGCTGGACGATAGATATTTGTTTTTAAGGAAAAGCCATTATGGAAGAAGAGAAGAAAAATCCTAAAAAGCCGTTGCTGTACTATTATGCGATAGTTCTGCTGGTATTGATAGTGATCAACTCCCTGATTATGCCGATGTTCGTCAAGAGCAATGTCACTGAGGTGGACTACGGCACGTTCTTGACCATGGTCGAACAGGGAATGGTGATGCAGGCTGAAATTCAGGAAAATCAGATTGCGTTCATCGTCGATGCGGATGGGAAGAATTCCGTATATGTCACCAGCAAGTTCGATGATCCCGACTTGGTGAACCGGCTGTATAATTCCGGCGCGAAGTTCTCCCAGGTCATGCCAAAGGAAACATCGCCATTCCTCAGTTTCCTGTTGAGCTGGATGCTGCCGATCATCATGTTCGTCGTAATCGGGCAGTTGCTCGGGCGGTACATGCAGAAGAAGATGGGTGGCGGGCCGATGAGCATGAGTTTCGCCAAAAGCAATGCGAAGGTCTATGTTCCTGCCCAGACCGGCAAGACCTTCGCTGATGTCGCCGGTGAGGACGAGGCCAAGGAGGCGTTGCAGGAGATTGTCGGCTTCCTGAAGGATCCGCAGAAATACGAGGAGATCGGCGCCCAGATACCCAAGGGGGTGTTGCTGGTGGGGCCTCCTGGAACAGGAAAAACCTTGCTGGCCAAGGCCGTCGCCGGTGAAGCGTCCGTTCCGTTTTTCTCGATCAGCGGCTCTGAATTCGTCGAGATGTTCGTTGGCATGGGAGCTGCGAAGGTCAGGGATCTGTTCAAGCAGGCTCAGGAGAAGGCGCCCTGCATCGTGTTCATTGATGAAATCGATACGATAGGCAAAAAGCGTGACGGTTCGGGGCTTGGCGGCAACGATGAGCGTGAACAGACACTGAACCAATTGCTCACCGAGATGGATGGTTTTGACGGCAAGAAGGGCGTCGTCATCCTCGCCGCGACCAACCGGCCCGATTCCCTCGACCCCGCGTTGCTGCGTCCCGGTCGGTTCGACCGGCGTGTTCCCGTCGAATTGCCCGATTTGGGTGGTCGCGAGGCTATCCTGAAGGTCCATGCGGCGAAGGTGAAGCTTGCGGATGGCGTCAATTTCAACACAATCGCCAGGGCCACCAGTGGCGCGAGCGGCGCGGAACTGGCCAATATCGTCAACGAAGCGGCTCTGCGGGCCGTCCGTTGCGGGAGGGACAAGGTTTCTCAGGAGGACTTGGAGGAATCGGTCGAGACGGTCATTGCCGGGTATCAGCGCAAGGGAGCCGTCATCAGCGACAAAGAAAAGAAAATCGTAGCCTACCACGAAGTCGGCCATGCGCTGGTTGCCGCGAAGCAGACCGATTCCGCGCCGGTCCACAAGATTACTATCATTCCCCGTACCAGCGGTGCGTTGGGTTATACGATGCAGGTGTCGGAAGGGGAGTCTGTGCTGATGAGCAAGGATGAGGCTTTCAACAAGATCGCCACCATGACGGGAGGCCGCGCCGCCGAAGAACTGATTTTCAATTCCATTACCAGCGGGGCGAGCAATGACATTGAACAGGCGACAAAGCTGGCACGAGCCATGGTCACTCGCCTCGGTATGAGCGACCAGTTTGATATGATGGCGTTGGAGACTATGGCGAACCAGTACTTGGGCGGTGACACCTCGCTTGCCTGCGCCGCGGGAACCGCCGAGCAGATTGACGCCGAAGTCCTGCAAATCATCAAGGACGCCCATGCCAAGGCATCCGCGATTCTTAAGGAGAACGAGGCGATGCTTCATGAGCTGGCTGGCTATCTTCTTGAAAAGGAGACGATCACCGGCGAGGAATTCATGCGGATTCTGAACAAGGGAGTGGTTTCTGAAAGTCAGTAGTTCCTAGGGAGTTTTCATTGTTGTCGCGCTACGTCGCATGTGATGGTTTTGTTGCAGAACTGTTGCGTGCGATGGGTTTTTTCTTTTTGTTGGGTTTCGCCAGTTGCTGCACCTATGATGCCGGGCAGAAAGAAAAGGAGGACTCTGCGTGGGGGATATGTCAGGTTTGTTAGGAGATTTGATTAGATAATTTATTATATAATAAAAATATATACAAACTTTTGTGAGTTTTTCTATAAAGCTTCATACTGCTTGACATTTTTTTTGCGCTACTGTATACCATCCGCAACAGCATCAAGGGCGATGTAGAGGAATTCCTCTACATCGCCTTTTTTTATATAGGGTTCGGACATGCGTTTGCCTGTGGCCCGTCATATAAACTGTTGCCTTGTTTCCTCTGTGATGGGGAGTGTTTCGTACAAAGGCGTGCGATCGCATCCGGCGTTGGCTGGACAGTCGCACGCTTTTTTTATTTCAACTGGACGATCCGCGAGGGGGGCGACCGCCGGGCGGATATGAGCCACGGGAGGAAGAAATGGAAGAACTGTATTCATCGGTAGACACCATCTGGGTGTTGTTGGGCGCCGCGTTGGTCTTCTTCATGCAGGCCGGCTTCGCAATGGTGGAGACGGGGTTCACCAGAGCGAAGAACGCCGGCAACATCATCATGAAGAACTTGATGGATTTCTCGTTGGGAACGCCTATTTTCTGGATTCTCGGTTTCGGATTGATGTTCGGGACAACTGCGGCGGGCGATGTCCTGGCTTTCATCGGGGTTCCTGATTTCTTGGTCAGGGGTGACTACAGCGGCACGTTTCCTACCTATGCGTTCCTGATTTTCCAGACCGTTTTCTGCGCGACCGCGGCGACGATCGTCTCCGGGGCGATGGCTGAACGCACCAAGTTCATTTCCTATTGTATCTACAGCATGGTTATCAGCGCTGTCATCTATCCAATCAGCGGACACTGGATATGGGGCGGTGGTTGGCTTTCCCAGCTTGGCTTCCATGATTTCGCAGGTTCGACCGCGGTCCACATGGTCGGTGGTGTCGCCGCCTTGATCGGCGCAAAGATACTTGGTCCCCGTATCGGTAAATACGGCGTTGACGGCAAGCCTCGGGCTATTCCCGGACATGGCTTGACGTTGGGAGCTCTCGGCGTGTTCATCCTCTGGTTCTGCTGGTTCGGCTTCAATGGATGCTCGACCGTCTCCATGACCGGCGACGACACGTTGGAGGCTGCGAGCCGCATCTTCGTTACGACCAACCTGGCCGCCGCGGCAGCCGCCTGTACTACCATGTGCGTGACTTGGATTCGCTACAAGAAGCCGGATGTGTCGATGACTCTCAACGGCGTCCTTGCCGGGCTAGTGGCCATTACCGCGGGGTGTGATGTCGTCTCTCCCGTCGGTGCGGCGGTCATCGGCATCGTCGCCGGGGTCGTAATCGTGTTCGCCGTTGAATTTTTTGACAAAGTGGTCAAGATTGATGATCCTGTCGGTGCCATCAGCGTGCATGGCGTGTGCGGAGCTTTGGGGACGCTCCTCACCGGTTTGTTCGCTGTTGACGGAGGGCTGTTCTACGGTGGCGGCTTCCACATGCTTGGCATCCAGACGCTGGGTGTTGGCTCCGTCGTCCTGTGGGTCGTCGTGACCATGACAATCGTTTTCCGGGTCATCAAGAAGACGGTTGGTCTGCGTGTTACCGCCGCGGAAGAAATCGCCGGTCTTGATATCGAGGAACACGGACTGATTTCAAGCTACGCCGACTTCATGCCCGCCGTCGTGCCCCAGATCAATGGTGCCGGCCCTCTGGTCGCTCCAGAAGAAATCGAGGACGCGCCCGTTGCCGTCAATGAAGCGATTCCCGTCAAGAGAATAGTGACAGAAGCTGCGGCGGGTGATTTGGTGAAGATGAGCAAGGTGGCCATTATCGCCCGCCAGAGCAAATTCGAGGAATTGAAACATGCGATGAACCAGATCGGGATTACCGGCATCACCGTGACGAACGTCATGGGATGCGGCATGCAGAAGGGGCGTTCTGAATATTACCGGGGCGTTCCCGTCGAAATGACGCTACTGCCCAAGATCAAGGTCGAGATCGTAGTCAGCAAGGTCCCTGTGCGGACGGTGATCGATACGGCGAAGCGGGTTCTGTATACCGGGCATTTCGGTGATGGCAAGATTTTCGTCTACGATGTGGAGAATGTCGTCAAGGTCAGGACGGGGGAAGAAGGGTACGATGCTTTGCAGGATGATGTATGATACGAGTAACCATCCTCGCCGCCATTGGTTCTACTAGGTAAAATTGCTGTTGGCAATTATCGACTTGGCCGGGGCTTCCGGAAGTTTTCCGGGAGCCCTTTTCTATCTGGACGGGATTTCCGGCAAATGCGATGTGAATCTCTGTAAAAAAAAGAAGCTGTCACGACATTATGCCAGAACAATGTGACATCCGCGACCGACCCTTTCTTTATTACCAATTGTTGTCCGGAGGCTATTTTTCAGCGTTGAACACGATGGTCCGGTTCTTCCAGAGAATGATCCGGTGTTCCAGATGGGCCTGGACGGCTCTTGCGAGTACCCGTCGTTCCACATCCTTGCCCACGTCTTTCAGGCCTTGCGGCGTAAGTTCATGGTTGACCCGGACGACATCCTGTTCAATGATTGGTCCCTGATCCAGGTCTTCGCTGGCGTAATGGGCCGTTGCGCCGATCATCTTCACGCCTCGTTCGTAGGCTCTTAGATAGGGGTTCGCACCTTGGAACGCAGGAAGGAATCCATGATGGATGTTGATGATTTTCCCTATCCATTCGCGGGTGAACTCGGGGGAGAGTATCTGCATGTACCGGGCGAGTATCACCAGGTCGATGTCAAAACGTTTGAGCAGGCTCCTGACTTTTTCTTCCTGCTGCTGTTTTGTTTCACCGGTTACAGGCAGATAGTAGAATGGAATCCTGAATTGGTTCGCGATGATCTCCAGGTCGGGATGGTTGCTAATGATCAGCGGTATCTCGCAATTGAGGTCGCCTTCGTTCTTTCTGGCGATCAAATCGTACAGGCAATGGCTGGTTTTGCTGACCATGATCGCCACACGGGGGACGTAGTCGCTAAAATGACATTCCCATGTCAGCTCCAGCGGTGTCGCGAACGCTCCGAAATCCTCTATGAGCTGCTGCCTTGAGGTCTGCAGGTCCGCCATGTCCAGCTCTATGCGCATGTAATAGCGTTTCTCCCTGCTGTCGGAATGCTGTTGGCAATGGAGGATATTGAAGCTCCGGTCGTAGAACCAGTTGACGGTCGCGGCAAGCAGGCCCTTGCGGTCTTCACATTGGATGAGGAATATAATTTTATGTTGCATGGTCAGTCGGTTTCTCCTTGAGTCTCATCAAACGGGGCGATTTCTACATTATCGCCACCATCATCGGCGTTTCCGAGCAATATCTCCACCTTACGCTCTGTTTTTGACAGTTGGGAGTCAAGTTTCTTCGTCAATTTGACTCCTTCCTCGAACAGGGAGATGGAATCATCGAGCGTGGTTTCGCTGTTGCGGAGCTTCGCCGCGATTTCCTCAAGGCGTTTCATATCATCTTCAAAGCTCATATGTATTCTCCATGGCGGTATTCTCCCAAAGGGACGCCCTCTTCTGAGGCTAACGCCTCCGTACCTGTTCGACCAACGCTTCAGCGCCGCCTTTCGCGAACCGGATGGTGATCCTGTCCCCCGTACTGAGTGTCGCAGTGTCCGCCACGACCTTTCCGTCCGAATCCGTCACTACGGCATAGCCTCGCTCAAGTATAGCGATAGGGGAGAGTCCTTTCAACTCGTTTTCCAACAGTTGCAGCGAATGACGTGCATTCCGCAACCTTTGTCCAATGGTCTGTTCAATGTCATTCGAACTGTCGTCCAACTTGTAGCGGAATTGTTCAATCCGCCGCTGGAGGATGTCCCCGAACATCTGCGGCTGAAACTGGCGCAATGACAGTCTGGCCTTGCCGGCTTTCTGGAGCAGGGCGTCTGAGAGCGTTCGTTTCATCCCTTGCAACCGGACGAGCTGCTCGGAGCTGCTTTTGCTGACCAGTTCCGCGGCGGCGGACGGAGTGGGGGCGCGCATGTCCGCTACGAAATCCGACAACGCCCAGTCTATTTCATGCCCTACGGCAGAGACAATGGGTATTTCTGAGCGGTAGATTGCCTCAATGACGCAAGGTTCGGAGAACGGAAGCAGGTCTTCGAGGGAGCCTCCGCCACGTCCGACGATGATAACGTCCCCAAGCAGGAATCTGTTTGCCTGGTCGATTCGCGCCGCGATGATTTTCGCCGCTTCATCGCCTTGGACGGGGGCGGGGAGTATTAGGACGTCAAGGCCGGTGGCCCTGCGTCTCAGGATTTGCAGGATGTCCCTCAACGCCGCGCCGGTAGGACTCGTAATCACGACTACTCGCGAAGGAGCGTCGGGAAGGGGCTTCTTGTGTATTTCATCGAAATATCCCGCCTTTGCGTAGGCCTGTTTGCGTTCCTCCAGCAGGGCGAGCAGGTCGCCGGTGCCGGTCTGCTTCATCGATTCACAGATAATCTGATACGTGCCGCGTTGTTCGTATACGTCCAGTTTGCCTGTAACGACCACCTTGTCCCCGTTCTTTGGTATGAATGGAAGCCTCCAAAGCTTGTTCTTGAACATGACCGCGTTGAGCGCGGCGCGTTCATCCTTCAAGGTAAAGTACCAGTGGCCGGTGGAGGATGGCCTGAAATTGGATATCTCGCCTTCGACAGTCAGGCCGTAGAACGAGCCTTCTATCGTCTGTTTGAGCAACGCCGTCAGGTCGCCTACGCTGAGGGTGATTCCGTCCAGCAGACCTTGTCCGTCCATGTCGTTCCTCCTTGTCGTCATTGGTTCAATACTCCAAGCTTGTTCACTTCATCTTTGATCGTCCTGTTCGCGTTGAAGCATGTCTTCTGTTCTCCCGTCCCTGCTAGGCTCGGTTTCCTATAGCGCTGAATTGTGTCCATTACTTTGCTTTTATATCTTCCGAACCGGCTTCCTCAATCTTTTCTGCGGGGCTCAGGTTCTCGGCATGCGCTTGGGCGGCGCTCTCTACAGGCGCGTCTGAAAATTCAAGGACGGTTTCCGGGGCTGATGCGCCTTGTGTCTTTACTTTGTCGCTTCTCCGTTTTTTCGCAGGAGGCTTTGCCTCTATCGCATCGGGGGTGGTCTGCGCGGGCTGGGATACCGTAGCGTCCTTCGCCCTTCGCCGTATCGCCGCACGTTCCTGCACGTAGATGCCGCAGAAGGCGAGGAGTACCGCGATGAGCCAAAAGAGCCAGCTGGAGAAATAATAGAACCTTGCGAACATGTATGAAGTTACCAACGCCCCCGCCAGCCCTGTCTCCGCGGCATAATAATAGTCGAACCGCGCGACACAGACCGGTACCAGCGCTATGGTCAGAACCCCTGCGATAACGCATGCCATCGGCACAGTGACTACGCCGAATCCACCGACCGCTATCAGAAGGGCCGCCGTACAACCGGTCGTGAACGCAGTGAGGATTTTGGTGATGAATACGGCCAGTCTGTGTTTTGCCCGTCCCAGAAAAAAGAACGCGACGCCCCCGCCGACACTGGCGAGAACTTTCAGCAAGGTATGCCACCAGATGGCGTCCGTTGTAAGCAACGTGGAAAAAGACCCGAACGTCGCTCCATTCTCGAACAAGGCTGCCGTAGCGGACCAGTCAACGATAAGCTGGACGCAGAGCATCATGATCGCAGCCCCGAATAGAAAACTGCGGAGCGGAAACCAGAACCGCTTGAATGGATTACCGGAAAAGCAGAGCATTACGCCTGCTATTACGCCTAAGATCATCACTGGTGCCGGTATCATAATATCTCCTTCTGCTCGTATCTTGCACGATATACTTTGTCGCTGCATCCGCTCACATATTTCAATATGCTCGCTGCTTTGTTCCTCGTCTATCACGCAATCCGCTTCGCATGTGTTCTGCTTGCATGTGTTCTGCTCGCATGTGTTCTGCTCGCATGTATTCTGCTCGCATGTGTTCTGCTCGCATGTATTCTGCTCGCATGTATTCTGCTCGCATCTTGCACGATATACTTCGTCGCTGTATCCGCTCACATATTTCCCACTATGGAAACATTGTCATCATACCATTTTATCGGAATTTGGTAATCCCGTCCCATGTAGGCTGATGGGCTGATTGCCATTTCCTATGGAAAAGCATGGTCATAATCACGGTTCCGCGTTTGTTGTCGTTTACTAGTCCGTCGTATCGATATAAAAAAAAGAGACAGCCGGATGGCTGCCTCTCCTTCTCGTATGAGATTCTAATGCCTTAGTCCTGTACGATAGCACCGGTCGGGCAAGCGTCGGCGCAAGTACCGCAATCGACGCAGACTTCCGGATCGATCACATAGATGTCGCCTTCAGAGATGGCGCCGGAGGGGCATTCGGACTGGCAGGTGCCGCAAGCTACACAAGCATCAGTAATTTTGTAAGCCATGATAGACTCCTCGTTTCAGAATTTTGTTTTCAACAATTACGACTATAATACGCCTTTATCGTTAACGTCAAGGTTCAGCCGTTTTTTTTAGCGGCGATAATTCGTCCTGAGGTATAAAGTTAGTATCTGCTAACTTTATGCATGATGCCATTGTGCCTCCATCGGGGACAATACGAGTTTTCGCATGGAGCCGTCGCCTGTAGTGATGATTGTCTCGCATTCCACCGTTGCATTATTCACAGCGACAAAACTTTCTGTACTAGGAAAGTAATGGCATTCAACCTCTGGATTGGAACTGAACCAATGGAACATCTCCGATTCCTGTCGTGCCGTCCAGAAGATAGCCCTGAGCAACAATCTGGCATTCTGGGCATTGAACGGAAGACCTGCGATATAGACGCTACGTCCAGCTCCGAACGTATTCGTAGTAAGGCTTGCCGAACGGTTCTGCACGTCGTGGACCTGTGTCGAAGGGCAACAGGGGTAGACCATGGTAGTACCTTCTCCGTAGTCAGGCGTTCCCGCGAGGTCATGGCAGATGAAGTGGTTTCTCTCAGGGACCATAGCTGGTTTGTTCATGCTGGCGGTAAAGCCTTTCTCCTGTTGGACTCCCAGGATTTCCGGCAACTGGAATTGGATGCCTTCCTTTTCGCAGGCCGTGGGTTCTCCGACCCCGATGAAGCCGCCGCCCTTCGCGACCCATTCCCTAAGCGTAGTCTGTATCCGGGGGTTCTTCCAATGGTCTCCGCCGCACCACGAGGTTCCGGCGTCTCCCGCGTTGATGATGACCTTGACGCCTTCGGGTATCCCGTCGGAGAGGATGTCGTCGAAGCTGATGAACTCAATGTCGAGCGGGAAGCCCGTCAAGGCCTCGATGACGCCGAGATACGAATAGCAACGTTGGTTCCACAGCGAATGCGCCACTTGGTGTGTCATCCAGGTCCTCAGCCGCCCCCAACTGTTGAGAACAGCGACCTTGAAGGATGCTGTTCCTGGTTTTCGCCCGTTTTCCGTATGTTCCGCCAAGGCCCGGAACTGTCCGACGATTTCCGTGACATGGTCGATGAACTCGGGGAACTTGCAGGCGAGCGAGAGATAGCCGCCGTAACCGATACGATGCATCGGATGGCGCATCATCGCCCGCCGGACCTTCATCCAGATTGGAGTGGATTCTCCTACGGGATCCCCTCCGTCATGGAAAATATCGGGGAAGAAGTAGGGATACATGCGGGCTTCCGTTTCGGGGACGGGGATATCCGCGATCATGCGGGTGGTAACTCCGTCCCCGGCCGCTCCAACTACCGCGTCGAGACCGATGGAGGGGAAGTATTTTCCATAGGGTTCCGTTCCGGCCCAGTGGTCCCCGAGGAACATGATTGCCTTCCGTCCATGCTTGTGGACGATCTCCACCAGCTCACGGGCCGCGTCGGAGACGAACTTCTGGTTGAACTCCATCCAGTCGAGCCAGCGTTGTGTCGGATTCCTGAACGGGGTGTTGTACATTCCTGCATCTACGAAATCCTCCGGGTTCAGCGCATAGCCGTATTCATGTTCAAACTGTTCAAGAGCCAGTGGGCTGACGGTATTGCCGTAGCCGAACCAGTCCACGCGTCGTTCCTTGCCTTGCTCGTTGTAGATGAGGTCGAATTGGTAGAAGAAGGTCGTAAATCGGACTACATCGGTCTTTGGATGCTTTTCCAACCAATCCTCCAACGTCCGGGACATGTGGGCGCGGGCCTTCGGAATGCGAACGTCTATCGGTAGTTTGTGTTCCGTAGTCCAATGGTTCGTAATATGATTGTACATCGATGTAGGTTCCCATATCTGCCATGCGAGGAACGTACATGTATAGATATGCCAAGGTATCGCGTCATGGACTGTGACTACCTGTGTTTTTGCGTCATATTCCCAATGCAAAGCTGGAACGACCGTTCCAGTCGTCCGATCCCTGACCTCCCACCACTTCTTGATGTCATGATTGTCGTCCGGCTGGAGCTGTTCGGCGAAATATCGTTCCATGATGGGGATCGCAACGGTAGGTCCTTCCGCCACATGCCGTTCCGACATGAGGTAGACTTGCTGGAGCGCATCTCTGTTTGCTTTGGCCCATTCATTGTCCTGACGGACTAGGCAGACTGTGGAGTAGACGGTCAGCCCCATGTCCATGATTTGCTGCGAAAGTTCCGTCCCGTCGCTATCCCGGACCGCGTCTACCCCCCAAAGTTCGACCAGTTCCTTGATCTTGTCCTCCATGCCCGTTTCCGCCGGAAGGGTAAACCCCCTGTTGGTTATCTTGATTCCCATATGTTCGCTCCTTGTTCCTGTTCGCCCCTTGTGGACGGAATTCGCTTCGGTCGCATACGTCTGTTGTGAGTATATACCGGAATGTTTCAATGCGAAACTTAAGAGGATGAAAAAAGTACAATCCCGAGTACGAATTGTCACCATAGGGATTGTCGAGGTTGTAATGGAGGCTCACGGGATGGATTGCATCAGGAAAAGACGTCATAAAAGTGATGAACTGACGTTGATGTTGCCGACATTGTTCAGGTGTTGGTCAGGTCGCCTATATATCATCCAAGTTGCCTAAGTCGCCGACATTGCCCACATTTCTTCAGGCGAGGCGGCAGGGTCGCTCCCCAGAGCTAAAGACGAAATGCTTTGCGCCAGAAGAAAGAGGTTGGAACTTGAACCGCCTCTATGGTATAGTGGCGGTTGGAACATGTCGGCGGGCAAATTCGTACTGGCCGTACAGGGTGGAAGGGGAGGGGCTATGCAGCAGATACCGCAGGAAGTCCGGGACATTATCGGACAATTTGCCATTTATGGTGATCTTACCAGTTGTAAGGGCTTTGGAAACGGCCACATCAACACTACGTTGGTCTCTACCTTCAACCAAGCCGGTGTTTCAGTGAAATATACCCACCAGAAGATCAACCGGCAGATATTCACTAGGCCTGATTTGGTCATGGAGAACATCAGCCTGGTGACTTCCCATATCAGGGCGAAGCTTGAACGGCAGCGGGTTCCATTCGCTTCCAGCCATGTGTTGACCGTTGTCCCGGCCAGGGACGGACGGCCCTATGCGATTGATGCTGATGGGGAGTATTGGCGCACCTACCTGTTCGTAGATCATGTATTCAGCTATGAAAAGCTTGATGATTCCGTGGTGGCTGGACGTCTGGGCTCTATGGTCGGTCGGTTTCAGTTCCAGCTTTCCGACCTGGACGGCAACCGCCTCCATGAGACTATCTCCCGGTTCCATGACATGAGATGGCGGTACGAGCAGTTTCGCGAGGCTTTGTCCCGGAATGCCGTTGGCCGGGCAGCCTCGTGCGGAGATGAGATTGATTTTCTCTTTTCGAACGAGGAACGCGGCGTTGTGATTACGGACCTCTATCGGGAGGGAAAACTCCGCAAGGGTATCACTCACAACGATACGAAGCTGAACAATGTGCTGTTCGATGAAGAAACCCACGAGGCGGCCTGCGTCATCGACCTCGACACGGTAATGCCTGGGACGATTCTGTTCGATACAGGAGACATGATCCGTACCGCGACCATCACGGGAGAAGAAGACGAACAGGATCTTTCGTTGATTTCCTGTGACGTAGGAATGTACCAGGCCCTGATGGAAGGCTATCTGTCTGAGGCGGCCGTCTTCCTCTCTCCCCTTGAAAGAAGCCTGCTGGCGGAAAGCGGGCGGACGACCACGCTGATTATGGCAGTGCGGTTTCTCACCGACTATCTGAACGGCGACGTGTATTACAAAATTTCTCGTCCCGGGCACAACCTTGACCGAATGCGCACCCAGATGCGGTTGATTGAATCGATGGACGCCCAATGGGACGCATTGGAATCCGCGATCAGGTGAGGACCGCTAAAACATTTCGGAATTGACGGCTTTCGCGGTATCTTATCCCATGAGATTTGCTTATATCGGAGAACGGACGATTCGCAACCATATCAGCATGATCTATACGAAATTTGGCTTGAATGGCCGTAAGGAATCGCTTGAAAAGAATCCGTATTGTCAGTCCGTGCCTGTTCGCTTGGTACGTTTCAGCCATATCCTTCGTCAGCTGGCGCATGATTCGAGTATCTTTGATCGATTGTTCTTCGGCGTGGCCTTGGGCAAAAATCCTTGTCAATTTGTGTCAGTCGTGTATAATTCATTACAGGAACGCACGATGCTCGTCTGGTGGCATCCTCCGACGATGGCATGATCGGAACATTTGTTTGATTCGTCGAGAAACGATGGAGGTGAGTGCGTGAGGTTCGCGGTCATTAGCGATATCCATGGCAACCTGCCTGCGTTTGAGGCGGTCGTAGAAGACTTGCGCAAGCGGGATCCCGATGGTGTGGTATGTCTTGGTGATGTATCCTTCAATGGTCTCTATCCTCAGGAGTGCTTTGACTGCTCATGTCGTTGTATCCCTTCTGTGCAGTCAAAGGCAACACCGATGCAAACTTTGAGGAGCTGTCCGACTTCGTGCCGACGAATGATTTTGAGCGGAGCCTCTACGACATGATTGTTTATGGAGATGTCCGTCTGTCTGCCGGGGCAAAGTCCGCGATGAAATCCTGGCTGATAGCCGTCGAGCGTGAGATCGAAGGACGAAAGCTCTTGTTCTGTCATGGTAGCCCCTAGCGATTCAAAGATCATTTTTCCCCGAAAAATCCTGATTTCCCTGAGTTGTTTGAGGAACAAACGAAAGCTCTTGGCGTCAATGCGATTTTTTGTGGTCATACCCACAGGAGGGAGACTTTTCAGATAGGCGATACGCTTGTCGTCAATGTCGGTGCGATAGGGTATTCGTTCGATGGCGACCCTCGGCCTTCGTATGGCATGGTGGATGTCGAACATGGCGAAATCTCCTGTGACCTTCGACGGGTCGCATATGATTTTGGTCGTTATCGCGAGGAAATCCTTGAAAGCAAACTGTTTGGAAGTTTGGACTACATCATCGCCTATGCAACGTATCCACCGTGGGGATAGCGCGAACCTCCTGGCATTATTTCACCGCAAAACCGTCATGATTCTGTAAAAAACTAGTATCTCTTTATATTATAATTAATTGTATATAGTTATCATAATGGAGTTCATTGCTAGTTCATTGCTAGTTCATTGCTAGTTGGTGGTAACTTCATTGCTTCTTCATTACTAGTTGATGGCAAGTTGATAGCGACTTCATTTCCGCTGGAACGCAGGCGTTGACAGGTTCGCATCCTCGTTCATACTGGTGCGAAAATTGCAGAAGGCCGTCTGATACTGCGAATTGCTTTTGTTGACAACTTTTCAGATAGTTCCATTCTATGCGCCGGAACGACGACGGTAGGATAAAATACAAAGAGTATTGACAAACTGTTTATGCTGTGTATATTGTGTATATACAGTATACCGCCAGCGCGCAGTATGCATGCTTGAAAACTGGATGTGGAGGGAGAATGAATATCATCATCAGCAACCAGGGCGGGAAACCCATCTATGACCAGATCGCAGAACAAATTCGTGCAATGGTCATGGACGGGCGATTGAAGGAGGGGGATATGTTGCCTTCCTTGCGGCTTCTCGCGAAGGAACTGAAGGTGAGCGTCATTACTACCCGCCGAGCGTACGATGAATTGGAACAAGCTGGGTTTGTCGTCCAAGTTGCTGGCAAAGGATGCTTTGTGGCTGCGCCGAACACTGCACTGTTGCTCGAAAACCGACGTCGTGAGATCGAGCGATGTATCGCGGAAGCCGTGGACCTTGCGAAAGGGGCTGGAATTGATTCCGACGAACTGCGGCAGATGCTAGAGATTCTCCTAGATACCTGATATCTCGTGGCATTTGGCCTAGTCAGGGAAGGAAGCTAATATGGAATATGCGTTGCAAGCAAAAAATTTGCACATTGAGTATGATGATTTTTCGTTGCAGAATGTTTCTCTGTGTATTCCCCTCGGTTCCATTGTCGGGCTGATTGGTGAAAATGGGGCGGGTAAGAGTACCATAATCCGCATGCTGCTGGGGGCTGCAGGTATTTATGGTACTGGTGAGGTTATCTTTCAAGGCAGAAATCTACTTTCTCCTGGAAATGAACGGTTGAAGAACCAAATAGGCGTTGTGTTTGATGACAACTGCTTTTCCGGTTATCTGAATGCGACATCCTTGGACAGAATTTTCAACGATATCTATTCAGGATGGTCGTCATCAACATTTTTTAGTTGGTTGCAGCGATTTTCCCTTTCCTCCAAAAAGCCCATTAAGGATTATTCCAGAGGGATGCGGATGAAGCTTTCTTTTGCTGTGGCGCTTTCTCACGGGAGCACTCTATTGCTGTTGGATGAACCCACGGCGGGGCTTGATCCCGTCGCCAGGGCGGAAGTATTGGATATCCTTCAGGAATTCATGCTGGACGATGCCCATGCAATCCTATTTTCCTCGCATATCACCGCCGATTTGGAGAAGATCGCTGATTATATCACATTTCTTCATGACGGCAGAATCGTGTTTTCAGAAGAGACGAATACCTTGCTCAATACGCATGCATTGTGTAAGGGGATGGGCAACCAGTTCGATATGTTGGACGCATCTTGCCGGTTGATTGGACTTGAGTGCGGGATGTTCGGAACTACAGCGTTGTGTACCAATGTCGATCGGATGCGGAATCTACATCCCGAATTTATTTATGAACCGGCGTCCCTTGAACAGATCATGCTACATTATATCCGACAGCTTGATGCCGGAACACGAACGGAAAGGAGCGTCTCATGAAAGGTCTTGTTCGCCAGGATATGTTAGTTTTGTTTTCAAGAAACATATTTTACACAATCTCCGTACTGGGTTTGTTGCTTGTAATCTTCGCATTCTGCGGAATGGGGGTGTTTGCGATCACATTGCCGATCGTAGTGGTGACAAAATTCGGAGTTTCCGCGTTTCATTATGAATCACGAAGCCGATGGAACAAATTTGCCTGTACATTGCCGATAAGCCGTAGTCGGATTGTATTGGCTCGATATGCTACCGCCTTGATTCTGACTGGGGCCGGGATTGTTTTATCTGTTCTGTATGCGGTGCTCATGCATGTGTTCCGCGCCGTACCTCTTGAAGCCTGCGTTGTCGCTGTGGGCTGTGCGATCGCATTGGCCTGGCTATTGATTTCAACTAGTTTCCCGATGTTGTATAGATTCGGCGCTGAACGCGCCAGTAACTATATCACGCTTCTGGATATCATTGTGTATGCGGTTCTGGGAGTAGCGTTCAGCATATTCTCAATCACTGACCTCAAATGGATTTTCCTCTGCGTTGGAGTTCTTTCCTTCGTCAGTCTGGTCTTGTCCTATTCTGTTTCTGTTGGAATCTATCGGGCGAGAGATATCGGTTAGCGCCTTTCTTTGCGCCAATTCTGATTCGGTATCAAAAACGGTAACGCAATAAAAACATCTGCAAGATTTACATTGCCGACACAACTCTGATTTGACTCTTTCTTCGCATCTCGTCCATATCCTCTGAGACCTCTTTTCCCATGGTGAAAAGTTTTTGCTTGACTTTTTTTGCGATATATTATAGAAACTGATTATATGAAATCAGTTTCATATGATAAGGTCACTATTTTAGCGTTCTCAAAATACAGTGATGGTTGGTGAGAACGGTGACGGTAGAAGTACAAATAGAATGATTTCTATGGAACTGCATGCCTGCGCCTGTATGGAGAAAAACGCGATATGAACGGTGAGAATATGGTTGGCAAAGGTATTGCAGGCGAACATTTTCTGGTCGCCATGGGAAGGATATTCTTTCTCGTCGGATTGTATTCGATATTCATCCAATGTGGTCCGATTGTGTTTGGGAAGGACTTCTAGTCCCTTTTTATGAGGTGGGGCGGAGGTTGAAGAGCGATATCTTATGGAAACGGTCTGGGCGTCGGCGTATTTATGTCGTGGGGGCTCGCTTGTTCGGCTGCAGGTCTCATGTGGGTGGGATGCGTTTCTGTTGCGAGGAAGTGGGAATGCCCGTATGACGTGGTATATGGGTACGGCGTGCTGGAATTGTTTCCATAAAATATATATCCCCCTATGTGGTGTGCATTCTATAGAGAAACAGTCATTACGGTTCATGTAGGTATCATGACTACAGGGGGCTGGACGGCCGGTCCGATAGGATGCACACCGTTTTTTAGAAAGGTCTGGAGGGATTTCGAGGGAACCGCGACGAAGCGAGTCGGTTCCTGAAGTTTTTGGCGCGGATGCGGGAGCTTGGTTTTTCTCATTGGATGCTGATGCGCAGCAGGCGAGGATCATGAGGGAAGGCCGATCCTTTAGGCTGATTTTGATGGGGTATCGCCCGATTTCTCTCATGGGGAGGAGTATGCGATGACAGGGAAATATTCATATGGAGATGCGGAAGGTCCGTTAGCCGGATCTTGTCCTGTTTCGGAAAGGGAAGAATCTGCCGATTCACCGGCCGCAGGTACGCATTGCCCGGAAGTCGGTACAAATTCCTGTCCCGCCACGAATGTGCGAAGGCGGAAGGCATCGGGCAGATGTCGGATTCCTCGGAGACTTGGTGTGGTATTGCCGTATCCTTTCTCCTTTTTCTTGCAGGAACGTTTTCGGGGCGTTTTGACGGCCTCGGAAGAAACGGACTGCGAGCTTGTCCTGTACTGTGTCAGAGATGCGGATGAATATGAGCGTTGCCTCGACTTGATAGCGACTGAAAAGAAAGTGGATGGATTGGTCGTGCTGTCGTTGTTGTTCCCCAAAACGGCGGTAATGAGGTTTCTTTCTCTCGGCGTGCCCGTCTGTCTTGTTAATTCGGAAACCAAGGGATTCTGCTCGGTGTGCACCGACATCAGGGAGATTGGAAGAGCGTCCGCGCTGTCTTTGTTCGAGAAAGGATATAGAAAGCCGGCGTTCTTCGGTGAGCCGACATCTTTTTCCTCCATGGTACCGATGGAGGAGGACTTGTACCGTGGGTTTAAGAATTCCTGGGCGGACAGAGGGATAACCCTCCCCAACGATTTCGTCTGGTTTGGCCCGTATGCGCCTGCTGAAATCGAACGCGCGGTCTCGCGGTTCATCTCCTATGGAAACCTACCTGATTGTATATTTATCCCTTGCGATTGTATGGCGCTGGTAATGATCAGGGAACTGGAAAAGAACGGTCTGCGCGTTCCCGAGCAGATCGCCGTCATGGGCGCGGGGAACAACCTGATATCCAACTGTTTTTCCATAAGTTCCGTGGATATGCGTCTCGTGGAATCGGGGTACCTCGCGGTCAGGGCCGTATTGGAATGCATGACGCACAGGCGCAGTCCGTCCTGCCATTTCCTATCGTTTGAGATTATCGACCGGGCGACCGTCTCCCAAAGGGGATGACATGTTGGAGATGCGTATCGTATGGAGGTTTTATCCATTTGAAACATATTTCAGGTAGTCGCGGCGATGCATCATGCCGTCGTGCGAGGAGCGGAATATGAAAATTTATGGGAGATGGTTTCCTATAGGCTTGTTGCTTCTGTTTTGTTTGTCGTATGGCGCGGCATGGTGTTCGGACGAAAGCGACATCAGGACTCTGCGTGGTCGTATTTTTACGGTGGATTGTCAGGTTCCGGAAACATTGCATGTCGAGATGAGATCTCCGGGAAGTACGGTCGTCATTACTTCCGCAACGATTTCTACAGTGGAAAGACGGCCAATAGCGGATCTCTGTGTGACATCCAGGGACCTGCCGCACGTCTTGCTGCGATTTAGGTTTCATCCGCTGTATCTGGATGCCCCGTTTCAGGCGATACTTCCTTACCGGGCCTATGTATTGCTTGATGGATTTCAGTTCGGGGGCGGAGGTGGAACTTCTCCGTCTGGCGATGACGTATATGCGATAGGCGAATGGTCGGGGAAGGTGGAACATGGCTGTACGGTAAATTTTGGGATGTCCGACTATGTCTCGTCGGCGAGCGCCGGTGGGTATGAAAAGCTGTTTCACTTGTTCGCGGATATCGAGCAGTCCGATTATGCGATGGCGGCAGCAGGTACCTATATAGGAACTGTCATCGTTGAAAGCGTTGTGTTCTGAATGTGAAAAGAGGAGGTCGGACATGAAGATACGACTGGTATTCCTTGCGTTTGCGGTTCTCTTGTTTTCCGTATCGTTCATGGCAGCCTCTCCGACGGCGATTCCCCTGCGGGGAGGACTGCCCATTCTCGCCTATAAGAAAAAACCTGTCAGTGGGACTCACTTTTCGTTGCAATTACATGATAGCAGTGGAGTTGTCATTGATTCATCCCATGGGGTTTCTTTGGATGTGATGAATGTCGGTACGGACAAAGTCGCATTTCGATTTCTCATCGACAGTGACTATTCAAAGGAACTGAACATTACATTTTCTTTCGATGAACTGAAATGCAGTTCTTTCGTCCTGACCTGTGATGTATCGTCACGGACGGAATCCCGGCAGGGAGAAGGCAACTTCGATGCCCGGCTGACCGATACATGGGGGATTGTAACCGGCCATGACGCTGGCCGGCTTCCTTATAGCATACAGGCATCGGGACGGATACTTGTGCGGTTGCCGAATGGGACGCGGACGGGATATTGGTTGCCCGCGAGATATCTCCGTTCCGGAGAGGTGATGATGCGCATTGATCCCGTGGCGTGGAACACTGTCAGGAAGGGGGTATATACCTGCGATGTCAGAGTGCTCGTCACTGTCATAGAATGAGGATGATGAATGGTGATGAAAATGAAAAAACGATTGTTGTTTTTTTACTTCCTGTTGTTGTACTCGGCAGCCTATCCTGCATTGATAAAGACGACCGACAGCCTTCCCTTGACCGGCACTGTGGAAGTGGTATGTGAGTTGAAAATCGAGCCATTGCTTGAATCCTTGAATGCCGGCATGCCTTTCGACCTTGAAAGCGAGGGGCTTGCGGAACAAGGTGGACGCAGTATCGCCACTTGGAGTTTGCTGTATCCTGGGCCTCGCGCCAGAATTGAGGTAACTACGTCCCCTCTGAAAGGCGTCGAGAATTCCTGTGAACTGGATTATGAACTACTGGTCGGATATTCCTTTTACATAAGAGGCTCGGAGAAAGAAGTTCAAACGGGCACGTTGGCATGCAGTACGAAAACCGGAACACCTCCGTGCGTTCTCAGTCTCAGCACCGAGGAGTGGGAATGTATTGAAATACAGCGTTCGCCGATTTGCCTTCGGTTGTTTGATGCGGCTGATGTCCAATATCTCCCTCCCGGCCGCTACGAAGCAAACGCCTTCTTTGATGTCACCGCTATATAGGGAGGGACGGGACCATGAAACGATTTCTGCATGTGATGATTTTTCTCGTTATTGTATCCGGCATCGTATACGCTACGGATCCAGACGCAGGTTTCCAAATAACCTTTGGAGCGGCCTCTTTCAACGCCGATCTCGCTTCAGAGCAATTCATGAGGCCCATCGTGGCAGGATATGCTCAAGTGGGAGGATATGTGGAAAGCCGTACACTGGGTATCGTCGGCTGTAAAGGATATTCTTCTCCCACAAGAGTTTCCATTGTCAGTGATTTTGTCATTCGTTCCGCATCGGATTCGACGCTGAGGCGTCCGTTCGCTATTGTCCTCGCCCCACGGATGCGTACTAGTGCGTACAGTCACGGTGACTATGCTCCCGCCGAATTCCACGGAGCGCGGTACCCTGTAGTCGGATACGGTGGTTCTGGAATAACCTGTTTTTCTTTTCCTGCCAGTGACGGTAGTTACCATGTCAATGGATATGGGGTCAAGGAGTTCTGGATGGACATATGCCTGTTGTTGCCCGACATGTCCTCTGTCTCCGATCCTGATGTCTACAACATGGGAAGTGCCGACGACTATTGGGGAAAAGTCACATTCATCCTGCAAAACGATGAAAAGTCGGAAAGCTTTGATCTATTTCTGCGTGGGTATTATCAGACATCAGGGCAGGGGAACGAAGCATTTCAGCTTGTCGTGATTCCCACCAATACCTCGATTGACCTGAAAGCGGCCGAAATACAAGCCGTCGAAGTCGCGGATGTCCATTTTATCGCATGCCGGGGGGATTGGAGAAGCTATTGCCTTCGATTGTCCAGCTCCCCGACTGGTGGTGACGGCGATTTTGAATTCCGTCGGGAAAATACCGAAGGCCGGCCTCCTACAAAATACATATGCGCATCGTATGAGGCGATGATGCAGGAGGACGCTTCTCGTTCCGGGAACGGGACGGGCACAGTGACGTTCTCAGGACGGAACGACTCCACCATGGTGCCGTTGTTGTGCGTACAGACTCCCGCATATGCATGGGGGCGTTACTGGCAATCTGAATATTGGGGAGAAATCTATGTGCGGACGAAATCGACGCAGGATTTGATAGGTGGGGCATATCATTCAGTCCTCTATGTCCATGTGATGCAGAACTAACGTGAATTTCCTGATGCATTGTACTCGTTGATGGGGAGACGGTGAACATGAAAATATAAAAAGCCGCTGTATGCTTCGCTTCTAGCCATCCGCCCTATAGTAGCGTGATTGTTTCCATTGTGACGGTTTTTCCGCATCCTTGATGGTCTTGTGCGCAGAAATGTGATTGACATCCTTCTGTCTTGTTGCGAAACTGAAGATAATGTTCTGGAACGAAGGATGAGTGCGTGCGATGAAAAAGGAAACGACGATCTACGATGTGGCGAAGATGGCGGGGGTGAGCGTTTCGACGGTATCCCGTGTGCTGAACATGCCGACGAGCGTGAACCCGGCGACCCGGCGGCGGATCGTCGAGACCATCGAGGAACTGCATTTCGTCCCCAAGGCCTCGGCTTCCGTCCTGGCGCGCCAGCAGTATCACCAGATAGGTGTGATAGCGCCGCTCTTCTCCCGTCCCTCCATGTTTCAGCGCCTGAGGGGGCTTACCTCCGCCCTGGCGAAGGCCCATTATGAAATCCTGCTGTACAATGTCGACGGCGGCGACGACCTCGACGGCTACATCGACAAGCTGGTAGCCGGCCGGAGGGCCGACGCCCTGGTATGCCTGAGCCTGGTGCCCGATGCGAGGACGCTGGAGAAGCTGCGGCGCAGCGGGCTGCCCGTGTGCTTCGTCGAGGCGTCGGTGGACGGCTTCGACTGCGTGGTGGCCGACAACGAGAAGGCGGGCCGGGTGGCCGCGGAATACCTGTATGAACGCGGGTACCGCCGTCCTTGCTTCGTCGGGGAGTCCGCTCAGTACAGTTTCGCCGTGCCGACGAGCGAGCAGCGCTACAAGGGCTTCCGCGACTATTTCAGCGGCAGGGGGATCGAGCTGCCCGCCGATTCCGTATGGCTCGGGCCCTACTCCGAGGAGGTCATTGACAAGCAGGGGATGTCCTTGTTCGCGTCTCCGGAGCGCCCGGACTGCATGGTGGGGTCGGGGGACATGGTCGCTCTGCGCCTCGCCAAGCTGGTTCTCGGGAAGGGCGGGAGGATTCCCGGCCGCCTGGCCGTGCTGGGGTTCGGCAACCTCGACATCTCCGAATATTTCTCGCTGAGCACGGTTGAGCAATACCTTGAAGAAAGCGGACGTCTGGCCGCAGAACTGGTGATAGACCGCCTGAAGACGCCCGAGCGGATACCCCGGCAGATACTGATGCCCCTGACCGTGATTGAACGGGGTACTGTCAGGGAGCTGTCGTTGGACGAAAGCCAGTAGTGGCTCTCGCCGGCCATTCGTGGTTATTCACTGTAGGTTGCTGGGGCGGCGGTGTGACATCTGCCTTTGTTTACGACAAAAGCTTGTAGAACCGCGGGGATCGCCGGTTATTCGATAGCCTCTTTTCACCTCATGCCGCTGCGCAGTACCTGTTCGAGGCTTGCGGGTCTCGATGGAGTCTGACTGCCGATAGAAACTGGATGCCGTCATTGACGTCCGTATCATTCTTTCGATGTGCATCCCGGCGTATGTCCTGCATGATAGCGAGCTTGCTCATCGCGCATGTATGTTTTTGACAGGGAGCCAATCATTTGGACTTTCCTCGCCACTTTTATCGAAACAAATCGAAATGTATGTTTTCCGCTTGTTCCCCGATTGCACATTTTCAGCCGTTCATATACAACGACAATCGCAGTGGATTCGGCGTTGGGAGGTTGCGTCCGACGACCATCTGTTCCTCTATGGGGTGGATACTATGACAAGAACGCTTGATTCTTCCAAGTCGTTGTCTCTGGTGAAGCTGGCGTGGCCGCTGTTCCTCGACCTGCTGTTGCAGCTGCTGGTCGGCAACGTCGACCAGATGATGATCAGCCGGTATTCCCAGGTTTCCGTCGCCGCCATCGGTAACGCGAACCAGATCATCAACATTCTCATCATCGCGCTGAGCGTCGTCAGCACGGCCAGCACGATTCTCATTTCCGTACAGCTGGGGGCTGGAAACGAGGAAAAGGTCTCCGCGATCTGCATGGTGGCCCTTGTCGTGAACGCAATCATCTGCGTTGCGTCGACCTTGGTCGTATTCCTGGCGAGCCGGCAGGTGTTCCAGTTCCTCAAAGTACCCGCCGACGTGCTGGAGGAAGCGCTCGCTTATACGTACATCGTTGGGGCGGGGTTGCTGTTCCAAGGAGTATATCTGGCGTTCGTCTCGTTCTTCCGCGCCTATTCGCTGGTCAAGGAGGCGTTGCTCGTATCCTTGCTGATGAATGTCGCCAACATCGTGGGCAACGCGCTGCTGATATATGGTGTCGGGCCATTGCCTCGGTTGGGGATCGTCGGCGTCGCCATCTCCACTACGTTCAGCAAACTAGTGGCCATGTTCGTGCTGTTCTTTCTATTCCGCAAACGCATCGGTGTCCCATTGCGTTTTTCCACTCTGAAGCCTTTTCCCTGGGACATTCTCAAGCGCGTCATGCACTTGGGCCTGCCGTCGGGCGGCGAGGAGGTGTCGTACAACGCCAGCCAACTCTGTATCATGGCGTTCGTCAACATGCTGGGGACATGGGTCATCACCACAAAAGTTTATTGCACGATGATCGCAATGATGTGCTATATCTTCTCCAGGGCAATGGCGCAGGCGCAGCAGATCATCATCGGGCATCTTGTAGGAGCTGGCAAATCCGATGAGATTGACCGGCGGGTCAAGCGGACGACGTTCTGGTCGGTGGTCATCTCCGTCGGCGTCACCATAGTGCTGTATCTGTTCAGCGACCAGGTGTTCGGCTTGTTCACTTCGGATCCTCAGATACTTGCGTTGGGAAAGCGGATACTGTTTCTAGAGGTCATTCTGGAGGTCGGACGGGCGGTGAACATCGTCATGGTACTGTCGTTGCAGGCGGTGGGGGACGTCAACTATCCAGTAGGCATCGGCATTGTCTGCATGTGGCTGGTCGCCGTCTTGTTCTCATGGGTGTTCGGTATCCGGCTGGGCTGGGGATTGCCGGGAATCTGGATTGCCATGGCCATGGACGAGTGTATACGGGCTGCGCTGTTCATCGTCCGCTGGCAAAGGGGGAAGTGGAAGAGCATGATGCTCTATCTGGAACGCAAGGTGGTGAGCCGTCCCTCCGTCTCCTTGGAGGACGGTTCCCCGCGTTTCGGGGGATGATGATATCCGCCGGGGTGCGGCCGATTTTCGGTTGAGCATGCGGTGCGCCGCTATGGTCGGAGGTTTGCCGTGTTTGTCTCGGATGTGCTGTCCGTACCAAGGTGCGGAGGCTTGTTCCCGTTGTAGCCGCCCCTCTGTTTCGTCTAGTGGTTTGTTTTTTTTCTGTTGCAACTCCGGTCGGGTTGCAAGTATAGTTTTAGCTGATGCCGTCCTGTGCGGGCCCGTCCGGCAGGGAATGGGTATCCTGTATCGGGCTTGCCGGAATTGGCCGCTGAGAGGAGTACGACAACGTGAAGAAGATTGTTTTGGCTGAGAAACCGAGCGTCGGAAGAGAACTGGCTCGTGTGCTCGGATGTAACATACGGGAGAAGGGCTATATCGAAGGCAATGATTACGTCGTTACCTGGGCCCTGGGACATTTGGTCGAGCTGGCGCAGCCCGCGGCCTATAGCGAACGCTACAAAAGATGGTCGCTGCGAGATTTGCCGATGCTGCCGGATGAACTGAAACAGGAAGTGATCGATCAGAGCAAGGAGCAGTATGAGGTCGTGTCGGGTCTGTTGAACAGACCCGACGCAAGCGAGCTGATTATCGCCACCGACGCTGGGCGCGAAGGCGAGCTGGTCGCCCGCTGGATCATGAAGCTGGCCGATTGGAAAGGGCCGGTGAAACGGCTGTGGATCAGCAGCCAGACGGACGCCGCCATCAAGGAGGGGTTCGCAAATCTGAAGGACGGGGACTTGTACCTTGATCTTTACGCCGCCGCCGAAAGCCGCGCCGCCGCCGACTGGTATGTCGGCATGAACGTGACCCGCGCCTTGACCTGCCACTACGACGCCAAGCTTTCCGCCGGACGGGTACAGACTCCGACTTTGGCGTTGATGACCCGGCGCGAGGACGAGATCGAACAGTTCGCCGGCAAGTTCTACTGGACGCTCAAAGCCGATTTCGGCCTGTTTTCGGCTTCTTGGTACAATGCCGAGGATTCAATCCGCATTACAAGCGAGCAAGCGGCGAATGACTTGGTCGCAAAACTCCAGGATAGGGATGGCAAGGTCTCCAGCCTCAAGACGGTGGACCGCAATGAGCAGCCTCCGCTGGCCTATGACCTGACGGCGTTGCAGCAGGACGCCAACGTCTATCTCTCCTTCTCTGCGAAGGAGACGCTGGATACGTTGCAGAAGCTCTATGAAGTCCACAAGATCGTTACCTATCCCCGTACCGACAGCCGGTACATTACCCATGACATCGTAGCGACCATCCCTGACCGGTTGAAGGCTTTGGCATCCACTCCGTTCGGACCGATGGCCACCGGTTATGCCGCGAAAGGGTTCCGTATCGACGAGCAGCGGTTCGTCCAGGATCTGCAAGTCACCGACCATCACGCCGTCATCCCTACCGAGCAGCGGGTCGATTTGAACCGTCTTTCCAGCGATGAGCGCGCACTGTGGGAATTGATTGTGATCAGGTTCCTTGAAGTGCTTTCCCCTGACTATACCTACAGGACCACGACGCTCGAAGCGAAAGTCGAGGATGAGCGTTTTGTCACCCGGCTCACTATTCCCGTCGAGCAGGGGTGGCGCGACGTCGCCCGTGTGATCGGCCGTCGTTCTGCCGCGCCGTTGGCCGTCGACGACGATGATCCTGAAAATGGCAAGAACCTCGCGAAGCTTCAGGAGGGCGATACCGTCCATGTATATGGTACGAAGCTGCGCAAGCAGACTACCGCCGCGCCGGAACGGTATACCGAGGCGACATTGCTGTCCGCCATGGAGCACGCTGGACGTTTCGTTGACGACGCCAAGCTGAAAAAACGGCTTGGCAACGGCTTGGGAACTCCCGCCACCCGCGCCGACATCATAGAGAAATTGATCCAGAACCATTATGTCGAGCGTGTCGGCAAGGAGCTTGTTCCTACGCCGAAGGGGAGGGAGGTCGTGCGTCTCGCCCCTGAACAACTGCGTTCGCCGGAGCTGACCGGACGGTGGGAGGAACGTCTTGCCAATATCGCGGAAGGAAAGGAATCGGGGGCCCCGTTCATCAGGGACATCAAGCAGAACGCCGCTGATTTGGTGAAACAGGTCGTGGGCAGCGGTTTGGTGTTCGAGCCGAAGTTTACGGAGAGCAAGACCTGTCCCTGGTGCAAAGGCCCCATGATGAAGGTGATGGATGAATTTGAACAGCCTCATTATGTCTGTCAGCGGCTTTCCTGCTCGTATGAGGAAATGGAAGTCAAGAAGCGGGTTCCTGTTCCCGGTTCAGCCAAGAAAAAGGTTTCTTCCGCTCCTACAGCCGTTTCTTTGGCCAATGCCGTTTCGCAGGGGACGTCACCGTCCGCTGTATCGGATAAAGCAGTTTCCGTCAAAGCTGCGCCGGCGAAAGTCGCTGTCGCGGTCAAGCCCGCGGTGGCGGTATCGGTGAAGCCTGTATCCGCAAGGCCCACAGTGGCGGTCAGGCCCGCCGTCTCCGTCCCTCCCGCGCCAGGATCTGTTATTCCGGCCCTTGTTGGCGATGCTCCGAAAAAAAAGGTCGTTCTGGTGAAAAAACCGACGACTGGTGTTCCTGTCGCCGGGGGGGGCGTGTCCGTCCCGCCGGTCCGATCCGCAGTTTCGGTCGCTCCCGTCAAGAAAGAGGTCCAGATGTCCTCTTTCAGCCTGCCGGATGATCAGGAAGGGGATGAGATGGAATATACATGGGAGACTGTCGTCGAGGTCGTCCGTCCCAGCAAGCTGGAACGCGGGGGACGCCGTGACGATGGCGGCCGGGACAGGGGTGACGATCGAGGGCGATCGTTTAATGACCGTGGGGGCGGGACCCGGCGTGAGGAGCGGCCCTGGGGACATACCGGTCAGAACCGGTATGACGCAGATGTATCGTCCGACGGCGGCGGGACGTTCGCTGATTTCTTGGCGGCAAGCCAGAAACGAAAGGAACGGGACGAACGAAAGAAGCGGAAATGACCTTTTGACGATAGTTGATGGATATTGCAGCCGGGATGCCTCGGTACTGGCATCAGACCTGCTCCGTTGCGCCCGCTTCATGGTATCCAAGACTATGGTGCGGTTGTGAACGGCCTCTGCGAATATCGTGTGGTTCGGCCATGCGGTAGTTTTGGTTGTGCGCGAGGACGGCGGGGGCCATTCGAAGATCGGCATGGCGCCGCGGGCGCTGAGTATCACAGTTTCGATGCTTGTCACTCGCCACACCATGGATAACATATCTTTATGCTTCTGTGTGATTGTTCGCCAGGAGCGATAGGGGGAGCTGATGAACAAAATCATTACAATCGGACGTGAATTCGGAAGTGGCGGCAGGGAAGTCGGCAAGCGTCTGGCCCAACGCCTCGGCATTGCGTATTATGATCATGAAATTATTGTCGAACTTGCGAAGAAGACCGATCTGGCCACGGACTATGTCCGACAGATCACTGAGCGGCGGCCTGAGCCGTTTTTTCCGATTACAGTCGGACAGTCTTTTTATCCTGTTGTGAATCCGATTCTGGACCTGAACAATTCCATCTACGTTGAGCAAAGCAACATCATCACCGAAATGGCGAAGAAATCCGACTGCGTCATCGTCGGACGATGCGCCGACTATGTCCTGCGAGAGATGAAGCCTCTTCGTCTGTTCATCTATGCGGAGATGGACTTCAAGATGGCGCGTTGTCGGTCCAGGGCTCCGGAGCAGGAGCATTTGACCGACAAGGAACTCAAGCAACAGATGCAGAAAATTGACAAGAACCGGTCGAAGTACTATCAGTTCTATACGGGGCGTATTTGGGGCGACAAGCAGAACTACGATCTGTGCGTGAATACTTCCTATATTTCCGTCAAAGACGCCGTGGACGGAATCGCGAAGATTTTCGCATGATGCCCTGTCCGTCGTCCCGCCTGTTCCTTTCCAACGGTATGGATGTTGGGACGGAGCGGGCGGGTCGGATGGATAGTGTCGGCGGCGGTTTGTTCTCCCATGCCTGCTCAGGCCTGCGTTTCCGTCCTGTCCAGCCAATTTCCCGCTAGGGAATCGGATAGAAGGGGCGTTGAATCGTAGGTCGTGGTCGGCGATCTCCCCTGTCGCGAATGTTTTGGGGGAGGCTCCATGAGCTTCCATCGGCTCTGGCAGCTTTCTTGATAGATTCTTGTATCGTGTATGTCGCAAGGCATCGTTTCTCAGCCGATTCGTATTATTTCCATAGGCACGCAAAGACTGTCCGTAAAAGCGCATTTGTTTTCATTGGATGGTTTTTTCTAGGAGTATTCAGCCTCCGTGGAAATTGGCGTGCGTAGGGAAAAGGCCGGAATCAGGACGGGAGATATGCTGATCTTGAAACGAACCGATCAGTGGCAATGTGTGTTATTATAATAACATTATGTTAGGATGTAGACAAAATGTTTGCAACCTGCTATAGTGCCGTCATCGGAGGAAGACGATGAAGATCGGTATCGTAGGATATGGCAGAATGGGGCGGATGATTCGCAATGTGGCGTTGGAGACCGGCAACGAAGTCGTCGCGGTGATTGATCCCGTAGCAAAGGTTCCAGAGGTAACGAGTGCGGAGCTGAGCTTGGAGGCGTTGCAGGATTGTCAGGCTGTCATCGATTTCAGCGTTCCCTCGTGTGCCGTTGACCATATCCTTCTATATGCCCGGACGGGAATTCCCGCTGTCATCGGAACGACGGGCTGGTATGGTCGGTTGACGGAAATTCAGTCGCTGGTGAAGGACATGCCCGACTGTGCGATTATTTGGTCGGGGAATTTTTCAATCGGCGTCCATGTGTTCTTTGAAATCGTAAGCCATGCGGCCGGTCTGATTTCCCAGTTCGACGAGTATGATGTTCTGGCTCATGAAATGCACCACGCGGGCAAAGCGGACAGTCCCTCCGGTACGGCGAAGATGCTCGGCGATATTTTGCTGCGGCAGATGTCCGGCAAGGATTCCGTTGAAACCGCCCGTCTGGATAGAAAACGGCTCGATTCGGAAATTCACATATCCTCCAGCCGCGGCGGTTATTTTCCTGGGACGCATGAAGTCTATTTCGACAGTCCTGTGGACACAATCACGATATCCCATGCGGCGAGGAATAGGGAAGGCTTCGCCAGGGGTGCTGTCCGCGCCGCCGCTTGGGTGGCTGATGGGCGCAAGGGTTTTTTTTCCCTTGACGACATGATGTCCGATCTGCTGCCGCGCCAATAAAATTGCGAACAAACTGTTTTCTGTGAAGAGGAGTACCATATACCATGAGAGAAAAAAGATTTCGGGGTGTCCATACGGCGATGGTTACGCCGTTTACCGCGGACGGATTTGTTGATGAAGGCGCATTGGAGCGCCTTGTTGAATATCAGATTGCCAATGGGATCGACGGGTTGGTCCCTTGCGGGACCACCGGTGAAAGCCCGACGCTTTCCCATGCCGAACACGACAGGGTCATCGACCTGACCGTCCGGTATGCGAAGGGTCGCGTCCCCATTATCGCCGGTACGGGCAGCAACGCCACCAGCGAGGCCGTCCGGCTGTCCAAGCATGCTGAGGACCATGGAGCCGACGCTGTGTTGCTCGTCAATCCGTACTATAACAAGCCGACGCAGAAGGGGCTGTACCTTCATTTCAAGACAATTGCGAATGCGGTGGGCGTGCCTTGCATCCTGTACAATATCAAGGGGCGTACCGGCGTAAACCTGGAGACCGACACCCTCCGGCGGCTGGCCGACGAATGCCAGAATATCATCGCCGTCAAGGAGGCTTCCGGCTCATTGGAGCAGATGAAGCAGGTCATCGGACAGAAGATGGATGGTTTCGCGGTCTTGTCCGGCGATGACAATCTTTCCCTGGATCTGATTGAATCGGGAGGCGACGGCGTTATTTCCGTAGCGTCCAATCTGTTGCCCGCAATGATGAGCGAGATGGTCCACAAGGCCCTAGCCGGTGACAAGACGGGTTCCAGGGCCATTAACGACAGGTTGCAGAATTTCTTCAAAGTCTGTTTCGTTGAGACCAATCCGATTCCGATCAAGACCGCCATGGCCCGGTACGGCTGGTGCCTTGAGAGTTTCCGTTTGCCGTTGTGCACACTGGAATCGGAAGCGCATCGAACAGCATTGTATGAAGTCCTCGACGCATTGCAGTTGCCTGCGGACGTCAGGGCGTAAGGAGTATAGACAACATGGCGACAGTCAATCCTGATTTCAGAAAGATCGCCGCGGGCTACCTGTTTCCTGAGGTCGCCCGTCGGACCGCCGCATGGCAAAGCCATAACCCTGGTGTGAAAGTGCTGCGGCTTGGCATCGGCAATACCACCGAGGCGCTTTGTCCGGTACTCACTGAAGCGATGCACCTCCAAATCGACAGACTTTCCAACCGGGAGACATATACCGGCTACGGAGACGAGCAGGGCAATACCAATCTCCGCCAGGCGTTGGCGGGCTATTACCGATCCTTCGGGGTGGAGCTTGCCGACGATGAATTTTTTGTCAGTGACGGCGCGAAAGCGGACGCCGGAAATATCCAGGAGATTTTTGGACGTGACAATGTCGTGGCCGTTCAGGATCCGGCGTATCCCGTTTATGTCGATAGCAACGTCGCCGGGGGACGTACCGGCTTCTACAATGGGGAAAAGGGGTGCTACGATGGTTTCGTCTATCTACCCAGTACGGCGGAGAATGGTTTCATTCCGGAACCTCCGAAAGAAAAGGTCGACCTGATTTACCTGTGCAGTCCCAACAATCCCACTGGTGCGGTGGCTACGCATGAACAGCTGAAGAAGTTCGTCGATTACGCCAATTCCTGCGGTGCAGTCATCATTTTCGATGCCGCCTATACCGAATACATCAGCGATTCTTCGTTACCTCATAGCATCTACGAGATTGAGGGAGCGAAGACTTGCGCCATTGAGATCAGCAGTTTCTCCAAGTTCGCCGGTTTTACCGGAGTCCGGCTGGGCTGGACGATCGTTCCCCATGCGTTGCGGTGTGAAAACAGTGAGCCCGATGAACTTCACCGGCTCTGGAACCGTCGCCAATGCACCTTCTTCAACGGGGCTTCAAACATTTCCCAGGCCGGTGGCGTCGCCGTTCTGTCTCCGGAAGGCTTGAGGGAATGCCGGGCTTTGATTGGCTACTACATGGGTAATGCGAAGATTATCCGCGATGGACTGGAGGCGGTCGGTCTGACTGTCTACGGCGGGGATAACAGCCCCTATATCTGGGCGCATACTCCGAACGGTATGGGTAGCTGGGATTTCTTCGACCTGTTGCTGGAGAAATGCCATGTGGTCGTGACCCCCGGCGCTGGCTTCGGACCGGCGGGAGAGGGGTATGTCCGCGTTTCTTCCTATGGGCACCGTGAGGATGTCGAAGCGGCCATGGCGTCGATCATCAAGAATCTGACGATATAAGGATACTTCCGCATGAGTGAAAAAAAACTTCCCTGTAACTCCGACAGGCTGCTTGAACTGACGACCCAGTTGCCTACTCCGTTTTATCTGTACGATGAACAAGGAATCCTCGCCGCGGCTCGCGGCATGAAGGAGACCTTCGCTTGGGCTCCCGGATTCCGTAATTATTTCGCCGTCAAGGCATGCCCGAATCCGACTGTTCTCGATTTGCTACGTCAGGAAGGGTTTGGCGCAGACTGTTCTTCCTTGCCAGAATTGCTGCTGTCGCGAAGCGCCGGCATTACCGGCGAGCGGATCATGTTCACCAGCAACGATACCCCCGACGAGGAGTTCGTCGAGGCCGTGAAGCTGGGCGCGATCATCAACCTTGACGACATCACCCATATTGAAGCATTGGAACGGGCCGTCGGCCATGTGCCTGAGCTAATTTGCTTCCGCTATAACCCTGGGCCGGAACGTACCGGCAACGCCATCATCGGCAATCCTGTCGAGGCGAAATACGGTGTAACCAGCGATCAGATCGTGGATTGCTACCGGATCATGAAGGGGAAGGGGTGCAAACGGTTCGGCCTGCATACGATGGTCGCTTCCAATGAGTTGGACGGTTCCTATATCGTGGAGACCGCCAGGATGCTGTTTACCCTGTGCGTAAGGCTTCGGAAGGAAGCCGGAGTCAGAATTGAGTTCATCGACATGGGAGGCGGCGTAGGGATTCCGTATCGGCTTGACCAGGACGCCATGGACCTGCGCGCCGTATCGGACGGCATGCGCCGCCTGTATGACGAGATCGTCGTTCCGGCGGGGCTTGACCCGTTGAACATCGTCTTTGAATGCGGGCGTGTCATTACAGGACCTTCCGGATACCTTGTCAGCAAGGTCCGTCATGTCACCCGTAAGTACAAGGACTATGTCGGGCTCGATGCCTGCATGGCTGACCTGATGCGTCCCGCGCTGTATGGCGCCTACCATCACATCACTGTCGTCGGCAAGGAGGACCGTCCGCTTGACCATATCTATGATGTGACGGGTTCCTTGTGTGAAAATAACGATAAGTTCGCCATCGACCGTCGGCTTCCCGGCATTGAACGGGGCGACGTCCTGGTGCTTCATGATGCGGGCGCCCACGGCTATGCCATGGGGTTCAACTATAACGCGAAGCTTCGACCCGCCGAATATCTGCTCAAGGCCGATGGTTCCGTGGTGATGATCCGCCGGGCGCAGACGTACGACGACTATGTGGAGACCCTGCGTTTTCCCGGCGTTCCCGTGGAGGTCTGATTCATGGCGTTCCGTTTTTCCGTCAGGGTGTATTTCAGTGATACCGATGCCGGTGGCATCGTCTATCATGGCCGGTATCTCGATTTTGCCGAACATGCCCGTACCGAGATGTTTCGCAAGGCGTGCGAGATGGTCGCTTCGCGAGCGAGCGCCGATTCTTCCAACGGAGTTTCCCAACGGGAATTGCTCGCGCAGGATACGGCGTTCGTCGTGAAGTCGATCACCATCGACTATCAGCGGCCCGGCTTGCTCGACGATTTTTTGGAAGTCGTGACGGAGATAGAGGACTGCAAGCGTTTTTCTCTGACGTTCCTCCAGAGGGTTGTACGGGGTGATGAGGTGCTGGCGGAGCTACATGTGCGTGTCGCGTCCATCAGCGTTTCCTCGCACCGTCCCCAGCCGATACCGGCCTGGTTGCCTGATATCGCAAAAGAAATGTAGTTTTTGGAGGCGAAAGGGGTGTCCGCAATGGCTGTTGCCAAGGCGTTTGTTCGTTTGTTCTGTGCGATGTAGGTGATACCTCCTATTTTTTCCCCTCCCAGACTGTCCCAAAAGTGTCTTTTTTGAAGTTCATCCCTTCTGGATAGGCTTGAAATGCATGTTTTTTGTTTTTGAGCCGACTTTTCGGACAGTCTCCCCCTTTCACCCGGCTGTATCCCGGCAATGGGGGCGGGCGGTGTGTCGGTGTGTCGTTTTTTGCTTTTACATCCATCATCCCTTTGTGTATTTCATGCGATCAGATCCCCCTTGGATGCTACTGGCAAATCTTTCCATCTGGTGGTGTAGTGCGGAGACAGGTATTGCTGGCAGGAAAGGTCCAGTTTTACCTTCAGGTCACTGGAACCGCTGAGCAACGCCCTCCTTCCGTATGCCTGTTCGATGCCTTCAAGCGTATTCGCGAGCCTGTCCTCCCGTTCTCTTTTCTTTTGAATTTCTTCCGACTCAAAAAGCCCGTATTGGCGGTGTCCCGCTGGAATAAAGTCGGTGATCCATATTCTGCTTCCTGCGTACCGTCTTCCTTCTTGCCAGATTTCCTTCAGGGCTTTCCTCGCCGCCCGGTAGAGTGCCGGCGGATAGGCGGTGGGGCTGTCCAACGGTTGTTGGACAGCCAGTGAACAATAGTTTTCCTGAAAGCGATTGGTAAAGATATGGATGGCTATGTTCGTCGCCTGGATATTCCTGACCCAGAGTTTTCCAGCCAGCGTCGTGCAATGGCAGGAAAGGGATTGGGCGACTTCGTCGAACGTGGTTTTGGGGATGCCGAAGGAAATTCCACTGCATAATGTCCGTAGCTGTTGACTTTCGGTATCTATCGCTTTTCTTCCCCGTAGCTCCCAAGCGGTCTGCAACCCCGTCATGGTGCAATGCTTTTCAATCCAGCGGTCATCTTTGCATACGAGATCCCATGCGGTCCGAAGGCCCAGACGATACAGCTGTTCCGCTCTTCTGTAGCCGATTCCCCAGACATGCGCCAACGGTGTTCTCCGGAGGACATCCTGTTCCTGCTCCGGCCGCAGCACGCAGTAGCCTTTCTTTTTTTCTTTACCGTCCACTATGTCCGTCTCAACCTTGCCGATATGGTTCGCCAATTTCGCAAGCGTCTTGTTTCTAGCGACGCCTATCGAAACAGGGACTCCTGAATAGTCGCTGATCTGCTTGAGGATCGCCTCTATCCGTAGCTCATAGTCATTCCATTGCTTTTCCGTCCGTGGTTGGCCGCCGTATTCAAAAAAAGCTTCGTCAATGGAGTAGGGCTGCATTGATTCCACAGAGCACCTGAGCATGTCCATCACCCTGTCGGAGATATCTTGGTAGAGCGGATAGTTGGAGGAGAATACCGTCACCCCTTTTCCGGCTAGTTCGTCCTTGATGTTTTTGTAGGCAAGTCCTCGGGTTATGCCGAGTATCTTTGCTTCTTGCGTCAAAGATACGATGCAGCCGTCGTTGTTCGAGAGGACGACGACCGGCTGCCCCTTGAGGTCGGGTCGGAACAGTTTTTCACAAGAGGCGTAGAACGAATTGCAGTCGCATAGTCCTGTCATGACGGTTGCTCCCGACTGCTCCCGTCATGCGGGGGAGGTAGTTTGTTTCTTGTTCCGACGCATGCATCTGACGACGGCCGACACAACGCCAAAAATAATCAGTTCAGTGGATTCCTCGATCGGCAGATCCTGGTACTTCGCATTTTCCGGATGCAGCACGGCTCTGAGCCCTGGCCTAGCGGGACGGACGAGCCGCTTGACGGTGAATCCTCCATCGTATTCGGCTACGACGATATCCCCGAACATCGGCCGTATCGAACGATCGACGACAAGGATGTCGTCGGCGAATATCCCCGCTCCAATCATGGAATCCCCTCCTGCCCGGATGCAATAGGTGGCCGATTTGTGTGGGGTGAGCAATTCATTGAAATCCAACGGATTTTCCCTGCAATCACTTCCAGGAGAAGGAAAGCCGCAAGGAACTTTCTCAAGGAAAAATGGAACTTCCTGTCTGAAATGTGCGGATGGCGATATATTCATACTTAACATTTGTATAGTAGTTTTGAGCGAATGTCAAGTTTTCCATGGTATGAAAGGCCCTGTCTGTCACAGGGGGCGAAATATATGTTCGCCATCCAACGCCCGCTTGTTTTTACAACCACGATTCCAACTCGTCGCCCGCTATCGGCATGGTTTACGACATGAGTATTGTACAGAAAGGCGCTGTTCACATCGTGTCTGATGATTCGCATGCTGGTCTGATTTCCCCTTTCCTGGTCGGCTTGCTGGTCGTGCTGTGGAAAAGGGGAAAAACAACTGGTCTCATATCTGTATGATGATATCTTTCCTTACTTGTACGGCATGTCGACCATGATCGTCGCATTGCCGATGCTCCCCAGCCTTTCATGGGAAACGACGATGTCATAGCGGTGTATGCCGGGGCGGGGAGTGCAGAGGTAGCTGAAACCGGTGGCATCCGCGATCAGCGATCCTTCGCAATACCATGATGCGCTGATTTCCGCGGGTAGGACTCCCGCAGGCAACGTAGCGGGAACGAAGGTCAGCGTGACTGACGTATTCGGTCCCGGTGTCGTCGGGGAACAGGTGACGGTACCCTGTAACGGTAACAGCGTATCGTTGACCACGGTAATCTGGAATCCATTGCCTCGATCTCCGACAACCAACTGTATTTCGCCGGAACTGACGCTTGAATCGATGATTCTCACCGCTTCTACAGCACCTGAGACAATCATTCCCTGGGTTTTCAGCCTGCTGTGCAGTGTGTATGAACCCGCGGCGAGCGTTTGCGTGACCATTGCCGTTCCATTTATCCTGTCCAGTGTCGGGAACGCGATCGTAGTAGGATTCCCGCTTTGGTCGGTCAGTTGTAGCTCTAGTTCCACATCTTCCTTCACTTGGGTGGGATTCCAGCTGTAGGAGACCGTCAGCGTTCCCGTCCCCGGCAGACGGTCCAGGATGATTATCGTGGTATTGGTCGCCGCGGACAGAAACGCCGTTGCCGTCCCATTTGCGAGAACCGCCCCAGTTTCGCTGCGTGCTTCGGCGGTCAGACGCCACCTGCCCTGAAGTAGTCCGTCGAGCCGTAGTTCTCCGTTCGTACTGGTCAGCGGTCCAAAGGATGATTCCCCCGGACCAGCTCCGGAGACTGTATACTCTTTGATTTTCATAGCTTCCGCTGGCGGCTTGAGGCTTCTCTCGCCTAATGTTACGTCGGCAAATTCAGGGCAGTCGAACACTAGACTCAATGTCGCTCCCCGTTCTTGCGCCGTCGGCTCCGAACAACCTGCGAGCATCAGCGCCGCAAGGATGCTGGCGAGCAAGGCGACGATTCCCAGCATAACCATAACGTGTGATTCCAAATTCTTTTCTCCGTCCATATGGGGACCTCCTGTGTCTTGTCTTCCCGTTTTCCGTTGCACCAACGTGTTTTTCAGGAACTTCACCGCCTATATGCATGAAAAGCTCCGTGGTGATTCAAAAATCTCAGACTCATGTTTGAAATGCTGTTTTCCTGAATCATCATCCCCGAAATATTTTCATAGAACTTTTGAAATATAGGGACTCGCTTCAATGGTGATGATGATATATACTCATATCCGCTTGCCCTTCATCCGGGGCGGAGCCTTTGATTGCTCAGGAGGTCGCTATGGTTGCTCAGGAAGGCTGTTTCGTCAGAACGATAAAGGTCCCTCGAAGGGATGTCTTGGAAGGAACGCTGGTTCCCATTTTGGAGAGTCCTTGGCCTGACTACGGACCGCAACCGCTCTATCCCGTCGCCGCTACGGTGAAAGTCGCCCATGATGGTCGGAATCTCAACTTCCTGTACCATGTCGTGGAACCTGAATTGCGGAGGATGTGCACCCATCACAACGATGCCGTCTGGACCGATAGTTGTGTCGAGGCGTTTTTGGCGAATCCTGCGATCAACGAGAAGGAGTATGTGAATTTTGAGTTCAGCGCATCCACTTATGCGTTGGTAGGCAGGGGAGTCGGCCGGGCGGGACGTACACTCTACGATGTGGGGAAGATCGCTACGTTGCCGATTGAATTCCATCTTCTGCGTAATACTGCGGCATTCGAGGGTATGGACGGCGGAAGTGAGTGGACTCTCTCCGTTTCCATTCCGCTAGCTGAATTCGGGCTTGCCATGCCCGGTTCTGATATCGGTGGACTAAGACTGAAAGGGAATTTCTATAAATGCGGCGATAGTCTGGCGCATCCTCATTATTTGATGTGGAATCCTGTCGATACCGCCAAGCCTGAGTTCCATTCTCCCCAATGTTTCGGAATTCTGGAGTTGGAAGCCTGAGTGTTCTGACGGAGGGGATTCATGGCTTCGGGATCGCGGCGTGATGAAGCCTTCTCCGGCTGAAACGGACTAGAGCCGCTTGTGGCGGTAGTTCGTGCGTATGACGCATGCAAGAAGGAGTCGCTGATGGATACCCCTCAGAACATCTACGACGACCCTGGTTTTTTCGCAGGTTACAGTCGTTTGCGAAAAAATACGTTGAATTACAACGTACTGCTGGAACAACCCGCGTTCCGAAACTTGCTTCCGGATTTGACCGGAAAGGCTGTACTGGATTTGGGGTGTGGATTCGGGGATGCCTGCGAGACATACCTTCGTCTGGGTGCTGCGGCCGTCGTTGGAATTGATATTTCCGAAAAAATGCTGGAGGTAGCCCTCTTGCAGGATAGCTCCCGCCGTATCGAGTATCATCGGATGGACATGCTGTCGATAGCGGGCATGGGTAGGCGGTTCGATATTATCACAAGTTCCCTTGCGGTCCATTATATCGAGAATTTCAGCACGCTGACCGATGCCGTAGGGCAATGCCTCAATCCCGGCGGGATATTCCTGTTTTCTCAAGAACATCCCCTGACCACCGCTCCCCTCCATGGCGTGCGGTTCCTGGATGATGAATCAGGGTGTTCCACCGCCTACCTGCTGGCCGACTACGGCAGACCGGGCTTTCGGAGTGTGGAGTGGTTCATCGACGGTGTAGAGAAATACCACCGGACGTTTTCAGAAATCATCGATGCACTGATAGCGGCGGGATTCTCCGTCGAGGCGATGGCTGAGCCTTTGCCCGATGATGCGACGCTGAAAAAATGCCCCCGTATGTACCGGGAGTTTATCAAGCCAAGTTTCCTCATCGTCCGGGCAAGGAAGCTTTCATCCTGTTAGACAGCCGCATAAGCGTGGCATCAGCTCTTGGTCGTATGCTATTGGTTGGCCATAGTATGGGCAGAGCCTTATTACAGAAGGATCAAGTTACAAATAGGAAGGTAACGTCTGGATGCATGTAGGCGGGGTTTGACTCTAGACACATCCAGACGTAAATTTATGCCTTAGACATCATAGTCAAGCGGGGCTAACGAAAAGTACTGCCCACAGGCTTATGTCTACTTCTTTCCGCTTTGTTGAAGGCAATGGAAATTTGAAATACCAGCGCTTTGCTCAACTGGGAGTCTCCAAAATCTATGAGTTAGCTATGGAGGACGATGAAGTCCTCAAGGGGCTGGAAGACGGGGAGGCCGTCGCTGGCATGACGGTCGAAGAGATCGACCGCTTGAGCGTGCGGGAACTGAAACAAAAACTCAGAGACGCCAAGAAAGACAAGGAAGATTCTCGAATCAGCATATGCATAAAAGATAAGGATGCTTCGCCTACGATGGTCATCCGCATTATCTGGACGAAAAAGCTTTCCTTCCGCTAAACTGTCACCTGAATGTGGCCTCAGGTTCCGCCGATTCTGTCGGCGTTGTCCCGTCTATCGTATTACACTGTCGCCTAAATATAGCATCAGGTTTTGCCCGTGTCGGGGGGATTCCAAGCCGCCTCTCCATGGAGGTTGTCGCCGCCTATCAGCCGGTCCAAGGCGAGGTGGGCGAGGGTGAGTCCGAAAATACCGGTGATGGTCGGCAGGCTGCCCAGCACGTTGCGTCGGCGACCCCGGTCAATGATCTGTTCATTGAAGTCGGCGTGTTCTTCCTGTTCAGGATCCCGGTAGGTGTACCGTACCAGTTCAGGGGAAAAGACTACTTCGATTCCCCGGCCTACGCCACGTTTGCGGAGGCTCGTCCGTACCTGCTTCGCCAACGGACACCCCCAGGTATCCATCAGGTCGCCAGTTCTGACCAGAGCCGGTTCTCGCCTGAGCGCCGCTCCCATCGATGAGATAATCGGGATTCCCCGGTTGTAGGTCCCTTGCAGCAGGGCGCATTTGGGATTTAGGGAGTCTATCGCGTCGATGACCAGGTCCGGCGCTCCGTCAAGTATTTGCGGGAGCGTCTGTTCATGGGCGAAAAGGTTCATCGTTTCCACTTCGATATCCGGGTTGATGTCCAGCGCCCGTTCCCTGGCGACTTCGACCTTGCTCCGTCCAATAGTCGATTCAAGGGCGAGTAGCTGACGGTTGAGGTTTGTAATCGACACTGTATCAAAATCGACCAGCCGTAGTCTGCCGATACCGCTGCGAACCAGCGCCTCCAACGCATATCCTCCGACTGCACCCATTCCAACGATGACGACGAACTTCCTGTGCAAACTTTCGACGATGTCGTCACCGAGAAGCCTGCTGATACGTAAAAAGCGTTCCGATTGCATGTGTTCGTTCCTCCAGTTCATTGACGGGGATATCCATGGCCGTTGCCAGCCTGTCGAGATGCCTACTCAATATCGTTTGGTACATTTCGCTCTTCCACCCTTCGGGCAACCAGCCCTCCGGCCAGTCCGTCTCCACTGCGAAAGGGTAGTTCCGTAGTTCGGGCAGGCGTCCGGCCAATCGCAAGCCCGGTCTCCAAAGCGATGGCCCTAGGGAAATCGTCCCGCCAAGTCCTGTAAAATGTCTTGCGGCTTCTATGCTCGCCGTAAATCCGTGCCACAGAAGCCGGGGCAACTTTCCACTATGTCTTTCAAGCGTCTTGAACAACGGTTCTTCGGCTCCGACAACATGAAGGCTGACCGACCTGTCCATTTGCCACCCAAGTTCCAGTACTTCTGACAAAAATTCCATCTGTTGTTTTAGCGGCGTTTTGTCCTGGAACCGGCGGTCAAGACCGACCTCTCCGATTTGCAAGGCCTCATCGCTTTTCAGCGTCAGCTCCATCTCCGCCAGGCTGCCGTCAAACGCGCCTTCGGCCAGTGCTTCCGGCAGGATACCAATGGCTCCCGTCATGTTTGCCCTGTTTTTTGCTATCGCGATGAGTTCTTGCCATTCTTCTGTCCTGGATGTACACACCAGCCCCCGCCATGTCTGCGGCATATGGTTCAGTTGTAAGCATTGGCTGGGTAGGTGAAGATGAACGTCGAACATACACCCATATCCTACCTTCCTGCAAGCATTATGTCCACAAGAAGAGTCGGCAAGCAGTCGGCAAGCAGTCACCAAGCAGTCACCAAGCAGTCACCAAGCAGTCACCAAGCAGTCACCAAGCAGTCACCAAGCAGTCACCAAGCAGTCACCAAGCAGTCGTCAAGCAGTCACCGAGCAGTCACCGAGCAGTCAGCAAGCAGTCGGCAAGCAGTCGGCAAGCAGTCAGCAAGCAGTCGGCAAGCAGTCGGCAATGAACCTGTCATCAACCCCAAAGCGAACACAAATCAATCCTAAATAAAGGTGCTAGAAACAAGTCAGCGACAGCCAAGTAACCAATACGCTGCTGATGATCGGCAGGACCATGCCTCCCCGCCGCCAGGACAGCAAAGCGGCGACGCCGATGCCCAATAACCCGGCGTACCATTGGGGCGTGAAGTCAACGACAGTACCGGGGAAAACCAACGCACCCAAGGCCGCCACCGGCATGATCAACATGCATTTGCGGGCGAATTTCGGTAGCTTGTTCAGAAACTTCGCGTAGTACGGGACAACCCTGGGCAGGAATGTCGCCACAGCGGACAATAGTATCAACGCAATGAAAGGCCAGTCGTTCATTGCTGCCCCTCCTCTGATGCGCAGACTCCAGCGTTCTCTACCAACTCTTCCTCATCGGTATCCGGCATGATCCATGCGCCGAACAGCGTTCCGCTGAGCATCGCGATAACGAACGCCCAACCCACCGGTATCCCCATGGCGCAGACCAACAGGGAATTAACCGCCGCCGAGAGCCCTGCGACCAGAATCGCCTGCCAATTCGATTTGACCTCTTGTGTGAGCAGTGATGCGAACATGGCGTAGATCGTTACCGCCGCGGCCCGTTGCAATGCGTCGGGCAGGACCATGCCTACAATGAAGCCGACCGCCGTCCCCGCCACCCATCCTGTGTAGGCGGTACCTTCAAGCCCCGCCATATAGGAAAACGAAAGCCTGCCGGGGCGCAGGGTCGAGACAGAGAATACTTCGTCCGTCGTGCCGAAGGCCACTAGCAGCCTCCTGACGCCTTTGACATCCGGTTCCAGTCGACTGGCGATAGACGCACCCATGAACATGTATCTCAGGTTGATCATCAGTACGCCGAGGAAGATAGCGATAACCGTAGCCTTCGCAGCGATCAGGTTCGCGGCGAGAAACTGCCCCGAGCCAGCGAAATTAGTTATGGAGAACAGGGTTGATTCCACAAGATTCATGCCGATGTCGCGGCATACTAGGCCGAAAGCCATGGCTGTTGGAAAATAGCCGACGCAAATCGGGAATCCCGCGTGGATTCCTTCCCCCAACGTGGCGTGGGCCGAGATATTCTGTTGATGGTTCATGGTAACGGTATCTTACAAGTTTCGCCCTGTCGGCGCAACTGGGGCGGAACCGCCCGTATGCGGTTCTACCAACGGGCCTGCATAACCTCAGGGGCACATAATTCTGGCATAGACAAAAAATTAGCGAAAATAAAGCACGGAAAAAACAGAAGCAGGATCGATTGTGTTTGATCAAGAAAATCGCTATGAGCCAATGATTTTATGACAATTTGCATTTTTAAATAACTATATATATTATATTAAGTTAATTTAAAATATCATGTTGACTTTGCATCATGCCCAACTCTATGGTTCCATTTTGAAAAGGCCTGTGGCGATGTTTTCCTCGAGCACGAGGCGATATGCCCCATGTAACCGGTTATTCCAATGAACCCCCTCGCCGAAAATGATTGATGTTTGATTATATCTATATATATCAAAAATAATTATTATACATTCTCCTAAAATAGGAAAAGATTTTTTTAAAATGGCGGAGAGCTTTTTCCATCTTCTTGCGTTCCTTGCAGGGAACCTGACCCCGACAATTGTTCGTCGGTTTTTCGTGTGGTATCCTCAGTTCCATGGGAAGAAAGAAGCTCAGCTTCAGATTTGTTCTGACAGGATCGTTCCTGTCGGTCCTCATCTTGTTCGCCCTGTTGATTCTCATTTCTTTCGCAGTCCTGTTTTCTACGACGAGTACGATGCAGGACCGGATCAACAGATACATGGAACTCGACGCCATGACGAAGAATATCGAGCTATGCCGCCAGTCGTTCGAAACATATTTCACCCATTCCGATGAGGCGTCCCGCCGCATGGCCGCGGCCGAGCTTCGAGGCGGCTTCGCAAACGTGTGGATTGTGCTTGGCACCCTAGGTGAACCGTCCTATGAAAGTGGCGAGGCCTATTTCATCCACCGGGCTATCCAGAACGGGCTGTCCTATCTGGAAGAACGCTGTTTCGATGTGCCCGTGGGAGACTATGTCGGCTATTATTGGTTGCTCGACGTATTCTCCTATCTGGAACAGTACAGCGCCGGCGATTATCTGACCTATACCATTACCCATGACGCCGCCGCCTCCCGGTCCACGTGGGATACCCTGTTGCGGTTGCGGACGGAAGTGATTATTGCAACCGTCGCATTGTTTCTGGTTTCTATCCTGTTCCTGACCTTTTTTTCAGGATACATGTCCCGTCCAATCCGGTCCATGGCCACCGCCGCCCGCCAGTTGACATTGGGAAACTATGATTTTCCTGAACTTATGGCGGAGGGACCGCTGGAACTAGCGAGCTTGGAAGAAAGCGTCAACCAGATGAAGCGGGCAATCAAGGACCGCGACGACCTCAGCAAGGAGCTGTATCAGGAAAGTTTGAAAAACATCGAGATGTCCCGCGACCTCAGCACTGCCCAGTACCATGCCCTGCAAGCTCAGATAAACCCCCATTTTCTGTTCAACGTGCTGAATACGCTCTCCCATACCGCATTTTTGGAGAAGGCGGAGAAAAGCGTTGTACTGACGAACACAATCGCATCCTTTTTCCGGTATTCACTCGATTTTCGAAACGAAGTCGCCATACATGATGAACTTGAGTTCTGTCGCCAGTACCTGATGATTCAGCAACAGCGGTTTGGAAATCGGATACAGTATGCCATTTCCTGTGGACAGGGCTTGGATTCCCTGTTCATTCCGCCTGTCATCATCCAGCCCTTCGTGGAGAACGCCGTGGTCCATGGCCTTGAACCGACGGAGTACGGTGGAATGGTGAAGATCATCGTTACGGATGACGGGGGGCATGTCGTGGTGCTGGTTGAAGACAATGGGGTGGGGGTGGATCCGTCCGATATGCGGACTGCTGGTAACGGACGGTCCCATATCGGAATAGAGAACGTGCGTGAACGATTGCGGGTCTATTTCAACGATGAGGCGGGGGTGCGGATTGCTCGTATGTCACCGCAAGGCGGCACTCGCGTGACACTCCGCTTTCCGCAAAGGTCGATACGATGGGTATGAAGATTCTCATAGCGGATGATGAATACCTGGAACGTGATGTACTCGAAATGTTTCTTAAACAGTACGATGCGTCCTTCGATTGCGTCAAAGCGCAGAATGGTAGGGACGCCATTTCCCTCGCCAAACAACATCATCCAGATATCTGTATACTGGATATACAGATGCCATTGATTGACGGACTCGAATGCGCAAGGGAGATCAAAGCCGTTTTGCCCAGTACTACGATCCTGTTCATTACAGCCTGGAGTTCTTTCGACTATGCGCAGCGGGCGTTGCGTCTTGGTGCGTCGGATTATCTTGTGAAACCCGTCGATTACGCTGTTCTTTCGGAACGGCTGGACAAGCTGCTTGCGGATCGGGTGCCCTCGGCTGCGAGAACGTCCGCGAACGGCACTGCGAGCCCATTGGCCAGGGAATTCTTCGCATCCCTCAAATATGGACGCCTCCCCGTAGGGTCCATTGTCTCGACGCTTTCTTCGTTCGGCATTCACGCGGAGGCAGGCATAGCCTTGGTCGTGAGCGATATATCTGTTGAACAGCTTTGCGAGGTGTTTTCACAGGATGAGAAACTTCGTAGTTGTCCGCTCTGCTATTTCGCTACACCCTATCGAACCACAGCTCTCCTGTTTTCCGCGCGGGAGAAGGAGCTTGTCGATTTTCTTGCCCTGTCCGACTGTCCCGGACGGATTGGCATCGGCGTGGAGTTCTCCTCCCTGCTGGAGATTCCCAAGGCGGTCCATACTGCGTCCCTCTGCCATACCCAGGCGGTACATTCCCAGAACCGGATATGTTCCCTCCTTTCGCAGGTCATCGCACAGACGTTCGATAGGGCTGCAGCTCGGAATATTCTCAGCGACTTGGTGAAGAACACTCTGAACGGTTGCGCTGGTTCCGCCCGTCAGTCGTTGCACGAACTGATTGACTCCATCAAGAATACCGTCGGGGACGGTGACGGAGGCGCGAAGGAGCTGTATGAAATTGCGTTGGTCTGCCGCCATGACATCCAGCAGAACATCCCCCTGTTCCACCGTCCGAAACCCGATGCGGGTTCCATGATGGAATTGGAGAACTACCTGATGGATTTCATAGATGACGCAGCTCAATCCGTTCTTCAGGACCGACAGGACAAGTATGCCAGGCAGTTCGGGTCGTTGAAACGATATCTGGCCTCCCATTACATGGACAATCCATCTCAGGAACAGATAGCCCAGTCCATGGGTATCACCGGTTCCTATTTCTCCCGTCTGTTCAAGGACTACAATGGACAGACATTCAGTGAATACATGACGAACCTGAAGATGGAACGGGCGAAGGAATTGTTTCGCTCCGGCCATAGCGTACAGGAAACCTCGATAGCCACCGGTTTTTCCGATTCAAACTATATGGCGCGTGTATTCCGGCAGTGCTTCGGCTGTTCCCCTTCGGAATACCGGGAACAGTATGTTCTTGCGAGTCGTTGCGAGCCAATGGGCCGGTAGGGGAGTTCATCGAATTGTCTGGCGGTCAAAGCAACTCGTCGATGCGGTCCTGAAATGCGTTGTTCTTCCCTGTTATTCTTTCAAGTAATTATAGCGCAATATTAACATTACGTCCGTTTTTCGGATTGGTTCGGATATGTACAGGAGAATTTTGTAAAAAACATGTCTGATGTAAAAATTCTCCTGATATTTTTTTCAGAAAACCTCCCGCATACTGCTTGTAGTTTTTGGGTGCGACGGTTTCTGCCTTCTGCCGGAAGACCACATGTCCTGTTCCTGATGGATCATGTGAAGTGGTTCCCAAAGGAGTTGGGAATACCCGCTAGGACTGCTGTTCTGCCGTTTTCCCCACCTCGTCCCTTCCCCAAGAACTGTCGGTTTCTTCCTGCGTCCATTGTCAAAAGAATGTCCTTTGGCGGTGGAGTTGCGCAAGGAGCCGTAAATAGGATTGATTCTTGCCGGTCAACGGCAATGAACAATATGGAGGAAGAATATGAAAAAGACAATCGTCACATTGCTGGTGCTTGTGACCCTTCTCGGTACTGTGTTCGCACAGGGCGGCTCTGAAGCCACGACGACAAAGACGGTCAAATTGACTCTTTCCGAAGTCCACGCCGAAGGATATCCCACCACGCTCGCGGATTATGAGTTCTCCCGGCTCGTCTCTGAAAAGACCAACGGCAGAATTAAGGTTGAGGTCTATTCCGGCGGAACCCTGTATGGGCAGGAAACCGGCGCCATTGAAGCCCTTCAGATTGGCGACTTGGCGTTTTCCAGAGTGTCGGCCTCTCCTGTGGCGTCCTATGTTCCGAAGATCAACGCCCTTCAAATGCCGTACCTCTACAGAGACGGCGACCATATGTGGAAGGTACTGGACGGAGAGATTGGTCAAGGGCTCCTCGCTGACATCCAGGCTTCCGGTTCGGGACTGATCGGGCTTGCGTTCTATGACGCCGGTTCCAGAAACTTCTACACCAAGAAACCCGTCAAGACCGTCACTGACATGGCCGGTCTCAAGATCCGCATGCAGAACAACCAGATGATGGTCCGGATGGTTGAATTGCTCGGCGCCAACGGCGTTACCGGCATCGGCCCCAACGACGTCTACTCCGCGATTACCCAAGGGACGATCGACGGCGCGGAAAACAACTGGCCTACCTACGAATCGATGGGCGACTATGAAGCCGCGCCATACTTCCTCGTTGATGGACATACGAGAGTCCCTGAGATTCTGCTCGCTTCCGAAGCTGTGTTCAAGACGCTTGATCCCGCCGATGTCGCGATTATCAAGCAGTGTGCGAAGGAAACCCAGGCGTATGAGATCCAGAAATGGGCGGAACGTGAAGAATCCTCCAGAACGAAGGTACTCGCCGCTGGTGTTACGGCTACCCAGCCTACAGCCGCCCAGCTCGCTGAGTTCCAGGCGAGGATGGCTCCCCTGTACCAGGAATACGGCAAGGATTATATGGACGTTATTACCGCGATCCAGAACGTCAAATAACATATGGACGTCTAGTTCTGATGGGGGAGAGGCTCTGCTCCCCCAATTTGAGAAGAATGGAGGGATCGATGGCGACATCAAAGTTTTCAGCTTGGGCTGTCAGGAACAAGCTTGCGATCGATAAATCGAAGTTTCCTGGTGGCGTGCCTTTCAAGCAGTATATCATCCTTGCGAACCACTGGTGCCACAGGATACTGCTTACCGTTGCACAGCTCGCCGTCGTGGCGATGCTCATTATCGTGTTCTGGAACGTGATACTGCGTTTCGTGTTCAATTCAGGAGTGAAATGGGTCGAAGAAGTTCCCGGCTTGCTCGTCACTTTGTTTACGTTCATCGCATGTGCTATCGGCGTCCGTGACCATATGCATATCTCTGTGAGCCTCCTGTACAACCGTTTTCCCAAAGGCGGAAAAATGAGGGATTTCATGGATGTCCTCAGCAATCTCGCCACGCTGGCCTGCGGTTCTTTCCTGTTCTACTACGGCATTGTGTTCATTGCCAAGCTGAAACCGGGAATGCTGCCGATGACCGGCTGGCCGACTTGGATTCAGTATATTCCGGCTCCGATAGGCGGCTTCATCATGATCTTCGACTCACTCCTTTTCCTGACCCATGTGATTGATCCGAACGATCTCCTCTACAGCGAGCCTGAGATCGACTATGAGGATCTGCTGAAGGAACAGGCGGCGGAGGCGAAACGCCTTGCGGCTGAAGGAGGAAAACGATAATATGGCTACAACTACACTTGCCACCATTGTCCTGATCGGAGGATTCTTCCTGCTGATGGCCTTCAAGGTCCCCGTGACCTTCTCCATGCTGATTGCGACGGTTTGTTCCGCGCTGATTCATGGCACGAACCCTACTACGATGGTACGGATGATGCTCGACGGGGTGAACAACTTCACGATGCTGGCGATCCCGTTCTTCATCGTCATGGGTGAAATCATGGCTGCGGGACAGATTTCCGACAAGATCGTCGATTTGGCGAATCTTGTAGTCGGACGTTTCCGCGGCGGTCTGGCGTATGTAAACTGCCTTGACTCCATGTTCTTCGGCGGCATTTCCGGTTCCGCGGTCGCTGACGTCTCGTCCCTCGGTTCCGTCGTCATCCCCATGATGGAGAAGCAGGGGTACGACAGGGAATTCTCGGTGGGGCTTACCGTCACTACCGCCTGTCAGGGCGTCCTGATTCCTCCGTCGCACAACATGGTCATATTTGCGCTGGCCGCTGGCGGTGGCGTCTCAATCGGGAAACTATTCGTGGCCGGCTTTGCCCCTGGAATCGGTCTTGGCGTCGGTTTCATGATCCTTTGCTTCTTTCTGGGCAAGAAATACAACTTCCCCAAAGGGACGAAGATGTTCCCCGACTCCGCCGTCCGCTGGGTGAAATTCTCCCGTCATGATAGCTCCGCGAAGAGCTTCTCCTGCCGGAAGTCCCCATCGTCATGGGTCAAGATGACCAACCCGCTCTTTGACACTGAACTTGGTCGATGCATCCAGATTGTCTTGAACGCGATTCTGCCGATGATGACTCTGGTCATTATCATGGTGGGTACGGGTGTCGGCGTCTTTACCGCGACAGAAAGTTCCGCGGTCGCCTGCTTCTATACGTTCATCCTGACCTACTTCGTGTTCAGGACTGCGAAGATCAAGGATTTCGGAACGATCATCAAGAACTCACTCAAAACGCTTTCCATCGTACTGACGCTGATCGCTACGGCGAAGGCATTCGCGTATATGATGACCGTACTCAGGATTCCCGCCACCATCACCAGCGGGCTCATCGGCCTGACCGACAACCCGTTCGTCCTGTTGATCATCATCAACGCTTTGCTGTTGATTCTGGGCTGCTTCATGGACATGGCCCCGCTGATTATGATCATGACTCCAATCCTTCTTCCCGTCATGACCAAGATCGGGATGTCCACGATTCATTTCGGCATCATGCTGATCTTCAACCTCGCCATCGGTCTGTGTACCCCTCCGGTCGGTTCTGCGCTGTTCGTAGGATGCGCGGTCGGAAAGACGCAGCTGGAAAGTACGGCGAAGAAGATGATTCCGCTGTTCCTTTGCATGGTGGTCATTTTGTTGATCGTCACCTACCTGCCGTTCGTCGTCAGAATCCCGCTGTTCGGATATTGACCCGCTTCCGACCTTGAGGTCGGAAAGTTATTGCGAAGGAGCGTCGTGCAGGTCATCAGGTCTGGCGTCGCTCCTTTTTTGTTCGGACAGCGGTTCTTTGGCCGCGTTGTCATAGACAGGGCCGTACTTGCTGTTATTGTCTTGGTGTCCCTATGAAGCCGTTCTTCTTTACAATGCTTGTCAAGAAATCTCCGGACACGGCATGCAGTGATATGTCTTCGTGTGGCATGACTTGTCGGTTTCATGGTATCATGGCGTTGGAAGCCTGCGGTTTTCACGAGGAGGAGGCATCATGCCGGTATTTCTGCGTAATCTCGGATTGGAGTTCATGGCCACGAAGGACGGCTTGCTGGATGAGTATATGATGCCATTGTTCAAGGCCGCCCGCCCGCGCTCTTGTGAACTTGGCCGTTATTATGTCAGCCAATTGCCCAGTGGCGTTGAATTCATCTTCCAGGTGATTCCTGATGGAGACGACCTGCGGGTGGTAGGAGTGGATACCCACGTCGGCGGTCCCTGCGTATGGTATGGTACGCCTTTCATGCGGTTGCAGACCGACTCCGGCCCCATGACCTTGCGACTTGCGTTTTCCAACGAAGCTAAATCCGCTGTGTTCGTGGCGAACGTCATGAACGCCGGGGTACTGCCCGTCATTGACGAAAAGACCCGTGTCGAGATGCAGGTCGTGGCGTTTCCCGCCGCATTGGAAATCTATAAGGATCGTCAGGCGTATGAAAACGCCATGACCGAAGCCGCGGAGAAGGGGGACGGTACTCCGTTGATCATAGCGGACGGACAGCCTTTTCCCTATAATTTCATGATGAAGTACAATCCTGATGCCACCGATGAACAGAAGCGGAAGGCGGGAAGGGAAGACCTTCTGCTTCTGTGCGGCAAGGTACTGGCGGTGGAGGAACGGAAGCACGGTATTCCAGGCCATGAGGACGCCTCCATGACCGTAGCTACTATTTCCACCGTTTTCGGGCATCTGGACGTAGTGTTTTCCAAGGACATGCTCGCCGGCGTTCCCTGTGGAAAGGGTGATTATCTGGTATGTGACTGTCTGATTAGCGCCGATGTCGCGCTTGGCCAGTATGAATGCTGGGCCGAGTAGTCATTGGAACGGTGCGTTTTCTTTCTCCCAAGGTTGCCCGGCGGCGTTTGCCGGAGTCTCTGAAGGGGAGTGGAAATACCAAGGATCGCAAGGCGGCGTCAGCGGGATTCCCCGATTTCCGTCGTGTCAGGAGATGGTGAGATCTCCATATGTGGGCTGATGTGTTTCCTGTATAGTTGTAGTATTGAGCCTCAATCCTCTGGTCCTTCCCCCACGAGCGGGTATGACGGGCCTTTCCCGCTTATGCTGGCTCATGGACTGGCAGGGCGGAAGCCATCACCGTATTGTTGAGATATGCGTTGAACTTATCGTATTCCGTTTCCGACAGACATCCAGGACACGACATCACGACCAACCGGTGTCCGTCGTATCCTTCGTGATAGGGCGGGTGGACGTGTGCGAAATCATTTGCCTTGTATCCGGCTTTCTCATAGAACGCCTTGCGATGGAGGGACGTCTCGTCCACTGGCGGGTCTATTTCCAGAATGATTGTTTTTCCTATTCGGTTCAGCGCTGCCAGTGTTTTCAGGCCATACTTCCTGTTGCGCATTTGCGGCAGGATGCAGAAGTGTTCGACATAGATGTGGTTTTCGGTTTCCCACCAGAGGATGATGCCCACCATTTCGTCATCATCATAAATGACATTGAAATGATATTCCTCGTTTCCCATGATTTTGACCTGTGAAGCGGCTTCCCTCTGTTCATGGAACGGAAAGCTGATCGCATACGATTCCATCGCCCTGGAGTATGGTTCTCCCTCGCAAGTCCGTAGCCGCTTGAACGTCATGTTGCCGATGTCGAGATCTTTTTGAGTCATCAGACGCCGCCTATGCCAATACTCATTGGACATGCTCCCATTATGCATAAAAAACACGTTCTTTGAAGGGGGGGGCGAAAAGTCAATGCGCAATAGCGCATCGGGTTCTTGTTCTGTCGGAGCTGTATGGAAATAGTCCACGTCGGCCTTGTTTTGTGCTCTGCCATCCACATTCGATGTCTTCATGCCGGCCGCAAACGCTGTTTTTTTGCGTGGTCGGACTTGGAGGCCTGGACTTTTCGGACGGTCTGGTGGGGGCTGGAAAAATTGGGCGAGATGGACGTGTCTCCCGCCAGTGAAGAAAAACAAGGAATTTCTAGATCGTGCGGTAAAATTGCGCGGAACGATATTCAACCGTTATTTCAAGGCCAGATATCGTTTCAGGGGAAATGCGCAAAAATAGGGGGATGATCCGCCGTAATCATCTTGTATTTTGGTTCTTCAACGAAATTAATCTCGACGACGTTGCTGTAGTTCCGAGTTGAAAAGCGACGGATTGATTCCGTCGCTCCTACTTGTCGGGGCCCTTCACAATCAGAGGTCTTTTTGGCCCATTGTTTTTCCAGTTTGCCAAAAAGCCATCAATTTCACGTTTTAAATAAATCATGAACATCGCCTTGTGTAATATGATGACATAATACATTTCATGAGCGGATCAATGGTTGGATGCAACAAAACATGAGGGAATGCTATAATCAGAAAGAACTCCCGGAATTCAGATACATGCTGATTGTAAAGTGTTCCGGCTCCTGCCCACCTGAATGTATCTTGTCTATGATCTCCATTATTTTCTCTACCATGATGTTGATGTCATACCCATAGGAACTCAAAGAGGGGGTAAAGAAAGAACAGAGAAATGTATCGTCAAGGCTTATCACCCCGATGTCCCGGCCTATCGTCAGGCCATGTTTTTGAGAGAATTTGTATAGTCCGGGGGCGAAGAGATCATCATCAATGAAAAAAGCCGTAGGATAGGTGAAAGAAGACTTCGCGGTTTCCAGCTTGCTTTCCAGATCATTATTCGTATGCCCTTGTATGACTATGTCGTTATGGAATACTCCCAGTTCAGCGCATGCTTCATTGAAAGCTACTATCCGTGATGTGAAAGTAGGTTTTTCAATCATGCCTCTGACGTGGACAAGTTGCTTGTAGCCTTTTTTGAAAAGTCTGCCGACACCGTCTTTCACCGCTGCGAAGAAATCGATGGATATCGAGTTGAAATCTAAAAAGTAATCGTTGATCAGGATAATCTGCTTGTCGATCGCGGAATTGCGTCTTGGAAGATCGTTGTAACAGACTATGGCTATGTCGATTTCATTGCCAAGGATTGAATCTTCTATATAGGAATACCAATTCGGGTTGTTGTCGGTTTCAATGAGCAGGCACACATAGCTCTGTTTGCTGGATACCCGCCTGAGGTTGTGCAATATCCTGCTGAAAAACGGGTTCTCGCTGTCAGGAACCACTAATGCGATGTTCTTCGCATGTCCTGAGCGAAGAGATCTTGCGGCATGATTTACACGATAATTGTTCTCGTCGCACAGGGTGAGTATCTTTTCCGCGACGGCGGGGCTGACCCGGCCTTTCCACTTGTTTCTCAAAACCAATGAAACCGTAGTTTGAGAAACGCAGGCCAGCTCCGCGATATCATTGCTTGTCAATCTTTTGTCCATGATCTAATGATTATAACATATGAAATGAAATAAAAGAATAATAAGTTTTACGTAAAACTGTTTGATAGGCGCTGAATCATGCCTTGGAAATCGGTAAAAAATTATCAATTTATATTATCAAGATTTATGTAAAAAAAACTTGTTCATTTGAAAATGTCATGATACTTTAATGTGAGTACTACGTAAAACTATCAAGTGAGGTTTTGTCATGCAGAAAATTGCGATAATAGGTTACGGCATGATGGGCGCAAGCCACATGGCAGCTTTGAGAGCACTGGGCTATCCTGTGGAAATGGTGATGGGGCGAGATTTGCCAAGGACAAAAAGCTTTGCCGACGCTAACGGGATATTGGGGTATACCACGAATTTCAATGATCTCATTGAGGCGGGAATAGAAGTCGTTCATGTTTGTACCCCCCCTATGGGGCACTATGATGTCGTCAAGAAAGCATTGGAATCCGGGATGCATGTCGTCTGTGAAAAACCATTCGTATTCAATAAGGAAGAGGGTGAAGAACTTGTGCGGCTTGCGGCAGAGAAGAAACTCGTCAATGCGATTGGTTTCAATGTCAGGTTTCATGGCGCATGTATCAATGCCCGGGAACTTGGCCGAACCGGACAGTTGGGCGATGTCCTTCTGGTGAACGGATCGTATATGCAGGAATTCCATGCCCTGCCTTCTTTCTACTCATGGCGCTACCAGAAAGAGGCCGCGGGAGATTTCCTTGCTACGACTGAAATCGGGTCTCATTGGATTGACATTATGAGATACCTGACGGGAAGTGAAGTGGTGGCGGTCAGTGCTACGTATGGGAGCTTCTTCCCTGACAGAACCCTGGCCGACGGGATGCAGTATCCTGCCGGGACAGTGGAAGGAACGCCGTTCCATACAGACTCCGACAATGTCGCGCTGGTATCGTTCCGACTTGATAATGGAGCGTTGGCAAATATGGTCCTCTCTGAGATAACTCCGGGAAGATATAACTATCTGGATATCACGGTGACGGGAACCAAAAGTTCTTTCTGGTGGAATTCCGAGGATTTGAATCGTCTTCATGTCGGAAAGAAGAATTCTCGGGTCGAAGAGGAAGTGCTGGCGTTTGGCGACGGATTCAATGCCTCTGTGACCAACATGCTCAGAGAGGTGTATCGGGATATCGAGATCGGGAAGCCCAGTGAAAATGCGAAGTATGCGAAGTTTGCCGATGGATTGGCGAATACGATGATTTGCGATGCGATTTATAGAAGTGCAAAGAACAATTCAAGATGGGAGGAGGTACAATGAAGAATCCAGTTGTTTTCGTGACAGGAGCGGGAAGGGGTTCTGGAGAGGCTATCGCAAAACGATTTCTGAGGGACGGCGCGATAGTAGCTGCGTCGGATCTCAAGAAGCCGGAATGGGATGCCAGGGAATATGAGGCGAGGCTTATTCGTTTGGAAGTCGATGTTTCCGATGAAATGGCGGTAATCGCCGCCATACGGGAAGTCAACGCCAAGACCACGGGTATCAACATCCTGGTCAACAATGCCGGATTGTCGAAACCGGACACTCCGATTGTGGATGAAGATGTCAGTTCTTTGGAAAAGCTTTTCAAGGTCAATGTGGAAGGCGTCTTTTTCACGACAAGGGAGGTGGTTCGGAACCTTCAGGCGAAGAAACTGCCGGGCGCAATCATCAATGTGGCGTCCGTTGCGGGAAAAAATGGATTTCAGGGATGCTCGTTGTATGGAGCGACTAAGGCGGCTGTGATTGGTTTTACGAGAAACCTCGCCCCTGAGCTTGGGCCCCATGATATCACGGTGAATGCGATTTGCCCGGGGAGCGTAGATACGCCGATGATTCTTGGCGTAATCTCGAATATCTCCAAGAACTCCGGGATGACTCTGGAAGAGGCCCGGAAAGCTATGGAAAGCGGCATCCCCATGAGGAGATTGCAGACTCCTGATGATGTCGCCGGACTTTGCGCTTTTCTTGCGTCCGATGATGCCAGAAATATCAGCGGTGAGAGCATGAACCTCGACGGTGGGGTGGTAAGGGATTGAATCGGGTTGTATTCAGCCCCCATAAAAGGAGAAAAAAATGAAGAGAAAAATCACTTTGGTTCTAGTTATGGCATTGCTTTCCGCAATGGTGTTCGCCGGTGGTTCCTCTGAGAAGGGCTCTACTTCAGGACAGTTCAAAATCGCGGTCATGTTTGGCGTAGGGGGATTGGGGGACCAGAGCTTTAACGATAATATCAATAATGCGATTGTCTCCGCGAAATCCCAGATGGACTTCGCATATGACTATGTAGAGCCCAAGGCTGTTTCTGAATTCGAGAGCTTTCTTCGTGAATTCGCCCAAGCCAAGGAATATGGGCTGATAGTAGTGGCTGGGTCGGATGCCGCTGACGCATGCTCGAAGATAGCCAAGGAATATCCCGACCAGCATTTCATGTTGCTTGATTCAGGGGCCGCCGACGCCAATGTGATGGGTGTCACATTCAAGGATAATGAATCTACATTCCTTGGAGGCTATGCGGCATCATTGATTACCCGGCGCAACAAGATCGGAGTTATCGGAGCGTTGGATATCGATGTAATCAACGGATTCATCGCAGGGTGGGAAGCGGGCGCAAAACATGGCAATCCTGATATTACGGTCTATCGTTCTTACTGCGGTGGATTCGCCGATCCAATCACGGCCAAAGAAATGGCAGTCCAGATGTACAAGAATGGTGCCGATATCATCTTTGCCGCGGCAGGAGGCTCTGGCCTCGGAGTATTCCAGGCCGCTGAAGAGACGGGAAATCTGGCGGTTGGCGTCGATAGCAATCAGAATCCAATCAAACCTGATTCTATCGTGATGAGCTGTGTGAGAAGTTTCACTGCGATTATGAAGAATGCAATTCAGAATGAGATGGATGGCAAGCTTCAAGTCGGTACGACGCTTCAGGTTGGAATTCTTGAAGATGCCGTTGACTGCACATTCGAGGGATCAAACGTTCCTGTCTTACAGTCTGTGAAGGATGCCGTCGAGGCGCTCAAGCTTGAGGTCAAGGCGGGAAAGGTCGCTATTCCTTCCAAGCTTAATTAGCCGAATGTTGGTATCCAGCGGTTCAGTCGTTTCTGGCCGCTGGATACGCTTCGTTACAAAGGGTGAGAAAGAATGCAGCTACTGTCTACCGAAGGAATCTCAAAGAATTTCGGAACGTTTTGGGCCAATAGAAAAATCTCGTTTCATCTTGATTCTGGAGAGATCATATCCATCCTTGGTGAGAACGGCGCAGGTAAAACGACGTTGATGAATATGCTCTACGGGCTTTATCAGCCTTCGGAGGGCAGTATATCCATCAAAGGGTCGAAGGTGGCTATCGGCTGCCCTAGGGATGCTATAGATATGGGCATTTCTATGGTGCACCAGCATTTTATGCTTGTCGACGCCCTTACCGTCATGGAGAACATCATTTTAGGCAATGAGCCGAAGAGCCGTTGTTTCATAGATACGGAAACGGCAAGAAAGAAGGTTGACGGCCTGTCGCAGGCGTATGGACTTGGGGTAAAGAGCGATTCGATGATCGGGAAGCTTTCAGTCGGAGAGAAGCAGCGCGTTGAATTGCTGAAGGCGCTTTACAATGATTGCGACATCCTGATACTGGATGAGCCTACGGCTGTCCTTACTCCGAATGAAGTCACAAATTTCTTTGATATTCTCAAAAGGCTCAGGGATGCGGGAAAGGGCATAATCCTCATTTCGCATAAACTCAGGGAAACACTGATGATTGCCAACCGTATATACATCATGAGGGCGGGGGAATTCATTGATGAGACGGTCCCTGAGCGATCTACGGTAGAGAGCTTGTCGGAGCTCATGGTAGGAAGGCCGTTGAACTCTGTGGTGTCCCGTGAGGACGTGGAATATGACAAGGTCGTCCTCGACGTAAGATGTCTGGATTCATATTCGGGAAAAGGAAAAGTCCTCGACAGTATCAATTTTAAATTGAAGGCGGGAAGGATATTGGGGCTTGCCGGCGTTGACGGCAACGGACAGACGGAACTTGTAGAACTTATCGTTGGAATGCGGGGAGCTGAGCGCGGGAATATATGCCTTGATGGACGGGACATCACATGTGCGAGCGTGAGGAAACGCCTTGACATGGGAATCGGCTATATCCCTGAAGATCGGCAGGCGAAAGGTCTTGTCGGCCAGTTTGATTTGGAAAAGAATCTTATTTTGGGGTATCAGCGAGACAAACGTTTTTCTGCGCACGGAATAATCAATTGGAAAAAAGTGCATGAATATTCCAAATCAGTAATCAACGCCTATGATGTGAGGTGCCGGGGCGTTCTTGAGAACGTCGGGGCGCTTTCTGGTGGGAACCAGCAGAAGGTTGTGATTGGCAGGGTTCTGGAAGCTGATCCAGAACTCATTATCGCGGCCCAGCCGACTAGAGGTGTCGACATAGGTGCGGTGGAGTATATTCATCAGAAGTTGATAGAGATGAGGAACCGGGGGAAGGGTGTCCTGTTGATATCCGCGGATCTTGACGAAATCCTGAAGCTCAGCGATGACGTCGCGGTGATGTATGAAGGGAAGATCGTATGCCTTTCGGAAAATGGGCGATATACGAAAACGGAGCTTGGCTCATTCATGACCGGCGGAAGAACAGAGGAGGTCGCGGATGAGTAAGATTGGATTTTCCAGAATCAGAGAAAGCAAAGCGTTCTATACCGTTTTTGCCTTGTTGCTTTCATTCCTAGTCGGGGCGTTGTTCCTGCTGGTTATAGGGTATAATCCGTTTTCTGTGTATAAGATTGTTCTAGATGGATCCGTGGGGAGCTTGTATAGCATATTTAAGTCACTGGCGAAGGCCACTCCGTTGGTATTCACAGGACTTTCTGTCTTTTTCGCAGATCGGGCGGGCCTTTTTAACATCGGCGCGGAAGGACAATTGCTCATCGGTGGAGTGACATCTGGAATCTTCGGGCATATATTTGCCAGTAGTGGGATGAATCCCCTGATTTCAATTATCCTTTGCCTTGCCCTGAGCTTTGTCGCCGGTGCCCTTTGGGGGCTTATACCAGGTTGGCTTAAAGCCTATTTCGGAGCCAATGAATTCATAGTGTCGATGATGCTGAATTATATTGCGGCGAGCCTTTGCGAGTATCTGGTGACATATCCCTTCCGTGGACCAGGGGTAACGGCCAAGACGAACCAGATGCCTGACGGCTACCTGTTGCCGCGTCTTGCGCAGGGAACACAGTTCAATCTAGGATTTTTCATAGCTTTGCTGGCTATCATATTGGTTTTTCTCTTCTTTAAATATGCATCCAAAGGACTGGAGATATGTACCATGGGGAAAAGCCAGCTTGCGGCGCGTGCGGCAGGCGTGGATATACGGAAGCAAACTTTATTCGTCTTTTTTGTCGCAGGGGGGCTTGCCGCCCTTGCCGGAGCCACGGAGGTACTTGGAATACATGGGTTCTTCGTCAGTGATCTTTCTCCCGGGTATGGATTCGATGGAATAGCTGTTTCCGTTCTCGCGCAGGGCAATACATTTGGAGTACTTCTTTCTTCATTGCTCTTTGGCGCTTTGAGGGCGGGAGGGTCAAGGTTGGATCTTAAATCGAAGGTGCCGTCAGAGTTCATAGTTGTGCTTCAAGCGGTCGTGATTGTTTTTGTCGCAACCCCCCGGTTGATTGAAAAGTTCCTCAAAAGGAAGGAGGCAAAGAAGAATGCTTGATACCATAGTAACGCTGTTGGGCAGTACAGTACGCATTTCGCTCCCGATTATACTCTGTGCGTTGGGCGCGATGTTCTGTGAGCGTGCCGGTGTCCTCAATATTGGGATGGAGGGGATAATGCTATTGGGTGCGTTCTTTGGTGCTTATGGAAGCTATATATCAGGGAATGCATATGTCGGTTTGTTTTTTGCCTTGGCCACAGGCTCCCTGCTTGGTTTGTTGCACGGTGTCCTGACAGTGAAATTCCACACTAACCATATCATCAACGGAGTGGCCATAAACCTGCTCGGAGACGGTCTTTCAATCCTCTTGTTGGTGATAATATGGGGCAACAAAGGCAAGTCAACGGAGGTCGTTGGCTTCAGAACTCTTGATAGTATTATAAAAAAGGATATTCCCGTTTTTTCAACGATATTCGGAAACCTCAATTTCTTATTCCTTCTCATGCTTGTATTAGTTATCATCTCATATTTTTTCATTTTTAAGACTCCGTTGGGATTGAGACTGCGTGTCATAGGTGATAAACCGCAAGTGGCCGATACAATGGGGATCAATGTAGAACGGGCCCAGATAATCTATGTCGTGATTGGTTCCGCCATCGCAAGTATTGCCGGGGCTTCTCTTTCAATAGGGAGCCTTCACTATTTCTCCAAGGGGATGGTCGCAGGGAGAGGCTATATGGCATTGGCCGCGATGGTCTTTGGAATGTGGCATCCTGTATTCATACTGCTTAGCGGCTTGTTTTTCGGCTTTGTGCAGGCAGTTCAAATGAGGCTGCAACTTTTCAATTTTCCCGTTCAGTTCATCGAGATGATTCCTTATGTCGTTACGATTGCAATGCTTGTTCTGACATCCAAGACGAACAAAGGACCGCAGAACGCAGGAAAGCCGTTCCAGAGGGGAATCCGTGAGTAGTGTGAAATATTTGAAAACAACATGTCAGCAGCGATGAGGGGGAGCAATGAACAGACTGGATGATGATTTGGCGTTTATCCTGAAATATGAAAACGTAGCATGGTACGAAAATGGTATGGTGAGAATGTTGGATAGGAGATGTTATCCGATTGCAACGGAATTTAAGGAATGCCATACCCATTTTGAGGTAGCGCAGGCTATTAAGGATATGGTTACTCAAAGTTGGGGGCCTTATTTCGCCGCAGGCATGGGAATGGCTCTCGCTGCGAAGGAATATGAGTCCCTGGGGTGTGAAGAGTATAGGGATGCCATGTCGAGCGCTGCATGGACATTGTCCCATGCGAGACCGACCACAACAGCTCATATGCAGGAGGTCGTTACCAACTGTCTGAACGCGGCGGTTAAGGCAAAAGAAGAAGGAAAGGACGGTATTGATGCCGCTTTCGACTCGGCTCTTGCGTATTATGAGGATGTCTATGCATACTGTGGCGCGATGGGTGTATTGCTTGCAGAACGAATTCCTCGGAATGGAATCGTGATGACGCAATGCTGGGCTGAGACCATAGTGGGGATGTTGTTGAAGGCGCTGAGAAAGAATGGGAATGATGCAAAATTCTTCTGTCCGGAGACTAGGCCTTATTTTCAGGGAGCCCGCCTTACGGCAAGCTGTATTTGCGACATGGGGTTTGATGTTACGGTCATTACTGACAATATGCCGGGATATGTGTTGAAAGAAAAGCATGTAGATGTCTTTACTTCCGCTGCCGATGTGATTTGCATGGATGGTACGATATGCAATAAAGTGGGGACGTTCCAGATAGCGCTCTGTGCGAACTACTACGGAATACCGTATTATGTGACGGGAAAGCCGAACATGGCTCATCCAGACGCCGCTTCTTTGAATATTGAGGAAAGAGATCCTGAACTTGTGCTTCATGCATTTGAGCAAAAGACGGTCATGGATGGAGTGAAAGGGTACTATCCTGCATTCGACATAACGCCGGCTTCTCTTGTTACGGGGTGCGTGACGGAGAAAGGTATTTTTCCGCCTGATGCGTTGCATGGATATTTCGAGATGTAATATGTCCGAAAGTTTCTATCCCAGAGGGGTAGGGAGAAATATTCTGTAAAGTTTGATTGGTTTTCTCTTCTATCCGATACTCCGCAAGCGCCTGTTCCGCCATCATGGTGTCCTGCAATCTGTATATTCAGTGAATCTCCGTATCGGGCAGGCCGGATTTGAACCTCTCCATGCGCATCGCGGACGTCCGGGCCTGCGAAGGACGGGAGCCTCCAGTGGGAAAGATGGACTTGCGGAAGAACCGCTACCATCCAGGGAAACAGCGTGGGGCGGGTCGCCGGTTCCCTGGGTATCCTGACAAAAAAAGAGCCAGCTTCGCGCTGACTCTTTTCATCCGTTTTCGGGCAGGCCGGATTTGAACCTCTCCATGCGCATCGCGGACGTCCAAGCCTGCGAAGGACGGAAGCGTCCAGTGGAAGGGTTGACTTGCGGAAGAACCGCTACCATCCAGGGAAACAACGTGGGGCGGGTCGCCGGTTCCCTTGGTATCCTGACAAAAAAAGAGCCAGCTTCGCGCTGACCCTTTTCATCCGTTTTCGGGCAGGCCGGATTTGAACCTCTCCATGCGCATCGCGGACGTCCGGGCCTGCGAAGGACGGAAGCGTCCAGTGGAAGGGTTGACTTGCGGAAGAACCGCTACCATCCAGGGAAACAACGTGGGGCGGGTCGCCGGTTCCCTTGGTATCCTGACAAAAAAAGAGCCAGCTTCGCGCTGACCCTTTTCATCCGTTTTCGGGCAGGCCGGATTTGAACCTCTCCATGCGCATCGCGGACGTCCGGGCCTGCGAAGGACGGAAGCGTCCAGTGGAAGGGTTGACTTGCGGAAGAACCGCTACCATCCAGGGAAACAACGTGGGGCGGGTCGCCGGTTCCCTTGGTATCCTGACAAAAAAAGAGCCAGCTTCGCGCTGACCCTTTTCATCCGTTTTCGGGCAGGCCGGATTTGAACCGGCGACCCCAAGTCCCCCAGACTTGTACGCTAAACCCCTGCGCTACTGCCCGGATTAAAGCCAACTGTATTGCAAGCTGACAAGCAAGGAACATACCACAGTTCCTCGAACATGTCAACAAAACGGGGAACATTACCTATAGCATATTCCAAACAGGCCGATTCATCATCCACATTCAAACGTTAGTCTGAAAAAACATCCAAACACATTTGCTTTACACCCAACGCCCCTTGTCTTTTCCACGCACTTTGATACAATCTGATGATATGGATGATTATTGCGTCGTCATAGGGGCTTCCAATCTCGATATATCGGGACATGCGGACTACGAACTGATCACAGGAGATTCGACTCTTGGCCGGGTCAGGACGAATGCGGGCGGGGTGGGGCGCAATATCGCTTGCAACGTCTCCAAGCTTGGAATCAAGACGTGCTTTCTGAGTGCATTGGGCGACGATGGTTTTGCGAAGATCGTCAAGGACCAGACGCAAAATGATAACCTGCGCTTGATCGCCAGAACTTCCAGACGGTTTCCGACTGGTGTATATCTGTTTATCGAGAATTCAGAAGGCGAGATGATCAACGCGGTGAACGACATGGCAATCAACGGGGAGATAGACATCCCGTTCTTGGACAATCATCGGACACTCATCGAACAAGCACCGTTGGTCGTGGTAGATACGAACATCCCCGCACAAAGCATCGGCCATATTTTGGAGATGAATTCCAACGTGGTCGTAGACCCCGTTTCTACAAAGAAAGCCCTGAAGCTGATTCCCTACTTGGACAGGATACGGATAATCAAGCCCAACTTGATTGAACTGGAAGCACTTTCTGGATGCGGGGAAATCACCGATAAAGAGAGCCTGTACGCAGCCATGTCTGTGTTGCTGGCTGCGGGCGTCAGGGAAGTGGTCGTATCCTTGGGCCGTCACGGGGCGGCCTATGCCTCAGCGCGAGAGTGGTTCATCATTCAAAGTCCACCGATGGAGAACATCACGAATACGACGGGTGCCGGGGATGCGTTCGTTGCCGGGCTTGCTTGTTCCCTTCTCAGGAAAACGACGCCGCAGGAGATGGTGAAGTCTGCCATCGCTTGCGCCATGCTAACCATACAGAGTGAAACGACAATAGCTATGGATTTGACAAAAGAAAGAATCGAGGAAATAAAACATGAATCAGTATTTGGATATCTCTCCTGAAATTAGAAAAGCGCAGGAGGCGAAAATGCCTATCGTGGCGCTTGAATCCACGATTATCAGCCACGGTATGCCGTATCCCAAGAATGTCGAGACCGCGTTGCTGGTGGAGAAAACCGTCCGGGACGCCGGAGCTGTTCCCGCGACGTTGGCGATCATACATGGTCGGCTCAAGGTCGGCTTGTCTGGCGATGAACTGGAATACTTCGGCAAGAAAGGGCCGCAAATCACGAAAGCGAGCCGTCGAGACATCCCGTATCTTGTGGCGAACAAGCAGGACGGGGCAACGACGGTCGCCGCGACGATGATTATTGCGGCCTTGGCCGGTATAGAAGTGTTTGCGACCGGGGGTATCGGCGGAGTGCACCGGGAAGCGCAGACAACTTGGGATGTCTCAGCCGACATGGAGGAGCTGGTGAAATCCCCGGTCATCGTCGTCTGTGCGGGCGCCAAGGCAATTCTTGACCTCAAGCTCACCCTGGAATATCTGGAGACGAAAGGCGTCAATGTGATCGGCTATCGGACTGACGACCTTCCAGCTTTCTATTCTCGGGAAAGCGGCCTGAACGTCACGTATCGGCTGGACACGCCGGAGCAAATCGCTGCGCTGTGGAAAGCTCAGAAGGAACTCGGTCTTGGACAGGGGGTGTTGGTGACGAATCCGATTCCGGAAAAAATGGGCATGGACAAGAACTACATCGAAGCCAAGATACAGATGGCCCTTGCGGAGATGAAACGGTTGGGAATCCATGGCAAGGATACCACTCCTTATTTGCTGGACAAGATACAAAAATTGACGGAGGGTTCTTCATTGGAGTCCAACATCTCCTTGGTGCTCAACAATGCGAGGCTTGCCGCGGCTATAGCGGTCGCGCTTAACTAAGCGCGAAAAATGGGGGGAGCATGGGGAACATCATCGATTATATCCTAACGGAGAAAAAGGACTTCCTTGAATGTCCCTTCAATGAAATCGACAGTTTGGTGCTGTCTCAAAGCGCCTACTTGCACTATGGCAGATTCGTATCGCCGGAATTTCCAGAGGATGGGAAGCCTGCGCTGACTTTGAGAACCATCTGCATCCCTGCGCATGCCGACGCCTTGCTGGAACGGGTCGGCAATGAGAAGAACAACGCACGGTTGATCGCGGCATTGGGGGAAAGTTCCCGGTTCCGGGATGTCATTCCAGTCTGCCATGTGGATACCTTTGACCCTTCCTCCGTAGAGCAGTTTTCCGCTACGACCTTTCTTTTGCCCGATGGTTCCGCCTACGTGGCGTTCCGCGGTACTGACGCGACGTTCATCGGATGGCGGGAGGATTTCAACATGGCGTTCATGACCCCGATTCCCGCACAGATTGAATCGTTGAAATATCTTCGTGAGACAGCCGACGCGCTCAATATGGGGCGACTACGTGTCGGAGGGCATTCAAAGGGCGGCAACCTCGCTGTATTCTCCTCGATGTCCGCGTCGGAGGCCCTCCAGTCCAAGATAACGGATATCTATAGCCATGATGGTCCAGGCTTCAATGAAAACATCCTGCTGGGCGAAGGGTTTGGACGGATACAGGGCAAGATACACAAGACGTTGCCCAGATCCTCGGTCATAGGTATGCTGCTTCAGCATCAGGAACAGTATCGCATCGTAGAAAGTACACGTTCGGGAATCATGCAGCACGATCCTTATTCATGGGAAATAGAGGAGGGGTGTTTCGTCTATGCGGAGGACCTGTCCCAAAGCGCCGCCCATGTGAACGCCTCCTTGAGCGACTGGCTTTCTTCATTGACGCTTGAGCAGCGGGAGGTGTTCGTAAATACGCTGTTTTCCGTCTTGGAGGCCACCGGGGCCGTGCGATTCCGTGATTTGACGACTGACTGGCAGTCAAAGGCCAAGGCGGTGTTGTCGGCCGCGAAGGACGTAGACAAGCAGACACAGCTCTTTGTGCTGAAAACTATCGGGCAGTTGTTGCTGGGACCTGTACGGTTCCTTGCGGAGTCATTGAAACTCCAGTTGGCGGGTGACGACCAGCGGTGATCGCTTTGCCGAAGATGCTTCCTTTCGGATAGGGAGACTTCAAAGGATGTTTTCTCGCCGTCTATTTTGCCGTCTTATGATCTGAACGCTGACAGCGCCAGTATTTTTATGACCGGAGCCGTTCTGGATGCGCAGATGGCCAGAATGGATTTTCTGGAGACGGCTGGCCACGGTATCGTGGTTACGTTTGTACTCTGGGACTAAGTTTTTTTCCTTCTTGTTCCTCACCTGGGTATGGCTGCGTATATTTTCAATAGCCGTTATGAAAAAAAAATACTAGTTTCTACAATGTAAGGGGAGCTGCTGGAGAGTTCCCGTCCGATATGTAGGAGAATTGTCGCATGTCTCAAATGACAAAAAACGCATTGGCGAATTCCTTGAAGAAACTGCTGGAAACAAAGACCCTTGAGAAAATAACGGTCAAGGAGCTTGTCGAGGACTGTGGTGTCAACAGACAGACCTTCTATTATCATTTCAGGGATGTCTATGATTTGCTTGACTGGATATTCATTACAGATGGAAGGGCCATCGTTCCTGAAAACCGCCTGGACGATTGGGAAGAGCGGGCTAGGGGTGTATTTGCGTATCTTGAAGACAACCAACAGTTCATTATCAATGCCTATCACAGTATCGCGAGGGAACATCTTGAACGGTATGTGGGGCGGGAGATGTACAAACTGATCTACACCCGAATACAGCTTGCTTCAACTGATTTGGAAGTTTGTGAATCAGACAAGCAATTCGTCGCCAATTTTTATAAATTTGCATTCACCGGGTTGATTTTTGAGTGGATTCGTTGTGGTATGCAGGAGAAATCAGAGAAAATTGTCGATAAGCTCGCTGTCCTCATGGGTGGGGCATTCCGTGGTGTTTTGGAAAAATTCAGCCAGAAAAACGTGTCGTGTTGAATCACCGCAAAGGGAAGCCTTCGACAGAGGAGAGTTCTTGTATTGTGAAACGGTACGTATCAATCTTCTGTCATAACTTTGATGAGGATTTTGGATCGGTGAATATTTCGCCATGGCGCCTGTATACATGATCTGACGCTTCTTTTTCGCTGTCCTGATCCTCATGTCCCGTTGCCGGTCCAGGGGTATGGAAATCCTGACAAATTCTTTTCAAGGGGCGAAAAACCATCAGTGACCATATGCTTCGTATATGTATATATTAGTGGAAAGCTAGGTATTTTTCTGGTATTTTCTATTCTTTCAGTAAAATCCCATAAACCTATAGTTGGTTTTTCCTGCGCCTATTTCAGATATATTGTTCATCCTCGAGGTTTCTACTTGAAAGAAAAAGGTCTATGTCGTACACTGTCAACACTAAACTTCTTAAAATGAGAGAAAAGACTATGCAACTGAATTGCAATGGTGTTATGATATGTCATATGAATAGGACGAGACGGGTAATTGCTATGCTGTTGGTTGGAATCGTTTGGATTTGTAATCTAGCCGCATTCCAATTTTCACCTTTGGAGCAGGTGTTTTCCCCTACTGGAGCTGAAAGCACGAAAACGTATACGATTGTCAATGATTCGGATGACAGCATCGCCATCGAGATAAGCGCGTTGACCCGGGATCAGGACGAATTGGGCAATGAGCTGAATACGAGCGCCGCCGCATATTTTTCCATCGTACCGGCGAAAGTCATCGTAAAGCCCCAGAGTACACAGATCGTACGCGTGCAGTATCGTGGGCCGAAGACGGTTACTAACGAGCTTGCGTTCAGATTGCGTGCAGAGCAGATACCGTATTCCCAAGGCAAGAACGCACAAGACAAGGGAATGTTCAATTTCCTGTACGTCTATACGACGAGCTTGTATGTGAACCCGTCGCGCCCCATTGAGCGCGCTGGTGTTCAGAAAGTAGCTACCGCCGTAGAGGAAGACGGAACGACTGTGTTGGCCGTTACCGTAACCAATACTGGTAATGTTCATCAACTCTTGATTGACGCAGAACTCGTCATAGCGGACAGCGTCGGTAATACCGTTACGCTAAATGGTGCGGAAATGCTTCCCGGTATCGACGGCATGAACCTGCTTGCGAAGAAAACCGTCACGAAGCATATTCCTTGGCCGTCTGAACTTGCGCAAGGTGACGGAGTAACCTATAAAGCCACATTGTCCTACAGCAAGTAGGTTGTGGCCGGCATCCTTGGTCGATGTTTCTTGCCCCGTCCGATGCAGGTGGAGAACTCGTTGAAGTATTTCCACCGTTACGTATATCCGACCGGGTGGCATCCTGAGGTTTCATGAAGAGGGGAGTCGGAATGAAAAGCAGACGTGGGCATACCATAGTCTTGTTGAGTCTTTTGGCGGTGATGTTCGTGTTTTTCGCTGCCTTCCTCAAGACATGTATGAACCATGCCTCGCAAGTCGAGCCAGTGCCTGCGGTAGTGCGGCCCGCAGAACCTGTTTTCCAACCAGAACCTTCCGTTCCCTCTCCTGCGTTGGAGCCGGAACCGGTCATTGAGGCTCCGCTTCCACCTGTTGAAATTTCAGAACCAGTAGCGGAAGTTCCTGTCGCCGTACCAGTGCCCGTATTGGAGCCTGAGCCGGCGTTTATTCCTGAAATTCCTGTGGACATGGTATCGGAGCCGGTCGTTTCCCCGCCTGTTCCCGAGGCGGTGTCCGAGCCGGAGGCTTTGCCCGTGCCTGAAGCTGTGCCGGTCGCGGAGCTGGAGCCTGTGCTGCCGTTGGTGTCCGAGCCAGTGGCAAAAGCCATCGCCCCCGCGCCGACGTTTGCGTCGCAGCCTGCGGTCAGGGTCGTTGCCGTTCCTGAAATTCCGGTTGAGCCTCTTGAACCACGAGTGCCGGAGGCGCCTTTCCTGTTCGAGCCTACAGTATATACGATGGAGGATTGGTATACCTTCTTCGCTACTCCCGAACCCGTCTCGCAGTCCGGCGACGATCCTTTCGCCGACTTCTTTGTTTCTGGTGAAGATTCCATAGTCTATGATGACGGTCTGTATTACATGGGGCTCTATATCAACGATGAATACGCCGGTGACATAGAGGTGCTGCTTGGAGCGGGCACGCAGTCGCTCAACAGCGCCGAATTGAGCCTGATGCTCAGTGAAATGATTACAAATGAGGCGTATCAGGCAATTTTTGGGAATAATGAAGAGTATGTCTCGTTGAGTCGGCTGACTGAGCTTGGCATTTCCGTAGAGTACAATCCTTCCCTGTTCGTCGTGCGCTTGGTATTTGGCGTTGATATGATGCCGGTTCGCAGCATTTCGGTGAGTTCCAGCTACATGTCCCGGCGCGACCGTTATTCGCTCAGCGGGTCGGAAATCTTGTCTCCCGCGAAGTTCTCCTGGATATCGCATCTATCGCTCTATTCTTTGCTTGATGTGAACGCTGGTGTAGTCAGTACGTCCCAGCTGTTCTCGATGTCCGTAACGAACAATCTCTCTATTCTCGGTGTGGGGCTGGACTTTACATATCAGGTGAACCAAAATTCCCCCTATTTCCATTTCAGCTCTTGGCGGGGATTCTATGATTTCGCCGATCAGAACATCCGTATGTCGTTCGGCAATATCGGCAGCGGTATCGGCAGCTATAGCGGTACGAGCTTGGGGCTTTCCTTTGAGAAGAACTATTCATATGGGACGGGATCCGCCAAGAGCAGCCAATATGAGCAGACGATTACGCTGCAATATCGGTCTACAGTCGAAATCATCATGAACGACCGGTCGGTGTTCAAGCGAGAATTGGCCGCCGGTACATATCGCTTACGGGATTTCCTCTTTAGCCAGGGCGCCAACTCTATCGATGTTATCGTAACCCCAGTCGATCCCGCCGACGGTGAGGAGTATACGCTCCATATGAATCTGGGATATGACTCCCGGCTGCTTGCCAGGGGAGAATCCCTGTGGGGCGTGAGCTTCTCATTCCCGCGCGATATCGTCGCCAAGGGTACTGGAAGCGGTCTGACCATCCCATGGTTCAATGACCGGGAGCTTGACTACCAGTTCCAGAATTTCTCCGCCCAGTATTGGCAGCAGACAGGTATGGCTGATATATTTACGCTTTCATCCACCTTCTCCATTACCAGGGGGTTGTTCCTGAGCAATTTCTCCGGCGTCCTCGCTACTACGTTCGGTACATTGCAGGGGGCTATGGCAGTAAGCCTCAGTCCCCTTGGCCCTGGTTACAGCACGAAATTGAGCCATAGGTATTCGGCGTCCAACTCATGGTTCGGCTCAATCGATACAAGCGTAGGATATACCAACAGCACGTATTCAGTTTCTCAAAGGACTGGCCAGACGCCATCCGTCGGCTTGTTGACGGGCTCCCTGTCGTTCTCCGGGCGCATTGGCAGTCTCCTGCGGTTCTCCGTTGGGAGCAATATCACGCTGCCTGTGGATACCTTCTCTCCCGACTGGTCAATCGTCACTTCCGTCGGCATGAGTCCCGTGAAGGGGCTGTCGATTTCAGGCTCGTTCACCGCTACTGCGACACGTTACCAACCGGATAAACCGACCATCCGGGGTACATTGAGCGTCAGCTATTCCTTTGGATCGAGCGCTTCAATTTCCGCCAATACTGATTTCAATACCGGCAATTCTCTCAATGTTTCGTGGCGCCCCGGCTCCAAGAAACGCGATACGTTGCAACTGAACCTCAGCGGGATCAATTTCTCAGACTTGCTCAACCACAATCTATTGCTTTCTTGGTCCCATGTCGGCGATTTGTATTCGATGTCTGTACGGCAGCAGTTCTACAATTCGTACAAGCGTTCCGTGACAAGCCTGTCGTTGAACACCAGCTTTGTATTCGCAGACGGCGCATTCGGCATGGCTCGGAGCATTTCCGATAATTTCCTGCTGGTCAAGCCTACCGGTACCCTGAAGGGGGGGGCGGTTTCCGTTGGCCGTTCCATGGATTCTTCCCCGACTGTATTGAAGACGGCATTGGGTTCAGCCGTCTACAACAACATTTCCAGTTATACCCGCAATAATGTTGTGGTGTTCGGTTCAAGTGATTCCCTGTTCGGTAGTGGCAGTACGTTCGTTTACGAAATGACGCCCCGCTCCAGGCAGGGTTTCGTCGCCCGAATCAGCATGCAGCCGTCGTATACCGTCAGCGGTCGCCTGTTCAAAGCCGATGGTGAGCCGTATGTGCAGTATTCGTCTCCCGTATATCGGATTGGCATAGGGGATGATGGTCTTCCCGTCCTGACACCGGTCGATGAATACTACCTCTTTACCGATCAGGAGGGACGGTACATCATATCTGACATTCAGCCTGGGCAGTATATGTTCGACTTGCAGGTCGGAGATGATTGGTATGCCGTGCGGTTTGATGTTCCTGAATTCAGCGAGCATGACAAGGCGGATGCCAACGTCCTGATTTACAGTGACTACTATGTCGGGGCCAAGGCGCGTTCAATTGATTATCAGGTACTCGATGAAACCGGCGATCTGGTTTCCAATACCGAAACGGATGTATTCGGTACGTTGCTCGCCGATGAATACAGCTTCGTCGTCTTCATTCGTCTGGAGGACCGGCTTTCCGAGCAGGTCTTCTGGGATACGATTTTCCCGATGTTCGACAATTCCTTTGAAACGGATCCCTTCTTTGCAAACTCTGAATCTGGCGCCAGCACGGCTTCAACTCCTGTAGACCAAAACGCGGTGCCCGCTGAAATTGAATATGTTCCCCAAACTTCAGTGGCTCCTTAAACGGGTGCGATGATGTCTAAAAGAGCTTTTGCGGCCATTCTGTCACTGCTCCTAGAGCGTGGTACGGGTAGTTTTTAGCTTTTTATTAGCTATTGGGTCGCATCACAGCGATAATGTGAAACTATTTAACGACATGATAATGAATAATCCGAGCTATGCATGGCTGACGGTTCCGCAGAGCTGATGGTGCAATGTGGAAGAAAGTGAATGCCATAGGTTTTGCATGCTGGATGAAAATTGTTCCTCTTGTCCGTTCTTGAATTTGCAATAAAATTCGTTTCTGTGGGTTGATATGTCTTTTTTTAAACAATGCAAGAAATTAGATGTAACTGATATCCATGTTTTCCGGCTGTTGACATCTCGGAAAGAAAGGTTCAGTATGATGATACCTAAGATAGTGATATTGTACGGCGAATCAGCTTTTTGAGGCTTTTTCAAATCGTCTGTCCTTGGTTTGCCGTATTGGCTGGGGGGCTAGAATATGCAAAGTGAAGTCATCAGCGACATACTCGCGGTCGAAGATCGCGCGGAACGGATTGTCGCGGACGCAAACCAAGCGGCGCGAGATACATTGGCGTCAGCCGACGCCCAAGCCTCTGACATTGTGCGAAAAGCGATTGAAGACGAGCGGGAACAGGGACGTCAGGCAATCGCTGATGCCGAGGCCCGCGTAGCGGAGGCGGTTCAGTCCTACGAGGAACAGTTGAAAGAGGACTATTCCGCTGGTTCTGCATTGGCTCTGGTGGATGTGGACGCGATCGCGGGCAAGATCGTCGAAAAAGTGTGCTCCACTATGTTCCATGGACAGAGAGGACCGCGTTCATGAAAAGTGCGGCCGCTCGCTATGGGTTCATCAATGCGAAATTGCGAGCCCGTATCGGTCTGATGCTGGAAGACCATGTCATCAACGACATGATGCGTTCTGGTTCGCTTGTGGAAGCTGTTCGGGTCCTGCGGGATACGCAGTACGCTCCTGTGGCCGCGGCCTATGACAAGACCGGGGACCTGCAGCAGATGGAGCTGGTCCTGTTGCAGGGTGAAATCGCCATGTATGAAGAGGTCGAGAAATATCTTGAAGGCTCACCTGCAACATTTGTACGGGTTCTGCTTGAAAAAATTGAAATCGACAATCTGAAGAACGCGATTCGTCTGTGGTACAGCAATATCATCAGGCATCACAGCATCAGTTATCGGAGCGCCTACATCTTTCAGGAGATGATCGCTCACCCAATCGACTGGCTCGGCGTATTGAACGCCGTACAATGGGATGAAGTCGTTCTTGCTGTCAAAAATACTCCATATCATCAGGTTCTCGCAGAATTTACATTCGATGCCATCGGGTCTGACGGCTTGTTTGAAATGGAGATGGCGTTGGACCGCCTGTGGTTCAGCCGATTGTGCGACCAGGCCAGGCATCTGTCCAAAAGGGACCGTGATACCGTTGAAGCCGTTTACGGCGTGGATATAGATTTGAAGAATGTGCTGATGCTGGTTCGGTTCGGCTGGTACCATAAGCTTTCCTCCGAGCGTTTGCGGAAATTGTTGATTCCTGGCGGAACAATAGCCCGCAGCAAGGAACTAGAGGCTTTTCTTTCCATGGATGCCTCCAACCGCAACCCCTCGCTGTTGCTTTGCCGCAGATATGCCGACCTCGCCAAAGAGACGGATGAAATCGCCAATCAGCAGAAACCACTTTCCGATAGTACCGACAGCAAGGTAGTCGAGCGCAAGAATGAAGTCATCGCCGCCCAGACCCTGCGTATTGAGCAGTATCTGGGGCGAATCAGGAAAAAGGAATTTCTCGAAATACTTTCAGGCTATCCTTTCACGATAGGTGTCGTATTGGCTTATTTTTTCATATATAAGCATGAGGATCAGATGATCCGTGCCGTGATCAGCGGGAAATACTATGGTTGGAGCGAGGATCGCATCAGGGAGGTTATGGTATGAACCTGTTCACCAGGCCAATGAAACTGCTCACCGCGGTAGTCCTGGAAGGGAATACCGAGGAAGTCGTCAAGTCTCTGCTTGAACTCGGGGCGCTGGATTTCGTAAAGATAGACCAGCTTCCGCCACAGCAGATGGCGAAGTTGACGACACGTGCTTCGTCTGTCAGCCGGGCGGCCATGGAGGATCTCCGTCATCGGGTGGAGGCTGTGCTGCGCCAGGGCGATACGGTTCTGCCCGCGGTGGAGAAACTCGATGTATCCCAGCTGGCTTCCTTGGATATGGACGGCTATCGCCGGATGCTCGATGAGTTGTCCTCCGCGCTGTTGCAATTGAAGGATCAACAGAAAGAATCCAATCAGAAATTGCTTGGCATTGAGGAACTAGAGCGGTATATCAAGGAAGAAAAGCTGCAGTATATAGATTTGCGCGTCGGCGCCTTTGAACATGGTGCTGCGCAGGACGTACAGTCGCGGTTGGCGCCGATAGGTGGAGTCGTCCTTGAAGGAGATGGCGCTGACCCGTCGGTCGTGCTTACTCTGCGCCGGGACGCCGCGAGGGTCAATCCATTGCTTGACAAGTTCGGTTGGACGGAGAGTTCCGATGTCCACGCTCAGAAAGCGGGGTTGCGGCGCGCGCTTGTCCGTCTGGAAGCGGACCGGCTTTCCGTCGTAAAAAGCAGGGACGATTTGCAACGCCAAGTCGTGGACATGATTACCCGGAGAAAGGTCGATTTGACCAATATTTGGTGCAATCTCCGCCTGCATGAGCTGTGCGATCAGATTAGGTCCTATTTTTCCTATACGCGCAATACGACGTTGTTTTCTGGCTGGGTTCCTACGGATATGTCCAGTCCGGTTGAGGACGCAATCAGAACCGCTTCAAACGGGCAGTGCGTGATTGAATGGACCGATGCCGGTAGCCTGCCGCGAGAGCAGGTGCCCGTGGCGGTGACTTCCCCTCGATTGCTCAAGCCGTTCCAGCGAATGGTCGACAACTACAGCGTTCCCGAATACGGGACTATCAACCCGACTCCGTTCGTAGCGGTGGCGTACCTGTGTATGTTTGCGCTGATGTTCGCCGATGCGGGGCAAGGAGCCGTTCTGCTGTTGATCGGCCTGCTGGAATCCTGGCTATACAAGAAGAATCCGCTGCGCAAGGAAGGAATGCTCACCGCCAACGTCTGCAACCTGTTGGTCTACCTCGGTTGTGCTTCGATTGTCGGGGGGGTGCTGTTCGGTTCTTATTTCGGGCATCCATGGTTTCCTGCGGTATGGTTCAACTACCATGCTGTCGTCGAGGGAGGGACGTCCGGTTCCGTCCAAAGTATCTATGACATTCTCGGTATTACCATCAAGTTCGGCATCGCCATCATCGGCCTTGGTCTGATTCTCAACTGGATCAATCTGTTTCGCAAGAAACAGTGGTTTACGTTATGCCTCGACAAGAACGGTCTGGTCGGCGGCTGGCTGTTCGGAGTCGGTGTCTGGGCGGGCTTCGCGTTCGTGGCGAGCGGCTACCGGAGCCTTCCGTCCAGCCCGTTCCTCAAATGGGGTGTCGGCGTTCCCGTAGTGATCCTTCTGTTCAAGGGGATCATCGGGTATGTCTTGGAACGCAAAGAGGGGGGGGCGACAAAGCCTATCGGCTCGGTTGTCATGGACGATATCATGGAATGGCTGGTTGATTTGCTGGAGATATTCAGCGGATTCCTTGCCAATACGCTGTCGTTTATGCGGGTGGCAGGTCTGGGGATCGCCCATGTCAGCCTCATGGTCGCCTTCGCCGACATGGCCGATATGGTCGGCGGTGTCGGAGGCATCGTAGTGCTTGTCGTCGGCAATGCGCTGGTCATTGCGCTGGAAGGGTTGTCGGCGGGTATCCAGTCGTTGAGGCTGAACTATTATGAATTCTTTACGAAGTATTTTACTGGCAAAGGTATCGCCTACGAACCCGTAGGGCTGAGAACCGAAGTCAGGGAACGATAATATAGTAATGGAGGGTTGTAAAATGACCACATACGCTTTTAGAAGGAAAGTGGCGCTGTCTTTGGTGATCACGGTATTGTTGATGCTCGCTTCAGGTTTTCTGTTCACTCCCCCGTTGTTCGCTGCCGATGCCGCTGCGACGGCCGTTGACGCCGGTGCGAAGAGCCAACTGATGTGGGTCTGCCTTTCCGCGGCGATCGCCTTCAGCGTTGGAGCGCTGTCCGCCGGTATCGCCATCAGTAACGTCGGTTCCGCCGCCATGGGCGCCATCAGCGAAAAGCCCGAGATCGCAAGCCAGGCGTTGATCTTCATCGCGTTGGCGGAAGGTCTTGTTGTATTCGGTTTCATCACCGCGCTGATGATTCTTGGAAAGGCCTGATGGAATATTTCGTCATCGGCGATGAGGATACCGTACTGGGATTCAATCTGGTAGGGGTATCCGGCATGAGTGCCGCGAATGCGGAGGAAGCCCGCGCGGCCTGGGGCAAGGCTTTGGAGAGCAATCAGACCGGTATCATCGTCATCACGGATGAGGTCGCTAACCTGATTCGGGAAACGGTGGACCGGTATCTGTTCTCAGAGACGTTCCCGTTGGTCGTTGAGATTCCCTCGCCTCGTGGGGACGGTCACAGCCGGGATCTTCGTACGCTGGTGAATGACGCCATAGGAGTATCGTTATGACGACCGTTGTAGGACAGGACAGCCGATTGCTCGATGGAATCATCGCCGAAGCCGAGGCGAAGGCGACGCAGATCATCGCCAGTGCGGAAAAAGAGGCTCAGGAGAGAATCGACGCGGCCAGGGACAAGGCTGAGCATGAGCGGCAGATAGAACGAAAGGCGAATGCGCTTCGGCTTGAACAGGTGCGGCTGAAGGGCGAGTCTACGAAACGAAATGCGTCTCGTAAAGCCGCCTTGCACCGAATGGATGTCTGCTACGATGTTATTATGGATCGAGTACGTGACAAGCTGCTCTCTTTTTCGGAAACTGAAGATTTCAAGCGGATTCTGGTGGATTGGGTGGCTGAGGCGGCCATCGGCTTGGATCTTCCGAAGGCCAAGGTCAGCAGTTCCCTGAAGGCGCCCGTGACGGACGACATGCTTCGGAGCGCAGAAAAGCAAGTCAAGGAATTTACTGGTGCCGACATATCCCTTTCTTTGGATACCAGGCCCACGCAAACCGTCGGTGTGATAGTCTCCTCTCCTGATGGAAAGGTGTCATATAACAATCTGGTTGATGTCCGGCTGCGCCGGTTCGACCGAGATATCAAGCAACTGGTGGAAGAAGGGACATGCAAGGCAGAATAGTCGGACAAGTCAAGCGTGTGAATGGTCCGGTCATTACGGTGAAGGGCATAACCGACGCCATGATGATGGAACTGGTGCGCATCGGCGAACAACAGTTGATTGGCGAGCTGGTCAAGCTTTCCGGGGACGAGGCTGTGGTGCAGGTCTATGAAGACGCCACCGGCATCGCGCCCGGCGACAATGTATATGGCAGTGGTATGCCGCTGTCCGTGGAGCTTGGCCCCGGTTTGATCGGGACCATCTACGATGGTATCCAGCGTCCGTTGGAAGCGTTGCAGAAGCTTGGTGGGGTGTTTATCACCCGGGGACTAAGCAGCCCGTCGCTTGACCGAAACAAGAAATGGCATTTTACGCCGGCGGTGACGGCTGGTGATACCGTATCCTGTGGAGCTACGGTAGGGACTGTGCAGGAGACGGAGCACGTCTCCCATAAGATCATGGTTCCTCCCATTCTGGAAGGACATATGGAAAGCGGCGCGACGGTGGTTTCCATCGTCGGGGAAGGCGACTATACCGTTGAGGATACGGTGGCCGTACTTGCCTTGTCCAATGGTTCGACGTTGCAGGTAAAGCTGATGCAACGTTGGCCGATCAGGGTTCCCCGTCCCGTAGCCGAGCGCAAGCCATTGGTGCAGCCCCTTGTCACTGGACAGCGGGTCATCGACATGCTGTTTCCGCTGGCGAAGGGCGGTACGGTTGCGATTCCTGGTGGCTTCGGCACGGGAAAGACCATGACTCAGCATTCAATCGCCCGTTGGTGCGACGCTGACATCATCGTCTATATCGGTTGTGGTGAACGTGGCAATGAGATGACCGACGTTCTCCGCGAATTCCCGAATCTGGTTGATCCCCGTACCGGGCGTTCCCTGATGGAACGCACGATCTTGATCGCCAATACCTCCAACATGCCGGTGTCGGCCCGCGAGGCGAGTATCTATACTGGTATCACGATGGCTGAATACTACCGCGACCAGGGATATCATGTCGCGATCATGGCCGATTCCACGAGCCGATGGGCCGAAGCGTTGCGCGAATTGAGCGGACGTATGGAGGAGATGCCTGCGGAGGAAGGGTTCCCCGCCTATCTGCCGACCCGTATCGCCGAATTCTACGAACGCGCTGGATACATGAAGACGCTTGGGGGCGAGGAGGGGTCCGTATCGGTGATTGGAGCCGTCTCCCCTCCCGGCGGAGATTTTTCCGAGCCTGTCACCCAGCATACGAAACGGTTCGTCCGATGTTTCTGGGGGTTGGACCGCGCATTGGCCAGCGCCCGCCACTATCCCGCCATCAGTTGGCTGGACTCCTATAGCGAATATGTGGGCGAGGTCGCCGCATGGTGGAACGACCACAGCGGCGGCAAGTGGCTGGAGAACCGCCAGGCGATCATGGAACTCTTGCAGAAGGAAGTTCGTCTCCAGCAGATTGTCAAGCTGGTCGGCCCCGACGCCCTGCCCGACAGCCAGAACTTCATTCTTGAAGTCTGCAACCTGTTCAAGACGGCGTTCCTGCAACAGAACGCTTTCGATGAAATCGACCGCTATTGTTCAATTGACAAGCAGGTTCGCATGTTGCAGATTATACTCCGCTATTGGGAGCTTGGTGGTGCCGCCATCGCAAAGGGGGTCCCGATGGCGAAGGTTCGCCGGCTGAAGGTCGTTCAGGAGCTGGCCCGCATGCGTTTCACCGTGAGCAACGACGATGCCGAGGCCCTGGACAAGCTGGAGCTTCGCCTGGAACGTTCGATGTCCCAGTTGGGAGGTCTCTATGATGGACAATGATACATTGCTGGCTCAGGCTGATCGCCGTCTGCTTTCCGGAAGGGAATACCGTGGCGCAAGCCGGATCGACGGTCCGCTGGTATATATGCGCAACACCCATCCAATAGGATATGGCGAATTGGTCGAGGTCGTCAGCCCCGATGGCGGTCACCGTTCCGGTCAGGTCCTCGATACCAGCGACGACGTGGTGGTCGTCCAGGTGTTCGAGGGGACCAGTGGCCTGACGCTTCCCGGTACCGCGATGCATTTCATGGGCGAGCCGCTGACGCTTGGTGTCAGCGAGCAGATGCTCGGACGCGTTATGAACGGACTTGGACAGAGCCGTGACGGGGCTGCGATGCCTCATGCCGACGCCGAACGCGACGTGAACGGCGTTCCTGTGAACCCGACCGCCCGCGAGTATCCCCGCGATTTCATCCAGACCGGTGTATCTGTCATAGACTGCATGACGACGCTGATTCAGGGGCAGAAGCTCCCTATCTTCAGCGGCAACGGCCTTCCTCACAACCAGTTGGCCGCCCAGATCGTCCGCCAGGCGAAGGTCCGGGGTGGAGAAGGGGACTTCGCCATCGTGTTCGCCGCCATGGGGGTCAAGTATGATGTCGCCCGTTACTTCATCGACAGTTTTGAGCAGACCGGCGTTCTGGACAATGTGGCGTTGTTCCTGTCTCTGGCGGACGACCCTTCGATTGAACGCACCATCACTCCGAGGACTGCGCTGACCTTGGCCGAGCATCTCGCCTTTGACAAGGGCAAGCAGGTGCTGGTCATTATGACTGACATGACGAACTACTGCGAATCGCTCCGTGAAATCTCGACGTTGCGCGGTGAAATCCCGTCCAGGAAGGGGTATCCCGGCTATCTCTACTCGAATCTCGCCGAGCTGTATGAACGTTCGGGCAAGATTACCGGTCGTTCCGGATCCATCACCCAATTGCCGATATTGACGATGCCCAACGACGACATCGGCCATCCAATTCCTGATTTGACGGGGTATATCACCGAGGGGCAGATCGTATTCGACCGCGATATGAACGGACGAGGAATCTATCCGCCGATCGCCTGCCTGCCCTCCCTCTCCCGGTTGATGAAGGACGGCATCGGTGAGGGGATGACGAGGGACGACCACCCGCATCTGTCCAACCAGCTGTTCGCCTCCTATAGCCATGTAAAGGATGTCCGCAACCTGGCTTCCGTCATCGGTGAAGAAGAACTGACTTCGCTGGACCACCAGTATCTTGAATTCGGTGATTTCTTTGAGAAGAAGTTTGTCAACCAGGCGTTCGATGAAGATCGTTCCATCGAGCAGACCCTCGACCTTGGTTGGGAGGCGTTGTCGCATCTGCCTGTGGAAGAACTGCAACGTTTGACCGACGAAGAGATTGAGGTCCATTACCAGGGGTAGGGTGAAGCAATGAATACCGGCATCGCACCGACACGTAGCAACCTGCTCAAACTGACCGAAGACCTGAAGTTCGCCAGGCTGGGTCATGAGTTGCTTGACCAGAAGCGTTCAATCCTGGTTGTTGAACTGCTGACTCTGGTAGATCAGGCGGTCGATTATCAGAGTCGGGTGGATGACGCTTTGTCCGAAGCTTCCAGGTCGTTGCAGAGCGCGGTCATGCATATGGGACGCCTCAAGTTGGCGAATCTGTCCGGGGCGGTCAATATCACGACCTCCATCGAAGTCGGCGAGCGAAGGGTCATGGGTGTCCGTTTGCCGAAGGTTGATACGACGTTCAGCGAGCATGGGCCCTATTTCTCCCCTGAGGGGACGAGCCTGCTGGCAGAAGTCGCATTAGACAAGTACCGCGACGCATTGGAGCTGATGGGGCGTCTCGCTGAACTGAAGGTTTCCATCATGCGGTTGGCCCGCGAGGTCAAGAAGACCATCCGCAAGGTCAACGCGCTGGAGAAAATCGTCATTCCGGAGACCGAGGCCACGCTCGCCTATACGCAGAGCCGTATCGAGGAGGCTGAACGTGAGAGCTTCATCCTGCTTAAGACGGTGAAGGACCGTCTGCAACGCACCAGGGAGGCGGCTGATGCCGCCGCGGCCTTGAAGCAGGCCTCTCTCTCCACTCAAGCGGCGAATGTTTCTATTCCGTCGAAACGAGGTTGACGCTGGTTTCAATTATGGAGAGAAAACGGTCTTGGCGATATCATGACGTTTTTCTGGTGACGGAAGTTTTTCCTTCTGTTACAATTATCAGGTAGTCGTCATGCGGGCCGGTTGCGTAATGCGTCGATTCTGGTCGTTCATCGGTTGTCGCAGGTTTTGAAGTTTTTTGATATTGGACAGGCTTCGGAAAGGAAATTGTCGTTCAGTCGAGAGGCAAGGAATGGGCGTAGCAAGCTACTGGATTTGTTGCCTGACGTTATTGGAACGATAAAATATGGCCTGTAAGTTTTGTGAAATGGATTGCTGGGTGGAGTAAGCGCGAGGCGATCAATGCAGTACGGCTGCATGATTGAACGTTGCGACGCCGCCAGAGCGGCAAGAAGTGGCCTGTGGGTTTTGCGAAGTGGATTGCTGGGTGGAGTAGAAGCGAGGCGATGAATGTAGTGCGGCTACATGGTTGAACGCTGCGATACCGTCCAGACAGCAAGATGCGAGCAAAAAAGGAGTAGTGGAAATGACTGTGCCTTTTCATGACATTCTGGTATATCTTGACGGTTCCGAAGGTTCCTTGACCGCCGCCATGTATGCCATCATGCTTGCGAAGTCGACGGGAACTCAGCTTACGGCGATGTACGTGGTGAATACCAAGGCTATCAGCGAATTGGTCAAAGCTCGTGTGTTCGTCGATGTCGAACGCCAGGAATACCTGAGTGATCTAGAGGCTGACGCCGACCGGTACCTGAGGCATGTCGTCCATCTTGGCTCTCAGAAGGATGTGACGGTCAAGTCTGTCAAATGTTCTGGTACCGTGCATGTTGAAGTGCGCAATTATATCAAGGAGAACCATATCGACATGTTGGTCCTCGGCGGGGTGACCGAGATTAGGAGCCGGCGGGACGAGCTGATGAGTGAGAGCGACAGGATGCTGCGTACTGCGCCCTGTCCTGTGTTGGTAGTTCGCGATGATGAATCCGTATGGGATCTGTTCGAACAGGTCTGACGTTGGAATAGATTACCGAGAGCTGGAGGAACTGTATGAATCTTGTAGATATCTTGGACAAAGAGTTGATCAAAGTACCACTTGTTTCCACCGACAAGACGTCGGTGATCGACGAACTGATAGATGTGTTGATAGATACGAAGCATCTGACGCTGCAACAGCGCGACGGCATCATCGAGGCTGTGAAGAATCGGGAATCGTTGGGTAGCACTGGTATTGGCCATGGCGTGGCGATTCCTCACGCCAAGACCGACGCCGTGAAACAGATGCGCCTCGTAGTCGGAGTCAGCCGTTTGCCTATAGATTTTGATTCGGTGGACAAAGAACCCGTCCGAATTTTCTTCCTGGTACTTGCTCCGCTGGGTGAAGCCGGTGCCCACGTAGAAACTTTGGCGGCCATTGCCAGGACTTGCAACTCGCAGGTGTTCCGGCGGCTGCTGGAACAGACGAAGAACGCGGACCAGGTGTACCAGTTGTTCATGGAGTAATATCGCTGTAAGAGTGGATACGTTGAGCCATCCATCGGAATCACACGATTGGATGGCTTTTTTTGTCTTTTTGCCTCCCCGCATGATGCAGGGGGCTGAAACTTCCAGTTGTGTTGAAAAAAAGCCTTCCGGTCCCGTATGCTGGAAAACGGTTTTCCAATTGCGCCCAGAAGGCGAGATGAGGAACCGAAATAGACAAGAAAAGGCTAGTCCATACGAAATGAAATTGCAAATATCATATAGTGTTCGCACTCAAGTACCGCGGGGGAGGGGGGAATCTACGGGAGGACGTGGGTGAAGATTGGCAAGATCCCGTGTGAGCTGTGCAAGCGCAAGCATTTCTCCCGTGATGGAAGTTGTATCGCGGTGAAATCTGTATTATCATCCTTCTGAGATAAGGAAGGATGACATGGAGCTTCGGGTCTTGAACTATTTCCTGATGGTCGCGCGGGAAGAGAACATTACGCGAGCCTCCCGGTTGTTGAATGTTACGCAACCTACGCTTTCCCGGCAATTGATGCAACTTGAGGATGAACTTGGAACCAGGCTGTTTGAGCGAAGCAGCCATAGCATCATTCTTACCGACGCGGGGATGCTGCTGAAACGACGTGCGCAGGAACTGGTCGCGCTGGCAGACAAGACCAGACGGGAGTTCACCCAAAATGACGGACCGATGACCGGCGAACTGACTCTTGGTTGCGGGGAGTTGCAAAGCGTCAGGTTTCTGACCGGTCTGCTGGGCGCTTTTCACGCTGAACACCCTCTGGTGCATTTTGACATGTATAGTGGCAACGCCGACAATATCAAGGACCAGATAGAAAGAGGGCTGCTTGACATCGGTCTGCTGCTGGAACCCGTGGATATTGGACGGTACGAGTTCCTTCGTCTGCCTGTAAAGGAAATCTGGGGTGTCCTCGTGCGCGAAGATTCTGAACTGGCGCAAAAAAAATATGTGACACCGCGGGATCTGGCGGGTGTTCCGCTGATGATATCGAAACGAACCATGGTGAGGAACGAACTCTCAAGCTGGTTCGGAGATCTTTATGACAAGCTGAACACCGTTGTGTCTTACAATCTTGTCTACAATGCGGCTGTCATGGCATCCTCCAACGGTGGAGCGATTCTCTGCCTGAAACTCGACAGTACGTATGAACAGCTACGGTTCGTTCCGTTATGTCCAAGACTGGAGGCGGGTTCGGTTCTCGCATGGAAGAAAAACCAGATTTTCTCGCCAGTCGCGACTTCTTTCATTGAATACGCAAAGACATGCCTTGTAGGCATGTCTGATGATACGAAATAAGTATTAGACATTTCTATCGACTGCAATTAGGATACAGGTGTTCCCAAAGGGGAATGCCTGTATTTTTATCCGAAAGGGAGATGAATGGAGAAGGTTGAGACGTATGACTATGGACGAAGCGAGCGAATGGTACAATATTCCTGTCGAAGTGTTGCGGGAGTACCGGAAGTGGGGGCTGTGCGCCGCGGTGAAGGATGTCATGGGCGTTTGGCGGTATGACGACCGGGATATTGAACGACTGAGCCTGATCATGACGCTGCATGACATCGGTTTCAGTAACGAGGAAGTCGAAATGTATATGAGACTTTCTCTGTCAGGTGATGCCACTGCATCGGAACGGTTGCATATGCTGGATAGAAAACGTGAACGCGCATTGGATGAAATCCATTTTCGGCAGATACAACTCGATCGTATGGACTATCTGCGTCATGAAATCCGTAAAGTGACAATCATCCGCGAAGCCAAGGAGAAAAAAAGATGAAGAAAAATATCGGGAATGCACTGGCATTGTATCCGACGCCGCTTGTGGTCGTCGGTACGATGATTCATGGCAAACCGAACTGGGTGCTGGTCGGCCATATGGGAATCATCGGGCATGATCGGATTATGGTGAGTCTCTCGAAATCCCATTACTCCAATCAGGGTATCAAAGAAAGCAAGGTTCTTTCCGTCAATATCGTCGATGAAGATATGTTGGACCGGGCCGACTATGTTGGTTGCGTCAGTGGGGCGAAGGTCGATAAATCGGAAGTGTTTCCGTATCATCTTGGTGAAGCCGGCGCACCGATCATCGATGAAGCTCCTGTGGTGATGGAATGCGCGTTGGACGATATGTATGTGACTGATGGTTTCGAAAGTTTCATCTGTAGTGTCGCGAATGTATATGCCGAAGAGAACGCCCTCAATGAGAAGGGGAAGATTGACTACCATGCGTTCAAGCCGGTCCTGTTTGAAATGCCTACCTACGAATACCTCCGCACGGGCGATGTAATCGGCAAGTGCATGCGGATCCATAAATAAAGGGTGACCATATGAAAAAGAATATGCTTGTTGTCGCGGCTTGCTTGCTGTTCCCTCTGTTTTCCTGCCTCGCGGGAGGAGCCTCTGAAAAACTACCGATAGGATTCCCCGGGAATCCTGTTGACACAGCGTCTGTCCAAGCCCCGTTATCCGGCGGTACTCAGAATTCCATGAAAGACGGCGTGAACGCTCTGGTCGTGTATTTTTCATGGTCAGGGAACACCCGTGCCGTCGCTTCGGAAATCCAGCGTCAGACTGGAGCTGACATACTTGAACTGATTCCTGAACAGCCCTATACGGAGGACTACAATGAACTGCTGAATGTCGCCCAACGTGAACGGCGGAACCATGTCCGTCCCGCAATAGCCGGACGGGGCGCCGACATTGACGCATACGATGTCATCTTTCTGGGATACCCGAACTGGTGGGCCGACATGCCCATGATCATCTACACTTTCCTCGACCAATATGATCTTTCCGGGAAGGTGATAGCGCCGTTCTGTACGAGTGGCGGCAGCGGGCTGTCGGGATCCGTTGGAACCATCAGGTCGTTGGAGCCCGAATCACAAATCATGGACGGCCTTCATGTCAGTGGCTCCTCGGCTTCCCGTCCTGGCGACGCCGTGGCAAAGTGGCTGGCTGGTCTCGGCATGGACCGCTAGGAGGTGTGGATTGAAGCAATTGTTGGCGTTCCTTCTGTTTCTGCTTGTACTTTTCCCGCTGTGCGCAGTGGGGCGTTCGGAAAAAGCCGCGGAGCAAGACTACGACGGTGGCGATACGGATATGTCCGGCGGACGAAATGAGGCTGCCGTAGGCGGGCTCTCCGTTCCTGATGGGTTTGTCCTGATTGCCGGCGGTTCTTTCTTGATGGGAAGCCCTGAAAACGAAGCCTGGCGTGGTGAAGATGAATTGCAGCATCCTGTTTCGGTCGGAGACTTCTATATGGGCAGGCATGAGCTCACCCAGGATGAGTACCGGGCTGTCATGGGAGACAATCCAAGTACTTTTTCAGGGGGAGACCTGCCTGTTGAAAATATCTCATGGTTCGATGCGGTCGCTTACTGCAACGCCAGAAGCCTTCGGGAAGGACTGACTCCCGCTTATGTCATTGACGGGCGGAATGTCAGTTGGGACCGGAGCGCGAATGGATATCGGCTCCCCACGGAAGCGGAATGGGAATATGCTTGTCGGGCGGGGACGGCTACGCCGTTCAATACAGAGAACTCCATCAGCGCCGAAGAGTCCAATTACTATGGGCATTATCCGTACATGATTGAAGAGAACTATTTCTCACAGGAAAATCTTGACACTCGGCCTGGCCGGTATCGACAGACGACCTTGGCGGTGGGAAGCTTCGCTCCGAACGCTTTCGGGTTGTACGATATGCATGGCAATGTCGGAGAATGGGTGTGGGACTACTATGGTACGTACATGATGTTCCGACAGGAGAATCCTGCCGGGCCCGTATCCGGCGCATCGAGGGTATACCGGGGTGGCGGCTGGAATGATTTTGCAAAGAACTTGCGCTCCGCATACCGGGCCACGTTGCCTGCGGAACAAAGGAGCTTCAATATCGGCCTGCGTCTTGTGCTCGATGTGCCGGGGGCCTCGGGAGGTATCATCGGTTCAGAATCGACCGGCTCGGAACATGCCGGGACGGGAGACGTGCTGATCGCCTATTTTTCCTGGGGCGGCAACACGGAAGGAATAGCGAGGGAGATACAACGGCAGTCTAATGCGGATCTGTTTGAAATAACCATGGTACAGCCGTATTCCACCGATTACAATACCGTGCTGGATGAGGCGCAACGTGACCAGAACCTCCAGGCGCGTCCTGCACTGGCGTTCCATGTAGGGAATATGGACCAGTATGACACGATTCTGTTGGGGTATCCGAACTGGTGGGCGTCCATTCCCATGCCAGTCGCCACGTTTCTTGAAAGCTATGATTTTTCAGGAAAAACCATTATCCCGTTCTGTAGCCATGGCGGAGGCCGGTTCGGTCAAAGCCTGACCGCCGTTTCTAAGCTGGTTCCCGAAGCGGTCATGGGAGACGCTCTGTCAATCCATTATTCAGGCGGTTCAAGCCTTTCCCGCGACATTTCCCGTTGGCTTGAGCGGAACGGAATCTCTGGAAGATGAAGCTACATGTAAAGGTAGTGCACGGATAAATCAAAACCGAACATCGTCATGAGTTTGGTTGAATTATGATAGGAGACGGCATATGAGCAAGGAAAAAGTCACAGCGGGAAGAGATGCGTTGGGTGAGTTCGCTCCCAAGTTCGCGCAGTTGAATGATGATGTATTATTCGGTGAGGTCTGGTCGCGCGAATCCCTTCTTTCTCCACGGGACCGTAGCTTGATTACTGTAACATCGCTGATGACCAGCGGAATCCTCGATTCCTCGTTGGAATTCCATCTGGAAAAAGCAAAGGACAACGGAATCACCAAGACTGAAATCGCGGAGGTCCTGACGCAACTTGCGTTCTATAGCGGATGGCCCAAGGCATGGGCCGCGTTTCGTATGGCCAAGAAAATCTGGACTGACTGAACGGGCGAAGGCCCTGAAAGTATCGACAATGAGGATGTCCGGCTCGGGAAGTCCGTTCCGGCGGTATAGGCGGGTGGCGAATGACGCGAAAAGCACTATGCAGGATTTCGATCGATGCGCTCATGACATTGATGTTGATGTTCTTGATGGGATATCATCTGTGGGGCGATTTCGCCCATGAATGGATGGGGAGCGGCATGTTCCTCTTGTTTATCGTACATCATCTGTTGAACCTCGGTTGGCACAGGAGGCTGTTCGCGGGGCGATATACTCCGATGAGGTGTTTCCAGACGTTCCTTGTCGCCCTTTTGTTCTTTGCGATGCTGGCGCAGATGTACAGCGGCATCGTCATGTCGAGCCATGTGTTTGGTTTTCTTCCGATCAAAGGGGGGATGGCGTTGGCCCGTCGGCTTCATATTTTGGGTTCGCACTGGGGATTCTTATTGATGAGCATGCACCTTGGACTGCACTGGAGCATGATCCTTGGCATGGCGGGCAGAGGATTTGGGCTGACGTCGCCTTCGATTGCGTACAAAAGGTTTCTGTCCGGCATCAGTCTGGGGATAGCCGTCTATGGAGCATATGTCTTCATCAAGCGGGATTTCCTGACATACCTGTTCCTGCGTTCTGAATTTGTGTTCCTTGACTACGGCGAATCCCGCCTGCTGTTCTATCTTGACTATTTCGCGTTGCTTGGTCTGTGGATGTTTGTCGCCCACTATCTTTCACGCTTGTTGAAATCGTTGGCTGGCAGGATGACGGCGGATCAGAACCAATCAAGAAAGCCGTCGGTTGTCTGACGGCTTTCTTTGGGACTTGTGTGTTGTACGTGCCTTTAAGCCCGTCCGTTATCCTTAGTATCCGGTTTCTTCCCCGACGATCAGCACGACGATGCGGCCTTTCTGCCGTTGCCTGCTGAATACGACGCTGTTGCAGCAGATGCTGTTTTCACAAGCTCCGGCGGGCAGGGCCATCAGGTTCCGACCGTCGCAGACAGGGGACATGCAGCGGCCGTTCTTTTCACAATACGTATCGCAGTCGAGCCTGATGGCGTTCGCCGGTCCCGCGACCATTTTTTCACGGACGACCGCCGCCGCGAGATCAGGGACGATTTTTTGCCAGCCTGCGATGACGATGACCCTTTTGGGGCCGTAGATCATGGAGGCGACCCTGTTGCCTGTTCCATCTACGCAATACAACTCACCGTGTTCAGTGATCGCGTTCGCGCTCGTCAGATAGACATCCGAATCAAAGCTGTCAAGGTATATCCGCCGTATCTGCTCCGCGTCAAGCCCCGGCGCATATCTGTCGATGAACCGGTAGTCGCCGTTTCTCAGGAGGTCTATCACCCCTGTTTCAAACAAGGTCATCGAGCCGCCTACCGCGACCTTGTCGTTTTTTGCGAGCAAGGTCTGCAAAGTCGGGACGACCTCCGCCGCCTGCGGGAGGTAAGCGGCCCCCATGTTGTTTTTTTCCAACGCCGCCATCGTGCGGGCGATGCTCATCTCCTTGACTCTCGTGCGGTTCGCGTCCATGCCATCCTCCAATGTCCTACGCAGGTATCAGCATATCATCATTTACGCAATGAGGCAATTTACTCCGCCGTGGTGATGCCTTGCCACGTTTTCTGCTGGATTTTCCCTTGCTTCGCATGGTTCTCGGAAGTATCCTGTATCTATATGGAGGAATGTAGATGGAGATAACCTTCTTTGGCGCCGCGAGGCATGTGACTGGTAGCTGTACCATGATGCGGTGCAATGGGACGACATTTCTGATTGATTGCGGGCTTCCTCAGGGAAGCGACGAAAAGGACGCGGGGATGGATCTTCCGTTCGTCCCCGCCCAAATTGACTATGTTTTGCTGACCCACGCCCATATAGACCATAGCGGGCGGATTCCCCTGCTATGCAAGGGAGGGTTCAGGGGGACCATATACTGTACGGCCGCGACGGTGGATCTCTGTTCCATCATGCTGGCGGACAGCGGGCATATCCAGGAGATGGAAGCGGAATGGAAAAGCCGCAAGCAGGTCAGGGCGGGAAAGAAACCGGTTGAGCCGTTGTATACCGTTGACGACGCCACGAGGTCTATGGACCTGTTCGTCGGCTGCGACTACAACAAGGTGATCGATATCGCGCCCGGTATCAGGGCTCGCTTCGTTGATGCCGGACATCTTCTCGGTTCATCATCCATAGAGGTCTGGCTGGAGGAAGATGGAAAAACCAAAAAGATCGTGTTCAGCGGCGATATCGGCAATTTCGACCAGCCGCTCGTCAAGGATCCAGAATATCTTGATTCCGCTGATTTCGTGGTGATGGAGTCGACGTATGGGAACCGTCTTCACGCCAAGCCGGAAGGAACGCCCGAAGGCAGTCACAATGTGCCCACCGAGGTTCGCGCCAAAGAGCTGGCCGACATCATTCGCACGACGTTCGCAAGGGGCGGCAATGTAATCATTCCGTCTTTCGCCGTGGGGCGGACCCAGGAGATTCTCTATTTGATCAGGACGATCATCGCCCGTCATATGATACCGGAATTCACAGATATCCCCGTATTCGTCGATAGTCCGTTGTCGGTAAAGGCTACCAATGTCTTTGCGGGAAATGTCGATTATTATGATGATGAGGCCATGGAGCTGGTACGGCAGGGCGTCAACCCAATTCTGTTCCCGTCGTTGGTGACGATCACCGACGTCGAGGATTCAAAGGCGTTGAACTTCAGGAAGGAACCGTCTGTAATTATTTCGTCCAGCGGTATGTGTGAGGCCGGCAGGATCAAGCACCATTTGAAGCATAATCTCTGGCGGTCTGAATGCACTATTGTATTCTCCGGCTATCAGGCGGGTGGAACGTTGGGACGTTCGATTCTCGATGGTGCGAGGCATGTGACGATTTTCGGGGAACAGATCGATGTTCGCGCCGAAATTCGCAAACTGGAGGGAATCAGCGGACATGCCGACCAGGACGGATTGGTCCGGTGGCTCGCCGCGTTCAAGAAGAAGCCCCAGGAGGTATTCATCGTCCATGGAGAGGAGGAGGTCTCTACTTGGTTCGCCGGATTCGTGGGCAAACAGCTTGGCGTGAATGCCTATGCACCGTCTCCGATGGAGAGTTTCAATCTGTTGGGGAAGACCATGCCCGTCGCGGAACCTATTCCGTTTACGTCCGCGCAGACGAAGGTTATCCAGGAGGCATTTGCATTGCTGGAGAAGGGCAGGGCGAATCTCGACTCTGTCGTCAGAAGGATGCAGGACGCCGCGGCGCGGCTTGATCCCACGGCGGACGCCCACAAGGTCGCCAGATTGTCCAATGCCATTACCCGTCTGGCGAGCGATCTCGATTATCTTAGGATCAAATGGGGTGGTGACGCCGACGACGAAGTCTCCGACCTGCACAATGACGAGGAGCACGTTTCCTAGGATTTTCCAAGACGATTCGACGGGGGGCGACAACGCCTCCGGGAGTATCTCCGCCGTCGAATCGTCATTGCCCGTATCGACCTTTTGTCCCGGCGCGCCGGCCTACATCGCCCCGGAGCCCCTCGTTTCCCGCCCGATCTTCAAGCCATAGACTGCGCCCCATTCAGGGCGTTCAAGGATCGTAAAGCCCATGCGTTCATAGAACCCGAACGCATGGGTGTTCCGTCCGTCGACGCCCAGGTGTACGCCCGATACGTCTTTCGTCGCTATGCGTTCCAGCCAGGTCTGCATCAGCGCTTTCCCCAATCCTTTTCCCTGTAGCTTCGGCAGGAGGTCGATATGCAGGTGGGCCTGATAGCCGACGTGTTCCCATACGCCCGCGCCGGGGCCTTTCCTGATGTGGTCGCATAGGGCCCGTTCGTGGTCGCTTTTTGCAAGATAGTCCTGCTGATACTGCCTGCGCAGCGGGGGGAGCCAGTATTCATTGAGCCATTGGTTGAACGTTTCGGTATCCGTAGTGCCGACGATGTATCCTGAAGGTATGCCGTCATCATCCATCGCGATAAAACAAAGGGAGGGGTCTTTCCAAAGATAGGGCGCGGCGTAATAGTGCCCAAGCATCAATGGATCGTTGTATGCGTCCGTAGCATCGAGGCCGGACAATCCCGTCTTAAGGCATATTTCATAGAGGTACGGCATATCGGAACCCGACGCTTGCCTGATATTAGGGCTCAACATGAGTTTTTCCTCCCCATCCACCATATCATTTTCAATGTGCTTCAGCGCGGTTCCCCTGGTACAAGCGGTTGCCGCGTGTGATCCCCGTAATCATTGGGCGTGCGAGCCTTGGCTGAATCATGCTATGGGCAGTTGGTCCCCGTGTATTCCCGTTGGCTACGGCTCGTCCTACGGCTTATAGAATACCATCAAAGGTGCGGAGGGGCAACAAGACCGTTTCCTGGGAATCCAAAACATGAATTTGGCGTGCATATCGTGCGGATATGCCGGTTTGAAAAAAATAAGAAAAAAATCCACCGGAGATATTTCATTGAAGCAGAAAAAAATGCGTTTGATATATTAAACTTTTTGAAAAATATGTTAAAAAACAGTGGACAAAAAGGGATTTCGAGTATAGTATCCCACCTTGTTCGGTCAGTTCCGGGGCGCGGCGAGCGTTCCCGGGGGCCGGGCCGGCGGAGCGGGGTCGGCGACCGGAAGGGGGTTGACAGCGCGGGGCCGGTCTGGTAGTATGGCCGGG